>Ga0210011_1000004_pt1 | contig 585719 bp, 492 predicted proteins | sample CryGeymeta201502_FD_183972 | JGI IMG/M metagenome (GOLD analysis project Ga0210011, IMG submission 183972) | Groundwater microbial communities from Crystal Geyser aquifers in Utah, USA - Crystal Geyser metaG 2015-02 (SPAdes) (version 2) | ecosystem: Environmental > Aquatic > Deep subsurface >...
TCGAACTAACTGACTTTTTTAACCTGAATCATTCCAAAATCTCTCTGTAATTTTAACCCCTATCTCTCTTAGCGGGTGCAAATATAAAACTCTTTTTTATTCTGACAAGAAAAAAATTATTTTTTTTTCATACCCCTCTATTTTCTCTTTACTGTGAACGTACCTATATTTTTGGGACTGCAAAGATAATACTCTTTATCAATCATAAACAAATATTTTAGAAGAAAAGTTAATAAGAAATCGTACTTTTTTATTATTAAGCTTATTTTCAGAGAATTGTATTTTAAAAAAAAATTCGAAATAACATCATCCTTTAATTATTAAGCATATAATACATTAAATTTTACGGAAGAAACAAATACATCCTTAGAAAGATTTGATAAGATATCTATGAAATCATTGTAAGAAATATCCTTTTCTAATATCTTTGCCTTTTAAATTAATCATCAATAATGATCAAAATAACCTTACCTGACGGAAGTATCAAAGAATTCGCTATCAATAGCACTCTTATGGATGTTGCCAAAAGCATTAGTGAAGGACTGGCAAGAAATGTGATTTCAGCAAGTTTTAACGAAAAAACTATTGAAACTTCTACTCCGCTGACAACAGATGGAACACTTATATTGTATACGTTTGATGATGTAAATGGAAAAAAAGCCTTTTGGCATTCTTCTGCTCACGTTTTAGCTGAAGCTATTTTACAATTTTATCCAAATGCTAAACTAACTATTGGTCCTGCTATTGAAAGTGGATTTTATTATGATATAGATTTTGGCGAAGAAATTATTTCGGAAAAAGATTTTAAAAAAATTGAAGATTCCTTTTTAGAAATCGCGCGTGGAAAGCATGAATTTAAAATGCGTGAAGTTTCTAAAGCTGACGCCTTGGCTTTGTATCAAAAAGAAAACAATCCTTATAAAATAGAGTTGATTGAAAATTTGATTGATGGTGATATCACTTTTTGTGACCACAGTACTTTTACTGATTTGTGTAGAGGAGGACATATCCCAAATACAGGATTTATCAAAGCTGTAAAAATCATGAACGTAGCTGGCGCGTATTGGCGTGGTGACGAAAAAAATAATCAATTGACGCGTGTTTATGGTATTTCTTTCCCAAAACAAAAAATGCTTACTGATTATTTAGAATTGATCGAGGAAGCAAAAAAACGTGATCACAGAAAACTTGGAAAAGAGTTAGAATTATTTACATTTTCACAAAAAGTAGGCGCTGGTTTGCCTTTATGGTTGCCAAAAGGAGCTGCTTTGCGTTCTCGTTTGGAAAATTTCTTAAAAGCTGCACAGAAAAAAGCTGGTTATGAAATGGTGATGACGCCACATATTGGTCAAAAAGAATTGTACATCACTTCTGGTCACTATGAAAAATATGGAGCTGATAGTTTTCAATCAATCAAAACTCCAAAAATGGATGAAGAGTTTTTATTGAAACCTATGAACTGTCCTCATCATTGTGAAATATATAACTTTAAACCTTACTCATACAAAGATTTACCAAAACGCTTTGCAGAATTTGGAACTGTTTATAGGTACGAACAAAGTGGAGAATTGCATGGATTGACCCGTGTTAGAGGATTTACACAAGATGATGCACACATATTTTGTACTCCTGAACAACTAGATCAAGAGTTTAAAAATGTGATTGATTTAGTGCTGTATGTATTTGGTTCTCTGGGTTTTGAAGATTTCACTGCACAAGTATCTATCAGAGATATGCAAAATCCTGATAAATATATAGGTGATGTTGAAACTTGGGAATTGGCTGAAAAAGCCATCATCAGTGCTGCAACTGACAAAGGCTTAAATTTTGTTATTGAAGAGGGTGAAGCAGCATTTTACGGACCAAAATTAGACTTTATGGTAAAAGATGCGATTGGCAGAAGTTGGCAGCTAGGAACCATTCAAGTAGATTATAATTTACCAAAGCGTTTCGATTTAACCTATAAAGGAGCTGATGATAAATTTCACAGACCTGTGATGATTCATAGAGCACCCTTTGGCTCTATGGAACGATTTATTGCTGTATTATTAGAGCATACAGCAGGAAATTTCCCGCTTTGGTTGACTCCAGATCAGGTTATCTTATTGCCAATCAGTGAGAAATATCAAAAATATTCAGAAAAAGTTTTAGAATCGCTAGAAAATTCCGAAATTCGCGCCCTCTTAGATACCAGAAATGAGAAAACTGGTAGGAAAATTAGAGACGCTGAAGTTAACAAAATACCTTTTATGGTGATTGTGGGCGAAAAAGAGGAAGAAACAAGAACGCTTTCTGTAAGAAAACACGGTGAAGGTGATTTAGGAACTTTTAGAATTGAAGAATTTATATCTTTCATCAAAGAAGAAGAAAACAAAACTTTAAAGAAATTTTAATATTTTAAAGTCAGAATAAAAAAACAAGACAAATAAATTCTGGAAACAGAAATAAGTTTAACTTAAAATTACACGTCATAGCAATTAAGAAAACCAGGTCTAGTAGACCTTTGAGAGTCATCAAAGAAGATCAACATCGAATTAATGAAAATATACGATATGTTGATGAAGTTCGCCTTGTAGGCGAAAACGTAGAAGTTGGAGTTTACCCTTTATTGAAGGCTAAATTATTAGCTAGAGAAATGGAACTTGATTTGGTTGAAATATCCCCAAATGCAAAGCCTCCCGTATGTAAAATAATCGATTATAAGAAATTTTTGTACGAGCAAAAAAAACGAGAAAAAGTTTTAAAAGCGAAAGCAACAAAAGTTACCATCAAAGAAATACGTTTTGGACCTCAAACTGACGAACATGACTATGAATTTAAAAAGAAAAATGCCCTGAAGTTTTTGCAAGAAGGCGCAAAACTAAAAGCATTTGTATTTTTTAAAGGACGTTCAATTATCTTTAAAGAACAAGGACAAATCTTATTGTTAAGACTGGCTCAAGATCTTGAAGAACAAGGAAAAGTAGAGCAACTTCCAAAATTGGAAGGGAAACGTATGATTATGTTTATTGCACCTAAAAAAGTAAAATAACACGATTCTGAGGTGAGCTCAGATAAAACAAATTTATAAGCAAGATAAAAACGAAGGAGAAATGCCTAAAATGAAAACCAAATCAAGTGCTAAGAAACGTTTTAAACTAACTGGCACAGGTAAAATCAAAAGAAAACATGCGTTTAAAAGTCACATCTTAACAAAGAAATCGACCAAACGTAAGTTAAAGTTAACTCATGATACTTTAGTACACAAGTCTGATGAAAGTAACATTTTAAAACAATTAAGTTTAAAATAAACTTAATTAGAGGGAATTATATTTTTAACCATGGAGTGAGGCAATAAAAGAATTCAAAGTTTATAATTTAGAATTCAAAATTTTAACTATTGAACCCAAGAATCGCCCACTACAAAAACAATTTGAATTATGCCAAGATCAGTAAATTCAGTAGCTTCAAGAAATAGAAGAAAAAAAATCTTGAAAGCAGCAAAAGGTTACTTCGGACGTAGAAAAAACGTTTATACAGTAGCAAAAAATGCGGTAGAAAAAGGAATGCTTTATGCATACAGAGACCGCAAAAACAATAAGAGAAACTTCCGTTCATTATGGATAACGCGTATCAACGCTGCTGCTCGTTTGTATGGAATGTCTTACTCCCAGTTTATAGGAAAAGTAAAAGCCAATCAAATTGAGCTGAACCGTAAGGTTTTAGCAGATTTAGCTGTAAACAATCCTCAAGCTTTTAAGGCAGTTGTAGAAAAAATCAAATAAATAATAAAACTTGCTTATAATAAAACCCAAACAAATGTTTGGGTTTTTTTTATACATTTACAATTCAAAACAAAAATGAGATGAAATTATTTTTTACGTCAATTTTATTGCTTTTAACTGTGCAAACTAATTTTTCGCAGGAAATAGATACTATTGAACCAAAAACTATTGAAGGTCAATTTGATAAAATTTTTAAAATTTCGTCAACTTTCCAAAACTACAAAGTTGTAGATAAAGATGAATTTCTAAAACTTAAAAAAAACGTATTGGACTCATTAAAAAAATCAAAAAAAGCATTTGTTGACATTGAAAGTCTTTTGAAAGATGAGCATGAAAATATTGCATATTTGAATGAAACGCTCACTCAAACTACTCTAGAATTGGATAATGCTTTGCTTAAAGAAAATTCAATTTCGTTTTTTGGAGCTTCGTTAAATAAGTTCACCTACAACTTTATTATATGGACAATCATTATTGGTCTTAGCTCGGGATTAGGTTTCTTCGTTTTTAAATTCTTAAAAAGCGATGTGATCACAAAACAAGCTCAAGATGGTCTTACCTCCGTCGAACAAGAATTTGAAACCTACAGAAAAAAGGCCATTGAAAGAGAGCAAAAATTGCGCAGACAATTACAAGATGAAATTAATAAACATAGAAATTTATAAGTAATAATGATATTTATTTACATTATTTATCACTAAATTGAATTATCATTATAATATCAATAGTGTTTTTATAAATGATTCAAGTTTTTTTAACAAACTGATAATAATTATAACTTTTAAAATTCATTCTCATAATATTTTGTAGTTTTATTGCTAATTTATATCTTAATGGGCTGTAAATAAAATCAAACAATTAAGCAAAAAACTACCAACTATTTATGAAAACCCTTTTTTTTACAAGAGAATTTCCTCCTTACGTTTATGGTGGTGCAGGTGTTCATGTTGAATATCTAGCCGCAGAATTGTCAAAACTGATGAAAATTGAAATTCGAAGTTTCGGCGATCAAGATTCTACAGATGGAAATTTACAAGTAAAAGGTTTTCCTTATGAAAATCCTATTTTTGATAATTCAGATGATTTATTAAAAGCAGTTTTTAAAACCTTGAGCACTGGTTTGCACATGAATGCTGATTTTATTGATGCTGATATTGTGCATTGCCACACTTGGTATGCACATTTTGCAGGAATTATCGCAAAGCTTTGCTATGGTATTCCTCTAGTTATCACAACACATTCTTTAGAACCATTAAGACCTTGGAAAAGAGAACAATTAGGTCGTGGTTATGACGCTTCGTCTTGGATCGAAAAAACAGCTATTGAAATGGCTGACGCATTAATTGCAGTTTCAAACGAAACAAAAGATGATATTTTAAACTATTTTAACGTCGATGAAAATAAAATAAAAGTTATCTACAATGGCATCAATCTGCAACAATACATCACTACTTCAGACAGTGAAACTTTGGATGAATATCAGGTTGACAAAACAAAACCTTATGTTCTTTTCGTTGGAAGAATTACCAGACAAAAAGGTATTATCCATTTGGTAAATGCTATTAAATATATTGACGAAAACACACAAATTGTGCTTTGTGCAGGTGCTCCAGACACCAAGGAAATTGGTCTTGAAATGGAACAAGCTGTCAATGAAATAAAAAAAATCAGAAAAAATGTTATTTGGATTGATAAAATGCTTGAAAAAAAGCAAGTCATTCAATTATATTCTCATGCAGCCGTTTTTTGTTGTCCTTCTATTTACGAACCTTTTGGCATTATCAATATTGAAGCTATGGCTTGTAATACGGCAGTTGTAGCAAGTGCAGTTGGTGGCATAAAAGAGGTGGTTGTTGATGGTGAAACTGGAATTTTAGTACCTGTTGAACAACAAAATATTGCGCCTTTTGAGCCTGTAAATCCTGACAAATTTTCAAGAGATTTGGCTGATGGCATCAACAAACTAATCAATCATCCAACACTCAGAAACTCGATGGCTAAAAATGGAAGAAAACGAGTTGAAGACTATTTTGATTGGATTTCAGTCGCTAAACAAACCGAAGAATTATATAAATCATTAAAAAACAGCAACAAATGATCAACGACAAAGTATTAGGAATTATTTTAGGAGGAGGACAAGGTTCAAGACTCTATCCTTTAACAAAAGACAGGTCAAAACCTGCGGTCCCAATTGCAGGAAAATACAGATTGGTTGATATTCCAATCTCAAATTGTATTAATTCTGAAATAAAAAGAGTGTATGTTTTAACACAATTCAACTCTGCTTCCTTAAATAAACACATCAAAAACACTTATCATTTCAGCTTTTTTAGCTCTGCTTTTGTTGATGTATTGGCTGCTGAACAAACAATCCACAGTAATCAATGGTTTCAAGGAACTGCGGATGCTGTAAGACAAAGTATGCATCATTTTTTACAAAATGATTTTGAGTATGCATTGATTCTCTCTGGAGACCAACTGTATCAAATGGATTTTAATAAAATGATTAAAAAACATGAAGAAAGTGGCGCAGAAATTTCAATTGCAACCTATCCAGTGAATGCAAAAGATGCTACTTCATTCGGAATTTTAAAAACCAATGAAGAAGATTTTATCACTTCATTTATTGAAAAACCAGCTGCTGATTTGTTGCCAAATTGGAAATCAGAAGTAAGTGAACAAATGAAACATGAAGGCAGAGAATACCTTGCCTCTATGGGAATTTATATTTTCAATAGAGCACTTTTAAAAGAATTGATGCACAATCCAGATACCAACGATTTTGGAAAAGAAATCATCCCTCAAGCTATAGAAAAACATAAAACATTGAGTTATCAATTTGAGGGATATTGGACTGATATTGGAAATATCGATTCTTTTTTTGAAGCAAATCTTGGTTTGACAGATGATGTTCCTAAATTTAATCTTTACGACAATAAAGGTATTTATACTAGAGCTAGAATTTTACCAACAACCAAAATTTCAGGAACTATTTTAAACAAAACAATTATTGGTGATGGAAGTATCATTTTGGCAGAAAAAATTGAAAAATCTGTCATTGGAATTCGATCAAGAATTGGAAAAAACACGCTGGTTTCAAACACCTATATGATGGGAAGTGATTACTATGAATCACTAGAATTTATTGAAAAGAATAATGTTGAAATCATGATGGGAATTGGAGATAGATGCTACATTCACAATTGTATTATTGATAAAAATTGTAGAATTGGTGATGATGTGAGAATCAATGGTGGAAAACATTTAGAAAACACCGAAACAGAAACCTATGTTGTAAAAGAAGGAATTGTTGTTATCAAAAAAGGAGCTACAATTTTAAAAGGAACTAATATAGGTTAATCATTTTATATATTTTACACTAAATTAAATGCAAAATCAGAGTAGAATTGTTGTAGAAAATGTTGCGCCACAGATAAATGATGGAAACATTTTTATAAAACGTGTTGTTGATGAAATTGTAAACGTGACTGCTGATGTCTTGGTGGATGGCCACGATGTGATTCAAGCGAGTTTAATTTACAAACATGAATCAGAAAAAAATTGGTCAGAAACAAGAATGTCACCAACTTTTAATGACGAATTTACTGCCAGTTTTCAAACTACAAAACAAGGTTTTTATGCTTATAAAATTGAAGGTTGGGTTGATTATGCCTTGAATTGGCAGCATGGAATTCAAAGAAAAATTGACGATTACCAACACGTAAATTCTGAATTATTAGAAGGCGCTTTATTGCTAGAAAATATTTTAGAAAAAGTATCCGAACATGATAAAAACTATTTATTACACCTAATTTATATTTTCAAAAATGGGGAAAATTACAATGAAGCCATCAAAGAGGCCGTTTCTGAAAGATTGCATGCTATTTTTATACAGCATCCAGAGAAAATTTTAACGCAAAGTTCCCAAGAATATCAAGTATATGTAGACAGAAAAAAAGCACGATTTTCAACTTGGTACGAATTTTTTCCACGTTCAGCTTCTGAACATGAAGGCGTTCATGGAACTTTCAATGATTGTCATCGTTTGTTGCCAAGAGTAGCACAAATGGGTTTTGACACCTTATACTTTCCTCCAATCCATCCCATTGGCGAAATAAACAGAAAAGGAAAAAACAACACAACTGTTGCTCAAGAAGGTGATGTGGGTTCTACTTGGGGAATTGGTTCACGTTTTGGAGGTCATAAAGATACGCATCCAGAATTGGGTTCTTTAGAAGATTTTAAGAACTTAATTGCAAAAGCAACTGAATTAGGAATTGAAATTGCGATGGATTATGCTTTGCAAGCTGCACCTGATCATCCTTGGGTGAAATCGCATCCAAATTGGTTTAAATGGCGTCCAGATGGAACAGTACAATATGCTGAAAATCCCCCAAAAAAATACCAAGATATCTTGCCAATTTATTGGGAAACAACAGATTATAAAAATTTATGGAAAGAATGTTTGGATACGTTATTGTATTGGATTGATGCTGGAATTCGCGTTTTTAGAGTGGACAATCCTCATACAAAACCTTATTATTTTTGGAATTGGGTCATCAGCGAAGTAAAAAAACAACATCCAGATATTTTGTTTTTGGCAGAAGCATTTACCAAACCAAAAATCATGCAACAATTGGCAAAACAAGGGTATACACAGTCATATACGTATTTCACTTGGCGAGAATCTAAATACGAAATTATAGAATATTTGAACGAATTGACGCAAACCAAACAAAAGGAATTTATGCGTCCAAATTTTTGGCCAAATACACCTGATATCAATCCATTTCATTTGCAAGGTGCTCCAGAATCTAGGTATTTGCAACGTTATGCACTGGCAGCAACTTTGAGCTCAAATATTGGAATTTATGGGCCTGTTTTCGAACAAATGATTAGCACTCCAATTCCTGGAAAAGAGGAATATTATATGTCTGAAAAATTCCAATTGTGTCATTATGATTGGTTTAAAGAAAATAAAATCACTGCTTTAATTACCAAAATAAATCATATCAGAAAGCAACATGAATCGTATCAACAAACCAATAATATCCAATTTTTAGAAATAGGAAATGATCAATTGATTGCTTTTTATAAATGGAATGATGCAAAAACCAATGAAACTTTGACAATCATAAGTTTGGATGCTTATCATTCTCAATCAGGTTCTGTGCAATTGCCTTTGAGCGAATTGAAAATCCAACATGGTCAAAAAATTGAGGTAGAAGATTTGGTGACAAGAAATTGCTACAATTGGTATCATGAGTGGAATTATGTCGAATTGCATCCTTCATTGCCTTTTCATATTTTTAAGATTAATAAATAAATGATGTCATCACCAGAAACCTCAAATAGCAATATTTCAATTTTTTCTTCAGAAAATAAATGGGAACAATTGATGGATGATAAAGAATTTGTGAACGTTTTTTTATCTGATGTTTTAGAAGAATATATCGTAAAACAACGCTGGTATGGGGGAAAATCAAGTCAATTAAAATACATCGAATTAAGTGATTATTTTAGAATTCAACATCATGATGAAGTGTATTTTGGACTGTTGTTAGAAGTCGATTTTGAAGAAGCATTTTACCATCATTATTTTTTGCCAATCGCATTTGTTTCCGATGAAAATTTTGCCAAAGAAAACCGAATTTTACCCATAAAACTAAAAAATCAAGAAGGATTTATCATTGATGCCATTCATTTAGAATCCTTTAGAAAATTGGTTTATCACAGAATTTCAAAGGCTTTGCCTATTGATAAAACACCTGTTCAATACCACAAATCAGATACTTTTGAATTTCCAGCATATACCTCCTCAAGATTTATGGGTGTTGAACAAAGCAATACATCCATCATTTATAATGACGCTTTTATCCTAAAATTTTTCAGAAGAATCTATGCAGATAAAAATCCTGATTATGAAATGAGTCGATTTTTGTCAGATATCAAAGAGTTCAAACACACACCACCTTATTTGGGAAGTATCAATATCATTGATTCTGACAAAACAAATGTCACTATTGGTTTGATGCAAAAATTAGTTCCAAATAATGGGGATGCTTGGGAATATTTTTTGAAAGAATTAAAACTAATTTATCATAATATTGATAGTAAAAAACTAATTTTTTCTGATTTTCCTGATATTACCGTTTTTGAAAGAAAAAAAATCGAAGAACTTCCAGAGCAAATTGTCGATTTAATCAGTATCAATTTATTGAATAAAGTATCGTTATTAGCAAAAAGAACCGCTGAAATGCACATCGCTTTGGGTTCAGAATTTGCTGACACTGCCTTCACTCCTTCTCATTATAATAATGATTATTCTGTTTGGTTGAAAAATAGATTGACCTATCAATTTCAAAATAGATTGAATTTAACTGAAAATAACCTTCACAATTTAGAGGGATATTCATTGCAACTTGCCAAAGAATTTTTGGCAAATAAGAATATCATCCGTAAAAAATTGGTCAATTTTGATTGGACAAAACTCAAAGGCGAACGCATTCGCATTCACGGAGATTATCATTTAGGACAAATTTTAGTGCAAGATGATGATTTTTGCATCCTCGATTTTGAGGGCGAACCTGAAAGTACGATTAGAGATCGCAAAGTAAAACAACCTCCATTGAAAGACGTTGCAGGATTGTTTCGCTCTTTTCATTATGCCATTTATGCAACGATTTTTAACAATCAAGACAGTTTTTCAACATCGCAAGAAATCCTTTTCGAATTTGGCGAATTGATTTACAAATATTTAGTAGCGGTTTTTTTAGAAACTTACAGAGAAATCACCCAACAAGCGAATCTTTCTATTGGATATACTAATGAGAGAGTCTATTTATTAAAATATTGCTTATTAGAAAAAGCAATTTACGAACTCGGATACGAGTTGAACTCAAGACCTAAATGGACAATTATTCCATTAAAAGGTGTTGCAAACATTTTGAATTCATAACATTATGACAAAAACAAAAGTACACAGTCTTTTTACAGATTTTGATATTAGCTTATTTAAAGCCGGAAAACATTATCGTTTATACGAAAAGTTTGGCTCACACATTATCACTGTTGACGGTGAAGAAGGAACTTATTTTGCAGTTTGGGCACCAAGTGCAAAAATGGTTTCAGTTGTGGGCGATTTCAATTTTTGGCTAGAAGGCGAACACCAATTAAATGTGCGTTGGGATGGCAGTGGCATTTGGGAAGGGTTTATTCCTGGTGTTGGAAAAGGCAATATTTATAAGTACAAAATTCAAAGTTCCAATAACGATATCAGAACAGAAAAAGCAGATCCATTTGCACGCAGATGTGAACATCCTCCAAAAACAGCTTCTGTTGTTTGGGAAGATTCCCATGATTGGAAAGACTCAAAATGGATGAAAACTCGTAAAAAAAATAATGCTTTAGACGCTCCTTTTTCTGTGTATGAAGTACATTTGGGTTCTTGGAAAAAACAAGTTGCTGAAAATCGATTTTTGAGTTATATAGAATTGGCTGATGAATTGGTGAATTATGTAGCAGAAATGAATTTTACACACGTAGAATTTATGCCAATCATGGAATATCCTTATGACCCAAGTTGGGGCTATCAACTCACAGGATATTTTGCGCCAACTTCAAGATTTGGATATCCAGAAGAATTCAAATTTTTGGTGGAAAAATTTCACGAAAAAGGAATTGGTGTTTTGTTAGATTGGGTGCCTTCTCATTTTCCTTCAGACGATCATGGATTAGGATTTTTTGATGGCTCGCATTTATACGAACATCCTGATCAACGAAAAGGCTATCATCAAGATTGGAAAAGTTTGATTTTCAATTATGGACGCAATGAAATCAAAGCATTTTTGATCAGCAATGCTATTTTTTGGTTGGATCAATTTCACGCAGATGGTTTGCGTGTTGATGCTGTTGCCTCTATGTTATTTTTAGATTATTCTCGTGAAGAAGGTCAGTGGGAACCAAATATGTTTGGCGGAAGAGAATATTTAGAAGCCATTGATTTTATCAAAGATATGAACACAGAAGTCTACGCTTCTTTTCCTGATGTGCAAACGATTGCTGAAGAATCTACTTCGTTTCCAAAAGTTTCACGTCCAATTTATGATGGAGGTTTAGGTTTTGGAATGAAATGGATGATGGGTTGGATGCATGATACCCTTGAATATTTTTCCAAAGAACCTATTTACAGAAAACATCATCAAAATGATTTGACATTCAGTTTGAATTACGCTTTCACAGAAAACTTTATGTTGCCATTGTCTCATGACGAAGTGGTTTATGGTAAAAAAGCAATTTTAGATAAAATGCCCGGAGATGAATGGCAACGTTTTGCGAATTTAAGATTGTTGTATGGTTTTATGTTTACACATCCCGGAACAAAATTGTTATTTCAAGGAAGTGAATTTGGTCAACCATCAGAATGGAATTTTCAAACAAGTTTAGATTGGCATTTGTTGCAATATGATGTTCATAAAGGTGCTCAAAATTTGGTAAAAGACTTGAATAAGTTGTACAAAAAAGAACCTGCTTTGTATCAAAAACAGTTCTCTCATGAAGGTTTTGAATGGATTGATCATGGAGATCACCAAAATTCGGTGTTGACCTATATCAGAAAAGGAGAAAATGAGCAAGACAACGTCATTGTAGTTTTGAATTTAACACCTGTTCCAAGAGAAAACTACAGAATTGGACTCCCAAAATTAGGAACTTTGAAAGAAATTTTCAATAGTGATGACACAAAATATCATGGAACTGGAAATTATAAAAATAAAAATATGACCTCAGAAGTGAGAGAATGGAATAATAGAGAAAATTCACTAGAATTAGACTTGCCTCCATTGTCAATGATGGCTTTCAAATATCAATAAAATAAATCTTCCCTTTTTTGTAGCTATCATATTCTCAAAAAAGGGATTTTTTTTTATCATAAAAAAAATAAAAGTAGCCTTTTTTTATACTTTCTGAATTCTAATTGCATTCTTGAAATTACTTACACATTTCTTACTATTTTAAAGCTTTTATTTTATTTTTACACACGAACATTGTCGTAAAAAAATGATGAAAATAAGTGCTGTTTTACAAACTTTTACGATTTTTACACGACCAAAAAATAACATAACAAATGATTGTTAATACCGAGTTAGAACAAAAAGGAAATTTATTTCCATCAGAAATAATTAAATATAAAAAAGTTGTAGATAACTTATACTTTACAACAAAAAACAATGTCATCCTACAAATAAATGTTGTTAGAGACAGCGTTTTGAGATTCAGATATACCACAACCGGAAAATTTGACAACGATTTTTCTTACGGAATTACGATTCATGCTTCAAGAGGATACAATTTTTTAGAAGTTACTGAAGATGAAACTCACTATACTGTGAAGACCTTAAAATTGATTTGTAAAGTTGAAAAATTAAGTTTACAAATTAAAATTTATGATGCTCTTGATTTGAAACTCATCAACGAAGACGAACTTGGTTTTCATTGGGAAGAGAGTTATGAATTTGGCGGAGATATCGTAAAAATGAGCAAAGTTTGTCAACGTTCAGAAAGTTATTATGGTTTGGGAGACAAACCCGTTGGCGTAAATATGAAAGGAAAACGTTTCGAAAATTGGGTAACAGATTCGTATGCTTTTGGCAAAGATACAGATCCTATTTATAAAGCAATCCCATTTTTTACAGCGATTCAAGACAATAAATCCTACGGAATTTTCTTTGACAATACATTTAAAACTTTTTTCGATTTTGGTCAAGAACGTAGAAACGTAACAAGTTTTTGGGCAAATGGTGGTGAAATGAATTACTATTTTATTTATGGTCCAAAAATGGACGATGTTGTTGCTACTTATACTGATTTGACAGGAAAACCGCATGCACTACCTCCACTATGGGCACTTGGTTTTCATCAATGTAAATGGAGTTATTTCCCTGAAAGTGAAGTAAAAACAATCACTAAAACTTTTAGAGATTTAAAAATACCTTGTGATGCTATCTATTTGGATATTGATTATATGGATGGTTTTCGCTGTTTTACATGGGATAAAAATCATTTTCCAGATCCAAAAAGAATGGTAAAAGAATTGGAAGATGATGGTTTTAAAACCGTGGTTATCATTGATCCAGGAATTAAAATCGATTTAGAATACGATGTTTTTAAAGACGCTTTAGACAAAGATTATTTTTGTAAAAGAGCTGATGGCCCTTATATGAAAGGAAAAGTTTGGCCCGGCGAATGTTATTTCCCTGATTATACAAGACCCGAAGTTCGTGAATGGTGGTCTGAATTATTCAAAGAATTGATTGAAGATATTGGCGTAAAAGGGGTTTGGAATGATATGAACGAACCTGCTGTGATGGAAGTGCCCAACAAATCTTTTCCTGATGATGTGCGTCATGATTTTGACGGAAATCCTTGTAGTCACAGAAAAGCACACAATGTCTATGGTATGCAAATGGCAAGAGCAACCTATCATGGATTGAAAAAATTCGCCTATCCAAAACGTCCTTTTGTCATTACAAGAGCTGCTTATTCTGGTACACAACGTTACACCTCAACTTGGATGGGAGACAACGTTGCCACTTGGGAACATTTATGGATTGCCAATGTGCAAGCCCAAAGAATGGCAATGTCTGGTTTCTCATTTGCAGGAAGTGATATTGGCGGATTTGCAGAACAACCTCAAGGCGAATTATTCGCACGTTGGATTCAATTAGGCGTTTTTCATGCGTTTTGTAGAGTACATTCCTCTGGCGATCATGGAGACCAAGAGCCTTGGGTTTTTGGGAATGAAATTACTGATATCGTTCGTAAATTCATCGAATTACGTTACCAATTATTACCATATTTATACACCGCTTTTTGGGATTATATCAATGACGGAATTCCGATTTTAAAATCATTGGTGTTGTTTGACCAAGAAGATTTGCATACACATTATAGAAGTGATGAGTTTGTTTATGGAGATAAAATTCTGGTTTGTCCTATTTTAGAACCCAATACCAAAGGAAGAAGAATATACGTTCCTAGAGGGAATTGGTACAATTTCTGGACAGATGAAGTGGTTGAAGGTGGCAAAGAAATGTGGGTAGATGCAGACTTGGATAGCATGCCAATTTTCATCAAAGAAGGTGCTGTGATTCCAAAATATCCTGTGCAACAATATGTTGGAGAAAAACAATTTGACGAAATTACGTTGGATGTCTATTATAAAGTTGGCAAAGAAACTTCTAAATTGTATGATGATGCGCATGATGGTTATGACTACAAAAAAGGAAGATACAGTTTGCGAACTTTTAAGTTTACAGGAAAAGAAAACGAAATTATTTTACAACAACACAAAGAAGGAAAGTTTGATGCAGATTATACCAAATTTAAAATTGTATTCCACAACTTGCCATTCAAAATTACTTCTTTCGAAATTGACAATGTTGAAGTAGAATTACAAGAGTCAAAGTCAACTAAAAATCAAGAAATTTTGGTTGATAAGATGTTTACTGAAATTCATTTATTTGGGAAATAATAATGATTGATATCCTAATAAAAAGCCTCTTTGAAGAGGCTTTTTTTATGATTTTTATTTTTTTATTTATATCTAATTTTTAAAAATGAGAACTATTTTAAGTTACTTATTGAAAAAAATAAAATTTTGCGTTGCAAGATGTTTTATTTTGGTTTAGTTTTATTGGGAATTTTAGCGACTTATAAAAAAGTGATATAGAGTTGCGTATATTTACTTTTTGCAAGAAAACCCGACCGCTCTGATATATCCTGCAGTCGATAGCGCAGATTTGTAATCTGTGCTCATCCCTAATATCAAACAAAGAATAGCTTAAAAAAGAAGAATTATTCATTGAAGATTATTATTTTAGCTACGCAAGAAATGATGCAACATTTGAAAATGAATTGGATGTAATTGTTAATGATTTGTTTTGAAAATTGTTGTAGGCACGGATTGCAAATCCGAGCTATCGGGAGTGTTACTATTTATTTTCTAGCTTGTTCAATTTTCAACTAATTTCATAAAGAAAGAAAAGTCATAAATTCAATGTGATTTTGGCGCATAAAAAAACCTCAGAAAAAAATTTTGAGGTTTTTTTATTTTTGATAAAATTAGCCGTTTTTAAATCCCATCCCCCAATAATTTCAATTTTGAAGTGTTTTCTGCCATCATCAATTCGTCAATAATTCGTTGAATATCACCATTTAAAATATTGGGCAAATCGTATAATGACAAACCAATTCTGTGGTCTGTGACACGTCCTTGAGCATAATTATAGGTTCTAATTTTGGCACTTCTGTCTCCAGAAGAAACCATAGAACCACGCTTTAAAGCATCTTCATCTTGTCTTTTTGCCAATTCAATATCATACAAACGAGAACGCAACACTTTAAACGCTTTTTCTTTGTTTTTGTGCTGCGATTTTTGATCCTGACATTGTGCCACTAATCCTGTAGGAACGTGCGTTAAACGAACTGCAGAATAGGTCGTATTTACAGATTGACCTCCTGGACCTGAGGAACAGAAAAAATCGATTCGAACATCTTTTGGATTGATTTCTACATCAAATTCTTCCGCTTCTGGAAACACCATGCAAGTTGCAGCAGAAGTATGAACTCTTCCTTGTGTTTCGGTTTGCGGAACACGTTGCACACGATGAACACCTGCTTCAAATTTTAAAGTTCCATACACATCTTCGCCATTTACTTCGAACTGAATTTCTTTAAATCCGCCATTAGTTCCTTCCGAGAAATCAACAATAGAAACATTCCAACCTTTGCTTTCGCAATATTTTGAATACATTCTGAACAAATCTCCTGCAAAAATACTTGCTTCATCTCCTCCAGTTCCAGCACGTAATTCTACTACTGCATTTTTAGAATCTTCAGGTTCTCTAGGAATCAATAAAAACTTGATTTCATCTTCTAAAGCAGGTATTTTAGATTGTGCTTCGTCCATTTCAGCTTTTGCCATTTCTACCATTTCTGCATCTGAACCATCAGCCAAAATTTCTTTAGCTTCGTCAATACTATTCAATAATGATAAGTATTGATTTCCAGCTTTGACAACTTTTCCTAAATCTTTGTATTCTTTGCTTAAAAGTATATATCGTTTTTGATCAGAGATAATTTCTGGCTGAATAATCAAATCAGAAACCTCGTCATAACGTTGTTTTACAATGCGTATTTTTTCGATCATTTTATCCTCATTTCTAAGTGTGCGAATTTACAATTTTTATACCTATATTTGAAAAAAGGAAAATAATTTTTATGAAGCGTATTTTTTTACTTTGTTGCTTGACAATTTTTATTTCTTGCAACACAACTCCTGATAAACCATCAAAACCTACTTTTTTAATCGGAAATTGGGTGCGATTAAATGACACTGAAGGCAACAAAACTTTCGAAACTTGGAAAGCTGATTTTACAGGAATGGGATTTACCATCAAAGAGGAAAAAACCACTTTTAAAGAAATAATGAGTATCGTTGAAATCAAAGATACACTTCATTTAAAGGTTTCTAACGTGAATGAAACTCCCACTTATTTCAAGTTCACATCGCAAACTGATACTTCTTTTGTATGCGAAAATCCACAAAATGAATTTCCAAAAAAGATTCATTATTACATTGAAAATCAACAATTAAAAGCCATTATTTCTGATAATGATTTTCGAATTGATTTTATTTTTGAGAAAGTGAAATAATACTTTTATCTAGTAAGCAAGTTTATGGTCATTCAATTCAACGTCAAATGTAACTTTTGCGCCTAATACTTTGAATACTTTTAAAATTGTTGAAAAACGAGCATCTGTGGCACTGTTTTCAATTTTAGAAATTTGTGCTTTTTTCACCCCTACAAGTTCTCCAAGCTGTTGCTGCGTAAGATTTCTTTCTTTACGAGCTTTTTTTATTTCATATCCGATTAAATCCAAACGAAGTTCGTTGTCAAATTCTTCTCGTTTTTCAGTTCCCTTTTTTCCAATATAATTGTCCGTTAACTCCTCTAAAGTGAAAGTTTTCATCACTATTTATTTTTTTCGTTAAAATATTGCTCTCTTAAACGTAATGCCTTTTCAATCTCACCTTTGGGAATTTTATCTGTCTTTTTAATCAATCCATGAGTTGAAATAACAACTGTATCCTCTTTGTCGTTTTTGTCCCAAAATGCAAAAAGCCGGAAATACGTTTTATTATATTTTGTTCTGAATTCCCAAATTTCGTCTTGAAGTTTTTTAAATAGTTCTTTGTCGTTTGTGCTTCTGGCTTTCCAAATAGTATAAATGATTTTTTGACGCGACTTTTCGTCAAGTTTATCAAGAAACATTTTCACTTCCTCTAAAAATTCAACTCGAAAATTCAAATTTCTTAACAATTATTTTTTAACAAAGCTAACTGTTTCTTAAATAGGAAACAAATTTTATGTAAAAGTTTGTTCAATGCTAATTCATATCTAAATTCTACCCACATTTAGACGAACCACAATCTTTGCAAGTCAAGCAGCCTTCTTGATAAATCAATGCTTTTGAATGGCAATTTTCGCAGGTTTGACCTTTGGCGACAATGCCATCTTCCACATATCTTTTCAAGGCTCTCTGCACACCACTTTTCCAAGTATTGATAGAATTGTTATCAAAATGAAGCGTATTTATCAATTCTATTACTTTATGAATGGGCATTCCATGACGCATAATTCCTGAAATTAATTTGGCATAATTCCAAAATTCAGGATTGAATTTATAGGACAATCCTTCAATGATGGTTTTGTAACCCAACTTATTTTGATATTGAAAATCATATCTAGACTGTCCATCATCATCATAATTTTTGACAATCAAGCCTTTTTCAACCCATTGTGGAATGACAATTCCGTTTTCATCATCCAACAATCCTGTAAAAATTTCATACGGTTTGTTATCCACCAAACCAACCAACGCAATCCATTTTTCTTTTTGATTTTGAAAACGAACCACTTCAGCTTCCAATATTTGAGGACGTTTTACGGGAAAAAGACCAATCGTTTCTACCTTTTTTTCATCATTCGAAATCAAAACTCCTGATCTTGAACCATCTCTATACACAGTCACTCCTTTGCAACCAACTTCCCACGCTTTTATATACAATTCGCCCACCAATTCTTCTGAAACATCATTTGGTAAATTGATGGTGACACTGATAGAATGATCAACCCATTTTTGAATGGCACCTTGCATGGTCACTTTGCTCAACCAATCAATATCATTGGAAGTTGCTTTATAATAAGGAGATTTTTTTACCAAATCGTCAATTTCTTCTTGCGTAAAATTTCGATTGACATCCATTTGATTGACTTCCATCCAAGTTTTGAATTTATGATGAAACACCACAAATTCTTCCCAAGAATCTCCAACTTCATCCACAAAATCAATTTTTACATTTTTATCATTTGGATTTACTTTTTTTCGTCGCTTGTAAACTGGCATAAAAACAGGCTCAATTCCTGAGGATGTTTGCGTCATCAAACTGGTGGTTCCTGTTGGCGCAATGGTGAGTAATGCAATATTTCGTCGGCCATGTTCCAACATTTCATAATATAGTTGAGAATCAGCTTGTTTTAAACGGAGAATGAATGGATTATTTTTTTCTTTATCAGTATCAAAAATCGAAAATGCACCTCGTTCTTTTGCCAAATTTACAGAAGCTCTATAGGTTTCAACAGCCAATGTTTTGTGAATTTCTGTGGCAAATTGATTGCCCTTTTCACTTCCATATCGCAAACCCAAAGCTGCCAACATATCACCTTCAGCAGTGATTCCAATGCCTGTTCTTCTGCCTTCATACGCTTTTTGTCTGATGTTGAGCCACAGTTGTTTTTCAACTGCTTTTACAACATCTTCTTCAGGATCTTGATCTATTTTTTCTAAAATTTTATCAATTTTTTCCAATTCCAAATCAATGATATCATCCATCATTCTTTGAGCAATTTTCACATGTTTTTTGAACAATGGAAAATCAAAAGTGGCTTTTTCTTCAAAAGGATGCGTTACATACGAATATAAATTGATGGCCAATAAACGACAAGAATCATAAGGACACAGAGGAATTTCACCACAAGGATTTGTAGAAACGGTTTTATAACCTACATCAGCATAACAATCTGGAACTGATTCATTGATGATAGTATCCCAAAATAAAATACCCGGTTCAGCAGATTTCCAAGCATTGTGCACTATTTTTTTCCAAATTTTGGATGCTTCTATTTCTTTTTGAAAAACTGGATTTTTGCTAAAAACAGGATATTTTTGAAGGTATTTTGAATCTGATTTTACGGCTTTCATAAACGCATCATCAATCTTTACAGACACATTTGCACCTGTCACTTTGCCTTGTTCGAATTTTGCATCGATAAAATCTTCGGCATCAGGATGATTGATGGAAACTGATAGCATTAACGCTCCACGTCTGCCATCTTGCGCAACTTCTCTTGTGGAATTTGAATACCGTTCCATAAAAGGAACTAAGCCTGTAGATGTCAACGCCGAATTTTTTACGGGTGACCCTTTTGGGCGAATATGAGACAAATCATGCCCAACTCCACCTCTACGTTTCATCAATTGCACTTGTTCTTGGTCAATTTTCAAAATGCCTCCATACGAATCTGATTCTCCATTATTTCCGATGACAAAACAGTTGGAAAGTGACGCAATTTGAAATGGATTTCCAATGCCAGCCATTGGACTTCCTTGAGGAACAATGTATTTGAAGTTTTTAATGACTTCAAAAATTTCTTTTTCTGAAAGTGGATTTGGATATTTTTCTTCAATTCTTGCAATTTCTGATGCAATTCTGTGATGCATATCATCAGGAGAACTTTCATAAACGGTACCTTCTGAATCTTTTAAAGCATATTTATTCAACCAAACTGAAGCGGCTAACTCATCATTTTTAAAATAAATCAATGCTGCTTTTAAGACTGATTCTCGGGTAATTTTTGAAGTTTTTTTGATTGAAGAAGTTTCCAAATTTGACATTATAAAATACGTTTTTGAAGTTGTTTTTTTGCATGTGAAATTTCCTTAAAATAAGATATGTAAAACATGATATTTATCATAAAAATCAGTGATTTTTATATAAATATCTAATTATCTGTATTTTAAAACTTATCAACAGAAAAAAGTTGATAACTTCTAAATTTCAAAAAATACTAATACTCAAACAAACCAAACTCACTTTTAATCGTCAGTTTTTTGGCAGAAGAATCTTCAACACGACCTACAATTTGCGCATCTACATTATAAGATTTTGAAATCGCAATAATATCATTGGCAATTTCTGGAGAAACATACAATTCCATTCTGTGACCACAATTGAACACTTGATACATTTCTTTCCAATCTGTTTTTGATTGTTCTTGAATCAACTTGAATAAAGGCGGAATTGGAAATAAGTTGTCTTTGACAATATTCAGATTCTCAACAAAATGCAAAATTTTAGTTTGTGCACCTCCTGAACAATGAATCATTCCATGAATGGTTTCTGAAGTGTATTTTGACAAAATTTCTCTGATAATTGGCGCATACGTTCTTGTTGGCGACAATACCAATTTTCCTGCATCAATTGGAGAATTTTCAACGGAATCAGTCAGTTTTGTATTTCCTGAGTACACCAAATCTGATGGAACAGCAGCATCAAAACTTTCAGGATATTTTGTTGCCAACACTTTGTGAAAAACATCATGTCTTGCAGAAGTCAAACCGTTTGAACCCATGCCTCCATTGTATTCAGTTTCATACGTTGCTTGTCCAAAAGAAGCCAACCCAACAATCACATCACCTGCTTTTATGTTGGCATTGTCAATCACATCAGCACGTTTTATTCTTGCAGTTACTGTTGAATCTACAATAATGGTTCGCACCAAATCGCCTACATCCGCAGTTTCTCCTCCTGTGGAATGAATGTTGACTCCAAATTTTTTCAATTCAGCTATCAATTCTTCAGTTCCATTGATAATTGCCGCTAAAACCTCACCTGGAATTTTACTTTTATTTCTTCCAATCGTTGAAGAAAGCATGATATTGTCTATAGCACCCACACAAATTAAATCGTCAATATTCATGATTAACGCATCTTGCGCTATGCCTTTCCAAACAGATAAATCGCCTGTTTCTTTCCAATACATGTATGCCAAAGACGATTTTGTGCCTGCACCATCTGCGTGCATAATCAAACAATAATCGTCGTTATTGGTTAAAAAATCGGGCACAATTTTGCAAAACGCTTTCGGAAACAACCCTTTATCAATATTTTTGATGGCATTGTGAACATCTTCTTTTGCGGCAGAAACACCTCTTTGTGCGTATCTTTTTGAAACTTCTTGACTCATATAAATAGGAATGTTGCGTTTGCAAATTTAGTCTTTTACAAAAAAAATCCTACTGAAAAGTAGGATGATTTCTGTTATCTTGTAAACAATAATTCTCGGTATTTGGTTAATGGCCACAAACCATCATCCACCATGGTTTCCAATTTATCACAATGATAGCGTATTTGCTCAAAAAATGGTTTCACAGTTTTGCAATAAGCCTCTGCAGATTTTTCGCCATGCAATTGATTGGCAACTTTTCTAGCTTCCACCATTTGCAATGACAATGCATTGATTTCAGTAATATGATTGGAAATAATCATGATCAATTCTATTTGCTCTTTGGCAATTTTCTTGTATGATTCACCAAAAATTTCTTTCAAATTCTTCGTATTTTCCAGCAACGTATTTTGATATTTGATGGCTGTTGGAACCACGTGATTTCTAGCAATATCCGCCAACACACGACTTTCAATTTGGATACGTTTGGTGTATTCTTCCAACTCAATTTCATAACGAGCTTCCATTTCAATCTTGTTCATGACTTCCATTTCTTGAAACAAATCAATCACTTTTTTAGAAATTTTTATTTTAAGTGCTTCAGGTGTTGTTTTATTATTTGACAAACCTCTTTTTTTGGCTTCTTTTTCCCAAGATTCACTATAACCATCTCCTTCAAAACGTATTTTTTTTGACTCTTTGATATATTCTCTCAACACATTAAAAATTGCTTCATCTTTTTTGAGATTTTTATCATCAATCAAGATATCGACTTCTTTTTTAAAATCTTTCAATTGTTTGGCAACAATCGTATTTAAAATGGTCATTGGAATGGCACAATTTGCCCTAGAACCCACAGCTCTAAACTCAAATTTATTACCTGTAAATGCAAAAGGAGAAGTTCTGTTCCTATCTGTATTATCCAATAAAATTTCAGGAATTTTACCAATAATATTCAATTTTAAATCGGTTTTTTCTTCAGGAGAAAGTTTTCCAATAGTTACATTTTCAAGTTCATCCAACACATTTGACAATTGCGTTCCTATAAAAACGGACACGATTGCAGGAGGTGCTTCATTGGCGCCCAACCTATAATCATTGCTTGCAGAAGCTATGGAAGCTCGCATCAATTCTTCGTTTTCATAAACAGCTTTGATGGTATTCACAAAAAAAGTTAAGAATTGTAAGTTTTTCATCGGAGTTTTTCCAGGACTCAACAAATTGGTTCCTTCAGAAGTTGACAAAGACCAATTATTATGTTTTCCAGAACCATTGATTCCTGCAAATGGTTTTTCGTGAAACAATACTTTAAAATGATGTCTTCTCGCAATTTTTCCCATTACATCCATCAGCAAAGAATTGTGATCAACAGCCAAATTAACCTCTTCAAAAATCGGCGCTAATTCAAATTGATTGGGCGCAACTTCATTATGTCTTGTTTTTACAGGAATTCCCAACAACATAGATTCTTGCTCTAAATCGCGCATAAAATTCATGGCTCTTAGTGGAATACTTCCAAAATAGTGATCATCCAATTGTTGCCCTTTTGCAGGAGTGTGTCCTAACAAAGTTCTTCCTGTCATCAAAATATCATGTCTTGATTGTGCTAAAGCATCATCAATCAAAAAATATTCTTGCTCCCAACCCAAAGTTGCGTTTACTTTGGTAGCATTTTTATCAAAATATTTGCACACCGCAGTTGCGTGAATGTCAATGGCTTGTAACGCTCTCAAAAGTGGCGTTTTATTATCTAAAGCTTCGCCTGTATATGCGACAAAAATGGTTGGAATACACAATGTTGTTTCAAAAATAAAAGCTGGCGAAGTTGGATCCCAAGCAGTATATCCTCTTGCTTCAAAAGTATTTCTGATGCCACCACTAGGAAAACTTGATGCATCTGGCTCTTGCTGCACCAATTGCTCTCCATCGAATTTTTCCATAGCTAAACTGCCATTGATTGATTCAAAAAAAGCATCGTGCTTTTCGGCAGTTGCACCAGTTAACGGCTGGAACCAATGCGTATAATGAGTGGCGCCTTTTGAAATTGCCCAATCTTTCATGCTAACAGCCACTTGATCTGCAATTTTACGATCAATTTGTGTCCCTTTTTCAATGGCATTCATCACACTTTCATAGGCAGTTTTTGTAAGATACTGTTGCATAGCGTGTTTATTGAACACATTTCTACCAAATAAAGCAGAACGTTTTTCTTTTTCTTCTACTTTAATTACACTTGTGCTACGAGATTCTCGCAAAGCCGCAAATCTGATTGTTGACATAATATGATTTTTGAATGGTATAAATTATTTTATATACAAATATACCCTATAAAAATTAGGGATAAAATTATTTTTAATAATGTATAAAACTTTTACCCCTATTTTTTTTGATATCAATTCAAATTATTTCATTTTTGTACAAATTAATTAAAGAAAACTTAAAATAAATATAATTATGAGTAAGTCTAAATTAGAGTATATTTGGTTAGATGGATACTATCCAACTCAAAACATGAGAAGCAAAACTAAGATTGAAGAAGATTTCAGCGGAAAATTGGAAGACTGTCCAATTTGGTCTTTTGATGGTTCATCAACAAGACAAGCTGAAGGCGGTTCGTCTGATTGCTTATTGAAACCTGTTGCGATTTATCCAGATCCTGCAAGAATAAATGGTTATTTAGTAATGACAGAAGTTTTAAATCCTGATGGAACTCCACACGTTTCAAATGGTAGAGCTACTATTGATGATGAAGATGATGATTTTTGGTTTGGTTTTGAGCAAGAATATTTTATCATGGACAAAAAAACTTTATTACCTCTAGGATTCCCAGTTGGCGGTTATCCAGCACCACAAGGAATGTATTATTGTTCTGTAGGAGGTTTAAATACTCATGGAAGAGCGATGGTTGAAGAACATGCAAATCTTTGTATTGATGCAGGTTTAAACTTTGAAGGAATCAATCAAGAGGTTGCTTCTGGTCAATGGGAATTTCAATTGTTTGCTAAAGGAGCTAAAAAAGCTGGAGATGAAATTTGGGTTGCACGTTATTTACTAGACAGATTGACTGAAAAATACGGATGGTATATTGAATATCACCCAAAACCATTAGGAAAAGACATGGATTGGAATGGTTCAGGAATGCACGCAAACTTCTCTAACTCAACGTTAAGAACTTGTGGCTCTCAAGAAATTTATGAAAAAATCTGTGAGGCTTTCAGACCAGTTGTAGAAGAGCACATTGCTGTTTATGGCGAATTTAACGATCAACGTTTGACAGGTAAACATGAAACTGCTTCTATTCATGATTTTGCTTACGGAATTTCAGACAGAGGAGCATCCATCAGAATTCCAATCATCACTGTTCAAAAAGGATGGAAAGGTTGGTTAGAAGACAGAAGACCAGCATCTAATGGAGATCCGTACAAAATTGCAGGTAGAATTATCAAAACAGTAAAATCTGCTGGATTTTAATGGATTGTTATAGAAATATAAAAACTCCGAAATTAAATTTTCGGAGTTTTTTGTTTAAACTAGTAACTTAATGAAACAACTATTTTGAATCTTGCAGTGCAAAAACTTGTCGCAAAAGCGCCGTATTTCTCATCCCCACTTTTTCTCTAATTCCCTTTTCTTCAAGAGTAATCATAGTAAACACTCCTTTTAAAGCTTGACTGGTAACATAATCTGTTAAATCTGGATTTACTTTTTTAATAAAAGGAATCGAATTGTATCTAGAAATGATTTGATTCCATACTTTGTCTGCCCCAACTTTTGAAAAAGATTGATTGATGACAGGCGTAAAACTTTGATACAAATTTTGCTGAGTTTTAGTCTCTAAATAAATTGTTGCGGCATTGTATTCTCCTAACAAAATATTTTTAGCGTCATTAAAAGTGATATCTTTTACAGCATTTATAAAAATAGGTGTGGCAGTTTTTACAGCATCTTCAGCAGCTCTGTTTAAAACTTTGATACCTTCGTCAGCCAAATTTCCCAATCCCAAATTTCGTAATCCTTTATCAACTGTTTGCAATTCCTCTGGCAACAAAATTTTCACCAATTCATTTTTATAAAAACCATCTTCTGCGGTTAATTTGGTAACTTGATTTTTTATGCCATTATCCAATGCCTCTCTCAAACCATTGCCAATTTGCTCTTGAGACAAACCAGCCCCATTTGGCAAATTATTCACTACTTGTTGCAACTCTGCACAGCCTGCAAACTGAATTCCCATTACTAAAACTAAGACTTTTTTTATCATTTTTTTTGATTTATATATTTTGGTAGTATTCTTCTATTTTAAAAAACTTATTGAAAACAAAAAAATGTTTAAAAGCAAAAAAAACGCTCAAATGAGCGTTTTCTTGCTTAATTCTTTTTTTCTGGCGGAAATCTTGAAACTATTTCTTTTACAAATTCTTTGATTCTAATTTCTTTTTTGTCCCTGTTTTCATTTCGTAAAGCTCCTGTTCCGATTCCTTGCCAAATCAATTCTTTCTTTTCTTTGTCAATAAAATCAACAAATAATGTTCCTTCGGTAAACTGAGAAACATTCACATTATTCATACCTCCGTTCATCATCCAAGGATTCCATCCCCAACCCCAGCCCCAGCCAATATTGTTTTGATTAACATCAACTCGCTCTCTTGACTTTGTAAAAAAACTAACCAACATACTTGGGCTGTCAGATTTTGTGAAACCTTGTGCTACCAATTCTGATTCTAAAGCTCTTAAAATTCTTCTTTTGTCCAAATCAGAAATATCTGATTTGTCAATTTCCGGTTTATAAAATGCAAAAGTTTTGAATTTTGAAAAATCAACTTGATTGTCATAATCTGTGGTTACTTTGATAGAACTACAAGCACTCAAAACAATCACTCCCAAAAGTAAAATTATATTATTTTTCATTACTTTATATTTAAAATTTATTTAGTTTCTTTCATTTTGATTCAAAAAATTTACAACAATAATTATGCCATATCTACCATTAAATTCTGCATAAAATTAGCTCAAAAAAAATTCATTTTTGATTTATTAAAACATTTTTCGCATAAAATTTATATTTTTAAGGAATATTAACAATTTATAATCATTAAAAGATTGTCATCATTTTTTGAAAATTCTGTAAATTGCAAGCTTAAAATCAATCTTTTTTTACGAATGGAACAAATACAACCTTACAAACCTCAACATAAAATCAGAATTGTTACTGCAGCTTCATTATTTGACGGACATGATGCAGCCATCAATATTATGCGCAGAATTATTCAATCAACTGGAGTAGAGGTTATCCATTTAGGTCACGATAGAAGCGTTGAGGAAGTTGTGAATTGCGCCATTCAAGAGGATGTAAATGCGATTGCCATGACTTCTTATCAAGGAGGACACATGGAATATTTTAAATTCATGCATGATTTATTGCACCAAAAAGGTGCAGGACACATCAAAATTTTTGGTGGTGGTGGAGGCGTGATTCTTCCCGAGGAAATAAAAGAATTGATGGAATATGGAATTACCAGAATTTATGCGCCTGATGATGGACGCGAAATGGGTTTGCAAGGCATGATTAATGATTTGGTTCAAAAAGCTGAAAGCCCATCCCTAACCCTTCCCAAAGGGAAGGGAACTAATGCTGAAAAAGTTTGTAATGAGGATGGAGATTGGCTGATAGCACTAGGAAGTAAAAAAGTTTTAGAAAACTTAAAAAATAAAGATGTAAACACAATTGCTCGATTAATTTCTTTAGCAGAAAATAATCAAGAAGAATTCGATAAAATTTTCGACAAAGATTGGAGTTCCTCCCCTTTGGGGAGGTTGGGAGACGCTTCTCCTATTTTAGGAATTACAGGAACAGGTGGTGCAGGAAAAAGTAGTTTGGTGGATGAATTAATTCGCAGATTTTTAGTTGATTTTCCTGAAAAAACCATTGGAATTATCTCAGTTGACCCGTCAAAAAGAAAAACTGGTGGCGCACTTTTGGGCGATAGAATTCGCATGAATGCCATCAATAGTCCTAGAGTGTATATGCGTTCTTTGGCAACACGTCAATCCAATTTGGCATTGTCAAAATACGTGCATGAAGCTGTACAAGTATTGAAAGCGGCTGCATTTGATTTAATTATTTTAGAAACTTCGGGAATTGGACAATCTGACACTGAAATCATCGAACATTCAGATACTGCTTTGTATGTAATGACGCCCGAATTTGGTGCAGCTACTCAGTTAGAAAAAATTGATATGCTAGATTTTGCTGATTTGGTTGCCATCAATAAATTTGACAAAAGAGGTGCTTTGGATGCTTTGCGAGATGTGAAAAAACAATACATGCGCAATCATAATTTGTGGGAAACCCCTCTTGATGATTTGCCCATTTTTGGCACCATTGCTTCGCAGTTTAATGATCCAGGAATGAATGCTTTGTACAAAGCTGTAATGGACAAATTGGTTGAAAAAACTGGAGCAAATTTGAAATCAGCCATGAAAATTACCAAGGAAATGTCCGAAAAAATCTTTGTTATTCCGCCAAGTAGAGTGCGTTATTTATCTGAAATTGCGGAAAACAATAGAATGTATGACGCAAAAGTTAACGACCAAGTCATAGTTGCACAAAAATTATATGGCATTTATCAAACGATTATTTCTATAACAAATAGCGAAATTGAACTCATCAAAAATGGATTGGATGAAGATGAGATTCTGAGAAAAGCACAGAATGACAAAGAGTTCATCAAACTATTACTTGCGCAATTTGACAAAGTAAAATTGAATTTAGACCCGCTAAACTGGGAACTCATTTTGGCTTGGTCATCAAAAATCCAACGTTATAAAAATCCTCTGTTCACGTTTAAAGTGCGTGATAAGGAAATCCATATTGAAACTCATTCCAAATCATTGTCTCATTCTGATATTCCAAAAATTGCCTTGCCTAAATACCAAGCTTGGGGAGATATTTTACGCTGGAATATGCAAGAAAACGTACCTGGAGAATTTCCATACACAGCAGGTTTGTATCCTTTTAAACGAACTGGAGAAGACCCAACAAGAATGTTTGCAGGCGAAGGTGGCCCTGAAAGAACAAATCGCAGATTTCATTATGTGAGTTTGGGATTGGATGCAAAACGATTGTCAACTGCTTTTGATTCGGTTACTTTATACGGAAATGATCCTGGAAAAAGACCTGATATTTACGGAAAAATTGGCAATGCAGGGGTTTCGATTTGCTGTTTGGACGATGCAAAAAAATTGTATTCTGGCTTTGATTTGAGTCATGCAATGACTTCTGTTTCTATGACAATTAATGGACCTGCACCTATGCTGTTAGGTTTTTTTATGAATGCTGCCATCGATCAGAATTGTGAAAAATACATCAGAAAACATCAATTAGAATCTTTGGTGGAGGCTAAATTAATAGAACTTTATGATGACAAAGGATTAGAAAGACCCAACTATCAAGGAGCATTGCCTAAAGGAAATAATAGTTTGGGATTGCTGCTTTTGGGAATAACTGGAGATTTGGTGTTGCCAAAAGAAGTGTATCAAACCATCAAAAATGAAACCTTAGCACAAGTTAGAGGAACTGTGCAAGCAGATATTTTAAAAGAAGATCAAGCGCAAAATACTTGTATTTTTTCTACGGAATTTGCCTTGCGATTGATGGGCGATGTGCAAGAATATTTTATCAAACATCAAGTTCGTAACTTTTATTCTGTTTCGATTTCTGGATATCATATTGCAGAAGCTGGTGCAAATCCTATTACACAATTGGCGTTTACATTGGCAAACGGATTTACCTATGTAGAATATTATTTGAGTCGTGGAATGGACATCAACAAATTTGGACCAAATTTATCCTTTTTCTTTTCAAACGGTATTGACCCAGAATATGCTGTGATTGGAAGAGTGGCTCGTAAAATTTGGGCAAAAGCCTTAAAATATAAATACGGAGCCAATGAAAGAGCGCAAATGTTAAAATACCACATTCAAACTTCAGGGCGTTCTTTGCACGCACAAGAAATTGATTTCAATGATATCAGAACCACTTTGCAAGCCTTGTATGCGATTTATGACAATTGCAATTCGCTACATACCAATGCGTATGATGAAGCAATTACGACTCCTACAGAAGAATCTGTACGCAGAGCTATGGCTATTCAGTTGATTATCAATAAAGAATTGGGATTGACGAAAAACGAAAATCCGATTCAAGGAGCTTTTATTATTGAAGAATTGACAGATTTGGTAGAAGATGCTGTGCTGAAAGAATTTGACAGAATCACAGAAAGAGGAGGCGTTTTAGGTGCTATGGAAACCATGTATCAACGTTCTAAAATTCAGGAAGAAAGTTTATATTATGAAACGTTGAAACACAATGGCGAATTTCCAATTATTGGTGTCAATACTTTTTTAAGTTCGAAAGGTTCGCCAACAGTATTGCCTACAGAAGTCATCAGAGCTACAGAAACTGAAAAACAATACCAAATTAAAACGAAAGAAAACCTGCAAAAAGCTTTTACATCCGAAGCTGAAAAACAACTGAACATATTGCAAGAAGCTGCTATTCAAAATGAAAACTTATTCGAAAAACTGATGGAAGTTACCAAAATCTGTACTTTGGGTCAAATCACAGAAGCTTTGTTTGAGGTGGGTGGTCAATATCGACGTAATATGTAAGGGATTTTTTGACACGGATTTCATGGATTGGCATGGATTAAAGTATTTTATAAGATTTGCGAAATCCGTGAAATTCGTGAAATTCGTGTATCACATTTTTTTTCATCCAATTCAAAAAAAGTGTATCTTGAAGCCTTAAATTTCGATTATGAAACAGCTCACCAAAGAAGACATCAGTCAAGAAATTTTTGATTTGTATGATGATTATGCGCACAACAAAATCACTCGAAAAGAATTCTTAGAAAAACTCTCTCTTTTTGCAGTGGGTGCCATTACTTTGCCAGCATTATTGAGTTTTATTTCGCCCAATTATATCGAAAATATCTTGATAAAAACGGACGATCCTAGATTGAATTCAGGTTATATTTCTTACGATTCTTCCAAAGGTGGAGGCACTATCAAAGGATTATTTTCTATTCCAATAGATGCAAAAGCCAAGTTGCCAGGCATTATTGTGGTGCATGAAAACCGCGGTTTGAATCCGTATATTGAAGATGTTGGCAGAAGAGCTGCGTTGGAAGGTTTCGTGAGTTTGGCTCCTGATGCTTTGACACCTTTGGGTGGCTATCCAGGCAATGATGATGATGGAAGAACGATGCAAAGCAAAAGAAATCAACAAGAAATGCTAGAAGATTTTATAGCGGCTTTTGAATATCTCAAAAAACATCCTAGTTGCAATGGACAAGTGGGCGTAGTTGGTTTTTGTTTTGGTGGATGGATTTCGAATATGATGGCTGTAAAACTACCTGATTTAAAAGCTGCTGTGCCTTATTATGGAAGACAACCTTCAGAGGAAGATGCCAAAAAAATAAAAACGCCTTTATTGTTACATTATGCAGATTTAGACAAAAGAGTGAATGCAGGTTGGCTTGCTTTTGAAAAAGTATTGAAAGAAAATAACATCAAGCACGAAGCTCATTTTTACCCAAATGTAAACCACGGATTTCACAACAATTCCACACCAAGATTTGACAAAGCAGCTGCTGATTTGTCTTGGGAACGTTCTATTGCGTTTTTTAACAAATACTTAAAATAATTTAAGGTCGATTCATAAATGATTGATTAACAATAGATTATTTTTGTAAAATATACAACTTTGTGCTTTTTGTCCCGAAATTTCGGGACTTTGAGCATTTTGAGTAAAAGCTATTACACAGAGTTGCACAAAGAAGGCACAGAGAAATTTTATAAAATTAATTATCAGTAAAATACAATAAAAGTTACATCGAATTCACATTAAAATAAAAATCAATATGAAAACAATACATTTAAAAATAAGTGATAACGTTTATGATAAATTTCTTTGGTTATTAGGTAAATTTAGTAAAGATGAAATTCAAATTATAGATGAAAAAGATAGTTTTACACTAACAAAAAAATATTTAGAGAATGAACTTTTTGAAATTGAAAATGGAAAAGCTTCATTTGTCTCCGAAAGCGAATTAGAGGATAGATTAAACAACATCATCTAATCTTCTTCATGAAAATAGTTTTCAAACAATCTTTTGTAATTAGTCTTGAAAATCAGATTAAATTTATTGCGCTTGACAAACCGACTGCAGCTAAAAAATTTAAAAATGATATTTTAATCGCTCTAAAATCTATTTTACCAAATCCTTATTTGTACAGAAAGTCAATTTATTTTGAAGATGATTTCATAAGAGATTATATATTCAAAGGGTACACAATCGTTTTTAGAATTGCTAAAATGCAAATAGAAGTTTTTGGTTTTGTGAAATTTCAAGAAAAGCCAAACACATAAATTATTTAAAAGTAAAACTGAATAAAATCTTGACTATTTTTCTAAGAAGCCTTTTCTTTTCGAACATCATACCCCACTTTCAAAGCCAGTTTCAATTTTTTTGATGGCTGATAATTGATATGAAACTTTTTGATATGTTTTGTAGGCGATAAAGTTGCTGCTTCATCAACAGCTTTGCATTGAAAACCGATTTTAAATTTCCCAATAAATTCCAAGTCCACCACTTTTCCATCAGAGAGATAAAAATCTAGTTTTTTGCCCAAAGCCACTAAAACCGCTTTGATATCCGCTTCATGCAAGGTACATTCATTGCTAATTGCCCTGCTCATGGTGTCAGCATCCACAATCCCTGTGTGAATGGCTTGCATGATAAACTGTTCTTTTTTGTTTTGAATGGTATTGGTTCGTTTGGTGATTCTATATTTTAGTGCCATGTGTTTGATTGCTATATTGATTAAATGATGGATTGCTATTCGTTGAACTAAAAATTGCAGTACTGCATGTAGCAAATTGCAGTACATCTTCAATGTCATAGCAGTACCGCAATGAATCCGTTGTAGAGCAGCTCTGAAACAAATTATCTAGATAATTTGCACGAATTATCTAGTATTTTTGTGGCAATATACTACATTAATTTTGGAAAAGTACTAGTATTTTTAATTAAAACCCTAGCAAGAAGCAACGCACTGTTGCCAAACAGCCCAAGCAGGGCTTGTATCTAAGAAAAGTAAAGGTAGCAAATAAAATGAAATAATTGGGTTTTTTAGAAAAAAAAGGGTACTTTCGTGGAAAGAAATTGCAAGTTATATGTTTTGTGGAAATAAGATAAAATTGTGCTCACTAATAAGTCATTCCTTTACTAAATAGAAACTGATAGACAGAAATTAAATATATAAGCAAACGAAACCAAAGTAGATAAATACCTGTTTTTTAAGTTAATTTAAAAATGAGTTCACAATAATCTAAATAAAAAATGGATGAAAAAATTGATAATTTTAATTATCTCGATATTAAGTTATAATTGCTTTTCACAAAAAGACGAAACAACATCGTCTAAAGTCTGGAATAATGCCAAAAACTTAGTATCATCATTTAATGATAATGACGACTCTGAATACTTCTTCAGAGATTCTATTTTAAAAATATATAGTAAAAAATTTTCTGATTTTAATTTGATAGAAAAATGGATGAAAAAAAATCCTCCTTTTTTAGATAATCAAAAAGGCAACTTATACAAAGTTTTAAAAAAAACAACAGTTAAAGCTGATAATTCAATAATTTATGGGGACATTAACGACTTAAATTTAGTCGAATATATTTTTTTACCTCATCACAAGAAAAATCTGTTTATAATGGAATTTGAGATTTTTGAAAAAAAAGTAAACTTAATAAGTTTAACTAAAATAAATAAAGGCTTAAATTATGAAGATAAATTCGATGTTTATCTTGACGAAAAATTAAAAGTTAAACAGGAAAAATTCCTTAGCAAAGTGAATCCTTACTTTTTTAGATATAAAGATCATATATTGTTTGCATTAAAAAACAATAAAAACGGTAATCATAGAAGAATATATTTTGATTTAGGATATGATATTTATCAAGAATATAAAAAATTAGAATTCATTAAAGAAAAATTGTTCAAAAATTATAAATACATACCGTTTCATGGCACTTACAAATTCTTTTTTGATGATTACGATTATTATTATTTTAATAAAACTAAAAGATTATTAAGTGTAAAAATGTTACACAAATTATAAAAACAAATAGTTATCAAACAAATATTTTTAATTTAAACATATTTTTATATTTTTAGCAAAAATTTTTTTATGAAAAAAATATTAATTTATTCATTAGTTGTTCTATTTGCTTTAAGCTGTGACAATGAAGTTAAAGTAGAAAAAAAAACATCAAAGGAAGGAAATAGCTTAACCGATTTCTTTTCATCTTCAGAAAAAAAACCTGAAATTATATTCAGAGATTCTATTCTAAAAGTTTACAACAAGAAATTTCCAGACTATAAATTTATTCAAAAATGGATAAAAAAAAATCCTCCATTTCTTGAAAATGCAAAAGGAAATTTATATAAAGTTTTAAAAAAAACAACAATTAAGGTTGATAATTCAGTTGTTTACGAAGAACTTACGGATTTAGATATCAATTCATACATATTTGTTCCTAATCACAAAAATTATTTATTTTTCATGGAATTTGAAATTATAGATAATAGAGTGAAACTAGTAAGTTTAACAAAAATAAATAGAGGTATTATGTATGAAGATAAATTAAATTTAGTTTTCGACGAAAAGTTAATTATAAAAGAAGAAAATTTTACTGGGAGAATAAAGCCTTTTTTTAACACCTTTGATAAACATCTTTTGTTTGGATATAAATCTAATAAAGAGGGAAATCATACAAGAATTTATTTTGATTTAGGGTATGATATTTATGATGAAGATTTAAAGGATTCTGTTACGGAATATTTAATTACTACATCACAATACAATAAAACTGAAAATAAAATTAATGAAAAAATGTTATGCAAAATCTAAAAAAATACAATTTTGTTATAATTTTAATATTTTTTAAAGGAAGTTTATTAATCTCTCAAAACATAAAATATACTCAAGATGAGTATAATAAAAAATGTATAAAAGTGATAAATGAAGCTAGAGAAGAGTTTCATAAAAAACTGCCTTATCTAGTAGAAAATAATTTAAAAATAATCAAAAATGATATCTCAAGTAAATTAGTCGAAAAAACAAACTCAACAACCAACAGAGAGTTTTTAATAAAATATGAAGAGATCAATTATGGTACTTTCCTAAGTCTATTAAAAAATGAACAAATTGCAAATGAAATTTACTATAAATATGTGAATAAGCTTAGTGAAATAAATTCTGATTTTTTCAATTACTATTATGCCAAAGGGGACACTTTAAAATTAAAAGACTTTTATAATTTACCCAATATTAAATTAGCTGAAGAAGTTACAATTTATCTTGAAGATGCTTTAAAAAAAGAGAAAGATAGAGTTTCTAGAGAAAACAAAGCAATGTCTTTTACAATTGGTTTATCTATAATAGAACTTATTCCAGGCGCGGCTGCAGTAACAAAGATATTAGAAGGTGTAAAAATTGGTGCAAAATCAGCTAAAATGGGAGTAAAAGCTGCAGATAATACCACACTTATATCAAAAATGACCACAAAGTTCTTAACAAATAAAGAAAGAGCTTCAGCTATTTTAAAATCATTATCAAATGCAGAAAAACGAGCTAAAATTTCAGCACGTATTGCTTATGTTGGTTCTGCTGCAATGATTAGTAATACTGCATTAACTTTTATAACCGAATCAGATGCTACAATTGAAGAAAAAATTAATGAATTCTCAAAAGGTATGACCGCTGTTTACCTTCAAAACCTCAGAGAGTTTGTGAAGATTAATGAAAAAATAATTTTAGAAAATGAAAAATAAATTCTTAATTTTAATTTTTCTCATTTTTGCAAATACTGTTTTTTCACAAAAATGGTTGAGGAATTTTTACAGTTCAATTGAGCTTGCTAATGAATCGATTCTTACAAACAAAAACATAACAAAAAAATTAAAGCAATCATTTAGTTTGTCATCTTTTGAAGGTAAAAAAGCTCTAAGATATCTTGACATAAGCCCAAAAAATATAGAGAGAATAACAAAAAAATTCTCAATGAAAGAGCTATCTGAGATTTCTGATCAAGTATCTGGATTATCTCCGAGAGCAACAAAAATGTTTTTTGATGATTTGGCTAGTTATTCAAATAGTGATAGAATAGAAAATTTAATTGCTGTTCTGAAAAAAGATAAGAGAATTTTAGAATCTTATGAGAGGACTAGTAATTTTTTGGGTGTTAAATACAGAACAAACGTTGGAGTTTTATTGCAAATTGCTGATGGTAAATCACCAATTGGAATTAAAACTCCAATTTCTCAAAATTATAAACATCTATATAAGAAAAAATTAATTTCCTCCAATGGTTTAGTTTTTGAAGGATTTTTTCCAGTCTTTGAAAATTATACTGTTTTTGGTCTAACTTTACCCAAAAATCTTATTAAATCCTCTGATAACGAACAAATGAAACACTGTACTAACATGCTCAGAAAAAAATTAGCTCAAAATCCAGAAATCAGAAAAATTTTTAATGATGAACAGCTAGATGCAATAAATAAAGGTAAACGTAATATTCCAGGTTTTACATGGCATCATTCAGAATCAAAAGTTGGCGGAATGGAACTAGTTGTAGCAGATATTCATAATAAAGTATCTCATGATGGTGGTAATGTGTTTTGGGGTGGTGGAAATCGTTAAGAAATTTTAATCTAATTAGGGCGAAGATATCTCTTGTTCTTGATAAAATAATTAAACTTAAAACTCAAATAATCCCAAAACCCAACTCTCCCCCATTTCCCAACATTTTTATTTTTTTACTGTAATGACGCCAAACGAATCTCGACTTTAGAGATACTCCTAAAAATAAGGCGATCATGAAAAACTTAAAAATTGCAGTGCTTTTCGGAGTTTTGGCATTTTCTTCGTGCATTGAGCAAGACGTTATTGATGATGCAGTTGCTCTAGTCTAGAAAAGATTACCTTTTCTTACCTTCAACGCGTTTTACTTTCTTTCGCTTATTAAAAGGAATGGCATCGTCAAAGGTGTGTTGTGCAGTTTTGTGAGCGGTTTTGTTCTTTTTCCAAGAGTTGTTTTCGGGCAATAACACTTGCAATAAATCACTTCTACCAACTTTGGTTAAGGTATTTTTAATCCAATCTTTGTTTTCTTTTTTGTACCAAAAAAAGAATTTGTGTTGGTCTTCTTTTTCCTTTTTGGTTCTCGGAGTAATTACTTCTTTTAAGGTATAAGGGTGATATCCAGAGTAATAAATCACAGTAGCCACTGTCATTGGTGTGGGCGTAAAACCTTGCACTTGCTCTAACTGGAAGCCCATATTTTTGGTTTCTGCGGCCAAGTTTGCCATGTCTTCCAATTCACTTGCAGGGTGACTTGAAATAAAATACGGAATCAATTGCAAGTTCAATTTATTCTTAATGTTGATGCGATCAAAACGCTCTTTAAACTTATGAAAATAGGTAAACGAAGGTTTGCGCATCAATTTCAATACATTATCAGAAGTATGTTCAGGAGCTACTTTCAATCGACCAGAAACATGTTTCGTCATCACTTCTTCTGTGTAGGCATCCAACTCTTTTGGATCGGCATTTTTATTGAATTCTGGCACCAACATGTCATGACGAATGCCACTACCAATAAAGGATTTTTTTACTTTTGGATGTTTGTCAACAGCTTGATACAACTCCGTTAATGGTTTGTGCGACGTATCTAAATTAGAACAAATCACAGGCGAAATACACGAAGGAGCCACACATTTGTCGCAAATTTCCTGCACTTTTCCTTTCATTTTATACATGTTGGCAGAAGGGCCACCAATATCAGACAAATACCCTTTAAAGTCGGGCATGTTTGCCACTTTGTCAACTTCTCTCAAAATAGATTCCTGACTTCTGCTCGCAATAAACTTTCCTTGATGTGCAGAAATGGTACAAAAACTGCACCCACCAAAACATCCTCTGTGAATGTTGATGGAAAATTTGATCATTTCATACGCAGGAATTGGCCCTCTTTTATCGTATTTTGGATGTGGCAAACGTGTGTAAGGCAAATCAAAAGAACCATCAATTTCGGCTTCTGTCATTGTAGGAAAAGGCGGATTGATCATCAGCATTTTGTTGCCCACTTTTTGAAAAATACGTCTAGCTTTTAATTTGTTTGATTCCTGTTCAACTACTTTAAAATTAGAAGCGTAGGCTTTTTTATCTTTCAAACAAACTTCGTGCGAACTGATTTCAACATCTTCCCAATCATTCACCACAGGAATTTTTTCTTCCTTTGGATTGACTAAAATCGCAGTCTGTTTGATGTTTTTCAGGCTGGAAAACGGAACCCCTTTTTGCAATAACGTAACGATTTCACGCAAAGGCTGCTCTCCCATTCCATAAACCAACATGTCTGCTTTTGAGGTTTCTAAAATGGTAGGCATCAACTTGTCTGACCAATAATCATAGTGGGTAACTCTTCGTAAAGAAGCCTCAATACCACCAATCAAAATAGGTACTTCTGGAAATTTTTCCTTTAGAATATTGCAATACACTGTAGTAGCATAATCTGGACGAAAACCAATATCGCCATTGGGCGTATAGGCATCTTTGTCACGACGTTTTTTACTTGCTGTGTAGTTGCTGACCATTGGATCCATACAACCACCAGTTGCAGCAAAAAACAAACGTGGTTTGCCTAATTTCTCAAAATCTTGCAAATTGTCATTTACGTTGGGTTGTGGCACAATTGCCACTCGCAAACCATAACTTTCTAAAATACGTCCAATTACAGCAGGTCCAAAAGACGGATGGTCTACATAAGCGTCTCCACTAAATAAAATCACGTCCAATTCTTCCCAACCTCGAAGTTTTACTTCTTTGTTGGTAGTTGGTAACCAGTCTGTTAATTGTAATTTTGTCGTATTCATATTGTGGTGCAAAAATAAAGCAAATTTGAACACATTGTTGGTTTGGTTATTAGTTTTTCTGATAGATTTTCTAATTATAATAAGGACAAACAATCTCAATCAAATTATTTATGAAAAATTAACATTAAAATAAACTTATTTGTTTCGTAAATTTAGCGTTCGCAAAATCAATTTTAAAAATGAAAAAATACTTTTTGATTCCCTTAATTGGACTTTTACTTGTTTTTGGATGTAACAAAACCGAGGAAAAAACACTTCCAATTCCAAAAGATACTTATGTACAAGATAATTTTATAAAAAGTGAGGTTACTATAGCTATGAGAGATGGCATAAAATTGCACACTACTATTTATTCTCCCAAAGATAAAAGCAAAAAATATCCCATTTTGATGCAAAGAACGCCATATAGCTCTGCGCCTTATGAAGAAGGAAAAATGAAAACGAAAATTGGCCCTAATGAACATTTGATGAAAGATGGTTATATTATTGTATATCAAGATGTTCGTGGACGTTGGATGAGTGAAGGGGTTTATGACAACATGCGTGCTTACAATCCTAATAAAAAAGAAAATGAGTCTGATGAAGTTTCAGATACTTATGATACCATTGATTGGTTGGTGAAAAATGTCGAAAATAACAACGGAAATGTAGGAACTTGGGGAATTTCTTATCCAGGGCATTATGCAACCATTTCGGCTATTGATGCACATCCTGCTTTGAAGGCAGCTTCTCCTCAGGCTTGTATAGGCGATTTTTTCTTTGATGATTTTCATCACAATGGCGCTTTTTTATTGAGTTATTTCAGAGCAATTTCACTTTTTGGAACTTATAAAGACACTCCAACAGATGCTGCTTGGTATTCAACACCTGAATTAAAAACGCAAGATCAATATCAATTTTTCTTAGACAAAGGGCCTTTAAAAAACTTGAATGACTATTTTCAATATGAAAAATTGGATGTCAGTTCTGCATCTAACAAAGAAAAAATCGACGATTTTTTCTGGAGAGAAATTATAGAACATCCAAATTATGATTCTGTTTGGAAAAGCAAAGGAATCATTCAGCATTTAAACAAAGTTCCTTCCTCTGTTGCAACCATGATTGTGGGTGGTTGGTTTGATGCGGAAGATTTATACGGTCCTTTAGAAACCTATAAAGCCATTGAAAAACATGGAAAAAATAATTACAATACGCTGGTTTTTGGTCCTTGGGATCATGGAGGATGGGCAAGAAATTCAGTAAAAAATGCTGTTGGAAACTACTATTTTGGGGATTCTATATCATTAAAATTTCAGAAAGAAATTGAAACCAAATTTTTCAACCATTTCCTAAAAGGAAAAGGTGATAAAAATTCAGGTTTGCCAGAAGCCTATGTATATGACTCGGGCAAAAAAGAATGGAAATCGTATGATGTTTGGCCACCAAAAAATGTGGTGAAAGAAAACTGGTATTTGTCTGACGATCAAGAATTAACAGCTACCCAAAAAGAAACAAAAGGAATCTCATTTATCAGTGATATCAAACGTCCAGTTCCTTATTCCGAAGATATCAAAACAGTGTTTACACCCAGAAAATACATGACAGATGATCAGCGCTTTGCAGCGAGAAGACCTGACGTATTGGTTTTTGAAACGGATATTTTAACACAGGATTTCACGTTAGCAGGCGATATTTTGGCAAAATTAAAAGTCGCAACTACAGGCACTGCAGCAGATTGGATTGTAAAAGTGATTGACGTGCATCCAGCTGATTCAGAGGAAAATAATGATAAAATGCAAGACCATTTAAAAATGAGCAACTATCATTTAATGGTTCGTAGTGAGGTGATGAGAGGCCGTTTTAGAAATAGTTTTGAATTTCCAGAACCTTTTACTCCTAATAAAAAAACGGCTGTAAACATCAAACTGCAAGATGTTTTTCACACGTTTAAAAAAGGTCACAAATTGCAAATTCAGTTACAAAGTACGTGGTTTCCTTTAATCGATTTGAATCCGCAAACCTATGTAGATAATATTTACAAAGCCGAAGAAAAAGATTTCAAAACACAAACACATACCGTTTTTACGGATTCATACATCGAATTTTCAGTCTTAAAATAACTCAAGTATCATGAAAAAAATTAATCAATTTATACTTTTATTTCTTCTTGCATTTTCATTAAAAGCACAAGAAAAAGCAATCCCCATTTTTAAAGATGGTGAAGCACAAATCGTTGAGGCATTTAACAATCCAAACAAATGGATTCGTCATGATTTATGGGTAGAAACTACTTTTGATTCTGATGGAGATGGAAAATTAGACAGAATGCATGTAGGCGTTACCAGACCTTTTCAAACCGAAACTGAAGGATTAAAATTGCCAATAGTTTATGAATCAAGCCCTTATTATGCAGGAACTGCAGGTGATGCTCCTGGATTGTTTTGGGAAGTAAGACACGAATTGGGCGAAAAACCAAAACCAAGAACGCATGTTGACGTAAAAAGAATTGGTGAAAGACCTATTATTTCCTATTCACAAATTAAAACTTGGGTTCCTAGAGGTTATATTGTAGTGCATTCTTCTTCGCCTGGAACTAGTTTGTCTGATGGTTCGCCAACTGTAGGTGGAAAAAATGAATCTTTAGCGCCCAAAGCAGTGATTGATTGGTTGAATGGTCGTGCAAAAGGTTTCACAGAAAGAGATGGAAATGATGAGGTAACTGCTTTTTGGTCAACTGGCAAAGTGGGCATGACAGGTACTTCTTATAACGGAACAATTCCGTTAGCAGCCGCAACAACTGGGGTTGATGGTTTGGAAGCGATCATTCCTGTGGCGCCCAATACTTCCTATTATCATTATTATCGTTCTAATGGTTTGGTTCGTTCGCCTGCCGGATATTTAGGCGAAGATATTGATGTTTTATACGACTTTATACACAGTGGAAAAGAGGAAAATAGAGCTAAAAACAATAAAGTTGTCAGAGATACAGAAATGGCAAATGGCATGGACAGAATTACAGGTGATTATAATAATTTTTGGGCTGGACGTGATTACCTAAACCAAATGCAACCTATGAAAGCTGCCCTGTTAATGTCTCATGGATTTAATGACTGGAATGTGATGCCCGAACATAGTTACCGAATTTATAAAAAAGCGTCTGAAATGGGTTTGCCTACTCAGATTTTTTATCACCAAAATGGTCATGGAGGTCCACCTCCAATTTCTATGATGAATCGCTGGTTTACGCGGTATTTACACGGCATAGAAAATGGTGTTGAAAACGACCCAAAAGCTTGGATTGTAAGAGAAAATGACAAAATGGACAACCCAACTTCTTATAAAAATTACCCAAATCCTGATGCAAAACAAGTTACTTTTTATTTACATGCTGGTGCTCCAGGAATTGGAAAATTATCTATTGATAATTCAACTTCTAAAGGAACAGAAACCTTGGTTGACAACTATTCTTTTTCTGCAGAATCTCTAGCCAAAGCAGCATACACCAATCATCGTTTATTATACATAACTCCAGTTTTAAAAGAAGATATTCATATATCTGGTTTGGCGAGCATCACCATCAAAGCTGCAAGTTCAAAACCAGCTGTAAATCTCTCTGTGTATTTGGTTTCATTGCCATGGAACGAAGGAAGAAACTCAAAAATAACGGACAATATCATCACTCGTGGTTGGGCAGATTTACAAAACTATCAATCACTTTCAAAAAGCAGTCCATTAAAACCAGGGAAATTTTATGAAATGACTTTCGAATTTCAGCCAGATGATCAAATTATTAAAAAAGGACAACAAATTGGTGTGATAATTTTTTCAAGTGATAGTGAATATACTTTATTACCAAAACCAGGAACTGAAATCACCGTTGATTTAAAAAGAACAACCATCACAATTCCAATTGTTGGCGGTAAAATCGCTTTCAAAAAAGCAACAGATTAATACAATTTTTAATGAAAATATTGCTGATTTTTTTCATATTCTCAAGCCATTTTTCATTCGGACAAAACATGGAAAAACATCTCTGGAAAAATAGGGTTTTATTGATTTCTACGTCTGATGAAAATAGTCAAGAACTTGAAAAACAATTCGCGATTTTAGAAAAACATCCAAAAGAATTGCTGGAAAGGAAAATTATTATTTATAGTTTTACTAAAAAAAGCTATAAGTTGAATTTTGATAATAACTGGAAAAAATCAGAAGAATTGTTTTCAAGTTTCATCCCCAAAAAAGATGTTTTTACAATTCGCTTAATTGGTTTGGATGGTGGCATTAAATTAGAACAAAATAGGGTATTATCATCAGAAAAATTGTTTACAGTGATTGATGGAATGCCAATGAGAAAGAATGAAATCAGAAAAAACAATCAATAAACTAAAACCAAATTTGGTATTTTACAATTTCGTTAAAACACGTATTTTTGCAATATGTTTAAACCAAGAATAGAATTAGAAGAGGATGACTTTTATCTAAATGAACAAGGATTTAAAGTTTTTACAGAAAAATATCATTTAAAAAGAGGCTATTGTTGTAAAAGTGGTTGCAAGCATTGTCCTTATGGGTATGACAAGAAAACAGATACTTTTTCGAAATAAATTATTTTAACAGTAAATTTAACAGTTTTAACGAACTTTGTTTGGGTAAAGTATGGGTGCATATCCTATTCTTTTTTGATTTTAATTTTACATTTGAAAAATCTAAAAAACAATTATGTATAGAATCTTTACTTCCCTTTTTTTACTTCTTTTTTCAATAACTTTATTTTCACAAGAAAAAGTCGAAGACGATTTTGAAGGAAATGGTACCATAACAACTTGGGCGCCTGATGCTATTGTAATGAATACCGCATTTTCAAACCCTTTTAAAGTTGGCATCAATACCTCAAACACCGTTTTGAGATATGAAGATAATGGCGCTCAATATGCCAATGTAAGATTTGACATATCCAAAAAATTTGATTTATCTGTAAAGCATACTTTTACGTTAAAAATTTATGTGCCTTCAAACGGCCTCACTGGAAATCAAACCAATCAAGTTTCTTTAAAATTGCAAGATGGTTCTATTGGCGCACCATGGTCTAATCAAACAGAAATTATCAAAGCAATTACTTTAGACACTTGGCAAACAGTCACTTTTGATTTTAAGAATGATTCATATATCAACATTGACAATGCCTCACTTATTCCAATAGAAAGAAAAGATTTCAGTCGTGTTTTGATTCAAGTAAATGGTGAAAATAATAATGACAGAGTAATCGCTTACATAGACGATTTTTCTTATGACGGAACAATACCCTCGAGTAATGTTGATAATAATGTGGATGCAGTTTTCAATACGTTGGTTTGGTCTGACGAGTTTGACGGAAATGGCGCAATTGATACAAATAAATGGCATCAACAAACTGAAATTCCAGCTGGTGGAAATTGGTATAATAGCGAAGTACAGCATTATACTAATCGTACAAACAACTCTTTTGTAAGTGATGGAACATTGAAAATAAAAGCAATCAAAGAATCTTTTACTGACCAAAATGTTACTAAAAACTATACTTCAGCAAGGCTAAACTCAAAATATGCTTTTCAATATGGCAAGTTGGAAGTTCGCGCAAAATTGCCTTCTATTGCTGGTACTTGGCCTGCAATATGGTTATTGGGAAAAAACATTAACGAAGATGGTGGGTATTGGGACAATCAGGGCTTTGGAACTACTGGTTGGCCTTTTTGTGGAGAAATTGATGTTATGGAACCAAATATTCCTAAAACTGAAATCTTAGCAACTTGGCACTGGAATAATGGAAGTGGATACAAATACAATAGTAAAGGACTTGCTACAACTAATGCCAATACTTCTCAAAAATTTCACATTTATACTTTAATTTGGAATGAAACTTCTATGAAAATTTATATGAATGAAATTTTGATTAACGAAATAGAAACAATAAAACCATTTAATCAAGAATTTTATATTTTGTTAAACATAGCAATGGGTGGAAATTTAGGTGGTGCTATCGATCCTAATTTCATCAGTGATTCTATGGAAATTGATTACATTAGAGTATATCAAGCATCTAGTTTAAGTACAAATGACAACACAATTAACGAAAAAAAGATTAAAGTTTTTCCAAATCCAGTAAACAATCAATTAGAAATTCGATTTGCAAACTTTTCAGATACATATCAAGGAACAATTTATGACCTAACAGGTAAAAAGGTACACACTTTTAATCATCAATCAAGCCAAAAAACAATTGATGTATCTTTCTTAAAAAGTGGTTTTTACTTACTGAATATCAAAACAAATGGGTATTCAAAGAACTTTAAAATCTTAAAAAATTAAATTGTTAAATCAAAAGATTTCACAACTAAAAATAATCAGATAAAATGAGATTTAATTAAAAAATATATTTATATTTATGAACTAATTAAATTTCAAATGTCTCACTTACACCAACTTAAAAGTTACAAGAAACATCTCCAAGAAAGATATATCAAATTATTGGAGATTTCTCGTGATTATCGTTTTGAAGATGAGAGTAAAAGTGATTTGGCTGCTTTTAAAGCCATGAAGTTAAAAGAAAAATTAAATCAAGTAAATTATCTCGACAGAGAGCTTAGTTTATAATTTTTAGCCAAAATCCCTTAACTCATTATTTTTTCCATTTCTGATTGCAATTCTTTTGCTTTCAATTGTGCTTTTTCTGCAAAATCTTTTAGTGAAGAAGCATAAATAATTCCTCTTGATGAATTGATCAACAAACCAATTTGTGAATTCAATCCAAATTCACAAACATCTTCTAATCTTCCTCCTTGAGCGCCAACTCCAGGAACCAATAAAAAAGCATTTGGCACTATTTTTCTAATTTCTTGAAAATATTCAGCTTTTGTTGCGCCAACCACATACATCAAATTATTTGAGTTTTTCCATGCTTTGGAAGTTTCTAAGACTTGTTTATACAATTCAATTTCATTTATTTTTTTTGTTTGAAAATCAAAGGCACCCTCATTAGAAGTTAGTGCTAACAAAATGGTATGTTTGTTAGGAAATGCTAAAAAAGGTTCCACAGAATCTTTCCCCATATAAGGCGCAACTGTCACAGAATCAAACCCTAAATCATCAAAAAAAGCTTTTGCATACCTACTTGAAGTGTTGCCAATATCGCCTCTTTTTGCATCCGCAATTGTAAAAATTTCAGGATAAAATGCGTTTAAATAATCAATTGTTTTTTTAAGTGATTGCCACCCTTTTATTCCATAAGCCTCATAAAAAGCGGTGTTAGGTTTATAAGCAACACACAATTGATGTGTAGCATCAATGATTGCTTTGTTAAATTCAAAGATTGGGTCTTCAAATTGGAGTAAATGTTCTGGAATTAACTCCAAATCAACATCCAAACCAATACATAAAAAAGATTTTTTTTTTCTTATTTGAAATTCTAATTGGTGTGTAGTCATGAAATTATTTTAAAACAAAAATACTTCTTTTGAAAATTATCTGGATAAAAAAATTAAAAAGTTTATAAATCGTTTTAGTAAGTATTTCAATTTTAAAAGCCTAAGTTGCAATCTATTTCATAAATTTACACGTCATTTCAAAATTAAATATTATGAGAAAAAAAATAGTCGCTGGAAACTGGAAAATGAACAATGGCATTGAAGAAACTGAAAAATTGATTCATGCGGTTACAAATTCGATTGCTAGTTTGAACTTAGAAAATGTGAGAGTTATTGTTGCTCCATCATTCGTTAGTTTAACAACTGCAATAGAAAGTGTCAAAAACTCTCATGTAGAAGTTGCTGCACAAAACATGCATCAAGCAAAAAATGGGGCTTTTACTGGAGAGATTTCTGCAGAAATGTTGGTTTCAATAGGGGTAAAAACGGTTATTCTTGGTCATTCTGAAAGAAGACAATATTTTGGCGAAAATGATGAATTAATCGCTAGAAAAATTGATGCTGCCTTGGCAAATAATTTAGAAGTTATCTTTTGTTTTGGTGAATTATTAGAAGAAAGAAAACTTGACAATCATCTTTTAGAGGTTGGAAGTCAGTTAAAAAATACACTTTTCCATTTAAAACCAGAAGATTTTAAAAACATCATTTTAGCTTATGAACCTGTTTGGGCAATTGGAACGGGTGAAACTGCCACTCCTGAACAAGCGCAAGAAATGCACGCTTTTGTGAGAAATGTTATCGCTAAAAAATTCGGGAAAGAAATTGCTGATTCCGTTTCCATTTTATATGGTGGTAGTGTAAAACCTTCGAATGCAGAAGAAATATTTTCAAAAGAAGATGTTGATGGAGGTTTAATTGGTGGTGCATCATTGGTTGCAGTTGATTTTGTGGCTATTATTGAAGCGATTTAAAATAGGTTTTTTTTTATAAAACGTAACTCAAAATAGAATAAATTTGCATTAAGATTTTAATATATCTTGATGTTTTTTTATGGACAATATTTATATCGAGTACAATTTTAGAATTTCACCAAGAGAACCTGCAAGCGAAATTTTAATTGCGGAATTAGGAGAAGTAGGATTTGAAAGTTTTGTTGAAAATGAAATTGGTTTACTTGCATACATTCAAAAAGCTGATTGGTTTGAAAATATTTTAGATGACATTTTTATTCTTAATTCTGATGAATTCGAGATTGAATATGAGCACAATGAAATTCCTCAAACCAATTGGAATGAAGAATGGGAAAAGAATTTTGAGCCCATTCAAGTGGATGATTTAGTGAGTATCAGAGCGCCATTTCACGAAAATCCTCATTTGAAATACGAAATCATCATTGAACCAAAAATGAGTTTTGGAACGGGCCATCATGAAACTACACACATGATGATTCAGCATTTATTAGAACTCGATTTAGAGAATAAAAAAGTTCTTGACATGGGTTGTGGCACAGGAATTTTAGCCATTTTTGCAGAAATAAAAGGCGCAAAACCTATTGATGCCATAGACATTGATGAATGGTGTTACACCAATTCTATAGAAAATGTGGAACGCAATCATTGTCATCAAATATCTGTTTATCAAGGTGATGCATCACTTTTAACAACTCAAAAATACGATGTGATTCTTGCAAATATCAATAGAAATATTTTACTTGCAGACATGGATGCGTATGCAAAATGTTTAGAAAAAAATGGGATTTTATTGTTGAGCGGATTTTATGAAGAAGACTTGACTTTGATTGATGTGGAAGCTAAAAAACATCAATTAAAATTGCAAAAAATGATAAAACGCAATCTATGGATTTCTGCTAATTATTTAAAACAATAATTTTTTTTATTTTTATAACATGGGAACTAAAGAAAAAAATCAAGAAGATGTTGACATTATAGAGCAAGAAACGCATCAACACGAAATTGTATTACACAATGACGAAGTTAATACGTTCGAATTTGTGATTGAATCGCTCATCAATGTTTGCGAACACACATTAGAACAAGCCGAGCAATGCACGTATTTGGTTCATTATAAGGGAAAATGTACTGTAAAATCTGGCGAGTTTAAAGACTTAGAACCCAGATGTTCAAAACTTTTACAACTTGGATTATCTGCTGAGTTGATATAACAAAACTATGGAAAACGTATTCAAGTATTACCAATTTTCAGACTTCTTAACAGATGTTTCAGGCACATTTTCATCACACGAAATTTGCTTTTCCGAATTAAATGAAACTCATTTTCTGATTTTTGAAAAAACTGAGAATTCTTATAATTTATACGTTTCAAAGTATAAAAGCAAAAAAGAAATTGGCAAAAATTCACCCGAAATTTTGGAAGTTTTGGTTGAAAATTATGACAAAAGCATTCCTGAACACAGAATGGCTTTGAAACAATATTTTGCGGAATAAAAAATATAAAAAAACTCATCTTTTCAGATGAGTTTTTAATTTGTGACCTCGACTGGATTCAAACCAGTAACCTTCTGAGCCGTAATCAGATGCGCTATTCAGTTGCGCCACGAGGCCTTTAAGCGGGTGCAAATATAACCTCATTTTTTTAATCTAGAAAATCTATTATTGATTTTCTGAACTTATTGTAATTTTATAATTTTCTAAAATTTCGAGTGCTTTTTCAAATTTTGAGGTTTCTACATGAATTTCTGTACCTCCAGAAAGTTCGCCAAAACCAGCCATCAATGCAGAATTAAAACGATCTTTAATAATATATTGAATATCATTTTCTTCCAAAAAAAAAGTTAATCCGTTGATAATAAGATTTGAACCTATAAATAATTTAGTATAATCGCTCATAAATGTCTATTTTTTAATCAAGAGAATGCTTCGTTACGAACACCCTCCAACCTATAATTGCTAGTTGAAACTTGGAAAGTTTAGAAATATTTAATCTTTTTTTTGTAAAAGAAGGCAAAAATTTTTTGTTGATTTTTGCCAAAATTTTAAAACATTGTTTCTTCATTTTTACTGAATGTTTATCAAATTTACTGAAAATAAAAATATTAGAAGAAAAATTTCAATATTACCTCTTGCATTTTATTTAAAATTCTTTCTGATGTATCTTCGCTCAAAATAAAAAAATGAACTTTCTATTAATTTTGGGAGGACTAATATTACTGATTTTAGGCGGAAATTGGCTTTTAAAATCAGCTGTTGCTCTTTCCTTAAAACTCGAAATTCCAAAGGTTGTCATTGGAATGACCATAGTCTCTCTGGCAACTTCAGCTCCTGAACTCATAGTAAGCGTTAATGCTGCTTTAAATGGATCTTCTGATTTATCTCTTGGAAATGTAATAGGGTCTAATATTGTTAATATCTCTTTGATTTTAGGAATAACGTTGCTTTTTGGCTCTATTGAAGTCCAAAAAAGTTTTTATAAAGTTGACTGGATTGTAATGATGTCCGCTTCAATAGCGCTCTATTTTTTTTTAATAAATGACAAAGTAATTAAACAATTTGAGGGAATAATTTTAGTTAGTTTGTTGGTTGTTTTTCTATTTTTTCTGTTGAGATTACAAAAAAAAGAGTTTTCAGAAGAGTTTTCAGAAGTTGGAGAAAGTTTAAATTCATACAAAATAGCTTTATTTTTAACTGTTGGTGGATTAGGACTTTGGAGCGGCTCAGAATTACTCATCAAAGGTGCTACTGCTTTGGCTGTTGATTTTGGAGTGAGCGAGCGAATTATTGGTATTACAGTAGTTTCATTAGGAACGAGTATTCCTGAATTAGCCGCTTCAATTATTGCTATTATCAAAAAAGAAAAAGCCATTTCTTTAGGAAATTTGGTAGGTTCAAATATATTCAATATCCTTGGTGTGCTTGGCGTTACAGCTATCATAACCCCTATTGAAGTTCTCGATCAAAAGTTTTTAACAAACGATATTTTATGGATGCTAGCAATTTCATTTCTCATTTTACCAATGGTAATATTACCAAAAATAATGAGATTAAATTGGATAGATGGCATTGTTTTAATTGTTTTCTACTCAAGTTTTGTATATTGGACTATTTAAATTAATATACTATGAAAAAATTATTTTTTTTAGTTTTACTCACCATTTTTTCTTGTAATTCCCAAGGAAAAAGAGCGTTAATTGGTGAGACTGAATATCAACAAAAACTCAATGCTAGCTTCAAAGATGCCTCAACTTCTCCATTAAAACCAGCGGATTTAAAAAACTTTAGAGGTCTTGATTTCTTCCCTATTGATTCAACTTTTATTGTAATTGCAACTCTTACTAAAATTGAAAATGCAGTTATTTTCAAAATGCCAACAACCACAGATAGAACGCCTTTATACAAAGAATTTGGGATTTTAAATTTCAGTTTGAAAGGCGAAAATCATGCGTTGACAGTTTATCAAAGTCAAGATGATACAAAAGATGAAAGGTATAAAAATTACTTATTTTTACCATTTACAGATCAAACTTCTGGAAACGAATCTTATGGTGGAGGGCGTTATATGGATATAATGATTACCGATATTTCAAATAAAAACACCATCACTTTGAATTTCAACAATACCTACAATCCTTATTGTGCTTATAATGATAAATATTCTTGTCCTTTGACTCCGAGAAAAAACCACTTGACTATCGAAATTAAAGCTGGTGTAAAAAACTTTAAAAAATATTAAATATTAAATAATATTTGCTCGTTTAAATCCAATTCAATCGCTTTTTCTAAATTCTCTAAATGATGTTTTCTAACTCTTATTTTGGTTTCTGCGTGTGCTTTTGAATTCAGTTTTCCAAACATACCAGCAACTTTTATGGCTGTTGAAATCAATTCACTTTCAGGAACAATTTCATCCAAAAATCCAGCTTTTACAGCATTTTTTGGACTATAAATTTCAGCATTGTTAACACTTCTATTTAAATAAATTGCTGACAATCTGGCATTTGCAATCGCAATTCCTGCATGATGCATGGTCATTCCAATCATTACTTCATTCAAGCCAATTTTAAAATCGCCTTCAACTCCAATTCTATAATCCGCAGAAAGCAACAAAAAAGCACCCTTTGCGATGGCATGTCCATTACAAGCTATAATAATTGGCATTGGAAATGACAGCATTCTGAGTGATAATTTAGAGCCTTTTAAAACCAATTCTTTGGCAGATTCAGGTGATTTTGTCATCACTTTTAAGTCAAAACCTCCAGAAAAGATTCCTGATGAACCTGTCAAAATCACTACTTTATCCTCTTTTTCTGCTTGGTCTAAAGAAATATTAATTCCGTCAATCACTTCATGAGAAATGGCATTGGCCTTCCCATTATTGATGCCAATAATTGCATAATTTCCAACAGAAAGAAAACTTATAAATTCATTCATTGTATTAAGATTATTCAAGTTTCAAATCGTCAATATCATTCCAATTTTTCTTATCAACCACAGTTCCCTTATTTAAAATAAGGACTCCTGGATTGGCTCTAATCATAGTTTTCAGGGTAATTTCATCACAAAATAAAAACTCAAAAGGCAAGTCAAATTTCTTTTTGGTTAATTGTAAAACATCTGAAAAAGATGCAGAAGCACCATACACTTTATAGCCTTTTTTGATGGCTTCATCTGCCACTTTTTTTATCTCAGAGAATGCTTCAAAATCAGCTTTGTCTAAATTATAAGATATCACCAACAATACTTTTTCCATTTTTAAAATCTCAGGTGCCAAATCATTTTGAGCATCCTCCAACATAAAATCGTGCACTTTTGGTAAGGAACCATCTTCAGGATATTCCATTCCTTGAGGAATATTTTTTCCGATAGCATAAGGTCTAAAATCGATAATTGGCAAATGTGCTAGTACATAATAGGTAATAAAACTTGAAATTACCAATGACCAAAAAACAACTTTTCCGGGAAATATTTTTGATTTAAAAGGGGAAATCAATTTGGATTTATAACTCAAAAAGAAAATTAAAATAGTTAAAACAACATCCTTATAAAAGGTTTCCCAAGGTTTTAATTTGATAGCATCTCCAAAACATCCACAATCTGTAACTTTATCATAATAAGCAGAATAACCTGTCAAAAACAAGAAAAAAAGCACCATAAACAACAAACTTTTTACGGTGAATTTTGGTTTCCATCCCACTAAAAGTGCCACTCCTAAAACAATTTCAGCAATGATTAAAAAGATTGAAAATTGTAGCGCATAAGGTATCAAAAATGGAATGTGTAACACACTTTCTGAAAAATATTCTTCAAATTTATACTGAGAACCTATTGGATCTACCAATTTTACAAAGCCCGAAAAAACGAATAAAACGCCGACTATAACTCTGACAAATTGAACAAGTATTTTCATAATATTAGTTATTTAAATGAATCAGTGCAAAAACTGCATAATTTATCATGTCTTGATAATTGGCGTCAATTCCTTCAGAAACCAATGTTTTTCCGCTGTTATCCTCGATTTGCTTGACACGTAAAATTTTTTGCAAAATCAAATCTGTCAAACTAGACACACGCATATCACGCCAAGCTTCTCCATAATCGTGGTTTTTATTGAGCATCAATTCTTTGGAAATTTTGAGTTGTTTGTCATACAAAATAACGGCTTCATCAACTGTTAAATCAGGATTTTCAACAACGCCTAACTCCAACTGAATCAGCGCCATAATGGCATAATTGATAATTCCAACAAACTCTGGCATTTCGCCTTCATCCACTTTTCTCACTTCATTTTCTTGCAGTTGACGAATTCTTTGCGCTTTGATAAACAGCTGATCTGTGAGGGAAGGCAAACGCAAAATGCGCCAAGCACTCCCATAATCTGACATTTTTTTGATGAATAAACTTCTGCAATCTTGAATAACTGCATCATATTGTTGTGAGGTTTTTTGCATTTTAAAAATTGAAAGTATTTGCGTAAAAATAGTAAATCTTAGATGCTTTTCATTTATTTTTACAAGGAATTTATCATTTTATTTCATGAAAAGAATAGTAGTTTTTTTCGGTTCTAGTTTGGGAGTAAATCCAATTTATAAGAATGCAGCCATAACTTTGGGAAATTATCTTGTAAAAGAAGGTATAGAATTGGTGTACGGAGGTGGAAAAATAGGGATGATGGGTGTTTTATCTGACACTATTTTATCAAAAAATGGAAAGGTAATTGGTGTAATTCCAAAATTATTGGAAAAAGAAGAAGTTGTTCATAGTGGTATTGAAGAAATGATTGTTTGCAAAAAAATGAGCGAACGAAAAGTGATTATGAGTAAATTGGTAGATGGCTATTTGACACTTCCTGGTGGTTTTGGAACCCTTGACGAACTTTTTGAAGCGCTGACTTTGAATCAATTACACATTGAACAAAAACCAGTTGGTTTATTAAATATCAATGGTTTTTTTGATTCAATTTTACTACAAATTGACAAAATGATTTCAGAAGGCTATATAAAACCTGAAAATAAAAAATTACTAATTGTTGATGACAATGTTGAAGGAATCATGCAAAAAATGATGCAGTATCAAGCCCCTAAAAAACTATCAATAATAGATAAAGTTGTACATTAAAATGACCATAAACTGCAAAGGAAATTTAATCGATGTTTCATCACCAAAAGTGATGGGAATTTTAAATATCACACCAGATTCATTCTATGATGGTGGAAAATATAAAAACGAGTCTGACATCCTTTTCCAAACCGAAAAAATGCTGAAGGAAGGTGCTAGTTTTATTGATGTTGGCGCCTATTCCTCAAGACCGGGAGCTGCTGATATTTCCGAAAAAGAAGAGTTGAAAAGAATACTTCCTGTAGTTAATTTGTTAGTAAAAAATTTCCCTGAAATCATCCTTTCTGTGGATACTTTTCGAAGTGAAATTGCTAAAGAAACCATTCAAAATGGTGCCGCAATCATCAATGATATTTCTGGAGGAAAAATGGATGAAAACATGTTTCAAACAGTGGCTGAATTGCAAGTTCCTTATATTTTAATGCACATGTTGGGAACTCCGCAAAACATGCAACAAAATCCTGTTTATGAAGATATTACTACAGATATTATCCGTTTTTTTTCTGAGCAAATTTTTAAATTACACCAACTAAAAGTGAACGATATTATCATTGACATGGGTTTTGGTTTTGGAAAAACCTTGCAACACAACTATGAAATATTATCGAATTTGACTCTTTTTAAAAACTTAGATGCACCAATATTAATAGGAGTTTCAAGAAAATCGATGTTGTATAAACCATTGGATATTACTGCAAATGAAGCGCTAAATGCAACTACAGTAGCCAACACCATTGCATTATTAAATGGCGCAAATATGTTACGGGTTCATGATGTAAAAGAGGCTGTAGAAGCTATTAAGATTGTAAATCAACTTGAATTATAAAAAAAAATCAACAACAATTCTCTTATAAATTATGACTACTTTTACCAAAATTAGAAAAAATCTATGTTAGAATTTGTACCTTTTTCTTTTTTAGATATGCTTGATATTTTATTAGTAGCATTGTTGCTTTACTATATTTACAAATTATTGAAAGGTACTGTTGCTATCAATATTTTTATTGGAATTGCACTCATATTTTTGATTTGGAAAATCACGCAGGCCTTAAAAATGGAAATGTTGAGTAATATTTTAGGATACCTGCTTTCTGGGGGAGTAATTGCATTGATGATTGTTTTTCAACAAGAAATAAGAAAATTTTTATTGATGATTGGAACTACAAACTTTTCAAATAAAAATTCAATTTTAAAACAATTGCGTTTTTTAAAATCAGAAATAAGTTCCGAAATCAATACAGAAAGTATTTTAAAAGCTTGCAATAATATGTCTAAAACAAAAACAGGCGCCTTAATTGTTATTGAAAGAACCAATAATTTGGATTTTTTAATTAAAACTGGAGATACCATAAGCGCAGTGATAAGCGAAGTGATTTTAGAAAGTATCTTCTTCAAAAATAGTCCTTTACATGATGGCGCAACTATTATCAGAGATAATTATATCATAGCAACAAGAGTTGTTTTGCCTGTTTCTGATAGCACTAAAATTCCTGCAAGATTTGGTTTAAGACATAGGGCCGCCATTGGCGTGAGTGAAAAAACAGATGCTGTTTGTTTATTGGTTTCAGAAGAAACTGGAGAAATTTCCTATATCAAAGATGGGGAGTTTGTGTTGTATACAACTCCTGAAGAATTGAATGAAAAACTTAAAAAAGATTTAACATAACTCAAATTTACGAAATCTGCTCTACACTAAATTGCTTGTCATACAAATTTTTATAATACCCATTTTCTTTTTCAAGAAGCTCATAATGAGTTCCTTCTTCAACAATCAATCCTTTGTCCATTACCAAAATTTTATCTGCTTGTTTGATGGTTGCCAATCTGTGCGCAATCACAATCGAAGTTCGTCCTTTAGTGATTTTTTCGGTAGCAAACTGAATCATTTGCTCAGAATTTGCATCAACAGATGAAGTAGCTTCATCCAAAATTAGAATACTTGGTTTGCTTACATATGCTCTCAAAAATGCGATTAATTGACGTTGTCCAGAAGACAGCATAGCGCCTCTTTCTTTGACATTGTAATGATAACCGCCTGGCAATGTGGTGATAAACTCATGTATTCCAATTTGTTTAGCAGCATTTTCTACATCTTCCAAACTGATATATTTATCTTTTAGCGTGATATTATTCAAAATAGAATCTGAAAATAAAAAGACATCTTGCAAGACAATTGCAATTTGATTTCGCAAACTTTCTAAGGTATAATCTTCCACAGAAACACCATCCACAAAAATAGTTCCTGAATCAATTTCATAAAAACGATTGATGAGATTTATAATCGTAGATTTTCCTGCACCTGTTGCGCCAACAATGGCAATGGTTTGACCACTTTTCACATCCAAAGAAATGCCTTTTAACACTTCTTCTCCTTTCACATAACTAAATCTAACGTTGTCAAAAATGATATCTCCTTGAAGATTTTCAGCTTTGATAGTACCATTTACTTCGTCACTATTGTGAGTGTCAATCACTTTAAAGACACGTTCACCAGCAACAATTCCCATCTGAAGTTGGTTGAATTTATCAGCAATTTGGCGCAAAGGTCTGAACAACATTTGTGCAAACTGAATAAAACCCATAATCATTCCCACAGAAATTCCTGAATTTTGAATAGCTTCTCCTCCACCAAACCAAACAATTAAACCAATTCCGATTGATGATAAAATTTCAGCAATTGGAAAAAAAACAGAGTAGTACCAAATGGTTTTTATATTGGCTTTTTTATGTTTGTCATTAATTTCTTTGAAATTTTGATATTCAATTTGCTCTCTGTTAAATAATTGCACAATTTTCATCCCAGTAACTCGCTCTTGAACAAAACTGTTTAAATTGGCAACTTGGTTTCTGACTTCTTGAAAAGTAGCCTTGATTGCCACTTGAAAAAGTGCTGTTGCGTAAACCAAAATCGGTAAAATTGACAACGTAATTAATGCCAACCTCCAGTTTAAAATAAGCATAATTATAGTAACAGCAACCATTTTCAGGATATCACTCAAAATTGTAAAAACACCATTGCTAAAAAAAGCTGCAATGGTTTCAATGTCAGAAACGACTCTTGTGACCAATCTTCCAACTGAATTTGTATCGAAATATGACATTTTAAATTGCAAAATGTGTCTGAAAATCTTTGCTCTAATATCACGAATAATGTGTTGACCTACCCAATTCGCAAAATAAATGAATATAAATTGCAAAAAAACCTCAGCTAATAAAATTCCCAACATTAATAAAGTATAGTTCAACAAACCAACTTTGTCTTTGGAAATCATGTATTTATCAACCGTATTTATAAGAATATAAGGAGATAAAACCGAAAAAATCGCCAACAAAATGGTAGATGACGATGCAATAAAAAAATATAATCGATAGCGTTTTGCAAAACCCATCAGTCTTGAAAAAATTTGCATATCAAACGCTTTTCCTGAATTTTGTGACAAAATTTAATATTTTATGTTTATTAAATATAACCCTTTTGCAGGCACTGACAAACCTGCGTTGCTACGATTTTTACTTTCAATAATTTTCCGAAAATCTTCTGTAGAAATTTTCCCAAAACCAACAGCTATCAGCGTACCCACAATGGCTCTTACCATATTTCTTAAAAATCGATTTGCAGAAATTGTAAAGACTAATTCGTTGCCATTTTGTTCCCAAAAAGCTTGAAAAATGGTACAATTAAATGTATAAACATTGGTTTTTACTTTCGAAAAACATTGAAAATCTTCATATTCCAAAAGTAATTTTGCGGCTTCATTCATTTTTAAAACATCAGGTTTTAACGTATGAATTTGCCAAGAAAAATCCAATAAAAACGGATTTCTTCCCAACCAAATTTTATATTGATATGTCCTACTTACTGCATCAAAACGCGCATGTGTTGAATTATCAACCAAAAAAACTTCATAAATCACAATATCATCAGGCAAAATGGAATTGAGCTTGAAAGCAATGTCATCTTTCATATCACTTTCAATATCAAAATGCGCAAACATTTGTAATGCATGAACACCTGTATCTGTTCTTCCAGCGCCAACAACCTCGATTTTTTGGGAAAAAATAGTGCTCAAAGCGTTATTCAATTTTTCTTGAATAGAAATAGCTTCAGGTTGCATTTGCCAACCATGGTATTTTTTTCCATTGTATGAAAACTCTATAAAATATCTCAAGAAAAACGTATTTATGAAGCCCACAAAACTACGGATTTTATTTTGTTATTCTTATTTTTGGAATGTGAAGAAAATCTTATTATTATCGGACACTCACAGTTTTATAGACGAACAAATTTTGAAATTTGTGCGTCAAGCTGATGAAGTGTGGCATGCAGGAGATATTGGAAACCTGGCAGTTACTGACCAAATAAAGGCATTGAAACCTTTAAGAGCTGTTTATGGAAACATTGATGATGCAAACGCTCGAATTTCATTTCCTTTAGATGAAAAATTTTCGGTTGAAAATGTATCAGTTTGGATGACTCATATTGGTGGTTATCCTAACAAATACAATTTTAGGGTAAAAGATGATATTCAAAAAAATCCTCCAAAAATATTTATTTCTGGGCATTCGCATATTTTAAAAGTGCAATATGATCAAAAACTGAATCTTTTACATTTGAATCCTGGTGCTGCAGGCAAACATGGATTTCATAAAATACGAACGATGTTGCGTTTTGAGTTGGAAAATGGGGGAATTAAAAACCTAGAAATTATAGAATTGGCTCAGCGTTCGTGATAATTTCTCGCTCTTGAATCGGCAGTTCAATGGTAATTTTAGTTCCTTCCCCTTTTTTAGAATCAATTTGAAAATATCCTTGCATCATTTGAATCCTTGCTTCAATTTGATTGATTCCTATTCCTTCTTTCGTTAATATATTTGTTACGTCAAAACCAATCCCATTATCAGTGATTGTCACTAAAATTTTGTGGTCATTTTCAGAAATTTTGATGAGTGCATTGTTTGCTTGGCTATGTTTAAGAATATTATTTACCAATTCTTGAATAATATTATAGGTTTTTATTTCAAAATTTTGGTGATATCTTCGTAAAGTTCCTATTTTGGTAATTATTTGTATCTGAGAATTGGTATATTTTTCTGCCATTTCTCTGATAGCATATTTTAGCCCAAATTTCAATAAAACTGACGAAACCAAAGTATGTGACAAATCACGAATTTTTTCTGCTGCTTCGTTAATAATTTGTTGGGTTTTTTCAATTTCGACTGGAGTAGAACCATTAAATTGATTTCTAGTTGCTTGTAAATGCAAACTTGCTGATGATAAAAGTGCGCTTACATTATCATGCAATGTTTCGGCAATGTCTTTTCTTTCCGATTCTTTACCGTCAATTGTGGCATTTAAAATTCGCACTTGCGAGTCCGATTTTATTTTTTCTATTTTCTGCTCTTGTAATAGCTCTGTTTGGGAAAGTTTCAGTTGTAAATTTTTTTGACGCAACATTGAAAACCCAATTATAAAAATAAAAATTACAATCGTTGAGACCCCTATTGCCACCAAATTTCGTACTTTTTCTTTTTCCTTTAAAAACTTTACTTCTTCTTTCATTTGAATGCCTTTTCTTTGAGTTTCAAAATCATATTTAAATCCTAATTCTTCTATGATTCGTCTAATCTCTTTGTCTCTTAATTTGTCTTTTATTAAATATGATTTTTCTTGATATTGATAGGCTTCATAGTCTTTTAGCTTATACAAGTTATAAGCCAAATTGAAATATAAATTGTCTTTTATTCTTAATGCTGTTTCTGTTGTATCATTTTCAATTAAATCAAGCGCTTGTTTGTAATTTTTTTTAGCTTCATTAAATTTATTTTCATCTAAATAGATGCTTGCTAAATTTCCTAATGATGAAGCTTGGTAAATTACATTATTATTCATTTCATGAATTTTTAGGGCTTTAATCGCATATTCTTTTGCTAAATCATACAATGAATCTTGTCTATAAATTCCTGATAAATTAGAGTAAGCTTTCGCTCGAGTTGATAGTGCTTTTATGTCAAGAGAATTTGATTGAATGACTAAATTATAATACTTTTTTGCAGAATCTTTTTCACTATTTCTCAAAAATTCATTTGCAATTTTAAGGTTAACAAATTCAGCTTCAGAACCTTCCTGTATATTTTTTACTTCAGAATAAATACTTTTTTTTCTTATTTTAATTGCTTTTTGATAGTGAAAAATTGATTTTGAATGATTGTTAATATTGTTATAAATATCCCCAATAATTAAGTTTACTTCATATAAGTAATCAATATTTTCAGAATATTGATCATCTTTAGAATACTCAGAAATAAAATTTAAACTTTTCTTAAGAGCAATTTCAAAATTTTTAGCTTTAAAACTTTCTAGAATTTTAGAATATTTTGAGGAAATTAAAGTTGAGTCTTGTTCATAAAAAAAAGAAACCTTACTAAGTAAGGTCTCCTTAATTGGGGGACTTATTGGTTTACTATACATAATAGAAAAACTAAATAAGATAAATAATGTAATAATTTGTTTCTTTTTCAATTATATGTAGTTTCAATAACAAATTTAAAATTATTCTTCAATAATAATAACTGGTTTTCTTATTGGCTCTAAAGTTTCTGATTTTGCGTTTGTATTTCCAACATAGTTTACAAAAACAATACTTAAAGGTTTCCCTTCTATTTTCTCAAGTGTTCTTGAAAAATTTGTTTCAACTCCTTTACCATTGTTTAAATGAATTTCAAAAGCATCTTCTTTTTCATTGTGAACAAAGTTTACAGCTACATTATCTTTTACTTCAAAAACAACATCATAAAATCCGTCATCATTTTTTGTAACACTATATGATTTTAATTTTGAATTCTCATTTCCTTTTGCTAAGGTTATGTTGTCATCAAAAATAGTAACATTTGTGATATTCTTGTTATTATTAGCATTCACAAAATCAACTTTTAATTGGTTTTCATCAATCAACAAAGATTCTGCGATGTTGGTTTGTGTGTTTTTGTCAGCAGAATGTAAAAAAAACTGGCTAGTATTTGAATTTTTATCTACTATTTTTTCTACTTTAACTTTATCAGAAACGTTAAAATCAATAGAATATGCACCACTTGCATCTCTTTTTACAGCATAATTTTTGAGAAGATTTTTGTTAAAATCAGTTGACATTTCTGCATCATCATTGTTTGAGCAAGAAAAGAATACGATAGATGCTAGGAAAAACATCAGCATTAGGTTAATTTTTTTCATTTTGTTTGGGTTTAGGTTATTACATTTAATTAAAATAGGTAGGCTTTCAATGTTTTACAGCACAAAATTTAGGGGGGTAAATGTTTTGAACCTTTAATTAGGGATAACTATTTCTAGTTAAATGTTCAATTAATTATAAAATAGATTGGGGGATTATACTATCTTATTTTTTACCGCAAACATTGCTAAGCCTACCGAATTTTTTACATTTAATTTTTTATATAAATTTTTCTTGTGTGTTTCTACTGTTCTTGTACTAATATTTAATTTTTCTGCAATTTCCTGCGAACTATACTCTTTGGCAGTCAATTCGATAACTTCTATCTCTCTTTCCGAGAGTGCATCCAAAATAAACTTTTCAGGTTTATTTCCATTAGATATTGTTTGACCAGTAAATGATTTTACTAAATTTTTTTGAACATCATTACTAAAATATCGCTCTCCATTCGCTACGGCTTTAACCGCATTTAAAATATGTTCGCCTGCGCTATTTTTGGTAATGTATCCATGACCACCTAGTTTAATCACCTCTTCTACAATCTTAACATCATCATAACTTGAGAGAACAATTGTTTTTTGATGTATTTTTTTTTCTTTGAAATGCCTTAAAACTTCAAATCCATCTTTTCCAGGCATTGTGATGTCTAAAATTAACACATCTACTTTGTTGCCTTTTTTATCAAAAAAATTTATTACTTCATCTCCAGTTAATGAATAACCATTTATTGTAATGTCTTGATCAATATTTAAAACAGCGATGATTCCTTCTATGACTATCTTGTGATCATCTGCTATGTGAACGTAAATCTTTTTTTTCATTATTTATATTACAAATTTAGATTGCATTTTTAGACTGTGCAATACGTAAAATTACGTATTTTTTTCATTACGTAAAATTACGTAGTGGACTACGTAAAATTACGTAGTGACCACAAGTTATATTATTGATTATCAGTATAATAATTTTTAAAACATTCATCGATTTTTTAGGCAACATTCAAGGTTTTGAAAAAATGATTTTAAAAAAAAATTCTTGAAATGGCAAAAAGTTGGAAAAACATTGAAAAATATATTTTCTATAAGATGAAAATCTGTATTTCAATAACTTTGGATAATTTTCTTGAAAAACTCATTCATACAAATAAAAAAACCGAGAACTTCTTCTCGGTTTTAGTCGCACTAAATATACTATTTGTTAGTTTATCGCAATCTATCAACAGATTTTACGAGATCTTCATCCTTTTTAATCGCTTTATTCGCCAAAACAAGAAGCAAAATAGCTAAAATCGGTAAAAACATCCCAATACCTTTCTCCGAAACCAAAGTTTCTCCAGATACTGTTAGTGATAAATACATCAATAATCCTAATAAAAAAAGGTTTATCAAAATAAGAATTCGTCCAATAACAAATTGTAATTTTCTATTATTGAAAATAAAAATGTTTACAAATGCTAAGATAGATGAAATAAAGAACGTAAATGGAATCAATTGTAAAGAAATTGATTCATTTGAAAACAAATTTACAACAAATATTTTTTCTCCTGCTGAAACCCAGAGGTTAAAAATAAAAATCAATCCTCCACAAACAATTGAAGTGAGTAATAAATAAATAGTTTGAATTCTTTGTATCATCGTTTTTTAAAGTATCGCAAAAATAGCATTTCTTTTTTAATCAGTAAAATTTGGCATTTAAAAAAAAAGGTTATATTTGCAACGTTAAAACCGCACAAGACTATTGTATAGCACTATATACAATATTAAAAGCCTTAAAAAACATCAAAAAAAACAATCTTATCTTCAAGATATTAACTTAATAAAAAACCTACATGTTCGAAATTTCTGAACTAAAAGAAAAAACGCTTGCTGACTTGCAAGTAATTGCAAAATCTATTGGACTATCTAAAATTAGTCAAATAAAAAAATTAGACTTAGTGTATCAAATTCTTGACATTCAGGCTGCAAAACCTGTAAGCAGCGTTCAAGAAAATATTGAAGTCAACCCTCAAAAGACTGATAAACCCAAAAGAAAAAGGCTTGTAAAAAACACTGCAAATGACGTTGTAAAAGAAGCATCAATTGTAGAAACTCCAAAAATGGAAGTCGAAAAAGTTTCTGCAAAAGCACCTACTGAAGAAATCACTGAACGTGTTGAAAAAGTAACTAATTCTCAAAATAAAGTAGAGAAAAAACCTGTTGAAAATCAAAACAGAAATCAACCAAAAATTGGAAATCAGCAAAATCCAAATCAGCAAAAAGCTGTGTTGCCAAATCCAAATCAGCAGAAAAGAAATGAACCAAACGGAAATCAGCAAAATGCTTCGCAACCAATTGGAAATCAGCTAAATGTACCAAAGAAAAACCCTAATCAACAACACAAAAATCAAGCTACAGCCAATCAACAAATTGCCATACAATTAGACGAAAATCAACCTGCTGAAAATCAACAAAACATTCAACAGCCAACTAATAATCAAGCAAATAACAATCAACAAAATAAAAATAAAGCAAACGAAAACAATCCAAACAACACCAAAAATAACATTCCAAAAGGGCATAAAAACGGCAATAGATATAAAGATCCAGATTTTGAATTTGACGGAATAATAGAAAGTGAAGGCGTTCTTGAAATGATGCCTGATGGTTATGGATTTTTACGTTCGTCTGATTATAACTATTTGTCATCTCCTGATGACATTTATGTTTCGCAATCTCAGATAAAATTATTCGGCCTAAAAACTGGTGATACTGTGAAAGGAATTGTGAGACCTCCAAAAGAGGGTGAAAAATATTTTCCTTTGATACGTGTTTCAAAAATCAACGGATTGAATCCAAATATTGTAAGAGACCGTGTTTCTTTTGAACATTTAACGCCATTGTTTCCCCAGGAAAAATTTAATCTTGCTCAAAGAGGAAGTTCATTATCAACAAGAATTATTGATTTATTTTCTCCAATTGGAAAAGGCCAACGTGGAATGATTGTCGCACAACCAAAAACAGGAAAAACAATGCTTTTGAAAGACATTGCCAACGCAATTGCTTCAAATCATCCAGAGGTGTATCAAATTGTTTTATTGATTGATGAACGACCTGAAGAGGTTACTGACATGCAAAGAAGTGTTCGTGGAGAAGTCGTAGCTTCAACATTTGATGAGCCTGCTGAAAAACACGTTCGCGTGGCAAATATTGTGTTGGAAAAAGCAAAAAGATTGGTTGAATGTGGTCATGATGTGGTCATACTTTTAGATTCAATTACACGTTTGGCAAGAGCTTACAATACTGTTGCACCAGCTTCTGGGAAAATATTATCTGGAGGTATTGATGCCAATGCGTTGCACAAACCAAAACGTTTTTTTGGAGCCGCAAGAAACATTGAAGGCGGAGGTTCATTGACAATAATTGCAACTGCGCTTACAGAAACTGGTTCAAAAATGGACGAAGTAATTTTCGAAGAATTTAAAGGAACAGGAAATATGGAATTGCAATTAGATAGAAATATTTCAAACAGACGAATTTATCCTGCGATTGATTTGATCAAATCATCCACAAGAAGAGATGATTTATTGTTAGATGAAAAAACAGTCCATAGAATGTGGGTTTTGCGAAAATATTTGGCTGATATGAACCCCATTGAAGCTATGGAATTTATCAATGACAAAATTAAATTCTCTAAAAATAATGATGAGTTTTTGATTTCAATGAATGGATAAAAATCTTTTTCCTAAATAAAAAAAGTCCGTTTAAAAGATTTTAAACGGACTTTTTTTATGAATTTAAATTTTTAATGTTCTACCCAAAAGGAAATTTTATGAAGAAATTGTTCCTCTTCAAATGGTTTTGATAAATAATCAGACATTCCTGCTTCAAGACATTTTTCTTTTTCTCCTTTGATGGCATTTGCGGTTAAAGCTATGATTGGAATATTTAATTTTAACTCTTCTCTGATGGCTTTAGTTGCCATTATACCATTCAAAACAGGCATTTGAATATCCATTAAAACCAAATCACATTCGTTATTTTTTAAAAAATTAATAGCTTCTAACCCGTCACCTGCCTCAGCAAATTGAACTTCGTATTCTTTTAAAATAAATGTTGCCACCATTCTGTTTAATAAATTATCATCAACCACCAATATTTTTTTCCCTTTTAAATTTTTTACAGATATAAATTGATTGTCTTTTTTTGGAAGATCTTTTGCTGTGCCTTTTTCGAATCTTATTCGAATCATCATTTCAGTGCCTTTATTTTTCTCACTTTCTACAATGATTTTTCCGTTCATATTGTCGAGAAGCGATTTTGTAATGCTCATTCCAAGACCAGTTCCTCCATAATTTTTAGCAATTGTTTTATATTCTTGACTGAATTTTTGAAATAAATTGTTTAAGAATTCTTTTTCCATTCCAATGCCAGTATCAACAACTTTTATTTCGATTTCTTGGTGTGATTTTTCATCTTTTAAAACACTACAACTTATTTTTACACCACCAACTGCCGTAAATTTTATAGCATTTGAGATAACATTTAACAAAATTTGATTAATACGAAAAGGATCGCCCAAAAGAATAGGATGAATTTTAGAATCAAAAAAAGTATTGATCAACTCGATTCCCTTTTCTTCAGCTTTGTGCATCATCACTTGTAGAGCCCTTTTAATGACAATTTTTAGTTCAAAACCGATTTTTTCAATAGACAATTTTCCAGCTTCTAATTTGGCAAGGTCTAAAACATCATTGATAATTACGAGCAGGTTTTCAGAAGCGTTTGTAATATTATCCAAATAACTTTTTTGTTCTTCGGTCAATTTTGATTTTGATAATTGACGACTCATTCCCATGATTGCGTTCATTGGAGTTCTAATTTCATGGCTCATATTTGCCAAAAAATTGTGTTTCGCATTTGCCAATTCTTCAGTTACTTTTTTGGCTTTTTTTAATTCTTTTTCAACCAAAATACGTTTAGAAATATCTACGGCAAAACCAATTACATAGGGTTCTTTTCCTAGTTCTTCTTTGAGATAATTGTTATAAAGCGTATAAACAATATGACCGTCTTTGTGCAAAACTCTGAAAATTCCTGTCGCTTCTTTTTTAATTTTTATTTTATCTAAATAGTTGATATTAAATACTTTTTTATCTTCTTCAATCATAAAATCAGTCAAATAATGACCAATAAATTCCTCATCAGTATAACCAAATATTTTTTTAATCATTGGATTGGCATTTAAAAATTTGCCATCCATATCATGAGTTGTGATGATTGCCAAACTATTATCAATAATTTCTTTGTATTTCTTTTCGCTGTCTTCTTTTTGTTGTTGAATTAATTTTATGTCTGTGATATCAACACCATAACCAATAACCAAATCTACTTCGTTTTGATTATTTAATAATGGATACATATTTCTGAGAATAAATTTACTAGTTCCATCGAGCTGTTTTAGCTCTTCTTCCCAACTTTTTAATTGTTTCGATTGGATGATATCGTTGAATAATTTTCTTCTTTTTTCAAAAATTAAAGGTGATTTTCCACGCATTTGAATGTAATCTTCATCTCGTTTTCCAATAATCCAATTTCGTGTCTCTGCGTCTTTAATTCCTGTTGGATTAACGTATAAATAATGATGTTCTTTATCAAAAACAGCAATATCAGAAGGAATATTGTCTAAAATTTTCTCGTAGAAAATTCGCAAATCTTCCATTTTTTTATTAGCTGTAATTTTTTCTGTAATATCAGAATACATCCACAAGTGACCTTCATAATTGCCTTCATTCCATATTGGAATAAAACTTCTCTCTAAAATATTGCCATTGATAAGCGTTAATTGTTCTCCAATAACGAGCGATTTATTTTTGATTAAAGCATTAATATTATTTTCAAAATTTTCAGGATCACTGAATAAATGTTTTGATTCTTGCGCCATTTTTGAAAAATCGAAACCAATCATTTGCTCCGGAGTTATTGGGATATTGAACATTTCGCAGAAACGATCGTTCACAAATTCAATTTTTTGAGAATCGTTTTCGAGTAGAATGCCACTTTGAAGATTAGAAATTAGCGAATACATTCTACTTGATGCCGCTTTGATTTTTTCTTGGGATTGTTTTTCGAGTGTAATGTCTTCTTCGATAGCGAAAAAATTGGTTAAATTTCCTTTACTATCAAAAATTGGTTGCCCATTAATTCGCAACCAATACATTTCTCCAGACTTTTTATAATTTAATATTTCACATGTAAAGGGTTCGCATTTTTTTATTTGCGCCTTCATGTATTGAACCGTTTCCTTGTTGGTATCTTTTCCTTGCAGAAAAAATCCAGGTCTTATTCCTTTCACCTCCTCAAGAGAAAACCCTGTCAATTTTTCAAAAGATTTGTTTACCCAATCAATATTTCCATCAGCATTTGTGATAATGACTGCATTCATTGTTTGTTGAACAATGAGCGATAATTTTTCAAGTTCTTTCTGATTTATTTTTTGTTGGGTAATGTCTCTACCATAAATATTGATATATCCATCTTGTGGCATTGCAACGCAATCAAAAGAATAGTCGATTTTGTTAGAGCCTGCTTCAAAACTCCATCGTTTTGATTCTTTGTCAATACCCTCAACTATATGTTTAAAAAAAATATCGTTCCTGAAGGTTTTTCCATCATAATCTATAAAATCTAGATTAGATGCTGCAGGATTGTTTTGCAAAACATCACCTTCATAATTGATTCTTATATTAGGATCAGGATTTTGTTTTGGAAAAAGTGCAATATTGTAAAGGTCATTATTTTTTTGTTCTAATTCTTCAACATATTTGCTTTTTGAATCAAGTAAAGCTTTTAAATCATGATTGTTTATCTCAGCATTTTTCAGTAAACTTAAAAGATTTACATGAAAATTAGTTTTTAAGAAATTGTCATCAGCAATGGTTTGATTTTTAAAATATTCAAAAGTGTCAAATATTGGGGAACCTAGAAAAAGCATTTCATCTGATTGCTCCATGAATTCAAACTGACCACGAAATTGAATTTTAGCATTAACAATAGATTTGATAAAAACCAACTGACTTTGTAATTGAAATAATTCGGCAAAAGTTTGAAATCCTTTGGAAAAAGACGAAACCGAAAAAATATTTTGAAAACTTATTCCTGTTTTAAAATCTCCAAATTTTAAAATTGATTTTCCCAAATCAGTAATAATCAAATCTCTATTAATTTTGATGAAAAAAGGGAAAATCCTTTCGAACTGTTGGCTATTAAAATAGAAATGATTCGACATGTTTTAACAATTTACTTTGACCAATAAATAAGTTTTTTTATTTTAATTTTTATATTAATCTTCATAAAATGAAGTAATAGTCATGGTTTGGTTGTGCAATTGGCAACTTCCACCATCATTAAAAGGAGAAATTTCTCCATAAGAATAAAATCCTGCTAGCAGAGTTTCGTCATTAAAAGAGCTACTTACAGCGGCTACTTCTTCGGAAGTTTGAGAACCAAGAATAAGTTTTCTTCCAACACAACTTATCAATAATGAAAAAACAGGTTTGTCATGACGATTTATAGTAGTTTGGATTGCTGCACCCGAAGCTGCTTCTTTTATGTTTTTAAAGTTAGCCTTCATAAATCTTACTTCAGATCCTACAGGAACGTCACCAGCAAAAGTCATGGTTTTGTCTTCTTCATTTATAGACAATATTGTGCGCACAATAGGTTTTGTAGCTCCAGGAATAATCACTGATAATGGATATAAAAGTGCAGCGCCAGGAAGATTTTTAGACTCAGAACCTAAATATTTTTTATACAACTCTAAGGCATTTTGCCCTTCTAACTCGTACAAAACATTCCCAGATGAATTGGTGACTCTTTTTTCTAAACCAAAAATATCCCAACCACCTTGAGAACCATTGGTTACTATCAAGTTTTTTCCATAAAATCCAATTGCAATAATTTCCCCTTCTTTTGGCTGCTCATTTAAACCTAATAAAGTAGATTTAAAATCTGTTCCATCACCGGCAAGACCACCAGTTACCAAAATATTTTTATCAATTTGAGTTGATAATCCTTTCACAAGTTCACTTCCGTTTACCATACTTCCATCTGAAAAAATCATCACATAAGTCAGATTTTCTTTTGGAATTTTTTTTGCCAAACCTATAGCCGCACTATAACTATTACTGTAATCTTTGACATTTACTCTTGAGGTTTCAATAGCTGTTTTTTGAAAATCAAAGGCAACAGCTATTAATGATTCATTAAAAACACTGTCTTGATAAATTTCTCCTGCAGTACTGCAAAAAGCGATTTGTGAAGTTGGAAATTTTGATTGAACTGTTGCATAAATATTATCGACTCGCAACATTGAGTTGGAACCAAAACACAACACCAAGTTTACTGAGTTTTCGTCAACTAATTGACTTTTTGAATGTTTAGACCATTTGTTCTCTAAAAAATGGTAAAGAGCTGTCTTCATGAAATTATATAATAAGGTCTTAATAATTGAAAACTCAAATTTTATTTAAAATCTAACGAAAAAATAAGGTACTTAAAAAATAATTTGTTGCGTTTAAAAATTTTTTTTCACTTCAAAAAAAATTTCAAAAAGTAGTAAACTTGGGGAAATATTTATCGATATGACAAAAAAATAACTATATAAATTATTTTTCAATAACCAATGCAAGATAAACAATATTTTTAAAATTAAATAGCTTTTACTTTTCATATTTTTAACGTTATTTTTATGAATCGCTATTAAAAAAATAACTTTTGAAAAAAAATCATCATAAGTGTTTTACACCAAAAAAAGAAACAATAGAAAATGAATAAACTTTGAAAAAAAAATATTAAGAAATATCTAAGAAATATATTGTATATTTATGCTTGAAATTAACCTTAAAAGAATTTATAATGAAAGTTACAATCGTTGGAAGTGGATATGTAGGACTTGTTACAGGTGCTTGTTTTTCTGAAGTTGGTATTGATGTTATTTGTGTTGACATTGATGCAAAAAAAATTGAAAATTTAAATAACGGCATTATACCTATTTACGAACCTGGTCTTGAGGAGATGATCATCCGTAATATGAAAAAAGGACGTTTGAATTTTACGACCAATATTTCTGGTGCTGTGAAAGAATCGGAAGTGGTTTTTATCTCAGTAGGAACTCCACCAGATGAAGATGGAAGTGCTGATTTAAAATATGTATTAGCAGTTGCAAGAGAATGTGGTAAAAATATGGACGATTACCTATTAATAGTCACAAAAAGCACGGTTCCTGTTGGTACTTCAATAAAAGTAAAAAAAGCGATTCAAGAAGAACTAGACAAGCGAAATGTTGATATCCCATTTGATGTTGCTTCTAATCCTGAGTTTTTGAAAGAAGGTGCTGCCATCGCAGACTTTTTAAAACCTGACAGAATTGTGATAGGTCTTGATTCGCCGAGAGCCGAGGACTTAATGAGAAGTTTATACAAACCATTTACTATGAATGGTCATCCAGTTATTTTTATGGACATTGTTTCTGCTGAAATGACAAAATATGCCGCAAACGCAATGCTTGCGACAAAAATTAGTTTTATCAATGACATTGCCAATCTTTGCGAAATAGTTGGCGCTGACATTAATTGGGTAAGAAAAGGAATTGGCTCTGATACAAGAATTGGTTCTAAATTTATTTATCCAGGCATTGGTTATGGAGGTTCTTGTTTTCCAAAAGATGTTCAAGCATTGATAAGAACCGGAAATGATTACGATTATCAACTAAGAATCTTGAAAGCTGTTGAAGAAGTTAACAAAGATCAAAAAGAGATTATTTTCAATAAAATAAATACCTATTTTAAAGGAGATTTAAAAGATAAGACCGTTGCAATTTGGGGACTTTCTTTCAAACCTCAAACTGATGATATGAGAGAAGCACCTGCATTAATTGTTATTAAAAGGCTATTAGACGCTGGCGCAAAAGTAAATGTTTATGATCCTGTTGCAATGAAAGAAGCCAAACATCATTTTGGCGAAACTGTTTCTTATTTTGAAGACCAATATGAAACTTTAATTGATGCTGATTGTTTAGCAATACTTACTGAATGGGCTGAGTTTAAAATTCCAAATTTCAAAATTATTCATAAATTATTGAGCAATCCTGTGATTTTTGATGGACGAAATATTTATGACAAAGATGAAATGAAAGACAATGGATTTAATTATCATTGTATTGGTGTTGATACATCAAAAAAATAATTGAACTCAAATAAAATTTAATTACCCAAACTTATAAAAAATATGAAAACCTCTAAAAAGATTCTTGTTACAGGTGGTGCTGGTTTTGTTGGCTCACATCTTTGTGAACGATTGTTAAATGAAGGAAATGAAGTGTATTGCCTTGACAATTTTTTCACAGGACAAAAGAAAAATGTATTGCATTTGTTGGACAATCCTTTTTTCGAATTGATAAGACACGATGTTACAACCCCTTTTTTTATTGAAGCAGACGAAATTTATAACCTTGCATGTCCTGCATCTCCAATTCATTACCAACACAATCCCATCAAAACAGTAAAAACCTCTGTGATGGGCGCAGTAAATATGCTGGGACTTGCAAAAAGAATCAATGCAAAAATATTGCAAGCCTCAACAAGTGAAGTTTATGGAGATCCACTTGAGCATCCACAAAAAGAATCTTATTGGGGAAATGTGAACCCAATTGGCGAACGCTCTTGTTACGATGAAGGAAAACGCTGTGCAGAAACTTTGTTTATTGATTATCACAAACAAAATAAAGTAAAAATTAAAATCATCAGAATTTTCAATACTTATGGACCAAGAATGCATCCAAATGACGGAAGAGTTGTTTCTAACTTCATTGTTCAAGCATTAAAAAACCATGATATTACTGTTTATGGCGAAGGCCAACAAACCAGAAGCTTTCAATATGTTGATGATTTAGTTGAGGGAATGATTAGAATGATGGCTTCACCCAATCATTTTATAGGGCCTGTAAACATGGGAAATCCGAATGAATTCACGATTCTTGAATTGGCAGAAAAAGTAATAAAACTTACTGGCTCAAAATCTAAAATCGTTTACAAACCAGCTCCTTCTGATGATCCAATGATGCGTCAACCAGATATTTCTATTGCAAAAAAAGAATTAGATTGGGCTCCAAAAATAGAATTAGAGGAAGGTTTGATTAAAACTATTGAATTTTTTAAGTCTATCATTTAAAAAAACTTCAAAAGATTTTTTATCATCAAATAAAAAATTTAAACTTAAAGTAAATCTTAAAAAAATGAGTGATAACATCCCCCAAGAAAAACTGTATGATCTTCAAATAATACATCAAATGTGTCGTGGAAACCATGATCAAGTAGAAAAGATGGTAGCGGTTTTTATAATCGAAGTTTCAAAAACTATTGGAGATATTGAAAGTGCACTTTCAGAAAAAGATTTTTCAAGAATCAAAAATTTAGCTCACAAAGTGAAACCAACACTCAATTATTTTGGTACAGTTTCGCTTGAAAAAGAAGTTATTGAAGTAGAATCTTTATTGTCTAAAGATTTTAATATCAACGAACTACAATCAAAAATAGCCACAATAAGCGACATTTCAAAAAAGGTAGTTGACCAATTAAAATCACATTTTAACTTATAAATTATAAATCTTTAAATTTATGAAGAAAAAAATATTAATAGTAGATGACGAAAAAAGTATTTGTCTTTTATTAGAAAATTTTCTGGCACAAGATTATGAAGTTGTCTCATTTAATGATGGTATTGAAGGATTGGTATGGCTTGAAAAAAATCTCCCTGATTTAATTATCAGTGATATTCAAATGCCAAATATGGATGGTTATGAGTTTTTGACAAGCGTTCGTCAAAAAGGTTTTACGAAACACACTCCTGTTATCATGTTATCAGGAAAATCTGAAAGTAAAGAGCGTATAAAATGTTATAGACTTGGTGCGCAAGATTACTTAACGAAACCATTTAATCCTGAAGAACTTGAAGAGTTAGTAAAGAAAAACATGTTTCCAATTCACTTTGCAATAGAATGGTAATGAATTGATAGTCAATTTTTAAAATAACCATACACAAGCTAAAATGACAAACCCTACTCTTACAATAATGTATATTGGCAAAACATCATCGTATTTTGAGAATATCAAAATACGAAATGAAATCTCGCTAGTTTCAATGGAAAATAGCATTGCCGCCACAAATTACCTCAATGAAAATAAATCACCAGATGCCATTATTTGCGAATATAATTTGGCAGGAAATAATGGGTTATTTTTTTTTGATTGGATTAAAAAGCAAGAAAAATTTCATGGAGTGCCATTTATCTTGTTGACCAAAGAATTTAGTATTGATGTTTATAAACTCTCTTTCACACAATCTGTTGACGATTATTATGCTACTTCGGTCACAAAACCTGAGGATATTATAAACAGAATTGAATTTTTCAATAAGTACATAAAAAATAATATTAAAATAAATACTCCAAGAGACAAAGAAGAAATTTTTAAAATGCCACTTTCAAAAAGAATTTTTGACATTTTTGTAGCCTCATTTGTACTTTTGGTTGCTTCTCCTTTTTTACTATTGATACTACTTGCAATAAAATTAGAATCAAAAGGAAAAGTATATTACATCTCAAAAAGAGTTGGCAGAAAAACATTTGATTTTTATAAACTAAGATCAATGAGAACAGGCTCTGATGAACTTCTTAAAAAATTAGCTGCAGAAAAAAATCAATACAACACCCAACCTAAAGCTAACGAAAACATTTTTGATATGCCTTGCCCAAGATGCAGCAAATTAACAATAGGAGAAACTTGTTCGCCATTGATGTATATTGAAAATCATCAAATTTGTGACTATTGGTACAATCATCAAAAAAATGAAGCCGCAAATAATAGTGCCACATTTGTAAAAATTGTAAATGATCCACGAGTTACAAGAGTTGGAAAATTCATCAGAAATACAAGTATTGATGAATTGCCTCAACTTATCAATGTTTTAAAAGGCGATATGTCTATTGTTGGCAACAGACCATTACCAGTTTATGAAGCTGAATTGTTAACTGCAGACGCTTTATCAAACCGATTTTTAGCTCCAGCAGGAATCACAGGCTTATGGCAAGTAGAGCTGAGAGGGAAAGGAGGAAACATGTCCGAAGAAGAAAGAATTAGATTAGACAACGAATATGCAGAGCATTTTAAGGGTGATAATTATTCATTTTGGTACGATATGAAACTTATTTTGAGAACCATTCCTGCTTTGCTTCAAAAAGATTCTGTTTAATAAAAAATTGAGACCAGAAAAACATGAAATTAAGCTTAAAATGTATAGTAATTGTTGTGATAAATTTTTGTTGCAACTGTTATTTATCCGCACAAAATACCCCAATTGAAAAAGTTATCGCAATAAAAAGTAAAATAAATATTCCTCCTTTGAACGTTATTATTGATTCTGTCTTAAAAAATAACGCAATGCTTAAATTCCGAAAACAAGGGATAGGTGTAAAAGAATCAACACTAGAGTCAGAGAAAATTTATTGGACAAGAAATTTGGGTATTCAAGCAGAAACGAGATATGGAACTTTAAATAGCTTTTCAACAAGTGCTGACGGAAATTCAACAGCCGCTTTTGCAACAACTGCCACTCAATTTAATTATAGTGCGGGAATATATTTGAAGTTTCCCGTTTTTGATTTTTTGAACAGAAAAAAGCAAATAACGCTTGCAAGACTTGAAATTGAACAAGCAATAAGTATTGAGCAATCTTTAAAAGATGAAATAAGACAAAATGTGATAAAATTATATCATGATTTACTATTAAAACAAAGAATACTTCAAATACGATCTGAAAGTTTGGGAAGTGGACGAGTTAATATGCAAATGGCTGAAAAAGAATTTAGAAATGGAGTCATTCAAGTCACAGAATATGCTCGAATTTCTGGAATTACTTCAAATTTAGAGGCAGATTATGAATTCGCAAAGTCAGAATTTATCATCGCTAAAAGTATCTTAGAAGACATGGCAGGATTTAATTTTGGCATCACTAATTGAAAAAAAAATGAATATTATTGAATTTTTAAGACTCATTATAAAGCATTTAAGGCTGTTGATTATTGCGCCTTTTTTGCTTGCTATTTTGGTTATAATGCTCACGATGAAACCTAGTTTTAAATATTCATCCCAAACCATTTTATATACAGGTCTTGCAACAGGCAGCTCTATTGAAATGGAAAAAACGTTTAATTATTTTGCCACAAATTCTGCTTTTGACAATTTAATTAACATCATAAATTCAAGAGAAACCCAAGAAGAAGTTGCCATCAGATTGTTAACGCAACATTTAATGCTTCCTGGGGCAAATCCAAAGTATATATCAAAAAAATTATATGACGAATTTAAAATAAAAATTCCGAGTCACATTTACAATTACATCGAAAAAGATGAGATTACTGATGTTTCAAAAAAAGATTCAATCGAAAACTATTATAAGAAAAAACCACTATTTCCCAGAGAAATAAATCCTATTAATTATGAAAAAACAGTTAAAAATTTGACAGTTTTAATGAGAAGTAGCAATGATAATTTTATTTATGAAATACTCAATTATGAAGATGACCATTATTCTTTGAAAGAATTATCAACCATAAGTGCCACTAGAATCAATTCAAGTGATTTGGTAAAAATGAGTTACACCACAAACGACCCAGGAATTTGCCAACAAACATTGGCAATTTATAATGAAGTTTGCATCAAAAATTATAAAAATATCAAAGAAAATAGGTCTGATGCTGTTGTCAAATATTTTGAAGAACAACTCGTAGAAGCCAATAAAAAACTTAAAATCGCAGAAGATAAATTATTAGAATTCAATAAATCCTACAATATCATCAATTACTATGAGCAAAGTAAAGCTGTTGCAGTAGTAAAGGAAGATATGGAAGTAGATTATAATAATAAAAAAGCAAAATTGGCTGGAACGATTGCAGCAACAAAAAAAATTGAAGAAAAACTAGAAATCCAGAAAAAAATTCAAATTTTAAACAATGAGGTTTTAGATAAAAAGAAAAAACTGGGCAATTTGAACTACGAAATTGCAATTAATGAAACAATGTTAACTTCGGATAAAAACCAAACAATTGCCAAAGAATTAATTGCATTAAAAAGTGAAAGAGAAAAACTAACGGACGATATTCAACAACAAGTTAATCAAATATATCAATTTGAAAATTCTATTGAAGGCATTCAAAGAGGAAAAGCACTCCCTGAATGGTTAGATAATGTGATTGAAACCGAAAATTTGAAAGCAAGTATTGGCGTGATGGATAAACGCAACAAAGATTTCAAAGAGCAATATTCCATTTATGCTCCTGCTGGGGCAAATATCAAAAGAATTGAACGCGAAATTTCGGTTTCAGAACAAGGCTATTTAGAAATTTTACATGGATTAAACTTAGCCAAACTGAAACTCCAAGACAACGAATTATCATCCAATTTAAAAACAATTGATGCACCATACTATCCATTATCTCCAATTCCAGGAAAAAGAAAAATTCTTGTTGTGGCTGCTCTGTTTTTAGGAACTATATTAATTTTAGCTATCATTTTATTAATGGAATTTTTTGACAACACGCTGAAAAATTCAGAAAAAGCAACAAAAAAATTAGGGTTAAAATCATTGGGAATGATTCCGAAAATTTTATTAAATCCTGGAAATATGAATTTTCAATTTATTCAAAATAGATTAATAGAAATCATCACTCAAAATATCAAACAATTTATAAATACACATTCAACAGCAAATGAGGTTAAAACCATAACTATTTTTAGTACTCAAAAAATGGAAGGAAAAACAGTTTTAGCTGGTAATATTTTAAAAATTTTAAAAAAAGAAGGAAAAAAAGTACTATTTTTAACCTATTCTGAAAAACAAAAAGCTTTATTTCAATCAAAAAAATCTCCAATAATTAATAAAATTTTTGGTTATCCTGATCCACGAGTTGATGTTGATAACATTTTTTTGGCTGACGTTTCATCTTATCTTGAAAATCGAGAAATCAGAATCTATAATTTGAATGAACAATTTGATAAAGTGTCAAATTATACTGATATTTTAGAACAAAGTAATTTAAAAATTGATTATATCCCTGATTATGTGATGATTGAGTTACCTGCAATGATTTATAATAATTATCCAACAACTTTGATTAGCAATGCCGACTTTAATATTTTGACTTGTAGATCAAATAGAACTTGGGCAGAAGCAGACAAAACAATTCTCGAAAATTTGTTGCAATTATCCCCTTCAAAAATTAATTTTATTTTGAATGGTGTAAATATCAACGAAATTGAGGCTGTTCTTGGTGATCTTCCTAAAAAAAGAAGTACCATTAGAAAAAAAATAAAATCTATATTTAAGTTTCAATTTTTTTCTAAAAATCAAATTTAAATTAAAATTTTATGAAAACCCTCAAAAAAATTATTCGCGAAGATAATTTTCTTTCATTAACAGGAAATGTTGTAATTGCTATTTTAGGAATTGCAAGTTTTGCTTTGCTTGCCAGAAGTTTGTCTTTGGAGGTTTTTGGTGAATGGGTTTTATTTATTGCAGCAGGTTCATTTGTTGAAATGTTTCGTTTTGGAATTACCAATACTGGACTCATAAGGTATTTATCTGGCGCAGATGATTCTTCAAGAATTAAATTGATTGGTTCAAATGCTTTGATTGGTTTTGGAGCTACAACCCTAATTGCCATAATCATTTATGTATGTAATATTTTTTTCTACGAATCAATCAACAATGCTGGTTATGGATTGTTTTTTAAATGGTATCCATTATTGGCATTTTTAAATTTACCATGGAATAATGCCTTGGTTGTATTGCAAGCAGACAGAAAATATGCACAAATTCTACTCTTAAAAACAATCAATAGTGGCGTTTTCTTTTTAGTAATTGTAGCTCATTTTAGTAAACTTAATTTGAGTTTAAATCAATTGGTTATTGCATTATTGATTATTAATGCTATGACTTCTTTGATCAGTTTAATTTTGGGTTGGGACGGCATAAAACACGTTGTAAAAGCAACAAATGAAACCAGTAAAACTTTATTAAACTTCGGAAAATACACCACTTTCACGCTGATTGGCACCAATTTATTGAGAAATGTTGATACGTTAATTCTTAGTTTAAGCCCTCTTGGAAATGCTGCTGTAGCTTTGTATAGTATTCCATTAAAACTCACTGAATTGCAACAAATTCCTCTGAGAAGTTTTGTGGCAACTGCATTTCCTAAAATGTCAAAAGCCAGCGTTCAAGGAAAAGCGGAGGAAGTAAAAGAGTTGTTTTATCAGTATTCTGGGGCATTATCTTATCTATTTGTTTTCATAAGTCTCTTTACATTCATTTTTGCCGAATTTTTCGTTCAATTACTCTCTGGAAATCAATATCTAGAAACTAGTCCTAACGGATTTAATGTGGTAAATATCGTACGTGTTTTTTCACTTTACGGACTTTTATTACCTATCGATAGAATGACTGGGATTGCACTTGACAGCATCAATAAACCAAAAATAAACGCAGTTAAAGTATTCATTATGTTGTTTGCAAATATTTTAGGTGATTTAGTGGCAATTTTTATTTTTAAATCATTGATGCTAGTTGCAGTTGCTTCCATTGTCTTTACTGCCATCGGCATCTGGATGGGAATGTATTTTTTAACAAAGGAAATACCATTGTCTTACAAAGAAATTTTTTCTTCTGGTATCAAATTTTACCTTTCTATGTTCAACAAAATCACAAAACATCGATATGAAAATATTGTAAAACTTGAGAGAAAATTTTAAACCATGGAAACAGAAAGTAACATCAATCCATTTGAAAATTATTCAGGGTCAAACAACCTTGCAAAACCAGGATTTTTACTTTCTGTTTTGGCTTTTATTGCTTTTGTGGCAATTGTCATAGCAAAATTTCAAATCATTGGCATTGGACTATTTTTTGCAGTGGTTATTGGAATTGTTTACTTGAATTATATTTTTAATCATCCAATAATTGGTTTTTATACAGCTATTTCACTCAATTTTATTTTATTGGGTTTAGGGCGTTATGTTACAGGTTTACCTCTTGGATTTGGCATTGATGGCATTCTTATCTTGACTTATGTTGCACTATTTTTTAATAAATTTAAAGAGCGAATAGATTTAACTCCTATCAAAAAAGATGTCACAATTTTAGTGATAATTTGGTTTGGATATTCCATTTTACAACTTGCAAATCCCGAAGCAAGAAGCGTTTCTGCATGGATTTCAGGTAGAGGAATTGCTTTTTATCCATTGTTGTTTGTTCCTCTCACACTCTACTTCATTGATACTCACAAAAAATTAAATATTTTTTTATATGTTTGGGCTATTTTCTCAATACTCGCTACTTTAAAAGGCATTATGCAACTGTATTTTGGCGTTGATGCGGCAGAACAAGCTTGGCTTAATGAGGGGAGTTACAAAACTCATATTTTATTTGGCAAACTTCGGGTATTTTCATTTTACAGTGACGCAGGACAATTTGGTGCAAATCAAGGATATACAGGAGTTGTTTTCTTGATATATTCACTTTCACAAAAAGAATTACTATCTAAAATATTTTTCATTTTAGTAGGACTTTTAGGGATTTATGGTATGGTAATTTCCGGAACAAGAGGTGCATTGAGCGTTCCAATGGCTGGCTTTATGACGTACTTTTTTTTGAGTAAAAATATAAAAGTATTGAGTGCTGGTATTTTATTTTTAATTTGTGTTTTTATATTTTTTAAGTTTACCATGATTGGTCAGGGAAATTCCCAAATACGAAGAATGAGAACTGCTTTTGATCCAAATGATGCCTCACTTCAAGTCCGCTTAAACAATCAAAAAATACTAAAAAATTATCTTGCATCAAGACCTTTTGGGGGAGGAATTGGTCATGGAGGAACAAAAGCCCAAAAATATTTACCAAATGCTTTTCTATCAAATGTAGCAACAGATAGTTGGTATGTTTTAATTTGGGTTGAACAAGGAATTATTGGATTATTACTTCATTTAAGTATTCTTTTCTATATCATGGGAAAAGCAAGTTTCAATGTAATGTTCAGAATTCGCGATCCAATTTTAAGGTATAAAATATCAGCTTTGATTGCCGGAATGGCAGGAATCATGGTGGCTTCTTACGGAAATGCAGTTTTAGGTCAAATGCCAACTGCGCTTCTAATTTATGCAACAATGGCAATCATCTTAAATACAAAAGTCATAGAAGATTCAGAAAAAAATTCTGAAGAAGCAATTTTAAAAAAATAAAATATTTACGATTAATCATTCAATAACCCTAAAATAATTACCTCATGAACTACAGAAATATAACAGCCCTTAACAATATCATTCTCAAAAGATTAAGTATTATTCCACGTGATTTTGATTTGATAGTTGGTGTTCCTAGAAGTGGTATGCTTCCAGCAAATTTGTTAGCACTTTATCTAAACAGACCATACACAGATATTCATTCGTTTTTGAATGGTCACATTTATAAAGCTGGTGCAAGAAGTCAGTTTTTTGATATTTCTGAGTTTAAAAAAATCTTAGTAGTTGATGATAGTATTGCTTCTGGTTCAGCAATGATTGAGGTAAAAGAAAGTCTAAAACACTTAGAATCAAAGTTTGATATTAAATATTGTGCGGTTTATATCATTCCAGGAAAAGAAAAAATGGTTGATTATTTCTTTGAAATTGTGCCACTTCCAAGATATTTTCAATGGAATATTTTGAATCATACAACACTTGAAAAAGCGTGTTTTGATATTGATGGTGTTTTGTGTGAAGATCCTTTACCAGAACAAAATGATGATGGTGAAAAATATATTGATTTTATTTTAAACGCGCCACCATTATTTATTCCTGGAAGTAAAATAGGTACAATTGTCACTTCAAGATTGGAAAAATATCGAAAAGAAACCGAAACGTGGCTAAAAAACAACAACATCAAATACAATGATTTGGTAATGCTTGATTTGCCAAACATGGCTGCTCGTCAAAAGGCAAACAATCATGGAGACCATAAAGCAAAAGCATATATGGCAAAACCTTATGTGCTATTTGTTGAAAGTGAACTTCATCAAGCAATTGAAATCAATAGAATTTCTAAAAAACCAGTTTTGTGTACAGCAAATTTTGAAATGATTTTTGAATCTGAATCTTTTATGTACAATCTTAAAAGCGGAAAACACCTTCCTTTTTTAAGAAAATATGGATTAAAATTGAGAGATTTTCTAAAAAAATTCAAATAAATCTCTCCAATGAAAAACCCTAATATTCATTAAAAATTAGCTGATTTATGATGACACTATTTAATCTTATCCAAATTCTGCTCCTTGTTTTACTTGGATTGGCAACACTTTATATTTTTATTTTTTCAATAGCTGGAATTTTTTACAAACAAAAACCATATTCTTTAAATGGAAAATTAAAAAAAATTGCAGTACTTATTCCTGGTTATAAAGAAGATGCTGTGATTATTGAGGTTGCAAATGCTGCTTTGCAACAATCTTATCCATCAGATTTTTTTGATCTAGTGATTATAGCAGATTCTTTTCAACCAAAAACTATTGAATCTCTAAAAAAATTACCAATTAAAGTGATTGAAGTTAGTTTTGAAAAAAGTACCAAATCAAAAGCACTAAATGCAGCAATGGCATCATTAACAAAAAAATATGAAATTGCAGTGGTTTTAGATGCTGATAATGTGATGGAAAAAGATTTCTTGCACAAAATAAATACGACTTTCGAACAGAATTTTATCGCAGTTCAAGGGCATAGAACTGCAAAAAACACCAATAATTCTTGGGCAATTCTTGATGCAATTAGCGAAGAAATTAACAATCATATTTTTAGAAAAGGTCACAGAGTCTTAGGACTTTCATCTGCAATTATTGGTTCAGGAATGGCTTTTAGATACGATTATTTTAAATCGCTCATGTCAACAGTAACTGCTGTAGGTGGTTTTGATAAAGAAATTGAATTAAAAATGCTCAAAGACGGACACAAAATCATGTATTTGGAAAATGCAATGGTGTATGATGAAAAAATCCAGAAATCAGAAGTATTCGAAAATCAACGCCGAAGATGGCTTTCTGCACAATTTCATTACTTCAAAAAAGATTTTTTGAATGCTTTGAAAGATTTGATTTTGAAAGGAAATGTTGATTATTTTGATAAAGCAATACAATTTATTCAACCACCAAGAATCTTATTATTAGGAGCTGTTCTAGTATTTAGTTTACTTTTTATTATTGTAAATTATTTTTTTGAAAATTCAATTCCTTACTCAAAAATTTGGATTTTAATTTGTATTCTCTGTGTTTTATCATTCGCTTTTGCAATTCCAAGATCATTTTATAATCGGAAAACACTTAATGCTTTGGCAAGTTTGCCAAAAGGAATGTTGGTGATGTTGCTGTCTTTATTTAAATTAAAAGGCGCAAATAAAACATTTATTCACACAGAACATACTTCAACAAACGAAAAATCAAAAACTTAAAATACAGAAATAATTCAATACAATGAGTTCAAAAAGATTTGAAAAATTAGAGGCAATTAGAGGATTTGCAGCCATTTATGTGGTACTTTTCCATGTTTTGCCTCAAAAGATTTTCCTTTTTGGCATCAATATAGGAATCCTTTTTAGGTTTGGATCAGAAGCTGTGATTGTGTTTTTTATTTTGAGTGGTTTTGTAATTCGATATTCATTTGATAGATATCCAGATAAATCATTTAAATATTATTTTATAAGGCGATTTATAAGATTGTATGTCCCTTTAATTTTTATTTTTTTACTGGGTTATATTCTAAAATCGGTTCAAGAAGGAATGCTTGCAAATCCAGAATGGCAATCATTATTTGGCAATTTATTGATGTTACAAGATGTCATTTCTTTAAAACCAAACGTAATTTCTGCCACTTATTTAGGAAATGGTGTGCTTTGGTCTTTGTCTTATGAATGGTGGTTTTACATGCTTTTCTTTTTAATTATCAAATTTTTTCCTGATAAAACTCGAAATAAATGGGTATATATATTATTGATAATTAGCGCATTATCCTATCTTTTTTTTCCATTTATCATCAATAGAGTGTTGATGTATTTTGCCACTTTTTGGATTGGTGTTTCACTTGCTGATTTATACCTCAAAAACAAAGAAATTACCTTCAAAGCAATCCTACCATTTATCTATATTTTTGTTGGAATTCTATTGATTTTAAGTTTAAATCTTTATTTGAATTTTTCTTACACAAAAGTCTATGATTATCCTTTGGTTGCCTATCCAATTATTGAGTTAAGACATCTAACAGCCGCGTTTTTATTGATGTTTGCGGGTATCATTTGGCATCAAATCCAATGGATTGGTTTTGACAAAATCTTTAGAATATTCAAATATTTAGCGCCATTTTCTTACGTGATTTATATTTCACATCATGATTTGGTTGTGGAAGCTACCTATTTGGATTTTATTGAAAATAAAGTCCTAAAATACAGTCTTTATATTCTAGTAATGTTGCTATTTTCTTACGTTTTGGAAGTTGTAATTTATGAAAGAATTAAAAGAAAAATAATACATTAAAAATAACAAAAGAGGTCAAAAATGAAAATAGGAATAGAAGGTCAACGACTTTTTCGTAAAAAAAAGCATGGCATGGATATGGTTGCTTTAGAGTTGATAAAAAATCTCCAAATCATTGATAAAGAGAATGAATATTTCATTTTTGTAAAACCTGATGAAGATTACACAGCACTTAAAGAAACATCCAATTTCAAAATTATTCAATTAAAAGGAGGTCCTTATCCAATTTGGGAACAATTTGCGTTGCCAAAAGCAGCAAAAAAAATGGGATGTAATATATTGCATTGTACCAGTAATACTGCCCCAATTTTTACTGATATTCCATTGATAACTATTTTACATGATATTATTTACATGGAGAGTAGTTATTACAAAATTCTCACAGGAAGTGCATCTCCATATCAAAAGTTTGGAAACGTTTACCGAAAAATTATTGTGCCTTGGGTTGTCAAAAAAAGTGATAAAATTATCACAGTATCTCATTTTGAAAAAAAACGAATTGCAGAATTTTTTGGAATGAAAAATGAAGGCAAACTCGATGCAATTTATAATGGAGTAAGTGAACATTTTAAGCGAATTTCCGACGAAAATGAATTGAAAAGAGTGCGAGAAAAATATCATTTGCCAGATCATTTTTTCTTCTTTTTAGGAAATACTGATCCAAAAAAAAACACCTTAGGAACATTAAAAGCATTTTCTGATTTTTTAAAAGAGAGTAACTCCGATTATAAATTGGTGATGCTTGATTATGACGCAACTGAACTTCAAAAAATATTAATTGAAATTGGAGACACACAACTCATCAATCAAATTGTATTAACAGGCTACGTTATCAATACTGATTTGCCAGCAATATATTCATTATGCACCATTTTCTTATATCCATCTTTGCGCGAAAGTTTTGGAATTCCAATGCTTGAAGCTATGGGTTGTGGCGTTCCAGTAATCACCTCTAATACTTCATCAATGCCAGAAGTTGCAGGTGATGCCGCACACATTGTCAATCCTTTTCACCCACAAGAAATCACACAAGGATTGCATAAAATTATTTCTGATAAAACCTATTATCAAACTCTTAGCGAAAAAGGACTGGAAAGAAACCAACTTTTTTCATGGAGAAACATGGCAAAAGAATATTTGAAACTTTATGAAATTATTTACACAAAACATTCAAAAAAATAGGCAATCATGACAGAAGGTAAAAATATTATTTGCATTTCTCAAACAACTTGGTATGGAGAATTTACCAAATCAACTGTTCAATTATTATCATTGTTAGCCGCTAAAAACAACATTTTTTTTGTTGAGTATCCATTCACGGTCAAAGATGTAATCATGTCAATTCTAGGAAAACAGCGAGCACAAGTTGCTAGAATGTTTGGTTTTAAAAAGCGAATTCAAACAATAAAAACACCTTTTGAAACAACCATAAATCACCTTGTGATGCCTCCAGTTTTACCTGTCGATTTTATAAAAAACGAAACTATTTTCAACTTTTTCTTCGGAATTAATGCCTTTATCTATAAATATCAATTAAAAAAAATTATCAAAAAATACCAACTTAATAATCCCATAATTATTACCGCTTACAATCCAATGTATGGCTTGGCAATGGTTGGAAAATTGAAGGAATTTTTGAATATTTATTATTGTTATGATGGAATGGATACCCAAAGACACAAATCAAGAATTTATGATATTGAGACGGAATTTTGCAAAAAAGTTGACGGAATTATCACTACTTCAGATTATTTGAATTCAGAAAAATTGAAATTAAATAAAGAAAGTTTTGTAGTAAAAAATGGTGTTGATTTTAATTTATTTGTTCCTCATGCAAAAAAATCGGTTTCTGAAAATACTCTTGAAAAAAAAGTGGGTTATATTGGAACCTTGGATTTTCGATTTGATATTGACATAATGGAATTTGCAATTAAAAATTTACCACAAGTCACATTCGAATTTACTGGTTATTTATTGAATCATCAAATTGTTGAACGTTTATCAACTTATAAAAATGTGTCATTTTTCGGCTCTGTAAAAGCAGAAGAAGTTCCAAAATTGTTGGCAAAATACGATGCAGGAATTATTCCATACAAGATGGATGAAGTCAATAAAAATATTTATCCATTGAAAATTAATGAATATTTAGCAGTGGGAGTTCCTGTAATTATGACAGCTTTTGCAAATTTAACCGATTTTGAAAACATGGTTTCTTCTGCAAAAACCAAAGAAATTTTCAAAGAATGCATTGAAAATGAGCTAACTAATGATTCTCTTTCTCAAATCGAAAAACGAATTTCATTTGCAAAACAAAACTCTTGGGAAGGAAGAGCAGTAGAATTTGAAAATATTTTAGAGTATTTCATCAAACAAAAAAATAAAAAAGCTTAAAAATAAAGCCATGTTCACACTTAAAATTTTATTCTGGATATTACTTTTTATCATCGTTTACACGTATGTTGGTTATGGAATTTTATTATTTGCCATTATAAAAATCAGAAGAGTATTTAAAATTGGTCAAAAAGAAAAATATTTTCCAAATTTTGAACCTGAAGTTACCTTGTTTATTGCTGCATACAATGAAAAAGATTTTGTAGATGCAAAGATGAAAAATACTTTAGAACTTGAATATCCGAAAGAAAAATTGAATATTGTTTGGGTAACAGATGGTTCTGATGATGGAACTCCAGATTTGTTGAAAAAATATTCCAATACTCAAGTGCATCATTTGCCAGAAAGAAATGGAAAAATTGGCGCAATGAATCGTGGAATGAAATTCGTAAAAACACCTATTGTGATCTTTAGTGATGCGAATACGATGCTTGGAAAAGAATCTATCAGAAAAATTGTGAGTCTTTTTGGAAACCCAAAAGTAGGCTGTGTTTCAGGAGAAAAAAGAATTATGAGCAAAGAAAGTGATGCTGCATCTGGAGCTGGTGAAGGTTTGTATTGGAAATATGAATCCGCTTTAAAAAAATGGGATGCAGAGCTTTATTCTGTAGTTGGTGCTGCAGGTGAACTATTTGCAATTAGAACAGAATTGTATAAACACATGGAACAAGACACACTTTTGGATGATTTTGTAATCTCTTTGAGAGTGGCACAAGATGGATATACCATTCAATATGACCCAGATGCGTATGCCATTGAAACAGCTTCAGCCAATGTAAAAGAGGAATTAAAACGTAAAATACGAATTTCAGCTGGCGGCATTCAAGCAATTGTTAGATTGCGTTCTTTGTTGAATATTTTTAAATATGGGACTCTTTCTTTTCAATATATTTCTCATCGCGTTTTACGTTGGACACTGACACCTCTTTGTTTGATAATTCTAATTCCAGTATCATTTTTAGTAGCTTTTAACGAAGGAATTTTTTCTTTTAGATTCTATGCAACATTTTTTTGGTTGCATTTAATTTTCTATATAGCCGCTTTGACAGGTTGGTTTTTGGAAAATAGATCTACAAGAATTAAAATATTATTTATTCCTTATTACTTTTTTATCATGAATTTATCTGTTGTTTTAGGATTTTTTAGATACATGAAAAAATCACAATCTGTGAATTGGGAAAGAGCAAAAAGAGGAAATTAATTGATGAAAAAATTATAAAACAAAAAAAATCCGTTCAAAGAAATTTGAACGGATTTTTTTTGAGCATTTTGAATTAGTTTACAGAATAAACATTCGCTCTATTATCTTCAATTTCTGAAGCTTTTTTGATGGCTTCATATATTTTATAAGTTGCATTTTTTCTGCTATCAGCAATTCTTTTTCTGTTGATTTCATAATTAGGTAATAGAACAGGCAGCTCTTTTTTAGTCATTTTAAAAGTATAAACACCTCTATCACCAACAACTGAATTATAAATTTTGTTTGGTTGTGCAAAATACATGGCTCCAACAATTTTTGGTTCAACACCAACACCTGATAGAGTAGGACTTTTTAATGAAACGCCAACTGCAGTCATTACATTTGTATTATTTAACTTTGCTATATCTTGCAAATTTGAACCTTCTAATTTTTTAGTTAAAGTTTCCGCTTTTTTCTCGTTAATCAAAATAGGTCTCACCGTATTTATCGCTTTATCAGCAGACATTAAGCCTTTTTCTTGAGACGAAGTTAATGAAACAACCACATGAAAACCTTCTAAATCAAAACGTTTAAAATCGCCTGGTTTTGTATCTTTATTGAAAGCCCAAGTAACTATTTGTCTTTGGTTTCCTAAACCTGGAACATTTTCATCCAAAGCTTTAATGCCAATTGCTGGTTTGATTGTATATGTCATTTTATTGGCAACATCCAAAAAATTATTGTCTTTTGTTACAGCCAGTGAAAACTGCTCAGCATTTCTAAAAATAGCATTTTCTGTTGCTTCAGAGGCTACAATTTTTCTGCTAAACGTAGCTAATTTCACAACGTTTTGAATATTTCTTTGATTATCAATTTTGATGACGTGAAAACCAAATGGTGTTTTCACAACCCCTAAATCTCCTTTTTTCCCTTTGAAAGTATAATCTCTAAATTCAGGTGTCATTCTTGTGTACGTAAACCAATCTAAGTTTCCTCCTTTTTCTGAATTTGATTTGTCTGAAGAAAATTCTTTCGCTAAACTTTCAAATTTATCAACTTTACTTTTTACGATAGCAAGAATACTGTCTGCTAATTTTTTAGCACTTTCTTCAGTTCTTATTACTTCGGGGGCAACTCTTTGAGCGCCAACAAAAGGAATTAAAATATGGCTTGCTTTAACTGAATCTGGCATTCTTGAAATTTCAGTAATTTTAGAAATTTTCAGGAAACCATTGTCTTTATATGGGCCTACAACTTTTCCTTTGGCACTTGAAAAAATAGAATCAGAAACTTGTTTATTTACTTGGGACTTGTATAAAAAATTATCTTCAATGTAAGTATCAGATTGATTTTCTGACAAAAATAAATTGTCATTGGTTGCCAATTTAAAATCTTCAATTAATGATGAAACTTCAGTTTTTAAAGCATTTTCGTCATCAGATGTTGGAACGATTTCAAAAGTTACATAATCAATGTCTCTTGAAGCTTCCACTTCATAATCAGCTTTATGGTTTTTAATATATGATTCAACTTCCGATTTTTTTATTTTTACTAAACTATCTTGAATTGTTGTGTATGGAATATATACAAAATCTGCATTTAGCTTGGTATTTTCATACAAGTATTCAAATTCTCCCTCTTTTAAAGACGCACCCAAACCAGCAGTTATCAAATTATTATAAGTAGTTGTTGACAAATTATCTTTTAATTGCCCCATATAAGCAGCCCATTGAGCCCAAAGTTCTTTGTTGTTTTCTTTGGTATCTGCCAAGAATTGTTTGAATTTTTGTTCATCAAATAATCCTGCTTCATTTTGATATTCAGGACTGTTTTGAACAAATGGAATCGAAATTAATTCATTCCAAACATCGGCTTCACCGATGGTAATACCAGCCTCAGACAATTGATTCTGGTAGATTTTTTTTCTTAAAATATTTTCCCAAACTGCGTTTACAGCCTGCATTTCAGAGACATTGCTCCCAACTTGTTGTTTGTAACTTTCTAATTCTTGGATAAATTCTTGTCGAGTAATAGCTTCTCCATTAATTTCTCCTACTTCATTGATTTTGTTAGAGCTAAAAAAATCTTTTAAAGTAGAAGGATCCAATACGAAAGCAAAAAGTGCCAATCCAATAATAATGATTAAGAACATTGAACGTTCTCTAATTTTTGATAAAACTGCCATGCGTCATTGATTTAATTTCAGTTGGCGAATATACGATTTTTGACTTGAATATTACAACCGATTTTACAGATAATCTTGTTGGGTTAAGTACTTGTTTTTGAGTAGTATTTATTAATACTTTTTCTAATTAGCTTCTATTATTTTTAATTTTACTTTTTCAATTTTTGCACCACTCATTTTTAAAATTGTCATTTCAAAATCATCAATAATAATTTTTTCTTTTTCTTCGGGAATATTTTCAGTGTGGTTAATAATAAAACCTCCTAATGTCTCATAGGCCTCAGATTTTGGAATCTCTAAATCATATTCTTCATTTAAATAATCGATTTCTAGCCTTGCAGAAAAAACAAACTCATTGTCACTTATTTTTTCTTCAATAAATTCTTGAACATCATGTTCGTCTTCAATTTCACCAAAAAGCTCTTCAACAATATCTTCAACAGTAATCATTCCTGAAGTTCCTCCATATTCATCTACAACAACCGCAACGCTTTTTCGCTTTTTGATGAGTGTATTTAAAATGTCATTTATCATCATTGATTCAGGAACAATTTCTAAAGGAATTAAAATAGACTTGATAGTTTTTGGTTTTTTAAATAATTCAAAAGCATTTACATATCCAACAACATCATCCAAAGAGGTTTGAAAAATTAATATTTTTGACAATCCAGTTTCAATAAATAAATTTTTTAGTTTTAGAACTGAATCATGAATTTCAAGTGCTATAATCTCTGTTCTTGGAACCATTACTTCTCGTGCTTTTACATTTTGAAAAATCAAAGCATTTTGAAAAATTTGAATTTCAGAATCCATTTTATCGTCATCGTTCCCTGTTTCTAATTGTTCGTTAATGTAGTTTTCTAATTCTTCTTTACTAAATTCAGTTTGTTGTTCATCAGGACTCACTTTAAAGATTACTTTTAAAAAAAAATCTGAAATTGACGTAATAAATGCAGAGAAAAAATGGAACAAATAGTAAAAGAAATAAGCAGGAACCGCAAAGATTCTCAAAACATCATTGGCATAAATTCTAAAAATGGCTTTGGGTAAAAACTCGGCTGTAATCAAGATAACTATTGTAGATATAATTGTCTGAATCAATAAGTTATAAAATTCATTAAAGTTTTCTAGTGGCAAAAGCCTCACTAAAAATCTTCCCATATAATAACTGTAAATCACCAAAGCAATATTATTTCCTACCAACATTGTAGTAATAAATTTTGATGATTTATGGGTAATTTTCTTTAGGATTTTCGCAATCAATCCCTCTCTTTTTTTCTCTAATTCAATATGTAATTTATTTGCAGAAACGAATGCGATTTCCATTCCAGAGAAAAAGGCAGATAATAGAATAGAAATAATAATGATAATAAGTTCGATTTCCATGAAAATCTGATAGACTATTTATTTTGACGATTTCTTGTTTCTATTTTTTTTCTAAAATGTCTTTTAAAGAAAAACACTAAGGTAATCAAAATAGCGAAACCAAGAAATAAATAAGACCTTGACCTGTCAGAATTCCAACGAACAATGGCTTCTACTGTGCAAATAAATGCAATCATTAAATATCCGTATTGAAAAAATTTCCAAAGTGTATTCATAATTTAGTTTTCTATTGTTTCTAATTTTCCTGTTGTTTTTTTTGACAGATGCTGGGTTAAATCATCTTTTGATTCAAAACCTATTCCAAAAATAGTGTCTTTTTCTTTCATCAAAGTGAATGCTTTTTCCGAAATAAAATACTTTGTTTTTTCATCCCAAAAAAGTTGCTCAGTTTCCAATCGTGATTTATCTGTATGATTAATTACAATCACATGTCCTTTGATTTCAGAAATGGAAGTTTTTGAATAGCTTATCGCATATTGACCGGTTATTGTTACGGAATCAATGTCACTTTTTCTAAAATTTACAATTTTTATGCCATTGGGAAACTCACTATAAGGATGCTCACTTCGATTGCTAAAATCGAGCATTAAAGGAGTAATCAATCTTGAAGTGATTTTTCCAGAATCTTTATAAACATGGTTTGCATCTCTTGCGATTCCAACTGGTAAATTTTTATCTACCAAAAAATCACGTACTTTTTGGGTATCGCTTGTGCATGAAAAAAGCATTGTTGTAAAAAAAAATACAACAATGCTTTTCGAAAAAAATTGTGAAAATAGTTTCATTATTTTCCGCTAGACTCAATGGTTACGGTTTCGTTTATCCAACATTTTATTGTATAAGGGGTTCCTTCATTTGCGCCATAAGTAAAGATTGTTTTCTTGTCTGGTAAATTTCCTCTGTAACTTGCAATATATTTTGCGGCAACTGATGAAATACTTTGATCAATACTTGCTGCTTTTTGAGCTTGTCTGAGAGCCGCCGCATAAACCATTCTTTTTTCAAATTCGTTTTTCCCACAGTCATTTACGCTTGCTTGATATAATCTTCCAATTAACAAATACGCTTTACCATAATTAGGATTGTAACTCAAAGCTTCTCTGGCTAGGACTCTTGCATTTGCTAATTGCCCTCTTTGTTTTGCTTGTTCAGCAAAATTTAATTTATACCTCGCTTTTTTTAATGGGTCAGTTTCCAAATCAAAAGCTTTTTTTCTCATTGCTGCAGCACCCGAATTATCTCCATTTTTCTCTAAAATCCCTGCATAAAAGGAATAGGAATCAGAAGAAGGCGTTGATTCTGCATATGCTTTTGCAAGTGTTTCAAACATTGGATCTTCTTGACAACCTTTGTTAAATAATCTTGAAACTGCTCTTCTTAACCAAATTGGGTCTTTTTTAAAGGTTTCAAACTCTCTTTTGTACAATGGTATCAATCTGTCACAAGTAGCTATATCAGAAATAATATTATCTAAACCGCCTTCAATTTGTCCTAAAGCAGCAGAATTTGTTTGATATATATTTAATAATCTTTTTTCTTTGTTATCTAAAACTTTTGTTGAGTCTTTAGTAATTTCATTGATTTTTGTGGTGTAGTCATCTAGTTTTTCTCCAATAGATTCTAAAACATCATCATAAGTATCAAAAACTCTTTGAGGATCTGTGTCTTTAAATTTATCAGTTACTCCCTGAAAATATTTATAGATATTTTTCACACTCATATCTCTCGGAGATATTTTATAGGCTTTTTGAAGAATTTCAAAAATCTCTTCATCGGTTGCTAGTTTATTGTCCGCTAAATAATCAGCATAATCACTGTGAACTTTTGCTGGGTTATCAGTCGAAAAATACTTGAGTCTTTGCTCATATACTTTTTTTGAAAGGATAGGATCTTTTTTTACATCTTGAGCCAATGTTGAACCATATTTGTAGATATTTACCGATAAATCAGGACATTTATCCATTAAAAAAGTCCAATTTTCAAAAGCATCAACATATTTTTTTGATTGAAAATCTCCTTTAAATAGATTGTATTTTATGGTACATTCTTGTGTTAAATCGTCTTGGGCATTTGTTTTTCCGATTGCAAATAATGCAATAACTGTTAGTAATAATGTAATTTTTTTCATTTTAGTAGGTATTTATTAATCAATTTTTCTCTGTACGAACCAATTTACGTCTGTTAAAGATAAACTTACTCTTAAGTTGAAATAATTTTCTTGAATCAAATTATTTTGCAAAGTACCTCTTTTTCCAAACTCAAAGCCCATGTTTATAGTTGATAATCTTTGTAATGGTAATCCTAATCCAAAAGATATGCCAAAATCGTCAATTTGTGAAAAACTTGTATTACTTCCAGAGCCGTCAACCAAAAGACCCGTATTCTCAAAACGTATTCCTGCTCTATAAGTTACTCTTTCCCAGTAACTTGAGATAGAATTTACTTTTGGAAGATAAAAACCTCCAAATGACAAACGGCTCGATTTTCTATATTTATAAGCACTATCAACTCCACCAGATAACAATCCAGTAGTTGATAAAGCATCTTGAGATTCATATTCAATTCCTGCATACCAATTATCAAATTTACCGACACCAACACCAAAATTTGTGGTTAAAGGCATGTTAAAGCTTCCTGAGACGATTGTTGATGAGATAGTGTCCCTCGGAAATTCGGAGCCAGTTGCAGAAAAAGTTAATGAATAAAGATAATCATTACCTTCAACATTCATTTTATTTGAAAGTTTTACAGTGGCACCAGTGCTTATTATTAATTTATTTTTTAACTCTTTTTGGTATTGGGCACCAACTTTTATTGATTTACCTCTAACAGTAGAAACCTCATTGTATTTGGTTGAAAGCGCAACATTTGATCTTAAAACACTGATGCTGTTTTCAATATTTCCAAAATTAAAATCTCCTTCGGCTCCAAGTGAGAAATTTTTTGTGATTTTCATACCCAAACTACTATAAATGCGATTAACGCCCCCATTTCCTTCAAAAAGGGTTATTTGAGTTAAATCGCCATTAACATCTAAAACCGAAGTTGTTAACGAATATCCTATGGAAGAAATAGGTTGCATTCCAAAAGAAAAACCTGCTTTTGAACCTATTGGGAAAGCCAATGCAATGTATGACAAACTTGTTGAAATACTACTTTGCTTCGTAGTTGCACTTTTGATAGTGAGATCATTATTTAACATTCCAACTGAATAGGTTGTGTATCTTAAATCCGCGTAAGCAGCTGGATTTGTAAAATTTAAAAATTTATAATTGCTAAATGCAACTCCAATACCTCCCATGGCACTTTGCTCAACAGTTGTTGCTTTAAATTCTTCGCCGATTCCAAAATAAGAATAGGGTGATGAATTGGTTCTTTGAGCTAAAAGTGAAATAGCAGAAATAAAAAAGAAAAAAGTTATTAGAATATTTCTAATCATTTGTTTTTATTAAAAATAAATAGTCCGTTCAATCCTTCTAAAAGGAAATTTTGATTGGCAAATATGCTACTTTTTAATTGTTTTGACAAGAAATTTGTATCTCCTCCTGTTAAAACAATTGTTAAATCAAGATATTTTTTTTTATGCTGACCAATTACACCTTCAATTTCTTGAATTACACCGTTTACAACACCAGAATTTATGGATTCTTGCGTATTTTGACCAATGAAATTATCGAGTAGCTTTTTCTCTAAAAGTGGTAATTTTTTAGTGAATTTATGAAGTGCTTTGAACCTCATTTCAATTCCTAAAGAAATTGCCCCCCCAAAATAATTGTTGTTTTTATCTAAAAAATCAAAAGTTATGCAAGTTCCAGCATCAATAACTAATACATTTTTATTTGGAAATGATTTTGTTGCAGCCGCAATAAGTGCTATTCTATCAGCGCCAAGAGTTTTAGGAGTTTTGTAAAGATTATGAAAAGGGAGTTTCATCGCTGATGAAACCTCTAAAAGCACAAGGATTTTTCTTAATTTTTCTAATTTTTTTTCTGAAATAAAAGCAACACTAGATATGATTGCATCATTTAAGGTGTATTTTTTCGTTATAAATTTAATTTCAGAAATGATTTTTTCAACAGGAAAAATAGTGACTTCAATTAAGTTATCTCCATGAAAAACAGCTGTTTTCACCCTTGTATTTCCAACATCAATTGCTAAATTCATTCCTAATTTTAAATGAAGTTCAAAAATACAACAGATTTTTTTAAATTTTAGTTAGTAGATATAAAAAAACATTTTATATTTGCATCCGCTTAAGAACGGTATCTTAGCTCAGTTGGTAGAGCAAAGGACTGAAAATCCTTGTGTCCCTGGTTCGATTCCTGGAGATACCACAATAAAACCCAAAAACATCATTGTTTTTGGGTTTTATGTTTTTAGAAAAATAAATTACAAATAAAAAAAACAAGCATTTTGCTTGGTTTTCAATTCATTATTTCATCATTTGCAAATTGCTGATTTCCAATTGAGTGAGTTCTCTCCATCTTCCTCTTGGTAAATTTTTCTTGGTCAATTGTGCAAACACGACTCTATCCAATTTGGTTACTTTATAGCCAATATGTTCAAATATTTTTCGAACAATTCTATTTCTTCCTGAGTGAATTTCAATGCCAACTTCCGTTTTTGATTCACCTTCTACATAAGAAACAGCATCAATAAACACTTTTTTTCCTTCAATAATCACTTCTCCTTTTAATTTTTCTAAATCTTTTGCATCCAATTTTCTATCTAAAGAAGCATGATATAATTTACGCACATTGTGTTTTGGATGCGTTAATTTTTTGGCTAAATCTCCATCATTGGTAAACAATAATAAACCTGTAGTGTTTCTGTCCAACCTTCCAACAGGATAAATTCTTTCTTTTGTCGCATTTGCAACCAATTCCATCACTGTTTTTCTACTTCGATCATCTTCCATAGTTGTGATGTAATTTTTAGGTTTGTTGAGCAAAATATATTTTTTTTGCTCTGGAGTAATTCCTGTTCCATCAAACTGAACAACATCTGTTGGCAATACTTTATAGCCCATTTCTGTGACTAATTTGCCATTTACTTGAACACTCCCTTGTTGTATAAAAGTATCTGCTTCTCTTCGTGAACAAACGCCTGAATTGGCAATGTATTTGTTTAAACGAATCCCTAAAGATTCATCTGCAACAACAGTTGGTTTTATTTTTCTGAACTCTTTTTTTACAGGTTTTCTGTTCAATGGCGTACTTTTTTTTGGCTCTTGTCGTCTTCGCGACGAGTTTTTATTTGATTCCATTTTTAAAAATTTTTCCAAAAATAGGCAATTAAACCCTTCTAATTCAATCTATCAATCACTTTTTCTAATAATAGAGAGGTATCAATAAAAACCAAACTTAAAACACCAATCAACAATAACAATTTTAAAATGTTATGTAAAAATTGGTATTGCTTCTTTGTTTTAGATTTCCAAAGATATATGGCAACAAATAAAAGTGTAATAAGCGCTCCATAAAAATAATAGCACATAAAACCCAACTCAGGAAGTCTGAATAAAATTGCGATGGGGAAAAAACTAAAAAGCAATAATGATATGGATAATTTCTTGGTTTTTTGCTCTCCATGAACTACTGAAAAAGTTCGGTAATTGTTCGCAATTGCACCTTTTATATTTTCCAAATCTTTGATTAATTCACGCACCATAATCACTAAAAACAAGAAAATAGCATGTACAAATATGATGTTTGAAAAATTCTTATAATACACAAAAATCACAAAAAAAGGTAAAATGGTAAGCATAGTTGCTGAAATCAATCCCATTAATGGATATTTTTTTAATTTATGCGAATAAAACCAAATTCCAAAAATGTAAATTGCAAAAAATAAACCTGCTCTCCACGAAACAAAAAATCCAAATAAAAACCCAAGAAAATTCAAAAAGAAATACAATTGCAAACGCGTGCTTTGTTTTACAAAAGTATCCAATCCTGTTTTTAATGGTCTGTTGATGCGATCTACTTTTACATCGTAAAAATTATTGATGATATATCCTGCAGCAACTACACAAACTGTCGCAAGAATTATAAAATGTAAGTGAAGATCAAAAAGAACATATTTCAAAGATTTTTCGGGCGAAAAGATAAAAATAGAGGCTAAATATTGGGCAATAATTAGAACAAGAATATTATATCCTCTAATCACTGATACTAAACTCAGCATTTTTAGGATGAATCTTTTTGCTTTGAAACAAGTCATGAATTGTTTTTAGAACCTGTAAACCAATTCTAATTTATAATCTTTGAGGCTTTTTTGTGCTTTTTGATAATCTTCTGTAAACCCTAAAATATAGCCACCACCACCTGAACCACAAAGTTTTAAGTAGTAATCATTCGTGTCAATTCCTTTTTTCCAAACTTTGTGAAACGCATCAGGAATCATAGGTTTGAAATTTTTAAGCACTATTTTTGACAAACTTTTTACGTTTGTAAACAACGAAGTCACGTTTCCTTTTAAGAAATCGTCAATACAAGCGTCTGTATAAATGGCAAATTCTTCGCTCAACATTTTTCTGAAACCTTCGTTTTTCATCTTGTTCATAAAAATGTTTACCATTGGCTCTGTTTCACCAATTTGTTCAGAATCTAATAAAAAAACCGCTCCTTTTCCTTCTTTTTGAGATGGAATTCCAGCTGGTTCAATGTTTTCTTTGGAATTGATTAAAATCGGTAAACTCAAATACGAATTTAAAGGATCTAATCCTGAACTTTTTCCGTGAAAAAAAGATTCCATTAACGAGAAAATTTCTTTCAATTTCAATAATTTTTCTCTGGTCAAATTCTCTAAAACAGTGATTTTATCTTGCGCATATTGATCGTAAATAGATGCCACTAAAGCTCCTGAACTTCCTACTCCATAACCTTGAGGAATAGAGGAATCAAAATACATTCCGTTGTCTAAATCTTTCTGAAAAGCCGTTAAATCAAAAGCGACTAAATCCGAATTTAAACTGGCAATATGATTGTAAAATCTTCGTAAGTTTTCGTTTGATTTTTTTGAAAATTCATCAAAATTATCAGTAGTTTTCAAAGCGCCTCTATAAGCATTGAATGGAATTGCCAAACCTTTTGAATCTTTGATGATTCCATATTCTCCAAAAAGAAGAATTTTAGCATAAAACAATGGACTTTTCATTTTTCTTTTTTTCATTTTAGGTACAAAATTACGAATTATTTGTATTCAATTGAAAATTACGAATTAACAATTACGAATTAACATTTTTTTGACTAAATTTTGAAATTATCAATCATTTTTGTAAAACACTTTCCAAATACCTACTTTTTCGCCATTGGTGTATTTTCCTTTGCTTTTTATTTTTCCTCCTTTATAGTATTCTTTCCAAATTCCTTCTCTCAAACCATTTTCATAAACGCCTGTTTCTTTGAGTTCGCCAGTTTCATAATATTCATAAAACATGCCATTTAACTTTCCTTTACTATAAAAAACCTTTCTGAATTTTGTTCTTTTTTTGTAATATAAGATAATTTCTCCGTCTAATTTTTCATCAATTCTGTAAAAATCAGCTTTTTCTTGTGAGGTTTTCTCCAAATTTGCATCCAACCAAATAATATCTTGAGATTGTAAAGAACTCGTCAAAAAAATCAAGAAAAAAAATGAGAAATTTAAAAAATGCTTCATCTGTTAATTAATAAACAATTTTATGATAGTTGTTTTGCTCCAAAACCTGCGTAATCGCAAATATACTCTTTTTTATGACAAAAGCTAGCCAATTTATTTTCAATAAATTGCATCACTTTATGTATTTCATTTTCTGGAAAAAGCACATGAACATTGGCACCTGCATCTAACGTAAAACAAATATTACTATTATTTTCTGAACGATATTTCCAAATTTTATTGATGATTTCCAAGGTATTTGGTTTCATCAAAATAAAATAGGGATTGCTTGTCAGCATCATCGCATGCAACGTTAATGCTTCACTTTCTAATAAATTGATAAACGATTTGATATCTCCATTTTGAAGAATTGTTGACATTTTGGTCAAATTATCATTCGCTTGTTGAAATCGATTTTCTGCAAAAGGATGATCAAACATCAATTCATGCCCAACAGTGCTTGACACTTGTTTTTCGCCTTTGTCAACCAATAAAATAACATCTTGATAATTGCTAAAAATTGGATGAATTGCAAATGGAAATTTCACCCCAAACAAATCAGAACTCCCTTCAATTGCAGGATGATTTCCCCAAACAACCAAAGGTCCTTCAATACTTCTTGCAGCACTTCCTGAACCTAATCTTGCCAAAAATGAGGCTTTTTTAATCACAAAATCTGAATTTAATGCAGGAATCAATTTTTGCTCTAAACTCATCAAACACATGGCAATCGCACTCAAACCGCTTGCAGATGAAGCAATTCCACTGGAATGTGGAAATGAATTTTGAGAATGAATCATCATTTGATATTCAAAAATATAGGGACAATATTCTTTAATTCTCTGAAAGAATTTAGCAATTTTTGGCTTGAATTTTTCTTTTTTACTTCCTTCAAAAAACACTTCAAATTGAACTTCGTCCGATTTTTCAATCTTTTCAAATTCAATAGTTGTAATAGTATGGCAATTGTTTAACGTAAAACTAATGGAAGCGTTTTTTGGAATTTGAGGTTCGCTTTTTCCCCAATATTTTACCAAGGCAATATTACTTGGTGTTTGCCAAGTAAAACTCGCTTTATCAACAAACTGCAATGACGATTTTACTAAAAATTGATCTATATCCAATGTAAAAATATTTTGACAAAGATAGGATTTCTAGTAGATTTTTATCCCAATAAATTATGAAGTCTTTCGTATTTTTGACAAATGAAAAAAAATACGGTTTTTTTATTATTAGACGGAGAATCTCCCAATAATTTGCCTGATTTTTCTGATTATAGCTTGATTTGTGCTACTGATGGTGCCTATAAATATCTGCAAGAAAACCAAATTACACCAAATTTTGTGAGTGGTGATTTTGATGATGCTCATTCTATCTCTAATGATATTGAGGTAATTCAAACACCCGACCAAAATTTTACTGATTTTGATAAAATCTTACAAATTTTGTTTGAAAAAAGCTATAAAAACATTGATGTTTATGGTGCAAGTGGCAAAGAACAAGACCATTTTTTGGGAAATTTACACACGGCTATTTGCTGGAAAAACGAACTAGAAATTACATTTTTTGACAATTATGGAACTTATTTTTTGGCAAAAAAAAATACGAAGATTTCAAACTGTTTGCATAAAATAATTTCATTACTCCCATTGCCAAATGCAACTAAAATCAACACAACAGGATTGCAATATCCTTTAAATAAAGAAGATTTGACATTTGGAAAACGCATTGGTACAAGAAATAAAGCGATTGAAAATGAAGTAACCATTTCTTTTGAAGAAGGAGAATTGGTAATATTTGTAAATGATTGAAAAGAATTTAAAAGTCAAAAAGCCGAAAGTCGGAAAGTCAAAAAATCTTTGCTAAGCTATCTGATTTGACTTTAGAAACTTTGCGGTTAATCTTTGAAACAAAATGAACAGAAAAATAAAGCTACTATGGGATTTTAGAGGCGAAGATGCCTCAGAAACCGCCAAACATCACACCATCCATTTGAAAGAATTTGCAACTTTAGAACAATTGCATTTTTATGAAATTGATGTTTCAGAAACAAATCCAATGTTGGTTTCAGCATTTATAGTTGTTGATGAAACTGATATGAGAACATTTAGAGACGCTTTAAAACCTCAAAGAGGTGAGATTGCTTAAACTGTTAATTTTGTTATTATTAAAATAGATTTACCCTAAAAGTTTCTGCCAAATATTTTTATTTAAGAGCAGGTATAATTCTTTTTTTTATAAATTAAAACTATTTTTATGGACTCGCATATCATTCTTAAAATATTCGTTTTAATAACAAGTAAACCCCACAATAAACAATTAATTTTCAAAACGATGGTTAAATTACAACACCAGAATCATAAATATAGAAAATACTTAACTCCAAAAATATCATTTTTTTAAAGATACAAGTCTCAGAATTATCCTTTAAAAATGCTTATTTAATTACTCAATTGTTTTGAATAAGGGTTTAAAAAATCTATTTTTGCGATCAATATGAAAAATATAATTTCATTTATTCTAATCACTTCGCCACAAATACCAACCCATTATCCAGAATTTCTATCAAAATTTAAATTAAATTTATTGGTGATTGAATATTAAATTATCAACTCAAGAAAATATCAACCAAATGAAAAAAGTATTTAATTTATTCGATTTAAAACAAAAAGTAAATTATAAAACCGAAATTTTATCAGGGTTAATTGTGGCTATTGCCCTAGTTCCAGAGGCGATTGCGTTTGCGATGATTGCAGGATTTTCGCCATTAACTGGATTGTATGCAGCTTTCATAATGGGATTGATAACCTCAATTTTAGGAGGAAGACCAGGTATGATTTCTGGTGCAACAGGTGCAGTTGCAGTTATTTTTGTTGGATTAATCCATGAATTGCGAACTATGAACCCAACTATTTCATCAGAAACTATTTTGCAATATGTTTTTGCAATGGTAATTTTTGCTGGAATAATTCAGATTTTAGTTGGATTTCTACGATTGGGAAAATTCATACGATTGGTGCCACACCCTGTGATGTTTGGATTTGTAAACGGTTTGGCAATCATCATTTTTATGGCACAATTCCCAAACTTTTATAAAAAAGGCACTTCTGAATTTTTAGGAAGCACCCAATTTTTAACAATGCTTGGTTTTGTGCTTTTGACCATGCTTATTATTTGGGGATTACCGAAAATTACCAAAACTGTTCCTTCTTCTTTGGTAGCAATTTTGTTTGTTTCAGCGATTGTAATTATTTTTAATATTGATACCACAACTGTGGCTGATACGTTGAATGCAGGTGAATCTATCAAGGGTGGCTTCCCTCCTATTACAATTCCAAACGTCGATTTTACTTGGGTAAATATCAAATTGATTTTGCCTTTTTCATTTATCATGGCTGGAGTCGGATTGATTGAAAGCCTGTTATCATTAAATTTAATTGACGAAATTACAGAAACTCGCGGACGAAGTAATAAAGAATGTATCGCCCAAGGAATTGGGAATATTTTTTCGGGATTTTTATCAGGAATGGGTGGTTGTGCTATGTTAGGACAAAGTTTGATTAACATTTCTGCAGGTGCAAGAGCACGATTATCAGGAATTGTTGCAGCAATCGTATTGTTGATTTTCATCATGTTTGGTTCAAGTTTGATTGAAAAACTTCCAATGGCAGCTTTGGTTGGATTGATGTTTATGGTTGCCATTGGCACCTTTGAGTGGGCAAGTTTAAAAACGTTTAAAAAAATGCCACGAGTAGATGTTATTGTGATGGTAATGGTTACTTTGATTACCGTTATTACACACAATTTGGCTGTTGCAGTGATTATTGGAGTTATTTTATCCGCACTTGCTTATTCTTGGGAAAATGCAAAACGCATTCGTGCTAGAAAACATTTTGATGAAAATGGTGTGAAACATTATGAAATTTACGGTCCTTTATTTTTCGGTTCGACCGCCGGTTTTGCAGAAAAATTTGATGTTTTGAATGATCCAATTGAAATCATCATTGATTTCAAAGAAAGCAGAATTGCAGATATGAGTGCTATTGAAGCTGTCAATAGTTTGACTCACAGATACGCAAAACAAGGAAAAAAAGTACATTTGCGATATTTGAGCAAGGATTGTATCAATTTATTGAACAATGCAGAGGCTATTATTGATGTGAATATTATGGAAGATCCAAGCTATAAAGTGGTGATTGATAGAATTTAAAAGAAAATTTACCAATTAGTTACATTTTTTACAGTTGCAAAATCAACAAATTAAGATTAATTTCGTTGAGATATTTTATTACTATTATACCTAATTGCACGTATTTAAAATAAGACACAAACCTGCCTGCCTCAGGCAGATTAGTTTCCAAAAAAAATAAACAATCATGAAAAAATACCTTCCAATACTTTTTTGTTTGCTTTTCACAAGCATTTATTCTCAAAATATTTCAGAAAAAGAAGTGAAAACTGAGGTGAAAGAAGTCACTGTTTTTCTAAAAAACACACAAATTACCCGTGAAAAATCGGTAGATGTTGTATCAGGAAAAAATAGCATCAAGTTTGTGAATTTGTCACCATTTATTGATGCCAAAAGTATTCAAGTAAAAGCAAGTGGTGCAATCACAGTGTTGTCTGTGAATCATCAGCAAAATTATTTAGAAAAACGCAGCAAAGAGACAACTCTTTTAGATTTGGAATCAAAAAGTGAGTCATTACGCCAAAAAATTGAACTCGAACAAACTTATTTAGATATTCTCAATGAAGAAATCGCTTTCTTGAAAGAAAATAGAATGATTGGAGGAAAAAATGATGTTGTTACTGTCACCAATCTAAAAGAAACCGCCACTTTTTATGGCGCAAAATTGACTACTTTGAAACTAAAAGAAATCGAACGAAACAATACAATTGCAGCATTGAACAAAGAAAAATTTGATATTGACAGTCAAATCAAAACAATTTCGGGAAAAAAAGAATATCCTTTTAGCGAAATTGTGGTAACTATTGATGCAAAAAACGCAACAAAAGTGCGTTTTGAATTCTCATATTTGGTTGACAATGCAGGTTGGTTTCCGTCTTATGACATCAGAGCAAAAAATGTAAATGAACCCATTGAAATGATTTACAAAGCCAACGTGAAACAAGATACAAAAATTGATTGGAAAGATGTAAAATTGAAACTTTCAACAGGAAATCCAACTCTTTCCGGAGTTGCTCCTGAGCTAAAACCCTATTTTTTAAACTTTAATATTGCACCTCCAACCTATTCAACGGTTTCAAATTCGGTGAGCGGTTTTGTTTCAGATTCTCAAGCTGCATTGCCAGGAGTTTCTGTAAATGTAAAAGGGACAACAGTTGGCACTACTACTGATTTTGACGGAAAATATTCTTTGACAATTCCTAATGGCGCCAAAGAATTGGAATTTTCATCTATTGGAATGAAAACTCAAGTGGTTTCCATTTACAATAGCATTATCAATGTTGTGATGAGAGAAGATGAAACTATGCTAAATGAAGTTGTGGTAATAGGTTATGGCAGTACGATTCGAAAAAAATCGATGGAAAAAATGGAAAGAAAAATGAGTATTTCTGAAATTAAAGAAGACGCTAGTTTGGAAATTCCTGTAGATCAAATTCAAAAACAAACTACTGTTGATTTTGAAATTCAGCTGCCATATTCTATAAAATCGGACAATAAAAGTTATGCTGTTGATATCTCAAGTAATCAATTACCTGCTGAATATCAATACTATAGCGTTCCAAAAATCAATAAAAGTGCGTACTTAATTGCGAATATTTCAGATTGGGAGAAATACAATTTATTGGAAGGTGAAGCCAATATTTTCTTTGAAGAAACATTTGTTGGAAAATCGCTGTTGGATGTAAGATTTGCAAAAGATACCTTGCAAATTTCGTTGGGAATTGACAAAAATATTCAAGTGGAACGTGAAAAAATAACTGATTTTAAATCTAAAAATTTCTTCGGAAGTAAAAAGGAAGAACTCAGAAATTGGAAAATAAGCATTAAAAATAATAAAAACCAAGCTATTAATATGTTGGTTTTTGATCAAGTACCAGTTTCTACGAATGAAGAAATTAAAGTGGAATTGATGAATATTTCAAATGCCATTCAAAATTCAGAAACTGGCGAACTTAAATGGCTTTTTAAACTCAATCCAAAAGAAACCAAAACTTTTGAATTGAAATATGCTGTAAAATATCCTAAAAATAAAAATTTGATTATTGAGTAACATTCAAATAAAAATTTATGGATTTAATTTTCAGCCAACGCTTTTGCACAAATATAACCACTTGTCCAAGCATTTTGAAAATTAAAACCACCTGTAACTGCGTCAATATCCAACACTTCACCAACAAAAAATACGTTTTTATGAAGTTTACTTTCAAAACGTTTAAAATTTATTTCTTTCAAATCAACGCCTCCTGCAGTGACAAATTCGTCTTTAAAAGTAGTTCTGCCATTGGCATTATAGATTGCTTTTGTCAATTCGTTTGCTAATTTTTCAAGTTGAATATTAGTGATATCAGCCCAATTATCAGTCACTTTTATATCCGAAAAAATCACAAATCGCTCCCACAAACGTTTTGAAATTTCTGGAAATGGGGATTTTAACAAAACTGTTTTTCGTGCTTCACGTTGTTTTAAATTGGATAAAAAAGCAACAATTTCTGATGTAGGTTTGGAAATCCAATTTACTTCTACATTGTATTGATAGTTTTTTGCTGCTAAAAATCGGGCACCAAAAGCAGATAATTTCAAGACTGCAGGACCACTCATTCCCCAATGTGTAATTAACAAAGGACCTGAAGCTTCAAAAGTTGAATTGACAATTTTTACAGTTGCATTTGGCACAGAAATCCCTAGTAAATCTGTCAATCTTTTGTCTTTGATATTAAACGTAAATAATGATGGAACAGGTTCAATAATTGTGTGATTTAACGTTTTACATAATTCCCATATTTTATGAGAACTTCCTGCAGCAATCACTACTTTATCTGCTATAAAATCTTGATTTTTTGTGTTGATAACCCATTGATTTTCTTCTTGATAAATGGAATTTACGCCACAACTTGTCAACACTTTTATTCCTAAGTCATCAACCGAATTTTGAAAACAATTGATGATTGCCTGACTTGTATTTGCTTCAGGAAAAACACGATTATCGTCTTCAATTTTCAAAGGAACTCCCCTATTTTCAAACCATTCAAAGGTGTCACCTGTCATAAACTGATGAAAAGGACCTAACAATTCTTTGTTGCCTCTTGGATAAAATTTCACCAATTCTTTGGGCTCAAAACAAGCGTGTGTGACATTGCATCTTCCTCCTCCAGAAATTTTTACTTTTTGCAAAACATCGTTGCTTTTTTCAAGAATGATGATTTCCAAATCAGGATTCATTTCTTTTGCATTGATTGCCGTAAAATATCCTGCAGCTCCACCACCAATGATAATTATTTTACTCATAAAATCATTTTTTCAAAGCCAAGAATCGTTTCAAATCCTTTATTTTTAAAATAGCTGATCGATTTTTCATTTCCTGTTGCCAACACAAAATCTCCACCCCAAGCTCCTAAGCTTTTAATTTCTCCAAAATAATCAGGAAAAAGTTCCGATTTTACCGGTTTTTGTTGAATAATAGCACTGATTATTTTTTCATGTTCAATCATTAATTTTTCAAAATCTAAGAGTGATTTGGCCTGTAAAAATCCATCAGAAATCATAGAAATATCATGGATTTGTTGTGAAATATTTTCTTTTTTTTCTCGAAATTTCGCGATTCCTTTTTTTGAATCTTGTTTTTGATTCAAATGGACAAAAAATAAATTTTCTTTGAAATTTGGATTAAAATCCACTCTTTCAACCAATGGTTTTTTGTATGATAATTGATAAAAAATAGGCGAATTATTTTGAGCGCAAGCAATGTCATAACCACTTCCTTTAAACGAATTCCATAACAATTGAAATGCGTCTACTTTTGCCCACGAAGCGATGGAATTAATCAAAGTTGATGAACTTCCTAAACCCCAATTTCTTGGAAATGTTAAGGTAGTTTTTACTAAAAATCCTGCATTTGAATTTAAAAAATCAGGATTCAATTTTTTGGCTTCTGATAAAATTTCTAATAAGGTTTCTGCAATTTTGTCTGAATTTCCATCAACATCTGAATCAAATGTTGCAGAAATCAAACGCAATTTTGGCAACTCAAAAATGGCTTCAAACCAACAGTTTCCATTCAGATCAAAACTTCCCCAAATCAATTGTGGTTCTTTGATAGAAATCACTTCTAAATCTTGCCCAAATTTCGTCGGAATTGCTAACGCTTTTGCGCCTTCCAAAACGAGGTATTCTCCTGTTAATAATAATTTTCCGTTCGAATAAAAATGCATTAAATCAATTCAAATTGTTTAAAATGATGGGTAAAATGTTTGGTTTGAAACTTTTTCCAATACTCAAAATCCAATTCTCCAAAAAATGGATGAACCACTAATTTAGAGGGATTTTTTTCAAAAAGACTTACAAAAAACTTGATTTGTGTAATCAAATCTTCAATGGCTTCTTCAATTGTCTCAAACTTTTCAAGAGCTGGTTCTTCAGCTAATAAATTGGGTTTAAAACCGATTTCCAATTCATTTTCTGTATCTAAAAAAGGTTTTCTTCTGGCTGATTTTTCATCCGAAACAAAAGCGTTCACTTGCCAATTTCCGTTCGCAATTTGTGTAATTGCACTTAAATGTTCAATCATTTGTTGCGCATTCATGATTCCAAAAATCGGTTTAGCATTTTTAGACAACTTCTGTAATTTTTTTCTTATAAATGTTTCATCCAAAAAATCAACCCAAACAACTTTTGGAGTTCTTAATTCATTGAACTTAGAAACTACTGCCGCATGCGAAACTGTTTGGTTTTTGAAAAATTCAATCAAAATATTTTTTTCAGTTTTGGTTGCACCTAACTGATTTAGAATGTTTTGTAAGTGCATTTTCATGTGCCCATGTTGAATTCCTTTGGTTGTCAAAGCGCGTAGAGCTGCAAAATTTTGTGCCAAACCAGCAGCAGCCATAATTTGCATCAACTCTTTTGCTGACGGATTTTGCAACATTTCCAACGAAATTTTTGACATGGGATGCAAAGCCGTTAAGCCACCAACAGTTCCAAGAGCTAGTGGAATTTCAATCCAAAATTTAAAAATTCCATGATCAATGGAACAATGAGACAAACTCGTATATTTTCCTGAGCGTGAAGCAAAAGCATGAACGCCAGCTTCAACAGCTCTAAAATCGTTCCCAGTTGCCAAAACTACAGCGTCAATTCCGTTCATAATTCCTTTGTTGTGCGTCACAGCTCTATAGGGTTCAATTTCAGCAATTTTTACAGCCTGATAAAATTTTTCAGCAAATTTTTGCGGATTTTCTACACCTAAATCTTCAATGTTACAACTCACTTCAGCACGCACCAAACACTGAGGAACGTAATTGGAAAGTATGCTCATGATGATTTCAATTTCGTCGTTTCGAAATTTATTGGCAATTGCCTCCAAACAAGAATTGATAAAATTTGCTCCCATCGAATCTTTCGTTTCAAAAGTGATGTGCAACTGATAATAATTGGCTAATTTGTTTGTTTTATCAATCAATTCAATATCCAAAATTCCACCTCCACGTTTTTCCATATTTTTGGTAATGGAAGCAGTTGCAGCAAATAATTCTGTTTTATTTTCTTGAAAATACTTTTGTAAATCTGACTTTTTTCCAGCAAATAAAAAATGTACTTGACCAATTTTGGTAGTTCCTAAAACTTCGGATTTGAATCCGCCTTTTGTACTCCAAAATTTCGCTACCAAAGATGCAGCAGCCACAACAGAACTTTCTTCAATAACCATTGGAATGACATATTCTTTGCCATTGATGATAAAATTAGGCGCAATTCCAAAAGGCAAATAAAAATTGGTAATGGTATTTTCTATAAAATCGTCGTGTAAATGTTGAAGTGCTTCATTATCATTCCAATATTGTTTGATAATTTGAACAGATTCAGAAGGGTTTTGAAAGAAATTATTCGTTAACCAATCAATTTTTTCATCCTTGGTAAACTTCGAAAAACCTGAAATAATTTTTGTCATTAATTTTTAAAATTCTATAAGAGAACAAAGATAATTGAAACGATCAAAACAATTTTCAATTATTAAGATTTCTAAATTTTTCAGCTTTTTTTGCTGATTTTTGCGTAAACTTGACAAACTTTTGATTTAAATAAATATTTGTATGAGAAATATACTGATTTTAACAGGATTTCTATTATCGAACTTTGGAATTTCATTTTCACAAACCAATGAAACTGCACGTAAAAATTCGAAGGAAATTTCACTCACAGAGATTTGGAATGGTACTTTTTCACCAGAAAGAATGAATGCTTTGAATTCTATGAATGGTGATTTTTATTCTTTATTGAATTACAATCGTCAAACTAGAGAAGCAACTGTTGACAAATACAGTTACAAAACTTTGGAAAAAGTAGCCACTATTGTGAGTAGTAAAGATCTTTCTGAGATGAATTCGATTTCATCTTACAGCTTTAATAATGATGAGACAAAATTGATTTTAGGAACCAATTTTTCAGGAATTTATAGACGTTCTTTTAGCGGTACTTTTTACGTGTATGACATTGCCTCCAAAGAACTTATTTTGATTGGAGAAAACATTCAAGAACCTATTTTTTCTCCTGATAATCAAAAAGTTGCATTCGCAAAAGACAACAATATTTTTATCAAAGATTTTGCAAAAAACACAACTACACAAATCACAAAAGATGGGTTGAAAAATAGCATCATCAACGGAATTACAGACTGGGTTTACGAAGAAGAATTTGGATTTGTGCGCGCGTTTGAATGGAGTGCAGATAGCAAACATTTGGCTTTTTTGAGATTTGATGAAACAGCTGTTCCTACATTTTCAATGGATATTGTTGGAAAAGAATTGTATCCAACACAACAAGTTTTTAAATACCCAAAAGCTGGCGAAAAGAATGCAATTGTTACCTTGCAATTATTCAACGTTTCATCTAACAAAACTCAAAAAATTGAGTTAGGAAATTATGAATATATTCCAAGAATCAAATGGTCAAATGATGCCAATTTCTTGATTGCTAACACGTTGAATCGTCATCAAAACAACTTAAAACTATATAAAATTGATGCTCAAAAAAGCAGTTCAACTATCTTATTAGAAGAAACTGACAAAGCCTATGTAGATATTCACGATAATTTGACTTTTTTGAATGACAACAGCTTTATTTGGACCAGTGAGAAAGATGGTTTCAATCATATTTATCAGTATGATTTTAATGGAAAACTCATCAATCAAATCACCAAAGGAAATTGGGAAGTAACTAATTATTACGGATTTGATGCCTCAAAAAAAACCATTTATTATCAATCTGTAGAAAATGGCTCTATCAACAGAGGCGTGTATTCTATTGGTTTGAATGGAAAAAACAAAAAATTATTGAGTGAAAAAGACGGGCAAAATAGTGCTGCTTTTAGTAAAAACTTGAACTTTTTTATCAATACTTTTCAGTCAACAACAAATCCTCCTGTTTATTCACTTTTCACTTCTGAAGGAAAAAAATTAAAAGTGATTGTGGACAATGCCGATTTGAAAACCAAATTAGCTACCTATAAAATGAGTCCGAAAGAATTTTCGACTATAGAAATCAATGGAAATCAATTGAATATGTGGATGATAAAACCGTTGGATTTTGATGCATCCAAAAAATATCCTTTGTTCATGTTTCAATATTCAGGTCCAGGTTCGCAACAAGTTGGCAATACTTGGAATGCAGCCAATGATTATTGGCACAATATGTTAGCACAAAAAGGCATGATTGTGGTGTGTGTTGATGGTCGTGGAACTGGCTACAAAGGTGCTGGTTTTAAAAAAATAACCCAAAAAGAATTGGGCAAATATGAAGTGGAAGATCAAATTGCAGCTGCCAAAAAATTGGCTGAATTGCCTTACATCAATAAAAATAAAATTGGTATTTGGGGTTGGAGTTATGGTGGATTTATGAGCAGCAATTGTATTTTAAAAGGCAATGATATTTTTTCAACAGCGATTGCAGTTGCACCTGTAACTTCTTGGCGATTTTACGATTCCATTTATACAGAGCGTTACATGCAAACTCCAGAAGAAAATGCAAGTGGTTATGATGACAATTCGCCCATCAATTACTCAGAAAAATTGAAAGGAAATTTCTTGTTAATTCACGGAACTGGAGATGACAATGTGCATGTTCAAAACTCGTATAGAATGATCAATTCGCTGATTGAAGCCAACAAACAATTTGATTTATTTATAGTTCCTGATAGAACTCATGGCATTTATGAAGGTAAAAACATGCGCTTGAATTTATATACTAAAATGACGAATTTCGTTGAAAAACATTTATTGAATTAATCACATCAAACATCAAAAAAAATTATGAGCATAACAGTAAAACAACCCCATGAAAAAGAATTATTTGGACATCCAGTAGGATTGTATGTATTATTTTTTGTGGAAATGTGGGAACGATTTTCTTATTATGGGATGCGTGCTATTTTAACATTATACCTTGCAGCCCCAATATTATTGGGAAATCCTCAATCAGGTTTTGGTTGGTCTAATACTGAAACCATCTCATTCTATGGAACATATACCATGTTTGTGTATTTGACTTCAATTCCTGGTGGGTGGATTGCGGATAAATTTATAGGTCAGAAAAAAGCAGTAATGATTGGTGGGATTTTATTGTGTATAGGACACGGAATTTTAGCGGTCAACTCAGAATTGGCATTTTTCTCAGGACTTATTTTCATTGTTATTGGCGTTGGTTTTTTGAAACCAAATATCTCAACAATGGTTGGCGGACTTTATAAAACAGGTGATGACAGACGAGATAAAGGTTTTTATGTGTTTTATATCGGAATCAATTTGGGTGCTTTTTTAGGAGCACTCATTGTGGGACTTGTTGCAGCTAAATATGGTTGGCATTATGGATTTGGATTGGCTGGAATAGGAATGGCACTTGGTCAAATTGTATATATGTATGGCTTAAAATACTTAACAAATGTAGGAGAATTTATAGGAAAAGCAGGTTCACCTAATAAAGATTTGCTAAAAAAACCTTTGAATAAAGTTGAAAAAGACAGAATGTTGGTGATGTTTTTATCTTTTTTAATCATTATTGTTTTTTGGGGTGCTTTTGAACAAGCTGGGGGTTTGATAAGTCTTTACACAGAGCAAAAAACAAATAGAGTTTTATCATTTACAGTGCCACTTATTGGTAATGAAATCCCTGCAGCTGTTTTTCAATCAATCAATGCTTTTTTTATCATTGTCTTAGGAACTGCCGTTGGTGGATTTTGGTATAAATGGAAAAACAAAGGAAAAGAATCATCATCACTCTTCAAAATGGCAGTTGGAGTAATTATCATGGCTTTTGGATTTTTCTTTATGAGTAAAGCAGCAACAGAGGTAGTTATGAACGGAAACGAAATTGTTGAAAAATCCGCAATGATTTGGCTTGTGTTGGCTTACCTTTTTCACACCATTGGTGAATTGTGCGCTTCACCAGTTGCACTTTCATTTATCACAAAATTAGCACCTATTAAATACGCTTCGTTTATGATGGGCGCTTATTTTGCTGCAACTGGTTTAGGAAATAAAGTTGCAGGATTAATTGGTGGAATGTCGGAAAATGCTGGTGATTTCGAAGTTTTTACTGGAATTGGAATTACATGTACTATTTTTGGTTTGCTAATTCTCGCAATTCTCAAACCGTTAAAAAGATTAACTCATGGAGCTGAAGATAGAGACGAAAATTATATCAAAGAAATTGAAAATTTAAAAGTAACAGACAACTAAAATTTTACTTTATAAGAACCTCATATACATAAATTTATGAGTTTCTCACTTTTTAAAAAGGCTCTCTATGAACCCAATTGCCAACAAAGAATTTAGCTTATTAGGTCATAAACCTGCATTATTTGTATTGTTTTTTACTGAAATGTGGGAACGTTTTTCATACTATGGAATGCGTGCCATTTTTGTCCTTTTTTTGACAGCTTCTTTTTCTGACGGTGGCTGGGAATGGACTAGAGAACGTGCATTAGGACTTTTGGGAATCTACACAAGTTCGGTTTATTTAACACCTTTAATTGGTGGAATTATTGCTGATAAATTGTTAGGTTATCAAAAAGCAGTGGCTTTGGGTGCTTTGATTATGACACTTGGGCATGCTTGTATGGCATTCGAAAGTGAAGTGACTTTATACTTAGGAATTGGTTTTTTGATTATTGGAAATGGTTTATTTAAGCCCAATGTTACTTCAATTGTAAGTGGTTTGTATGACACATATCCTGAACGAAAAGATGGTGCATATACTATTTTTTATATGGGCGTAAATGCGGGTGGATTTTTGGGCGTATTACTTTGTGGATTTTTAGCCAATAATTTGAATTATTCTTGGGGATTTGGACTCGCAGGTATTTTTATGTTTTTAGGTACTCTTCAGTTTTGGTTTGGTAAAGATATTTTTGAAAATGTTGGCACTACTCCATCAAAAAAAGAAATTATTATTGAGGATAATGCAACTTCAGAAGCCCTTGAAAATTCAAATAAAATTCAAAAAGACAGGTATATTGTTGTTGGATTATTGGCTTTTTTTACGGTTTTCTTTTGGTGGGCTTTTGAGCAAGCTAGTGGTTCTATGAACATTTTTGCAAGAGATTATACGCAAAGAGCCTTGACAGGAAATTCAGCAATCATTTTTAAAATTGTAGATATCTTAGTTTCTACAGTGCCTTTGATTATTATTTCGTGGGTTTTGATAAAATTATTTAAACAAACCATCTCCAAAATTACCCTGTCAAATATTATTTTGGGAATCAGTTTTGTAAGTATTTGGGGAATTGTTTTTTGGAAATTAAGTGTCATTATTCCTCAAGAAAATGCTGAAATAGAAGCCTCCTGGTTTTTGATTTTAAATTCACTTTTTATCATTTTTTTAGCGCCTTTATTTTCAAAATGGTGGGAAAGCAAATTCAATCCTTCGGCTGCAGTAAAATTTGGAATCGGAATGATTTTGCTCGGTATCGGATTTGCAGCTTTGGCTTATGGCTCAAGTGGCATTCCACAAGGTGCAAAAACAGCATCAGTTAGTTTGGTTTGGTTGTTTTTGGCTTATTTATTTCATACAATGGGAGAATTGTGTGTATCACCTGTTGGCTTGTCTTATGTTTCAAAATTAGTGCCCGCCAAAAAAATTGGTATGATGTTTGGAATTTGGTATTTGGTAAATGCTTTGGGAAATTATTTAGCAGCAAAAACAGGAAGTTATATTGATCCAATTGTCGAACAATATTCCATGTCTTTTTTCTTTTTAATTTTTACTTTTATACCAATGGTTGTGGGACTTATTTTTTTAGTTTTGCATCCGATTATTAAAAAATTAATGCACGGAATTAGATAAAATTTGTTTTAATTTGTAAAATTGTTTTAAAATTTTCGACCGATAAATCATGAAAAAAATCAATTTAATTTTAGCAACACTACTACTAAGTTTCACAGGAATATCTCAAGAAAAAGTAAATTGGCTATCGTTTGAAAAAGCCATTGAACTAAATAAAACCAATCCGAAACCAATTTTAATAGATGTTTACGCAGATTGGTGTGGTTACTGTAAAAAAATGGACAATGAAACCTATGCAAATAATACAATTGCAAAATATATCAATGAACATTTTTATGCTATAAAGCTTGATGGTGAAGGAAAAGAGGATATTCAATATAAAGGAAAAACTTTCCAACATAGAAAAGAAGGACGGACGGAATTTCATGAACTTGCTTTGGCATTTCTGGATGGTCAATTATCGTATCCAACGACACTTTTTTTAACAAAAAACGAAGAACTCCTTCAAAAAATTCCTGGCTATTTATCCAAAGAACGATTTGAAAAAATACTTGCCTTTTTCAATACAGAAGCATATCACAATAGCACTTGGGTAGATTTTGAGAAAAATTTTAAAAGTACTTTAAATCCTTAATCACTTTTTATAAAAGCACCTTTTTGACTTGTATTATGAAAAGGTATTTTTAATTTTTGAGCGGTTTTTTCCCAACGTGTTGCATACGACTTGTAGTTGCTACCATCCACAATTATTTGAGTTGGCTGCAAGGTTCGTATCATTCTTTCAAGATTTATTTTTGGTGAATTGTGCAGAACAACAATTGGTTTTTTAAGATTTTTTAGCTGATAAATTCCCAAAGTATCAATAATTAAAATTGGGTTGTTTTGATAAAAATAGATGTTTGAATTCAATTTTGTAAACGATTCTTGCACATTTTCAGCAATTTTATAAGAATCCGTAATCGAATTCATGCTCTGTATGCTATCAAGGTTGTGAACAAATTCGACCTTGTTTTTATCTCTAAAACCAAAAACAGTTTGCCTTGTTTTATGAAAAACAATCCATTCATTTTTTTTGTTTTTTTGGACTTTTTCAAGCAGAAAAAGACTTTGAAAAACAATACAACTAACCAAAAAATACGTTACTTTTTTAGTATTCAAATCCGCAAAGAAACGAATCCCAAAAAATATCATTCCATAACTTGCCAACATCAACCAGAGAGACAAGGAAATATCTTCGAATAAAAAGGCCTCTTGATTGGAAATCCAATTGATAAATGTATTCATTGTTGAAATAATAAATCCGTAAATAGTAGCCATAATTGGTGGCAAAACTTGAAAAACCGATAAAAAAATAACCACAATTCCTGTTACTAAAATAATTTCTAAAAAGGGAATAATGACAATATTAGAAAGAAAAAATAAACCAGGAAATTGATGAAAATAGTACAAACTCAAAGGCAAAACTCCTATTTGAGCTGCCATTGAAACAGTGGTTAATTGCCAAAAAAAGTCGAGAATTCTTGACTTTACTTTTATAAGAGAATACAATTTTGGTTGAATTGTAATAATTCCTAAGACCGCTAAATAACTCAATTGAAAACCAACATCAAACAGAAAAAATGGGTTGAAAATTAAAAGCAAAAACATCGATGAAAAAAGTGAAAAAAGGATGATTCTTTTGCTTCCAAATTGTTGACCAATTGCTAAAAACGAGAACATGGTTACTGCTCTCACTACAGAAGCTGACAATCCAGCAACAAAAGCAAACATCCAGAGAATCAGGATAATGATAATTGTTTTTATTGTTTTTCCGTATTTAAAATGCTCCAAAGGTTTGAAAATATTCAATAACAAAATTAAAATAATTCCCACATGCAATCCAGAAACTGCTAAAATATGAATGGCTCCTGCTCGTGAATAATCATTCAAAAGTTGTTTTGATAAATCTTGTCTTTGACCCAACAAAAGCGCCGTTATTACTGCCAATTCGTCCCTTTCAAAATGATATTTCTCCATGGAAACTTGCACCAAATCTCGAAATTGTTCAGACCAACCTTTAATGGTTCTTGTTCCTAGACCCAAACTTTTGAACTCACTTTTGTCAAGAAAAATTTGCTGACGAATTCCTTGTTTTTCTAAATATTTTTGAAAATTAAATTGGTGCGGATTTAATGGCGCATTTACTTCCAAAAAAGTAGGTTTTGAAATCAATAATTCATTAATCTTTAATTGATTAAGCAAACTATCCTTAGTAAGATTTAACAGAACTGTTCCTCGTGTTTTTTGGTTATCAATTTGTATAACATCCACTTGATACTTATCATGAGAAGCACTGGATTTTAATACTTTATCAACTTTTAAAACAACACTTAAATTGTCTGTAAAAAAACGCTCGTAATAATTGGAATAATTGGCGTCTTCCTGAATAAAAACAGTCGAAATTCCAATAAAAAAAAAGTATCCAAAAGTTAAAAAAGTAACTGATTTTCGAAAATTTATAAATAAAATAATCCCTAAAAATAACAAGTGAATGATTGCTAAAACCTTAAAATCAAACTGCCAAATTCGAAAATAGTATTGAACACAAATTCCTAAAATTAGAAATAATGTAAAGTGGAATGGTAAAAAATACAGTAACTTTCTCATAGTGAGTGAAAGTTACTAAATTTATTAATTGAAAAACTAAAAAAAAGTAACTGCTTTTGCAAAAGTATTTTTCCAGTTATTCTCATACATCGAAGAAATAATTACACCTCTCGTGGTTGTTGAATGAATAAACTGAACTTCACCGTTTTTAACACTGGTAATTAATCCAACATGATCAATAACTTTTTTTCGATTTCTGGTGACAAAAAAGACCAAGTCTCCTTTTTTGGCATTTTTTAAAGCGACCTCTTTTCCTGCCACAGCAATGTCTCTTGAAGATCTTGGAATGATAATATTTTGTTCTTTAAAAGCTGTAGTAACCAATCCTGAACAATCCATTCCTTTATCAGATGTTCCTCCATACCTATATTTTGTTCCCAAATAATTCAGGGCATTGTCAACGACATTTTTGGGTTTGATGATAGATTTGCTGTTTGAAGAAAATGCCTCTTTCGTAGAAGTACATGCTCCCAGAAAAAGAGAGACTACTAATAATAAAAAAAAGATTTTGTTCATTTTGTTATTTTTTTAACTCGCTTACAATCATTTGCGCTACTTTTTTTGAAGCTCCTTTTCCACCTAATTTTTTTTCTAAATCGTAATATTGCAAAAATAGTTTTTCTCTTTGGTTTTTTGCCAAAATTTTTGAAAGTTCTTTTTGAAGGTTCTTTTTATTGAAATCATTTTGAATTAGTTCTTTAACAACTTCTTGGTCCATGATGAGATTTACCAAAGAAATATACTTCAATGTAATGATTCTTTTTGCTATTTGATAGGAGATATTTCCGCCTTTATAACACACTAGTTGTGGCACTTTGAACAACGCAGTTTCTAAAGTTGCGGTTCCTGAAGCTACCAAAGCTGCATAAGAAACGCTCAATAAATCATAGGTTTTATTGTTGATAAACACCACTTTTTTATTGCCAATAATTTGATTGTAAAACTCGATTTCCTGACTTGGTGCACCTGCAATCACAAATTGATAGTCTTTATAATCATCAATAATTGAGAGCATTACTGATAACATTTTGGTGATTTCTTGCTTTCTACTTCCTGGTAAAATCGCAATAATTGGTAAAGTTGACAAGTGATTTTCTTCCCGAAATTGTTGCAAACTAACTTGAGTTCTATTAGCAATTGCGTCAATCAAAGGATGGCCAACAAACGTCACTTGATAATCAAATTTTTGATAAAAGGCTTCTTCAAAAGGCAAAATAACGAACATGTGATCAATATCTCTTTTAATGTCTTTGACTCTGCCAGCTCTACTTGCCCATACTTGCGGAGAAATATAATAATTAGTTCGAAAACCTTGCTGTTTTGCCCATTTCGCAATTCGCAAATTAAATCCTGAATTGTCAATAAAAATGACTACATCAGGCTTAAATTTAAAGATATCTTCTTTGCATAACTTGATGAATTTCAACACTTTAACCAAGTTTTTTACGACTTCAAAGAAGCCCATGAAAGCCCTTTCTTTGTAATGACTGACTAAAGTGCCTCCAACATTTTGCATTAAATCACCACCCCAAAAACGAATATCTGCACTTTTATCTTCCTCTAAAAGTGCTTTCATCAAGTTTGAACCATGCAAATCTCCGGAAGCCTCGCCTGCAATTATATAATATTTCATTTAAAAAAACTTTAAAAATAAGGTTGTTAAAGCCGTTAAAATTGTCGCCAACAAAACCCCTTTTGCTCTGAGATCTTGGTTCTTTTTAAGAAAGATAAAAAACACAAATAAGTTGGGAATTGCTGCAATTGACAATACTTTTCCGTACAATTTTCCGTCGGCTATGAGTCGTAATGTTTCATCAAAAGAATATCTAGAAAAATATTCTATATAAATAAATATTCCTCCAAAAGTGGCGAAAATTGCTACCAAAAAGCCAATCAATATGTCTTTTTTTACAACTCCCAAGAATTCAGTTTTTGAATCATGTGATGTGCTGTCAAATCAAACTGAACAGGAACCACTGAAATATAGTTATTTTCTAACGCAAAAATATCAGTATCTTGCCCTTTATCTTTATTGATAAATTCGCCTGAAAGCCAATAGTATTCTTTTCCAAACGGGCTTTTCCTTTTGTCGAAAGTTTCTTTCCAAAAACCGTTGGCTTGCCTACAAATTTTCACACCTTTCAGTTCTTCTTTTTTTATATTTGGAATGTTTACGTTCAAAACAATTCCTTCAGGCAACCCATTTAAAAGGGTATTTAAAGTGATGTTTTTGATAAAATCTTCCGCAGGTTTAAAATCAGCATGCCATTTAAAATCCAATAATGAAAATCCGATAGCAGGAATTCCTTCAATTCCGGCTTCAATTGCTGCACTCATAGTACCAGAATAAATGACATTTATTGAAGAATTTGATCCATGATTGATGCCAGAAACACACAAATCTGGCTTTCTGTTTAGAATTTCACTCACAGCCATTTTCACACAATCAGCAGGTGTGCCTGAGCAAGTATATTCTAATTGAGGCCCTTCATCAATAGTTATTGGATTACAAGTCAATACATTATCAACAGTAATAGCATGACCCATGCCACTTTGAGGACTGTCTGGAGCTACTACTACAACTTCACCAATAGTGTTCATGATGTTGATCAATGCTCTAATTCCAGGTGCGGTAATTCCATCATCATTGGTGACTAAAATTAAAGGTCTTTCTTGCATAATTACTCTTTTAAATGCAAATGTAAATTATTTTAAATGAATTTCTTTTTAACATTTTCTAAAGAGTAAAACTATCTAAAAATCTGTAACATTGTCGCTTTAATTTAAAGATAAGTAATAAAAAAAACTAAAAAATAACAACCAAAAATTTTATTGAAAAAGTACCTTAAAAAAACTTAAAATTAAAAAAATGGCACTATTTTAGTGATTGATAAGAACAAAATATAAAAATATGATTGATAGTAGATTTATGAATACGAAATTTAAATTCAGTTTTGCCATATTTGCATTGGTGTTTTTGGTAAATACATCAAGTTTTTTTGCAAATGAAGACAAAGAAAGTGCGGATCCTGAGAAAGATAAAGTGTTGATTTATGTACTAAAAAATATTTTGACAAGAGGTCATTATATCACTAAAGAAATCAATGATCAATTTTCGGAGCATGTTTTTAATCACTTTATTGAAAGTTTAGACCCAAGCAAACGCTATTTTACACAAGAAGATATCAAAGATTTTTCAAAATTTAAATATCAAATAGACAATCAATTATTGAAAGATGATTTGAGTTTTTACAATTTGGTTTATGGTTGTTTTTTAGAACGAATCAAGAAAGCAAAAACGTTTTATAGTGGTATTTTGTCAAAACCTTTCAATTACAGCAAAGAGGAAACAATCAACTTAGATTACGAAAAAGTGCCTTTTGCAAAAAATAATATTGAACTATTCGATTATTGGAGAAAGCAACTAAAATTGCAAACTTTGGATAAAATTCAGCAAGAAACGGTCATTGAAAAAGACAAAATAAACAAAGATAAAAACTATAAAGTCAAACCTTTTTCAGTTATCGAGAAAGAAGTCAGGTCAGAAGTGCTAAAAAGCATGGAAGAATTGTATATGAGAATTGATGAATTGGAACATGAAGATTGGTTTTCTTCTTATTTAAACGCTATTGTTAGCGGTTTTGATCCACACACAACCTACATGCAACCTGCTGTTAAAGAAGTTTTCGACCAAAATATTTCAGGAAAATTAGAAGGAATTGGAGCACGTTTGCAAAAAAAAGGTATTTACACACAAATTTTTGAATTGGTCTCTGGAGGACCTGCTTGGAAACAAGGAGATTTGGAAGAAGGTGATATTATTTTGAAAGTTGCCCAAGGAAATAAAGAACCTCTAGATATTGTAGGAATGCGTTTGGATGACGCCATCAAATTCATCAAAGGTCCAAAAGGAACAGAAGTGAGATTGACAGTAAAGAAAAAAATTGATGGTTCAACCAAAGAAATTGCGATTATTAGAGATATTGTTGAATTGGGTGAAACGTATGTAAAATCGAGTATTGTAATGAAAAACAACAAGAAATATGCAATCATCGATTTACCAAGTTTTTACATTGATTTTTCCGATGAAAACTACAGAGATTCAGCCAAAGACATGGAAAAAGAAATTGAACGACTAAAATTAGAGGGAGTTGAAGGAATGATTATTGATTTAAGAAATAATGGAGGAGGTTCATTGAAAACTGCGATTGAAATTTCAGGGTTATTTATTGATCATGGACCTATTGTTCAAGTAAAATACAGAGGAGAAAATCCTGTAATTAAAAGAGATACAGACCCAAAAATACAATGGGACAAATCATTAGTTGTATTGGTGAATGAGTTTTCAGCGTCAGCTTCAGAGATTTTTGCGGCAGCCATGCAAGATTATAAAAGAGCTGTGATTCTTGGAGGAAATCAAACTTATGGAAAAGGAACTGTTCAAAATATTTTGCCAATCAATCAGTTTTATCCAAAATATGACAAAGATTTAGGCTTTTTAAAGATGACTATCCAAAAGTTTTACAGAATTAATGGAGGGTCAACTCAAAAAGAAGGTGTTTATTCTGACATTGCCATGCCAACAAGATTGAGTTATTTGAAAAACGGAGAAAGAGATTTGGATGGTGCTTTGGGTTGGGATAAAGTGGCACAAGCAGATTATAAACAAACCAATTCGTATACAAATTTTGCAGATGTTGTCTATAACAGCAAAAAGCGAATTGCATCAGATGAAAAGTTTAAAAAAATCAATGAGTATGCAAAATGGTTGAAAGAAAGTCAAGCAAATTCTTCTTATTCATTAAATTATCAAAAATTCATTAAAGACAACGAAAATAAAGAAAAAGAAGCCAAACAATTTTCATCTGTCTTTGAATACAAATCAGACATTACATTTTTATCCCCAAAATATGAGGTTTCTTTAATAAAAGAGAACAAAGATTTGGCTTCAAAAAGAACAGCTTGGCATAAAAATCTGACAAAAGACATGTATGTTTCTGAAGCATTAAATGTATTGAGTGATTTGAAACTTAGTACAAAAGCGACAATTGTAAAAAAATAAATTTTAATTCTAAAAACCAACACCTGATGTCAAAAACATCAGGTTTTTTTATTCAATAATTATGAGTTTTCAAGTAACCTTTTCTACAAAATGGGCTGATTTTGACCCAAATAAACACATGCGTCACACAGCCTATAACGATTATGCTGCAGAAGTAAGAGTTCGATTTTTTAAAAAAAACAACTTTACGATGGACGATTTTAATAGATTGAATTTAGGTCCGATTTTGTTTTCAGAAGAAACCTATTTCAAAAAAGAGATTTTAATGGGTGAAGATATTACCGTTAATCTCAAATTGGCTGGACTTTCAAAAAACAACGAACGTTGGAAATTTACGCATGAAGTTTTTAATGAAGCAGGAAAATTATCCGCAACTATTAAAGTTTATGGTGCTTGGATTGATTTAACGAAACGCAAACTCACAATTCCGCCAATAGAGACCTCAAACTTATTTACAGATATCGAAAAATCAGTGGATTTTGAAGAGATTTTGGTGAAATAGCCGACTACGAATTAATACACGACTTTACAAAAAAAACCACCCCTTAAATAATTAAGAGGTGGAAAATTGCTATGAAAAAGACAGAATGTCTTCGTTTCAAATATTTAAAAAATTAGAATACCACAACCTCTTTTTATCAATATTTTTTACTCTTTTTTAAATTAGAATCAGTATTGCTAATAGTAATTTACTTATGTTTTACTATTAAACAGCATTGAATTTGTTTATGTTTAGGTCAATTAAACCATTTCTAAGAGGTTTTTTTGAAGTAACCTAACCAATTTGTGGTATTTAAGATTTTAATGCAATATAATGCGTTAAAACGCTTTTTTAAGTAATCGCAATAGAATCAAGGGTTTACAAGGATTTTGTTTTATAAAGTATTGTTTATTAGATGATTGTGTTTTTGCTGATTCCTGCTAAAAATCGCAAAAAAGGTCAATTTGTTGAAAACTTCAAGGTTTTTGTGAATAAGTATCACTTTATTTATAAAGGAATAAGTTGCAATTTTACAAAGTAAATATATAGTGACAATGAAGGAAGCTATGAAACTTTAAAAATGTCATTGAGCAGGCTAACGAACAGTTAGAAAAAACAGAGCAATGCATTTCTATAAATTGTGAATAAGCCATCCCCCTTTTTTTATAGTAGTTAAATACTAGCTCTCTATATTTACAGCATAAAAAAAAGCCTTAAAATTGGACCTTTAAGACTTTTTAGGTAACACTTTGAGAAGTGTATTTGTTTTCACAAAGCAATATTACGACTCTATTCAAAGCTTACCAAAATTTATTTACAATTGTTAATAAAAAAACGGCTATCCAAGCTGTGACGGTAAAAGCTTATGAAATAGTTTCAACAAATTGAATGCGGCAAACAGTTCAAATTTAAAAAACGGTTTGTATAGAGTATCACGAAAAATCGTTCGTCTTACTGCCATATCCGGCAACATTCTTCCGAAAACGTAGAGATAAGTGTCGTTCACCAAACTCTATAACATCAAGGTGATTTTATATTTTAAAAATTAAAAAAAATAATAAATTTATGGTAAGAATTATACCTATAAGTAAGAGTAACCCGCAAGATACAACAGCGGTTAACAAGTTTTACGCGCAAGCAGTAGCAACCGGTAAAACAGATTTAGAACGATTGGCATACCTAGTATCCAATCAAAGTACAGTTAGAGAAGGCGATTGTTATGCCGTCATCTTGTCATTGGTGCACAACATCATTGACGAGTTAAAGCAAGGACGTATTGTGAAACTTGATAAATTAGGGTCTTTCCAAATTGGTGTTAGCTCAGAGGGAGTTGCCAGCATTGAGGAAGTAGGGAGTAATCTTGTCAAAGACGTGCGTGTCAATTTTAGACCTGACCAGCGATTGAAAGACGGTATCAACATGACTACCGTTTCTTTTACCAAAGGCAGTTAAATAGCCGTCTTTTTACAAACGAGTATTTTATGAACGAAAACCTCAACAGCCTTGCTGTTGGGGTTTTTTATTTGCCCTTTTTTTTGATGAATTTGCAGCACTGCTCTTAAGAATTTGCTCAGTAGCTTTGTGTTCATTGCATTGCAGCAACACAGGCATTGCAGCACTGCAACCAAATGAAAGCTGTGCAGTAATTTTTTATTGCTGCGCTGGTTTTTTTAAAGACCCATTTTGGGGCATTAAGTGGGTGTATTTTACCTAAAAAAAGACCCCAAACCTACTCTTTTAAAGCCCACAAAACGGCTTAAAGTTATGCACAAAAAACACCCATTTTTAGGCTAAAAAGTGGCTTACAATGACCTAAAACGAGACTTTTTTGGTAGTATTTGCCCTCCAAAATGCTCCTAAACCGAGTAAAAATGATAGTGAATTTGACTTTTTTTAGGGGATTTTTCCGGTATTTGGTATTGGGTTGCAGAGGGTGTTGGTTTTATTTGTATTTTGGGAGCTGTATATGGGTTTTATATTTTTTATAAATGTTATATAAACTTGAGCATATATAGTAGTTGTAGCAAATACTAAAAAACAAACTTGATGACATTACCACATAATTCAACAAATCTCAGAAACAGAGTAAAAAAACTTTATTTACCCAAGACAAAAGCTCTATATCCATTATTTGAGGTAATAAGTAATTCAATACACGCTATTCAAGAACATCAAATTTTACAACCTGATTTCAAAGGAGAAATTAAGATAATTGCAATTCGTAACGGAAATGTCGAAACTTTAAGAAAAATTTCAAACATTGAAGAATATCCAATAAATTCATTTGAAATTATCGATAATGGTATTGGATTAAATGAGGAAAACATTAAATCCTTCTCAGAATTTGATTCTGAAAAAAAATCAGAAATTAGAGGAAAAGGGGTAGGAAGACTTATATGTTTAAAAGCTTTTAAAAAACTATCTGTAGAGAGTATATATCAAAGTGGCTTTACATACAAAATGTTGCGATTTGACTACAAAAAATCTAAAGAAGGATTCGATAATTTTGAGGATAATTTAACCACCCCAAAAACTAAAACTGGAACAAAAGTAATATTAGAAAATTATGAAGATAATTATGACAAATATGTTCCTAAATCTTTAAAAGAAATAGCAAGACAAATTATTACTCATTTTCAATTGTATTTTATTCAAAAAATTGAACCCGAAATAATTATTACTAACCAAGATGATGTAGAAATAAATTTAAACAATTTATTTTTAAAAGATTTTGAGAAAGAAATACAGGAAGATTCTTTTGAAATCTCAAATCAAGTTTTCAAAATATTTATTTCAAAATCTCATAAAGTAAAAAGTCATAAATTGCATTATTGTGCTCACGAAAGAACAGTGAAAGATGAAGGGTTATCTAAATACTTAATAGACTTAAATAATAAGATTAGTGTAGAAAATCAAGATGGGTATTTTTTTCAAGTTTTCGTTATTGGAGACTTCTTAAATAAAAATGTAAACGAGTCTAGAACTAGTTTTAATTTCACATTAGAAGAAGATGAAGAAGAAATAGATTTAAAAGAAATTACATTATCTAAAATTAGAAAACAAACAATTTTAAGCATAGAAAAACTTTTAAACGATTTTCTCAAAAAAGTTAGAGAAGAAAAACTAGAAGTCTATTTTCCCATTATTGAAGAAGAATACCCAAATTATCACAGTGTAATTCATTACAACAGAGATAAAATAGAAAAGCTTCCTGCAGATTTATCAAAACAGGAATTGGATTTAAAATTATACGAAATTGAAAGCGATTGGAGGATTGAGGTTAAAACTAAAGGAATTGAATTAATAGATAAGAAAAAAGATATAACAAATTTAGAGGAATATAAAAATCTTTATAGCGACTTTCTTACTCAATTCAATGAAATTGGTCAATCAGATTTAACTAGATATGTCATACACAGACGAGCCGTAATCGACTTATTAGATAAATTAATAGAACTAAATGAATTAGAAAAATTTGCAAATGAAGATATCGTTCATAGCCTTTTTTATCCAATAAAAGAAACTGGTAAGACAGTAACTACTGAAAAGCAAAACCTTTGGTTACTAGATGAAAGACTTACTTACAATTCGCTACTTGCGTCTGACAAATTATTTCAACATATTGAAGAAATAGATTCTAATTCCCCTAAACGTTCTGATATTATTATCAAAAAAGAAGAAGTTTTTGAAAACGCTACTTTATTTTCTGAAGACAATTACCCTTTTGAGTCTTTTACAATAGTTGAATTCAAAAAACCTGAAAGAGATAATTATAAACACGGAACTTATAAAGATGACCCAATAAAACAAGTAAGAACATATATAGAGGAAATTATAGAGGGAAACCAAAAAGTAAAAGGAAAAAGAATTGAAGCTAATAAATTAACTCCTTTTTATTGCTATATAGTTGCAGATAAAACACCAAGTCTTGAAAAGATTTTAAAATACGAGGGATTTGACCCAACTCCTGATGGTCTAGGTTCATTTAAATTTTATAATACAGAAACGTCTAGAGCTTATATTGAAGTTCTTCCTTTTAAAAAAATAATTAAAGACTCTAAACAAAGGAATAAAATTTTATTTGACAAACTAAAAATGAGCTAGAAGTAATGGTTAAAAAATCACCTATACGCAAGTGTGGGTTCCGTAGTTTTATGAAAGTTAAGTGCTAAATCCAAGTTCTCAACTTTTAATGAAGTTCAGTGCTGAAAATACCCAACTTGCCACTACCTGAATCCACTAAACTCAATACCCCCACAAAACCAAAAAATGAAATCAACCGAAATAAAACATAATGTTCAGAACCTCATTGACAATTTCTCGAAAGAAGAATTTGTCTTTGATTTGTTGGTTGCCTACGGTATTTCTAAAACATCTGTAACTCGACTTAAAAAAGGAGATTACAATTTATCTAAGGTTGACGGAGAAATCCTTTACAAAAAGAAGATTTTCTTTAAAGTTGAAGCATCTGACAAACTGCTGAGTAGCATTGAGGATGTTTCTAAAGAAGAACGCATTTTAAAACAACAACCTAGATTTGCAATTCTCACCGACCATAAACAAATTGTTGCTAAAGATTTAAAACTAGGCAAGAATTTAGACATACAATTAAAAGAGCTGCCCAACTATTTTGATTTCTTTTTGCCCTTAGCAGGTAGCGAAGTTTACAATGCTACCAACAACAATGAAGCCGACAGAGACGCTTCGTACAAAATGGCATCTTTATATGATTTGTTGATTGATGAAAACCCGAAAATTTACAATTCAAAAGAAAGCATTCATAATCTCAATATTTTCTTATCTCGTTTGCTTTTTTGCTTTTTTGCAGAAGATACCGAAATATTTCAGCAAGAAAGTATTTTTACCAATACACTGGCTCAACATACTGCCGAAAACGGCAAAGATACGCATGCTTTTTTAGATGATTTGTTCGACCGTTTAGACACTGAAAATGTAGAACATCTGCCTGAGTATCTCAGAAAGTTTGAATACGTAAACGGGGGCTTGTTTAACCAAAAAATAAACTCCCCACTATTTAATGCTAAGGCTAGAAAAACCCTTATTGAGCTTGGTGGATTGCAGTGGAAACATATCAATCCAGATATTTTTGGGTCTATGATACAAGCGGTGGTAATTCCTGAATACCGTAGCGATTTAGGAATGCATTACACTTCCGTTGAAAACATCTTAAAACTCATAAAACCATTATTTCTTGATGAATTGTATGAAGCTTATGAAAACGCTACAACCAATAACCAATTAAGAGCGCTCATCACAAGAATTTCGAAAATCAAATTCCTTGACCCGGCTTGTGGTAGCGGAAATTTCTTGATTATCACCTACAAAGAAATACGCTTACTAGAAATACTCATTTTAGAAAAAATTACGGATTTAGAGGGTAATGCCCCAACCATAAAATGGACTGACATACAACTTTCACAATTTTACGGTATTGAAATAGACGATTTTGCCCACGAAATGGCAATACTTTCACTATGGTTGGCAGAACACCAAATGAACAAAGTGTTTGAAGAACGCTTGTTTGATTACGGAAAATCGAAACCAATTCTTCCCTTAAAAGAAGCAGGACAAATAAAACAAGGCAATGCTACCAGAGTAGATTGGAATGCCGTATGTCCAATTTCTTCAACAGATGCCCGCACTGAGCTTAGCCGAAGTGAAGTGTATGTAATTGGAAATCCGCCTTATTTGGGAGCTCGTTTGCAAGATGCTGAGCAGAAAAAAGATATGAGAATTGTATTCAGCGGAAAGAATGGATACAATAATATGGATTACATTTCTTGTTGGTTCTTCAAAGCAAAAGGCTATATAAAAGGATTTAATGCAAAATGTGCCTTTGTTACCACAAACTCAGTCTGTCAAGGTGAACAAGTGGCTTTAATGTGGCCTACTATTCTTTCGGATAATATTGAAATTGATTTTGCCTATCAATCCTTTAAATGGACTAACAACGCCAAAGGAAATGCAGGCGTGACGGTAATTATTCTTGCATTGAGAAATGTAAGTGATGCACCAAAATATCTGTTTATTGATAATTTTAAAAAATTAGCTAAAAACATTAATCTATACTTAACTGATGCAACCAACATTATAGTAACAGGAAGAAGTAAACCAATATCTAAATTTCCTGAAATGAGTTTTGGAAGTATGCCAAATGATAAAGGTTATCTCTTATTAGATGAGGATGAAAAAGATATTTTGTCAAATCAAAATAGCAATGCATCAAAATTTATCAAACAGTTTTCGGGAGGTGCAGAATTTGTAAGAGGAATAAAAAAATATTGTTTATGGATTGATGATGATAAATTAAAAGAGGCATACAAAATTCCTCAAATTGCCAGTCGCATTAATAATGTTGAAATACATAGATTGAACAGTAAGCGAGAAGCGACCAAAGTTTTAGCTGATAAACCTTATAAATTCGGAGAAATAAGGCATCAAAACACAGATTCGATAATTATACCCGCAACTTCATCTGAAAGAAGAAATTATATCCCCATTGGTTTTTTGAATGAGGACACTATTATTTCAAATTCTGCAATGGCAATTTACCACACCCAACCTTGGCTATTCGGAGTAGTAACCTCACGTATGCATATGGTTTGGGTGAGAAATGTGGGTGGTAAATTAAAAACAGATTATCGCTATTCGGCAAAACTTTGTTACAACACATTCCCTTTTCCCGACATTACCACCAAACAAAAGGAAAATTTAAACCTCTATGTTTTTGCCATTTTAGATGAACGAGCCAAACACCCAAGCAAAACAATGGCACAGTTGTACAACCCCGCCACAATGCCCAAAGGTTTGCTTCAAGCCCATCAAGAATTAGATACTGCCATAGAGCAATGTTACCGTTTGCAACCTTTTAAAAACGATACCGAGCGTTTGGAGTACTTGTTTAAACAGTATGAGATAATGATTAATGATGAATTGTTAATGGTGAATGAAAAAGGGACGCTTTTTGCGAAGCAGAAGAAAAGTCGGAACCGTTGATTAAGCTGATTAAATGATTTTACTATGATTATTAAAAAAGACTATGACTATTTGAATATTGATTCGCTGAATTTCCAAGTAAGGAATATTAATCAACGAAATCAAGAAAATCAATTTAAATCACAGTTCAGACAATAACTATGATTATAAAAAGCTAAAAGGCTATGAATGAAAATAACGGAAATAAAAAATCAACGGAATCAGATAAATCACAAAAATCAGTGGTTAAGACGGTTTATAAATATTCGGAATTGACAGGCAAGATAATTGGCTGTGCAATGGAAGTGCATAAAATATTGGGAAATGGTTTTCAAGAAGTTATTTATCAAAGAGCATTAGCAAAAGAAATGATTTTGCAAGGAGTAGGCTTTTCGAGAGAACACGAAATGCCCATCTTTTACAAAGAAGAACAAATAGGTACACGAAGAGTAGATTTTTTAATTGAGAATGTAATTTCTGTTGAATTAAAAGCGGTAACAAAAACCGAAGATGTTCATTTGGCACAAGCCATCAATTATTTGGAGGCTTATAATTTAGAAGTAGGTTTATTGATAAATTTTGGAACAAAAAGTTTAGAGTTTAAACGACTCATCAATTCTAAATTCAATCAAGGGAATCAAAAAAATCAGATTAAATCATAGTTCAGACAAAAGAAAGTAAAATGAGCAACGAAAATCAAAATAGCGATTTACAGCCTATAAACAACTTTGTTATTTTCAAAACCGAAAGTGGCAAAGTAAATATAGACGTTTTTTATCAAGACAAAACGCTTTGGTTAACGCAAAAAACAATAGCAGAACTCTTTGAAAAAGGTCGTTCTACCATAACCGAGCACCTTAAAAAAATATTTGAAGATGCCGAATTGGATGAAGCTTCAGTATGTCGGGATTTCCGACACATTGCTAAAATTGGAAAACACGCAATACATTAACAATTTAGAAAATGAGTAAAAAGAAAGATAATAAAGAAGGAAAATCATTAATCCGTTCTTCCACCGCTGAATATTTAACCTTTATTGCAGCCACAGGCGAAGGTGGCGTTGAAGCCATTTATACAGATGAAAATATATGGCTATCACAAAAAATGATGGGAACGCTCTACAACGTGAATGTAAGAACCATTAACGAACATCTTCAAAAAATCTTTAAAGACAATGAATTACAAGACGAAGCAGTTATCCGGAATTTCCGGATAACTGCTTCAGATGGTAAAAACTATAATACACAGCATTATAATCTTTCTGCAATTATTGCGATTGGTTACAAGGTAAACTCTGAGCGAGCCGTACAGTTCAGGAAATGGGCTACGCAAATTGTGCAGGAGTTTACCATCAAAGGTTTTGCCATGGATGATGAACGTTTAAAAAATGACGGTTCGATTCTTGGAAAAAAATATTTTGAAGAACAACTTCAGCGAATTAGAGAAATCCGTTTGAGCGAACGAAAATTCTATCAAAAAATTACAGATATTTACAGTACAGCTATGGATTATGATGTTACAGCTAGTGCAACGCAACGATTTTTTGCTACAGTTCAAAATAAACTTCATTGGGCAATACAGGGGCAAACAGCAGCCGAGGTAATTGTAAGTAGAGCGGATCACCAAAAAGAAAATATGGGATTAACCACTTGGCAAGATGCTCCAAATGGGAAAATTCAAAAGTTTGATGTGAGCGTTGCAAAAAACTATTTGTCAGAAAATGAAATGCAACAGCTTCAACGGTTAGTTTCGGCTTATTTAGATATTGCAGAAGATATGGCGATTAGACAAATTCCAATGACAATGGAAGATTGGGAAAGCAGATTGAATAGATTTATTGAAGCCACAGATAGAGAAATTTTACAAAATGCAGGAAAGGTAACTGCTGAAATTGCCAAAGCCCACGCAGAAAGTGAGTTTGAAAAATATAGAATTATTCAGGATAGATTATTTGAAAGTGATTTTGATAAAATCGTCAAAAATCAACTTCCTCCTAAAAAAGTTTAAGATATGCCCAATTTAGTACACGTAACATACGACCAAACAGGAAAAAGTAAAAGCACCAATGCTTTGGGTATGCGGGAAATGCAGGAAAAAGCTTATGAAGGCAAAACTGCACAGTATTTATTGCTGAAAGCACCACCAGCATCAGGAAAATCAAGGGCTTTAATGTTTATTGCTTTGGATAAATTGCAACATCAAGGCATTAAAAAAGTAATTGTTGCCGTTCCTGAAAAATCTATTGGAGCCTCTTTTGGCTCAACTGAACTCAAAAAATATGGTTTTTTTGCGGATTGGAATCCAAATCCAAAATACAATCTCTGTACACCAGGTGAAGAAAAAAGCAAAGTAACGGCATTCTTAAACTTTTTGGAATCTGACGAACAAATATTGGTTTGTACCCACGCCACCTTACGTTTTGCATTTGATGGTTTGGAAGTGAAAAAGTTGGATGATACTTTGGTCGCTATTGATGAATTTCATCACGTATCAGCAGAAGGTGACAATATCTTAGGGCAAGTTTTAAAAAGGATTATGGCAAATTCAACTGCTCATATAGTGGCTATGACAGGCTCATACTTTAGAGGCGATAGTGTGCCAGTTTTAATGCCGGAAGATGAAGCGAAATTTACGAAAGTAACCTATTCTTATTACCAACAATTAAATGGTTATGAGTATTTAAAATCATTGGGAATTGGTTATCATTTTTACCAAGGAAGATATTTTAAGAAGAATCCGGAAACAGGAATTTCCGCTTTGGCAGAAATCGTAGACGAAAACCAAAAAACGATTATTCATATACCAAGCGTAAACTCTGCAGAGTCTTCAAAAGAAAAATATGAAGAAGTAAATCATATTATTGATGTTTTGGGCGAAATGGAATATCAAGATGAAGAAACAGGTGTTTTACACATTAAAAGCCACAAAACAGGCAAAACTTTAAAAGTTGCCGATTTAGTAAATGACAACCCTAAATCAAGAGATAAAATAAGTGCTTATCTACGTGAAGTAAAATCGGTAGATGATATTGATATAATTATTGCTTTAGGAATGGCAAAAGAAGGTTTTGATTGGCCCTATTGCCAACACGCTTTAACCATAGGTTACAGAGGTTCACTAACTGAAATTATTCAAATTATTGGCAGAGCTACACGAGACAGCAACAATAAAATTCACGCACAATTTACCAACCTAATTGCTCAACCTGACGCACAAGATGAAGATGTAAAGCTTTCTGTAAACAATATGCTAAAAGCTATTACCGCATCTCTGCTTATGGAACAAGTTTTAGCCCCAAACTTCAAATTCAAACTTAAAAAAGATGAAGATGATGAAGACGAAGAAGATGATGACAAAACTATTAAAATTAGAGGTTTTAAGTTGCCAACTTCACAAAGAGCCAAAGACATAATTGAGACCGATTTGAATGACCTAAAAGCAAAATTATTGCAAAATCCGCAGATGCTTAAAGCTATGCCGGGCAATATTGAGCCGGAGGTTATTAATACGGTTTTAATTCCTAAAATCATCCGAGAAATTTATCCTGATTTAAGTGATGATGATGTAGAAGCAGTTAGACAACACGTAGTAGTCGATTCTGTAATAAAAAACAGTACGATTGAAGAACAAGGCAACAAGAAGTTTATAAGAATGGCAGGCAGTTTTGTAAACATTGATGATATTCACATTGACCTGATTGATAGAATAAATCCGTTTCAAAAAGCATTTGAAATTTTATCAAAATCGGTTACAACTCAAGTATTAAAACTAATTGACGAGCATATTCAATCTACCAAATTTGAAATGACCGAAGATGAAGCGATTTTGTTATGGCCAAAAATAAAAGAATGGGTAAAAAACAACAATGGAGAGCAACCAAACATTCAAGCATTTGATCACAAAGAAAAAAGAATGGCGGAAGCAATCCTGTTTTTAAGAGAGTTAAAACGTAAAAAAACACTTGCAAATGGCTAAGAAACTAACAATAGACGACATTTTTGATGATGATGATTTTGGATTATTAGATTCAAAAGCCAAAACTTCCAATCTGAAAACAGATGAAGATAGGCTTGTTGATTCGTTTGAAGAGATAAACGCTTTCTTCGATAAAAATAAAAGAGAGCCAACAAAATCGAGTATGTCTGAATACGGTTTGCTTGCAAAACTGAAAAACTTTAGAGAAAATGAAGCTCAAAAGAAAGTTCTAAAACCATTTGACAGACACAACCTTTTGGGTTATGTAGAAATGGAAAAACAAACTATTGATGACATTTTAAATGATGATGATTTAGGCTTATTGGATGCTGATAATGATTTAGATATTTTTAAGTTCAAACATACGCCTAGACCTGAAGATAGAGCTGAGGCAGATTTTGTTGCCCAACGAAAGCCAATGAAAGAAAAGGAATTTGAGAAATATGAAGTAATGTTTCAAAAAGTCCATAAAGAAATTAAAGAAGGGAAAAGGAAAATTTTACCCTTTACAAACATTGAAAAAAACCTTCACGTTGGCGACTTTTATATAATGGATGGTTTACTGCTCTATTTGGAATCAGCGAATTTGAAAAAAGAAGAATGGGAGCAAAAATCAGGGAACAGAGTGAGAATTGAAGGTAGAACAAGAACCATTTTTGAGAATGGAACTTTCAGTAATATGCTTTATCGGTCATTAGGTAAACAAATCCAAAAAAACGGAAAATTGATTACCAATACGTATGAGAAAATCGAACAAGATTTGTTTGTCAATACGGGACTTGTAAAAGAAGAAGATATTCAATCAGGTTGGATTTATGTATTGAAATCAAAATCAACTAACTCACAAATTGTGAATATTAAAGACTTATACAAAGTTGGTTTTGCTAGTAATTCCGTAGATGAAAGAATAAAAAATGCTCGACACGAAGCGACCTATCTGTTTGCAGACGTTCAAAAAGTTGCGACATATAAAGTTTATAACAGAAATGCCGACAAATTAGAAAGTCTTTTACATCGGTTTTTCGCTAATGCTTGTTTAGACATTGACTTGTTTAATGACAAAGGACAAAGACTAAATCCGAGAGAATGGTTTGTAGTTCCTTTTGACGTAATCGAAGAAACAATTCAATTGATTTTAAATGAAAATATCGTGAACTACGAATATGACCCTTCGACAAAAAAAGTTAAATTGAAATAGAATAATTCTAAAGGATAGCACACATTTGAAATCCGTTCCAATACTAAGTATCAAACCATAAATTAATCACATTCACCATACTTCTGTGAAACAAAAAAAAGAAACTGAAAGAAGATTATTATTTTAGCTTTGCAAAAAATAGTGTCTTCAAATCTGTGCTATCGGACATTCGCAGGTTATTTTTGATTCGTTTTTACTCATTTTTAGATTTGTGTGAAATACTTTATTTTCAAAAGTAAATGTAATAAAAAGAAGTTTTGATTTTGTTTTTATTATCCTTTTCAACCCTTGTTCGCAACCCAGTACTTAATATTATCTTAATTTTATTATTTAAAAATATCCTTAATTTTGAAAAGACAAATTTGTATTGTTATATTTAAAAATAATTTCACAATATTTATGAGCGTTATTTCAAATTTATTATGAATATATTTGATTTTTATATTCATTTTTACAAAAATTTCAATTAAAAGAAAACATTTAATACTTTATGGCTTTATTCTAGATTACTCAAAGAAGAGAAAAAAATGACCCTAAGAAAGTACATTGAAAAAATAAAAAACGTATCATAAATTTCAAATACTAATCAATACAATCAAAATGAAAAAAATTATTGGAACACTATTTTTACTAACAATTTTATCTTGTAATTCATCTAAAAACAAACCAAAAGAGGAAAATTTAAATGAAATTAAAAAACCCAATATTGTCATCATTTATTTAGACGATTTAGGATATGGAGATTTAAGTTCTTATGGCGCAACAGAATTGCAAACGCCAAATATTGATGCGCTTGCCAATGGTGGAATTAAGTTCACAAATGGCTATGCAACTTCTGCAACTTGCACCCCAAGCAGGTATGGTATGCTCACAGGAATGTATCCTTGGAGAAATAAAAATGCCAAAATTCTGCCAGGGACTGCGCCTTTATTAATCAAGACCGAACAACAAACATTGCCAAAATTGCTGAAAAATAATGGATATCAAACAGCTATCGTTGGCAAATGGCATTTGGGTTTAGGAACCGGAGTTGTGGATTGGAATCAGCATATTTCTCCTGGACCTAATGAAGTGGGTTTTGATGAAGCATATATTATGGCAGCCACACAAGACAGGGTGCCAACTGTTTATATCAACAATGGAAATGTTGTAGGGCTTGATAAAAATGATCCTATCGAAGTCAATTATTTTGAAAATTTTGAAGGAGAACCAACGGCCATTTCCAATCCTGAAATGGTAACCATGAAATGGCATCATGGTCATAATCAAAGCATTGTAAACGGTATTCCAAGAATTGGGTATATGAAAGGTGGAAAAGCAGCCAAATGGATTGATACTGATATGGCTGATCATTTTCTAGAAAAAACGCAACAATATGTAAAATCTCACAAAGAAAAACCCTTCTTTTTATATTATGCACTGCAACAGCCTCATGTACCAAGAACACCACATCCAAGATTTGTAGGAAAATCAGGAATGGGACCAAGAGGAGATGTTATTTTACAAGCTGATTGGATTATTGGTGAATTTATAAAAACCCTAAAAGATGAAGGTATTTTAGAGAATACTTTGGTGATTTTTACTAGTGATAATGGGGGTGTATTAAATGACGGATATTATGATGACGCTATTGAAAAAATTGGAAAACACAAACCAAATGGCGAATTCAAAGGAGGTAAATATAGCATTTTTGAAGGAGGAACAAGAGTGCCATTTATTACTTACTGGAAAGGAAAAATAGCCCCTCAAGTTTCTGATGCCATTGTGTGTCAAATAGATTTATTAGCGTCTATTGCTCAATTAATTGGAACAAAAGAAACCTCAACAGACAGCGAAAATATCTTGGATGTTTTCTTAGGAACTTCTCAAAAAGGTAGAGACCATTTGATTATTGAAGCTACAGGAAAAACGGCTTTAAGAAGTGGTGATTGGTTATACATTCCTGCGTATGAAGGCAAAAACTTTCGTGAAGAAGTAGGTATTGAAGTGGGAAATTTCCCTTATGAACAATTATACAACCTTAATGATGATAGAAAGCAACAATACAATTTAGCAAATTCCAATCCCGAAAAACGAATAGAAATGAAACAACTTTTCGAAAAATTAAGAGGAAAAGACTACACTGTTGGCGTGAAAGAAGTGACGTTTGAATAACTTATTTTTCAAGCATCAACTACAAAAATAATTTAGAATCTAAGTTTTATACACGTTTTATTTGTGTTGGCTTAGGTTCTATTATCAATTCTTATAATCAGTTATTTTAAACACAATTGGCTTGTTCCATGTATTGTTTACAAGATAGGTGTTCTATAGGTTTTGAAGAAAAACGGATGAGGCTATGACAAGTAGCGGATTGCGTGGTATTTAGCTGTCAACCAACACGAATGATTGTGCGGGAAACCAAGCTTAAATTACGTTTCCAAACCCGCTATTTGTTATAGCCTTTGTTATGTGGCGTTTTTTATAGTCCTTTAAGTTTTTTAAATTTTGCAATGTTTGAATTGTACTCGTCATTCAGTTCTTGAATTCTGTCTTTGTCTGATTGAGGCAAGTCTTGGTCTTTTGATAAACAGTCTTTAATTTTTTCTGTGAAACCGTCCAATTCTCTGCAAACCTTTGCTAAATTGTCATTGATGACTGCCTCTGCTTGTTTTTTAAAAATTTCTTCAAGCTGCTGTGCTAAATTTTCTCTGTAACCCATAATTTGTTATTTTAGACGTTGTTTTAAATATTGAATTGAAATTGCTGAAAAGTTGAGAAAGTATTCTGCGTCTGCTTTATTTATGTTTTGTTCAACTGTTCCTCCGTGTCTTACAAAGTCTTTATTGCTTACAAGACCATACATTTGACTAATTAGTTTTTTAATATCCGTGTCAATGTCAGCCGATTTAATTGCCTTCCCTAAAGTTTCACCTGGTTGACCCAATAAGATTTGTAAAGTACTTTCTATTGAATTTGTTGCTTCTTTTATACAATTTTCAAAGTCAGGTTCGGCAGCAAGTAGAAAATTTTTCGCTTTTAACCATTGTCGTCTAATGGGAGATAGTTCGTCCACAAGCATTTCATTCGCCTTCATCCATTCTTTTGGCTCAGGTTCTTGTCTTATCTTTCTTTCTATATCAATTGCAATATCTCCATAAATTTCATTTACAAAGGAACGTCTTTCAGCATAGGTTGAATACCGCAATTTACAAACGCCCCAAAATTCTTCTAATGTCTTAAACTTGTTAGGATTATCATAACCTAATTTCTCGAGATTGATTAATGTGTCAATATACACCGACTTGTATTCTTTAGGTTGTTCATCAGTTCTGCCGTTTGTCACATATGCAACCATTAATCCTTGAAGTCGTTCAATATTTTGTAGTGTTTCCTTTAGCATAATTGTTGGTTGTTTTTTAAAATGCCACACAACTAGTTAATATACGCAAGTTTATGTAACTTTTTTTCACAATTTACTACCTCCCAAATATACCCAAAAACCAAATCTACTCCCATAAAAATCTTAAAAATGTGCTATAACAATACATTTATATAAAAATTAATTCGAAAAATCTTTCCAAAACTCAAGGAAGGTAGTAGAAAATACTTCGGAGGTGGTGCAACTTAAAAAGTTGGTGGTGGAAAATGCTCGGAAGGTATTGGAAAATGCATTGTTGGTGATGGAAAACGCAAAGATGGCTGTGGAAAATGACTTTTAGGTGGTGTAAATGGGTTTTCAGGTGGCAGTTTTTGGGTATAGGGTGCCTGTTTTAAAAAAGGGGAGGTTTATTTCGGTCAGTCAGTATACTCAACGAAGTCAAAAAGTCAAAAAATGGTTTTGATTTGCTAAAATCTCTTGTTTGCTTTACAAATTTAAAAGAATCAGCATCAAAAAACCCTGAACGAAAACAACATCGTTCAGGGTTTTATAGGCACTTCAAATTTTGTGAGGTTTTTTTGATTCACTTTTCGTTTTTCGCTTTAAGTTCCTTGTTAAAAGTCATTAAAAAAACAAAAAACCATCAACCAAAACTATCCCTGTTTCAACTGCCATTTCCAAGCAGATTCTAATGCTTCTTCAAGGGTTTTTTCAGTTTTCCAGTTTAGTTCTTGATTTGCAATAGTAGTATCAGCAAAAGCGGCAGTAACATCACCTTCACGTCTTGCCACAATTTTATAATTCAGTTTTAGATTGTTCACTTTTTCGAAAGTATTGATGACTTCCAACACCGAACTTCCTTTTCCTGTTCCAATATTGAAATATTCAAAAGAAGCTTTGTTTCTTTTTTCCATCAAACGTTTTAGAGCAGCAATGTGTGCTTTTGCCAAGTCAACTACGTGAATATAATCCCTAACTGCGGTCCCATCAATGGTTGGATAATCATCTCCAAAAACAGACAATTCCTTGCGAATTCCTGCAGCAGTTTGTGTGATAAAAGGAATTAAGTTTTGAGGAACTCCCAATGGCAATTCACCAATTTTAACTGTTGGATGGGCTCCAATTGGATTGAAATAACGCAAAGCGATTGCATTGATTTTATGTGCATTACTAGTGTCTCTAATGATTTCTTCGCCAATTTGTTTAGTATTTCCATACACAGATTCTGCTGCTTTTACAGGCGCTTTTTCAGTAATTGGCAATTCGTCTGCTTGACCATAAACTGTACAAGAAGAAGAGAAAATAAAGTTATCTAAATTACGATCTCTCATTTCTTGTAGCAAATAAATCAACGAACTTAGATTGTTTTCATAATATTCTAAAGGTTTTCCCATACTTTCACCCACAGCTTTAAAAGCAGCAAAATGTATGATTCCATCAATTTTATGAGTATCAAAAAGAGTTTTTAAATCTTCTTTTTTTCGAGTATCCATTTGATGAAATTCAGGTTTCTTTCCTGTAATTTCTGTAATACTGTCTAAAACTGAAAGAGTGGTATTTGATAAATCATCAATAATGACTACTTCAAAACCTTCGTTTTGTAATTCTACCACTGTGTGAGACCCAATGAATCCCAAGCCTCCTGTTACTAAAATTTTTTTCATTTGATTTGGTTGATTGTTTATAAATTTAGGATAAGAAATTTAATATGGTTTGTGTGATAAAAGTCAATTGCTCGTCATCCAACTCTGTATGCATTGGTAATGAAATAACATTTTTTATCAGTTCATTGGTTACTGGAAAATCACTCTCTTGATAACGAGTATCTCGATATGCTTTTTGTGCATGTAATGCCACTGGATAATAAATCGCATTCGGAATTCCTGTTGCTAACAAATGTTTGTGTAATTCATCACGTTTTCCATTGGTGATTTGCAAAGTGTATTGATGAAAGACGTTACAATTACAAAAATCACAGATTTCTCCGCAATTTTTGGTCGTGTTTGATTGATTTGTAGGCGTTATAATTGCTGGATGATTTTTAAAAGCTTTGTTATAAAAACGTGCTGCATTTCTGCGCTTGTTGCAATAATTGTCTAAATGAGGCAATTTCACTTTCAAAACTCCTGCTTGAATGGAATCCAATCTCGAATTTACGCCAACCACATCATGATAATAACGCTCATACATTCCGTGATTTACAATGCCACGAAGTGTGTGCGCAAGTGCATCATCATTCGTAAAAATAGCACCTCCATCTCCATAACAGCCTAAGTTTTTAGAAGGAAAAAAAGACGTTGTCCCTACATTTCCAATAGTACCTGCTTTTTGTTTTGTGCCGTTTTTGAAGGTATAATCTGCGCCAATTGCTTGTGCATTGTCTTCAATGACATATAAATTGTGCTCTTTTGCAATTTCCAAAATAGCTTCCATATTGGCAACTTGTCCAAATAAATGTACTGGAACAATCGCTTTTGTTTTAGGTGTTATTGCTTTTTTAATGGCGTCAATATCAATATTAAAAGTTTTTGAATCCACATCAACCAAAACAGGAGTTAATTTTAACAAAGCAATAACTTCAACAGTTGCCGCAAAAGTAAAATCAGCAGTAATCACTTCATCTCCTTGTTCTAAACCCAAACCCATCATAGCAATTTGCAATGCATCTGTTCCGTTCGCACACGGAATAACATGTTTTACATTCAGGTATTTTTCTAAATCTTCTTGAAATTCTTTGACCAAAGGGCCATTGATATAAGCAGAAGTTTGCAACACCTCTTGGATAGCATTGTCAACATTTTCTTTGATTTTTTGGTACTGACCTTGCAAGTCAACCATTTGAATTTTTTTCATGAAAGTAGTAATTCTTTAAAGTTCAAAAATACGATATAAATCCTTTATCTTTGACATATTAAATGACTTTTCCAAATGAAAAACCTAAAAAAATTCTTAAAGATAATTGGTCTAATTCTGATTTTATTATTGGTAAGTGCTTGGTTGTATTCAAAATATTTGCAACCAAAATATGAAGGCGAACTTGAAATTAAAAATTTATCGGACAAAGTGACTGTGCATTTTGATGATTATGGAGTCCCACATATCAACGCCAATAATCAAGAAGATGCCTACATCGCTTTGGGATATTTACATGCTCAAGAACGTCTGTGGCAAATGGAATTGATTCGAAGAATTGCGCCAGGAAGGTTGTCAGAAATTTTTGGAAAAGATTTATTAAAAACAGACCGATTTTTTTGTGGTTTGGGAATTGAAGAGGCTGGCGAAATAGCGATTTCAAAATTAGATAAAACTTCTGAAGCGTATCTTTTGACACAAAAATATTTAGACGGTATCAACCAATTTATTGAAGATGGAAAAACGCCTCTAGAATTTACTTTGGTAGGCATAAAAAAAGAAAAATATACCATCAAAGATGTGTATAATGTGTTTGGTTATATGGCATTTAGCTTTGCTGTGGCTCATAAAACAGATCCTTTATTAACAGAAATCAAAGAAAAATTAGGTGATGCTTATTTGGATGAATTGATGAGTACTTACAATGAAAATCTCACGATTATAAAAACGGATGTTTCTCCGATAAAAGCCAATTTATCGCAAGCCGTTAATGATATTATGAAAACCCTCCCAGTTTCGACCTTTATTGGAAGTAATTCTTGGGTGATTGGCGCTGAAAAAACAAAAAACGGCAAAGTTATTTTTGAAAATGACCCTCATATTGGGTATTCACAACCATCAGTTTGGTATCAAAATCACATTAAAACGCCCGATTTTGAAATTTATGGATTTAACATTGCCCTGATGCCTTTTCCATTGTTGGGTCATAACAAAAAAATGGCTTACGGTTTAACGATGTTAGCGAACGACGATTTAAATTTTTATATCGAAGAAAATAATCCTGCTAATTCGTTGGAATACAAAACCAAAAACGGGTACCAAAAATATAAACTTATTGAAAAAAGCATTAAAATTAAAGATGCAGCCGATACTACTTTCACCGTAAAAGTCAGTAAACACGGACCCATCATGAATGGTTTGGTAGAACACATTCAAGATGAAAAACCAATAGCTATGTATTGGATTTACAATCAATTAGAAAACAAAACGTTGGATGTTGCTTTTGGCATGAGTCACTCAAAATCATTATCGGAATTTAAAAAAGCTGCAGAAAAAATTCATGCACCAGGTTTGAATGTCATGTATGGAGATTCAAATAATAATATTGCGTGGTTTGCATCTGCAAAACTCTATGAATTGAGAAAAGGTTTGTCATCAAGAATGTATTTGAATGGCGCTTCAGGAGAAGATGAAATTGTGGAATATTTATCATTTGATGACAATCCAAAAGCGATAAATCCGAGTAAAAATTATGTGTATTCTGCTAATAATCAACCAGATTCTGTAAGAGGAAAATTGTATCAAGGTTATTATCAACCTCAAGACAGAGCAAAAAGAATTGTGCAATTATTAGATGCAAAAAACGATTTTACGAAAGATGATGTTGCAAAAATGACATTTGATGTGACTTCTGCGACAGTTTCTGAAATCAGTAAAAACTTATTGAATGGTATGAATACTTCCTTGTTTTCTACTTCACAGAGAAAGGTAATTTCCATTTTAGAAAAATGGGATGGAAATTATTTGAAAGAAGCGGTTGCTCCAACAATTTACAATCGTTTTTTATACGAGTTTTTAGTATCAACTTATAAAGATGAATTGGGTGAAAGTTTCAAATTATTCATCAATTCTCAGTTGCAAGACCAAGCTGTACCCTCACAAATAACCCGTCAAAATTCGGTTTGGTGGGATGATATTTCTACTAAAAATAATATCGAAACCAAAAAAGAAATCATCGAAAAATCATTCAAAAATGCTTTTATTTTTTTACAAAATCAGTTGGGAGAAGATGTTGAAAACTGGAAATGGGAAAGAGTTGTTTCAGTTGAACACGAGCATCCTATTGGAAAAAAAGGGGGTTTGTTGGGAAAATTTTTTAATGTGGGACCGTTCAAAACAATTGGAGGAAATGAAGTGATTAACAATCAAATTTTTAGTTTGGATAGCACAGGAGTTTATAAAATCACAGCAGGACCTTCTACCCGAAGAATTATTGATTTTTCGGATGTTGAAAACAGTTTGTCTATTTTACCAACTGGACAATCAGGAAATGTATTCAGCAAACACTATAAAGACCAAGCAAAATTATATCTTGACGGAAAATTCATCAAAATGGAAATCAATGCTTCACAAATCAATTCATTGAGAAGAAAGTTGGTTTTATTGCCAAAAAAATAAATGTGTTGATTTTTTGAAATCATCTTTCTTTTATCAATTTAATGAACAATTGAGTTCAATTCGTTTGAAAGTTTTTTTTATAAGAGAATGTCTCAAAATTTTCTCAAAAGTACTGTCTTAGTTTTTTTATTGAATTATTAAAATTCAAAAGCTACAATTTTTAGATTTTTGAATTTGAGTAATCATGATTGATAAACCTCAAACCTACGAGAAACTAAAACTAAAAAAAAATCCGTTAGCAAAACAGCCAACGGATTTTTGGAAAAATTATGTTTTAAAATTATTACATCATTCCTGGCATTCCACCACCCATTCCACCTGGCATAGCAGGAGTATCTTCTTTGATGTCAATCAAAGCACATTCTGTAGTTAAGATCATTCCTGCAACAGAAGCTGCGTTTTCTAAAGCAATTCTTGTTACTTTTTTCGGATCAATAATTCCTGCTTCTAACATGTCTACATAAGCATCTGCCTTTGCATCATATCCAAAATTCTTTTTACCTTCTAACACTTTGTTAATCACAACAGAGCCTTCACCTCCAGCATTTTCAACAATTGTTCTTAATGGGGCTTCAATGGCTTTATTTACGATTTGAACTCCTGTAGTTTCGTCTAAATTAGAGGTTGTTAAATTTTCCAATACTTTTTTAGCACGCACTAAAGCGACACCTCCACCAGCAACAATGCCTTCTTCAACAGCTGCTCTTGTAGCGTGTAAAGCGTCATCTACTCTGTCTTTTTTCTCTTTCATTTCTACTTCACTTGCGGCACCAACATATAAAACTGCTACACCTCCAGCTAATTTAGCCAAGCGTTCTTGTAGTTTTTCTTTATCATAATCAGAAGTTGTGGTTTCTATTTGGGCTTTTATTTGGTTTACTCGTGCTTTTATATTTTCTGCATTTCCAGAACCATTTACAATGGTTGTATTGTCTTTATCAACCGTTACTGTTTCTGCAGTACCTAACAAATCTAACGTTGCATTTTCAAGCGTAAAACCTCTCTCTTCAGAAATTACTGTTCCGCCAGTTAAAACGGCGATGTCTTCGAGCATTGCTTTTCTACGATCACCAAAACCAGGAGCTTTTACAGCTGCAATTTTTAAACCTCCACGCAATTTATTTACTACTAATGTAGCCAATGCTTGTCCGTCAACATCTTCAGCAATGATTAATAATGGTCTTCCTGATTGCGCAACTGGTTCTAAAATTGGAAGAATTTCTTGCAAATTAGAAATCTTTTTATCAAACAATAAAATATATGGATTGTCTAAATCAGCAATCATTTTATCAGCATCTGTTACAAAATAAGGTGATAAATATCCTCTGTCAAATTGCATTCCTTCAACAACATCCACATAAGTGTCCATTCCTTTAGCTTCTTCAACTGTAATAACACCTTCTTTACCAACTTTTGAAAACGCTTTTGCAATTAAATCACCAATAACATCATCGTTATTTGCGGAAATTGCAGCAACTTGTTTTATTTTTTCTGATGAATTTCCAACTTCTTGAGCTTGTTTTGCTAGGTCAGCAACAATTGCTTCAACAGCTTTGTCAATTCCTCGTTTTAAATCCATAGGATTTGCACCAGCAGCAACGTTTTTCAAACCTTCTTTTACGATTGCTTGTGCCAAAACCGTTGCAGTTGTTGTTCCATCACCAGCCAAATCGTTGGTTCTTGAAGCAACTTCTTTCACCATTTGCGCACCCATATTTTCTAAAGGATCTTGCAACTCAATTTCTTTTGCGACTGTAACTCCATCTTTAGTGACAGTTGGAGCTCCAAAAGATTTAGAAATAATTACATTTCTTCCTTTTGGTCCTAAAGTAACTTTCACTGCATTTGCTAATGCATCAACTCCACGTTTTAATCCATCACGTGCTTCAATATCGAATTTAATATCTTTTGCCATTTTTTATAAATGTTTATTTGTTTGATTACTTAAAGTTTACTTGTTTGAATTATTTACTGAAACTATAAACTGACTACTTTTAAATAATACCAAGAATATCAGATTCACGCATCATTAAATAATCTTTTCCTTCTAATTTTAATTCAGTACCTCCATATTTGCTATACAAAACAGTGTCACCTACTTTAACGGTTAAAGGCTCATCTTTTTTCCCATTTCCAACGGCTACAACAGTTCCTTTTTGAGGTTTTTCTTTTGCATTGTCTGGTATTATAATTCCAGAAGCTGTTTTAGTTTCTGCTGGAGCAGGTTCTACAAGAACTCTGTCTGCTAAAGGTTTAATGTTTACTCCCATTTTTATATCTATTTTAGTTTATTAAAATTTATATTAACTTCTAATTATTTGTCAGAAATTGTGCCACATCAATGAAACTGACAATTTTTCGCTGATTTAAATTTCTGATTTGATTTGGTGCAAAAAAAATGCCAACGTGTCATTTTCGTTGGCATTTTTTTGTTTTAAAAAAGTTGCTTATTTAAGCGAATCGTTTGTAGTATTTTTTACTGGAGTAGTTGTTTCAATTCCTTCCAAAGTTTTGTCTAATTTGAAATTATTAGAACCTTCTCTAGGAATGGCAAAATTTGATAATAAAATCAACACAAACATGGCAATTGCTAGAGTCCAAGTTGTTCTATCTAAGAAATTATTGGTATTTTGAACGCCACCTAAAGATTGTGCACCTGCACCACCAAAAGAAGAAGACAATCCTCCACCTTTAGGATTTTGAACCATGACCATTAGTATTAATGCGACTGCGACAATCAAAATTAGGATTAAAAATGCGGTATAACTCATTGTTTGTATTTTTGTAAAATTTGTATTCTTTTTATTTGGTCTGCAAAGAAACCACTTTTTTCTGGATATTTCAAACTTAAAATTCGATATGCTTGAATGGCATTTTCATATTTTTTTTGCTCCAAATATACTTTCGCTAAAGTTTCCGTCATTAAAGAGGCATCTTGTTTGTTCTCTTGAACTACAATATTGATATTTTTATCTCTGGCAATTGGCTGAATTTTTGGGTTATTCTGAATAAATTTGTCAATCAACTCCACTTTTTCAGGAGCTATTTTTGATAGTGGTTTTTGCGCTCTTTCAATGGGTTTTTTCGCTGACAATTGCAACCACTGGTTAAAAGAGTAACTTTCTTTTGCAGAAAAAGAGATGGGTTTTCCAATCGCTAATTTTTCTTCAATTTCTTCAGATGTAATTTCGGCAATATATGGTGTTTTGGTTTCAATAATAGCTGTTGAGTTTTCCCCAAAAATCTTGGCTCTTATCTGTTGATGTATGTCTTTTTTCTGAGTATCAAAAACTGTTGAGGTGATAAAATCGAACAGGACTGCCCTATCTGAAGTGTTTGCAGCAGTAATTTTAAGTTCATTATTGTATTTAAAACTATCTTGATTTTTAAGTCCTTTCAGATACATAGCTCTTGCTACCTGAAAATAAGGAAAATCATCAATCACACTCTTCAATTCAGCAGTTTCTATTTGATGAATTGGATGTTGAAGTTCTAAAATATCAATAAACTTTGTTTTTTTCATGTTGCAAAAGTCTTACCATTTTGCCACAGAGGCGTTAAAAATATCTTGAGTAATTCTTTCAACAATTTCATCTAACGCATTTTGCAGAATACTGCCAGTTAATTGGGCATTTGCATCATAATCAGCGTAAAATGAAAAGGTTTTTTCAAAATTATCTTTTTCGACCAATTTGTTTACAAAGCGCACATTTACTGAAACCGTTAACCTGTTTTGAGCCGCAGTTTGATTAGAAGTACCACTCATAGGCGTTACTCTAAAATCGGTAATTTCTCCACTAAAAAACAAATCTCCGTTTGAATTTGTCAACGTTAAATTCGTTTGACGCGTAAACAAATCTTGCAAATCATTTGTAAATCGTTGCGTTAAAGCTGGCTCTACCAAAGGTGCTTGATTTGGAAAAAAATCTATCTGAATGGTTTTGGCATCTCCAGTATTTCCTCCCGTAAAAGAATAAGCACCACAAGCAACAATCACCAAACTTATGATAACGAAAATAGATATATTTAGTATTTTTTTCATACAGTTAATTTCGGGTTTAAAGTTCAAAATTTCGGGTTCAGAGTTCAACGTTTTTTAACCTTGAATTTTAAATCTTGAACCTCATTACAAATCATATTGTTTTATTTTTCGATACAAAGTTCGCTCGGAAATGCCTAATTCTTTTGCGGCTAATTTACGTTTATCTTTATTTTTTTCTAAGGAACGTTTGATCATTTCAATCTCTTTGTCTTGTAAAGATAAACTTTCATCCTCTTCAATAGTTTCAATGAAATCGTAATTTTTTTCTACAGATGCTTTTTGAGGAATGTTCAGCACTTCAACATTTCTAGTATTCACTTCTTTGTCTCCATAAATTTTTTCAATCAATTGATGATTTTCTTCCTGAACTTCTTCAATATTTCCACTTTTCAATAAATCCAATGTCAATTTTTTCAAATCATTGATATCATTACGCATGTCAAACAAAATTTTGTACATAATATCACGTTCACTCGAAAAATCATTGTCTTTTTTTCCACCCATAATTGCGGGTAAATTTCCTCTATTATCAGGCAAATATTGTTTTAGTTTTGCGCCAGAAATATTCCTGTTTTCTTCAATTACTGAAATTTGTTCTGCCAAATTTTTCAACTGACGGATATTACCAGGAAAGCGATAATTCAATAAAATAGTTACAGCATCTTCTTCTAAACGAACTGTTGGCATTCTATATTTTTGAGCAAAATCAGCTGCAAATTTTCGAAACAACAAATGAATGTCTTGATTTCGTTCTCTTAACGAAGGTAAAAAAATTTCGACAGTACTCAACCTATAATATAAATCTTCTCTAAATCGCTCTTTTTCAATAGCTGTATTCATATTTACGTTGGTTGCAGCCACAATTCGAACATCTGTTTTTTGTACTGCTGAGGAACCTACTTTTATAAATTCGCCATTTTCCAAAACACGCAATAAACGAACTTGTGTAGTGAGTGGCAATTCGCCAACTTCATCCAAAAAAATAGTGCCACCATCAGCCACTTCAAAATAGCCTTTTCTATCTTGAGTTGCTCCTGTAAAAGACCCTTTTTCATGCCCAAATAATTCGCTATCAATGGTTCCTTCAGGAATTGCACCACAATTTACAGCAATGTATTTTGCATGTTTTCTATGTGATAATTGATGAATGATTTTGGGAATATTTTCTTTCCCAACACCACTTTCTCCTGTCACCAAAACAGAAATGTCAGTAGGCGCAACACGCACTGCTTTTTCCAGAGCCATGTTGAGATGCAAATCATTTCCTATGATGCCAAAACGTTGTTTTAATACTTGTAAATCTTCCATCTTAACTTTAGTTTGAAAAGTTTAAGGGTTTAATAGTTTAAAGGTTCGAAACTTAAAATTCTAAACTTCTATTTTTTTAACAACTGTTCCTTTCCCTTTGGGAAGGAAAGGATGGGCTATTAATTATTATCTGAATACCTAACTGCAACTCCTCTCAAGGTTGCAGAGGTACAATCTGTTACTTTTACCATCACAAAATCGCCTAATTTATAGTGTTCTTTTGCAAAAACAATGACTGTATTTTGAGTATTTCTTCCTTTCCATTCATTTGGATTTTTTTTAGAAACACCTTCAATAAGCACTTCTTCAATTTTTCCTAAATGTTGTTGTGTTCTATATAAACTATGTTTTTGTTGCAACTCAATTACTTCTTCTAAACGACGTTTTTTTACTTCATCAGGGACATCATCTACCATTTTCTTTTCTGCCAACGTTCCTGGTCTTTCAGAATACGCAAACATGAATCCAAAATCATATTTCACATACTCCATCAACGCCAAAGTATCTTGATGGTCTTGCTCCGATTCGCCACAAAAACCCACAATGGTGTCTTGTGAAAGTGCCATTTCAGGAATTATTTTAAAAATATTGTCTATCAACTGCATATATTCTTCACGAGTGTGTTGTCTGTTCATGGCTTTTAGCATGTTGTTGCTACCACTTTGCATTGGAAGGTGAATGTATTTACAGATATTTTTGTGTTTTGCGATTACATGGATCACATCCAAGCTCATGTCTTGTGGATTTGAAGTAGAGAAACGAAAACGTGTTTTTGGAAATTCAGTGGCGCACATATCTAATAATTGTGCAAAATCTAAAGCGGTTGCTTGTGCCATTTCTGATGCTTTTTTGAAGTCTTTTTTCAAGCCTCCACCAAACCATAAATAGCTATCAACATTTTGACCCAGCAAAGTAATTTCTTTAAAATTACTGTCTACCATACTGCGAATTTCTTCCAAAATACTTTTTGGATCACGACTTCTTTCACGTCCTCGTGTAAAAGGCACCACGCAAAAAGTACACATATTGTCACAACCTCTTGTGATAGAAACAAATGCCGAAACTCCATTCGAATTTAAACGAACTGGAGAAACATCTCCATAGGTTTCGTCTTTTGATAAAATTACGTTTACAGCATCTCTTCCTGCTTCAATTTCTTGTAAAAGATTGGGTAAATCACGATACGCATCAGGTCCAACAACCAAATCAACAATTTTTTCTTCTTCTAAAAATTTTTCTTTCAAACGTTCTGCCATACAACCCAAAACACCGACTTTCATGTTTTTGTTGATTTTTTTCACAGCATTGTATTTTTTTAGGCGATTTCGAACTGTAGTTTCTGCTTTTTCACGAATTGAACAGGTATTTACCAACACCAAATCAGCTTCTTCCAAAATTTGAGTGGTGTTAAAACCTTGATCAGCAAGGATTGAAGCTACAATTTCACTGTCATTCATATTCATTTGACAGCCATAGCTTTCAATGAATAATTTCTTTGTATTTCCTTCTTTAGGTTCCGTCACAAGTGCTTTGCCTTGCAGTTTTTCTTCAATTACTTTTACGATGGGTTCCATGAAATAAATTTGAAAATAATGGGCTACAAAGATACAATCAAAATTCAATCTTAATGACAAATTGGCAGAAAAATAGCTTTTGTTTTTTGTTAATTTGTTTCTAAAATCACAGAATAGATTTTTAATAAAAAAAAACTACATACTTTTGCAGTCGAAAATTAAACACGCTTTCAAAGCGTTTTAGTGACAAATCAAAAAAATGGCAAAAAATTTAGTTATTGTTGAGTCTCCTGCAAAAGCAAAAACCATTGAAAAATTCTTAGGAAAAGATTTTCAAGTAGAATCAAGTTATGGTCATATTGCAGACTTACCTTCCAAAGAATTAGGAATTGATATTGATGGGGATTTTTCTCCAAAATACATGGTTTCTGATGATAAAATTGCATTGGTTCAAAAGTTGAAAAAGTTATCAAAAAAAGCAGAAACCATCTGGTTAGCAAGTGACGAAGACCGTGAAGGAGAAGCCATTGCGTGGCATTTAAAAGAACAATTAGAATTAAAAGATTCGAATACAAAACGAATTGTTTTTCATGAAATTACCAAAAATGCTATTTTAAAAGCAGTCGAAAATCCAAGAGATATTGATTATAATATGGTGAATGCACAACAAGCACGAAGAGTACTAGATCGTTTGGTGGGCTATGAATTATCACCAGTTTTATGGCGAAAAGTAAAAGGAGGTTTGTCAGCTGGAAGAGTGCAATCAGTAGCTGTAAGGTTGATTGTTGAAAGAGAAAGAAGTATTCAAGAATTTGTTTCAGAATCACATTATAAAGTAATTGCAGAATTTTATGGTGAAGAAGGAAAACCTTTTAAAGCGACCATTCCTAAAAATTTTGACACCAAAGAAGAAGCTGAAGATTTTTTAAATTCTTGCAAAAAAGCAGCTTTTTCAATTGCAGATTTGACAAAAAAACCCGCATCAAAAACGCCTGCAGCACCTTTTACAACCTCAACTTTACAACAAGAAGCTGCAAGAAAATTAGGTTTTGCTGTGTCAAGAACCATGCAAGTTGCACAACGTTTATATGAAGCTGGTTTGATTACTTATATGAGAACAGATAGTTTGAATTTATCAGTAGAGGCAAGAAATGCTGCTGCTGAAGAAATCACAAATTATTATGGAAAAGAATATAGTTTTCCGCGAGTTTTTAAATCGAAACAAAAAGGTGCACAAGAAGCTCATGAGGCAATCAGGCCTACAAACATGAAAATGCATTCGGTAAATGTGGAATATGATCAAGATAAATTATATGATTTGATCTGGAAAAGAACATTGGCTTCGCAAATGAGTGATGCTTTGTTGGAAAGAACAAACGTGAAAATCGATAACACTATAAACGATAAAATATTTACTGCAAATGGCGAAATGATTCAGTTTGATGGATTTTTAAAAGTCTATTTAGAAGGAACTGACAATGAAGATGAGGAACAAGAAGGCATGTTGCCAACCTTAAAAATCAACGAAAAATTGGGGTATCATTACATCAATGCAACGCAGCGTTTTACGGCACCACCTTATCGTTTTACGGAAGCTTCTTTGGTGAAACAATTGGAAGAATTAGGCATTGGGCGCCCGTCAACCTATGCTCCAACAATTTCTACCATTCAAAAAAGAGGCTATGTTGACAAAGGTCAAAATGAAGGTAATCTTAGAGACTATGAACAAATTACCCTGTCAAATGGTGTTATTTTAAAAAAAATTATAACAGAAAAAACAGGATCAGACAAGGGAAAATTAGTGCCAACTGATATTGGAAATATTGTAAATGATTTTTTAGTAGCAAACTTTTCATCAATTTTAGATTTTGGATTTACTGCAAAAGTAGAATCCTCTTTTGATGATATTTCTGAAGGAGCAGAAAATTGGACAGAAATGATTCGTGATTTTTATAAAAAATTCCATGAAAATGTAGAAGATGTCAAAGAACATGCGGAAAGAGAAAGTGGCGAACGTATTTTAGGAGAACATCCTGTATCTGGAAAAATGGTCTTAGTGCGTTTGGGAAAATTCGGTGCCATTGCGCAAATTGGCGCACCTGAAGATGATGAAAAAATATTTGCAAGTTTGAATCCTGATCAAAATTTAGGAACTATCACACTCGAAGAAGCTTTGGAATTATTTTTATTACCAAAAACATTGGGCAAGTTCAAAAACGAAGAAGTTATTGTTTCAAACGGAAGATTTGGACCGTATATTAAATTTGGAGAGTTGTTTGTTTCATTAGAAAAAAATGAAAATCCGATGGAAGTTGATTTGGAAAGAGCCAAAGAACTCATTATCGCCAAACAAAAAGCAGATGCACCCATAGCAATTTATGAAAATTTGCCTGTACAAAAAGGAACAGGCCGTTTTGGACCATTTATCAAATGGAATAATATTTTTATCAATGTCAATAAAAAATATGATTTTGATGACTTGTCTGAAAATGATATTATTGAGTTAATTGAAGATAAAAAACAAAAAGAGATTGACAAAGTGATTTATGATTGGCAAGATGCAGGCATCAAAGTTGAAAAAGGAAGATGGGGAAGATTTCACGTGTTGAAAGGAAAAATTAAAATTGAGTTGCCCAAAACAACCAATATCGAAAAATTGACCAAAGAAAAAGCCATTGAAATGATTGAAGCTAAAATGCCCAAGAAAAAAACAATAAAAAAGAAGACGACTGTAAAAAAGAAATAAGGATTTCCTATAATGCGATAGAAAAAAAATTACATGAATACAGCCTTTTTATCCCCAGTTGAAGAAAATGCAATTGCACATTTGGTATTGCAATCACCATCATGTATTGGAAAAATAATTCAAATTCACACCCAAAAAGAAGGTTTTCCAGAATTAAAAAATGTTCAAATTGCCATTTTTGGTGTTCAAGAAGACCGAAATTCTGAAAATAATTTTGGTTGTGGTGAAAATCTTCATTTTATCCGAAGAAAATTCTATGAACTTTTTCCCGGAAATTGGCAAACACAAATTGCTGATTTGGGCAACGTTAAAAAAGGAAATTCAGTCATTGATACCTATTTTGCAGTTGCAGAAATCATCAATCATTTATTAAAAAAGAATATCATTCCTGTAATTTTAGGCGGTGGTCAAGATATTACTTATGTAAATTATAGAGCTTATGATACGCTTGAACAAACTGTAAATATCACTACAGTTGACAGTCGTTTTGATTTGGGAAGTTTTGAAGACGGGTTAACCTCACAATCTTATTTGAGTAAAATTATTATGCAAGAACCCAATAATTTATTCAATTATACGAACGTTGGGTATCAAACATACTTCAATCCACAAGAAGAAATTACGCTATTAGAAAGTTTGTATTTTGACACTTACAGACTTGGAAAAGCCAAAGAATTAGAAAATATTGAGCCCGCTTTTAGAGACGCAGATATTGTTTCTATTGATATTGGCGCCATAAAACAAAGTGATGCTCCAGCCAATAACAATGCATCACCAAATGGATTTCAAGGAGATGAAATTTGTGCCATTGCAAGATATGCAGGCATAAGTGACAAAGTTTCGTCCTTCGGAATTTATGAATATAATTCTAAATACGATCAAAATCATCAAACAGCGAATTTAATTGCACAAATGATTTGGTATTTCATAGAAGGTGTAAATTTTAGAGTGAAAGATTATCCTTTTACAAACAAAGAAGAGTATCAAAAATTTACAGTGATATTCGAAGATGATGATCCGTTAATTTTTTACAAAAGCCATAAAACTGGCAGATGGTGGATTGAAGTTCATATTTTTTCAGATAATAAATACAAAAGACATGCGTTAATACCGTGTACATATCAAGATTACAAAGAGGCAACATCACATAAAATACCCGAAAGATGGTATAAAGCCATGAAAAAATTGATGTAATGAAAAATAGTGAAAAATAGAAAGTTAAATACAAACTTAACATTGTATTTTAGCAAAAAAAATAATAGGTTTACAAACTTTTTAGTAAAGACAATATTTATATGAAGAAAGCAGCAATATTTGCACTTTTAATTACTTTTTTTTATAGTTGCGGGTCAAAAGACAGAGGAGAACTAGTAGGCGTTAACGCGAAAAAGAAATGGTTTTCAGAAAAGCCTTATGGAATGGCATTGATTCCTGGAGGCTCTTTTACTATGGGAAAACAAGATCAAGACATGATTGGGTCATTGAATGCGCCAACCAAAACGGTTACAGTAAGACCTTATTACATGGATGAAACTGAAATCACGAACAATGAATACAAAGAATTTGTTTTTTGGGTTCGCGATTCTGTCGTTAGAACACGTTTGGCATACCAAGCAGAATTTGCTTCGTTAGGAAATGCAAATCCTGATCCAAATGGTAAAAAACGTACAGCTGGCATTCAGCAGTATGCTTTTAAAACAGCAGATACAACAAATTTATCCCCGTATCAAAAATATATGTTCGAAAACTACTATCAGTTTGATACCATTCAGCCTTTGAATTGGCAAACAGAAATTGTTTGGAACAAGAACGAGTACCCAGACACTGATTATGTTGAAGTTATGGATTCTTTGTACATTAAAAAAGATGATGCTGTTGATGGAGTCAGAACATTCAATACCAAGTTTTTAAACTACAAATATTCTTGGTTTGACAGAGACAACGCAGCCAGAAAAGGAGGAGATAGAAAAAATTTCGTGCAAACAGAGGTGTTAAATATTTATCCTGACACCACAGTTTGGGTAAAAGATTTCAATTATTCTTACAATGATCCAATGCACCAAGATTACTTTTACCATCAATCTTATGGAGATTATCCCGTAGTTGGTGTTACTTGGAATCAAGCAAACGCTTTTTGCAATTGGAGAACCAAAAAGAAAAATGATTTTTTAAGAGGTCAAAAGAATGTAACATTGGTTCCTGAATTCAGATTACCAACAGAAGCTGAATGGGAATACGCCGCAAGAGGTGGTCTGGAATTTGCAACTTATCCTTGGGGAACAGGAAGTACTACGAGTGATAGAGGTTGTTTCTTGGCTAACTTTAAACCTGTAAGAGGAAATTATGCAGTGGATGGTGCTTTATATACAATGGAAGCAAAATCATTTAACGCAAATGATTATGGATTGTATAATATGGCAGGAAATGTGTCTGAATGGACAAACACCGCTTACAATCAATCTTCTTATTATATGGCTTCAACTATGAATCCAAATGTAGAAGATAGAAATAACAAACGAAAAATAACACGAGGAGGATCTTGGAAAGATGTTGCTTACTTCCTAGAAGTTGGCTCAAGAGACTTTGAATATGCAGATACTGCAAGAAGTTATATTGGTTTTAGAACCGTACAAAATTATATTGGCACAGGAAACAAATAAAAATTAGAAATTAAAAATTAAAGTTTAATATATCTTATGGCACAATCAAGATCTTACAAAAAAACAATGAATTTCATCTATGGAATGGGAGCTGCAGTAGTAATTATTGGAGCATTATTTAAAATTCAACATTTTGAAATATTCGGAATATCTGGAGGCATAATGCTAACAATTGGTTTGCTAGTTGAAGCAGCAGTATTCGCAGTTTCAGCATTTGACCCTCCTGAAGAAGATTTCGATTGGACAAAAGTATATCCAGAGTTAGGGCAAGATGGACTTATGTCGGATAAAAAATTAGGAACTGATGGCATGTTGTCTCAAAAATTAGACAATTTATTGAAAGAAGCTAAAATAGATTCCGCATTGATGGAAAGCTTGGGTTCAAGCATGAAAAACTTTCAAAATGCAGCTGTTGGGTTGTCTGCCGCATCTGAAAGTGTCGCTTCTACAAATAAATACAATGAACAAGTTTCATTGGCGGCAATTCAAATGGAATCCTTGAATAACCTATACAAATCTCAACTAGAAAATTCAAGCAAACAAGCTGAATTAAATTCAGAAGTAATAGAAAATACACAAAAGCTTAAAGAACAAATGGAATCTTTAGCTAAAAATTTATCTTCTTTAAATGGTGTTTATGGGGGAATGCTTTCTGCAATGACAGTAAAATAATTAGTATAATAAAACAAAGTTAACTTTAAAAAAACTAGTTAAAATGGCAGCAGGAAAAATGTCGGCAAGACAAAAGATGATAAACCTTATGTATCTTGTATTTATTGCAATGTTAGCGATGAATATGAGCAAAGAGGTATTGTCAGCTTTTGGTTTTATGAATGAAAAACTTAAAGAAAACAACCTTTCAACAACGTTAAAAAACAATAGTGCTTATGAGAATTTAGCAACCAAAGCATCTGAACAATCAGCAAAATTCGGGATACTTTATGAACAAGCCAAAGAGATCAAAAAATACTCTTCTGAATTTTACGCTTATTTAGATGATTTGAAATCAAAAATGACAGCCGAGATTGAAGATAAATCTGATTATGAATCCATGGATAAAACCGACTTTTTAGATACTTATTTCTTTAAAGGAGATGGTTACACAAAATATGGACAATTATTTCTTGAAAATATCAATGGTTATAGAACAAAATTAATCAAAGTTTTAGGAGCTGATAGTAAGTTTGTCCCAGTAATCAATAAAAGATTTAGCACAGATGATGTTAACTTGTCTGAATCAAACAAAAAAATAAGTTGGTTAAAATCGCGTTACGAGGGTTTTCCAATGATAGCTTCGCTGACAAATTTCACTCAAATGCAAGCAGATATCAAAAACACTGAAAGTGATATTATTACTGATTTATTGGGTGGAAAATTAGAAGAATCGCTTTCTCTAAGTAATTATACTGGAATTGTAAGTTTAGAAAAAACTGCTTATTTTGCTGGTGAATCTGTAAAGGGACAAGTAGTCTTAGGACGTTATGATGCTACCTTAGTCCCAAACAAAGTACTACTAAATGGTGCTGATGTTACTAAAAACGTAAAAGACGGACAAGTAATTCTAAACATGCCCGCAGGAAATGTAGGTGAAAAGACAATCAAAGGAACTATTTTTTTTACCGAAAATGGAGAAGAAGTGCCTGTGCCTTTTGAAAGTACTTATTCAGTAATTCCTGAACCAAGTAGTGCAGTAGTTTCTGCTGACAAAATGAATGTCGTGTATAGAGGTTTAGACAATCCTATTTCGGTTTCTTTGCCAGGGGTGAGTGATAACAATATCAATGTTTCTGCAACAGGAGGCTCTCTATCAGGGAAAAATGGAAAGTATAGTATTAAACCTGGTGCTGGAAATATTGCAATAATCAATGTAAGTGCAAAATTGAGCAGTGGAAAAACCGTAAACTCAAAAGCAACCTTTAGAATCAAAGACATTCCTGCAGCCATGGGTTCAGTTCGTGGACAATATGGAATCGTTTCTATGCCAAAAACTGGTTTGGCAAACGCACCAATTGCAGCTGGTTTGCCAGATTTTGAATTCGATTTAAGCATCGTTGTTCAAAGTTTTAAAATTAAAGTGCCTGGACAGTTAACCATTATTGTAAATGGTTCAACCTTAAATGCAGCAGCAAAAGCTGCACTAGGAAAAGCACAAAGAGGTGATATTGTCAATATTTATGACATTAAAGCTACTGCAAACGGAGTGCCTATCTCAAAGGTATTGCCTGTAAGTATTGATATAACAAATTAAAAAAATTAAACGATATGTTTAAAAAAGTTTTCTTAGTATTTTTCTTAAGCATGATTAGTTTCACTATCAATGCACAATCAAATTTGTTAAACGCTAAAACCGTTGAACAAATTGGCAAAAAAAATGAAAAACAATTATTGTCAGATAATGATGCTCCTATTCCTTATGGCTATGTAGATGATAGAGATATAATGTGGTCTAAAGTGGTTTGGGAATTTATTGATTTGAATCAAAAAATCAATTTACCCTATTATTTTCCAATTGATACAATCAATATTTCTTCAGAAAGACGCTCTTTATTTGACACTTTAATTCGTGGCATCAAACAAGGAAAAATCAAAGAAGCTTATACAGATTCTTTCTTTACATCAAAAATTACACAATCAGAAATTGATACAAGATTGGTAAATATCCGTGATGAAAATGGGTATAAAGATACTTTCAGAATTCAAACTCAAGATGTTGAAGGGTATATGTTAAAAGGAATGTGGTATTTTGACAAACGTCAAGGTGAATTAAAATATCGCTTATTGGCATTAGCACCCATGGGAAAAGATGTCCAAACATTGGGGATTAAAGAAATCGAAGACGAAAATTTATACGAATTATTCTGGGTATTTTTCCCATCTGCAAGAGAAGTTTTGCACGATTCAAAAGTTTTCAATCCAGAAAATACAAGTAATCCAATTTCATTTGACCATTTATTGAATGCACGAAGATTTAGTTCAGTAATTGTAAAAGAAGAAAATATTTATGGCAACCGAGCCATTTCAGATTATGTTCGTGGAAATTCGTTATTCCAACTTTTGGAAGCAAACAAAATCAAAGAAGATATTAGAGACAAAGAAATGGACATGTGGAATTATTAAAATTCTACTAAACACAACTACAAAACGTTTGCGAAAGCAAGCGTTTTTTTTATTTAAAAAGTACCCCAAACTTACTTACTTTTACACTGTGAAAATAGACTATATTATTGTTGGTTTGGGTTTGGCAGGACTCTCTTTTGCTGAAGAATTAATCACTGCTAAAAAATCATTTTTGGTTTTTGAAGACGATTCACAAACCTCATCTTTGGTTGCAGGAGGTATTTATAATCCTGTGATTTTAAAACGATTTACACCTGTTTGGAATGCCAAAGAGCAACTCGAAATTGCACTCCCTTTTTATGAAAAGCTAGCACAAAAATTCAATCAAAAGTTTGATAAAAAGTTCATAACCAAAAAAGTTTTCAAATCCATTGAAGAACAAAACAATTGGTTTACGGCACTTGACAAACCCAATTTAACAGATTATTTAGACCCAAATTTAGACAGTAAAAAATACGAAGGTGTCATTGGTGATTTGTGTTTTGGAAACGTCAAAGAAACTGGCAGAATTGACACTAAAAAACTAGTAGAAGCTTACAGAGATTTTCTTGAAAAAGAAAACAAAATCCAATTTGAAAAGTTTGATTATTCGAAAATTGAATTTGAAGAAGATGGCATTACTTATAAAAATATCGCTGCTCAAAAAATTGTTTTTTGTGAGGGTTTTGGCATGAAAAAAAATCCATTTTTTAATTATTTACCATTGAACGAGGCAAAAGGTGAATTGATTATCATTCACGCACCAAAATTAGATATCGATTTTTTAGTGAAATCTACTTTATTTGTATTGCCTTTAGGAAATCATTATTATAAAGTTGGCGCAACTTTCAATTGGAATGACAAAACTTCACATCCATCAGAAGAAGGAAAAATGGAATTAGTTGAAAAACTACAAAAAGTTTTAAATATTCCTTATGAAATTGTGGAACAATCTGCAGGAATAAGGCCTACAGTGAAAGACAGAAGACCTTTGGTTGGTGTGCATAAAAAATTTCCTCAATTGGCAATTTTGAATGGTTTGGGAACACGTGGTGTAATGATTGCACCAACAGTTGCCAAACAATTATTTCATCACATAGAAAATCAAGAAAAATTAGATTCAGAAATTGATATTAATCGTTTTTCTTCGTAAATTTTTTATCAAAACTCACAAACATATTGATCCAAAGAATTCTTGATAATCGCAAACTTACAGGCGCTAAAATCACCAACGAAAGGATAATCACTAAAAAAGAATGCAATAAAGTTAATCCAAAAATGAGTTTGGCAATCACAAAAGATGCTACAGAAATTGCCACTGTCAATCCATAATTTACATACATTGCTCCATAGAAAAAGGAAGGTTCTAACATGTATTTTAAATTACAATTTGAACAATGTGCATGAATTTCAGTAATTTTTGAAGGTTGTAAAGTGAACTTGTTTTTAAAAAAATCACCTTCATGACATCTGGGACATTTTCCTCTAAAAATACTATACAATTTGGTTCCTTTTTTAAACATGATACAAATTAAAATTTACATACTTTTGCAAAAGTAAAATTTTTTAAACTTTAATTACGTAACAATTATTACATTTTATGTTAAACGTTCATAACTTATCAGTGACTTTCATGGGAACTGATTTATTTTCTGGCATTACTTTCAAACTAAATAAAGGTGATAGAATTGGATTGATTGGAAAAAACGGCGCTGGAAAATCAACACTCTTAAAAGTGCTTTCAAAAGATATTGAAAGTAGTGCAGGAACAATGGCTTTTGATAAAGATGTAAGAATTGGTTTCCTTCGTCAAGATATTGATTTTGTGGAAGGAAGAACCATTTTAGAAGAAGCCTATCAAGCTTTTGAAGAAATCAAAGAAATTGAACTAAAACTAGAAGGAATCAACGAACAATTGGTCACAAGAACTGATTATGAAAGCGAAGGATACTCTCAATTAATTCATGATTTAACGGATTTAACTGAACGTTATGAGCTATTAGGAGGTTATAATTACCAAGGAGATACTGAGAAAATTTTGCAAGGGTTGGGTTTTCAAAGAGAAGATTTTGATAAACTAACAGATACGTTTTCTGGTGGATGGAGAATGCGAATTGAATTGGCAAAATTACTATTACAAAACAACGATATTTTGTTGCTTGATGAACCAACAAACCATTTGGATATTGAATCTATTATTTGGTTAGAAAACTTTTTGAAAAATTATTCTGGTGCCATAGTCCTAGTTTCTCACGATAAAATGTTCCTAGACAACGTAACCAATAGAACTATTGAAATTTCTTTGGGTCAAATTTATGACTACAAAAAACCCTATTCTCAATTCCTAGAATTGCGTGGAGAAATCAAAGAAAAACAGTTACAAGCTCAAAAAAATCAGGAAAAAGAAATCAAAGCAAAACAACAACTAATTGATAAATTCCGAGCAAAAGCTAACAAAGCTGCTATGGCGCAATCACTCATCAAACAGTTGGATAAAGTGGAGCGAATTGAAGTGGACCAGGATGATAACGCTGTGATGAATGTACGATTTGCAATCTCAAAAGAACCTGGAAGAATCATTGTAGAAGCTGAAAATGTTTCAAAATATTATGGCGATAAAAAGATTTTAGAAAATGTAAACCTGCTGATTGAACGCAATAGTAAAATTGCTTTTGTAGGTCAAAACGGACAAGGAAAATCTACGTTGGCGAAAATGATGGTAGGCGAAATTCCATTTAAAGGGCACTTAAAATTAGGTCACAATGTACAAGTTGGTTATTTTGCACAAAATCAATCAGAATATTTGCCACCCGAAAAAACAGTGTTGGAAATCATGGAAGATACTGCAACTGACGGCAATAGAATGCGGGTAAGAGACTTATTAGGTTCGTTTTTGTTTGGAGGAGATGCCGTGGATAAAAAAGCAAAAGTACTTTCAGGAGGAGAACGTAATAGATTGGCTTTGTGCAAGTTATTGTTGCAGCCATTCAATGTTTTGATTATGGATGAGCCTACAAACCACTTGGATATTGCCTCAAAAAACGTATTGAAAGAAGCCTTAAAACAGTTCAATGGCACCTTGATTTTGGTTTCTCACGATCGTGAATTTTTACAAGGATTAACCACCACAGTTTATGGGTTTAAAGACCATATCATCAAAGAATATTTGGGCGATATTGATTATTTCTTAGAGCAACACAAAATGGAAAGTTTGCGTGATGCAGAAAAAAGAACCATTATCAAAGAAGAAAAATCCAACGAAAAATCTGCAGCATTGCTGTTGTCAAAAGACCAAGAAAAAGATCTTAAAAAACTCAATAACAAAATTTCAAGAATAGAAACTGAAATTTCAGATTTGGAATTAGCTATCGAAAAATTAGATGCTGATTTGGAAAAAGATTATGCTGAAGTATCCGTAAGACCAAACTTTTTTGAAAACTATAATGCCAAAAAAGCAAAAATCGAAAAATTAATGCACGAATGGGAACAACTTGAAGAGCAAGTTGAAAGTATTTCTTAATTGATTTTAAAGTAATTATAGGGTTTTATAAAAATCAAACTTTATACTACTCTATTTTTTTGTCCTCATTGTGACTTTTGTGAAACTACTAAATCATCAATATTATTTTAATTTACTTTTGATTTGGAAACAAAAAATGATTTTTTTAATGACCCAATTTTAGTAAGAACCCAACAAATCTCTCTCCCAATTTTAGAAGAAAAAGGTGTTGAATTGTGTATCAAAAGAGAAGACGAAATTCATCCTTTTGTATCTGGAAATAAATTTCGAAAACTAAAATACAATCTCTTAGAAGCTCAAAATCATCAGAAAAAAACAATCCTTACGTTTGGTGGTGCTTTTTCAAATCATATTGTAGCGACTGCTGTTGCTGGAAAAATAATGGGTTTTAATACTATTGGCGTTATTAGAGGTGATGAATTAGTCATAGATTTTAATAAAACAATTCAAGGAAATTCTACTTTACAAAAAGCCCAAAAAGATGGAATGAAATTCGAATTTGTGTCAAGAGAAGATTATAAAACAAAAACCTCAAAAACTTTTCTAAGGAAACTAAAAGAGAAATTTGGCGATTTTTATTTGATTCCCGAAGGAGGCACTAATGAATTGGCCATCAAAGGTTGTGAAGAGATTTTAACAACCCAAGATTCAAATTTCGATTATATTTGTTGTGCAATTGGAACAGGAGGCACCATTGCAGGATTGATTAATGCTTCATTGAAACATCAAAAAGTGATTGGATTTCCTGCTTTGAAAGGCGATTTTTTAAGCAAAGAAATTGAAAAATATGCAACTAAAAACAATTGGTATTTGCAAACTGAGTATCATTTTGGTGGTTATGCAAAATACAACTCAACATTAATTCGTTTTATCAATGAATTTAAAAATAAAACAACAGTATTGCTTGACCCAGTTTATACCTCAAAAATGCTATTTGGTTTGTTGGAAATGATTAAAAACAATAACTTTGAAAAAGGAACAAAAATCCTAGTAATTCACACTGGAGGTTTGCAGGGAATTTCAGGATTTAATAAAAAAATAAAAAATAAAAATGAAGAAATTATCTTTTTAAAATGAATGTAAGACATGTGATTTTTTGTTTGAGTGCGTTGGTAATTTCAAGTTGTGCTTCAAAGAAAACTGTGGTAAAACCTAAAAAAAAACAAACCATAACTGTTGTTGAAGATGAACCAAAAAAATTGCCATCGGTTAAAGAAAAGAAACACGTTGAAGAATTAAAAGACAAAAAAGAAAACCACAACAAATACACGCTCGAATATATTCAAAGATTTGCGCCAATTGCTGTGAGAAAAATGCATGTGCACAAAATTCCAGCAAGCATTACACTTGCACAAGGTGTCTTAGAATCTGGCAGTGGACGAAGTGTGTTGGCACTAAAATCCAACAATCATTTTGGAATTAAATGTCACACAAATTGGACGGGAGAAAGCGTAACTCATGATGATGATGAAAAAGGGGAATGTTTCAGAAAATACCAATACCCTGAAACGTCGTATGATGATCATGCTGCTTTTTTAACGCAAAGAAAACGCTACGCATTTCTTTTTTCATTCAAAACAGAGGACTATAAAAAATGGGCAAGAGGTTTGAAAGATGCAGGCTATGCTACTGATGTTAATTATCCTGAAAAAATTATCAAAATCATTGAAGATTATGAATTATATGAGTTTGACAAAATAAAGAAAGACGACCCAAAATATGCGATTTCCAATATAAAATATGAAGAAATAATCAAAAAAGAAACTACTTATGAGGTAAAAAAAGGAGACACCTTATATTCTATTTCAAAGCGATTTGCGATTTCATTAGACGAGTTAAAAAAACGAAATAACCTAAAAGACGATATCATTTCTCTAGGTCAAAAACTTATTATTCAATAAAAATATGCCAATCATAAAATCCGTAAACGGAAAATCACCTCAAATTCCTGAAGATTGTTACATTGCTGAAAATGCAACTATTGTTGGAGAAGTTATCGTTGGGAAACAATGCAGTATCTGGTTCAATGCTGTGATTAGAGGTGATGTCCATTATATCAAAATGGGTAATAAAGTAAATATTCAAGATGGTGCTGTGATTCATGCGACTTACCTAAAATCTCCTACCAATATTGGCAATAATGTTTCTATTGGTCACAACGCGATTGTGCATGGTTGCACGATTCACGACAATGTTTTGGTAGGAATGGGTGCCATTATTATGGATGATTGCATTATCGAATCAAACTCAATTATTGCTGCTGGTGCTGTTGTCACTAAAAATACGATTGTTGAAAGTGGAAGTATTTATGCAGGCGTTCCTGCAAAAAAAGTAAAAGACATTTCTCCGGAATTAATTTCAGGGGAAATTGACAGAATTGCTAACAACTACGTGAAATATTCAAGTTGGTTTAAAGAGTAATGAATTTTTTTTACAAATTATAAACCCAATTTCACGAATGAAATTGGGTTTATAAACAAACTAATTAATCAAATATTACTTTCTATTTTGTTGGTTTTGCATATTTCCACGATTATTTCCAAAATTGCTTCCTGAATTGTTTCGATTGTCCATCATTTTTTTTCCTTGCATTTTTTTAACCATTGCCAATTTTTCAAACTTTTCGAATTGTTCTTTGGTCAATACTTCTTTCATTTTTGTTTTCATCATAATTTGATGATCTAACCGTTGATTTTGCATGGCAAAAAGTTCATCAGCTGATGGTTTTTGTTTGTTGACTCTTGCCGCTTTCATTTTTTCCATGTTTGCAATTCTTTGATTAGCTTGAGCTTGCAATAATGGTTTGATTTGATTTTGCTGTTTTTCACTCAAATCTAAATTTAAAGTCATTCGTTTTAGAGCCAACATAGTGTGTTGTTCAACGCTAAATTCAGGTCTGTTTTGTAATCCTTTTTGATTTTTGTTTTGTTGTGCATTTGCAGTAAACGTTACTGCTATTGCCATCATTAAGATGCTTGCGAAAGTTTTCATTTTTATTATTTATATTTTTTATTGATACCTCTTTGACTAATAAAAAAACAAAAGGTTTAACTTTACCGCAGCTTTTAACAAGCGATTAACAGCAATCAACCATGAAAAAAATCATTTTTTTATTCTTTTTTATTTCTTTGAATGCAAAAGCTCAAGAAACTATCAAAGTAGATTTAAGCAATCCAAATGCGACTATTTACACACATTTATATTTTCTGCAAGACGACACCTATGAACCAGCAAAAGCTGCAAAAACGATGTTTGGGTTGACTTCGAAAATTGCTATTGACAAGGCAATAAAGCTGAAAAAAATATTGGATGGCAAGGGTTTATTTGTTGATTTCAATAAAATTCCTAATGATCCTAATTTTAACGATACTATTGGTTACGTTCGAGTTTACAAATATGTATTGTTTCCAAAAAGAATGCCTCAAGTTTATGTAGAGAAAATCAATGGAAAATGGTATTATTCACCAGAAACTATCTCCGAAATCGATGCAATTTACAACCAAGTTTTTCCATGGTATGTGCACAAATTACAACAAATCATTCCTAATTTAGGACATAAAAAAGCATTTGGATTTGAACTTTGGCAATTTATAGGAGTTGTTTTGATGTTTATTATATCTGTATTAATTTTTTTAATCGTAAAAAAACTTTCTTATTGGGTATTACAAGCCCTTCAAGAAAAAATCACACTTGTTGTCTCAAATAACGAAGACAAATTGATGCTCAAAAGACTTGCACATCCAATTAGCTTGGTGATTGGTATCAAATTTATTGATATTATTTTTCCAGCATTGCAATTTTCTTTAAACATCAATACCTGGGTATTTTTACTTTTAAACATTGCAAAAGCTATTTTTTGGGTGTATATGCTGCTAAAATTGGTCAAAGTAATTATGCATGTTTATAGTGAATATACTGCAAAAACCGATAGTAAACTAGATGACCAATTGGTGCCCATTCTTAATAATTTTTTAACAGGAATTGTGTTTGTTTATGGGTTTTTTAAAATTCTAACACTTTTTGGTGTTGATGCAACAACATTATTAGCGGGAGCTACCATTGGTGGTTTGGCATTTGCCTTGGCCTCTCAAGACACCGTAAAAAACTTGATTGGAACTATCATGATTTTTCTTGACAAACCCTTTCATATTGGTGATTGGATAGTAACCACTGAACTAGAAGGTACTGTAGAAAAAGTAGGTTTCAGATCAACAAGAGTGAGAGCTGCAGACACTTCAATTTTTCAAATTCCTAATAGTAGATTATCTGAAATCGTGATCAATAATAAAGGATTATTGCTTTTCAGAAGATATAACACCGAGTTAGGTTTACGCTATGACACACCACCTGAATTAATTGAAGCATTTGTAGAAGGTGTAAGAAAAATAATTATTTCGCATCCTAAAACCAGTTCTGAAATGTTTAATGTAGAGTTTGTTGCTTTTGGTGATTCTGCATTATTGATTATGGTCAATGTATATTTTAAAAGTTTGGCTTGGGGAGATGAACAATCATCAAAACACAAACTTCATATTGGTATTATTCAACTTGCGAAAGAATTGGGCGTTGATTTTGCATTTCCATCAACCACAGTTACCATCGAAAATTTTCCCGAAAAAGTTGGACTCAACCCAAAATATAACACAAATCCAGAAACTATTGGAGCATCAATCTCAAAAGTGCTCGCACAATTTGAAACAGACAATCCTATTGATGAGGAAAAAGATTTTTAGAGAAAATATAAATGATGTTAAGGTTTTGAGTGATTGATATTTTGATTTTAAATTAGAACTTCATCAACTAAAATTGAAGATAAATATATTTTAATAAACAATTAATTTATTCACAATTAGAATTTTACCAATTTTTAGAGTGATAATTTTTAAACCCATTCCTAAATTATTTGCAGGTGTTTCAATAGTATTTATTGCAAAGTTTTTCTTTAACAATAACTTTCCTGTGATATCAAAAATAGAAATCGCTGCAGTTTCTTGTGAGTTAAAATCCTTGTTTCTAACCGTCATTTTTATGATTTCATTGCCCGACAAAACTGCTTTTTCCAAGAATACCAATGGTTTATTTTCTAATAAACTTTCCATCAAATTAAGGGTTGCATTGTTTACTGAAACTACTTCGATTTTGTCAATGATTCCTTGTTCAAATTTGATAGCATTATTTCATGATTGCAGTGTAGTGATGAAATGAAAACTTGATGGATTGCCTACTTGGTAACAATAACCGTTTGATTGCGGCAATTTTATGGTTTCCACTTCGGAATTATTAACAATAATTTTTAAATCATAAATAGTTGGATTTAAATAATACACTTTTACTAAATAAGAAGTGGTTTCTTGTGCTGAAATTCCATCAAAAATGATAGAAGATCCAGAAGATGTGACATTAACAGCGATACCTCCTGAAGCATTTTCACAAGTTATTTGCGAACCATTATGGATAGCAGATTCTGCCTCAAAAGAAATCTCTGAAGGTGAAGTTGCGTCTCATGTACTATTATCAGCGCCAATATTGGTGATTAATCTAAGTACATGACAAAAAATTGAACAAGATGTCTTCCAATAATTTAAAACCTGTTATCAAGAATCTTCATAGGAAATCTAATCCCATACACTTACAGCTCTTTTTCCATGTTTTTTAATTTCAATTTTTTAAATTTTTTGATTCAAAAAAATAGCTCCTGAACATCCAATATCAGCAAATTAATTGTCTCTATTAATGACATCTGGCACCTATCTTCTAAACCAAATACCTACTCTTTCAATATCCGTAAAATAACAATTTTCAATCAAAACATAATTTGAAAAAAGCATCCAAAAAATAAATACCACTTGTTCTAGTATTATCAAAAGACTTGTTGTCACTTTGCTGATAAAGTGCCAGAATTAGCATCATCTCCTTCAGAGCTACTAAAATAATAGGTAGTTTGTGCTGAGCTAAAAGATGCTAAAAAAAGGAAGACAAATAAAAGTATTCTTTTGAAACATAATTTATTATGTTTTAATTTTTATAAAAATACAATTAGATTACTATTTGAACTAGGTGTAATTGCTAAAAATAAGGGTTTTTGGCTTTAGGCTGTTGAATTTTATCTTTTGGCTATAACTTTCAAACTTTTAAACAATTTCCAAAAACTTATGTGATATTAGAAATGCTTTTATTTTCTTTGTAAAACAATATGAAAATACAACGCATCACTTATTTGTCTTTAGGAACAAATCTTGGAGATAAAATCGAAAATCTTCAACAAGCTATTGAAAATATTGCCGAAAAAGTGGGTGATATTCGAAAAATTTCTAGTGTGTATCAAACAGCTTCTTGGGGTTTTGAAAGTGATGATTTTTATAATATTTGCTTAGAAGTTTCTACCTATCACGCTCCCGAATTATTGATAAAGATTTTGTTGGAAATTGAAACAAATTTGGGTAGAAAAAGAATCAATTCAACTATTTATTTTGATAGAAATATAGACATTGATATTTTGCTGTTTGATGATGAAATTATTTTTTCTGAATCACTCATTGTACCTCATCCTAAAATGTTATTGCGAAAATTTGTAATGGTACCTTTGGTTGAAATTGCGCCTACTTTTTTTCATCCGATTGAAAAAAAACAACACGTTATTTGTTTGCAACATTGTGAAGATACTTCCGAAATTGTCAAAACCGATATTCAGCTGAAACGACCAATTCCTATTGTAGAAAAGTACAATTATATTGCGATTGAAGGAAATATTGGCGCTGGAAAAACCTCCTTATCAAAAATGATGTCTGATGAATTTAATGCGAAAATCATTTTAGAGCGTTTTGCGGACAATCCTTTTTTGCCAAAATTCTATGAAGACAAGGATCGTTTTGCTTTCCCTTTGGAAATGAGTTTTTTGGCTGATAGGTATCAACAATTGAGTGACGATTTGGCACAATTAGACTTGTTTCAAAACCTGATTGTCTCAGACTATTATATTTTTAAATCTTTGATTTTTGCGCAAATAACGCTTCAAAAAGAAGAATATTTGTTATATAGAAAAATGTTTGATATCATGTATAAAGAAATCACAAAACCAGATTTGTACGTGTATTTAACCCAAAACACCTCCCGGCTTTTAGAAAATATTAAAAAAAGAGGCAGAAAATATGAGCAAAATATTGAAGAAAACTATCTTCAAAAAATTCATGATGGTTATAAAAACTTTATCAGCACCCAACCCAACTTACATGCTGTAGTGATCGATGTTTCTGATATTGATTTCGTAAATGAACCCGAAGATTATCAAACGATTATCAATCAAATTAAAAAGGCTTAATTTCCTTTTTTAATCTTTAAGTTTTCAGCAAAATATTCACAGAAATCTCTCATGGTTTCACTCATTATACGATCATTCGTTGCACGTTCATAAGAATCCGCCATCGAAACCAATGTTTGATGATAAAATTGTTTCATTTCGTCAACAGGCATATCTTTCGTCCATAAATCCATACGCAACGTATCTTTTTTTTGATGATCCCACACTGAAATCATCACTGCTTTTGAAGGTTGATTTTCAATTCCACCATCTTTTGCGGTCCAAGAAATGTTATCAGGAATCTTATTTTCATCCAATGCTATTTTGAAATTTACTTCTGTGTTGTGAAAAATTGCCATTATTTTTTAGGTTTATATTTTGAATTGTTGAAGATTATTGTTTCGTCTAGTTTTAAAAATTCTTGCAAAGATACTTTATTATGTTTCAAATACGATTGCACAATTTTCCATCCTATCCAAACGCCTATCTTTCCTGGTGATAAACCGTCTTGTTCTTTATAAAATTTTGAAAAAGGGGCGTTTTCTAAAAATCGTTTGTTAAGATTTGTTTCTGTGCTAAAAAGCAATTGCTCTTCAATAAAAAAAGCCCAAATCTGCCCTTCATTTTCCACAGCCCAATCCAACTTTTCTTGAGCATAGCCCATTTTTTCTTTTTCAGAAACAGCAGGCAAATACCAATCCAACAAAGCAATTTTCTTACCTTCATGAATCATTTTTCCAATAAAAGTTCGGTTGTTTGAGAGCGGTATTTGTGTGCCACTAATTGCTTCAGCAACATCAACAATTAAATGCTCTTTTGTGTTGTTTTCTTTGATATATTTCGGAAAATCATCATAAAATTCGTGATCTTTTCCGAGATAAACATCCAAAGAAATGAATAACAAACTATCGGCATAAATCACTTTGCTATCATAATCAATATTAGTTTGAAGTGTTACCACATTGGGTGCTTGAAATGTAGGATTGTAATATTTGATATGCTTAAAAAGTGACGTTAATTGGCTTTCAGTTTCAGAAAAATCTTTAAATACTTTTTGGGTTTCAGAAAATAATTTTTGCTCTTGCGCATCCCCTATTTTTGAAAAAGAAATGCTGTCCGAAAAAGCTTCTGGAAACAAATAAGGATATTTCAACTTCACTTTGGGCAAAGTTTTTTGAGTGGCACTATAAAAATCAATTTCAAAACGCATTACTGAAAAGTCAACAATTACTTTTGAAATATCAATACTTGACTGATTTTTATCAGAACAACAAAAAATTAACATTAAAACCAACAAAACAACTCCTGCAAATCTCATATTCTTTGTATCTTAGTCATTGAAAATTAAAAACGTTAAAAATACTAAAATAGTTTATCAATGAACACAGAAAAAGTAGCAGATTACATCAAAAATTGGTTGGGAAATTATGCAAAAAATGCGAAAGTAAATGGCTTTGTGATTGGTGTTTCTGGAGGTATTGACTCCGCAGTAACCTCAACTTTGTGTGCAAAAACGGGCATGCCATTATTGTGTGTTGAAATGCCTATTCATCAGGCAGAAAATCAGGTAAATAGAGCTCAAAATCATATTGATTGGCTTCAAAAAAGCCATACAAATGTTTCAAAAGTGGCCGTAAATTTGACACCTGTTTTTGATAGTATGGTTGCGTCATTTCCTAAAGTGGATGATGAAGAAAGCCGTTTTATGTCATTAGCAAACACAAGAGCGCGTTTGCGGATGACAACATTATATTATTTTGCATCATTGCACGGTTATTTGGTTGCTGGCACAGGAAATAAAGTGGAAGATTTCGGGGTTGGATTTTATACAAAATATGGTGATGGAGGTGTTGATTTAAGTCCGATTGCTGATTTGATGAAATCGGAAGTGTATATGATTGCGAAACATTATGGTATAAACCAAGATATTATTGAAGCTTCACCAACTGACGGTTTGTGGGGAGATCACAGAACTGATGAGGACCAAATTGGAGCTTCATATGACGAGCTAGAATGGGCAATGAACATGCAAGAAAAAGACAAAACAAGTGATGATTTTTCTGGACGAGAGTTAGAAGTTTTTAAGATTTATATAAAATTTAATTGTGCAAACAAACATAAAATGTTGCCTATTCCTATATGTGAAATTCCTAAAGATTTAAAGTGATTTGATTAAAAAAATCCCTTCATTTTATCAATGAAGGGATTTTTTTTATAGGAGGTTTGCTGCAATCATCAATCTTTTTATTTTCAAATAAGTACGTCTTTTAGAGCCGTTAGTAATTTCAAAAGGTAAAAAAATAAACAATTGAGCGATTTTTAAGATTTGGAATACTTTTTTCATAATTAACAATTTAAGTTCTTTTTCGAGTCCAAATGTATTAAAAAAATTAGACCAAACAACAGGAAAAACACCCTTTTTACGTTTTTATAATATTCCTAGGAGATGATTTTTTAGGAAATTTTTTCGGTTTTTTTAGTAAAATAAGGGTTTTACGAGCGTCCTAAACCTTTTTTTTGTAAGTAATATTTTGAAAAAAAATCTAAACTACCCTATTTAATTTTTCAGAAAGCCGAATTCTTAATGAATTGTAGTTCATTATTTCCTCGATTTCGTCATTTGAATATTCTTTTTCTTTGATTGATTTTTCTTTAAGAAGTTTGTCAATCAATATTCTTCTAATGTTGTAAATAGCATCTGTAACTGCTTTCATCAACACTTCTTTAGTTTCTGTTACAAAAATATTTTTTCGTTCCCATTGACTAAGTTGGTATTTTTCTTCATCCATCAAAATAGAAGTCACTGTTGATGAAATAGTAGGATTAATGTGATTGATTAATTGGTCGAGTTCTAATTTTTGGAAATTGTTCAGCTGAAAGATAATTTCGTTGTAAATTTCTTGAAAAACCGAATTTGTAAAATGAATTTCGTCATCATGCAATTGCAGATAGATTTCCGTTGAAACCGAATTTTTATATTTCTTGGGCGTTTTTATTTCTTTGCCATTTTCATCAATATGAATAATTTCGTCCATGAAATCAACTTCTTCATTGCCATAAAGCAGCAAGAGTTTGATGATTTCACGCTCTAAAATTTCGAGTTGGTCAATTTCTTTTAACTGAATGTCTTGTCTTTTTACAACCTCGAAAGTTTTTTTCTCAGCTTGGTACTTTTTAGATTCTTCTGTATTGTTTTTGGACAGTAATTGCGCCAATTCGCTAAACAAAATACGTTCAGAAATTTCCATAATTCTGGCACATTCCTGCACGTAAACTTCGCGCTGAATCGCATCAGGAATTTTAGAAATACTCGCGACAATATCACGAATCAAGCCTGCTTTTTTTACAGGATCATTCTGAGTATCTTCCAATAAAAGTGACACCTTGAAATTGATAAAATCTTGAGCTGCAGTTTCCAAAAAGGCTTGTAACTCGCTATCAGAATGCGATTTTGCAAAACTATCAGGATCTTCGCCATTAGGGAATTGCACCACTTTCACGTTCATTCCTTGCTCTAAAATCAAATCAATTCCACGAATAGAAGCCCTGATTCCTGCTGCATCCCCATCAAAAAGAACGGTAATATTTTTGGTTAATCTGCTAATCAACCGTATTTGATCGGGCGTTAACGCAGTCCCTGAAGAAGCCACCACATTTTCAATGCCTGATTGATGAAACGAAATCACATCTGTATATCCTTCTACCAAAAAACAATTGTCTTGCTTGGCAATTTCTTTCTTAGCTTGAAAAATTCCGTACAACACTTTTCCTTTGTGATAGATATCACTCTCTGGAGAATTCAGGTATTTTGCTGCTTTTTTATCATTGGTCAAAATTCTGCCACCAAAACCCAATGTTCTTCCAGACATGGAATGGATTGGAAATATGACACGACCTTTAAAACGGTCAAATTGTTTGTTATCTTTAACAATAGTAAGTCCTGTAGATTCTAAATATTTTAGTTGATAACCTTTGGCAATGGCTGCATTTGTGAAATGGTCCCATTCATCAAGGCAATATCCTAAATCGAATTTTTCAATGGTTTCGTCACGAAAACCACGCTCTTTAAAATAACTGAGTCCGATTGCTTTTCCTTGGTTGGTTTTGAGCATGGTGTTGTGAAAAAAATCTTTCGCAAAATCCGAAACCACAAACATGCTTTCACGTTCGTTGACAAGTTCTTTTTCTTGATTGGTTTGCTCTGTTTCCTCAATCTCAATATTATATTTATTTGCCAACCATTTGATGGCTTCAGGATACGTATAATGCTCATGTTCCATTAAAAATGAAATGGCATTGCCTCCTTTTCCCGTTGAGAAATCTTTCCAAATTTGTTTTACTGGAGAGACCATAAACGAAGGTGATTTTTCGTCGGTAAATGGGCTTAATCCTTTGAAATTGCTTCCTGCTTTTTTGAGTTGCACGAATTCGCCAACAACTTCTTCTACTCTTGCAGCTTCAAAAACGCGATCTATGGTACTTCTGGAAATCATGAATTGGGTTTACTAAAAAAAGAAAAACAAATATAAGGATTGGATATGCAAATAAAAAACCTCATTAAATCTATTTTAATGAGGTTTTGAATAATTATTTTTTTTAATGAATTTAAGAAGCTTCTTTTAACTTTTTTAATTTGGTATTTGACAGTTTAAATTCGCAATATTCTTTGGTAACATTTAATACTTTTTCGTTAGAACTTGGCAAATCGAACATGGCATCTGTAAAAATGGCTTCACACAAAGAACGCAAACCTCTTGCTCCAAGTTTGTAAGTAATAGCTTTGTCAACAATAAAATCTAAAGCGTCATCAGAAATTGTAAAATCGACATCATCCATCAAAAATAGTTTTGCATATTGTTTGATAATCGAGTTTTTAGGTTCTGTCAAAATAGCACGTAAAGCTATTGAATCTAGTGGATTCATATAAGTTAATACTGGCAAACGACCAATAATTTCTGGAATTAATCCAAAAGATTTTAAATCAGAAGGTGTGATGTATTGTAATAAGTTTTCTTTATCATGAGACTCACCATCCATAGAGGCCCCAAAACCAACCGCTTGCATATTCAATCTTTTGCTTATGTTTCTTTCAATTCCTGAAAAAGCGCCACCTGCAATAAATAGAATATCTTTGGTATTGACTTCCACAAATTTTTGCTCAGGATGTTTTCTTCCTCCTTGTGGAGCAACATTTACAACAGTTCCTTCTAATAACTTTAATAAAGCTTGCTGAACACCTTCTCCAGAAACATCTCTAGTAATAGAAGGATTGTCTCCTTTTCGAGCGATTTTATCAATTTCATCAATAAAAACAATGCCTTTTTCGGCTTTTTCTACATTATAATCAGCAGCTTGCAACAATCTTGAGAGAATACTTTCCACATCTTCACCCACATAACCTGCTTGGGTTAAGACAGTTGCATCAACAATTGAAAAAGGAACGTTCAACATTCTTGCAATGGTTTTGGCAATTAATGTTTTTCCTGTTCCTGTTTCACCTACTAAAATGATGTTACTTTTTTCGATTTCGACATCATCATTTTTGTCTTTTGCTTGTAACAATCGTTTGTAATGATTGTACACAGCCACAGACATGGCGCGTTTTGTTTCGTCTTGACCAATAATGTATTGATCTAAAAAAGCCTTAATTTCTTGAGGTTTTTTTATGGTAAGTTCTTTCGTTAAGGTACTTTTTGATGATTGAAGAATTTCTTCTTTTACAATACCATAAGCTTGTTCAATACAATGATCGCAAATGTGTGCATCCATCCCGGCAATTAAGAGATTGGTTTCAGCTTTTTTACGTCCACAAAACGAACATTCTAAATTTTTTTCTTTTGCCATTTTATTCAGCTTTAGGATTTAGGCATTAGGCTTTAAGCAATGTTATGAAGCATTCTGCATAGCGCTTATTACCATTCTTATTTTCTTTGTAAAATTTCATCAATCATACCATATTCTTTGGCTTCGTATGATTTCATCCAATAATCTCTGTCAGAATCTTTTTGGATTTTATCCACAGATTGTCCTGAATGAAATGCGATGATAGCATACAATTCATCTCTTAATTTGATGGTTTCTTTGATGGTGATTTCCATGTCAGAAACTTGACCTTGAGTGCCACTCATTGGTTGATGAATCATGACTCTTGAATGTGGCAAAGCAGAACGTTTTCCTTTAGCACCCGCACACATTAAAACCGCGCCCATCGAAGCTGCCATTCCTGTACAAATTGTTGCTACATCTGGTTTTACAAATTGCATAGTGTCATAAATCCCCAAACCTGCATAGACACCACCTCCAGGAGAATTAATGTAAATAGAAATATCTTTACTGGCATCTACACTTTCTAAAAACAACAATTGCGCTTGCACTACATTCGCAATTTGATCATTGATTCCAGTACCTAAAAAGATAATTCTATCCATCATTAAACGTGAAAAAACATCCATTTGAGTGATGTTCATTTGACGTTCTTCCATGATATAGGGCGTTAAACTACTCGTAATTTGGGTATAATAAGTGCTACTAACTCCATGTTCTTTTGTAGCGTATTTTTCAAATTCTTTTCCGAAATCCATTGTTGTAAAATATTATTAATTAATTTGTAAAGATACAAACTATTCTTTTTATGTACTATTTTGAAATTAAATAATAAAAAAACCTGAATGGGAGGATTCAGGTTTTTAACTTTTAATTTGTAAAAAATATTTTCATGAAATCTTAATGATACATTTTTTCAATAAATTCTTCATACGTAATATCTTTCGTTTCAAAATTTACAGTTTCTTTATAAAATTTCAATATTTTTTGACTTAACAATTGCGATTGTAATTTTTGAGCTTCTTCTTGGTTTTGCAAAATTCTACCAGCAATGTCTTCTAACTCTTTTTCTTCTGGATGTAGGTTTCCAAATTGAGCCATTTGAGAGCGAATAAAACCTTTTGCATAGTCAACCAATTCTTTATAATCAATAGTAATATTGTGATCTCTTTGGATTTTTCCTTCCATTAATTGGTAACGCAATCCTTTTTCAGATTTGTTGTATTCTGCAATTGCTTCTTCTTGAGTCAATGGTTTTTCGCCAGCAGTTTGCAACCATTTTTGTAAAAAAGTAGCAGGCAAATCAAACTGAGTATGGTTGATTAAATATTCAATCACATCATTCAAAAACTGTTGGTCAGCTTGTTGTTCAAATTGCTTTTCAGCATCTTCCTTAATTTTCTCTCTTAATTCAGTGGCCGTTGTTACGCTATTGTCAGGAAATAACTTATCAAACAAGTCTTGGTCTAAATCAGCCAATTCAGTTTTGGTTATATCTTCAATAGTAGCGTCAACAGTGATGTCTAAACCATGAACAATGTCATGAGAAACGCCTAAAAGATGTTGCAATCTGTGGTCATCTTCAAACATTCCTTTGGTTTCCAATGCAACAACATCCCCTACTTTTGCGCCAATCAAAACGTTTTTATTGTTTTTTAGCTCATTGATTCTGAACGTCGATTTTTTATTGATTTCCATTTCTTCATTTACGAAAGTAACTGTCACATTTGCTTGCTCAGTAACTTCATCTATCGAACTCATTTTACCATAACGCGCTTGGATATTTTGAACTTCTTCATCAATCAAAGATTCTGTTGCTGAAATTTTATACAACTGAACGCTATTTTTAGTTGATAAATCGATATCAAATTGTGGTGCCAAACCCAACTCAAATTCAAATGAAAAAGAAGGTGCATCCCAATTAAAATCCTCTTTGATTCTTGGCAATGGATTTCCTAAAATATCCAATTTTTCATCCACAATATATTTTCCTAAGGCACTTTGAAGCATTTTATTTACTTCATCAATCAAGACGGATTTTCCATATTGTTTTTTGATCATTCCCATTGGCACTTGGCCTTTTCTAAATCCTGGGATGTTTGCTTTTTTGCGATAATCAAGTAACAATTTGTCAACTTTTTCTTTATAATCTGCTTCAACAAACTCCACTTTTATAACTGCGTTTAAAGCGTCTAAGTTCTCTTTTGTAATATTCATGGTGCTATTTCTCTAGTTCTTAAAAAATCGAGTGCAAAAATAATCATTTTTATTTGATGCTACAAAGGTTTAAATGAGGCTATTTCAGTTGCAAAGGTTTTAGAATTTCTGATAAAAAATCTGGTAAAACTATTTCATCTTTTTTTATTGTATAAAAAAACGTTAATTTTGCGAAAAATTTTTTCCTTTAAAAAAGAAGGATTAATTAACAGCCAACTAAACATGCACTACAAAAGAATCCTTTTAAAATTAAGTGGAGAAGCCTTGATGGGCGATCGAAATTATGGTATTGACCCAAAACGTCTTTCAGAATACGCAAAAGAAATCAAACAAGTTGTAGATCAAGGCATTGAAGTTGCCATTGTGATTGGAGGAGGAAATATTTTTAGAGGCGTTGCTGGCGCAAGTAATGGTATGGATCGTGTGCAAGGAGATCACATGGGCATGTTGGCAACTTGCATTAATGGTTTGGCATTGCAAAGTGCTTTAGAAGCTGAAAATGTGTATACAAGATTGCAAACTGCACTCGAAATTAAAGAAGTTGCAGAACCTTATATCCGAAGAAAAGCAATTAGACATTTAGAAAAAGGTCGTGTGGTTATTTTTGGAGCAGGAACAGGAAATCCTTATTTCACAACAGATACAGCTGCAGTTTTGAGAGCCATTGAAATTGATGCTGATGCTATTTTGAAAGGAACAAGAGTGGATGGTGTGTATGATGCAGATCCTGAAAAGTTCAAAAATGCGATTAAATTTGAAAATATCACCTTTAAAGACGTTATTGAAAAAGGATTGAAAGTGATGGACATGACTGCTTTTACATTGAGTGAAGAAAACAAATTGCCTATTATTATTTTTGACATGAACAAAACAGGAAATTTAATGAAACTGGTTTCTGGCGAAAAAGTTGGAACATTGATCAATATTTAAAAAAATCTTTAATTTAAAAAAGATGAACGACGAAGTAGATTTTATTTTAGACACCGCAAAAGAAGCCATGGACAATGCCATTGCACATCTTGAAAAAGAATTTCGTTCTATCAGAGCTGGAAAAGCAACTCCTGCCATGTTAGGTACCGTTTTGGTGAATTATTACGGTTCACAAACGCCTTTATCGCAAGTTGCCAATGTGAGCACTGCTGACCCAAGAACGCTCACAATTCAGCCTTGGGAGAAAAAAATGTTGCAAGAAATTGAAAAAGCCATTCAGTTGGCTAATCTTGGTTTTAATCCTATGAATAATGGCGATATTATCATGATTAACGTACCTCCCTTAACAGAAGAACGAAGAAAAGACTTGGCAAAACAATCAAAAGCAGAGGCTGAATTTGCCAAAGTTGGTATCAGAAATGCTAGAAAAGATGCCAATAATGACATCAAAAAATTGGAAATTTCTGAGGATTTAAAGAAGATTGTTGAAGACGATGTTCAAAAATTGACAGATACTTTTGTAAAAAAAATAGACGAAATTTTGGTCGTGAAAGAAAAAGAAATCATGACTGTTTAACTTTATTGATTTAATAACCTAATATCAAAAGAGTGTTTTTTTAACACTCTTTTTTGTTTTATATCGGTCTCAGTATTAATTACCTTTGCACAAATTTTTTTTGAATGAACTTTTGGACGAAAGTTGCTGGTATTATCTTAAGAAATCGATACTCGGTTTTGATAATTATTGCAATCATTACAGGATTGTTGGCAACGCAAATAAGACACATGAAATTTTCATATACGGAAGCAAACCTGCTGCCAGAAAATCATGAAGTAAATCTTGAATACAACAAATTCTTAAAAATTTTTGGTGAGGAAGGCAATTTGGTAATTCTTGGAATTAAAGATACTACCGTTTTTGGAGCAAAAACTTTTAACGCTTGGAATCATTTGATTGATGATTTTAATACATTACAAGAAATCGATTTTACAATCTCTATTGCGGATGTTCAAAAATTAAAAGCCGACAGAAATAAAAGACAGTTTGTTTTAGAACCTCTTTTCGAAAAAGATCCAACAACGACCCAAGAAGTTTTAGCAATCAAAAAACAGCTTTTCGAAAAATTGCCTTTTTATGATAATTTGCTGTTCAATAAAAAAACGGGGACTTTACAAACTGCGATTTACATCAAAAAAGAATTGATAAATACGACTGCTCGTAGGGATTTTATTATCAATAAACTGATTCCTGTGGTTGAAAAATTCGAAAAAGAACACCAAGTTGATGTTCGAATCTCAGGAATGCCTTATATCCGAACTTTAAATGCGCAAAACATTCAGGATGAAATTTTACTCTTTGTTTTGGGTGCTTTATTGATTACAGCCGTTATTTTCTTTTTCTTTTTTAGATCATTTAGAGCCACCTTTATCACTCTCTTAGTGGTGATGATTGGCGTCACTTGGGCTTTGGGATTTATTGGTTGGTTTCGTTATGAAATTACCGTTTTATCTGCATTAATTCCACCTTTAATCATTGTAATTGGTGTTCCAAATGCGGTTTTTCTTATTAATAAATACCAACAAGAAGTAAAAAAACACGGCAATCAAGCAAAATCTTTGCAACGCGTGATTACCAAAGTTGGAAATGCCACTTTGATGACCAACATTACAACCGCTGCTGGTTTTGCAACTTTTATTTTTGTAAAAAGTAGTTTGTTGCGCGAATTTGGGATTTTGGCTTCACTAAATATCATTAGTATTTTTATTCTGGCATTGTTGATTATTCCGATTATTTATAGTTTTATGCCACTTCCAAAACCAAAACATTTGAACCATCTTGAAACACAGTGGATTGAAAATGTGGTGAATTGGATGGAAAAAACGGTTAGAGATCGAAGAATTACCATTTATTTTACTTCGGTCATCATCATTATTTTAGGAATTATTGGAGTATATCAAATACGAGTTTCTGGAAGTTTAATTGAAGACATGCCAAAAAGTATGGATTTCTATAAAGACATAAAGTTTTTTGAAGACGAATTTGGCGGCATCATGCCTTTAGAAATTTTGATAGATACCAAGAAAGAAAAAGGCGTCATGAAATTATCTACCTTAAAAAAGATGGATAAAATTCATGAAAGTATTGAAACTTTTCCTGAATTGTCAAAACCTATTTCGGTAGTAAATTTGGTCAAATACTCCAAACAAGCTTACTATAAAGGCAATCCCAAATACTATCAATTGCCCACAAGTCAAGAACAAAATTACATTTTTTCCTATTCAAAAAATTCAAGTAACAACTCAGGAATGTTGAAGAGTTTTGTAGATTCTACAGGACGTTATGCACGCATCACAACATTTATGAAAGACATTGGAACAGAAAAAATGGACGACATTCAAGAACGAATCCAAACTGTTATTGACAAGGAATTTGACAAAGATAAATATACAGTTACCCTAACAGGAAAGGCGTTTGTTTTTATCAAAGGAACCAATTATTTGATTAATAACTTGGTAGTTTCCTTGTTATTAGCCATCATTTTGATTGCGATTTTTATGGCTTGGATGTTTCGTTCGCCACAAATGATTTTGATTTCATTATTGCCCAATATTTTACCATTGTTGATTACTGCTGGATTGATGGGCTTTTTAGACATTCCTATAAAACCTTCTACCATTTTGGTTTTCAGTATTGCATTTGGAATTTCGGTAGATGATACCATTCACTTTTTAGCAAAATACCGTCAAGAATTAATTGCCAATAATTGGCGTATAAAACCCTCTGTTTTTGGGGCTTTGCGTGAAACTGGCGTGAGTATGTTTTATACTTCTATTGTGTTATTCTTTGGATTTTTAGTATTTACGTTGTCAAGTTTTGGAGGCACTATTGCTTTGGGTGGTTTGGTTTCAATTACTTTATTGTTGGCAATGGTTTCTAATTTGTTGTTATTGCCTTCTTTATTATTGACTTTTGAGAAGAAAATTGCCAATAAAAAAATATTCAAAGAGCCTGCAATGATGATTATTCCTGAGGAAGATCAAGAGGATTAGCAACATTGTTGTGTCTTAAAAATCAGAAAACCAATGACGTTTTATCATTGGCTTTCATCACATCTAATACAAAAAACAAATTTTACATTTTCTTTTCCTCCTTACAATTTCGCCCTTTTTCACTTTCTACTTTAACAAACAAATACCTAAAGTCAAATGGGATGGATTAACTATTGGTTTGGTATTTATCGATTTGCATTAATTCAAATAAAACAAAAATATTTTTAGAAAGTGAACATTTTATTTTTTTTGTTTGATTATTCGTTTTTTATATGATGTAAATTTATAAACGAATTTGTATTTAAAATATACCTACAAATAGGTAATTTTCAGGTCAATTACGCTTCTATTCACGTTTGATGAGTAATCTACCCGTTTCGTTACTTATAAAGTTTGTTCTTATTGACTGTTTTTTGGATACCATAATTAACTGTTGGGGTACATTACTTATCTGATGGAGTTCATTACTCCTATTGTTGGCTATTTTAAACCATTTTTGGGGTTCACTACCCTAAATAATGGTTATCAAACCCCAAATTTTCTATTTTTTACTCCAATGGACTATTCTTGAACCGCGAATTAGAATAATACCTTAGTGGTTTCATTTAATTTGCTATTTTACAGATTTAAAATCATTGTAAGAAAGGATTGCCCAAATTCTCAAATTATAAAAAATGATTTGTTCATTTAAAAACATCAATCATATTCTGCATGAAATCTATTTTTTAGTTACATTCAATATCTAAGTTAATTTAAATAAAATTTACTAAAAACCCTTTTTAAGGATGCGACATCAAAAATTTAATCATGGCTAGAAATACAAAATATTGGGAAAAACGCTTGGGAACAGAAACCACTGATTCAGGTTTTCAAGAGCACATGGATTTTTGAGGATTGCCTGAATTAAACGATGCTGGTTTGGCATACTATTTAAGAGATGTTATAGGCATCAATATGCTTGATTTAAATGAAACTGAAATCACAAACGAAGCTATTAAAATATTGACAACGCTTCTCTATATAGATGAATTGCAATTAAAAGGTTGTGTTAAAATTGATGATGCCTGCATACCCGATTTAAACAAATTAGTTAGTCTGAAATTTTTGCACCTAAAAGATACCAGCATTACTATTGATGGTATTTTGCAATTAAAAGATTTAACAGACCTTAGTACTCTTTTATTTTCGGTGGATGACATAGCCGTGATAAAAGACAAAATGCTCCTGTTGCAAGAAATGTTGCCCGATTGTAATTTTGTCGTAAACGGAACACCTTACGTTTTTTAAAATGAACTTAAGCACCCTCTACAACTCAACACAATATGACCACTTATTAACGGATGGAAATTGGCAAAAAGCCGATTTTTATGAGTTGGATACCAGTAGTTCTTTTTGGAACAAAGCCATAGTGGTTGCATTGCCAAAAAAAGTTGCAAAAACGACTACTGAAGCACTTATTTATGCACTCCAAAAACAAGCCAAAGCACTGCGTATTTGGGAAGCTGAGTGGAAAACCACCACGCCAACATTAAAAAGTTTCATACACTTTTTTATAGCAGAAAAAGGGTTTACCAATACCCAAGGTAAGCCAATAGCGATTGAAGATTTTTGGAAAAAATACAGCGCAACTATAGCAGGAATAACTGGCGAAATTGGTTTTGAATTTACGAAGAATAACGAAACGATCCCTTTTTTTAATTTGCTAAACAAAAAAGAACTAACACAAGTTATTTGCTTTGATGACAATTGGGAAGAACACAATTTTTTAGTAGAAACTAAAACCAGTTGGGTGCTATATCATTGGAGTTCGGTGGTGTGAATAAAGTTTTGAGTTAGTAAATAGTGTATCTTTACAACACGTACAAAATTTTTATAAAAACTACGTATTATATTAAATCATTATCTATCTTTGCTATCTTAAAAAGAACGTTATGAGTACTAAATTGACCTTAACAATTGATGAAACAATCATCGAGAAAGCTAAAAAGTATGCTAAAACTAAAGAAAATAGTTTGTCAAATATTATTGAAAATTATTTAAAAGTTTTAGTAAATGATAATCCTACAAATAAAGAGGAATTACCGCCGATTGTAAAATCATTAAAAGGTTCATTCTCTGCTGATGCTAAATTCGATTACAAGAAAGAATTGACAAAAAAACTTTCTGAAAAATACCTATAAAATGAAAAATGTACTCATTGACACCGATGTTATTTTAGACTTTTTCCTTGATAGAGAACCTTTTTCAGAAAATGCGGCAAACATTCTAGCTTTATGCGAAAAAAAGGGAATCATTGGTTATGTAACCCCTGTAATTGTTAGTAATGTATATTATCTATTAAGTCAAAAAGCCAAACAAGAAAAAGTGATAGAAAAACTAAAATTGTTACTATCCATTTTAGAAATTCTAGTAATTGATAAAAACGCTATTGTAGTAGCTTTGAATTCTGACTTTAAAGACTTTGAAGATGCTTTACAAAACTATGCAGCTGAATTGAGTGGAGAAATCAATTTAATTATTACAAGAAACACTAAAGATTACAAAAAAAGTAATCTTGGCGTGATGAGCCCCGAAGATTTTTTGAAGCTAAATTTTTTGAATTAAAACAGAAATAACGTTGGATTTTATACTATTGGTGTATGTCTTCAAACTAAAGTGCACTTTATCTAAGATAGTGCTTATTTGACTTGAAGTATTCTATTCTACTTGATTTCCTTTTTTGTCAAATTTTAATATTTTATCACCATATTTCTTAGTTTCTTCATAAAAGTAACCATCCTTATATATTATTTTTTTATATTTTATTGTCAATTACGCTTCCAATTACGTTTGGTAATCAACCTATTAGTATAGTTAATTATACATATTGTTTTTCTTGTTAAAATGTTGGGTGTTATAATTATACTTTTAGGTAAGTTAGTTATCTGTCGAGGGTATTTACTTCTCCAGTCAAGTATTTTAAATAAAATTTGGGGTTCACTACCCTAACTGATGGTTATAAAACCCCAAATTTTCTATTTTTTACTCCAATGGACTATTCTTGAACCGCAAGTTTTATATTTAGGAATCCACTTGTGGGGTGTTTTGGTTGTTTGAAGCAGTCCTACTAAAAAACTGTTTCAATTCATTCATTTTGTTTTCATACCCAACAGTGCCAGTGCCTGCCATAAAATTGGTGTAGGCATAGTCTGCCAATGCTGCTTGATAGTTGTCGAAATCGTGCAAGATTTTGGCGTTTTTTAACCTGGTAGTGAGGCTTTCTAGCCTTGCAATCATGCTTTCTAGATTGCCACGACTGCTATAATCGTTGGCAAATTCTGACCAATCCACATGTGGCGTTTGCAATTCGGGCTGGTTGCTGTGGTAATCTAATACTTTGTTGACAAACAATTTGTTTTGCTCGTTGATGCTTCCATACTTCCTGCGATCTTCTGAGGTAAGATTTACGTCTAAAATTGATAAAGAAGTTTCTAAGTTTGTCAATGCTTCTCTCGACGCGGTGATTTGTGGTGCCGTCAAGTGATTGTTGTTTAAATTGGAAATTGCCATAGCTTTTTTGTTTTAAGGATTATTGTTTTTTATTGTTTTTAAATCCGAAGTAAATTAAATCACAAAACCTTTATTAAAATATACCTACAAGTAGGTAATTTTCATAAAAAAACAACCCAAAAAGAACAACTATATTTTCCTTTATCGTTTTTCAATCAAAAAAAGTATCTTTACACTCGTTTCAGAAAAAGAATATTTTACATCCATCAAATTGATAAAAAATGACAGAAAAGAGCGTTGTTGAAATTTTAGATTCAGGGAGTATTTCTCAAGAAATTATACTAAAAGGTTGGGTTAGAACCTTTAGAAGCAATCGTTTTATTGCTTTGAATGATGGTTCTACCATCAAAAATATTCAATGTGTCATTGACTTTGAAAAAACTCCCGAAGAAACTTTGAAAAGAATTACTACTGGCGCTGCAATTGCTGTCTATGGTATCATTGTTGAAAGTCAAGGAAAAGGACAATCTGTAGAAATTCAAGTTTCTAAAATTGAGATTCTAGGGGATTCCAATCCTGAAGAATATCCTATTCAGCCTAAAAAACACAGCTTCGAATTTTTAAGAGAAAATGCCCATTTGCGCACACGAACCAATACGTTTGGTGCTGTAATGCGTGTGCGATCGAAACTGTCTTTTGCGGTTCATAAATATTTTCAAGAAAACGGATTTAACTACGTAAACACACCAATCATCACAGGTTCTGATGCAGAAGGTGCAGGAGAAATGTTTCGAGTAACTACGTTTCATGACAACAAATCTCCATTGACCGAAGATGGAAAAATCGATTATTCGAAAGACTTTTTTGGGAAAGAAACCAATTTAACGGTTTCTGGTCAGTTAGAGGCAGAAGCGTATGCCATGTCTTTGGGAAAAGCCTATACTTTTGGACCCACTTTTCGTGCTGAAAACTCAAATACCACTAGACATTTAGCAGAGTTTTGGATGATTGAACCTGAAGTTGCCTTTATGGATTTGGAGGGAAATATGGATTTGGCAGAAGATTTTATCAAATCAGTATTGAAATATGCATTGGAATTTTGCAAAGATGATTTGGAATTTTTAGACCAACGTTTGGCAGAAGAAGACAAATCTAAACCAATGAACGAGCGCAGTGAAATGAGTTTATTAGCAAAATTGCGTTTTGTGGTTGACAACGATTTTAAACGAGTTTCTTATACAGAAGCCATTGATATTTTAAGAAATTCAACCCCAAACAAAAAGAAAAAGTTTCAGTATCCCATCAATGATTGGGGGGCAGATTTGCAATCAGAACACGAGCGTTTTTTGGTAGAAACACACTTCAAATGTCCTGTGATTTTGTTTGATTATCCTGCCAATATCAAAGCATTTTACATGCGCTTGAATGATGATGGAAAAACAGTGCGAGCCATGGATGTGCTATTTCCTGGCATTGGAGAAATTGTGGGTGGAAGTCAAAGAGAAGAACGTTATGACGTTTTGGTCGCAAAAATGAAAGCGCTTGGCATTGAAGAAGAAGATTTGTGGTGGTATCTTGATTTGCGAAAATATGGCACTGCAGTGCACTCAGGTTTTGGGTTGGGATTTGAGCGTTTGGTGCAATTTACAACAGGAATGAGTAATATTCGCGACGTTATTCCTTTTCCAAGAACCCCTCAAAATGCGGAATTTTAAGTTCATAAAACGTTCATAAAAACAATCGTCATTCTCACAAGAATGGCGATTTTATTTTTATCTTAATTCATATCTTTGTGATTATGTTAAAACAAGGTTTACAATTCAAACTCTTACAAAAATTATCTCCTCAACAAATTCAGTTGATGAAGTTGATTCAATTGCCTACACAAGCTTTTGAAGAACGACTCAAAGAAGAATTGGAAGAAAATCCTGCACTTGATGACGGAAAAGAAGAATCAGAAAACTATGATGATGACTTATCAAACGAGTTTGATGATGATAATGATTCTGAAAAAATCAATGCGGATGACATCAATATTGACGAATATTTGAGCGATGATGAAGTGCCCAGTTATAAAACACAGGCAAATAATTATTCGGCTGACGATGAAGAAAAAAATGTGCCTTATGAAGCCGGAATTAGCTTTCATCAGTCATTGAAAAATCAGTTAAATACTTTTCGTTTGACAGATGAAGAGTTTGCAATTGCTGAACATTTGGTGGGAAGTATTGATGATAGTGGTTATATCCGAAGAGAAATTATTGATTTGGTCGATGATTTGGCATTTTCTGCAAATGTTTTCACGAATGAAGAAGAAGTTGTTCGAATTTTAACAACAGTAGTGCATCATTTAGACCCTATTGGAGTGGGTGCAAGAGATTTAAAAGAGTGTTTGGTGATTCAATTAAAAGCGAAAGAATCTAACAAAATTAGGAGCTTATCCATTGATATTCTCGAAAATGCTTTTGACCATTTTGTAAAAAAACACTACACCAAGTTGCAAGAAAAATATGGAATTTCGGAAGATGAATTGAAATTGGTCAACACCGAAATTTCGAAACTAAATCCAAAACCAGGAAGTTCTTATGCTGGAAATAACAAATTTGCTGAACAAATTGTGCCTGATTTTTCGATTAAAATTATAGATGGAGAATTGGATTTAACCTTAAATTCTAGAAACGCACCTGAGTTGCATATTTCAAAAGAATATAGCAATATGATGAAAGGATATCAAGAAGCAACTGCTAAAAGTCAGTCTCAAAAAGATGCGGTATTCTTCATTAAACAGAAATTGGATGCTGCTAAATGGTTTATTGATGCGATTAAACAGCGTCAACAAACGTTGTTGGTGACCATGAATGCGATTATGAACTATCAATATGACTATTTTTTAACGGGTGATGACCGAAAGTTAAAACCGATGATTTTGAAAGACATTGCTGATGAAATCAGTATGGATATTTCTACCATTTCAAGGGTGGCAAGTAGCAAATATGTTTCTACTCCTTATGGCACAAAATTGATCAAAGAATTTTTTTCAGAATCTATGAAAAATGATCAAGGAGAAGATGTTTCCACAAAAGAAATAAAGAGTATTTTAGAATCTGTTATTGGCGATGAAAATAAAAAAAGACCACTAACTGACGAAAAATTAGCTGAAATTCTGAAAGAAAAAGGGTATCCAATTGCCAGAAGAACGATTGCAAAATATAGAGAACAATTAGACATTCCTGTGGCGCGATTACGAAAAGAAATTTTGTGAAGTTTTATAAATTAATTTCTGTCGTTTTACATCCAATCGTCATTCCAACAATTGGAGTAATGTTGTACTTTTTAGCAATCCCAAACAATTTCGAAAACAAGCAAAAATTAAGTATTTTGAGTTTGGTTTTTATAGCTACTTATTTTATTCCAATATTGATTTTAGTCCTTTTTAAAAAATTAAAACTGATAGATTCTTATAAAACCAAAAGTATTCACGAACGAAAATTACCAATTGTATTGATGATTGGGGTTTTCTATTTGTTGGGAAATACTATTGAAAATATTCAGAATTTAAACGACTTAACCTTACTATTTTTTTCTACCTCATTGGGTTTGATGATTGTTTACTTACTTTTTTACTTTCAAATAAAAGCGAGTATTCACCTCTTTACATTTGGAATTTTTACCGGATTTTTTATGGCAATGAGCATTAGTTACCGTCAATCTTTTCTGGTTATCATTTTGATAATTTTATTTCTTTCAGGTATTGTAGCTTCTGCAAGATTGCATTTAAAAGCCCACACTCAAAGAGAAGTTTATTTGGGATTTTTTATTGGTTTGATGTTACCAATCCTAGGAATTTTTATATTACAATAAATAAAATATAAATCCAAATTTCAAAATACTAGTATCAATATTTTCAGAATTAATTTTTACATCCTTAAAAATTGGAGTCAAATTGTAAAAAACATGGAGATTGATAACGTCATAACCCGCTGAAAATGTTATTCCGTATTGAAAATTGTTATATGCTGAAACATTTTTATAGGAAAATTGAGTGCCATTTTCTTCAAATCGAAAGGTATTTGAAAAATTATAAAGGAACTTTACTCCCGTATAAATTCGCCAAAAATCATACTTTACAGCGTTAGAAGTTCGCCAACGAATTTCGAAAGGAACCTCTAAATTATGTGCTGTAAAAATATTCGAATTTAAATTTACAGACTCACTAAATACAGTTAAATTATTTATTTCTTGAACTTTTAAATTATGATTAAAATTATCATATCCATATCCAATACCAAGAGCAACCGAAATATTTCCTTGTTTGTTCAGAATAAAATCTTTCAAAAAACCAGCTGAAATTGCATAAGAAAAGGAACTTTTGTTAATAACTGTAGGTTGGTTAAAAAATTGCGCATACGAAATAGACGCATAAAGTTGATCATCTGCATAGTTATCACCTAATTTCAAAGAGTCTTTCTGAGCATAGGAAAGGGATGTCAAACTTAAAAAAAGAATAAAATATAAAACTTTTTTCATCGGATTTTTATCATCGAATAAAGATAACATATTTTAAAAATAAAAAATAAAAAATAATGACAATAAAAAAAGGGTAATTCTGGTGAATTACCCTTTTTAAGATTTTAAAATATAATTAATTACTTGACCCTTTTTGGGTAGAATAACTAATCTTCAGTGCATTTACATCTCTCAATTTCAATCTAATATCAGTGATTGTACCTACGTTAGATTCTTTATCAGCTTTTATAGAAGTTGTCATAAAAGGAACTTCTGCCTCAGAGACTTTAGATCTTGCGTTAATAATAAAAGCTGGAACCTGTTCTGCAGAAGCGATTTTATCGTTCAATTGGATTTTATTGTAACCTACACCGTCTCTATTTGGATCTTTTGATTTGCCAACATAAATTGTACAAACCAAACTTTTGTGTTCTAACTTTTTAATTTCAGAAGCAGAGGGTAATCTTGGATTTTCGATTCTTAAGTCAGTTTCTCTCATTGTGGTTGTTACCATGAAAAAGAACAATAACATAAAAACAATATCAGGCAAAGCTGCAGTATTCACAGCTGGCATTCCCTTCTTTTTTTTTCTAAATTTAGACATGTTGTTAAATTTTAAAATTAATTAAGACGTTGGCTCTGCATCCGAAATGATTTGAGGATAAGCAGTTTTTATAAATTCTACTTTGCTTTTCAAATCTTCAGATTTGTCTTTTGAACTCTTTTTAGCCTCGTCATAAGCATTTTCTAACTGATCAAAAGTCATTTGATACTTTTTCAAGGATAGTTTATTTCTTAACTCAGTATAGGCTCTTAAAAGTTCATTTTGAACCTTGATATACATACCGTATTCAGTACCTCTGTCACTTTGAACAGAAATAATTGCTTTGTTTGGATGGTCCGAAGAAAGAGGACTTTTTTCTCCTTGACAATAATCACAAGGTTTTCCTGGTGAGCCGTCTTCACCAGCGTTTCCAATACCACCACCATTATCAATAAATTTCATAGCAGCATCTTTTAAGTCTTTAATTTGCATACGCTCATTTTCAACTAAGAGTTCGTTATTTCTATTAATAAGAACTACGAAAATATTCTTTTCTTTGATGATTGGTGGAACATAATCTTTTGGTGGCTTTTCTGATAACTTCTTAGACACCCCTGAATCTACGTTCATTGTTGTTGTCACTAAGAAGAAAATCAATAACAGAAAAGCAATGTCCGCCATTGAACCTGCATTAATTTCTGGATTTTCTCTTCTTGCCATAATTTTATGATTTAATCAGACCTTTTACCAAATCCACTACGAAAAATAGTCCAGCAATACCACCTAAAATAATGCTATACCAAATGCCAGCTCCAACCCATCTGTTTACTGAAGAACCCTCTTCACCTCCAGGTTGTATTCTTCCAGCAGCATCATATACTGCGTTGCTGTCCGACAAAATGTAAGCAATAACTAGTAAAATTGCTAAAGCAGCCAAACCTTTCAAAGTTTTGATTAAATTGTCTTTGTTTCCAATCAAACTTTTCAATGAAAGAAAAATTGTAACTGCTACCGTTCCTAGAAATAAATAATAGGAAAATGAAATTAAAGGACTAATTACACGGTTTTGAACGTCTACATTTGTTTCAATTGCTTCTGTATCTACCATAAAAATTCTTATGAAAAAGATACCGCCAATTAAGGCAATTCCAGCAATTAAAAGATTTAAAATTTTAGTACTCTTCATAATAAATTTTATTTTTTGAATCTAACTAATAAATCTACCAATGAGATAGACGCATCTTCCATACTATTTACAATACTATCGATTTTCGCAACGATATAATTGTAAAAAATTTGAAGAATAATTGCTACAACAAGACCAAATACAGTTGTTAATAAGGCGATTTTAATACCACCTGCTACAACCGCTGGAGAAATGTCATTCGCAACAGCAATATCGTTAAAGGCACCAATCATACCAATTACAGTACCCATGAAACCTAGCATTGGAGCCAATGCAATAAATAATGAAATCCAAGAAACATTTTTCTCCAATTGTCCCATTTGAACTCCTCCATAAGAGACTACTGCCTTCTCTGCTTCTTCAACACTTTCATCAACTCTGTCTAAACCTTGAAAAAAGATTGAAGCAACTGGTCCTTTTGTGTTTCTGCAAACTTCTTTAGCAGCTTCAATGCCACCTGAACTTAATGCATCGTCAATATTTGCCAATAATTTTTTTGTATTGGTTGTTGCCATGTTCAAATAAATGATTCTTTCAATGGCGATTGCTAATCCTAAGATTAACGTTACTAATACGATTCCCATAAATCCTGGGCCACCATCAATAAAGTTTTGCTTTAATACTTGGTGAAACGTTTTTGCTTCTGTCACTGTTTCTTGCGCAAAAGTTGATTGTATTGCTCCAAAAAACATCAATCCTGTTACAGATAAGGCATTTACTACTTTTTTCATCTTGGTTATAAATTAATTTTAATAGTTAACGGGTTAAAGATATAAATTTTCAAATCAAAAATAGAATTTATATGAAATTTTCTGCAACTAAAAAAAATTCAAATCTATTCCACTTTATTTTGGGGCAAGTAACAAAAAATGTTAGGCATAAAAAAATTTTTTTTTAGCTATTTATTGACAAAGCACATTTATTTTTAAAAATAGGTCTTACAATGTTCAATCAAATCAAAAAATAATTATTTCTATGAAATTTCGCCTCTTAGTGAAGTTTCAAAATGATTTGTAAATTCAATCAAAGAAAAATTCTCATTCAATAAATACATTAATTTTGCAACAGCAGCCTCTGTAGTGATATCTTTTCCACTCACAACGCCAATTTTTTTCAAAGCAACACTCGTTTCATAGTGTCCTTGGTTCACATTTCCACCCAAACATTGCGTCACATTTACAATGCGGATATTTTTCTCAATAGCATTTTTAATAAGGTGCACAAACCAATTTTCTGAAGGCGCATTTCCTGAACCATAAGTTTCTAATACAACTCCTTTTAAATTTTTGATTGACAGAATACTTTTCAGCACATTTTCAACGATTCCAGGGAAAATTTTAATGATAACAATATCTGTTACTAATTTTTTTCGAACAATTAAAGGCAGATTTTCGTCAGAAACACGCAGTAAATAATGTTCATGGAACTTTAAATACACACCACTTTCCGCCAATGGCGGATAATTCATCGACACAAATGCTTCAAATTGTTCAGCGTTCATTTTGGTTGTTCTGTTTGCTCTGTACAATTTATATTCAAAATATAAACACACTTCTTGAATCATAGGTTTGCCGTTTTTTTGAGCAGAAGCAACTTCAATTGAAGTGATTAAATTTTCTTTGGCATCGGTGCGTAAATCGCCAATTGGCAGTTGCGAACCAGTAAAAATAATTGGCTTTTGCAGATTTTCGAGCATAAAACTGATGGCAGAAGAAGTATATGACATCGTATCAGAACCAGAAAGTACTACAAACCCATCAAATAAATCATAATTTTTCTCAATAATTTCTACAATATCCATATAATATTGAGTGTTCATGTTTGAGGAATCAATAGGTGTTTCAAAAGAAATGGTGTGAATCTGACAATTGAGTTGCTGTAATTCAGGGATTTTTTCTGAAATCTGACTAAAATCAAATGCTTTCAATGCGTTAGAATCATAATCTTTCATCATTCCAATGGTTCCTCCTGTGTAAATCAGTAAAATTGTAGGTTTTGTTGTCATTTTGACACTTTTTTTATTCGAATTAATTTTGGAATAATTTATGTTGTAAATTTATCGAACAATTTCGACATTAATAATTAAACGTAAAAATTATGATTGGATTTTATATTTTAATAGGTGTAATCTCTTTGGTTAGCTGGATTATCAGCAATACTCTGAAGAAAAAATTTGATAAATACTCAAAAGTTAGCTTGAGAAATGGCATGAGTGGTGCTGAAATAGCCGAAAAAATGCTTGCAGATCATGGCATTCGTGATGTAAAAGTTATTTCTACTCCTGGTAGATTGACAGATCATTACAATCCTTTAGACAAAACTGTAAATTTGAGTGAATCCGTTTTTAACCAAAGAAATGCCTCTGCTGCTGCTGTTGCTGCGCACGAAGTTGGTCACGCAGTTCAGCATGCAACTGCTTATGAATGGTTGACAATGCGTTCTAAATTGGTGCCAGTTGTGAATATTTCTTCACGTTTTTCTCAATGGCTTGTGATTGGTGGATTGATTTTAGGTGCAGGTGCAGGACAAACTGGTTTTGGTTTCACAATTGCTGTTATTGGATTGATTTTCATGGCGTTAGCAACTATTTTCAGCTTTATTACTTTGCCAGTTGAGTATGACGCAAGTAATAGAGCTTTGGCTTGGTTAAAAAACAAAAATATGGTTTCTCAGCAAGAATTAGAAGGTTCTACTGATGCGTTGAAATGGGCAGCAAGAACTTATTTAGTAGCTGCAATTGGCTCATTAGCAATGTTGTTATATTGGGCTTTACAAATTTTTGGAAGTAGAGATTAATTCATCAATAAACTAATGAGTTTATGTGAAAATGTAGCAATTCATTAATTTAATAATGAAATTTTAAATAATTTATCCGAAAGTATCATTGCTTTCGGATTTTTTATTTCAAACTTTTAAAGCGATAAACTTTAAAACTTTAAAAATACTCCCCAGAAAGTGTGCTTGCATTTTTTTTATTTGGGCGCAATTTGAGTAAAAAGATTCCCAACTTTACAAAAAAATCACTTTTTGTGAGTGAGAAAATTCTTTTTTGAGCAATTTTTGAGCGTTTGTAGTTTGATAAAAATCTTTTTCTCCAAGTTTGTTCGTAATCAGACAAGTGAATTATTGAATTATTTTTGATGGATTTCACAATGAATTCACTTGCCATGATGGCAGATTCAAAAATAAATTTATATCCTTCACCAACAATTGGGTTTACTTGAGAGACACTATCACCTACACAAACTAAATTTTCAATAACAAATTTATCCAAAACTGGTGTGATAGGAATACTGCCTCCTTCAACAATTTCATTGTCTTTTTCGACAAGTTTTTTGATATTGGGCAACTGTAAAACTTCATTCAGTCTTTCTTTTAAACCTTTCACCATTGTCTCATCAAATGTGCCAAATCCAATGATCGCTCTTTGATTTTTTAAAGGAAAAATCCAACCATAACCTCCCTTATACTCTTTTCCAAGAAGTAAATAGGCTTCATCAGATTTTCCAAAATATTTTACGTTGTATTCAACACCAACCGCCAAAACAGGATTCTTGATTTGTAATCCTACTTTTTTGCTGAGAATTCCTGCTGTGCCAGAACAATCCACAAAAATTGTTGCTTGATAAGAATTCCCATTTTTATCTGAAACAGCCGTAAAAGTTTTTTCTGAATTTTGATGAATTTGATTGATGTGAACATCCAATTGAATGTCAACAAAATTTTTATCCAAAGAAGCAATTAATTCCTCATGAACCTTTTTTTTATCAAGAATAACAGCATCTACATAAATGTGTTCTTGTAAATTTTTGGCTTGAATGATAATAGAATTTATTTTTTGAGCTACCACATTTTCAGTCAAACCAAAATCTGCTATTTTGATAAAACTTCCTAAAGTATTGAATGAAATATCTAAAAGATTTTTCTTTCGATCCAACAATAAGGTTTTGCATTGTTGTTTACCAAGTTCTCTTGCTAGCATTAAACCTGCAGTTCCTGCACCAACAATAACAACCTCATATTTTTTCATAAAAGCATGGTTAAGTATCAATCATTCAGCTTTAAAACTGCCATAAATGCCTCTTGTGGAATTTCTACATTCCCTACTTGACGCATTCTTTTCTTACCTTTTTTCTGTTTTTCTAACAATTTTCGTTTACGAGAAATATCACCTCCATAACATTTTGCAGTGACATCTTTTCGCAATGCTTTCACAGTTTCGCGAGCAATGATTTTTGCGCCAATAGCTGCCTGAATAGGAATGTCAAATTGCTGACGAGGAATCAATTCTTTTAGTTTTTCGCAAATTCGTTTTCCAATTCCATAAGCATTATCTATGTGCAATAATGCAGATAGCGCATCCACAGGTTGTGCATTTAACAACATGTCAACGCGCACTAATTTTGATTCTCTCATGCCAATTGGATGATAATCAAAAGAAGCATATCCTTTAGAAACTGTTTTTAATCGGTCATAAAAATCAAATACAATCTCCGCCAAAGGCATATCAAAAGTCAACTCAACTCTTTCAGGAGTTAAATACGTTTGATTCACAATTTGCCCACGTTTTTCAATACACAATCCCATTACTTGCCCTACAAAATCAGATTTTGTGATAATAGACGCTTTGATAAAAGGTTCTTCTACTCTGTCTAATTTTGATGGATCAGGCAAATCAGAAGGATTGTTTACAATGATAGGTTTTTGAGGTTCTTTTTTGGTAAAAGCGTGATAAGAAACGTTTGGAACAGTTGTAATTACAGTCATATTAAATTCACGTTCCAACCGTTCTTGAATGATTTCCATGTGCAACATTCCAAGAAATCCACATCGAAAACCAAATCCCAAAGCAGCTGAACTTTCTGCTTGAAACACCAAAGAAGCATCATTTAATTGCAATTTTTCCATTGAAGAACGCAATTCTTCATACTCTTCTGTATCAACAGGATAAATTCCTGCAAAAACCATTGGTTTTACGTCTTCAAAACCATCTATTTTTTCTGCTGTTGGATTGGCAAAATCAGTAATGGTATCTCCTACTTTTACTTCTTTTGCAGTTTTAATTCCTGTAATTAAATAACCTACATCTCCTGTTTTTACTTCATTTTTCACTACTTGTGTCAACTTTAAAGTACCCACTTCATCAGCTCCATATTGATTGCCTGTTGCCATGAATTTGATTTGCTGATTTTTTTTGATGCTTCCATCAATCACTCTAAAATAGGTTTCAATTCCTCTATAAGAATTATATACTGAATCAAAAATCAACGCTTTCAAGGGCGCATCAGGATTTCCTTTTGGCGGCGGAATTTTGCGAATAATTGCTTCCAAAATATTGCCAACTCCAAAACCCGTTTTTCCACTTGCATGAATAACTTCTTCGGGTTTGCATCCCAATAATTCTATGATATCATCAGTTACTTCTTCTGGATTTGCAGAAGGCAAATCCACTTTATTCAACACAGGAATAATTTCCAAATCGTTTTCTAAAGCCAAATATAAGTTTGAAATCGTTTGTGCTTGGATACTTTGAGCGGCATCAACAATCAACAAAGCGCCTTCACAAGCCGCAATTGAACGTGAAACTTCATAAGAAAAATCTACGTGACCAGGAGTGTCTATTAAGTTTAAAGTATATTTTTCACCTTCAAATTCATAATCCATCTGAATTGCATGGGACTTGATGGTAATGCCACGTTCGCGTTCCAAATCCATATTATCTAGCAATTGTTCCTGTTTTTCACGCTCGGTTACAGTGCCCGTAAAATCTAATAAACGGTCTGCTAACGTGCTTTTACCATGATCAATGTGCGCGATAATGCAAAAATTTCTGATGTTTTTCATACTTGTAAAACTAACTAATTTTAACTTACAAATATAAGTTATTTCATTAGCATCCAAAATAAAAAACCGCTATGAAAAGGCGAACAGTTTAATAAGTTTTTATTTTTTAAAAACAATTTAGAAAAAAAAAACACAATTATTCATATAAAATTAACTCAAAAAATCATTTTTCTAAAAAAAATGGTTTCATATTATTAATGTTTTACTTCTATAAAAGATATCTCCTAAAGCACAAACTTTTAAAGAGTGTGAATACTTAAAACTCTTTTCCCTTATTTTTGTTTCTATGAAAATCAATCATGCGCAATTTATCAAACAAGAAGCCAAGCGTCTGGGTTTTTTAGCCTGCGGAATTGCCAAAGCCGAATTTTTAGCTGAGGAAGCTCCTCGTTTGGAAAACTGGTTGCAACAAGGTTTTCATGGGGAAATGCAGTATATGGAAAACCATTTTGACATGCGTTTAGACCCAAGATTGTTGGTAGAGAATGCCAAATCTGTGATTTCACTTTCCTATAATTATTATCCTGCACAACTACAAAACAAGGAATCGTATAAAATTTCGAAATATGCCTATGGTGAAGATTATCATCAAGTGATCAAAGAAAAATTACGAGAATTATTGGCAAGTATTCAGCAAGAAATTGGCGAAGTTGCTGGACGTTGTTTTGTAGATTCTGCTCCTGTTTTGGAACGTGCTTGGGCGGAAAAAGCAGGTTTGGGCTGGAACGGAAAGCATTCTTTATTGATTGAAAAACAGCAAGGATCTTTCTTTTTTTTGGCAGAATTGATTGTAGATTTGAAATTAGAATACGACCAACCAACCACCACCAATCATTGTGGTTCGTGCACAAAATGCATTGATGCTTGCCCAACAGCGGCTATTTTGCCCAACAATACTGTTGATGCTAGCAAATGTATTTCCTATTTTACCATCGAATTGAAAGAAAATATCCCGTCTCATTTTAAAAATCAATTTCAAGATTGGATTTTTGGTTGCGATATTTGTCAGGATGTTTGCCCTTGGAATCGATTTTCAAAAGCACACAATGAACCTTTATTTCATCCAAATGAAGAAATGTTGCAATTTACCAAAAGAGATTGGGAAGAAATTACGAAAGAAACCTTTCAAAAAGTATTTAAAAAATCTGCTGTAAAAAGAACTAAGTTTTCAGGATTGCATCGAAATATTCGTTTTTTAAAAGATTAATTTTTTGGTAGAATCTCTGATCACCAGAGTGGTTTCTAAAATTTCTTCTCGGTAAACAATGCTCTTTTTTTCTTTTTTATCTTTGATTTCTTTGTATAATAGTTTAAACGCTTTTTTTCCCATTTCAAACCCAGGTTGATTGATTGTCGTCAATGAAGGCGAAATTACGGAAGCCATAAACCAGTTACTGAAACCAACAATATTCATTTGCTCGGGCACTTTGATACCCTGTTTATTGAATTCTGTGATTGCGCCAATAGCAACCAAATCTGTATTGATAAAAATACCATCAACCTCTTTATGGTCTTGAAGCAATTGATTTGCATAAAATTTTCCTTCCTCAAAACTCATGTCGTTTAAAAGATACACCAGTGATGAGTCGTATGAAATTTGATGGTCGATTAACGCTTGTTTGTATCCTAAAAAGCGGTCGATCGAATTTTGTGGTAACAAAGGCCCTCTAAAATGAGCAATTCTTTTACACCCGATATCAATCAAATGTTGGGTAGCTTTATAGGCTGCTTTTCTATCGTCAATGATTACTTTTGAACATTTCACCACTTTGGCAATTTTATCAAACATTACCAAAGGCGTATCATTTTCTATAATTTCTGAAAGATGTTTATAATCTGCAGTGCCATTTGCCAATGAAATTAAAATGCCATCTACTCTTTTACTAAGCAGCAATTCTATTTGTTGTTTTTCCAAATCATACGATTCGTTCGATTGCAGTGTGATGACCAAATAGCCTTTTTTTTCTGCTTGAGAAATAATGCCTTTGATAACGGTCGAAAAGAAATGATGTACAATTTCAGGAATAATCAATCCAATTGTTTTTGATTCTTTTGTTCTTAAATTTACCGCAAATGAATTTGGTTTATAATGCAACATAGAAGCAGTTTCTCTGACCAATTTTCGTGTTTTTTTACTCACATCAGGATAGTCTTTCAATGCTTTTGAAACTGTTGTGATAGAAATATTGAGTTTTTCGGCTATTTGTTTTAATGTGACCAATTTTTTAAATACTTAATTTTAAGTTGAACATGCATTTTTAAAATGGTTAAATATACTAAAAAAACAAATCGAAAACGTTTTTGTTAAATCGAAAACGTTTTCGATTTTAATAATATGAAAATGAATGCGCTAAAAATTTACATTTATCAAAAATATTAATCGAATTTTTATCTAATTTACAATTTAACATGAAAAAACAAGTACAATTTAAGTTTGCTGTTCTGATGATTTTCTTACTATCGTCAACAGCATTTTTTGCACAATCCACTATCTCGGGGATTGTAAAGGATGGCAATAATCAAGCAATTCCTGGTGTAAACATTATTCTTAAAGGAACCACTTTGGGAACAACATCAGATTTTGATGGAAATTATGTAATCCAAAACGTTCCAAATGGCGAGTATATATTAATTGCATCCTATATTGGATATGATAATTTTAAAAAACAAATCAATATCAATTCAAAAAATACTATTGTTGATATTGTTATCAAAGAAAATGCAGAATCTCTCGACGAAATAGTGATTACGGGAGTAGCAAATCCGAAATCAAAAATAGCGTCAAGTATCTCAATAACCACAATAAAACCAAAGGTTATTGCACAATCTGCACCTAGAACAACTGCTGAAATTTTCAGAACAATTCCAGGTATTCGTTCAGAATCATCAGGTGGCGAAGGAAACTCGAACATTGCTGTAAGAGGTGTGCCAGTTTCTTCTGGAGGATCAAAATATGTTCAATTGCAAGAAGATGGTTTGCCAGTATTATTATTTGGTGATATGTCATTTGCAACTGCAGATATTTTTACAAGATTTGACAATAGTATTGGCAGAATCGAGGCAATTAGAGGTGGTTCTGCCTCTACATTGTCCTCAAATTCGCCAGGGGCAATCATCAACTTAATAAGTAAAGATGGAAAAACGGAAGGCGGAAGTTTAGGAACCACTTTTGGATTGGATTATGATTCTTTCAGAACCGATTTTGATTATGGAGCACCAATTTCAGAAGGATTGTACTTTCATGTCGGTGGATTTTATAGAGTTGGAGAAGGTATTAGACAAACAGGTTTCACTGCAAATAATGGTGGACAATTCAAATTTAATTTGACAAAAGAATTTAAAAATGGATATGTAAAACTTTATACAAAATTTTTAAATGACCGAGCTGCTGCTTATATGCCAATGCCAATTGCGGTTTCTGGTACAAATAGCAATCCTTCTTGGGAAAATGCTCGTAATTTTAGTGCAACAAAAGGCACGTCTCAAACACCTTTTTTAACTCAAAATGTTGGATTAGGAGCGGATGGTCAATTAAGAAGATCTGATGTTTCTGACGGAATGAATCCTATTTCAAAATCGATAGGAATGGAAGCTTCGTTTGATTTGGCTGAAGGTTGGAAAATAAATAATAACGGAAGATTTTCTATCAATAACGGTAATTTTGTAACACCATTTCCTGCACAAGTTACCATTGCTAATGACATCGCAACTTCATTTGGAGCGGGTTCAACACTAAAATTTGCCAATGATGGTTCAGCTGTTTCGGGAAATAGTTTGGTGTCAAGAATTCACATGTTTGATGTTGAATTGAACAACTTCAACAACTTTATGAACGATATTAAATTGTCAAAATCTTTTGATAGAGTAAATGTAACGCTTGGCTATTTCAAATCGATGCAAAATGTTTCTATGTCTTGGTTATGGAATTCTTATTTGCAAGAAGTAAATGACAACAATGCAAGATTGATCAATGTTTTTGACGCAGCCAATAATCCTTTGAGCGAAAACGGATTGTATGCTTACGGAACTCCTTTTTGGGGAAATTTACACAGAAATTATGATACTAAATACAATGTTTCAGCACCTTATGCAAACGTTTCTATTGAGGCATCAGACAAATTAAATGTTGATGCAAGTATTCGTTTTGATAATGGGAAAGTGGATGGTTCTTTTGCTGGCGGTTCTTCAAGAGAGTTTGATGTAAACAATGATGGTGTAATTTCGGTTCCTGAACAAAATGTTTTTGCCGTAGACAATTCGAATGTGACTACTGTAAATTATGATTACAATTATGTTTCTTATTCTTTGGGTTTGAACTATAAATTACAAGAAAATCAAGCAGTTTTCGCAAGATTAAGTAAAGGTGCAGCTGCAAAAGCAGATAGAATTTTATTTTCAGGATTGGATTACACCAATAGCGATAGAATCAATGCGCTGGATTTTATTACCCAAGCTGAATTTGGATATAAAAGAGGTTTTGAAAAAGGCACTTTATATGCTACTTTGTTTTTTGCAAATACCACAGAAGAGGGTGGTTTTGAAGCAACCTCAAACAGTATTATAGAAAACGATTACAAATCTGCAGGTGTTGAATTGGAAGGAACTTATAAATTTTCTGATAAATTTGACATTAGAGGTGGGTTAACTTACACAAAAGCAACCATTGAATCTGGTGCAAATAATGGAAATACGCCAAGAAGACAACCTGATTTTATTTACAGTTTTATTCCAACCTACAACTTTGGTAAAACAAATCAAAACGCATTTGGTTTGAGTTTTATAGGACAAAGCAAGGCTTTCGCTCAAGATAATAATGCGTTGTTGATGCCAGGATTTGTGATGGTAAATAGTTTTATAAACATTGGAATTGCCAAAAATTTAAATGCAAATTTATCAGCAAATAACTTATTCGACAGTCTAGGAATTACAGAATCTGAAGAAGGAAGTATTGTTGAAAACCAAGTGAATATTGTGAGAGCAAGACCTTTACCCGGTCGTTCTATTTCGATGGGATTAACGTATAGTTTTTAAGTGAAAAGTAATTTATTAAATGTAGTTTTGAATTGATTGAAAAGAGTCAGTGAATCCTAATCATTGGCTCTTTCATTCATAAAATAATTAACACATAAAAATGATGAACACAAAACCTAGTTTATCTTTTTGGCAAATTTTCAATATGAATGTTGGATTCTTGGGAATTCAATTTAGTTTTGGATTGCAACAAACTGCCGTAAATCCTATTTTTTCATTTTTAGGTGCACATCACGAAGATTTGCCTTTGCTCAATCTGGCAGGTCCTATAACAGGTTTGATAATTCAACCAATTATTGGTGCTATTTCAGATAAAACATGGTCGCCACGTTATGGCAGAAGAAAACCTTTTTTTATGATTGGAGCCTTGATAGGAAGTTTATGTTTATTGGCATTTCCTTTCAGTCCTTCATTGTGGTTTGCAGTCGGATTACTTTGGATTTTGGATGTTGGAAACAACATGGCAATGGAACCTTATCGCGCTTTTGTGGGTGATAAATTACCAAACAATCAGTTGAGTTTTGGATATCAAATGCAAAGTTTGTTTGTGGGCGCAGGAATTGTACTTGCAAATGCGTCTATCTTTATTTTTCAGGATTGGTTTGCAGGTTCAGAATCTATAGAATCTACTGTAAATACAATTCCAAAATGGCTATATTATTCATTTTTTTTGGGAGCCATTTTATCGGTTGCAACAATTACTTGGTCTGTTTTAAAAACACCCGAAATTCCTCCGTCTGAAAGTGAATTAAAAGAAATTGAAAAACACAATATTCTACCGATTTTAAAAAGAATAAAAACACCTTTTTTTGAGATTACAAATGCCATAAAAGACATGCCAAAATTCATGTGGAAATTGTCTGGGGTATATCTTTTTCAGTGGTATGCGTTATTTATCTATTGGCAATTTATTTCTCCAATGTTTCAAGAAAGTATGGGTTTTGATAAGTCAGAAGCATTGAGTCAAGCGGCAAAAATGAACACTACTTACAATATTTCAACCATTATTTTCGCACTAGCTTTGGTGCCTTTAGCGCTAAAATGGGGTGGAAAAAAAGTGTATGTTACTAGTTTGTTTTTAACAGGAATTGCTACGATTTCAATTCCTTTTTTTGAAGATTCTGTCATGGTTTTGATTCCTATGGTATTATTTGGAATTGGATGGGCAGCAATGATGGGAATTCCATATTCAATGGTTTCTAAAATTGTTCCTCAAGAAAGACGTGGCGTTTACATGGGAATTGTAAACATGATGATTGTAATTCCAATGGGAATTCAAACAATCTCTTTTGGCCCAATTGTAAAAAATCTTTTGAATAACAGTGCTGTTAATGCCATTTTATTGGGAGGTATATTTTTTATGATTGCAGGATTATTGGCATTGCGTATTCAAGAACCAAAGGGTTAAAATTAAGAAAAGAAAAAAGTAAATAGTATATTAATTTAGAATGAAAATCCCATTGAGAAAAATAAGTAAAAATATTGATATTTTATGTGTTGGTGAAGTCTTGATCGATTTTATAGGACATCAAAATGACGTTTTTATCAATAATACAAGAGATTATCACCGGTATTTAGGTGGTTCTCCAACCAATGTCTCTTTAAATTGCAAAAGACTTGGATTAAATTCAGTCCTAGTATCTACAATTGGCAAAGACGGTTTTGGAGAATATATTATCAATAGATTACATGAAGTTGGGATAAACTCAATACACATTAATCAACTTCCAGAAAATAATACGAGTGTGATTTTTGTATCAAAATCAAATGCCACTCCTGATTTTATTCCATACAGAGATGCTGATTCTTGCATTTTTGAAAGTCAAATTAGCAATAAATTACTTTCTGAAACCAAAATATTTCATACCACTTGTTTTGCTTTGAGTAAAAATCCTGCACAAACCACTATATTAAATAAAGCTTCAGAAGCTTTTGATTTGGGTTGCAAATTGAGTATAGATGTCAATTATTCAGGAAAATTGTGGGATAGTAAAAAAAAAGCCATACAAACCATCAAATTGTATTGTAAACTGAATCCTTTGGTAAAAATAAGTGAGGATGACATGGAAAGGTTGTTTCATAAAAACATTTCACATCAAGAAATATTTGATTTTTTTCATAATGAAGGAGTAGATATAGTATGTCTTACATTAGGAAGCAAAGGCGTTATATTATCGGAAAAAAATAAAGGAATCATTCAATTACCTGCCATAAAAGTACACGAAATTTTAGATACTACTGGCGCTGGTGATGCTTTTTGGTCGGGATTTTTGTTTGCATACATAAAAGAAAAAACACTCGAAGACTGCTTGAAAATTGCCTTAAAATTAGCCGCACTAAAACTTCAAAATGTAGGAAGATTACCAGAAAACATCAATATTCTTTCAAAAATATTAGATTAATAAAAACTGCTGTTTTATGAATAAAAACAATAAAAATTTCCTCGCAAATGGCGTAATGCTGAATGCTTATCCTGATAGTATTGGTAAAAATTTAAATGACTTGGTAACTTTGCTCGAAAAAAAAGAACTTATAAATACTTTTTCATATTGTTATTTGTTGCCTACTTTTTTCAATAGCGATTTGGATAGAGGTTTTTCGATTATCGATTACAATTTGAATGAAGATTTGGTTTCTAATGAAGATTTAAAAGCGCTTAAAAATCTAAGTATCCAGCTAAAATTTGACATTGTTCTCAATCATCTTTCTGTAGCCTCTCCTCAATTTAAAGACTTACTCGAAAATGGTGAAAAATCAATTTATAAAGATTTTTTTATCAACTGGAACGACTTTTGGAAAAATCATGGAAAACTTAATGAAGAGAAAATTGTCATACCGTATCAAAATTATCTCGAAAAACTTTTCATGCGTAAATCAGGATTGCCAATTCTAAAAGTTCCTTTTCCTGATGGAACAGAAAAACCTTATTGGAATACATTTTATCAAGAAATAACTTACAAAAAATTTACAAAAGATGATTTTTTAAGTATTGATAAAATTTCTGAAAGACAAAAAATTTTTATTTGTAAAAAAATAAATAATGCTATTGAGAAAAAAACTGCAATAGAAACCATTGATTTTGAAGAAAACAACTACTTGAAAGAAAATATCCTTCAAATCATCCAAAAAAACAAACACTTTTTAGGTCAAATGGATGTGAATGCAAAAAGTGAATTGGTTTGGGATTTTTATGAAGAGACTTTGCAAAAACTAAAAACTTTTGGTTGTAAAATTTTGCGGTTAGATGCTTTTGCATATTTGCACAAAGAAGTTGGTGAAACTAATTTTTTCAACAAACCAGGCACTTGGCATTATTTAGAGAGAATTCAACAAATTGCTTCAAAAAACGACTTGATTGTTTTGCCTGAGATTCATGCTGAATATGGATTGCATCTTCATGATGAAGTTGCTCAAAAAGGGTATTATTTTTACGATTTTTTCCTTCCAGGATTGCTAATTCACACACTTGAAACAAAAAACAACGTAGCATTAATACATTGGATTAACGAAATTGTCACCAAAAAATACAACACTATTAACATGCTTGGTTGTCATGATGGCATCCCAATTTTAGACCTCAAAGGAAAAGAATTTAACTATAAATATCAAAACGGACTTTTAAAAGATTCTGAAATTGATGATCTGATGGATATTATTATCAAACGAGGTGGCCGTATTAAAAATTTATACGACGCTTCTGGAAAAAAATTATCCTATTATCAAATAAATGCCACATTTTTTAGTGCATTGGGTGAAGACGAACAAAAATTATTATTAGCAAGAGCCATTCAACTATTTATGCCTGGAATACCACAAGTTTGGTATTTAGATCTTTTCGCAGGTAAAAACGATTATGAAGCTGCCGATAAAGCTGGTAATGGAGGACATAAAGAAATCAACAGAACAACTATTTCAATGGAAGAAATTGAAAAATCTATGGCAAAAAGTGTGGTTTCAAAACAATTGCAAATGATACAATTAAGAAATAATTTATCCGCATTTTCAGGGCAAATTAACTATGAAAATGCTACTAAAGAAATTTTAAAAATTACTTGGAAAAATAAAAGTTCATTTGCAACTTTAAATGCAAATATTATAAATAACTCTTTTTCTATTTCTTACAAAGAAAAAAACATCAAGAACACGCTCAATTTTTAAAAAAACAACTCATTTGACTTTTTTAAAAGATTAAAAACTTCCTTTGCTCTTCAAATGAAAACCCTATATTTGTGTGTAAAATAAGCAAACAATCTTTTTATGAGTGATTCTAGAGAAAGACATGAAGCATTGTTGTATCATGCCAAACCAAAACCAGGTAAAATAGAGGTAGTTCCTACCAAAAAATACGCAACACAACACGACTTAGCACTTGCCTACTCTCCAGGAGTTGCAGCACCTTGCTTGGAAATTGAAAAAGACAAAAACAATTCTTACAAATACACCTCCAAAGGAAATTTAGTTGCTGTAATCACAAATGGAACCGCTGTTTTGGGTCTAGGTAATATAGGATGTGATGCCTCAAAACCTGTAATGGAAGGAAAAGCTTTGCTTTTCAAAATCTTTGCTGGCATTGACGTGTTTGACATTGAAATAAATGAGACTGATGTTGATAAATTTTGTGAAGTTGTAAAAGCAATTGCGCCCACTTTTGGAGGTATCAATTTGGAAGACATCAAAGCGCCAGAAGCGTTTGAAATAGAACGTAGATTAAAAGCCGAATTGAACATTCCTGTGATGCATGATGACCAACATGGAACAGCCATTATCTCAGCAGCAGCCTTAAAAAACGCCATAGAAATTGCCGAAAAAGATTTTTCAACCGTAAAAATTGTCATCAATGGTGCTGGAGCAGCTGCCATTTCTTGTACTCGTTTGTATGTGAAATTGGGCGCAAAAAGAGAAAACATTGTGATGTGTGATAGCAGAGGTGTGATTAGAAATGATCGAAATGATCTTTCCACCGAAAAAGCAGAATTTTCAACATCACAAAATCTTCATACATTGAGTGATGCTATGAAAAATGCCGATGTTTTTATAGGACTTTCTAAAGGGCACGTGGTTACACCAGAAATGTTGTTGACCATGGCCAAAAATCCAATTGTCTTTGCACTTGCCAATCCAATTCCGGAAATAGAATATGACCTAGCAGTTGCCACAAGAAAAGATATTTTGATGGCTACAGGAAGATCTGACCATCCCAATCAAGTTAATAATGTACTAGGGTTTCCATTTATTTTTAGAGGTGCTTTGGATGTGAGAGCTACCAAAATCAATGAAGAAATGAAATTGGCTGCAGTTCATGCGTTGGCTGAATTGGCCAAAAAATCAGTTCCTGAGCAAGTGAATATTGTGTATGATGAAGTGAATTTGTCGTTTGGAAAAGAATACATCATTCCAAAACCATTTGATCCAAGATTGATTTACGAAATTCCACCAGCTGTTGCAAAAGCAGCTATGGAATCAGGAGTAGCATTGGCACCAATTACTGATTGGGAAAAATATCGCGAAGAATTGATGGAACGAACTGGATCAGGAAGAAAAGAAATCAGAATGATTCACAATCGTGCAAAATGCAACTTAAAACGAATCGTTTTTGCAGAAGCAGACTATATTGATGTACTAAAAGCTGCTCAAAGAGTGCATGATGAAAAAATTGGTTTGCCTATTTTATTGGGAAGAAAAGACGTGATTTTGGCATTAAAAGAGGAAATTGGTTTTACGGCTGATGTGCCAATTTTAGATCCAAAAACTGATGAAGAAGAAGAAAGCAGAAATCGATATGCCTTGGCATATTGGAAATCAAGACAAAGAAAAGGAAGAACACTCACAGAGGCGAAAAAATTGATGCGTGAGCGAAATTATTATGCTGCAATGATGGTAAATGTAAATGAAGCAGATGCACTAATAACTGGATATTCAAGACCTTATCCAAGTGTGGTAAAACCAATTTTAGAATTGATTGAAAAAGACAAAGGAATCTCAAGAATTGCTGCTTGTAACCTGATGTTGACAAAACAGGGGCCTCTTTTTTTGGCTGATACTACTATTAATATCAATCCAACAGCGAAAGATTTGATAAAAATCACACAAATGACTTCAAATCTGGTGAAAATGTTTGGTATGAAACCCAATGTCGCTTTGGTATCATTTTCAAATTTTGGTTCCTCAAAATCTGAAAGTTCTACAAAAATCAGTGAAGCTGTTGCTTATATTCACAGAAATTACCCAAATGAAGTTGTTGATGGGGAAATTCAATCTGATTTTGCATTAAATCCTGAATTATTAGCCAAAGAATTTCCTTTTTCAAAACTCAATGGAAAAAAAGTGAATGTCCTGATTTTTCCAAACTTAGAGTCTGCAAACATCACCTATAAATTATTAAAACAACTTGAAGGTGCTGAGTCTATTGGGCCTGTGATTCTAGGATTAAGCAAACCTGTACACATATTACAATTGGGCTCAAGCGTTGATGAAATGGTAAATATGGCAGCTTTGGCAGCAGTTGACGCACAACAAAGAGATAAAAAAAATAATTTACTACATTAGGCGTCGAAAAAAGTGATATGATAACTCAGATTAGAGGAAGATTGGTCGAAAAAAATCCAACAGAAGTTGTTGTGGATTGCAATGGTGTTGGCTATTTGTTGCATATTTCTTTGAATACTTTTGCAGGATTACCTTCGGATGAAAATGTGGTTTTATACACCCATTTATCTATCAGGGAAGATGCGCATATTTTATTTGGATTTGTTACAAAAACAGAAAGGGAAGTTTTTAAGTTATTAATTTCGGTTTCGGGTGTTGGACCCAGCATTGCAAGAACCATGTTGTCTTCAATGACATCAGAAGAAATTCAGCAAGCAATTGCATCAGGAAATGTAGGTGTTATTCAATCTGTAAAAGGAATTGGTGTTAAAACTGCCCAAAGAGTGATTGTGGATTTGAAAGACAAAATCATGAAAACTTATGATATGAGCGAAGTTTCTCAGCACACAAACAATACCAATAGAGATGAAGCGTTATCTGCTTTAGAGGTTTTAGGTTTTAACCGAAAACAATCAGAAAAAGTTGTAAACGGCATTGTCAAAGAAAATCCTGATGCAAGTATAGAAAAAATAATAAAATTGTCTTTAAAAAATTTATAATCAATTGATTAGGGTTTTAAAAAATATATTTCCAGCCATTCTTTTTACTTTTTTAGTAAGTTATCAGGTAATTGCACAAACCAATACCAGTAAAGATTCAACTGCTATAAAAAATGACACTGTTCCACTAAAATATGATTTCAAATACACCCAAAAGGGGGGGCTTTTCTTAAATGATTTGGCTAAAAAAACAGTCATTTTTGACAAAGTATTGAACAAATATGTGATTGTTGAAAAAATTGGTGATTACTATACTAAAACGCCTATTTTTCTTTCGCAAAAAGAATACGAACAATATCGTTTAAAACGAGATATGTTACAGTATTTTAAAGACAAAGTAGGAGCAACAAATAGTAAGAAAAAAGGTTCTTTAGAAGCACAAAAAGATTTATTGCCTGATTATTATGTGAATTCAAAATTCTTTGAATCTATTTTTGGAGGAAATACTATCAAATTTACGCCTACAGGAAATCTAAATTTAAAATTGGGTTTTATTTATCAAAATACCGAAAATCCACAAATTTCAGAAGCCAACAGAAGTAGTTTTACGTTTGATTTTGACCAACAAATCAATGCAAGTTTACGTGCAAAAGTGGGCGAACGACTTGAATTCACTGCAAATTATGACACGCAAGCTACTTTTGATTTTCAGAATTTGATAAAACTGGATTATACCCCAACTGAAGACGACATTATTCAAGGAATTGAAATTGGAAACGTTTCAATGCCTATTAAAAACTCTTTGATTAATGGTGCCCAAACTTTGTTTGGAGTCAAAACAAAATTACAATTTGGGAAAACTACAGTAACAGGAGTTTTTTCTCAGCAGAACTCAGAAAGTAAAAATATCATTGCTGAAGCAGGCGCTTCAATTCAACCTTTTGAATTAAGAGCTACAGATTATGACAATGATCGTCACTTTTTCTTATCACAATTTTTTATTGATAATTATGCCAATTCATTAAAAAATTATCCTTTAGTAAGTAGCCAAGTAAACATCACTCGAATTGAAGTTTGGATTACGAACAGAAACGCTGCAACAGAGGATTTTAGAAGTATTGTTGCCTTGGCAGATATTGGAGAAACCAATAATCCAAATTCAACTTATAAAAATTTAGTGGATGATTCAAATACTGTTCAACCCACAAATCCTGTGAGTATAAACGTAAATGGACAACTTAGTTATTTACCTCAAAACGAAGCTAATACTATTTATGACCCAACAGTTTTGTCAGGAATCAGAGATATTTCATCTGTAGATAACACGTTGAATGCGAGATTTCAAATGAATCAAGGAACAGATTATTCGATTCTTGAAAACGCAAGAAGATTAACAACCAACGAATATACATTAAACCCTCAATTGGGATATATTTCATTGAACAGAAGATTGAATGATGGTGAAGTTTTGGCAGTTGCTTATGAGTATACAGTTGCTGGAACCGTAAATGGAAGCACCAAAAAATCGTTTAAAGTGGGTGAATTTTCCAATGACGGAATTCAAGCACCTCAAAATTTAGCCGTAAAATTATTACGTTCAGAAATTTTACAAACATTTCGTAGAAATACTGTTACCAATCAAGATGAATCGTTTCCTACTTGGCGTTTGATGATGAAAAACGTGTATGCTTTAGGTGCTTTTCCTTTGACACAAGATGGTTTTCGTTTCGAAATTCAATACAGAGATGATGATACAGGAATTCCTTCAAACACCCTGCAAAATGCACAAACAGCAGGCATTCCCAATCTTCCATTAATTCAATTATTTGATTTGGATCAATTAGACCAAAGTCAGTTTAGAACTGCTGATGGTTTTTTTGATTATGTAGAAGGTATTACTGTGAATTCGCAAAACGGATATGTGATTTTCCCAACACCAGAACCTTTTGGAAATGGGTTGGAAAACAATTTGACAAATCCTGCAGATTCCAAATTTTTATTCAAAGAATTGTATTTGAATACCAAAATCAACATCCAAAATAACTTCCAAAATAAAGACAAGTATTTCTTAAAAGGCTATTTCAAATCAGACAATGCTGGCGGAATTCCAATTGGTGCTTTCAACGTTCCTCAAGGCTCTGTAAAAGTAACTGCTGGAGGAAGACAATTGGTAGAAGGTATTGATTTTGTGGTAGATTATCAATTAGGAAGAGTGCAAATTTTAGACCCAGGATTGCAAGCTTCAGGAACGCCAATCAATATTTCTACAGAAAACAATGCGGTTTTTAATCAGCAACGTAAAACCTTTATGGGAATTGATGTTGAACATCGTTTTTCAGAAAATTTTATTATTGGAGGAACTATTTTGAACGTCATGGAAAGACCATTGACACCAAAAATTAATTTTGGTTCAGAACCCATTGACAATACCATGTTTGGTTTTAATTTCGATTTTTCTACGGAAGTTCCCTATTTTACAAAACTTGCCAATAAATTACCTTTTGTAGATACTGATGCACCTTCAAATTTATCAGTAAGAGCAGATATGGCGTATTTATTACCAGGAACACCCAAAGGAATAGATGTTACAGGAGCAGCAACATCTTATATTGACGATTTTGAAGCATCACAAATTCCGATAAGTTTGATTTCTCCTTTGGATTGGTATGAATCGAGTACACCTAGATATTATATCGGATTTAATGGCGATCAAACTGATTTTTCATACAATTATAAACGTGGAAAATTAGCTTGGTATAGCATTGACCAAATTTTTTATGGATTTGGACAAACTCCAGCAAGTATAACCGCAGACGAACTTTCAAGAGCAGAAACCCGTCAAATTAATTTCAAAGAATTATTTCCAAATCAACAATTAGACATCACACAAAATGCACAAATCAGAACCTTAGATTTGGCATATTTTCCTGAGGAAAGAGGTTCCTATAATTTTAATCCAAATGCAACAATTGAAAACGGAATTGCCAAATTACCAAATCCTGAAACGAATTGGGGTGGAGTAATGCGTGCTTTGACTACCAATAATTTTGATCAAGCAAACGTAGAATACATTCAGTTTTGGATCATGGACCCGTATCAAAATTATTCAATCACCACAGAAGAGGGTCTGCCTAATGGCATAAATCCTGCTGATATTTCAAATCAAGTTGGAGATTTATACATCAATCTAGGGAATATTTCAGAAGATATTTTGAGGGACAATCGAAAAATGTTTGAAAACGGTTTGCCAGAGGATGGGTTAAAAATCGACGGAACAAATATCAACAAAACAACTTGGGGAGATGTGCCAAGAAATCCTTCCATTATTTATGCTTTTAGCGAACAAGATGCTGCAAGAACAAATCAAGATTTGGGATTTGATGGATTGAATGATAATGAAGAAAAAACACTGCCTGGAATTGGAATTTATAGCACTTTACAGGATCCTGCAGCGGATAATTTTTCATTTTTTAGAAGCTCTCAATTGGATGCAATCAACGCGACAATCATCAAAAGATATAAAGATTTTAACAATACCCAAGGCAATTCACCAACCATAAATCAATCCACTGAACCCTTCCCTACTTCATCAACAACCTATCCTGATGTAGAAGATATCAATAGAGATCAAACCATGAATACTGTGGAAAGTTATTTTGAATACAAAATTTCGATGAACAGAAATGATTTGGTGAGAGGACGAAATTTTATTGTAGATGAAAAAACAACTTCTGTTACACTTGAAAATGGCAATACGCAAGAAACAAAATGGTATCAATTTCGTGTCCCAATTAGAAGTGGAACACCAATAAATGGTATTACAGATTTCAATAGCATTCGTTTTATAAGAATGTTTTTAACGAATTTTAAAATGCCTGTGGTCATCAGATTTGGTGAACTTGATTTGGTAAGAGGTGACTGGAGACGTTATGTAAGAACTTTAAACTCGACCATAAATCTTGATAGAGATTTAAATCAAAGCGAATTAGAAGGTTTTGAAGTAGGTGTTGTAAGTATTGAACAGAACAACGGAAGTTATATTCAACCCCCAGGAATCGAAAGAGAGCGTTTGCAAGGCTCAACCACTGTGCAACTGCAAAATGAGCAATCTGTAAGCTTAAAAGTTACGAATTTAGAACCAAATTCTACAAGAGCTATCTATAAAAACATAAGTGTTGATTTGCGTCGTTTCAAAAATCTAAAAATGTTTATGCACTTGCAAGGTGATACAGGTTTTTCGGGAGTGATTCGCTTAGGAACAGATTTAGGTGAAAACTTTTATGAACTTGAGCTACCTTTGACAGTGAGTTCAGGTGGTGGAAGTCAACTGGATATATGGCCAGAAGAAAATAATTTAGATGCTTTTTTAGCATCTTTTGGAAAAGTTAAATTAGAAAGAGATGCGATTGGTGCGCCTATCAACGAAATTTATACTTCCACATCACAAAGTGAAAATCTTCCTTACAAAATTAGTGTGAAAGGAAATCCAACTTTGGCTCAATTACGAACCATCATGTTAGGATTGAAAAACACAAGTGTTACCAATAAAACCGGAGAAGTTTGGTTCAATGAATTGCGTTCTTCAGGTTTTGATAACAAAGCTGGTTGGGCTGCAGTGATGAATGCAGATGCTAATTTTGCTGATGTAGCCAATGTTTCGCTCTCAGGAAGTATCAAAACTATTGGTTTTGGAAATGTGGAAGATCGCGTAAATCAACGAAGTTTAGACGAAACTAAACAGTATGATGTTTCAACAACTATCAATTTAGGAAAAGTATTAACACCCGAAAAATGGGGTATACAATTGCCGATGAGTTATAGCGTTGGCGAGCGATTTATTGATCCAAAATTTGATCCTCAATACCAAGATGTATTGTTAGCAGATGCCATTGACCAAAATCCGAATAGCGAATTTTCGAGAGATTACACCAAAAGAACAAGTATCAGTTTTATCAATGTAAAAAAGAATCGAAATCCAAATTCAACCAAAAAACCAAAGTTTTATGATGTTGAAAACGTTGCTGTTTCCTATTCTCAAAACAGCGAGTTTCACAGGGATTATAACGTTCAAAAATATAACAATGAAAATGTAGCAGCTTCTGCAGCATACAATTTTAATTTTGATTCAAAACCAATCGAGTTTTTTAAAAATAATGATTCTATTTTTAAAAGCAAGTATTTGAAATTTATCAAAGATTTGAATTTGAATCCAATTCCAAAAACAATTGCAATTAACTCAAGAATTAATAGAAGTTATAATGAACAACAATCCAGAAACTTGGTTGCAGGATTGTCTGCTCAGCCAGAATTAATACAACGTAGATTTTTGTTCGATTGGGATTACACAATCGGATTTGACTTAACAAAATCACTTCAGTTGAACTTTAACGCAACCAATAATTATATTTACGATGCTTTTGGAAGTGGTGAAGAATTACAAGTTTTTGATAATTTTTTCAACACAGGGAGACCAAATCATTATCATCAAAAACTAAATACTACTTACAATATTCCTTTGGATAAATTTCCTTTTTTAGATTTTGTGAAAGCAGATTATGCCTATTCAGCTGATTTTGATTGGCAAGTTTCTTCGCAAGACGAAACCGTTTTTGAACAAATTGGAAACGTAATTCAAAACGCAAACACGCACAACATAAATACTGATTTTTCTTTTGATAAGATTTATAAAAGCTTAAATTTAGATAAATTTTTATTGACAAAAGCACAACGTCAATCAGCAAAAGAAAAAAATATTCGCATCAATCCTAGCAAAAAACTTTCCACTGGAAAACAATTTTTAAAGGGAGCAATTGATATAATAACTTCCATAAAAAAAGTGACCATCAGTTATTCTGAAAATAATGGACAGTTTTTGCAAGGATATAATGAACCTATAGGATTTTTAGGAGGTGCTCCAACAGCATTTGCATTTGGTAGTCAAGTTGATATCAGAAATACAGCACTCGAAAATGGTTGGTTGATTACAAGAGCTGATGGTGCAGAATATTTCAATAAAACGTATAGCAGAACGCACTATGACAAATTAGATTATACATTTATTGTAAAACCTTTTTCAGATTTAGATATTGATGTTCGTGGAAATAAAATTCAAACAAATGACATTTCTCAACAACTAGATTTGATTGAAGGAAAAAACACATTTGAAGATACTCCGATTTTTGAAACTGGAAACTTTAGTACAAGTTATTCTATGTTTTCAACAGCATTTACTAGTGGAGATGTATTGTTTCAAACAATGAAAGAGTATAGAAGTATTGTAGCCAATAGATTATCAACCCAAACTGGCGCACCTATTTCTGGATTTGGAGAAAACAGTCAGCAAGTATTACTGCCAGCTTTTATTGCTGCATACTCAGGGAAAAATCCAGAAAAAGTAAACACAGGATTATTTCGAAATATTCCGATTCCAAACTGGACTTTGCGTTATAATGGTTTGATGAAATTAGGATGGTTTAAAAAGAATTTTTCATCATTCGTAGTTTCTCATGGATATAAATCTTCTTATACCATTTCAAGTTTTACGAATAATTTACAATATGACGAAAAAAATGCTTTTTCAAATACAAATGCCGCTGGAAATTACGAATCACAAAGATTGATAGCTTCTGCTACTTTGGTTGATGAATTTTCGCCATTGGTGAGAGTTGATATGAAAATGAAAAATTCTTTTTCATTAAGAGGTGAAGTGAAAAATGACAGAACACTCACTATGAATTTTAATAACAGTACTTTAACTGATATTGAAGGAATTGAATATGTTGTTGGATTGGGCTACGTTTTCAAAGATATAAAAATGAATTCTAGATTTACTGGCAAAAAAGTGGAATTAAAAGGAGATATCAATGTAAGAGCAGATGTTTCGTTGAGAGATAATTTAACCCAAATAAGATATGTTGATGAAGATAATACACAAATTAGTGGTGGACAAAGATTATTTTCTATTAAATTTACAGCCGATTATAGACTAAGTTCCAATTTAACCACTTCTTTTTACTACAATCATCAAACATCAAAATATGCAATTTCAACAACCTTTCCTAGACAAGCAATCAATGCAGGATTTAACATCATATACAATCTAGGAGGAAGTCAGTAAAATAAAAATTAATAATAAAAACAATGAATATTCCAAGTAATTTAAAATACACTAAAGACCACGAGTGGATAAAAATTGATGGTGAAACAGCAATCGTAGGAATTACCGATTTTGCACAAGGAGAATTAGGAGATATCGTTTATGTCGATGTTGACTCATTAGGAGATACTGTTGAAGAAGGAGCCGTATTTGGATCCGTTGAAGCAGTAAAAACTGTTTCAGATTTATTTATGCCAGTAACAGGCGAAGTGATTGAATTTAATGATGCATTAGCAGAGGAACCAGAATTGGTAAATTCTGATCCTTATGGAAAAGGTTGGATGATAAAAGTTGCTATTTCTGATAGCTCACAAATAGAAAACTTACTAAATGCTGAGTCGTATCAAAAACTTATTAAAGGATAATTTATTGCTTTTAGTTGCCATCGCAATTACAATAAGCGTAATGGGATTAAGTTTAATAAAAATGCCAAATACAGGTGTTTCTGTTGTTAATATTGATAAAGCTTATCATGGTTTTGCTTATTTTACATTAACAATTGTTTGGTTATTGAGCTTTTATAAAAATCCTAAGAAAAAATACTTTATAACTATATGTTGTATTATTTTTGGCATCATAATTGAGATTCTACAAAATGTTTTAACTGATTACAGAACAGGAGAATACCTAGATGTTTTAGCCAATTCTTTTGGATGTCTTTTAGCACTATTTGTATTTAGTATGATTTTTAAAAAAAAATCTATTAATTCGTAACAAGTATTGTAATTAAGTAAATAAATTATTTAAATTAGCAACCTATAAAAAACTATCTACAATGGAAATTAAGAAAAGTCCGAAATCAAATTTAGAAAACTACAGTAAACTACTCACACAAATTGGATTGGTTTTAGCATTATTTATTACGTATGTAGCTATTGAATATAAAACTTATGACAAAATTTATGGCGATTTAGGTACGGTAGTTATGAATCAAGAATTGGAAGAAGTAATTCCAATTACTGAAAGAGTTGAACAAGTTCAACCAAAATCACCACCACCACCAACTCCTGAAAAAATCGAAATCGTTGAAAACGAGAAAGAAATTAAAGAAACAGTTTTAGAATCAACAGAAACAGACCAAACTGAAAAAATTGTTGTTAAAGATATTGTAGAAATTAAAGAAGAAGAAGATGTTGTTGAAGATGTAAACTTTATGATTATTGAAGATGTACCAACTTATCCAGGTTGTTCAGGATCTAATCAAGAAAGAAAAGACTGTTTTAGTAAAATGGTTCAAAAACACTTTCAGAAAAATTTTGACGCTGATTTACCAAACGAATTAGGTTTATCTGCTGGAAAGAAAAAAGTATTTATTGGCTTCAAAATAGACAAAAATGGCAATGTAGTGGATATTCAAACGAAAGCTCCACATCCAAAAATTAAAGATGAAGTTGAAAAAGTAATGAATAAATTGCCCAAGATGAAGCCCGGAAAACAGAGAGGAAAACCAGTTGGTGTAAAATACAGCATCCCTTTTACCTTGATTGTTGAATAATAATACAAAAAATCGTTCATTTCTGAACGATTTTTTTTTAGTTGTTTATATAAGATTTTAAAATCAAAATTTTTTCAAAAAAATTTTTTTAAAAAAATAATTATAAAATACCTGAATTTTAAACAAATATTAAATATTTTTTTATTCAAAGACCTCTAAAATAATTTTTTAGAGGTCTTTGAAATTTTAAATAAACTCCTTATGTATAACTAATTTAGAAATTAGTTTCAGGTTTCCAAATATTAACAGAAGCAACTACATTGTCTTTATAATTAATTTCTTTCAAAGATTCTTCTGACCAAATAAACCATTTTCCCACTTTTTTACCCTCGTTATAATAAGCCAACTGTATTTTTTTTCCTGATTGGTCATATGAAACCCATTCTCCAGACAATTTTTTATCTTTGAAAAAACCTTGCGTTTTAATTGATCCATCTTCATAATAATAAGTCGCTTTTATCAAATCTCCTTTTGCAACATATGTAGGCTGTTTTTCTTGAGAGAATCCTAAAGTTACCAAACCAAACATACAAATTGTGAATATTTTTTTCATGTCGTTAAAATTTAAAGTTAACATTATATTTACAAATATACATATTAAATAACTATTATAAAATGTTTTAATAACATTAATTTAACATATAATTAAAATTACTCATTTTGTTGTTAAATGTGTTAATTTAAAAATTTATATAATTAGTTAATTTAGTGCAAACTAACGTGATAACTTAAAATTTCATCGTAAATTTAATTTAATAATTTTAATATATTTGAGAAACATAAAAAACAGCTTAATCATGAATTATTATCAAATTATTGCAATTACAATTCTTATTTTCATTCATTTATATATTATGTACATTGAAATGATGCTTTGGAATACCAAAAAAGGAATGAAAATATTTGGTTTAAGAAGTAAAGAATTTGCAGACGAAACAAAAGTATTGGCTGCAAATCAGGGTTTGTATAATGGTTTTTTGGGTGCTGGATTGCTGTGGTCTTTGATTATTCAAAACAAAGATGTAGCATTATTTTTCTTAATTTTTATTTTTATTGCAGGCATTTTCGGAGCTTATTCCACAAAAAAAATAACTATTTTATATTTCCAAACAATTCCTTCATTGATAGCAATCTTTCTAATTCTGTCAGATTTATAAAAAATACTTTATATAATTTGAAAATTAGTGAAGTTTAAAATCTCCACAAATATTCACTTTTTATATAAAAATTTTAACGTTGTAAATTTAGTTTACTTCTTAAATTATTTTCAAATTCAAAATTCCAATATCCAAAATACATTTAAAACAAATCTTATTTGTATAGAGTAGTTAAATTGGTTTTAATAATAAGCACATGAACTACTTTTACGGAAATGTCAAATTCATAGATGATTTCCTCAAGTAGCCATGTTTTTAAACCTTTTATTTCTACTATTTTATTGAAATAATTTCTATAATTCTCAATTGCTTTTACACCCTTTTTTGCGAAAAATCTATTTTAAAATCCATAAAAATATTGGAATATACAAACGCTGATTTTTTTTAATTCATTAAAAAAATGACCTACTTCTACCTAGTTTAATTTAAAAGATTTAATTTTTAGGCAGAATTGCTAGGCTTGAGATGAAGAATCAAGCACCAAAATTGAGTTTCTATACTCAAATACTTGTATGGTAGTATCAAGTTCAGCTTAGCAATTTTTGAAATTTGAGAGTGTAAAATCATCTTATTTCTAAACATCTTTGTCAAAAAAAAAATTCTTTAATTTTGAATAAAATTCTTTTTCTTTTCAGGAACAACCATAAAATCTTTCAAATAAAAGGGTTCAAAATAAGCCACATCTTCAAAGTCGCTTTTTTCGTATTTTTCAAATGCTAATATTCCCATCTCTTTAGATGATGGAAAAAAATTATCCATGAAAATAGCATTAGCATGACTGATGATTTCTTTACATTTCAGAGCTCCATCACCTAGAAAAAAGACTTTTTGAAAATCTAAAAATTCAGAGAAAGAATTTTCATCAATTATTTCAGCTCTAATTTCTCGAATCTGTTCGTGTTTATGATTGAAAACCGATGCATAGACCTCCATTCTTCTTGCGTCTAACATCGGAATAATAACACCCTCTTTTATAGTGATTGCATGTGATAAGGAAGTTAATGTGTCAACAGCAATCAAAGGTTTTTGCAATGCAAAACAGAATCCTTTTGCAGCCGAAACTCCAATTCGCAATCCTGTATAAGATCCTGGACCTTTGCTTACTGCAATTGCATCAATATTATTATACGATAATTTTACATTTTTTAAAATATCAACAATAAAAAAATGCAACACTTCGGCGTGGGAATAATTACCATCATTGAGTTCTTTATAAACAATAGTTTCTCCAGATTTTGAGATGCTTACTGAACAATTTTTTGTTGCTGTTTCAATATTTAAAATAATTGCCAAATTTTTGAATTTTAAGAGAAACAAAGATAGTATTTTAAAAAAATAAAAAAAACTGAAAAATATTTGCTCGTCAATTATTCCATTACACTACTCGCTTAAATTCCAAATGCAATTATCTCTTAATCTTTGTTTTTATACCATTCATATCTTTTAAAATCAATTTCAACTTAATTATCTAAATATCTCATTATTTAAAATTAATTTTGTGCTATAATAAATAAAAAACTTAAAACGTAACTGTAAATTTCGTAAATTTATATGAAATTTCTAACTATAAATGAGCACATTACAAAAGTTTAATTTATGAGAATGAAATTGAAAAACAATAAACATTAAATCACTTTATTATATCAATTAAAATTAACAGATCCCTAAATTCAACCAAATGAAAACAACAAATTTTAAATCAATCCTAATTTTATTTTCTTTGATCACGTTTATTTTAACTTCGTGCTCAAAGGATCTTGGATCCCCAAGTGAAGGTGACACTGATACTGGTATAAATTTCAAAAATTTTGATTTTAAAACTACCAAACAACTTAAGATTTCCATTTCAACATTGAATGCAGATAACAAAGCAATTGGAGGAATCCCTGTGCAAGTTTATACTCAGAACCCACTTACATCTGAAGGATTATTAAAATCCAACAGCAGCGAATTTTTAGCATTCAAAGGAATCAGTTCCAACACAGGTTTACTAAATTTTGAAATTGCACCTAAATCTTCAATTGATAGTTTAAGTATTTTGGTAAATTATACGGGTTTCCCTTCTTTAAAACAAATTAAAGTTACTTCTGACAATATTTCTTTAGTTTTAGGAGGCAGTACTGCTGAAAAAACAACAAGCTCTACTTCAAAAGAAAATTCACTAGCTGCTTTGCCAGACACAAAAAAGATAAGTGGCTACTATGTACTTGGCTCATGGAATAATCGAGGAAAAATTGATTATTTATGGAACCAAAATGACAAAATTAGCAATGAATTTTTAAAAGATATAGATGCATCATTGCCAGAGAGCAAAAAATTACCAGAATCACATCCTGAATACTTGAATTCAAACGATGAAGGAAATATCCAATTAATAAAAGATGCGGAAGTTTCGGTTACATTCGTTCATGAAGGAGCAGGTTATCTGAATGCTCTTGGGTATTATACATACAAAAATGACAATTCGCCAGCAACAAAATCTCAAATAACTGATGCAACTATCATTTTTCCAAACGTTTCTTACGCTGGTTCGGGAGGTACTTTGGTTTCAGGAAATAGAGTACAATTATTATATTTAGATCCTTCAACAAATAAATACACCACTATTTTTCCAGCTGGAACTTCTGTAGCTTGGTTTTTTATCTCAAATAGTTTTAAGAGAACAACCAATTCAATTGGTTCAGGAATCGCCACTTATTATTCAGACAAACGTTTTAATCCAGAGACTAATGCAGATAAGAAAAAACATAACGTTGTTTTGAAAGACAATACTCGTCAACTTTTATTGATAGGTTTTGAAGATTTAAATCGCGAATCAAATTCAGATGAAGATTTTAATGATGGAATTTTTTATTCAACAGTTACACCTTATAATGCTGTAAAAACAGATGACATCAAATCAATAGACACTCCAACTGATACTGATGGAGATGGAGTTGGAGATACTCTTGATGAATATCCAAATGATAAAACTAGGGCATTTAACAACTATTATCCATCCAAAAATAATGTTGGTACAATTGCTTATGAAGATTTATGGCCTAATAAAGGCGATTACGATTTTAACGATTTAGTGGTTGATTATAATTTTATTCAAGTCTCAAATAGCGAAAATAAAATTGTAGAGGTAAATGCTGCAATTACTGTGAGAGCTATTGGTGCTTCACTTAGAAATTCGTTTTTATTACAATTTAATACTTCTCCAAGTAATGTTAAAAGTGTATCTGGACAAAGTTTGACTGAAAATATTTTTGCTCTGAACTCAAATGGTACTGAAAAGAACCAAGCAAAAGCAGTAGTTCCAATATTTGAAGATTCGTTTAAAGTTTTGAATCATACAGGTTCTATTGTGAATACTTACGTAGGAAATACTTATATAACTCCCAAAACAGTAAACGTAAAGGTTGAGTTTATTACTCCGATTGATTTAGCCACTTTTGGCACAGCTCCCTACAATCCTTTTATTGTAGTTGGTGGTGTTCGTGGAAAAGAAATTCATTTGCCAGCAAGTGCTCCAACAGATTTGGCTGATAAATCATTATTTGGAACTGGAGATGACAATACCAATTTGTCAATTCAAAAATATTACATGTCTGATAAATATTTGCCTTGGGCTATTAATATTCCTGAACAATTTGCTTATCCAGCAGAAAAGCAAGACATGACCAAAGCTTATTTAATGTTTAATAACTGGGCTAGCAGCGGGGGCTTTAATTTTATGGATTGGTATATGGATAAGGGTGGTTACAGAGATACCTCAAAACTTTACAAAAGATAAATAACCTCAAAAATAAGTAAAATAAAAAAAACCTAACTTGATTAAAATTCGGTTAGGTTTTTATCATTTTATAAATTTATATTATTTGTAAATTGGATTCAATTTCCAAATAATATAAACAAATTAAAATCAATCAAGACTCAAATCTCCTGAATAAAATTGCAGCACTTTTGTTTTGAAAACATAATCGTATTTTGAACGAATCAAAGTTGCTTCAGCATTTACCAAACGCGTTCTAACTTGATCAAAATCGAACAAAGTCATTACGCCAAAATTATATCTTTCTTGCGCATTTTTAAAGGCTTCTTGTTGCGATGCTAATGAAATTTTTGCAGCTTCATAGGTTTTTAAAGCGGTTTTTACATCCAAGAAAGCTTGTTCAATAGTTTGCTGTAATGTTAGTTTTTCACTTTCTAAACGTGTTTCAAAAATCTCTTTATTGATGACAGATTGAGCAACTCTATTTTTGGTTTGAAAACGGTTGAAAATAGGGATATTTAAAGATACGCCCACTTGATAATTTAGGTTGTCTTTGAGTAATTGTTTTGAAAACCTATGATCCTCTTCAATTTGTACACCCAAATTATTAAAAAATAATGCATAATCTGGCTCACCTAAAGTTGTAATATACCTAGTTCCCAAACCAAGAGAATAGGATAAAGTTGGAAGATAAGCTCCTTTAGATAACTCAATGTTAAAACCAGCATTGTCAATTGCCAATTTTGCTCTTACTATTTCTGGCATTCTTTCTAGTGATTTTTCATACACTGAATTTGAATTTTTATAAAATAAATTTGCAGAGGGTGTTCCAACATCTACCGGAGAAATATCAAAACCTTCAGCTGGAATTTGTAATAATTGCGTTAGATTTAAAATTGCCAAATCCAAGGCATTTTCTTGCGCAATCAACGATTGTAAATTGGTTGCTGCTGTTGATTCAACATTCAATAAATCTCCTTTTGGTATCACACCAGATTTAAAACGACTTTCTGCAGCTTCAATTTGATTTTTACTGATTTCATATTGCACTTTTGCTACTGTTAAATTTTCTTTTGCAAATAGTACATTCAAGTAGCCATTGACAACAAAGAGCGAAATATCATTCACAATTTTTTGCAAATCTAATTTACTAGATTCTACTCCTAATTGGGCTTGTTTATAGGTATTTGTATTTCTAAAACCATTAAAAATTACACCCCCAGCTCTTAAATCTAAAGAAAGTCCATATCTTTCTGCGGAACTATTAATGTTATCACGACCTGTTGTCAAACCGAAGCTCATAGAATTGCCAACATCAGTTACAAGATTTGGTAGAAAATTACCTTTAGCAATATCCACATCTATCTTTGAAGATTCAAGATTTAATTTATTTTGCTGAATAGAAATGTTTTTTTCTAAAGCGCGATCTACGCATTCTCTTAATGTCCACTGTTTTTGCGAAAAGGAAGCTATTGCTGATAAAACAGCTATAACTAGGATAAGTTTTTGTTTCAAAACGTACTTTTTTTAATTGGATTCATATTTTCTTTTTGATAAAAATAAAAGATATGAATTAGACGAATTACCTAAAAGTATGTTACAAAATATAACTAAATAGAAGCTAATTTTGAAGTGTCTTTTTATATCTATATAATGAGTACAATAATATTCCTATTAATAAATAAGGAAAAATCATCAAATAAGTAATGCCATCATTAACACCTTCAGCCATTGGACTGTCACCATTTTCAACGACAGCTTTGCACATAGCACATTGTGAAAAATTAATCTTTGAGATAAAAATGAAAATAAAAAATAAAATATTTTTTTTAGTGAACATAATAAGGAGATATCATTAAATATACTACAACCCCTGTAATGGCAACATATAACCATAGTGGAAATGTCTTTCTAGCGATTTTTTTATGTCTTTCAAAATCGCCCAATTTCGCTCTTAAATAAGTTGTCAACACCAGGGGAATAATAATGATTGACAATAAAATATGCGAAATTAAAATAAAATAATAGATATATTTTACGAATCCTTCTCCTCCAAATTTTGTAGAATCGGAAGTAATGTGATATGCAATATACATCAACAAAAAAGCCAAAGAACAAGCAATTGCGAAAGTATTCAGTTGTTCGTGTAATTTTCTATTACCATTTTTGATAGCAATCACTGCCGCAATTAAAGTAATTGCTGTGATGCCATTAATGGTTGCATAAATGGGAGGTAAAAATGACAGTGGTTCAACATCAAAACCCAATTTTCTTAAGTTAATGCTGAATAATGCAGCTACTGCAATTGGAATTATGATTGATAAAGCAGTGATTATTTTTTTATAATTTCTTTCTTTAGCGAGATTATTCATTTAATAAAATTTTAATATCTTCAGTTAATTCATGGATTTGATCAGGAAACCCTTGCTCTTCAATGGCTCTATAAAATTTTATAGGGTTTCCAAATTCATCTTTTCTTGAGCGTATAAAACCGTTTTTATCTACCAAAGCAAATAAACCAGAATGTTCAAAACCTCCATGATCTTCATCACCTTTTCCTGCATATAATTTAAAACCCTTATTGGAAAGTGAATAGACGACTTCTTCAGATTTTCCTGATAATAAATGCCAGTTTTTATGGGTGATTCCAGTTGTTTTGGCATATTCTTTCAATACTTCTTGCGTATCAATTTCGGGTGTAATTGAAATGGAAGCAATACCAAAAGCTGGATTTCCAAAGAATAAATCTTGTAAAACAAGCATTTTTTTGTTCATAATTGGACAAATAGTTGGGCAAGTTGAAAAGAAAAACTCTACAACATACACTTTTCCATCATAGGTTTTATTGGAAATTGTTTTTCCTTCTTGATTGATAAATTCAAAATCAGGCACTTTTTCAAACTTCACCAAATCAGATTTATCAAAACGCTTTAGAATTTTTGGAATTGCGTAAATTCCAAAAAATAAAATCACAAATGAAATTCCTATGTATGAAAATCTTTTTTTCATAATCCTACCTCTTTTCTATCAGCTTTATTTTTGTTTTTATCTTTAAATGCTGCATAATATTCGTAATACAAGACATTTATATCGTCTTTCATTTTGTCTTTTAATTCTGCCACAGAATTCATATTGTAGCCATACAACATTCCGTTAGCGACGTCTTTATCATCAGTTCGTCCTCTTAGATTTCCATTTTTATCAATAATAAAAGCTTTTGCAAATCCACTATTTTCGAGTGCCTCATCAATAGAAAAACTCTCGAAAAAGGTATTTATCAGTTCTTTGTCCGAATCAACAAAAATCCATTTTCTCATATCTGTGAAAGCACCAATTTCATTTTTTAATTTTTCAACTTCAGCCTGTTTTCCATTTGGATAAATAGCAATAATTTGAAATTGTTTGTATTCAATAAATTTCTTGTAAATTTTTTCATTCAAATTCAATAATCTTGATTTACTTTTTGAAATGTCTTCACCTAAAAAACAAACCACAGAGACATTTTCTCTGAAAGTAACAGTTTTTGAACTTAAAATTTCAGAAATGTCAACCACATTATTGCTTAAAATTTGAAGTTTTGTGAAATTATTTTTTCCTGTAGAAAGAATTAAAAAACAAATTAATGGAAAAATGAACAATAAAAATAGTGCGACTCTTTTTTTTGTAAAATATTTCATTATTATAAAACTATTATTTTTGAGTAAAAAAAAGGTGGTTAAAACCACCTCATAAATTTATATTAAATTACCAGTTAACGAGTGGTCCAAGTGTATCAAACAAATAACCACCTTCAATTAAAAGTAAAGTTACTAAATAACAAATTAAAAATAATGCTATCCAAACTACAGCTCTTCTAAACCAAGTTTTTTCTCCTTCCATGTGCATGAAAGTCCAAGTAATATAATACGCTTTGAATAATGTAAGTATGATAAAAATCCAGTTTAGTGGACTAGTTCCAAGAAATCTTGTTAGGTATAAAATTTCTGGTTTTATGATTCCCAAAGCTACTTCAACAACTGTTACAACAGATAGTAAACCAAATACCATCCATATCCTTTTTACATTTGATTCGTGTGCGTGTGCCATTTGATGTTTTTCTTTTTATAAATTATACCAAGTAGAAAAAGGTGAATACGAAAACCCAAACCAAATCTACAAAGTGCCAATACAATCCTACTTTTTCAACCATTTCATAACTACCTCTTTTTTCATAAGTTCCTAAAGCCACATTGAAAAAGATAATAATATTAATTAAAATTCCTGAAAAAACGTGAAATCCGTGAAAACCTGTAATGAAGAAAAAGAAGTTTGCAAAAATAGTATTCCCATATTCATTAACTTGCAGGTTTGCACCTTCGACTATCTGATTTCCTTTCAATAATTCTTCTAATCCTTTTTCTCTAGACAAAATAACTTTCTGTTTTTTATCTACATTAACCAGTTCACTTTTCACTTGAATGGAAGGATCTGCTTTGTATGAAGCAATCACTTGACTTACAGAGTATTTAGGAACGGTTTCCCCGCTAACAAACCACAAACCATTTTTCTTGGTATGGGTTATTCTTTCATCTCCTCTATTCCCCACTACAAAATCTGATAAGGCAATTTGATGACCATCTTTTACAAAATGTAGAATTCTTTCATCTGAAGTTTTGATTGCGCCATAAGAACCATTGATAAACGTCTTCCATTCCCAAGCTTGAGAACCTACGAAAATTAGACCGCCAATAATGGTTGCAAATAAATACCAACTTACTTTATTTTTTTTCATGTTATGTCCAGCATCTACCGCTAAAACCATAGTTACTGACGAAAATATCAATATAAAAGTCATAAAAGCGACATAATACATTGGATAATTTCCATGAACAAAAGGAATATGAGTAAAAACCTCATCAGCAATTGGCCAAGCATCAATAAATTTGAAACGAGTTAAACCATAAGCAGCTAGAAATCCTGAAAATGTCAATGCATCTGAAAGGATAAAAAACCACATCATCATTTTACCATAACTTGCGCCAAATGGTCTTACACCACCACCACTCCAAGTTTCTCTACTGTCAGAAGGTATAGCAATATTTGCTTCCATAAATTATGAGTCTGTTTATTTTTATATTTGATTTTCAATTGTCAAAATTAAACTTTTTTTATCATCTAATAAAATAGAAAAACAAAATTAAGTAAATCCACAATACATCCACAAAATGCCAAAAGATAGCACCTAGCTCAAAACCTAGCATATCATCTGATTTGTATTTGTATTTAAAATGATTATAAATAACAACAAATAACACAATAATCCCTGCTAACAGGTGTAAAACGTGCATAAATGTAATGCCGATAATGAAAGAAGTGGATACTGTGCTTTCTGGTCCTGTAAAAAACAACCCAACACTTTGCAGTTCTTTAAAACCAACATATTGTTGCCACACAAAACCAATTCCTAAGAAAAAAGTAATCGCAACAAGCAATAAAGACAACTGTCTTTTATCTTGTTTTAAAAATCTTTGTGATAACATAAGCGTCAAACTGCTCATCATAATCAAAGCAGTGCTTATATAAAATGCGTTTGGTAAATCAAAAGAAACCCAATCTTCACGTTTCATACTAATCACGTAAGCACTCGTCAATCCTGCAAAAAACATGACCATACTGATCATAGAAATCCACAACATTGGTTTTGCAGATTTCTTTTTTGCAACTACATACTCTTTTTGTAATAATTGTTCTTGAACCATATTTAATGAAAAAATTTATCAACTACATAAACAATCTGAACCATGGTGATGTATAAAACACTTGATAACATCAATTTTCTAGCATCCACATTTTCTTCTGATTTGTGCAATTTAAAAGCAAAATATAACATTATAAACCCTAAAATCGCAACAATAATTGCTGTTATTGGGAGAATATAAAACGCTCCTGATAATTTCAAAACCGGAATTATTGAAACCAAAATCATTATTGAAGTATAAAAAATGATTTGTTTTACAGCATCTTTATCCTTAGCATTCATAGGAAGCATGTTGAAACCCGCTTTTTTATATTCTTCAAATTGCAACCAACCAATTGACCAAAAATGCGGAAATTGCCAAAAAAACTGAATCATAAATAACATTCCTGCTTCAATTCCGAAATGATTTGTGGCAGCAACCCAACCCAACATAAATGGAATAGCTCCAGGAATTGCACCAACAAAAACTGACAACGGTGTTACTGGTTTTAAAGGTGTATAAACGCTCGTATATAAGAATATGGAAATTGCACCAAAAAGCGCCGTTTTAGGATTGATGCTATATAATATAGCAATTCCAAAAACAGTCAATAAAATAGCAATTGTCATCGCAAAATTTATACTCATTCTTCCTGTTGGCAAAGGCCTGTTTTTTGTACGTTTCATTAATGCATCTGGCTCTTTTTCAACAACTTGATTAAATGCATTTGAAGCGCCAACCATAAAATATCCACCTAAAGCTAATAAAAAGACGGTCGGATAATGAACAACATCAACAGCTAAAAAATAACCTGCAACAGATGAAAAAACAACACTCAAAGACAATCCCATTTTAGTGAGCTGTTTTAAGTCTGATATCAAAGTATTTTTGATGATTTTTGCTTCTGTTATTACAGTCGTATTCATAATTTTCTTAAACGTGAGCAAAGATATTTTATAAATCTGAAAATACCATAAATTTTAACCTATTTGTAACAAAAAAAACCCACTCAATAAATTGAGTGGGAAAATTGCTATGAAAAAGAAAAAGTGTGATTTACTTAAAAACCACACACAAATGTACATTTTATTTTTGAAACAAAACAAGTAAAAAAAAACTTTTTTTGTTAAAGTTTATTTTAAAACAAAATTTTAAATATTGTGCAATTTTTGCTTTTAAATTGTTGTTAGTTTTCGCTAAAACTTGGAAAATTTCCTGATTTTGGTTTCAACTTTTTCTCAGTTTTATTGAAATAATATAAAGTGTCCAATACTTTTTCATTTTTTGACAGAACATCTAATTTCAAATACAAGGAATTATGCTCAAAATAATATGTTCCGTTCTTTACACAAACCTCATTTGTGTACTTAGTTTTGAAAAGAAAAGAATTGTCATCAAACAAAATAATTTTCGCGAAAGATTTGTTATCCAGTATATATGAAAATTGCTGTGTCTGGCTTTTGAAGATTGTTTTGTCTTGAAATTTCAATCCAACATAAAGTGCTACTAAAAAAACACCAAAAATCAACAAAGGTCTGTAATTAAAAAGCTCTCTATGAACTGAAATTTGATATAAATTAAAAAAAACAATTGCTAAAAAAGTGACCAAAACAGGAATTGACAAAAATGCCACTAACAAATAATCCACATCATTGATGCAATAATCCCCAAAATGTATAATTTTATAAAAAGGTAAAATCGAGAGGAGTATCAGTAAAACATATCTTTTTCTAATTTTCATTTTAAAAACCTTTTTTTAATTTCTGATTGATTAATAACGTTGCAATTGTAGGATTTTCTGGACAACTTTTTAATTGTATAAATACGTCTCCAACTTTAACAAAACCAGTTTGCAACACTTTAAAATAAACACCACATAACGTGGTGTTCCATAGTTTTTTTACGATCTTCATATCATTAAAACGTACACCCAGTTTGTAACAAGGATCTCTTTGCAAAGCTGCTTCCAAAATAGTTTCTCCCACTTGAAAAGTGTCTCCCACATGAATTTTGGTTTCATCTAAATCATCAATAGTTAGATTTTCTCCAAACATACCAAATTTCCATTCTAAATATGGGAATTTTGGTTTCCAAAAATCATAATGTTTTAAAGAATATCCATAAACAGCTTGATTAATTCCCCCATGGTATTTTCTATCGCAAATCGAGTCGTTTTTTACATTTTCAACATCAAGAAAAATCGGAAAATCGACAGGATATTTAAAAATTCCTGTGGTAACTTTTTTTCTTTTGTATGTGATTTCTTTTTTTTCACCAATATTAGTTGCAATAATTTTCATATTTATTTGGTTGAAAAGTTTGCCAAAGCATTTTTTGTAAATTCTGATAACACCAATTCTCCAGTTATTGAGGCTCTTTGAATCAATAAATCATCCCAATGTTGGGTATTTTCCCATAAAATTTTTTTCATGGCAATCAATGCTTCAAGATTGTAAGAAGCTAATTTTTTCGCTAATAAATCAATTTCAACATCCAATTCTTTGATAGTTTCAAAAACCTCTGCATACAAGCCTTTTTCTTTTGCCCAATACGCATTTTTCCATTGAGTAGCATCCAATGTTAATTCGCTCAAAGCTGCAACTCCCATTTTACGTTCGATGGCTGGTGCAATCACAAATGGGCCAATTCCAATCGTCAATTCTGATAATTTAATAGCAGCTTGTTCTGTAGCTAACACATAATCGCAAGCAGCAGCCAAACCAAGTCCACCTCCAACAGTTTTTCCTTGAACACGTCCAATTATAATTTTTTCACAAGTTCGCATTGCGTTTATAACATTGGCAAATCCTGAAAAAAATTGTTTCCCTTCTTCTGGGTTTTTGATAGCAACTAATTCATCAAATGAAGCTCCAGCACAAAAGGCTTTTTGACCTTCCGATTTTAAAATGATGACAGAAACATTTTCGTTTTTTGAAAGGGAATTTAGCTCATTCGTTAACCTCGCCAACAATTCACTTGGAAATGAATTACTTGCTGGATGTCCAAATTCGATGGTTGCAACTTTTTGTTGAATTTTGGTAAATAAGCTTCCTTGAATTCTTATTGTTGGCATGATAAGGTAAATTTTATCAAAAATAAGTCTTTATTCTTAGAATTTCAATCAAAAAATTCTGAAAAGAAATAAAAAAAACCTGCAAATCCAAATAATTTGAAACTTGCAGGTAAAGGTTATTTTAGATTCAATCGAAATACTATTCTACGATATTAACAATTTTACCAGGCACAATAATTACTTTTTTAGGCGATTTGCCTTGCAATTGCGCAATTGTTTTTTCATGATTCAATACTGCTTTTTCGATTTCTGAAACTGATAAATCTAAAGAAAGTTCAAGCGTAAAACGCATTTTCCCATTGAAAGAAACAGGATAATTTTTAGTACTTTCTACCAAATATTTCTCTTCAAAAACTGGAAATTCAGCCGTTGAAATACTTGTATCATGACCTAATTTATGCCATAATTCTTCTGAAATATGAGGAGCATAAGGCGAAATTAAAATCAATAATGGCTCTAAAATTGCACGTTTGTTGCATTGCAAAGCAGTCAACTCGTTTACTGCAATCATAAAACTTGCCACAGAAGTATTGAAGGAGAAGTTCTCAATATCTTCAGTTACTTTTTTGATGGTTTTGTGAAGCGTTTTAAAAGCCTCCCCTAACCCCTCCAAAGGAGGGGAATTGTCTACGTAAAAAGTTCCGTTTTCTCCTGAATGATACAATTTCCAAAGCTTTTTCAAAAATGAATAAACCCCTGAAATTCCTGAAGTTTTCCAAGGTTTGGTTTGCTCTAAAGGACCTAAAAACATTTCGAACAAACGCAAAGCATCAGCACCATATTCCTCACAAATTTCATCAGGATTGACTACGTTGTATTTGGATTTGGACATTTTTTCCACTTCTCTGCCAACCTTGTATGTACGGACAGCTCGCGAGCTGTCCCTATCATTTTCCTCACAAATAAATTCGGCATCCTTATATTCTGCCCTCCATTTTTTAAACCCTTCAATATCCAATTCATTGGATGAATTTACTAAAGAAACATCTGTATGCAATGGAGTTCTGACAATCATTAAAAGATTCTCGTTATTTTGGTTTAAAAAATTATTTTTTAGTAAATAATTTTTAACCACTCTTTCAAAATCATCGTCAGAATTAAATAAACTTTTTGAAACAAGAACTACAGGGATTTTAATTAAAATATCATCATTTGATTTATCAATATCACATCCATTTTTTACAAAATAAGTTGCTTTAAAGACAAAAGCACTCTCCCCCAAAATCATTCCTTGATTAATCAATTTTTTCGCAAATTCATCTACAGGAACAAACCCTTTGTCAAACAAGAATTTTTGCCAAAAACGTGCATACAATAAATGTCCTGTTGCGTGTTCAGAACCACCAATGTATAAATCCACTTCTTTCCAATAATTCAGTGCTTCTTTACTTGCAAATTCATCTGCATTTTTGGAATCCATATACCTGTTAAAATACCAAGAACTTCCTGCCCAACCTGGCATGGTGTTTAGTTCTAAAGGAAAAATGGTTTCATTATCAATCAACTGATTGGTAACCACTGAACAATTTTTGCTGTCCCAAGCCCAAACTTCGGCATTTCCTAAAGGCGGTTTTCCATCTTCTGTTGGTAAGTATTTTTCGACTTCTGGCAATACAATTGGCAAGTGCTTTTCATCAATCATTTGTGGCATTCCGTCTTTGTAATACACTGGAAAAGGTTCGCCCCAATAACGTTGTCTGCTAAAAACTGCATCTCGTAATCTGTAATTTATTTTCCCATAGCCAAATCCATTTTCTTCTAAAGCTTCAATCGCTTTTTGCAATGCTTTTTTATACGACAAACCAGATAAAAAATCAGAATTTGCGATGACAGTTCCTTCTTTATCTGCATGAGCAGCTTCAGAAATGTCTACGTTTTCAAAAATATTTGGAATATCAATTCCGAAATGTTTTGCAAAATCATAATCACGTTGATCGCCACAAGGAACAGCCATGACAGCTCCTGTTCCATAACCAGCCAAAACGTAATCGCCAATCCAAATTGGAATCGGTTTTTTGGTAAAAGGATGTTCTGCAAAAGCACCTGTAAACACTCCAGAAATGGTTTTTATATCTGCCATTCTCTCACGTTCAGAACGTTTTGCTGTACTTTCAATATAAGCTTCAACAGCAGCTTTTTGTTCTGGAGTTGTTATTTGTGAAACTAATTCGTGTTCAGGAGCCAAGGTCATAAACGAAACTCCGAAAATTGTGTCAGGACGAGTCGTAAAGACGGAAATTTTGAATTCTGTATTTTGAATTTTGAATTCAACCATTGCACCTTGTGAACGACCAATCCAATTTGTTTGCGAATCTTTTAACGGTTGAGGCCAATCTATGGTTGACAAACCATCTAACAATCGTTGTGCGTAAGCAGAAATTCGCATAGACCATTGTGTCATTTTTTTGCGAATTACAGGATGTCCACCACGTTCTGAAACGCCATTTACAATTTCGTCATTGGCTAAAACTGTTCCTAAAGCTGGACACCAATTTACTTCTGTGTCTGACAAATACGATAAACGATATTTCAACAACATTTCTTGTTGTTGTTTTTTAGAAAAATATTTCCAATCTTCGGATGAAAATTCAGGAATTTCTGTGTCGCAAACTGCATTTACATTGATATTTCCTTCATTTTCAAAAATTGAAATTAAGGTTGAAATATCTTCAGCTTTTTCCGTATTTTTATTGTACCAAGAATTGAATAATTGAATAAAAATCCATTGTGTCCATTTATAATATTCAGGATTTGAAGTTCGAACTTCTCTATCCCAATCAAAAGAAAACCCAATTTTATCTAGTTGTCTTCTGTATGTTTTGATATTTTCTTCAGTTGTTTTTGCAGGATGTTGCCCAGTTTGAATGGCATATTGTTCCGCTGGCAAACCAAAAGAATCATAGCCTTGAGGATGCAACACATTGAACCCTTTATGACGTTTGAAACGCGCATAAATATCACTTGCAATATAGCCTAAAGGATGTCCCACATGCAAACCTGCCCCTGAAGGATAAGGAAACATGTCTAACACATAATATTTGGGTAAATGAGAAAAATTACTGGCTTTGAAAGTTTGATTTTCAGCCCAAAATTTTTGCCATTTTTTTTCTATTTCTTGGTGATTGTATTGCATTCGAAATTCTTTTGAGGATGCAAATTTACGGTTATTCTTTGGTTGAATAAATTTGAAATCCTATTAAATTATTGAAGTTATTATAAAGTAGCACTACTTGTAACAGCAGTTCTATCAATCTTTTTGACCAAACCTTGCAACACATTTCCAGGACCAACTTCAATAAATTCAGAAGCACCATCAGCAATCATTTGTTGCACAGATTGTGTCCATTTTACAGGAGCAGTCAACTGAATCATCAGATTTTTTTTGATTTCAGCAGGATTTGTAACTGCATTTGCAGTCACATTTTGATAAACAGGACACATAGGATTTGAAAAATGCGTTGCTTCAATGGCAGCAGCCAATTCTTCTCTTGCAGGTTCCATCATTGGTGAATGAAATGCTCCTCCAACTGGCAATAATAAGGCTCTTCTTGCACCTTTTTCTGTCAAAGCAACACACGCTTTTTCAACTGCGGATGTTTCTCCAGAAATCACTAATTGGCCAGGGCAATTGTAATTTGCAGCTACTACAACTCCATCAATTTCTGCACAAGTTTCTTCAACAATTGCATCGTCTAAACCCAAAACAGCAGCCATGGTTGATGGTGCAATTTCACAAGCTTTTTGCATTGCTAAAGCACGTTTTGAAACTAAGGTTAATCCGTCTTCAAAAGATAAAACTCCGTTTGCAACCAATGCAGAAAGTTCTCCTAAAGAATGCCCTGCAACCATTTCTGGTTGAAAAGAATCGCCCAACACTTTTGCTAAAATCACAGAATGTAAAAAAATAGCAGGTTGTGTAACTTTGGTTTCTTTGAGTTGTTCAGCAGTTCCAGTAAACATGATATCAGTGATTGAGAAGCCTAAAATGTGGTTGGCTTTTTCAAAGTATTCTTTTGCTAAGGCTGATTTTTCGTATAAATCCAATCCCATTCCTGTAAATTGAGCTCCTTGACCTGGAAAAATATATGCTTTCATGTAAAATTTGTTAGTGATTTGAGTGGCAAAAATAAGGATTTTTATGAGATTGGTTTCAGAAAGGAATTTTCGATTAAAAATAAGTATTATGAAGAAATTCATAAAATTTTTAATTTTAAAAAAGAAATGACAATTATGTATCTTTGTATAAAGACATTTACTTATGGATTTAGAAACAAGAAAAATATCATTTGTTCAAGAGTTTTTGAGACTACAAAACGAAGAAATTGTTAGTGGACTTGAAAATTTTCTACGAAAAAGAAAAACTGAATTAGCAGAAAAAAACTTCAAACCGATGACAATGGAGCAATTTAATTCAGAAATTGACCAAGCTTTAGAAGACTCATCAAATGAACGTATGATAAAAGCAACCGAATTAAAGGCTAAAATCAAAAAATGGAATTAACAGTTTTTTGGTTAGAACTTGCCGAAAACAAATTAGAAGATATTTACTGTTACTACTTAGAAAAAGCAGGGAAGAAAGTTGCTCAAAAACTTGTAAATGGGATTGTTGATGCAACAATTGGAATTGAAAAACAACCAGAAATTGGTCAAATTGAAGAGCTTTTAAAACATAAAAACAACGATTTTCGTTATCTCGTTTATAAAAACTACAAAATTATTTATTGGATTAACTACAAATATCATCGTATTGAAATCGCAAATGTGTTTGATACAAGGCAAAATCCTGAAAAAATAATACCAAAAAATTAAATGAAACTTACTTTTTCACAAGTGGATACAACTCTTGCTTGATAAAACCTTTTGGGAATTGTTCATCGCCTTCAAAACCTAATTCAATATCGCGTCCAGAATGAGGAATGTAATTGGTTTTGAAAATGTAATCCCAAATACTTAGCGAAATTCCGAAATTCACACCGTTTTTTCTTCCTTCAGGCAATTCTTTTGCATGATGCCAAATGTGCATTTTTGGATTGTTCAGAACGTATTTTAAATACCCATAATCCCAATTGATATTGGCATGATTCAAATGACCAATGGCAATATTAAAAAAGTGAACAATAGCAACATCTTGCGCCGTGAAACCACCCATAATCGCTAAAGGAATGTATTTCATGGAGTTATACAACACAGGTTCCATCCAATGATAACGCAAATGCGCAGCAAAACCCATCTGTTTTACAGAGTGATGGACTTTGTGAAAATTCCATAAAAATTCGTATTTGTGAAGCAATGTGTGAGTGAACCATTGCACAAAATCGATGATGACAAAAAACACCAACAAACGCGCCCAATATGGAAATGTATTGATATCAAACAGCTGAAAATCAGCAATTGAAAGATTGATAATTCCTAAAATATCATTGAAAAAAAGTGCTGCAGTATTAGAAAGTGCAATCAACACTATGAGATTCAATAAAAAGAAATTGAAAAACATATAAAACGTATCTAACCAAAAATCTTTGCGAATAATTGGCTGATTTTTTCGCCAAGGAAAAACGATTTCTAAACCCCAAACAAGCAGTGAAATCAATATCAACCCATAAAAATAGTTCTCCCAATTGAGTTCCATTAACACTGATTTTTGGATGTAATTCCAATAACCAGTGTATGAATTTTTGATGATTTCTAGGTATTTTTCCATGAAGTTGAAACCTTTTTTGACTGAGACAAAAATACGTTGTTTTTAGAAATTCTAAATTTTAGGAAATGTTAATTTTTTTACTCTACAAAACCTCAGTGACTCCTTTAAAAAGTGCAATCATTTTTGGTTCAGCTTCACCAGCAATGGCAATAATTTCGGCAATGTTGACAGGTTGTAAATTTTTCGGATCACATTCATCTGTCAACACAGAAATGGCTGCACAAGGCAAATTCAATTGTTTTGCTACAATCACTTCAGGAATTGTACTCATGCCAACTGCATCTGCTTCTAAAATTTGCAACATTCTGTATTCTGCTCTGGTTTCCAATTGCGGTCCTAAAACAGCTGCATAAATTCCTTCATGCAATAAAATGTTGTTTTCTTTCGCTATTTTTTTGATTTTCTGATTGATATTTTTTGAATATGGTTCTAATAAATCCACAAAAATATTTCCAAAAGAATTGGCTCCTTTGAATGCCAAAGGCGAACTTCCCTGCAAATTGATATGATCTTCAATCAGCATTAAATCTCCTTTTTTATAGGTCAAATTGATAGCTCCTGCTGCATTTGAAATCAATAAATTTTTGATTCCTAAACCATGCAATGTTCTGATTCCGTATGTAACTTCCCAAGAATTATAGCCTTCATACAAATGAAATCTGCCAGACATGACTATTACTTTTTTTCCTGACAATGTCCCGTAAATTAATTTCCCAGAATGAAATTCGACAGTTGCCACTGGAAAATTTGGAATTTCTGCATACGCAATTTCTTTTTCGATATCAATTTCACGAACTAATTTTCCCAAACCTGTACCTAAAACAATGCCAACTTCAGGATTTGAAAATCCGTTTTTTGTTAAAAAATCGATAGTTTCTTGAAGTTGTTTGGTTTTCATAATTGCGAAATTTGTTTCCAAAATTAGTCAAAAAATTGCTGAAATGCAGGATGAAATTCAATGTCTTCAAAAACATCCACATCATTCAATTCTTCCAATAAAAAAACTTTTTTATTTGTCAAATCTTCCAAAGTTTCTTTGAGTACAGTAGCTGTTCCCCAATTTTTATTTTCAAAAACTGATTGATAAAGTTTTTTCATTCCTAATAAATAATACCCTCCATCTTTTGCAGGACCAATCACCACTTCATGAGTTTCCAAAGCATGAAAAGCTTCTTGAATTATTTCTGGAGTCAAATCGAATAAATCACTACCAATAATTGCTACTTTTTCATATCCTTTTTCAAAAGATTGTTTAAAAGCATGTTGCATTTTCACCCCTAAATCTCCCTCTACTTGAAGGTACTTTTGAAATATTTCTGGGTTCCAATTATCATTCTCGGTTATTTTTTCAGAGTAAAAAACGACTTTGTCTGATGACACTTTTTGAGCAACTTCCTGCGTTTTTTTCAATAAAAATTGATAAATTTTCAATGCTTTTTCATCGCCAATGGTTTTTGCCAAACGTGTTTTTACTTTTCCTAATTCAGGATTTCTCGTAAAAATTAGAATACAATTTTTAGTCATATACTTTGATGCCTTTATGCAACCATTTGCCCCAATTTTTGTTGAAAGTGTGTACTTTTTCTGTTGGATTTTCGAGTGTGTCAACTATTTGAAAATCCTTGTTTTTCCATTCGAAAATACCTCCATATAAATTATAAACATTGGTAAATCCGTTTTGAATTAATTTGTGTGCAATGGTTTCTGAACGAATTCCCAATGAACAATACACCACAATTTTTTCGGATTTGTCTTTAGGAAGTTTGGCAAGTGTTCCTTTTAAATTGAAAGAATTGTAACCTACAAAAATGGCATTTTTTAAATGACTAACTTGGTATTCACTTTCTTCTCTAGCATCTAAAATAATGGTTTTTTCTTTGGTCATTTTTAGACCTTCCGCTGAAATATACGGAACATTTCTGGTATTCCATGTATTTAGTAACTTGTTCAACTTTTCTTGTCCCAAAAAAGGAACTGAACTTATGAATAGAAAAAGAAGCAAATTATATTTCATTGAAAATCAAGCTAAAGACTAAACATTAATAACTAAAAACTTTTTTTTAACAACACCCTCCACCATCATAATGAAAGGTTGAATTTGAAATAAAAATATCATTTCTTCCCAAATCAGTCAAGGCTTTTGCAGTTTTATCACAAATTGCCAATGGCTGATTTTTAAATAAAACATGCCCTAATGTATCATCAAAATAATCCTCATCACCATAATAAATAGCGGCTTTTCCTGTGAAAATGCAAGGTCCATCAATAGGCATTGGGTCTTTGATGGCAGCCACTTCAATGGATTCAATATAAATCAATTCGTGAGTTGGATAGTTTTTTGGATCTAAAATTCGGTATGGTTTTCTAGCCCTGATTTCGATAGTTCCAAAACCAGCATCTGTCAAAGCTTTTACATAATTGGCGATTGACAAACTTCCACTCAAACACAAAGCTCGCAAACGTTCGTCATTTCTGAGTTCGTCATTCATTTCTTGTTCGCAAGTTGGATCGCTCATCACCAAACGTCCATGTGGTTTTAAAACACGATACATTTCAGAAATGGCTTGTTGCAAATCGTCTTCTTTAAAAATATTGAACAAACAGTTTTGCGCAGCCACATCAATAGAATTATCTTCAACAGGCAAATTCATAGCATCGCCAAAACGCAAATCCACAAAATCCGATTGAAACCAAGGGTTTTGTTTTTCAGCTTCTATAAAATTTTTACGAGAAGCTTCCAACATTTCATCAACTACATCAACGCCAATCACACCACTTTTTTGTCTTGAAAAATAGGCAAACTGCAACAATTCCATGCCTCCTCCAACTCCAACATATAAAATTTTTGGGTTGTTTGTCAAATCTCTTGCATGCACTGTTGAGCCACAGCCATAATTCATTTCTTGCATGATTTTGGGAATTTTCAATCCTGGCAATTCCCAAATTGGATTGGTGGTACAACACAAACCAACATCTGGCGTTAATGCTGCTTCTTTATAGACATTTTTGGTCGTTTCTAAATAACTCATATTTTTTATTTTATTTTTCCCGCAAGGTTTCAAAAACCTTGAAGGTATTTTTTTTTATTTTTTTAACACCTACAAGGAATCCTCATTCTTCGGAAACACCTTGCAGGATTTTTAAGCTACAACTCCTTGACAACTGCTTCCTGCTCCAGCAGTACAGCCATAACAATGTTGGTTGATGACGATGTTTCTATTTTGTAATAATTCTTCTTGATAGTATGAAATGTGCTGAATCTTACTGGCTACTTTCAAATTCAACATTTGATTGAAATCGCAATCGTACAAAAATCCATCCCAACTTACAGAAATGGTATTGGTACACATTACATTCGCTACTGCAGCTGGATTATAAGCATCCACCAAAGCGGTCATATAATCTTCATAATTTTCGGAAGCAATCAAATAATCTAAAAAACGACTGATGGGCAAATTCGTAATCGCAAACAAATTGTGAAAACTGATGTCAAAATCGGTTTTCAATGCTTTTTTAAAATCTTGCTCTAAGGCTTGCTGATTTCCTGGCAAAAAAGCCCCTGAAGGATTATAAACCAAGTCTAGTTTTAAATCAGAGTTTTGCATTCCATAACCCACTTCATTCAAGGATTTTAAAGCTGCGATTGATTTGTCAAAAACACCATCACCTCTTTGTTTATCCGTTTTTCCTTTGGTATAATGTGGCAAAGAAGAAACTACATGCACTTTGTGTTTTTTAAAAAACTCGGGCAAATCATGATATTTTTTATTGGCTTTGATGATGGTTAAATTTGAGCGCACAATAAAATCTTTGATACCAACTTTGGAGGCTTCTTCTACAAACCATCTAAAATTTGGGTTCATTTCTGGAGCGCCACCTGTTAAATCAAGTGTATGAGCTGCCGTCATTTTGATGACTTTCAAACATTGTTGCATGGTTTCTAAAGTCATGATTTCGTTGCGATCTGGACCTGCATCCACATGACAATGTTCACAAACTTGGTTGCACATATAGCCCAAATTGATTTGTAAAATTTCCAATTTTTTGGGACGTAAAGGAAACTGTTTGGTTTCGCTTATTTTCTCAGCAAAAGTGGGTAAATCTCCTTTTTTAAAAATTCCGTTTGATAAAATTTCAAGTTGTCTTTGCGTATTAGCGATGTCGTTATTTCGTGCTTTAAGCGATTTCTTCATTCAATTCGTAATTTCTAATTCGTAAGTAATTTACATCTCCAATTTATTCACAATATTCATCATTTGAACACCATGCACCAATGTTGCGCCACTTTTGATAGCTGCACCCACATGAATGGCTTCCATCATTTCCTCTTTGGTGATGCCTTTTTGCAAACCGTCTTTTGTATAAGCGTCAATGCAATAAGGACATTGTTCAGTATGCGCCACAGCTAATGCAATTAGGGATTTTTCACGAGCAGTCAATGCACCTTCTTCAAAAACTTTTCGATAATAATCGAAAAATTTAGCTCCTAATTCTTCATTCCATTCTGAGATTTTTCCGAATTTTCTTAAATCGGCCGCATCATAATAATTTTTTGACATTTTCTCCTATTTTGAGTATATTTTATTCATAAAGCACAAATATAATTTAAAATATATATTTGCTTTTTACAGTGTTTTTATCATTTAAAAAATCATTTTGATTTTTTTAGACGTTCATTTTTTTGTTTGATTACAAAAATCAATCTAAAATTTCTTCATTTATTTTTAGACTGAATCGTTTCTTGAAATAATATACTGCCAAATACAAAAATGGTGTGTCTAACAAAGCAATGATAAATTTGAAAATGACACCACTAATTATCAGTCCCCAAAATTTATCCCAATTGATAATACCGAACGAACATAACAGTATCAAAACGGTAGCAGTATCAATGAATTGTGATGAAAAAGTGGAAAAATTATTTCTTAACCACAAATGTTTTCCTTTCGTAAAATCTTTCCAAAAATGATAAACTCGAATATCAATAAACTGTGCAAACAAATATGCCATCATAGATGCTAAAACCGCCAAAGGTGCTGCCCCAAAAACATTGATAAACGTCTTGTCATTGACTTGCGACCAAGGAGTTGCAGGCACTTCTTTGGAAACATAAATGATTAATAAAGAGAAAAAAGATGCGAAAATGCCGGCAATAACCACTTCGTTCGCCTTGCGTTTTCCATAAATTTCTGATAAAATATCGGTGATTAAAAACGTCAATGGATAAGGTAATAAACCCACAGAAACCTCAAAAAATTTTACGCCATACACTTCCATATTGAAGGGATACCAATAAAAGAATTTTTGAAAAATAAGGTTTGAGGTTACTAACGATGCTATAAAAAGTGCTGCAAGAATCAGGTAAATTCTGTCTGCTAATTGTTTGTCTTTTTGATTCATAAAACGAAAATAGTGAAATTTCTTTTTGCTTCAATATTTTTATGAATTATTAAACATAAAATCCCACTCAAAAGTGGGATTTTATAAATTGGATTTAATTTACTTTTTTCAAAAAACTTACCATTTATCTTTTATCTTTTTTGATAAATAATCAGTTAAGCTTTTTTCAATTGACTCTTGATTTTAAATATATTTGAGAATAAACAAAGTCAAAATATTTTTTATATCTAATTTTTCTTTAAAAGCTTTTTCAGGTTTCTGTAGTTTTTTTAATGAAAGATTTACTACTTATTACATTCAAATTTTCATAAAAAACTGAATGTATTCTTACAAAATCTTCAGTAGATTCAGGATTTGGTAACATACAATACTCACCCATTAATTGCATTGAAAGAGTAATAGTTTTAACAGTATGATCAATCAATATCAATCTATGCTTAGTTTCTTTTACGGATATTGCTATTAAATAACTAAAAATAGCACTTTCTTTAGCGCCAAGACCATTCTTAATATCCCCAAAATCCTAATTCACTCCCAAAAAAACCCAAAAATGTTCTGTAACACTAGCTTCAGGGAGTTCATAATCCATCAACTTTTTCCCAAAACCCACTTAGGGCGTTCAAAGTTGCTTTGGGGGTGGTGTAAATTAAAATGTTGGGGGTAGAAAACCAATGTAAGATAGTGGAAATTGCGTTGTCGGGGGTGGAAATTGCATGAAAGGCAGTGCAAAATGACTTTCAGGGGGTGTAAAATGCTCGGGAGGTAGAAGTAATCAACAATTTGGTGATGTTTATCAACAAGATTGGGTTTTATTGCGTCCAATTTATTGCGAAAATTTAAAATTTTGGATTCTTTTTTAAAATGTAAACCCTTAAACAATAAAAACCCTTCAACATTTCTATGATTTATTCCTCCCTTTTTCATTTGGATATAAAAAAGGTAAATTTTCGCTTTGAAAAATTGTTTTTGAATCAATATTGATGGCTGTAATTTTTCCTTTGAAAGCGGCTCCTGTATCAATATTCCAAACATTTGCAATGTTCATTGGCAAAGGTTCATTGTAATTGGTGGTTGGTGTGTGACCTATATAAATTTCGTCATACAATTGCAATCTTTTTGGGTAGAAAAGAGAGGTTTTGGGGATATTTTTATCTAAAGCCAACACCATTTCCCAAAATGATCTGTCAGTATAAAAATAGGAGACATCGATTTCTCTCTCTACACCATATAAAGACGTAAAACCTGCGTGTAAAAACAATCTATTCTTAGCATCAATGTGAAATAAAGGCAAGTTTTCAAAAAATTGGAGATGTTTCTTTTTATCTTCTTTGCAAAAACCTTCATAACTATCCATCGTTTCTTTACCTCCATGTAAATACCAAGAAGCATTTACATTTCCGTTTTTTAACCAATCTTCGCACCAAACATCATGATTCCCTTTGATAAAAACACAGTTAAATTTTTTTGATAGTTCCATTAAAAATTGAACAACTTGTGCAGATTCACTCCAACCATCCACATAATCTCCCATAAAAATTAGGGAATCTTTTTCGGTAATTTCAATTTTATTTAAAACTTGCAATAAGGCTTTTAAACCCCCATGAATATCGCCAATAGCAAAAGTTCGCATGAAATATTGTTTTTAGCAAAACTAACTTTTTTTGAAAAAAATTCAATAGTTACTTAGTAAAATAAAGATTAAATTTTAATGTAAAAAAAAGGGAAACTTCTATTTTTAAGGTTCCCTTTTTACAAAATAACTCTCTCTCATCTTATGGTTGGTTAGCGTTCATAAGCATTAAAAACAAATTGTTTTTTTTCTTAAAAACTCTTTTTATAGAGGATCTATATTTTAAAAGAAATAATTGGCAATGTCGAATGGTTGGTAACATCTTCAGCAACGCTTCCCTCCAAAAAATGAGAAATTCCTTTTCTGCCAGTTGAAATGACTGCAATTAAATCAGCACCTGCTGTATTTGAAAAATCTAAAATTCCTTGCATTATTGTTCTTGCACAAATAATATTTAGGTTGATTTTTCTATCAGTATTTCCCTCTAAATTTATAAAAAAATCATTAGCTAAAGCGTCTATTTCTGGAGTAGTTTTAAAAGCATCAAAAGGCGTATTTACATACACAATGTGTTTTTTTGCATTCAAAAAATCCAATGTTTTTAACAATTTTCTAAAAGCAGGAATGCTCTCTTCAGAAAAATCAGTGGCAACAACAATGTCATTAAAATCAATATTCACCATTTCATTTTTGATGACCAAAACTGGGATAGTTGCGTGTCTTATTACTTTTTCGGTATTAGAACCAATAAAAAACTCTTTTACGCCACTTGCACCGTGTGATCCCATAATAATCAAATCGGCTTGTACTTCTTCTGCAACTGAATTGATTTCTTTAAAAACCTTATAATGCTTGACAATTGGAACCACTTTTATATTTTCTAAATACTGCTTTTTTAGAAAATCGAAGAATTTATTCTCTGCTAATTTTAAAAAAAAAGCAGTTTTTTCATACAAATAAACTTCACTTTCTGTTAATGACATTTCTTGCATATCTAACATGTGAAGTGCATAAATAGTTGCGTCATTTTTTTTTGCCAACATTGCAGCGGTTTTTAACGCATATTCAGAATGTTCTGAAAAATCGACAGGAACAATGATTTTTTTCATGAGTTTTGTTTTTAAAAAACAAATTTAAGTTCTTTAGTTCGTTAAAAATAAGACATTTGTCATATTCTTAAAATTATTTTTCTTGCAAATTTTTGAGTAATTTTTGAGCTGGTTTGTTTTGTGGTGTAAAACGATTGTTATTTTTGCCACCTTCATTTTCATGATTGTAATACCATTTCCATAAAAAACCGCCTGCAAACCATTCTTCTTTCCAAAACTGATTGTGAATGGCTTGCAATCCATTCGCTTGTGCTTTTAAGTTAACATTTCCATGAATTTCATCTACTTTCCAAGGCTGTTTTCCATTAAAATGAACACTTCTATAACCATATTCTGTAAATAAAATAGGTTTTTGAAATTTTTTCTGTACGGCTATAATTTCAATTTTATGTGGTTTCCAACCATTTTCAAAATCGGCAACTGTTGGAGTTTGTTTTTCTGATACTGGAAAGTACGCATCCACTCCAATAAAATCCAACTGATGCCAAAAAGTGAGTTTTTTATATTCATCCCAATTGGCTGCATAGGTAAGTTTTCCTTTGAAAATCATCTTGATTTTTTGAATAAGTTGTTGCCAAAACTCAGGTCTATTCAATACAAACTTTTCCAATTCTGTTCCAATACATAAAATATCTGCATTTATTTTTGCAGCTGATTTAGCAAATGTTAAGATAAAATCTTGATAGGAATTTTCTAATGTTTTCCAATTTTCTTCAGAATTCATTTCTATCAAACCTGTAAATTCACCACGCCAAACCCAAATTTGGGGTTTTACCATAATCTTGATATTATTATTTTTGAACTCAACTGCATACTGAATCAATCCTTTTTCAGTTTCTCCAAACCATTGTCTTTGACTGTTGAAAGTGATTGTTGGAGAGGCTAAATCACGGATAAATCCAAATGGCATTAAGGCAACATAATTGCTATTCACCTCAATAACTGGCTGAATATGTCTTTGATTGATAGCATCTCTTGAAGCTACAAAACTAACGCCATTGATTTTTTTGTGTTGACAACTAGTAAAAAAGTGAACGCATAAAAATATTCCTAAACATAAAATTTTTCTCATATTACCCACTAAAGTACATTTTAAATCTTATATCTGATTCACCTTAATTTGTTAAAAATACAATCGAATTTTCAATTTAAATTAATTCTAAATTGAGTTCCCAAATTAAGTTCTTATCTTTAATTTCGACAAAACCGATATCAACCAACAAACTATGGAACACATTGTTATTATTGGAAATGGCATTGCAGGTGTTACTGCTGCAAGGCATATCAGAAAAAAATCTGACAAAAAAATCACTATTATTTCTGGAGAATCCAAATATTTTTTTTCAAGAACAGCGCTGATGTATGTATATATGGGACATCTAAAATTTGAACATACACAACCTTATGAAAATTGGTTTTGGAAAAAGAATAACATGAATCTTATAGAAGGAATTGTCACTAAAGTTGATACAGACAAAAAGAAACTTGTTTTAAAAGACCAGACTATCATTTCTTATGACAAATTAATCATTGCAACTGGTTCAAAACCAAATAAATTTGATTGGAAAGGGCAAGATTTAAAAGGAGTAATGGGTTTGTATCACAAACAAGATTTGGAAAGTTTGGAAAAATACGCACCAAATACTAAAGTGTGTCAAAGAGCTGTGATTGTTGGAGGTGGTTTGATTGGTATTGAAATGGCAGAAATGCTGCGAAGCAGAAAAATTCCAGTCACATTTTTGGTGCGAGAAAGCAGTTTTTGGAATGGTGTTTTGCCAAATCAAGAATCGGAAATGATTAACAATCATATTTTAGAACATCACATTGATTTGCGCTTAAACAACAATTTAAAAGAAATTATTGCTGATGAAAATGGACTTGTAAAATCAATAATTATTGAAGAAACTGGCGAAGAAATTCCCTGTAATGTCGTTGGTTTAACTGCCGGAGTTTCACCAAATATCGATTTTTTAAATGAAAGTAATATCGAGATTCATAGAGGTGTTTTAGTAAATCGTTTTTTAGAAACCAATATCAAAAATGTCTATGCCATTGGAGATTGTGCCGAACAAAAAAAAGCAATTGGACAAAGAAGACCTGTTGAAGCAGTTTGGTACACAGGAAGAATGATGGGCGAAACTGTAGCACAAACTATTTGCGGTAATAAAACGGAATACAAACCAGGACATTGGTTCAATTCTGCCAAATTTTTAGACATTGAATACCAAACTTATGGTTGGGTTTTTAGTGAAAAAAATAAGAGCGAAAATGAATGGCATTTTCAATGGCAACATCCCTCAGAAAACAAATGTATAACGATTGCTTTTGATAAAATTTCATTTGAATTTTTAGGAATAAATACTTTCGGGATTCGAATGCGCCATGAAATTTTTGACAAATGGCTTTCTGAAAAAAAATCAGTAGAACACGTTTTGGAATTTTTAGCAGATGCCAATTTTGATCCTGAATTTTATAAAACTCACGAAGCCGAAATTGTAGCTAAATTCAATCAAGAAATGGATAGAAATATTCAAGTGAAAAAGAAAAGTTGGAAACGTATTTTTAGCAAATTATAATAAAATGAAAGTAATAAAACAAATAGGTTTAGGAATTTTCTTAGTTGGATTTTCAGTTTTTACAAGTGCTATTTTTTCTGGCTATTTCAACTTTACCCAACAAGAATTAGACAGCTATGTTTCTGAAAAAGGCTACAAAAGTGAACGCATAAAAGAGGAATTGTTAAAGTCAATTGTTACTGATGAAAAATTATCAATACTTGAATTTTCAAGCAAAGTGAGAGCTGCTTTTGAAATCTCAAATAACTATCATAACGCATTGATTTCAAAATACAGTACAGAAAAAAATTGGGCTAAAAAAAGCGAAGAATTTCAATATAAAATCTCTGGAAAACCACACAATCTAAGTTTTGAAATTGCTAAAAAAGCTGGCAAAGGTTTTTTTAAAGACCAACCAACATTGGCTTGGTGGTTGACTTTTGGATTGGGAATTTTTGGGGCATTGTTATTTATTCTTCCAAATGCCATTTTATTGGGAAAACCAGGCATCAAAAATGATGGAATATATCATGAATCTGCCACAAATAGGGGATTTATTGCTTGGTTAGTATTGATTTATTTGGTAACTTTTTATTTATTACTCTATTTTATGCCAGATTATGTGGTGAATTGGACGTTTATTTTTGATCCAATCAGCAAAGCTTTGAATGGAGGAAATGCCAGTCAGTGGTTTGTGTATGGCTTTTTATATTGTACAATTATGTTGGTAATGGGCGTAAGAATGTATATCAAATATCGTCATAACAAATACCAAATTGTAAGAACAACTTCAGTGATATTTTTTCAAATTATTTTCGCATTTTTAATTCCAGAAATCATGACAAGTTTAAATATGCCAGGTTATGATTTTAAAAGTGCTTTTCCTTTAGATTACGATTTTTTCTTTGAATGGAACCTTAAAAATTTACAAAATAGTGGTGCTATAGGAATTTTTATTTTGGTTTGGGGAATCATTTTAACACTTATTATAGTTCCTGTAATGGTCTATTTTTTCGGAAAACGTTGGTACTGTTCTTGGGTTTGTGGTTGTGGAGGTTTGGCTGAAACATTGGGAGATCCTTACAGACAACATTCTAATAAAAGTTTAAATGCTTGGAAACTAGAAAGATGGCTAATCCACTCTGTATTACTTTTCTCAATTTTGATGACGGTTGTTACCCTATATTGTTATTTTTCAGGAACTTCATCTTTATTAGGAATCAAATCACAATGGATTAAAGACACCTATAGTTTTCTAATTGGTGCTTGGTTTGCGGGAGTTATTGGAACTGGATTTTACCCAATTTTTGGGAACAGAGTTTGGTGTAGATTTGGTTGTCCTTTAGCTGCTTATTTAGGATTTGTGCAACGTTTCAAATCAAGGTTTAGAATCACTACGAATGGTGGGCAATGTATTTCATGTGGCAATTGTTCCACCTATTGCGAACAAGGAATTGATGTAAGAGCTTATGCACAAAAGGGTGAAAATATTGTTCGTTCAAGCTGTGTAGGTTGCGGAATTTGCAGCGCAGTTTGTCCAAGAGGAGTATTAAAATTAGAAAATGGTTTAGAAAAAGGAAGAATTAACCCTACTGAAATTCTACTTGGAAACGATGTTGACCTTATGAAACTATTGAATAAATAGTCAATTTAATTTGACAAAGCTCAAAAATAATGTTTCATAAACTAAATCTTAAAGCAAAATACTTTGTTAAAAAAATTAATCTGTTTGTTAAATATTTGACAAAAATATTAATACTTTTACATCCGAAAATTTTAAGGAGTAAAAATCAGATAAAAGTCAGATTTTAATACCTAAAGAGGAGAATAATTTGATTGAACAGTTATAATTTAATGAAACCCCTAATAAAGGTAATAATTCCAGCTTTTAACGAACAAAACTCAATTGTAAAAGTCATCAAAGACCTTCCTAAAATGGTTGAGGAAATCATTGTTGTGAATAATAATTCGACTGATGAAACTGCTAAAAATGCAAAAAATGCTGGAGCAACAGTTTTACATGAAACAAAAAAAGGGTATGGTTTTGCATGTTTGAAAGGAATAAATTATATTGAAAATCAAAATAATAAACCTTCTATTGTTGTTTTTTTAGATGGTGATTATTCTGACTTTCCAGAACAATTATCTGAAATTATTCAACCAATTATTCAAGAAAATATCGATTTTGTTGTTGGAGCTCGCTTGAAAAACTTGCGTGAACAAGGCTCAATGACACCTCAACAAATTTTTGGTAACTGGTTAGCAACCTCTTTAATGAAATTTTTTTTTAATTCAAAATTTACAGATTTAGGACCTTTTAGAGCCATAAAATATGAAAAATTACTAGCGCTAAATATGAGCGATAAAACCTATGGTTGGACAGTTGAAATGCAGTTAAAAGTATTAAAACGAAAAATGAGTTATACAGAAATTCCAATAAAATATAGAAATAGAATAGGTGTTTCAAAAGTTTCAGGAACTGTAAAAGGTAGTATCTTTGCAGGGGCTAAAATTCTAGGTTTGGTTTTTAAATATAGTTTTAAATAATGGTTTTAGAATATATTATTATTACTATTTACACGATTTGCTTAGTGCTTATTTTTATGTATGCACTTGCGCAATTAAACCTACTCTTCAACTATCTAAAATATAGAGATAAAGTTGATGATTCGCCAAAGTTTGATTTCAATAATCCCGAAGAGATTCCTTATGTGACGATTCAATTACCCGTTTTTAACGAATTGTATGTAATGGAGCGTTTGTTGAAAAATATTTCAAAAATCAACTATCCAAAAGACAAACTTGAAATACAGGTCTTAGACGATTCAACTGATGAGTCTGTTGAAACCACTGCTGAAGAAGTAAAAAAAATTCAAGATTTAGGAATTGATATTCAACATATAAGAAGAACCAATAGACAAGGTTTTAAAGCTGGAGCATTAAAAGAAGGTTTAAAAACAGCAAAAGGTGAATTTATTGCCATCTTTGACGCCGATTTTTTACCAAAATCAGACTGGTTATATCAAACAATTCCTTTTTTCAAAGACGCAAAACTCGGAGTTGTCCAAACGAAATGGAGTCACATCAACCGCAATTATTCAACTTTAACCAAAATTCAAGCTTTTGCCTTAGATGCTCATTTTTCGCTAGAACAAGTTGGAAGAAATAGCAAAGGACATTTTATTAATTTTAATGGAACTGCAGGTGTTTGGAGAAAAGAGTGCATTTATGACGCTGGAAACTGGGAAGGTGATACTTTGACCGAAGATTTAGATTTAAGTTATAGAGCACAATTTAGAAATTGGAAATTCAAATACTTAGAAAAAGTTGAAACTCCAGCTGAACTTCCAGTAGTTATTAGCGCTGCAAGATCTCAACAATTTCGCTGGAACAAAGGTGGTGCAGAGAATTTTCAAAAAATGATTAAAAGAATTTTATTAAATAAAAATAGTTCTTTTAAAACTAAAATACACAGTGTTTTACACTTACTAAACAGTACAATGTTTACTTGTATTTTCCTTGTTTCGGTATTAAGTATTCCAATGTTATATATTAAAAATGAATATGCACATTTAAAACCTTACTTTTACACAATGAGCTTTTTTGTGGTAAGTTCACTGATATTTTTTGTTTGTTATTGGTTCATGTATAAAAATATTTATGGTGGTGGGTTTAAAAATTTTATCATTTATATAGGTGCTTTTTTAACGTTCTTCTCAATTGCAATGGGATTTTCTTTACACAACACAATTGCAGTTTTAGAAGGTCATTTTGGCAAAAAAAGTGAATTTGTAAGAACCCCAAAATTCAATATTACAACCTTAAAAGATGGCTGGAAAAATAACAAATACATTAAGAAAAGACCATCTGTTCACGTAATTTTGGAAGGAATATTAGCGCTTTATTTTGTGTTTGGAATGTATAGCGCTTTTATTGTCGGTGATCAAGGTGGCGATTTTGGATTATTTCCTTTTCATTTTATGCTGTTTGTAGGGTACTCATACGTATTTTTTAAATCTATTTTTTCAAAAGCATAATGTCCTTAATTGGAAAGTATAAAAAAGTATTTACTGTTATTTTAAGTACTCTTTTTTATGTTTATGTTGCTTATTTTTTAGAGAGAACTAAATTCCTTGAGCTTCTTTTTTGTTGGTCATTTCTATTCGGAAGTTTTTATTTTCTAACAAAAAAAAACGACCTTTCATTTAAAAATTTAGCATTGATTTCAATCTTTTTTAGATTGATATTTCTCTTTGCAACGCCCAATTTATCACAAGATTTTTACAGATTTATCTGGGATGGAAGAATGTTACTTGAAGGTTACAATCCTTATCTTTCAATTCCAGAAAATTTTATTAAACAAAGTGTAAGCCCCATAAATGAAGCCAAAACTTTGTACGAGGGAATGGGCATTTTAAATGGAAGTCATTTCACAAATTATCCCCCAATTCTTCAATTTTGTTTTTTTATTACTGCTTTTTTTTCAAACAAATCAATCTTTGGCAGTATTATAATTTTTAGAATCATCATTATTTTAGCTGATATTGGGATTCTTTACTACGGAAAAAAATTGTTAGAAAGGGTAGAATTGCCTGTAAAAAATATTTTTTGGTATGTTTTAAATCCATTTATCATCATTGAAATGACTGGAAATCTGCATTTTGAACCAGTGATGTTGTTGTTTTTGATAATTGGTTTAAATCATTTGCATCAACAAAAATGGTTTTTCGCAGGGATTTTTATGGGTCTCGCAGTTTCAGTAAAACTGATTCCCTTGTTGTTTTTACCATTAATATTTCAAAATTTCAAAAAAACTAAAAATTCAACCAAATTAAATTTTAAAATTTATTTTCTTTCAAGATTCAAAACTATCGATTTTGTAAAACTCATCTTTTTTTACATTGTAATTTTTACCACTACAGTACTTTTATTTTCACCGTTTTTATCACAAAATTTTATAGTAAATTATTCAAAAACAGTAGGTTTATGGTTTACTACTTTTGAGTTTAATGCCAGTTTTTATTACCTTTTCAGAGAAATTGGATATTTATTCAGAGGATATAACGAAATCGCAATTATAGGGAAAATAACAGCCATCTGCACGATTATTTTTATTGCGACTTTGGCAATATTCAAAAATAATAAATCGTTTAAAAAGCTTATTGTTTCCATGATTTTTGGCATCAGTTTTTATTATTTTTTTTCAAGCACAGTTCATCCTTGGTATGTGGCAACTCCTTTGTTATTAGGCGTTTTCACTAAATATAAATTTCCAATTATTTGGACATTTGTAGTGATTTTGAGTTATCAAGCCTACACAAACTCTCTTTCAAAAGAGAATTTGTGGCTCATTGCTTTAGAATATGTTTTGTTATATTCTTACATTATTTATGAAATTAAAAAACATATCACAAAAAAAATGATATGTTAATTATTTATTAATAAAATAGCTACGTATATTTTTATATCTTCGTGTTAAAATTTTTCTTATGAATAAACTGACTATTAAGGACATTGCCAAGAAATTTAATGTTTCTATTTCTACGGTTTCAAAAGCGTTGAATGATAGCTATGAAATTAGCGATGCTACCAAAGAAAAAATTCAGAAATATGCTAAAGAAAATAATTACAAACCCAATTTTAACGCTCTAAGTTTAAAAAACAGAAGTACAAAAACGATTGGAATTATCCTTCCAACAATGTTAAAATACTTTTTTGCACAAGTTTTTAAAGGCATTGAAAAAACCGCTTTGGAACGTGGTTATAAAGTAATTACCTGTATTTCAAACGAATCTTACGACAAAGAACTGGAAATTATTGAAATGCTTTCCAATGGAAGTATTGACGGTTTTATCCTTTCAATGGCTAAAGAAACTGAAATAAAAAAAGACTTCAATCACTTTCAGGAAACCATTGAAAACGGGATTCCAATTGTAATGTTTGACAGAGTTGCGCCAACAATTGAATGTGATAAAATCATTACTGATGACTTTAATGGCGCTTTGAATACAGTTGAACATTTGCATAAAACGGGTCATAAAAAAATTGGTTTTGTTTCTACTTTGAGTAATTTACATATAGGTCAAGAACGATTTTTAGGGTACAAAAAAGGGTTAGAAAATGTTGGATTACCCTATAATAAGGATTTTGTAATCAATATTTTTGATGACGATTATAAAAAATATGAAGAAATCTTATTACCTTTTCTGAAAAAAAATAAATTAGACAGTGTTATTACAACTGGTGAATCAGCTGCAATTGCTTGTATGAAAACAAGTTTAAAATTAGGCTATGAAATTCCAAAAGACATTTCTGTAATTGCTTTTTCAAACGGAATTTTAGCAAGACATTCAAGTCCAAAAATGACCACCATAAGTCAACATGGAGAACAAATGGGGGAAACTTGTGCAAAAATTTTGATTGATAGATTGGAAAATAAACACACTGAAATCACAACAAAAATCATCAAAACTGATTTGGTAATCAGAGATTCAAGCAAATAATTTATGAATTTTTCCAACATAAAATTAGTGGTTTCTGATATGGATGGTACTTTGCTGAATTCAGAAGGACAGGTAAGTAATCGCTTTTTTAAATTATTTCAAAAACTTCAAGAAAACAATATTCATTTTTGTGCGGCAAGTGGCAGACAGCACAATAGCATCGTTTCAAAATTAGCATCCATAAAAAATGATATTTATGTAATTGCAGAAAATGGAGGTGTTTTAAAAAAGGGTGATGAAATGCTACGCTCCTACTTTTTGAATCCTGAAAAAGTTCAAAAACTAATACCAATTTTAAGAGGAATTTCAGGTGCAAACATGGTGCTTTGTTGTGATAATACTGCCTTTATCGAAAGCAAAGACGAACGTTTTATTACACTTTTTCAAGAATATTATCACAGTTTTCAAAAAGTAGCTGATTTGACGGAAATTGCAAAAAATATTCCTGTTTTTAAGATTGCCATTTATCATTTTGATTCCTCAGAAAAATACATTTTACCTATTGTTCAAGACTTTAAAAATGAGGTTTTATTGAAAGTTTCAGGCGCACATTGGTTAGACGTTTCTGACGAAAAAGCCAACAAAGGGAATGCTTTGAAAGCTGTACAAAAACTTTTGAATGTTACAAAACAAGAAACCTTGGTTTTTGGTGATTATCACAATGATATAGAGATGATGCAAGAAGCAGGAATGAGTTTTGCCATGAAAAACGCTCACGAGGACATCAAAAAAATTGCTGATTATATTACCGAAAGTAATGATGATTTTGGTGTAGAAATGGTGTTGGAAAAGTTGGCGAAATAATAAAAATAAAATTTTAAATCATTGGTTTGCAATTAAAACTTCATAGAACACAGAGATTCAAAGTCTCTATTTCAATTAAAATAATTGCTTAGAAATAAATTTTAAACATAGAATCTGTTATGTAAAGCGAAGCTTCTATGAATAAAAAAGCTATGTGGATATAAATTTTGATAAATAGTTGATACACCTATTTAAATTAACTTTTAAGGTGAACTAGTGTAATTTAAAAATCAATCTCAACCACCAAACCTTCACTTCCTCTGATATTAAAAACGGTTTCGTCTTCAAAAATTAAATATTGTCCCTTAATTCCAACCAATTTTCCTGTGTACGTTTTTTCTTTTTCAAGTGCTAAACTTTTTGGTTTTTTTGGATATTTTAACACCGGAAATTGAATCTGTGTTTCTCGATTATTGTTAATAAAGTAAGGCAATACTTCACTTGGAATGTATTTTTTTAATTGATCTCTCCACAAAACCAAATCCTCGTCTTTGCAATCATTTTGTAGCATTTTTCGCCAGTTGGTTTTATCTGCAACATGCTCTTTCAAAGCAACTTCTGTAATTCCTGCTAAAAATCTGTTCGGAACTTCTACTATTTCAAGGGCTTCATGTGCACCTTGATCGATCCATCTTGTAGGAATTTGCTGTCTTCTGGTAACCCCAACTTTCACGTTACTCGAATTTGCCAAATACACAATATGTGGTTGCAACTGAACGGATTTTTCATATTCCAAATTACGATCTTCAATGCCTAAATGCGCTCTGCTCAACTCAGGTTTTAGTATCCAATCTCCTGCACTTGGGGTATCAAAAAAACAAGATTTACAAAAACCTTGTCTGTAAATTGGTTTTTCTAAATGACATTGCAAGCATTCATATTTTAAAAATGTTATTGATATTGTGGAATTTAACAATTGATTCATGTGTAAAAAATCAGATTTCATATCTAAATAATACTGAATTTCATCTAAATTTTCAGTTTTCATTTTTTTTAAAACTCCTTGATATTGCATCCTTAAAATTTAGTATTTTTAACTTTTTACAAAACTACAAAAAACACCAACTAATTCATGGCTTTCTACTTCGTTAATTCTATAATTTCATGGTTTTTAAAAAAACGAATCCATCAAATTGCATTGTTTTTAAAATATCCTATTGATGTGCAAGAAGAATTACTAATGAAACTAGTAACAACTGCAAAAAGAACCGAATTTGGTAAAGAATATCATTTTAGCGACATCAGAAATTATAAAGATTTTGCCGAAAAAGTACCCATTCAAAAATATGAAAGTATTGCTCCCTTAATAGAGCGTTGCAGAAAAGGAGAACAAAATTTGTTTTGGCCAACACCAATAAAATGGTTTGCAAAATCGAGTGGAACTACCAATGCAAAAAGTAAATTTATCCCTGTTAGCAACGAAGCTTTGGAATTTTGCCACCTAAAAGCAGGCAAAGACATGCTTTGTTTATACATTACCAACAACGAGGAAAGTCAGTTGTTTACTGGAAAGGGCTTGAAATTAGGAGGAAGTTCCGCAATTTATGAAGATAACAATTCCTATTTTGGAGATTTATCTGCAATTCTTACCGAAAATTTGCCTTTTTGGGCAGATTTTAGTTCAGCACCCAAACAAGAAACTGCTTTAATGGCTGAATGGGAAACAAAATTAGAAGCCATTATTGAAGAAACAATCTTTGAAGATATCACAAGTTTGGTGGGCGTGCCAAGTTGGATGTTGGTTTTATTAAATCGTGTTTTGGATAAAACTGGCAAAGAAAATATCTTGGAAGTTTGGCCAAATTTAGAAGTATATTTTCATGGAGGCGTAAATTTCAATCCATATCGAGAACAATTCAAAAAATTGATTCCAAAAAAAGACTTCAAATATTATGAAACGTATAATGCTTCTGAAGGATTTTTTGCCATTCAAGATCAAAACAATTCAAAAGAATTATTACTAATGTTGGATTACGGAATTTTCTATGAATTTATTCCAATGACCGAATATAAAGGAGAAAGTTCTAAAGCGATTCCATTATCAGAAGTTAAAAAAGAGGTGGATTATGGAATGATTATAAGTACAAATGGAGGTTTGTGGCGCTATCACATTGGTGATACCGTAAAATTTACTTCTTTAGAACCTTACAGGATAAAAATCACAGGAAGAACAAGGCATTATATAAATGTTTTTGGTGAAGAATTGAACATCGAAAACGCAGAAGATGCCCTGAAATTAGCTTGCGAAAAAACACAATCAACTATCGTAGATTATACAGTTGCACCAATTTTTATGGAAGGAAAAAATAGTGGTGGTCACGAATGGATGATAGAATTTAAAGAACATCCATCAAATCTTTTATACTTTACTGAGCTGTTAGACAATGCTTTAAAATCAATAAACTCTGATTATGAAGCAAAAAGATACAATAATATCACGTTGACATTGCCCAAAATAAATGTCGCAAAAGAAGGATTGTTTTATGAATGGTTAAAGAAGAATGGAAAATTGGGTGGACAGCACAAAGTGCCAAGATTGTTAAATACTAGAGATTTTTTAGAGGAATTATTAGCATTGTAATTTTTTTTTTAAAACTTAAATCTCATAAAAAGGTATGATTTTTGATATAATTATTTTTTACTGTAAACAAAAAAAATAACATTGACAAAAAAAATATTTCTCTTCACTGTTTTGCTTTTTTTAAGTTTTTCAGCGACATCTCAAGTTGTTACGATTATCAATAAAGAAACCAAAGAAGCTTTAGAACAAGTTACTATTTTTCATCAAAAAACAAAAAATTATGTAACCACAGATGAAAAAGGACAAGTTGATATTCAAATATTTAAAAACACAGAACAGCTAGAAATAAGATTTCTAGGTTTTAAAACAAAGCGTAAAAGTTATTCTGAAATTCAAAAAAATAAATTTGTGATTGAGTTGGAACCCAGCATTTTGAACATGAATGAAATTGTGATTTCTGCCTCAAAATGGAAACAAAAAAAATCAGAACTCGCCACAAAAGTAAGTATAATTTCTAACAACGAAATCCTATTATTAAATCCACAAACTGGCGCTGATTTACTCACAATTTCTGGAAAAGTATTTGTTCAAAAAAGTCAACAAGGAGGAGGAAGTCCAATGATTAGAGGCTTTGCAACCAACAGATTGCTATATACCATTGATGGCGTTCGTATGAATAATGCCATTTTTAGAGCTGGAAATATTCAAAATGTAATCTCTTTAGACCCGTTTTCAATCGAAAAAACGGAGATTGTTTTTGGACCAGGTTCCGTAATTTATGGAAGTGATGCAATTGGTGCTGTGATGAGTTTTAAAACGCTGAGTCCTAGATTGTCTTTTGATGACAAAACCACCATTTCTGGAAACGCTTTTACACGATTTTCATCTGCAAATGGAGAAAAAACTGTTCATGCTGATGTGAATGTAGGCTTCAAAAAATGGGCATTTGTAACGAGTATTAGCCACCATAATTATGGAAATTTATTAATGGGAAGCAATGGTCCTGACGAATATTTAAGAAATTTTTATGTAGAAACACAAAACAATCAAGATGTTGTGATTGAAAATAGCAATCCTAAAAACCAAATTCCTAATGGATTTACACAAACAAATTTGATGCAAAAAATCCGTTTTAAACCTTATGAAAACTGGAATCTTGAATATGGATTTCACTTTTCAGAAACCTCAAGTTTTGATAGATATGACAGGCATTTGATTACCAGAAATGGAAATCCACGTTATGGAGAATGGAAATATGGCCCACAAAAATGGTTGATGAATAATCTTGAAATACGAAAAAAAACAAAACATTCTTTTTTTGACGAGGTAAGTTTGAGACTTACACATCAAAATTTTGAAGAAAGTAGAATTAGCAGAGATTTCAACGCAACTCAAAGAGAAACAAGAACTGAAAAAGTAGTTGCGTATTCAACCAATTTAGATTTTTCAAAAGTTTTAAGTTCAAGAAACAAATTAATTTATGGAACTGAATATGTGTTTAATGAGGTAACTTCAACAGGAATAAACACAAATATTAGTACGAATTTCTCACAAAAAGGCCCTAGCAGATATCCCAATGCAACTTGGTCTTCTTTAGGATTTTATGTTTCTAATCAAACTGATTTTGATAAAAAATGGACTTTACAAACTGGTTTGCGATATAATTTTTACAAATTAGACGCCACTTTTGATACTACTTTTTATCCATTTCCATTTACAGAAACCAAGATTGATGATGCAGCTTTTTCTGGAAGTGTAGGTTTGGTTTATAGACCTGACAAAAGTTGGTTGTTTAGTACAAATATTTCTTCTGCTTTTCGTTCGCCAAATGTGGATGATGTTGGAAAAGTTTTTGATTCTGAACCTGGAATTGTGGTTGTTCCAAATCCAAATTTAAAAGCTGAATATTCTTACAATACTGATATTTCAATTGCAAAAACCTTTGGTGATTTTCTAAAAATTGAACTTACAGGTTTTTATACTCTATTAAATAACGCTTTGGTTCGCAGAGATTTCACCTTGAATGGACTTACTCAAATTATGTATGATGGCGAATTGAGTGATGTGCAAGCAATTCAAAATGCAGCTTCAGCAAATGTGTATGGATATCAAACAAGTTTTGAAATTGATCTTGGAAAAGGCGTTGGATTTTCATCAGATTTCAACTATCAAAAAGGAGAAGAAGAATTGGATAATGGCGAAAAAAGTCCATTAAGACATGCAACTCCTTGGTTTGGAAGTACACGTATCACTTATTCTTTGAATAAATTGAAAGCACAATTTTATACAAATTATAGTGGTGAAGTTGCTTTTAAAAACATGCCAGAAACTGAAATTGCAAAACCTTATATGTATGCAATTGACCAAAATGGCAATCCTTATTCGCCTTCTTGGTTTACATTGAATATAAAAACTTCTTATAGATTTGCTGAAAATTTATTGTTTTCATCTGGTATTGAAAATTTGGCTGACAAACGCTACAGACCTTATAGCTCAGGAATTGTTTCGCCTGGAAGAAACTTTGTAATCTCTTTAAAAGCAACGATTTAGATTATACTTTACGTTCAACAACGTAATCAATCATCGTTATAAGCGAACTTTTATACTCAGAATCAGGAAAGTTTTCGAGAATTGTTAATGCATTGTTTTTGTACTCATTCATTTTAGAAATCGTGTACTCAATTCCTCCATGATTTTTTACAAAATCAATCACTTCTTTTACCCTAGTTTTGTCTCTGTTGTATTTTTTCACAGAATTGATAATCCACGCTTTTTCTTTTGGAGAGCAGGTATTCAAAGTGTAAATTAATGGCAACGTCATTTTTTGCTCTTTGATGTCAATGCCTGTTGGTTTTCCAATTTTTTCATCAGAATAATCAAACAAATCATCTTTTATTTGAAAAGCGATGCCAATATATTCTCCAAATTTGCGCATTTGCTGCACAGTTTCTTCATTTGCACCCACAGAAGCAGCTCCAATTCCACAACAAGCTGCAATTAAAGTCGCTGTTTTTTGACGAATAATTTCAAAATAAATTTCTTCGGAAATATCTAATTTTCTGGCTTTTTCAATCTGTAATAATTCGCCTTCACTCATTTCACGAACAGCAATTGAAATCAATTTAAGCAAGTCAAAATCGCCATTATCAATCGAAAGTAATAATCCTTTTGACAATAAAAAATCACCAACCAAAACCGCAATTTTGTTTTTCCAAAGAGCATTTATCGAAAAAAAACCACGTCTTCTATTGCTATCGTCAACTACATCATCATGCACTAAAGTAGCAGTGTGAATCAATTCCACTACAGATGCTCCTCTATAAGTTCGTTCTTCAAAACCACCATCAGAAACCATTTTTGCCACCAAAAAAACAAACATTGGTCGCATTTGTTTTCCTTTTCTGCGAATAATGTAATACGTAATTCTATTTAAAAGTGGTACATTGGATTGCATGGAATCTTTGAATTTTTTTTCAAAGAGTTCCATTTCCATTTTAATGGGAAGTTTTATGAGTTCTACTGGTTTCATCTGACTCGCAAAAATAAACAATAAAAATTACAACAGATAGATTTAAAAAACAGTATCAATTAAAAAAAAGTTACGATTTATTCGCCAATTGACCACAAGCTGCATCAATATCTTTTCCTCTGCTTTTTCTGACATTTACAGTGATATCATACATTTCCAAATTGGAAATATAATTGTTGATAGCACTAGAGCTTGCTTGCTGAAATTGCCCATCATCAATAGGATTGTATTCAATCAAATTGACTTTACAAGGCACAAATTTACAAAATTCAATCAAGGCTTTGATATCTTCATTTCTGTCATTAATTCCTTCCCAAACAACATATTCATACGTGATTTTTCGTTTGTTTTTTTCATACCAATATTCCAAAGATTCGCGCAAATCAGTCAATGGAAAATGTTCATTAAATGGCATAATTGATGTTCTAACTTCCTCAATAGCAGAATGTAAAGAAACTGCTAAATTGAATTTAACTTCATCATCAGCCATTTTTTTAATCATTTTTGGAACACCAGAAGTAGAAACCGTAATTCGTTTTGAAGACATTCCTAAACCTTCTGGAGATGTGATTTTTTCAATAGCTTTTAACACATTATTGTAATTCATCAAAGGTTCTCCCATTCCCATAAACACAATATTGGTGAGTTTTTTTTGATGATATAACTGACTTTGTTGGTCAATTACAACTACTTGATCATAAATTTCATCAGGATTCAAATTGCGCATTCTTTTTAAACGAGCAGTTGCGCAAAATTTACAATCCAAACTACAACCCACTTGACTTGAAACACAGGCTGTTGTTCTTTTTTTTGTCGGAATTAAAACCGATTCAACCACCAAACCATCATGCAATTTAATACCATTTTTGATAGTCCCATCTTTGCTTTTTTGCATGGAATCTACTTTGATATGATTGATAACAAAATTGTTTTCTAACATTTCTCTCGTTTGTTTAGAAATATTGGTCATGTCTTCAAAAGAATGCAAAGACTTACTCCAAAGCCAATCATACACTTGATTTCCACGAAAAGCTTTATCGCCATTTTTTTCAAAAAAATCGCGTAATTGTTCTTTTGTGAGTGCTCTAATATCTTTCTTTGTAGTTTCCATTGGCTGCAAAAATACAAAACCTCACAAGCATTACTGTGAGGTTTTCGGTTTCTATTTTTTTATGTTAAAATAATTAGATTATTAACATGGCATCTCCGTAAGAGTAAAATCTATATTTTTCTTTGATTGCTTCTTTATAAGCTTTCATTAAAAAATCGTATCCAGCAAACGCTGCAGTCATCATCATTAATGTTGATTTTGGCGTATGAAAATTGGTAATCATAGAATCTGCAATGCTAAAATCATACGGAGGAAAAATAAATTTATTGGTCCAACCTTCATAAGGATTTAGCAAGTGATTAGCTGATACTGAGGACTCTACAGTTCTCATTACAGTAGTTCCAACTGCACAAATTCTTCTTTTTTCTTTTTTTGCTTGATTGATTTTTTGGGCAGCATTTGCAGTAATAATAATTTGCTCAGAATCCATTTTATGCTTAGATAAATCTTCTACTTCAACAGGACTAAAAGTTCCTAAACCAACATGCAAAGTCATTTCTGCAAATTCTATTCCTTTGATTTCTAAACGTTTCATCAAATGTTTTGAAAAATGCAAGCCTGCTGTTGGAGCAGCAACTGCGCCTTCGTGTTTTGCATAAATGGTTTGGTAACGCTCTTCATCTTCAGGAGTTAATTTTCTGTTGATGTATTTTGGAAGTGGCGTTTCGCCCAATTCTATTAGTTTTTCTCTAAAAGCTTCATAAGATCCGTCAAATAAAAAACGCAACGTTCTTCCTCTAGAAGTGGTGTTATCGATAACTTCCGCAACCAAACTATCATCATCACCAAAAAATAATTTGTTTCCAATTCTGATTTTTCTTGCAGGATCTACTAAAACATCCCACAGTCTGTTTTCAGCATTCAATTCTCTCAATAAAAAAACTTCTATTTTTGCACCCGTTTTTTCTTTATTTCCATACATTCTTGCAGGAAAAACTTTGGTGTTGTTTAACATTAAGACGTCACCCTCTTCAAAGTAATCAATAATGTCTTTAAATAATTTATGCTCAATAGTTTGTGTTTTTCTGTTCAGCACCATCAAACGAGATTCGTCTCTGTGTTCTGCTGGATATTCTGCCAATAATTCATCAGGCAATTTAAATTCATAGTGTGATAATTTCATACGACTATTTTGATTAAAGTCAACAAAGATACAATTTCAAAACAGGCGTTGTCAAGTGTTTGGGTGTTTATTTTAATTTTCCAATTTTTCACTAAGCAACACCTTGTTTAAAAACACTTTTTACTTAATCACAATCTTTTTAATTGCTGAATTATTTTCGAAATCTTGAATTTTTACTAAATACAATCCTGTAGCTAAATCAGAAACATTGAGTTGTTTTTGATTTGATGTTTTTACTTTTTGACCTTGAATATTGTAAATTTCTACTGATTGCAATTCTAATACTGTTTCAATATTTAAAATATCATTTACAGGATTGGGGTATAATGCTACTTCTAGATTCTTTTGAGAGTAATCTGATGATGATAAAGTGTTGTTAGCATGTAAGTTTGAAATTTCCGTGTCTGTCAATACATAATTATAAATTTTTAAATCATCAATTGCGCCGTTGAACCAAAATTCTCCTCCAACTCCAATTCCAATTCTGAATTCATCGGAATTGTTAATTGTATTCCATACAATAGCTTGAGAACCTAATAATATGCCGTTTTTATAGACTTTTGCATTAGTTCCATCATACGCACAAACATAATGGTCCCATGTAGCCAAATTGTTTGTACTTAATGCCGTATAATTATTATTATAGCCTAGAACCATTGTAAATCCATCAGTTATAGAAAACCCAAAAGCGTTACTATTACTAAATGCTCCATAAGAGAATATTGTATTATGAAATGGAAATGCAGAATTGTATGCATTTACTTTTACCCAAACAGAAACAGTACGAGGAGCATTACCATAAGGTAATCCTGTAATTGTTGCTGTTGAACCTGTACTGTTTATATTAATTGCACCTGACGTATTACCATGTCTGTCTGTTGTAAATGAAGTTCCAGAATTTGAAGCAAACGGAACAGATCCTAAAAGATTATTATATGTGTTATCAAAACTATATTCTGCAATTTTAGATTCAGCAGGGTTTGTGGTAAAATTTAAAATTGAAGAATAAGAAGTGCCATTACTGTTAGTTGCTTCAATTTGATATGTGTATGTTGTGCCCGGAGTTAAACCAGTAAAAATTACATTTCCAGATGTATTTGTATTTCCTACAGCAGGGAATCCTGTTTCTGAAACCGTGATAATGCCTCCATCCAAAATATATACAAGGGAAGTAGTATTATTTCCATTTGCATTTAAAGTATAATTGATAGTAGCTGTTGTAGTTGTAATAACTGATGTTGATATATTTGAAATTATAGGTATTAATGATGTTGTAGTAAAAGTACCTATTGTAGTTGTACTTGTTCCATTCATGTTGGTAGCTTCGATAAGATAGTAGTAATCAGTGTTTGGTGTTAATCCAGTAAGTACAGTATTACCAGCTGTATTAGTAGTTCCTGTTGCCGAAAATCCAGTAATTGAACTAGTTGTTGCATTGTTTGATAACCCATAACGAACAATTGATGTTGTGTTACTTCCTTTAGCATTAATAGTATAATTAATAGTTGCATCATTGGAAGTAATGTTAGAAGGAGGTGAATAAAACACTTCTGGTTTATTTGATGGAGTTGTAAATGAACCAATTACAGAATTGGTATAAACACCAAAGGCAAGTGCTCTAAATCTAAAATAATAAGTTGTTTCGGGAAGGAGATTTAATCGATTATAAGAAAGATTATAAAATCCTGCAAATTTATTCGAACTCTCTTGATTCGCTCCAGAATTAATAGCTGCCTCACTTGTTGCTATTTGATAAGAAATTTGATAGGAGTTGTTTAAATTCACAGTACCATTAATGTAGCTGAAGTGCTGGTAACATTTGTTGCATAGGGATTTCCAAAAGAAACTTGAGCGTTAGCAAAATTGCTAATAAAAATCATCAGAAATAGTAATTTTGTTTTCATAAAAAATAATTTTAAAAATTTACACAAAATTACTTTAGCAACTTCATGTTTAAGAAGTTGGGTTTACCAAACCTCATTTTCAGTTTACCAAATAATATTTCGTTAATCAAAAACGTGGTTTGGTAAACTGGTTTATACAACTACAAGGTGAGTTTCTTACATTTGTTGAAAATCAAAATCAATTGCGGAATTTATTCTTCATATTTTTATTGCTGTCCTATATATGTGTCTCACAAAATCCATATCATTTTACTATTGACAAAACTTCAGGTTTGCCTTCCAATAGTGTGTATGACATTTTTCAAGATAGCAAAGGTTTTATGTGGTTTGCAACTGGAAAAGGATTGACCAAATACGATGGTAATTATTTCAAAACATTTACGGCTGATTTTCAAACTTCAAAGTCAGGTTCATGTATTGCAGAAGATGATTTTGGCAGAATTTGGTATGCCAATTTTGATGGCTTTTTATATTATGTTGAAAAAGGGATTATAAAAGCTTTGCCTCAAAAAACTTCTCTTGGCTATTATAGATTTGGAATCATAAAGAACGAGCTTTTTCTAATTCAACCAAATGCCGTTTTTGTGTATGATTTAAAAACGTTAACCATAAAATACAAACATAAAATTTCGGACAAACAAATCTCATTTTGTTATGCAACTTCAGAAAAATTTTATGCTTTAGGTGATTTTTTATATGAATTTGGAAGCGAAAATGTTATTATAAAGCACGATTTGCCAAACAATTTTTATAAAAATATTGTCACTCCAATAATGAATAAATTGGGGCGAAAACTCATCATCAATTCGAAATCATCAGCTGTTTTTTATAGTTTTGAAAATGGGTTGTTTTCAAAATCGAAATTGACAAATTCAGCTGATTTTATCCAAAATACTGCAATAATTGATAATGCTATTTGGGTTTGTACACCCAATGGAATTTATAAAAAAGATTTAGTTTCCAATCAACATAAATCATACTTTTCTTATCAAAATATATCTTATGCTTTTAAAGACAAAAACAGCAATTACTGGGTTTCAACGCTCAATAAAGGAGTGTTATTCATCAAAGATTTTTCAAATAATTTTATTGATTTACAGCCAAAACCAATTTCTTTAGTTTTGACTAAAAATGAAATTTATATTGGCTCAGAAAAAGATTTGATTTATAAACTTAATATTGATAATCTAAAAACCGAAATCATTCATCAAAGCAAAAGCAATCACGCAATTAGTCAAATTTTTGTAGATACTATTTCCAATAATATTTTTTTCAACTCTTTTAAATTCAATATTTTAAATAAATATAATAAAATTATAAATAACTATTCTATTGCTATAAAAGACATCAAAAAAGTAGATGAAAAATATTTTTCATTCGCCGCAAGTGGACTTTTAGGAATTTTTTATGTGGATGAAAATTTGAAAAGTAGTTGGGATTTTATCTTTGAAAAAAATAAAAATGAAGCCTTTTCAGGATTTAACCAATCACTACTTTTAACAAATACAAATGGAAAATCTACAGAATACAACCCAACAAATAATACCATTTATTACGCAACTAATAATGGATTAATTGCCATTACCAATGATGGAAAATCGAAAGAAATTAAGCATCAAAATCAAACTGTTTTTCTTATAAAAATTCAAAAATATAAAGACAAAATTATTGGATTATCCACCTCAGAAAAATTATATTCCATCAATTCTAATAATGAAATTTCTGAATTTAATTTACCAGATTTTATTGCAAAAGAAAAGTTTAGTAGATTTTTTATTAGAAATCAATTTTGCTATTTATTTACTGAAAAAAGCATTTATGAATTTGATTTTGAATCTCAAAAAACACAAAAAATACTTTCAATAAGTAATGATATTGAGGTTACTGATGTTGTTTTGAAAAATAATCAACTCTTCTTTGCAACTTCAAAAGGAATTGTGATAAAAAACAGGAACGAAATTGACAATTTTCCAAAACCATCTTTAATTATCAATGAAATTCAAATCAATGGAAAACGAATTGAATTGAATCAAGTAACAGCCCTAAATCCTGATCAAAATGATGTAGAAATTAATTTTTCTACTTTGGCATTTGTTCCAAATGAAAGTTATCCTGTTTCTTACAAAATCAATAATTCTGATTGGAAAACTTTGGATTTTAGTGATAAAAATCTAAAACTTTCCTCTTTATCCCCAGTAAAATACAACATTCAGTTGGCAATAAATGATAACAATTCAAAAATTGATTTGCAAACGATTCAGTTCACCATAAAAAAACCATTTTGGTTGCATCCATTTTTTATAATTGGATTTGTTGCTATTTTTATGGGATTCATTTATTGGATTTATAACTTACAAATCAGAAAAATTGAAAAAAGAAATCTATTGCAGTAAGAAAAAGTGAATTTGGAAAAAAATCTAAATCAGTCAAAACTAAAAGCCATCAAATCGCAAATGAATCCGCATTTTTTCTACAATGCTTTGAATACGATTCAGTCTTATATTTTGTCAAATGATAAAAAACAAGCCGTAAATTATTTGTCGAAATTTTCGAATTTAACGCGAACCATTTTAGAAATGTCCGAAAAAGAAACCATTTCAATTGCGGAAGAAGTGAAAACGCTTGGATTGTATTTGGATATTGAAAAAGCGCGTTTTGAAGAAGATTTTGAATATCAAATTTTGGTTGATAAAAAAATTGATGCCGAAAATATCAAAATTCCAACAATGTTGCTGCAACCTTATGTTGAAAATGCCGTAAAACATGGATTATTGCACAAACAAGGTAAAAAATTAGTCACCATTCACTTTCAAAAAATCGATAAACATATTAGAATTAGTGTTGATGACAATGGTATTGGTCGTCAAAAAAGTGCCGAATTAAATGCCATAAAAAACAAAAACCATCAATCTTTTGCCTCTGAAGCCACGCAAAATAGAGTGAATTTACTCAATCAATACAATCAAAAAAATATTTCAATTCAGTTTATTGATAAAACAAATCTGAGCCAACAAACTATTGGAACTACTGTTGTTTTTGAAATTCCAATCACTTATTAATATGAAAGCAATCATTATCGACGACGAAAAAAGAGCCAGAATCTCATTATCATTATTGATGCAGGAATATTGTCCAAATGTAAAAATTGTTGCAGATTGCGAAAATCTTCCTGAAGGTGTGAAAGCTATCAGAAAACACAATCCTGATTTGATATTATTAGATATTGAAATGCCTGGACATAGTGGATTGGAATTATTAGATTTTTTTGATGAAAATGAAGTCAATTTCTCCATCATTTTTACGACTGCTTATAACGAATATGCCTTGCAAGCGTTCAAATTTTCTGCAATTGATTATTTATTAAAACCAATAAATCCAACACAATTGGTTGATGCTATCAAAAGATTGGAAAAAAACATCCAAAAGTTTGAAAATTTTCAAGTTTTAAAAGAAAATATTTCAAGAGAAAACTTAACAAAAATTGCTGTTCCTTCTGGAAATAGTTTGATTTTTATTAACATTACTAAAATTTCTTACATAAAAGGTGAAGGCGCTTATTCTGAAATTTTTTGCCATCATGGAACAAAGAATTTAGTAAGCAGAAATCTGAAAAATTTTGAAGATATTTTGTGTAATGACAACCGTTTTTTAAGAGTACACAAATCCTATATCGTAAATTTAGAACAAGTAGTTTTGTTCAATAAATCAGATGGAGGAAGTTTGTCTTTAGAGGATAAAAGCCAAATTCCTGTTTCACCAGAGAAAACGCAACTTTTATTAGAAAAAATAAAAATCATCAAGCGTTAAACCAATTCATCTACTTCAATTCCAACTTGTTGCATATCATCCCAAAATTTTTGATATGATTTTGTAACCACTTCAGCATTCAAAATTTTGATAGGAACTTTCAATGCTAATGGCGCAAAAGCCATAGCCATTCTGTGGTCATTATAGGTCTTAATCTTAATATTTTTATGGATGTTAGACGATTTTTCCAAATGCAAACTTTTATCAGAAACAGAAATGGTAGCACCTAATTTGGTCAATTCATCATGCAAAGCTTCTAATCTGTCAGTTTCTTTGATTTTTAGCGTGTGCAATCCTGATAAATTACAGGCAATTCCTTCTGCAAAACAAGTAACTGCAATGGTTTGTGCAATGTCTGGAGCATTTTTTAAATCAATTTCCAAAACAGTTGAACTACTTTCTTTTACTTTTTTCAGCGTAATTGAATTGTCTTGAAAAACAGTTTCCACGCCAAAATGTTGATAGATTTTCGCCAAACAAGAATCTCCTTGCAAACTATTTTTTTTGTATGCTGTTAAAGAAATTTCGCTTCCAATTTCAGATAATGCCACAATTGAATAAAAATAACTAGCTGAAGACCAATCAGATTCCACTACAATTAGGTGTTTTTCAATCGCTTTTTTTGGAAAAACTTGAATAAAATTTCCCTCGAATTTCGTTTCAATTCCTAATTGATGCAACAAACTCAACGTCATTTCAATATAGGGGATGGACGTAATTTCGCCCAACAATTCTATTGTCAAACCTTTCTCTAATTTTGAGGCAATTAATAACAAAGACGAAATGTATTGACTGCTTACGTTTCCATGAATTTGTACTTTTTCTTTCGTAATTTTTGTGCCCAAAATTCGCAATGGTGGGTACCCAATTTTATCTTCATAGGTTATTTTTGCTCCTAAATCTTGCAAGGCATCTACCAAAATTTTGATAGGCCTGTTTTGCATTCTTTCAGAACCTGTTAAAATCACTTTTTTACCTTCAGTAGTGGCAAAATACGAAGTTAAAAAACGCATAGCTGTTCCTGCATGACCTATGTCAACCAATTCAATTTCAGTTGATAAAGCATATTGCATGTGTATAGAATCATCAGAATCTGATAAATTTTCAATAGAAATTTCAGGAAATAATTTTTGCAAAATCAGCAATCTGTTAGACTCACTTTTGGAACCAGAAATGGTAATTTTTTCAAAAATTTGTCGCTGTTTTTGATTGAAATCTAGTTGAATGTTCATGCGGATTTGATAATTAAATGGAAATTAAAACTGTGCAATATTTTTATATTTTTCAATGTTCAAAGTTACAGCAGAAATAATCTTTGACAAACTTTCAGAAAATAACTTTCAGCTTAATTAAAAAAAATAACGATTAAAAAAACAATTTTAATTATGCCTGTTTTTAAATTGTTGCTGAATTTTTTTTTGCAAACAATAAAAAATTCGCATAGAAAAAGTAAATAAAACTGCTTGAATAATTAGAGATTTTAAATTGAAATCAAACTCATAAAACAAAGTAGCAACGCAGTAAAAAACAGCAAAAAAGACAAAGTATATTGGGATAAACATCAAAAAATATTTCCCCAAAGGCAAAGAAATAATGAGTTCCTCTTCTTCAATAACGCTTATGTTCAATCGTTTACTAATGTTTTTTAAATTCATGATTTCATGTTTTTATTGGTAACATACAATCCATAAAAAAAACTTAACACAATTTTATACCCAAAAAAAACTTGCCATTTTCCGTTATTAAAATTAGTTTCTGCAACTTTTGCGAAATCTCCAGCAAAAATATCACTCCAACTATTTAAAGCCAATGAAAAAATAGTTACGATTATAAAAAAAGGAATGGCAATTTTAAAGAAACTTGACCAAAATTTGCGTTGTTGTAATTTTTTTAAAAAACTCATGGTTGTAATTTTAGATTGTTTTGATGACGATCGTGATCACGTTTTGTTTTTAAATCTAATTTTTTTTCAAAAGCCTCCTGCAAATTCACGCCAGTTTGGTTTGCCAAACACAAAACTACAAAAACAACGTCTGCCAATTCTTCACCCAAATCTTTGTTTTTGTCTGACTCTTTTTCACTTTGCTCACCATAACGTCTTGCAATAATTCTAGCAACTTCGCCAACTTCTTCGGTTAATTGCGCCATATTTGTCAATTCATTAAAATAACGAACTCCGTGATTTTGAATCCATTCGTTTACTTGTTGCTGTGCGTTTTGTAGGTTCATTTTTCTTAAATTTTCATTTTTTAAAGCTACAAAGATAATATTTGAAGAGCTAATTTAAAAAGGATTACCAATTTAGAGTGCCAAAACTGATTTTTATTAAATTCAACTAAATAGTAAAATAATTTTTAAGGTTTTTTAAACATTTTATTTTTTAAAAAAAACTATTTTTGTGGCATGTTTTTTCTCATAAGAAATAGTATTTTTTCAAAAATCCTTTGGGGATTTATGGGATTGTATTTATTGAATGTAAGTATTGATACTGATGATATCAATCATGAATTTATGATTGAAGACGTTTTTTTTAATGACCAAGAAACCATTATTGAGTTGGTTGTTGAAAAAATTCTCGGCTTTGAAAACGCTTTTGAAGAATTTGATGATGCCGAAAAAGAAGATCATACGTTGAAAAAAAATACTAAAATTGACTTCATTATTCACGAAAAAATTGATTTCAAGAATAAAAAAACATTTATTAAAAAAAACAATCAGCTCTTTGCAAACCAATCTTCTTTTATAGAAAAAGGTCGTCATTTGCTTGACACTCCTCCACCAAAAATTTGAATTATTTTTTTAAATAATTAACAAACTTCTACGAAACAACCCTAGTAGAAAACTTTTATTAACCAAAAAATAACTCAAAAATGAATCTAAAAAAATCATTAATGCTACTTATGATGCTAGCATTATCAAAATATAACAACGCACAAATTACCAATTCAGAAAAAGACAGCTTGTACATTCATCAAGTTGAAAATCATAAAAATCCCGACAAAGTGCTGCATGCTGAACCACTTTATATCGATTTAATTCGTGATTTGGGTGCAAGAAAAGGCGAAAAAGAATGGAATATTGGATTGGGATTGACTGATAATTTAAAATTTGATTCCTATGAAGCATTGATAGAATATGAATGGGCGCCAATTGACAGACTTGGTTTAGAGGTTGAATTGCCTTTTACTTTTTATTCCCCTATCAGTAAAACATCCTTAGAGTCTGTGCCATCAAATCAACTAAATAGCATCAAACTTGCTGTTCAGTGGTCGTTTTTTGTGAATGAAAAAATGGCAACATCCATGGCAATTGGCTATATCAACGAATTTGAATTGTCTGATTTTAGCAATTTTGGAAAACCATTTATTAGAGGAAATGTGTACAATCCTTTTTTGGTGATTGCAAAACGTTGGGGTACAAATTTTCATTCATTAATTTATACGGGACCAAGAATTGAACAGAATTTTAACACCAATAATTTTCATACTCTTTTTGATATCAATACCAGTTTTCATTATATGATTCCTGGGACAAGAAACTTTATTGGCGTTGAAATTAATAAAACTATTGAGAGAAAAAACTTTGAAATGACTTTAAGACCTCAAATGAGAGTAGGAATTGCAGAAAATTTATTGATTGGAATTGTTACAGGTATTCCAATCAACAGAGAAAATGAACGATTGAGCACGTTTTTAAGGTTGATTTGGGAACCAAAACACATACATTAAACCAAAAAAACTTTTAAATAAATTTACATTTTTAAAAACTCAAAAACCTCTTTATAAAACTGTGTTGGATTTTCGGCATGCAACCAATGACCTGCATTTTTGATGGTTACAATTTTACTTTCGGGAAAATGTACATTGATAATTAGCGCTTCATCTTCAGTAATATATCCTGATTTTTCTCCTTTTAAAAACAAGGTTTTTTTTTCGAATTTGGTATCAATTGGCAATGCTTTTCCAATTAATTGATTGTTTTTAGTGAGCGAATCTAAATTGAATCTAAATGCCAAAACCTCTTTTTCTTTCCAAAAAATATTTTTCATTAAAAATTGACGAACACCAAACTCGGGAATTAATTTTTCAAGTTGCTCATCAACCAAATTTCTTGAATTATGAATATTGAAATCAACCGAATTTAAAGCCGCTAAAATTTCTTGATGATGAGGCGCATAAGCTCTTGGGGAAATATCAACAATAATTAATTTTTCAATCAATTCAGGATAGGTAACTGCAAATAACATTGCCGTTTTTCCGCCCATAGAATGGCCCATCAAAAAAACTTTTTTTAGTTGATAATGCTGTATATAGTTGTATAAATCTTCGACCATCAATTCATAAGAAAATGCCTCAGAATGAAAACTTCGTCCATGATTTCTTTGGTCGATTAAATGCACCTCAAAATCTTTAGATATTTGATTTCCAATACTTTTCCAATTATCACCCATACCAAAATAACCATGTAAAATGAGTAATGGGTTTCCAATTCCAGAAATATTTGAATATAAAATTTCCATGTTATTGCAGTCTGTAAATATACATATTAATAACATTTTCAAACCCCAAATACAAACTCTCAGCAATCAATGCGTGACCAATAGAAACTTCGTCTAAATTCGGAATATTTTGTTTGAAAAACTCAATATTTTTCAAGTTTAAATCATGACCTGCATTGATTCCCAATCCTAATTTATGCGCCAAAATTGCCGCTTCAGTATAAGGTTTTACAGCTTCTTTATTTCCTTTTTCAAATTCAGCTGCAAAATGTTCAGTATATAATTCAACTCGGTCAGTTCCAATTTTTGCAGCAGCTTCAATGAATGAAGCATTTGTATCAATAAAAATAGAAGTTCTAATGCGATTTTGATGCAATTCTTGAATCACTTCTTTCAAAAAAGAGTGGTGTTTTATGGTATTCCAACCGGCCGTTGAAGTGATTGCATCATCAGCATCAGGCACTAAAGTAACTTGGGTTGGTTTTATTTCGAGCACCAAATCCATAAAAGATTTTACAGGATTTCCTTCAATGTTAAATTCGGTTGTCACAATATTTTTTAAATCTCTAGCATCTTGATACCGAATATGTCGTTCATCAGGCCTTGGATGAATGGTGATTCCTTGCGCTCCAAAACGTTCAATATCTTGCGCAACATTCAATAAATTGGGGATATTTCCACCTCTAGAATTGCGCAAAGTTGCAATTTTGTTGATATTCACACTTAAATTTGTCATTAACTAAAATTTAGCATGCAAAGATAACTCATTAAATCATTTTATCCTATCTTCGTAAAAAATGAACATAACCGATTACATACTAAAAGAGATTGAACCATTGCGTTTGAATAGCAGTATTAAATTTGCTCAAGAGTTATTTAAAAATCATCCAATTACCCACTTCCCTGTGACGGAAAATGGCAAATTATTGGGTTCATTTGCTGAATATGACATTCAAAATATAGATTTTAAAAAAGAAGAATTGGTGGCTTATGTGCATTTGTTAAATTCTTTTTTTGCAGATGAAAAAGCAACTGTTTTAGAATTGTTCAAAATTTTTGCTGATAATGATACCAATATCATTCCTGTTTTGAATGAAGAAAAAAATTATATTGGGTATTATGATTTGCGTGATGTGTTAGACGTTTTTTCTACAAGTCCTTTTATGATTGAAGAAAGTGAAACTTTGATTATCAAAAAACCAGAAAATGACTATTCTATGTGTGAGGTTTCGCAAATTGTAGAATCTAATGGCGGGAGACTTTTAGGTGCTTATGTTTCAAAAAAGACAAACGAATTTGTTCAAATTACTTTAAAAATAATTTCTGATGACCTCAATGAGATTATGCACACATTTCGAAGGTATAACTATGAAATAGTTTCTACTCATGAAAACGATATTTATCTGGAAGATTTAAAAAACAGGTCAGAATATCTTCAAAAATATCTTGAAATGTGATGAAAAAAGTAGCTATTTACGGTCAATCTTACTCTATTTCAGCTGAAAAGGAAATTCAAATTTTGCTTCAAATTCTCAATGAAAATGGAAGTAATTGTTTCATAGAAAAAAAATTTTACGAACTTCTTAAAAAAGAGAATGTTTTAGAAAAGGATTATGAAACATTTACAAATTTTGATGACTTGAATAGCACTTTTGATGTGATGTTTACTTTGGGTGGAGATGGCACCATTTTAAGGGCAGTGACCTATATTCGGAATCTAAATATTCCCATTTTGGGAATCAATACTGGAAGATTGGGTTTCTTGGCAACCATCAATAAAGATACCATCAAAGAAAGTATTGACCTTGTGATAAAAGGCGAATATCGAATTCAAGAGCGAACAGTTTTATCAGTAAAAATAACTCCACAAACGGATGAATTTTCGGAGCTTAATTTCGCCTTAAACGAAATTACCATTGCACGAAAAAATACCACTTCAATGATTGGTATTAAAACAAGTTTAAACTTTGAGTATTTAACCAATTATTGGGCTGACGGTTTGATTATCGCAACCCCAACAGGATCAACAGGATATTCTTTGAGTTGCAATGGCCCTGTAATTTCTCCTGATTCTAAAAACCTTGTCATTACGCCCATTGCACCTCACAATTTGAATGCAAGACCTATGGTTATTAGTGATGAAACAAACATTCAATTGAGTATTGATTCACGTGAGAAAGATTTTTTAATTTCTTTAGATTCACGCATCACAACTGTCCCTAAAAATACCGAGATTTTTATTGAAAAGGCACCATTTACCATCAAAACGATTATACCTAATAATCAATCTTTTTTACAAACCTTGCGTACCAAATTATTGTGGGGAGAAGACACAAGAAATGAAACCCACCTTTGAGCATCAATCTACAATAAAAACCCAAAATAGTAGTTATTCAAAAAAGACTAATATTAACTTTATAAAGCAAATTGAAATACCTATATTTGCGGGCATTTTTAAAGATGAAAAACAGTATAATTTTATTTAGTTTACTAATTTTTTCTAGCATTTTACACGGACAAGTGTATGAAGCTGGTATTGCTATTGGGGGCTCAAATTATGTTGGAGATATTGGAAGAACAAGTTATATTTACCCCAACAAAATAGCTGGTGGTCTTGTTTTTAAATACAATTGGAATCCAAAAATTGCGCTTAGAGCAACCTACAGTTACTTGCCAATTCAAGCAAGTGATTTAGATGCAGATACTGATTTAAAAAGAGCAAGAGGTTTAGAATTTAAAAATACGATACACGAATTGGCAGTAGGACTTGAATATAACTTTTACGAATATGATTTGTCATCTGATGACAAAACTTGGACACCTTATATTCTTCTTGAATTAGCAGCATTTAATTATAATTATATTGTAAGTGAACCAACTCCAAATCAGTTTTTATACAAATCAAAAAATGCTTTTGCAATACCATTTGGATTGGGAATTAAATCAAAATTGGTTGGTAAATTGGCAATTGCTTTTGAAACAAAATTTAGATACACTTTCAATGACGATTTAGATTATACTTCTTCAAAAATCCCAAGATTGGATATTGGAGGTACAAATAGTGATTGGTACATTTTTACAGGAGTTTCATTACTCTACACTTTTGGCAGACCAGCTTGTTACACAAAAGGAATGTAAGTCTATGGATAAAAAACTACTTATCGATTTACAAAAAGTGCCACATCACGTTGCCATTATTATGGATGGAAATGGAAGATGGGCAAAAAGTAAAGGAATGAATCGTATTTTCGGCCACAGAAATGCTTTGACTGCAGTGAGAGAATCTGTAGAAGCAGCCTCACAAGTTGGCGTTGAAGCAATAACTTTATATGCTTTTTCAACTGAAAATTGGAAAAGACCAAAAATGGAAATAGATGCTTTGATGAGTTTACTGATTAATTCTTTAAAAAAAGAATTGCCAGATTTTATGAAAAATGGTGTAAAAGTAAACTCAATTGGATGTATTGAAAGTTTACCTTACAAAGCACAAAAAGTTTTAAATGACGTTATTTCAGAGACTAAAAATAATACCAAAATCATTTTAACTTTCGCTTTAAGCTATGGTTCAAGAGAAGAAATAGTGAATGCCGTTAAAAATATTTCTAAAAAAGTTGTTAATAAAGAGCTTGATTTAGAAAAAATTGATGAAAATACTATAAATAACCATTTATATACATTTAATTTGCCCTATGTTGACTTAATGATAAGAACTAGTGGAGAACAACGCATTAGTAATTTTTTATTGTGGCAAATGGCATATGCCGAATTGTATTTTACAGATATACTTTGGCCAGATTTTAGACAAGAACATTTCTATGACGCCATCATAGAGTATCAGAATAGAGAGAGAAGATTTGGAAAAACTAGCGAACAACTTACAGAATAAATTTTTTATGAAATTAACTTCTGCGTCATTAGTGCTTTTTGCACTAATTTTTACTTTAAGAGCATCTGCACAAATAAAGAATGACTCAATTACTATTGTCCAAAAAGATACTATTATCAAAGACCAAAAAGTTACTTATGAAATTGGTAAAGAATATATTTTAGGAGGCATTACTGTTACTGGATTGAAAAAATTTAGTGAAGAAACTGTCAAAGTCTTTACAGGACTTGTCAATGGACAATTAATAAAACTGCCCGGTGATAAATTAACAAGTGCTATCAAAAAATTGTACGAAAGCAAGCAATTTAGCAACGTTGACGTGTATTTGGTAAAAGTAGATGGAGAAAATGTATATCTAGAATTTGATGTTCAAGAATTGCCTCAATTAAACGAAGTAAAAATCAATGGAATCAAAAATTCAAAAGCAAAAGAACTTATCAAAGATGCCGAGTTAAAATTAGGAGCTATGGTTACTGACAACTTGCTTGTAACCACAAAAAATTACTTCACGAAAAAATATACTGACAAGGGATACTTAAAAACAAAAGTAACTCTTGATACTCAAAAAGATACCTCTGATATCAATATCGTTAACATGAATATTTTTATTGATAAAGGAGAAAGAATCAAAATAAAAGACATCATTTTTACTGGAAATGAAAAAATATCTGGTAAAAAACTCCGCAAAGCAATGTCTAAAACAAAAGAAAAATTGATTGGTCGTTTTTGGAAAGCTTCAAAATATATCGAAGAAGATTATCAAAAAGACTTGGAGAAAATCTTAGATAAATATAGTAGACTTGGTTTCAGAGATGCACGAATTTTAAGCGAAAACATCACTTGGAATGATGACAATACCATCAATGTAAATATCAAATTAGAAGAAGGAAAACAATATCGCTTTGCAGACATCATATTCGTAGGTAATAAAGAATATACTGATGAACAATTGCGTGCTGTGTTGCGAATTGAAAAAGGAGACCTGTATAATGGTGCAGTTTTAAAAGAGAGAGTAAAAGGAGACCAAACACCAACTTCTGACGATTTGTCAACCATGTATCAAGATAGTGGTTTCTTGTTTTCGCAAGTAAATGCTGTTGAAACTAAAGTTGAAAATGACTCAATTACTGTTGAAATCAGAATTCGTGAAGATGAAAAAGCACGCATCAGAAAAGTAACCGTTACTGGAAATGACAAAACAAATGACCACGTAATTTTTAGAGAATTGCGCGTAAAACCAGGAGATTTATTCAGTAGAAGTGCCATTATCCGTTCAATTCGTGAAATTGGGCAATTGGGTTTCTTTGACCAAAATGTTTCTCCTGATGTAGTTCCTGATTACCAAAATAAAACTGCTGATATCGATTTTACAGTAGTTGAAAAAGGAGGTAGTCAAATAGAATTACAAGGTGGTTATGGTGGAGGCTCATTTATTGGTACACTAGGATTATCTTTCAACAACTTTTCTATCAGAAATATTATTAACAAAGATGCTTATAAACCACTTCCAATGGGTGATGGTCAAAGTTTGTCTTTGCGTTTGCAATCTAGTAGAACTTTCAATACCTATAGTTTTTCATTTACTGAACCTTGGTTGGGTGGAAAAAAACCACAATCATTGTCTTTTTCTGTATACTCATCCAATCAATATCAGTTTAATTTTCAAACAGGAGATGTTGATAGAAGTCAAAGTTTAGGAATTGTTGGTGCTTCTGTAGGACTTGGAAAACGTTTAAAATGGCCAGATGATTTCTTTCAACTTTCACAATCTATCAGTTATCAAGCGTTTAATTTGAACAATTACGGTTTTAGGGTTGGACAAAATATCTTGAGCAATGGAAACTTGAATAATTTATCTTACAGTGCCACTATCAGTAGAAATTCAGCAGGACCTAGTTTGATTTTTCCAACTTATGGATCAGAATTTACGTTTGGTGTGAAAGCAACATTCCCTTATTCATTGGTTAATAACAGAAATTATACCATTGACGAAAACTTATCAGCGGATGAAAAAAGTGCTAAAATTGCTGAAAATTATAAATGGTTAGAATATTATAAAGCAAGTATCAAAGGAAAATGGTACACTGCGTTTACTGATAAATTGGTATTAATGACCAATGCTGAAATGGGATATTTAGGCTACTATAACTCAAAAGTTGGTTTATCACCTTTTGAAAGATATTACGTTGGTGGTGATGGAATTGCAGTTTTTCAGTTGGATGGAAGAGAAGTTGTAGGCTTAAGGGGATATGAAAATAACAGACTTTCTTCTGCTGAAGGAGGGTCTATTTACAATAAATTTCAATTAGAATTGCGCTATTCAATTACTGATGCGCCATCTGCTTCCATTTATACCTTAGGATTTTTAGAAGCTGGTAATTCTTATGACAATTTTAAAACATTTAATCCGTTTGAATTGAAACGTTCAGCAGGATTAGGGATAAGAATATTTATGCCTGCATTTGGGTTATTAGGAATCGACTTCGCTCACGGATTTGATCCTTTACCTGGGCAAACAATAAAATCTGGTTGGCAAACACATTTTATCATTGGAAGACAATTCTAAGAAAACAATACATTTGTAAATAGATTCGTTTTTTTGGCATGGTTTTTTCTAAATATATTTTACAAATGAAAAAAATATTTTTATTCGTCGTTCTTTTATGTAGTGTATCCAATTTTTGGTCACAAAGAAATCAGTTAATAGCTTATATAGATATGGAGTACATTCTTGAAAATATTCCAGAATATATCAAAGCTCAAAACACGTTAGATGCAAAAATTGCCAAATGGAAATCAAACCTAGACCAACAAGCACGTCATATAGAGGTTATGAAAACTGATTTAGCAAACGAGAAAGCCATCTTAACAAAAGATTTAATTGAAGAAAAAGAAGAGGAAATTACCTTAAAACAAGAAGAAATAAGAAGATTAGAATCCTTGTATTTTGGCCCTAATGGCGATATGTTTTTGATGCGTAAACAATTGGTAAAACCCATTCAAGATCAGGTTTATAATGCCATCCAAAGTATTGCTTCAAGAAAAAATTATGATTTTGTTTTCGAAAAATCTAGTGATTTGGTAATGCTATATTCCAATAAAAAATACGATATTAGCGACCTCGTTTTAGCAACCATAGACAGGACAAGATTGTCTGAAGAAAAAAAAGATCAACGAAATAAAAAAAATGAAAAAAATCCTTTAGCAGACAAAGAAATCTCTGAAAAACAACAACAGTTAATTGATAAAAAAGAAGGATTAATTACCGAAAAAAAAGAAGAGTTAGCTAAAAAAGAAGACGAGAAAAAAGTATTAATTGATGCAAAAAAGAAAGAAATTGAAAACAAAAAAGAAGCTTTAGCAAAAAAACGTGAAGAGCAACGTAAAATTTTGAGAGAAAAACAAGAAGCGCTAAAAAAGAAAAAAGAAGAAGAACAAAACAAGAAAAATCAAGAATAATTATTAAACTAAAACAAGAATGAAAAATTTTAAAACGTTACTATTAATTGCTGTATTTACTTTAGGTTTGGGTGGTGTTGCAAATGCACAAAAATTCGGTCACATTGACTTTGAAAAATTAGTAGCTGAAATGCCACAAACTAACAAATTGAAACTTGATATCGAAAAATTAGGAAAAACCTATCAAGACGAAATTGAAGGAATGGGTAAAAAGTTAGAGGCTAAAATGAAAAAGTATCAAGCTGAACAAAATGCACAGACCAAAGAAATTAATGAAACCAGAGCTTTAGAAGTGCAACAAGAAAATCAAAGATATGAGCAATTGAGACAAACTGCTTATCAAGATATGCAAAAAAAACAAGCTGATGGTTTAAATCCAATTATCGAAAAAGCCCAAAAAGCTATTGATGATGTTGCTGCTGCAAAAGGAATTGTGTATGTTTTTGATGCTTCTGTTGGAAAAGGGTTGTTAGTATCTAAAGGCGAAGATTTATTTGCTGCTGTAAAAGCAAAATTAGGATTCTAAGAAATTCATTTTATAACATTACAAAAACCTACTTTTTTAAGTAGGTTTTTTTATTTTTACATCATGATGCATTCAACGAACTTTCCTATTGGTATTTTTGATTCTGGTGTTGGTGGCACTTCTATTTGGAAAGAAATTGTGACGCTCCTTCCCAATGAAAATACCATTTATTTGGCAGATAGTAAAAATGCACCTTATGGAGAAAAAGCCAAAAAGGAAATCATTGAATTGGCTATTAAGAACACAGAATTTCTTTTAAAGCAACATTGCAAAATTATCGTGGTCGCTTGCAATACCGCCACAACGAATGCTGTCAAAACATTACGTCAAAATTATGATGTGCCTTTTATCGGAATTGAACCAGCCATAAAACCTGCTGCGCTTTCTACAAAAACAAATGTTGTGGGAATTCTAGCCACTAAAGGAACCTTAAATAGCGAGCTTTTTGAATCCACATCTAGCATTTTCAAAGAAAAAATTACCATCATAGAAACTATTGGAAAAGGCTTGGTCGATTTAATTGAAAATGGAAAAATAATTTCTCCTGAAATGACACATTTATTGGTATCCTATTTAAACCCAATGCTGAAAGAGAATGTAGATTGTTTGGTTTTAGGTTGCACACATTATCCCTATTTAATTCCTCAAATCCGAAAAATTGTGGGAGAAAAAATGCAAATCATCGATGCTGGATTGGCAGTTGCCAAACAAACCAAAGCTATTTTAGAAAAAAATAACTTGTTACAAACGTCTATTCAAAAAGGAAAACATCAATTATTTTCGAACAGTAATATCAAAGTTTTAGAGATGCTTGTTGGAAACCAAATAGCATTTACCGAAATCAAAAAACGCAATTTTTAGAACCCGCCAAAAGATGAATTGATATTTGGACAAGCTGCTGCTCTTTGTTCCCTCGTCCATAAATTTACACCCACAGAAACTTGATGAAAACCAGAGTTTGTCAAGACAGTTTCATTCATTTGATTGGTATAAGTGTATGAAAACATCCAATTTTGGTAATTGATTCCTACAATTGGTGATACATAACGTGCGTTTTGAATTGCATCTGAATCAAAACTTTGTCTGTAAGAAAGTGCTGCCCAAAGTTGTGTTTGTGAAATATTTTTATAGGCTTTGATATTTACATCTGCAATTCTTTGTCCTATACTTTCTCTAAATTGCAACATAATAGAAGGCTCAAATTGCACAAAAAGTTCTTCACCAAAATAATATCCTGCAGAAAAAATATAATTTCTTAAATCTAAAGTTTCTTGAACATTCAAATTATTTTTTGCTGTCAAAAATAAATTCTTTACGGTAAAATAAGATGAAAATCCTCCTAAATGATAAGCTACACTAAAATCTGCATTGTAGTAACTGGTGCTTTCAATAATGGCTGCAATGGCTCTATCTCCTGTAAAAGTTCTTTGGTCTGATTGATTTTGGACAAATGTAAACGCCAATCCAAAAGACAATTGATTGAATAATCTGCCATCACTCAAAGGCAAATGATAAGCATACGTTCCTTGAACTCCTAATTGAGAGTGAAATCCGTTTTTGTCATTGAATAAAACTACTCCATATCCAGCATTGGAATATTCGTTGAAACGAGTATGAAAACTGACTGTTTGAAGTGCGGGAGCATTTGGAATTCCTGCCCATTGTTGTCTTGCAGTAAAACGCAACTTACTCGAATTTCCAATACCAGCAGCAGCAGGGTGCACCAAATAAACATTATCCGACAAGTAATCTTGATAAATGGGCAATGTTTCTTGCGAAAAACTTTTTACTGAAAAAAGAATCATCATCAAAAAACAATATACGAAATATATAAATTTCATTAAAAAACGGTGATTTTAAGTTTCCAAATATATTGCTTTTAAAAGAATAAATACTTTTAATATAAAAGTTTTAACACTCGTTCTTTAAAACAAAAAAGATTTCAATTTATTACTCAAAAGAATTTCCATAAGTAATTTGTAACTTTAGCAAACATTTTCATCAGTTACTTATAGGATTTATATTATGTTTTCTATGACAACTTCATTAAATGTTTTTGTTAGTTCAAAAAACTCTTACCACATTATACCATTTTATGGTCTATAATTACCCCTAAAAAAAAACCATTTCACTTATTTTTGAAATTCATTATTTTAAGTTATTTTCATGAAAATATTACAACTCCCCTACTTTCTATTTCTCGCTTTTTTATCAATCAAAACATTCGCTCAAGGTAACAAAAAACCAAATATCATCATAATTTTAACAGACGATCAAGGTTATGGTGATGTGAGTTTCAATGGAAATAAACAATTACGCACACCAAATATTGATAGAATTGCCAATAATGGCGTGGTTTTTAAAAATGGCTATGCTTCTTACGCAGTTTGTGGCCCAAGCAGAGCTGGCTTGATTACTGGCAGATATCAAGACCAATTTGGGCATAGCAGAAATCCGCTTTTTGCACCAAAAGATGCCACAATTGGCTTGCCTTTGTCAGAAGAAACGTTGGCTGAAGCATTGAAAAAAACAGGGTACACAAACATGGCAATTGGCAAATGGCATTTAGGTGTTCACGCATCTTTCAGACCTTTGAATAGGGGTTTTGATGAATTTTTTGGATTTTTATCTGGTGGGCATAAATATTTTCCAAAACAATTGGTCTTGAATGACATCTCTGAGGTAAAAGCACAATTTGATGCCTATGACACAAAAATTTTACGAAACAATACACGTATCAACGAAACTGAATATTTGACAGATGCTTTTTCAAGAGAAGCTGTTCATTTTGTTGAAAAAAATACTGACAAACCCTTCTTTTTATATTTGGCTTACAATGCACCTCATGCGCCTTTGCAAGCTCCAGAAAAATATTTAGCACGTTACAAAAACATCGAAAATACAGACAGAAGAACGTATTGTGCCATGGTTAGTGCTGTGGATGATGGTGTTGGTTTGTTATTAGACAAATTGAAAGAACTAAATATTGATAAAAATACCATCGTTTTTTTCTTGTCCGATAACGGAGGAGATTTGTCAAAAGGTTCTTATAATGGCGATTTACGCGGAGGAAAATCAAGTTTATTTGAAGGTGGAATTCGGGTTCCTTTTGCCATGCAATGGCCAGGAACAATTCCTCCAAAGCAAGTTTATGAGCATTCCATTATCTCGTTAGATATTTTTGCGACTGCTGTAGCTCAAGCCAAAGTAACTCCAAAAAACAATATTGATGGTGTGAATCTCATTCCTTTTTTGACGGGAAAGAAAAAAGAAGCACCTCATGAATCTTTGTATTGGAAAATGTTTGACAAAGGATCTTTTGCAATCATCCAGGGCGATTTAAAATTGGTGAGTATCAAAGAATCAACACCGCTACTTTTCAATCTTAAGAAAAATAGTACAGAACGAAAACCATTAAACGACAGTATCAAAGCAAAAAATTTGAAAAAACTCTTTGATGTTTGGGATACAAAAAACATCAAACCCATTTTTGATGGTTTGGGTGAAGACAAACAATACAGCGAAAAACATCCTGATCGTTATAAAAATGTAGAAAAATACTAATAGAAAATCTCATGCAAAAATTCATATTTTTAAGTCTCTTCGCAATTTTTTGTTCCTTTTCAGAACAAAAAACAACTACGTATTATTTTCATCCGACTTTGGGAAATGACGCAAATTCAGGAATCTCTAAAAATGCTCCTTTCAAGTCATTATCAAAAATAAAAACGTTGAAAATCAATCCTGGTGATTCACTGTTATTGGCAATCAATCAAACATTTACAGAAAGTTTGGAATTGATAGACATCAATGGCACAAAAGAAAAACCCATCATAGTTTCTGTGTATGGAACAAGGTATAAAAATGACAAAGCATCCATCAAAACTGAAAAAGAATTGAATGGAATTTTAGTAGAAAACTCGAGTTTTATCGAAATTTCTCACATGCGAATTTCTGCAAATCCATCTCAAAACCAGGAAATTGGGCTTAAAAACCAAATGCGATGTGGTGTTTTAGTAACAGCCTCTAATCCAAAAACATACGAACATATTTACTTAAATGAGTTGATTGTCAAAGATGTTTTTTACGAACAAAAAGGATTTTCAAGATCGGCTAAAGAAACCAAATCTGCCAACGGAACTCAAAATTATGGTTGGGGAATTCGTTTTATAACTCGAAACAAAGAAGCTGTTTTGAAAAATATAAAAGTGACAAAAACCGTTGTTGAAAATGTAGCACATACAGGAATCAAACTAACAGCCAATGGTCAAAATCACGGAATTATTGATTTCGAAATATCCGACAATCAAGTATTTGAAACTGGTGGTCCAGGAATTCAAATGTCTGGCGCGAAAAACGGGCATATTTTCAACAACAACGTCAATAAATCTGGTAACGTCAACGATGCAAGAAAATGGGGACGTGGAAGTGGTTTGTGGACTTGGGGTTCTGAAAATATTTTAATAGAAAAAAACAGGTTTACCAACGCAAATGGCCCAGGAGATTCTGCGGGTGCGCACATTGATTTTAATTGCAAAAACATTGTGTTGCAATACAATTTCAGTGCAAATAATGCTGGTGGATTTGCAGAAATTCTAGGCAATAATCACAATTGTTCATATCGTTACAACATCAGTGTGAATGATGGTCACCGAGTGAAAGGCAAAAATGGCGCATTTCAAGAAGGAAAATTATTTTGGTTGAGTGGTTATAGTGGCAAAAAAAGAATTGGTCCTGTGAACAGTTATTTTTATAACAATACCTTGTATGTAAAAAGTGAATTGGATGCCAAAATCGCCATTGACCGAATTTCAAAAGGGGTGTTGATTGCCAACAATATTTTTCATATTGAAGGAACTTCAAAAATGGTTAAAGGCGATCAATACAATCCTGAAAAAGAAGGAAATTGGGAAGTAAGTGACGTGTTTTTTAAAAATAATTTGTTTTTAAGCAATTCTAGTTGGCCAAAAGAATCAACTTTACAAGACGAAAATCCCATTTTTGGAGATGCCCAATTTCGAAACAAAAAAGGATTTCAACCCGAAGATTTTACCCCAAGAAACAAAGAATTGATTATAAACAAAGGAGTTCATATCACCAAACTTGCAAATGATAGTATTGGATTGATATATGGTTTGTCCGTTAAAAAAGATATTCTTGGCAACGATATTATTGGTCTTCCAGATATGGGAGCGATTGAGGTTAAATAATTACGAATAAGAAATTAGGAATTACGAAAAGCGAAGAACGAAACAATAAAATACAAAAAAACCAAAAAAATGAAAACAAACTTTTTTCTAATCATTGTCATTTTTGCACAAGCTATTTTCTCTCAAAATCTCATCACTAATGGAAATTTTGAAAACGGAAAAAATAATTGGAATGGGTATAACAATCAAGTTTTAAATGATGATTTGATAAATTCAAACGTTGGCAATATAAATAATGGTGAGGGCTCTTTATTACAAGTGTTTGTGATGGAATCTGGCAAAACATATAATGTTGCTTTTGATTATAGATGGGTTTCTGGAACTGGAAATTATAACATGACAGTTCGTTTAAAAATAGGTGAAACTGACGTAACAGATTTAACATCACTCGTTTTAAACACAACTCCTGATGTTTGGCACACAGCAAATATTTCGTTTACTGCTCCTGAAGGTATTACACAAGCACGCATTATTTTCTACAAAGGAAACAACAACAGACCTTTAAGAATTGACAATGTAACTGTCATTGATAAAAATTACAAACCTACTTTTGTTGACGCAACTTCACCAACAAACGCACAACCAAATGGCGTTCCTGGAAATTGGGTGTTAGAATTTAGCGACGAATTTAGCGGTTCTGAATTAGATGTAACAAAATGGTACAAATCTGTAAGTACACAAACACGAGCTCCAAGAGTAAATTTGGGGGTCACTGATTGGAGATGGATTGCCGAAAATGCATTTTTAAACAATGAAGGTCAACTCGTTTTGCGCGCTACCAAAATCAATAATACCACCATGCGTTGTGGCTCTGTAGAATCTCGTGGATTGTATGAAGTGCAATATGGCTATTTAGAAGCGCGAATTAAAATTGCCAAAACTGCCAAAGGAAATCACACTGCTTTTTGGTTGCAAGGAGCCAATCAAGGAAATGTAGACAATTCTGCTGCTGATGGTGCTGAAGTAGATATTTTTGAATCTGCTTGGACAACCAATACCACCAAAGCTGTAGTGCATTATGATGGTTATGGCGCTGACAAAAAAAATCATACGATTCCTTTTAATGTGCCAAATATTCACAATGAAGGGTTTCATACCTTTGGATTATTATGGACAGAAAACGCAATGGATATTTATTATGATGGTGCAAAAGTAACCTCATCACAAGCAAACAATCCATTACCATTTTCTAAAAAACCTGGTTTAGGCCATGATTTGGTTCCAAAAGTAAAAGAATGGTTGTGGCTTTCGGTAGGCGCAAGTTTTGGTGATGGTAATTTTCAAAGTCAACCTATTGGATTGTTGTCTGATGCGTTGGTGGACTATGTACGCATTTATAAACCCTCCGCTTCACTTAGTCTTATTGAAAATGAAACCAAAGACGATTTTAAAATGTATCCAAATCCTGCAAAAGAGACATTACATATTTTATCATTCGAAAATGACTACTTGATAACTATTTTTGATACTTCCGGAAAAAAAATCTTTACAAAAAAAAGTGATGGCTTACTTACTATCATTCCAACTAATTCTTTTGTCAGAGGTTGTTATTTCGTGAAATTTAAGAGTACAGATAAAACAATTACCAAAAAAGTAATTTTTAATAATTAAAATACCTATTTACACACTTTTTTGGTCAGTTTAACCCTATTATTTTAGTAGTATATTTTCTAATTTAGGCTCAAATAATTTATAAACTTAAAATTAATCAACAATGAAAAAAATTACACTTTTATTATTACTACTTATTTTGCCCGGTTTTATGGTTGGACAAAATATCCTTGTAAATGGAGATTTCGAAAACACTGATCCTGCAACTGGGGGTCAAGCTATCGGAAAATTGCCTGGAGGGGCTGATAATACTATTGCTACTTGGACTGTAAAGTCAACTAACGCAACTAGGACTAGTATCAATGCAGGAGCTCTAACGGCGCATGCAGGCGATAATTACCTAAATCTTCCAAATGATTATCATGAGTTTCGACAACCATTCACTGCGGTCGCAGGTACAGAATATACTTTAAAGTTTTGGAACAGATTTGTATCACCTGAAGGTCAGATACAAGATCCCCTAGACGGAATTTTTTTCTTTATAAGAAATGATAATGGCGATAACGGTACTAATTTTTCTCCGGGAATCAGTTTTTATATTGATCCTACAAAATATGATACTGGTTGGAATGAAATTAAATTTTCTTTTACTGCTCCACAAACAAATTTAGTGTTATTTGCCTATAAGAAAAGTAGAACTGCTGACAATACTCCAGGAACAGTAAATAAAAATAATGCTGCAAGAATGGATGATTTTTCAATTACACCTACACCAATTGCAAGCTGGAATGGCAATGTAAACAGTGATTGGGCAACTGCTGGAAACTGGAGTGGAAACATCGTGCCAGATCAAGACTATGAAGTTATAATACCTGCTAGTAAAACCGTAGTTATTTCGTCAACTACTGGCGCTCAAGCGTTGAACTTAACTGTTGATCCAACATCAACATTAACAATCAACGGAGGTGGCTCTTTAAATGTAGAGTTAACATCAACAGGAAACATTACCTACAACAGAACATTACAAGGAGGTAAATGGCATTTGGTTAGTTCTCCAGTTGAAGGCTCTGTTTATAACAATACTTGGATTGCCGATAATGGCATTGCATCAGGCAACGGAAATAACAGAGGTATTGCAACGTTTCAAAATGGAACTCCTCACCTTACAACAGGTCCTTGGGTATATGTGCAAGCTGGAGATGAAGGTACTTTTGACACTTCTAAAGGGTATTCTCTAATCAGAACTACAACAGGAACTATATCTTTTACAGGAACTTTTCCAAAAGGTAACAAATCGGCCATCGTAACATCGCCTGATCCAGCAATTATCACAGGTTCAAAGAAGTTCAATTTAGTTGGAAATCCATACCCAACTTATTTGTCAGTAGCTAACTTTTTTGTAGATAACACTGCCGCTTCTGGCAAATTAACAGAAGATACTATTTGGATTTGGGATTCTTCTGCAAATGCAGGGATGGGGGGATATTTGCATAAAACATCTGGTATTGATGGGGCTTTTCAAATAGCTCCAGGACAAGCATTCTTTATTAATTCTGGGAATGCAACAAAGATTAGTTTTCGCCAAAATTTAGGCACAAACCAAACAGATTCTTTTTTGAAAACATCAAAAACTCAAGTTATTGTAAAAGTTGCTACAAATGGTGTATCTTTTAACACTGAATTATTTTATTTAACAGATGGAACAAATGATTTTGAAAACGGATATGATGCTTCAAAATTCTCTGGAGAAACCACAAACTTTGATATTTACACTTCACAACTTTCTGATGGTGCTAAAAAACTTGGCAGACAAGTATTGTCTATCTCTGACATGGAAACATTAGTTGTTCCAGTAGGCATAAAAGCAGCCTCAGGTCAAGAAATCACTTTTTCTGCTGAAGCTATGAATTTACCAGAAGGCATTAAAGTATTCTTAGAAGATCGTGAAAAAAATACGATTACTCTTTTAGACGAAGCAAATAGCTCTTATAAAGTAACCTTAGCAAATGCTATTGACGGAAATGGTCGTTTCTTTTTACACACAAAAGCGAGTGGTGTTTTAGGAACAGAAGATGTAGCTTTAGAAAATGCGAGTATCTATAAAACATCGAATGCAACTTTAAGAGTTGTTGGTTTGGAAAATGGAACAACCTCAAACATCAAAATGTACAATGTTACTGGAAAACAAGTACTAAATTCAAATTTCCAATCAAAAGGTGCTGTTGAAATTTCGTTGCCAAAATTAGCAACAGGAATCTATATTGTTCAATTGCAAAATGAAAACGGAAGCATCAACAAAAAAATCATCTTAGAATAGTTATCAACCTAAAAAAAGAAACGAAATCATGAAAAAACAAACTCAAGATACTCAAGATATTACTCGTAAAGAGGCCATCAAAAAAATAGGAAATTACGGAAAATATGCAGCATTGACTGCTTTAGGAACCTATTTAATTTTAAACCCAAAAAAGGCACAAGCACAAAGTCCTAGTGCCCCTGGACAAGGTTTTTAATATATCTCAATCAAGAAAAACCACAGTTATTTTACTGTGGTTTTTTTATTTAAATGAAATACTTCAAAAAAACATTCTATGAAATCGTATTTTTCAATCATACTCATTGTCACATTTTCTGCTACATTTTTCAGTCAAACCTATACTTGGGTTGGAGGAACTGATACTAATTTTTTTAACGAAGCCAATTGGGTTGATAGCACTACAGGAGTTGCTCCCACTGGAAATCCAATCAATGGGGGTAATTTACTTAAGCGCAATTTGGTCATTTCAAATTTTTCGGAAGATATTATTGCTAAAAGTGAAATTAACTTAGGAACTTTTTCAATGAGCATTACTAATGCTACTATTGTTGTAAATTCTGTCAGGGGAGGTACTATTGAAATCAATGAAAATGGGTATTTAAATTTAGAAATCTCAAGTGCTTTTAAAACCACAACTGAAATTAAGCTAAACTCCGGAATAGCTTGGGTTCGCACTAAATTGATAAATCCATCTACGATACTAAACACGTACCTCAATCAATTTAAAGTAAACGGTACTGTTGCATTATATCCCAATAACATTCGGTTGGATAATTATTATCTCGAAGGCACTGTCATCAGAAGTAATGATGCAAACATAACTCCAGTGATTTTATATGACGATATAAATTTAAAAGGGAGTTCAGTTTCTCTGGATGTTGATGTGATTCATAGTGGAAACGCACTTACGAATATGAACAATAAGGCGTCTTCGTTTATTCTGAGAAAAGGTTATATGCTAACTGTAGCAGATGATGAAGCGGGTACTGGTAAAAGCAAAAACTACATCGCTTCAGAACAAGATTTGATAGTGAACGAATTGCCTACCTATCTTAAAAAAAACATCTCTTTTGCTAGAGTTATACCATGGAATTGGGTAAATAAAAAAGGAATTGGAGGAGATAAAACTGGGTTAAATCAAACTTGGTTTTACAGATGGGCAAGCAACGGATTATCTACCATTGATTTTGAAAATGCGCCAATGGCCTGGGGACCCTATAATGCAGATGAGGATGCAGATATTACTATTTTTAGACAAAAATACAAAGCAACACACGTGATGGCTTTTAATGAACCTGACGATTGTAGTGCGCAATCTGGAAAACAACGAAACATGTGTAAAATAGATGTGGCAACTGGATATTATCGCAATTTGATGAAAACTGGTATGAGGATCGTTTCTCCAGGAGGAAGAGAGGAAGCTCCTTCAGGTTGGTTGCAAAATTTTTATGACAAAGCTACTGCGGAAGACCTCCGAATTGATGTGATTGCGGTACATTGGTATGACTGGGGTTCAAATCCAGCTTCTAACAAAAATCCCACAGCGGTACAAGTTTTCAACCGATTCAAAAACTATTTAACAAGTGTACACAATCGTTTTGGAAAACCTATCTGGATTACCGAATTTAATGCCAACATAAATAGAAGTAATGCTATTAATTTAGAATTTATGAAATTGGCATTACCCTATTTAGAATCCTTGGATTATGTAGAAAGATACGCTTGGTTTCAACCATTTTCTAATGTTGCTAGTTATTATGATGAAAATAATACCCTAACTAATGTAGGAACGTATTATAAAGAGTTCAACTCTAACCCATCCATTCCTCAATCAACCTATACTGCGGATAATAATTTAGATGTGTATTATAAAAATAATCCAAAGTTACATCATAACATCATCACAAACGGAAATTTTGATTCAGGAGATTTACGTGCTTGGTTCGGCTCAAATAATCAAGTTTTGATGGATTCAGAGAACCCAATTAACAACTTAACAAATTACAGATTGGAAAACGTTGCTAGTATTAAATCCAATGAAGGTAGCTTGTATCAAGCCCTAGAAGTTGCTCCAAAAGTGAAATACACTGTTAGTTTTGATTATAAATGGGTTACAGGAACTGGTTCTTACAATCATATTGCACACGTTTACAGTGGCTTATCAGGAACAACAAGCATTGGCTCTGTCACCTTAGAAACAACTCCTTCCATTTGGTATAATGCAACAATCAATTTCACGGTTCCCTCAAACGTAACCAAAGCACGCTTGTTTTTTAATAAATTAGATGCTAACAATCAATTGCGAATTAATAATGTAAAAGTTCACTTAAATCCCAACAAAACTTGGACTGGAGCTGTTAGTAATAATTGGAATACCGCTGGAAATTGGTTAGAAAATTCAGTCCCTATTTCAACTGATGTAGTCCTTGTTCCTAGAGATCTTAAAAAATATCCAACAGTTTCAGGAGATATAACGGTAAACCAACTGGTTATTGACTCTGGTGCCTCCTTCCTTTCATCCGGAATAGTAACTGGCGGTGTAACTTATTTTGCTGACTTGCCTGACGATAAATGGCATTTATTAAGCGTTCCCGTTGACACGCAAGTGATGAACAATGACTGGGTTCAAGCCGCAGCAATTGCCACTGGTCAAGGCTCAAATATTGCTATTGGAAGTTATGACAATACAGCAGATAATCCAACTACTGGTCCTTGGAGATATTTTACAGGAACTGCCTCAAATTTTGATAATGGAAAAGGTTTTGCCATGAAAAAACTCAGCAAAGGGATGTTTATTTTCAGTGGAAATATTACTGCAAGACCAAAATCAATCAATATTTCTCAAGGTTCAATAAATCCTTGGAATTTAATTGGAAATCCATTTCCATCATACTTAAATATAGCCAATTTTTTAAACTCAAATACTACTTCACTAAAAAACACTCATGAAGCTGTATATGTTTGGAATGCAGAAACGGAATCTTACAGCGCTTTGACGGATGGTTTTATCCATCCTGGACAAGGTTTTTTTGTGAACTCAAATGTGGCTACTACTTCCGTTTCAGTTACTGCGGATATGCTAAGTCACCAAAATAATCAAGTATTTTATAAATCTGAAAGTGTACAATCTCCTAAAATTATATTGAATTTTTCTGATGGAACAAGCACCAAACAAACAGAAATCAACTATTTAGAAGGAAAAACTACTGGTTTAGACCCTCGTTTTGATATTGGTTTGTTTGATGGCGTTGCAACAAATTTTTCAGTTTTCACTCATTTGGTTAGTAACAACGAAGGCATTCCTTTTATGAAACAAGCCCTGCCTAATACTGATTTTGAAAACTTGGTGATTCCTGTTGGTATCAAAGCAACTACTGGAAAGGAAATAACGTTTTCTGTAAACGCAACTCATTTTCCTGAAGGTATATTTGTGTTTTTAGAAGATCGTGAAAAGAAAACAGTTACTCGTTTAGACGAAGCGAATAGTTCTTATAAAGTAACCTTAACCGAAAACACAGACACAACAGGGCGTTTCTTTTTACATACCAAAAGTAGTGGTGTTTTAAGCGCAACAGCTATTGATTTGCAAAATATAAGTATTTATACAACCACAAATTCAACCTTAAAAATCGCTGGTTTAACCCCAGGAAAAGCGAACATTCAGTTGTTTTCAATTCTAGGAAAACAATTATTGAATACCGATTTCGAAGCAAAAAATTCTAACGAAATTGCCCTACCAAAAGTAGCATCGGGCATTTATTTTGTAAAATTACAGCATGAAAAAGGAAACTTTACTAAGAAGATGGTATTAGAATCGCTTTAAAGTTTAAAAATATCAAACCTCACAGAGCCAAATTATGTTGATTCTGTGAGGTTTCTTTTTTACTCAATCCTATCAATACACGCCGCAATCATAGGAAATAATACCACAATTGTAGATAAGTTTCCCCGTTCGTAGGAAAGCAATAACCATTCGTAGGAAAGTAATAACCATTCGTAGGAAAGTAATAACCATTCGTAGGAAACTAATAACTATTCGTAGGAAATTAATAACCATTTGTAGGGAAGTAATAACCATTCGTAGGAAAGTAATAACCATTCGTAGAAAAGAAATAACCATTCATAAAAAAATATTATCATTCAAAATAAAGTGATTACCATTCGAAAGAAAGTGGTTTACATTCAAAGCAAATGATTATCTATTTGTAGAAAATAATTACCCATTCGTAAGAAAGAGTTATGGATAATAAAACAATCTCATCACAAAAAATACGTTTAAATAGATTGTATAACGTTAAAACAATCCCTAAAGAAGGTATTATTTCCTTAGGTAAATTATTTGAAAATAATTTTATAATCAAAATAAAATAAATTGATAATATAAGGATTATCAAAAATAGGATCTTAAAAAAATAATATCAATGGCTAAAAAATTTTTTCTTCTAGGTATCATTGTGATGACTATTTCATCATGCTTAACCTCCAAAAATAGGATCGAAAAAACCATTTTTATCAATGCAACCACAAAACCATGCACCAATGAAGCCCTACAAACCGAATGTTTGCAAGTAAAATGGACAAAAGAACAACAAGATTGGGAAATTTTCTACGAAACCATTGAAGGATTTTCTCCAGAATCAGGAAATGAATATGAATTGATAATCCAAGAAGAAAAAATAGAAAATCCCCCAGCTGATGTTTCAAATATCCGCTATGAATTGGTGAAAATTATCACTACTGCAGCATCAGAAATTAAAATTGACGATCACACAAGTCAACATTCTTTGGATTGGAAAGGAACCTATGAGGGTGTTTTACCTTGTGCAGATTGCGAAGGAATTCAGACGCAAATAACGATTGATGTTGATAAAAATTACACCAGAAAGGTAACCTATTTGAAAGACGGAAATAAAGATACTTACGAAGAGCAAGGTCTATTTGCTTGGAATAAACAAGGTACGAAAATCATTTTAAAATCAACTTCCGAAAATAAATATTATCAAGTTGGGGAAAATTATATTCGCGCCTTGGATATGAATGGGAATATCATTACAGGCGCACTTGCAGAAAAATATGTCCTTCAAAAAATCACAAAAACAAACAGCATTGAAGATAAAAAATGGCGATTAATTTCATTTATGGGGAAAAAAATAAATGAGGCTTCAGAAGAATTTTTTATCCTTTTTAATTCGCAAGAAAAAAGAATGCAAACGAAAGTTGGTTGCAATAGAATGAGTGGCAATTATGTGCTTGATATTGACAAAAAAGAACTAACCATAAAGCAAATAATGTCAACAATGATGGCTTGTGAAGAGGCAATTATTCAAGATTTCAAGTATGCGGAACAATTAGAGAAAATTACACATTTTTCAATAGACGGTCAAAAACTTGTCCTGAAAATCGATGCTGAAATTGTTGCTGAATATGAACTTGTTGAATAAAAAATAGTAGGTCTTATACTGTCATAACCTTTTTTACGATAAACAAATTGCCAATTTTGGTAGTCAAAATTTTCATTCCACTTTCGAAACGATTAGAAGAATTGGCAAATACGATTCTACTCGTTTTCCAGTAAATTATCTGTTAAAATCAGTGCTGCATTTTTATAGAAACCACAACTATCATATGAATCAAAGCCTTTTCAAATTTGATTGAATTTAGCCCAACTTGAAGTGTAGTTACCATTCGAAAACTCTTGGCGATGCCTGATTTAAAAAATAATCCCTCAAAACCTATAAACAAAATTCAATTTCTAAAAAAACCACAAAAGGAATCAGAAAAGTTAAGATGATTTAAATTAATATTTCTGAATCCTTATTTCCCCAATTTTACACTCATTTTGTGCTTCCTAAGAAGGAAAAATCTAGTCATAAGCCAACCACTCTTAAATCTCACAATAACATTGGACTAAAACAACAATAAAATTATTTTTTTGAAATCGCTACAATACTGTCTATCTGTGATTGGAATTTAGTGACCAAATCTTTATTTTTAAGAGCAATATCTACTTGCTCGCCAAAATCGTTGGATAAATTAAACAGTTGTGGTTCAAGTGTAACACCACCTTCTACTCCTTTATTTTTAATCCAATTTGGAAATACTTGTTTTTTCGAAATAGGAGCTATGTATTTGAAGTTGTTATTTCTGATTGCCAAGGTGTAGCCTTCCTCAAGTAACATTTTTCTGGCGGGCTTGTTGGCATTAAGCAGGGCATTTAAGTGGTCTTCACTATCAAAAGCATCGCCTTTGGCAATGGTTCCATTGACTAATTTTCCTAAGGAAGCGAAATAATCAATCTGAGAAATCAGTGCGTCGCTTACACCAGCTTTAATCGTTCCAGGCCAATAGGTAATCATGGGGACTCTTGTGCCTGCCTCAAAAGAGCTATATTTTCCTCCTTTAAAAACTCCTCCAGGTTTATGATTGCCTAGTTTTTCAACAGCACCATCTTCATAGCCATCGTTTAAAACAGGCCCATTGTCACTGGTAAAAATTATTAATGTATTTTTGTCCAATCCTAAGGATTCTAATTTTTTCATGACTTGCCCAGTCATCCAATCCATTTGCACAATTGCATCTCCTCTAGGACCCATTGTTGTTTTTCCTTGAAATTGTTTGTTGGGCAATCTTGGAACGTGAATGTCGTGAAACGAGAACAACAAAAAAAAAGGGTTGTCTTTGTTTTTATCAATAAATTGAGTTGCTTTTTCGTAAAGAACGGAAGGAAATTCTTCATCAATCCACATGGCCGATTTTCCACCTGTTTGGTTTCCAATTCTACTAACCCCATTTGTGATTGCATCACTGTGTTGCTTGTCAGCAGCAAAACGCAATAATTCGGGATTCGTAATTCCAGTTTTTACGCCAACAAAGGGTTTTTTATAACTCACTAACAATGGGTCATTGGGATCAAGGTTGATAATGTTGTGATTTTCTAAATAGGTCGTTGGCACTCTATCGCCAGTGGATGGCAATAAGAAGCTATAGTCAAAACCGATTTCTAAAGGGCCTGGTTTTACTTCTTTATTCCAATCAATAGTACCATCGCCCAAACCTAAATGCCATTTGCCCACAATTGCTGTTTGATAGCCAGCATTGTGTAACATTCTAGGCAGTGTTGCTAATTTAATATCGATTAGCAAAGGTGCATCTCCAGGCAAAATAGCGGCATTATTTCTAAAAGCATATTGTCCTGTTAGCAATGAATACCGGGAAGGTGTACAAGTTGAAGCACTGCTATGAGCGTCTGTAAATTGAATACCATTTTTAGCTAATTGATCTACATAAGGTGTTGCTACACTTGTGGCTCCGTAGCAACTTATATCGCCATAACCTAAATCGTCAACATAAAAAATTACAATATTTGGCTTTTTTATTTCAGTAGTTGTTTTGTTTGAAAGGATTTCTTTAGGCTTTGGAGCACAAGCCAACATTCCTATTAAAATGCTCGCAAATAAAAAAAATTTTTTCATGGGTTGGTTTTAGGTATTATAAGTTTATTACTTGGTTGTTTGAATTGTACTTCTTTATTTTCCATAAGCATTTGATGAATGTGATAGGTAACATCCATCCAAGGTTTGCCTTCACCCCAAAGTGGCACCATCAATGTAGATTCCCAAGTTTTAAGCTTATTTGTAAGCAATTCAACATTGATAATATCCATTGAAGAAAGGTCGTTTACTTCTGAAATGTCATTCGTTAAATTGTACAAAACATCGCCATAATTTTTTAATCGAATTAATTTTAAGTTTTTATAACGTACCGCAGACTCATCTAACTTTCTCCAAAACAATACATTGTGGGGATTTCCTGATTTATATCCAGTTAGAAATGGTAACAAATTAACACCATCTAAAGCTATATTTTTATCAACAGGAATATTTGCTGCTGCTAAAGAAGTAGTAAAAATATCTAACGATGATGACAATCCGTCAAAAGTTTGATTAGATTTGATGTGATTTTTCCAACTTATAACGAACGGAACTCTGTGACCTGCTTCAAATTTATTGCCTTTCCAACCTTTTAATTTACCATTTTTAGATGAATTGTTGTGAGCACCACCATTATCGCTGATAAAATAAATGAGGGTGTTATCGAGCAAATTCAAATCTTCCAATTTTTTAGTAATCTTGCCAATATTTTCGTCTAAAGACCAGGTCATGGCAGCCAATTCTTTGCGAGGATGGTTTTTATATTTTTCTAAATGCTCAGCTTTTGCTTGCATGGGCGTGTGCACAGCATTGAAAGCTAAATACATAAAAAAAGGAGTGTCTTTATGATTTTCAATATAGTTGATTGCATACTCTCCCAAAACATCCGTTAAATACCCATCAAACTCCACTCTTTTGCTGTTGTGTTGTAGCATCAATTCTTTGGATGAATTTTCCATAGGAAAGTATGACCTTCCACCACCTAAAAATCCATAGAAATCATCAAAACCTCTTTCGTTGGGATGATCTGTTTCTGTGGCTCCTAAATGCCATTTGCCAATGGCAACTGTTTTGTAATTGTTGGCTTTGAAAACATCTGCCATGGTGGTAACGTCATCAGAAAGCCCAATGTCTCCAGTTTCTTTATCTCCTGTATGATTGGCTTCAAAACCAAAACGTTGTTGGTATTTTCCGGTCATTAAACCCGCTCTTGAAGGCGCGCAAACTGTTGCACTTACGTGGGCATCTGTAAAAATGACGCCGCTTTTTGCGAGTTTGTCAATTTCTGGTGTTTCTAGATCATTGCTTCCCATAAAACCAAAATCAGCATAACCTGCATCATCAATGATAATGGTGATGATGTTGGGGTGATTTGCCTTAGAAATCGGTTTTGTCGGATTTTCATTTTTAGCAATGAGCACAGGCTTTTGTGCATTTTTAGCACATGTAGCTAAAAAAAAAACTACAAAGCATACCAATAAATAGCGACCTAGAACGGATAATTTCAACATACTCTTATTTAAAAAAAAAGTTGAAGAGACATTCACAAGAAAATTCTCTTCAACTAAAAATAATTATTTATTGTTTTACAAATTTATAAGATCCTTTGATGCCTTCGATAGTTGCTTTTAGGATATAAACGCCTGTATTTAAGTTTGAAACATCAATAGTTTTATTATCTGAGTTTGGTGATAAACTCATTACTTTTTGACCAATTAAATTAAAAATTTCTACATTTTCTATATTTTTTGAAGCAGAAATTGTCAAATTATTTAGCGCAGGATTTGGATAGGCACTAAAGTTGAATTTTTTCAAATCTTCGACCGAAGCAGTTGTGCTTTCAATAATTGAAAAATCATCCATTCTTGCAGCATTATTCCTATTTATTGTTCCTGGAGTATCGTTAGCTTTTCTATCTTTTTTATAAGCGAATAACACTAAATTTGTTTGTGGAGCAGTAAAAGAAAATTTAATTTCATTCCAACCAGTATCATATTTTGTAGGATCAATATAAAAACTGATACCCGGAGAAAAATTAGTACCGTTATCGCCATTATCATTTCTTATAAAGAAAAAAATTCCGTCTAGGGGATCTTGTATAGAACCTTCAGGTGATACAAATCTGTTCCAAAACTTTAAAGTATATTCTGTACCTGCGACCGCAGTGAATGGTTGTCGAAACTCATGATAATCATTTGGAAGATTTAGATAATTTTCGCCTCCATGCGCTGTAAGAGCCCCTGCGTTGATACTAGTTCTAGTCGCACCGGTTGATTTTACAGTCCAGGTAGCAACCGTATTATCAGTCCCTCCAGGCAATTTTCCGATAGCTTGACCCCCAGTTGCAGGGTCAGTGTTTTCGAAGTCGCCATTTACAAGGAGATTTTGTCCAAGTATGAAACCTGGCAAAATAAGTAGCAATAATAAAAGTGTAATTTTTTTCATGTTAAATAGATTTTAATGTTTATGATTAAAAATATTCAACTTCTAAAATAGAAGTTGAATATCAAATTTTTAGAATTATTTTTTTTCTTTTACAGAGATGTTATCAATAAACGCAACTGGGAATTGGGGATTTGCTTGATATTTATAAAATATAAATCTCATTTTTGTTACTCCGTTAGGAATAAGTACTTCATTAGTATAATCTTTCCATTGATCTGAAAAAGCCAAAGGTTCAAGTTGTTTTATCAATCCAGGAGTGCCGTCAACACCTTCAATACGTATTGCAGGAGAAAAGGTTATTGAGGGAGCCGTTGACCATCGAGCACTGTATTTAAGATTATAAGTTTTACCAGGAACAACATTTAAGACAGTGTAAAGTGATGCGTCATGACTTTGTAATTGCCCACAGAAACTTCCGGATTTTGGATTATTAGTTGAAACCCCATTTTTAAAACCGAGCCAAGGATCTTTGGATCCTGTTTCAAAATCACCATTTACCACCATTTCGTCTGGGTCAATAACAGGTTTAATTGTAGTGTCTTTCCCAGGACCAATAATAGGATTTGGGGTATGATCTGCATATGCTTTTCCAACATCTGTGATTACCGAGTTTTTATCAAACAGCGCAGATGTAAATAACGGAGCATTCAAACCATTAAACCATGCGTATCTTTCTACCCATTCAATTTCATCCAATGCAGGAAGTGCTTTTTGCACAAAATCCATTACTTGTGCAATTGAATATTTATTATTTGTAGGACTCGAAGCCCCCCAATCAGCGACGGCAAATTCAGTAATCCAAATAGGTCTTTTATAAGCGTCGTAGGTTTCTTTTAATTTATTAATCATTGCCATGACATTGGGTCCTCCATAATGATGAACTGCAACGTAATCGACTCTTAGATTATTTTCTTCCACTTTCTGCATAAAACTTTTCATCCAAGCATTATTCGGATTTACTGTAGCAGGAGAGACAATAGGAACTCCTATTTCTTCTAATCTTGGCCATAGTGCAATGGCTTCATCCACAGTCATGTTTGCTTGATTTTTGCCATCAGGCTCATTAAAACCTAAAATATATTTTACCTTTCCTTCGGCTACTAAATCTTTAACTTTTTGAATGTTAGCATCATTCACTGACCATTTACCCCAAAACATGGGAACAAATTCTACATTTTCTGGAATTTCAGGTTTTAATCCTAAACCCCAACTGTACATCCAATATGCACCTGCGGCACTTGTTTTGTGAGACCAATCTTTTCCAGAATTTGTAAAAGCCACTCCTTTCTTGTTAGCTCTAGTGTCTACTGTAAATGAGGGTACTTTTGAATAATCAAAATCTCCAATTTTGTTGGGTTCACAACTTGTAAAAACGAGTACAAGTAATAAAAGTATAATAAATTGTTTTTTCATAATAGATTATTTATTTGGGTTATTTCCATGCTGGGTGTTGAACTAAATTAGGATTTACATCCAATTCTTTTTGAGGAATTGGAAATACCTCCGATTTTTTTCCTGAGTAATTTGGGTTATAATTGCTATAATTGTCTCCTTGAGCTCTTAAAAACATATTTTGAAAATCTCCCCATCGTTTTATGTCCATGAAACGAAGACCTTCAAGAGCTAATTCTACACGTCTTTCAAGGCGAACAATGTCTCTCATTACATTTTGATTTAAGGATGCGTTTACAGTCTCAACCTTAGGCATTCCTACACGTTTACGAAGTTCATTTACTAGATCTCTTGCTCCAATGATATCATTAGTTTCTACCATGGCTTCTGATCTCATTAGCAAAACGTCTGCATAACGAATAACAATAAAGTCTTGAGAACCTGCTCCAGCTACGCCATTTCCTTCAGCATCTGGTCCACGACGGATATACTTTCTTTTACCAAAAGGTGCGGTAGCTGTACCAGGGAAATTTCTTATTGGATTATCTAAAAATTGATCTCCTTTAAAGTAAACAGTGGCATTGGCTCTCGGGTCTCGGTTAGCTCCTTTATTATTTGGATTGTATAATGGAGAAGTTGTGATTGGCAACCCATCAATACATAAATAGCTATTTACTAAATTAGGCATAGGTCTTAAATCTGTTTTTGGAAAACCACCGAAAGTAGCAGAAAAGGTCTCTCCACTGGAGGTATTGGCTCCCCTTAAAAAACGAACGGCAAACATTATTTCAGAGGAATTTTCTCCAGCTTCTGTAAATAATTCACCATAGTTTGGATGGAGTTTATATCCAAGTCCCATAATTTGATTAGTCAAATCAAGTACGCCATTTTGACCTGTGTATACTTTATTATATAATTGAACTCTAGCAAACAATCCCAATGCTGCTCCTTTGGTAGCATATCCATACAAATCACTTGGTTGTACAACAGGTAAATTAGCAGATGCAAATTTTAAATCTTCGATGATTTGAGCAATAATTTCATCATAAGTGTTTTTTGAAACAAATGCCTCTTCTAATGTTTGAGGTTCCGTAATTAAAGGAACTTCTTCATAATAGATTGCTAAATTAAAATAAAGCAACGCTCTTAAAAAATATCCTTGTCCTAGTAAAGCATCCTTTGTAGGTTGAGAAACCAAATCAATTGAGATGTTTTTAACGTTTCTAATATAATCATTCACTCTTGCAATTCCCCTGTAATGGTCGTTCCAAACATTTCTGAGCGGACCATTTTCGGGATTTATAGTACCTTCCATAAACATTCCAGGCCCTTCCCATTTGAAAGCATTAAAGCTATTGTCACTAAATGAGTCAAATCCAGGAATTCCCATCCATCCATTTAAGTGACCACTATACATTGATCTGGTCTGCAATGCGGCATAAACCCCATTTAAGGCTAAATACGCATCTGATTCACTTTGCCAAAAATTTCCTACGGCAATCTGAGTCAACGAATTTCGTGACACGTAATCGTCACTACAATTTACCAATCCTACTGAAATTAGTAGTACTAAAAATATTTTTTTCATATTATTATAATTTTAAATTAATTCCTAAAGTAACTGTTTTGTAAAGGGGTGCAGCTCTATTGCTTTGAGATCCTGTACCTCTCTCTGGGTCAAAGTCTTTAAGACCTGTGAAAGTTAATAAGTTTTGTCCTCCAACAAAAATTCTTAGTTTACTGATTTTTAATTTGTCAGAAACTTCTGTTGGCAAAGAATAACCTAGTTCAATGTTTTTAAGTCTTAGATAAGAGGCATCTTGGATATAAAATGTAGAGATTATTGTATTGTTTTGTCCACCAATTCTTGGAAGGCTTGTGCTAGGGTTTTCCTGAGTCCATCTACCTAACCAATAGGTTAATACGTTACTACGGTCATCTGCCATAGGTAAGTTTCCATTTCCTTGAATCAATCTATCAACACCATAAACGCCCTGAAATAAAAGATTTAAATCAAAATTGTTATATTCTAAAGAAGTATTGAAGTTGTACAACAAGTCAGGATTGGGGTTTCCAATGACCACTCTATCCTCTTGATTTACAACTCCATCAGGAACTCCATCAGGACCAGAGATGTCTTCATATCTGATATCCCCAGGACCTGTGGAAATATTTCCAAGTTGAGTTGGAGCATTTGCTACTTCGTTGATACTTTGAAAAATTCCTATAGCTCTATAACCATAGTATGCTTTGAAAGGTTCGCCAATTCTGATGATGTCTGTTGATGAGATAGTTTCTTCACCTCCTTCACCTAGTGAGGTTACATCGTTTCTGAAAAAGGAAGTAAAATTACCACCTAAATTGTATTTTAGGTCTCCGATATTTCCTCTGTAGCTTCCATTAAATTCAATTCCTTCGCTTATCATGGAAGCAGAATTTTTAGCACCAACACTAGATACTCCTAAAGTAGAAGGAACTGGAAAATTAGAATATAGGATATCAGAGCTATTTTTTCTGAAATATCCAACTTCAATTTGTAGTTTGTTTTTGAACATCCCAAAATCCAATCCTACGTCAAGTAGTTCTGATTTTTCCCATCGGACGAATGGATTTGCAAGGGAAGTAATGGCTACCCCTCCTACAATCACATCATTTCCTAATACATAATCTAGTCCTGGATTGTAGGTTTGTTCAAAAACATATCTCCCTGCACCTTTATCGTTTCCTACTAATCCATAACTCACTCTTAGTTTTAAATCATTCACAATTTTAAGATTTTTCATAAAATCCTCTTTTGAAATGTTCCAACCTACAGAGCCAGAAGGGAAAGCACCATATAAATTGTCAGGACCAAAAACACTTCCTGAAGCATCATATCTAAAGTTAAACTCAGCTAAATATTTTTCATCATAATTATATTTTAACCGGCTAAAAAAAGATTGTTTTACATCTTCATACACTCCACCTCCAACAGAAGGATCTAAAATTCCTCCCCCATCAAATTCTTGAATATTATCTGTTGGAAAACCACCAACGGAAGCACTGAATCCATCTGATTTAGAATAATAGATAGAGTGCCCTAAAAGGGCATCGAATTGATGTATTTTATTGATTTTTTTAGAAAATCTAAAAATGTTTTCATTGAGTAGTGTTTGAAAAAAACTGGATGAATTTGATAACCTATTCAAATTAGATAAAGAAATGATTTCACCATCCCAATCTCTTTGGGTATTTCTAGGACTAAAATTTGATTTATCACTATAAATTAGGGTTGCACTTGCACTGGTTTCAAAACTAAAATTATCTGAAAATATGAAATTAACACCAGCTCGAGTGCTGAAATTGATTTGATTAGTTTCATTATCACCATAGAACCCTCTTCGTAAAGCATTTTGAGTTCCAAGAGAGGCATTTGAATTTAAATGAGCACCGTCCACAAAACCATATTCACCGTTTGAATAAAATAGCGGGATGGTTGGGGCAGCTCTTTGAAATGAATAAATGATTCCGTTATCGCCACTAAAAGCATCTTGACCTCCAGAAGGTCCTTTGTTAATTCTCCAAAAAGCATTGGTAACGCTGCTAATTTTCAACCAATCTTTTAACTTTGAATTAAGGTTAATACTCATCGTGTAACGTTCCGTTTGAAATTTACTTCTTATAATGGCTTCTTGATTAAAAAACCCAATTGATAGTCTGTAATTTGTTTTATTACTTCCTCCAGAGAATGAAACGTTGTGGTTTTGGATAGGAGCGGTTCTCAAGATTGCGTCTGCCCAATTCGTATTTGCAAATTGATCTGGCAAAGATCCTGTCTTAATGGCTTCAATTTGGTCAGGAGTATATCTGGGATCAAAATTAACGCCATTTTGATTTCTAAATTTTTCGTTCATCAAAGTAGCATAATCTAATGAGCCTAAAAACTGTGGCTTAACAGTGATTTCTTGAACACCGTAATAGCTATTAAACCCTACTTCAAATTTGTCTGATTTCCCCTTTCTTGTGGTAACCAATACTACACCGTTTGCAGCTCTAGCTCCATAAATGGCAAGAGAAGAAGCATCTTTTAAAACACTAATACTTTCAATATCTGCTGGAGCCAATGCATTAAACGCTGTTAAACCCTCGTATTGAATGTTATCAATAACTATTAATGGACTTCTTGAACCAAATGTACCAACCCCTCTAATCTGAATAGAAGAACCGTCAGCTCCTGGACTACCTGAACTTTGCGTTAATTGAACTCCTGAAAAACGTCCGTATAATAATTGAGATGAATTTGTTACGGGCTGATTTACATCATCTTTAAAAGTTACTGTTTGTACAGCACCTGTAACGTTTACTTTTTTCTGAGTTCCATACCCAACAACCACAATTTCATCCAATTGTGCTGCACTTTCTTTTAATACGATTGCGTAGGTTTTTCTAGAATCTACCTTAAAAGAGGTTGTTTCATACCCAAGGTAAGAAACTTCTACTGTAGCTCCAACAGCAACTACTAACGTAAAAGCACCGTCGAAATCGGTTGTTACCCCTTTTGTTGTTCCTTTTACAGTTAGAGAAGCCCCAGGCAACAAATCGCCATTGGGATCTGTAACAGTTCCTTTGATGGTGTTTTGCGCAAAGTTTCCTAGACTTAAAAGTAATAGAAATTGTAAGATTAATACTTTCATACTTGAAATTTTGAATTAGTGTGTAAATTTGATTGAAACAAATCTATCAATAATCCTCATTTCGTACTAGGTGAAATTGACCAATTAGTGGGTATAAATAAATCTGATTGATGGATTTACCCCTCTGTCTTGTACAATTCAGCGTATTTAGAGGGCAAACATTTGAATTGCTTTTTAAAAGAAGTTTTGAAGTATTTATAATCGTTAAACCCAACTTCATAGGAAATTTGACTCAAATTAAAATCAGAAGTTAAGATTAAATGTGCCGCTCTTTTCAATCTTACAGACCTAATAAATGCGGAAATGGACAATCCTGTCAATGATTTTATTTTCCGGAACAAACTAGACCTGCTCATGTTTAAATCATCTACCATATTATCGATTCCAAAATCTTGATTTTCTAAATTTTGCTCTACCAATAAAATGGCTTTGGTGATGAAACTATTTTCAGTATCCGCATCAGAAACTACTTCAGCAGCAGTTGGCTCAAAACGCACTTTGTTGAGTAAATGCGCTCTTAGTTTGTCTCTATTTTCAAGTAAACTTTCTACTCTTGCTTTGATTACTTTAGCATCAAAAGGTTTGGTTACATAATCATTGGCACCCGTTTTTAATCCTTCAATTTCAAACACAGTAGAGGTTCTCGCCGTTAATAAAATGATAGGGATATGTGACGTTGTGATTTGTGATTTTAATTCTTTGCACAAGGTAATGCCATCTTTGACAGGCATCATGACATCGCTAATGATCAAATCAGGAATTTCAGAAGACGCTTTTTTAAAACCTTCTTTCCCATCTTCAGCATCAATTACATGGTATTGATCTGAGAAAATATCTTTCAAATAACTTAAAATTTCGGGATTGTCATCAATGACCAACACTGTATTTTTCTTTTCCTCAATTTTTAAGGTATTGATGTCTAAATCCTCGGAAATTGTATTTTTTGTATAGCCACTAATGTTGTCTGAAGGCAGAAAATTTTGATTGATAAACCCTTCATACAATTTTGGATTCATTGCCAATTTGATGATAAACTCTGTTCCTTCATTCAGTTTGCTTTTTACAGCAATACTTCCATGATGCAATTCCACAATTTTTTTGGAGAACGATAATCCAATGCCACTTCCAATCATTTTGGCAGTATTTGCTGATTTTATCTGAAAAAATCGGTCAAATATTTTATCCAAATCTGATTCTTTCATACCAATTCCTGTATCTTTGATACTGATGATGCAAAACTCGTCATCACTATCCAATTTAATTCGGATTCTATTGCCCTCATCTGTATATTTTAGGGCATTTGAAATGATATTGCACAATACAATTTCCATTTTATTTCTATCAAAAGGAAACTGAATTACTTCTTTACTCGATTTGAAATAATAACGAATGTTTTTTGCTTTGGCAGCCTGTTTGAAATACAAAAATACCTCGTTTGAAAAACGGACAAAATTTCCATTAGAAACATCCAACGTTAATAATCCATGATCGGCTTTTCTGAAATCTAATAGTTGGTTGATTAAATTGAGCAATCTACTGGTATTTTTTTCAATATAATTCAAGCTTTTATACACTTTTGGAGGCAAATCGCTGCTTTCCAATAATTCTTTTAAAGGGCTTACAATAAGCGTTAAAGGTGTTCTGAACTCATGAGAAATGTTGGTAAAAAACATCAATTTAGCCTCTGTCAATTCCATTTCTTTTTGCTTGTCGATATTGGCAATTTCGAGGTCGTTTTTAAATCGAATTCGCGCGTTGTTTAAGCGCACTAAATAGGTGACAATTCCCAGAATAATTAAGATATACATAAAAATGGCAAAAGCACTTTTCCATGGCGAACCTGATAGATTGATTTTTAGATATTTGGGACTGCTCCATTGTTGACTATCTCTGGAAGATTGAACAGCCAACACATATTTTCCTGGTGGTAAACCTGCAAAATTGATTTCGTTTCTATTTTGCAAATCAATCCAATTGTCTTGATATCCCTCTAATTTATATCGGTATTTGATGTTTAGATTTCCTAAATAATCATTGACAACAAAAGCTGTTGAGAAAAAGTTTTGTTGATAATCTAAGTTGATTTCATTTACATAATTATATTCTTTGGAGAGGATGTTGCTTCCTTCTTCAAAAGAAATTATTTGGTTGTTGACGCGTAAATTTGTGAAGATAATTTCAGGAATTGCATCAAAATTTTTAATTTTTGAAGGATCAAAATAGGTGATGTTGTCTATTCCGCCAAAATAAACGGTTTCTCCATTAAAATTGAACGAACTGTTGTTATTGAACGAAGTAGTTCTTACACCATTAGTTTCGCCATAACTGATAAAGGCTTTGTTAATGTAATCGTATTTTACGATTTCGGTATGTGTGGTAAACCATACATTGGATTCATTGTCAAAGGTTACTGCACAAATAAAATCGCTATTCAAACCATCTTTTTTAGAGATGATGTCTTCCACTTTTAAGGATTCTCCAACTTTGGTTAATTTGACCAAACCATTGGGAGTTGCCAACCAGACTTTGCCATCTCTAACTGCCATAGAATTGATAATTACGCTGGGTAATTTTTCTTTTAACAATTGATTTTGATGGATAAAAACTTTCTTTTCTTTGTCAAAAACATGGAAACCATTGTAAGTAGCAACCCAAATATTTTGTTGTTTGTCTTTTGTTATTTTTGTAATTCGATTGCTTTGCAACTTGCGTTCTTTGAGTTGCTCTATATAAAAAATATACGATTCAGTATCTTCTAATGCGTTGATATTGGCGATTGCCAAACCATTTTCTTGAGTACCAATATAGATGGTGTCATTTTCAATCAGAAATGCTGTTACTTTTTTTAATTTATTGTTAGAAAAGGTAATTTTTTCTTTGTCTAAATTGAAAATGGCAAAACCTTCTGCAGTTGCAATATATAGGTCGTTTTGATGCTGATAAAAAGAATTTACTTTGACATCGCCCAATACATCTATTTTTTTTAGATTGGAAAAATCGGTTCCATAATATACTCCTTTTAAAAGCGTCCCTACAAAAATATGTTTTTCATTTTTGTAGAAATCTGTACAATTCAAAAATTCCTTGATTTCAGTATTTTTAATAAATTTATAGATATTGTAAAATTGATTTCCCTCTAAAATTTTCACAACACCTCCACCAGCAGTTGACAACCAAGTAACGTTATTTTTATCATGATGAATGTTTAAAATAGTACTATAATTGCCTTTCAATCGGACAGAATTTTCAGGAACCAATTCAATTTTCTCGAATTTAGATAATGAAGCATTACTTCTATACAAGCCTTTTCTCCAAGTCCCAATCCAAATTCGGTTGTATTTGTCTAGGGATAATTGCTTCGAAAATCCGCTTGAAACTCCTGTTTCTAGAGAATCGATTTTGCCTGAACTATAATCATACGTATATAAATTGGTTTCTTTTCCAATGGGAGCAATCCAAATTTTATTTCTACTTGGATCAGCTAAAATATTGGTAATAAATGCGTCAAATCGAAATTCTGTGATTTTTTTTTGATATAGATTGTATTGAAACAACATGTTAGAATTACAAAACCACATGTTGTTTTTGAAATCTTTAATAATGTTGTAAATGGGTTGATAATAGTTGAAATGATCAATCAATTTGTCATTTTCTGCATCAATAATATACACACCGCTGTTCCAAGTGCCTACCCAAATATGCCCATTTACATCCTGAGAAATTGAAATCACTCGCAAATCTCCCTCGTTAGAAAGGTCAATCAAATGATTGAACTCTTTCATTTGATTATTTTTGATGTCAAAAAAAGACAAACCACCACTTTTTGTACCAATCCACAAATTAGAATTTTTGTCTATAAAAAGTGTTTCAATATTTTCGTTTAATAGCTCTCTGAATTGGTCACTTGGTTTGATGTATTCAAAATCAAACCCATTGAATTTGGTAATTCCGTTTTCAGTTCCCATCCATTTCATGTTCAAATCGTCGCTTACAACACTTGTCACATAATTGTGAGACAAACCTGATTTGGTGGTAATAAAATCAATCACATAATTCTCATTGTTATTTTGAGAACTTGCCTCAAAAATAACTAACAAAAAAAGTACACTCAAAAAATACTTTATCATGGATACGAATTTAAAATGCTAAAGTAGTTAAAATAAACAAATGACGATATTACTCAAAAAACCTACATTTAGAGAAATTGACTTATTTAGCCCCATTAAATGAGCAGTTATTCACCTCTTTGAGGACGAATATCACCTACATTTGGAATGATTAAATATTTAATTTTTTTTTAAAATTTTCCTAAATCAAAGATACTCAATGAAACCTAAAAATTATTCATCAAAAAAAAACTTACCTAAAAATATCGCTTTTGTAAACAATCGATTGTTACTCTTTTTATTTTTATTTTTTGTTTTAATTCAACTTTCATTCAAAATTTATTCTCTATCTGAAAAAAATACAATAAAACAAAATAGCTCAAAACCTAACATTATTTATATTTTAGCAGATGATTTAGGATATGGAGATTTAAGTTTTTTGGGTCAAAAAAAATTTAAAACGCCTAACATCGACAAACTTGCCAAAGAAGGTGTGTTTTTCACACAACACTATGCTGGTACATCAGTTTGTGCACCCTCACGCTCTTCCTTATTGACGGGTTTGCACACAGGACACACTTTTATTAGAGGAAATAAAGAAATAAGTCCTGAGGGTCAATTTCCCCTTCCTAAAAATACCTATTCTTTGTCAAAAATGCTTCAAAAAGAAGGATATACAACTGGTGCTTTTGGCAAATGGGGGCTTGGTTATCCTGGATCGGAAGGCGATCCTTTGCAACAAGGTTTTGATACATTTTATGGCTACAATTGCCAACGTTTAGGGCATCATTATTATCCATATCATTTGTGGGATAATAACAAAAAAGTTATTTTAGAAGGAAATTCAGGAAAGAAAAAAGAACAATATGCGCCTAATTTAATTCACAAAAAAGCCCTTGAATTTATTGATAAAAATAAAAAAAATACTTTCTTTTTGTTTTATCCATCAGTAATACCACATGCTGAATTAGCAGCTCCAAAATCATATGTTGAAAAATTTATAGGGAAATTAGATCCAGAAAAAACTTTTAAAGGAACTGATGATGGCAAAGAATATAGAGAAGGAAATTATGAATCACAAACGCATGCTCATGCAACTTTTGCTGCAATGATAACTTTATTAGATGAACAAGTTGGTGAAATCGTGCAAAAAGTTAAAGATTTAGGATTGGAAAAAAATACGATTATCATTTTTACTTCAGATAATGGAGCTCATCAAGAAGGTGGCGCAGACCCTGATTTTTTCAATAGCAATGGAGGATTGAGAGGTTATAAAAGAGATCTATTTGAAGGTGGCATCCGTGTGCCAATGATGGTAAAGTGGAAGGGAAAAATTAAAGAAGGAAGCAAAACCAATCATATTTCAGCTTTTTGGGATGTGTTCCCTACCTTTTTAGAAATCGCAAAACAAAAACCTGAGGAGAAATTGGATGGGATTTCATTTTTACCGACTTTACTGGGAACTAAAAGTCAAAAACAACACGACTATCTATATTGGGAATTTCATGAATTGGGAGGTCGTCAAGCCATCAGAAAGAATAACTGGAAATTAGTGAAAAATAATGTAAAAAAAACACCCACTTTTTTTCTCTTTGATTTGGACAATGACCCATTTGAGAAAAATAATCTTGCAGAAAAATTTAAAGAAAAAAGAATTGAATTAACCAAAATTTTAGAAAATGCACGAACACCATCCGAATATTTTATTTTTGAATAATCATTTAAAACTTCTTTTGCTGCTTGTGTTCTTTGCAATTTCTTGTAAACAAACTGAACTTACGAAAAAAGAAATTGTTTTAAAAAAACCAGAAAAACCGAACATTCTTTTTATTTTGGTAGATGATTTAGGAATCAACGATTTAGGTTATACAGGAAGTAACTATTATGAAACGCCAAATATAGATTCGCTCGCTTCCAAAAGTTTTTCATTTACTCAAGGATATGCAACAAGTAGAGTTTGTAGCCCATCAAGAGCTTCTATTATTACCGGAAAATTTACGGCAAGACATGGTATTACAGATTGGATTGGCGCAAAAACAGGTACAAATTGGCGTTCCCATAACAAACATGACAAGTTATTACCTGCTGATTATGTGGAAAAATTACCAAAAGATGATATTACACTTGCAGAAATCCTAAAAGCCAATGGTTATCAAACCTTTTTCGCTGGAAAATGGCATTTGGGAGATGTAGGTTCACATCCTGAAGATCACGGTTTTGACATTAATATTGGTGGCTTTGAAAGTGGCAGTCCAAGAGGCGGTTATTTTTCACCTTATAAAAATCCAAAAATGAAAGATGGTTCTAATGGCGAAAATTTAACCATAAGATTGGCCAACGAAACTTCAAAATTTATGCAAAAATCTAAAGAACAACCATTTTTTGCTTTTCTCTCTTTTTATGCTGTTCATGGACCTATTGAAACTTCTCAAGAAAAATGGGAGAAATATCAAAATAAGGCTGAAAAACTCGGAATTAAAAAAACGGGTTTTGTCATGGAAAAAAAATTGCCAATCAGACAAGAACAAGACAACCCAATTTATGCTGGTTTGGTAGAAAGTACGGATGATGCTGTTGGCATTGTTATGAACGCATTGAAAAAAGCTGGTTTGGATAATAATACCATTGTTATATTTACCTCTGATAACGGAGGTGTTTCTTCTGGTGATAGTTTTTCAACATCTAATTTACCTTTTAAAGGTGGAAAAGGGTATCAATATGAAGGTAGTGTCAGAGAACCCTATTTGATAACCATTCCTTGGCTTTCATCATCCAAAAAAGAGATTTCATATCCAGTAACTGGTGCCGATTTCTACCCTACAATTCTCGATTTCGCCAATATAAAATTACTCCCAAATCAACATCAAGACGGTGTGAGTTTGCGCCCATTAATTGAAAACAATGCAACATTGTCTGAAAGATCGTTGTTTTGGCATTATCCACATTATGGAAATCAAGGTGGTGATCCTTCTTCCATCATCAGAAAAGGAAAATGGAAATTGATTCATTATTATGAAGACAATTCAAATGAATTGTATAATTTAGATAAAGACCCTTTTGAACAAAAGAATGTAGCTGCTGAATTTCCAAGAATCAGCGAAAATTTAAACACTCAATTACAAAATTGGTTGACATCCGTGAATGCAAAATACCCAGAAGTTGATCCTGAATTTGATGCTGAAAAACGCAAAAAATATGATGAAAACATGCGCACAGTTCGATTGAAAAATTTAGAAAAAGAACGAATCAAAATGTTGCAACCTAATTTTTCACCCAATAAAAATTGGTGGGGAAGTAACATAACTGTTGATTAAGTTCGAAGTTTAAAATTCAATATTAAACTGAAATACAAAAAAAATGAGTGCCAAACATCTATTTTCTTGCCTTCTTTTTTATTTGTTATGGATCCACTCATTCTTAGTTTTTGGGCAATCCAGAGAACGCATTTCTTTTAACGAAGATTGGCGTTTTCAAAAAACAGATACTTTAACAGCTTTTGAAACCAATTTTGATGATTCCAATTGGCGAAAATTATCTGTGCCTCATGATTGGGCGATTGAAGGACCTTTTAAACCAGAATACAATCTAAGAACTGGAGGATTGCCCGTCTTTGGAATGGCTTGGTATCGAAAACATTTTACACTTGATGCGGATAAAAAGGGTAAAAAAATCAGCCTAGAATTTGATGGAATTATGACTAATTCTATCATTTATATCAATGGAAAAAAAGTGTATCAGAGACCTTTTGGCTACATTGGATTTGAAATTGATATTTCATCTTTTATCAAGTTTGGAAAAAAAAATGTGATTGCAGTTTCTGTAAATCCTGAAGTTTTATCGGCAAGATGGTATCCTGGCGCAGGAATTTATAGAAATGTTTGGCTACAAACTAAAAATCAAACTCACTTAAAACATTGGGGTACACAAATTTCAACTCCAAAAATTTCTGAAAAAAAAGCACTTGTCACAATAAAAACTTCCATTGAATCAAACCATAAAATTTTAAAAGGAAAATACGAACTTGAAACTACCATTTTTGATAAAACTGGAAATAAAATTGCCAGAAACAGTGTGCCAATTAATTTTAAAAAATTGAAAAGCAACACTTTAGAACAACGTTTAACAGTTGAAAATCCTAAATTATGGGATTTAGAAACGCCTGAATTATATGAAGCTGTAACCAAGATTTTTTATAATAATAAAGAAATAGATTACAACAAAACCACTTTTGGCATCCGAACAATTGCATTTACCAGAGAAGGTTTTTTTATAAATGGAAGAAAAGAAAAAATAAAAGGCGTGTGTTTGCATCATGATTTAGGTCCTTTAGGAACCGCGGTCAATTACAGAGCTACTGAACGTCAATTAGAAATCATGAAAGAAATGAGCATCAATGCCATCAGAACTTCACACAATCCACCTTCGCCAGAACAATTAGCTTTATGCGATAAAATGGGAATCTTGGTACAAGTAGAGGCTTTTGACGGTTGGAAAATGCCTAAAACTGAAAATGATTATAATAAACATTGGGATGAATGGCATGAAACAGATTTACGAGATTTAATCAAACGCGATCGCAATCATCCTTCTGTAATAATGTGGAGTATTGGTAATGAAGTAGGAGAGCAAAAACTCGAAATTGGTGCTGATATTTCAAAAAAACTTGTGGCAATTTGTCATCATGAAGACCCAACAAGACCAGCAACAGCTGGTTTTAATCAACTTACAAATGCACTCACAAATGGTTTGGGAAATCCTTTAGATATTGTTGGTGCCAATTATAAACCTGGTTTATATGCCAAAGTGATGAAAGAAAATCCGAATATGATTGTGTATGGTTCTGAAACTGCCTCTACTGTTTCGTCAAGAGGTGTGTACCATTTGCCATTAGAAAATTATGACAAACATCCTTCATTGCAAGTCAATAGTTATGATTTCAACAGTCCTTCTTGGGCATATCCACCTGATATAGAATTTGAAGCACAGGATAAAAATCCGAATGTGATTGGCGAATTTATATGGACAGGTTTTGATTATTTGGGCGAACCTACTCCTTATGGCGGAAAAGACCATTTAACGCATGGCAATTGGGACAAAGATTGGCCTTCAAGAAGTTCCTATTTTGGCGCAGTTGATTTATCTGGATTTCCCAAAGACCGATTTTATTTATATCAAAGTCAATGGAGTAAAAAACCGATGGTGCATCTATTGCCACATTGGAATTGGGAAGATTCGAATGTGAAAGAAATTCCTGTTTTTTGTTATACGAATGCCGAAGAGGCTGAATTATTTGTGAACGGAAAATCACAAGGCAAAAAGAAAAAAGGCATTGATAAAACCCGAATTCCAGTAGATTTTTTTGGATGGAATAAAAAAGAAAAATTCTTTGATTCCCCATACAGATTAAGTTGGAACGTACCATTTGAAGCAGGAGAAATTGAAATTATTGGCTATATAAAAGGAAAAGAAGTTGCCAGAAAAGTCATCAAAACTGCTTCAAAACCCACACAAATTTCGATGATTGCTGACAGAAGTGAAATCACTGCTGATGGCGAAGATTTGTCATTCATCACTGTAAAAATTGAAGATGAATATGGGATTTTTCACCCTTTGGCAAATAATTTAGTGAATTTTAAAATTACTGGTCCTGCTACGATTGTTGCTGTTGGCAATGGCAATGCCACCTCAACAGAGCCTTTTCAGGCAAACTTCAGAAAAGCTTTTAATGGCTTGTGTTTATTAGTCATTAAAAGTAAAAAGGGTGAAAATGGCGAAGTAATTATTGAGGCAACTTCTGAGGGATTAAGAGGGAATAAAATTTCAATTCAAATCAAAAATTAAAAAAATCAAAAATAATATTAATATGAAAACTAAAAAATATACTATTTCTCAAGCCTCGATTGATTGGCATTTGATCCTAGGAACAGAATAAAAATCTAAAAAAATATTTTAGCAAAGGTTTTTAGAAGAATAAGAGTATTGACGACTGAACATAAATTAATTTTCTTAGAGCTTATCATATCTCTCATAATAAATCCAAATCAGTTTAATAAATTATGAAAAAAATAGAATTATTAGCTTTTTTACTAACTTTCAATTGTTTTACACAAGGAAAATTAACGGAAAATTTTAGTGGGATATATCCCATTTTAGCCATGTATAATAATGAAAGTGAGTGTGGCACTGGAGCTGTAGTACCTTTTGGTGGTAAATTATGGGTTATAACGTATGCACCACACCAGCCATTTGGGTCATCAGATAAGTTGTATCAAATTTCACCAAATCTACAACGAAAAGTACGAAAAGAAAGTATTGGTGGAACAGCTGCGAATAGGATGATTCACAAGGAAAGTAATCAGTTATTTATTGGTCCTTATATAATAGATGCTAAAGGGCATATTAGAGCGATACCTTATTCTACTATGTCAGGTCGTCATACTGGCACTGCACGACATTTATATAATCCAGCTAGTAAAATTTATACTGCTACAATGGAAGAAGGCTTATATGAAATTGATATTAAAAGTCTTGAAGTCAAGGAATTGTATAGAGACGGCAATTTTAAAGGTTCAAAAAAAGGACTTGATGAAACCATAGCGCTTGATAAAGCCAACTTGCCAGGTGCACATGGTAAAGGTTTGTATTCAGGACAAGGTGTTGTAGTTTATTCAAACAACGGCGAAAATAGTAAGTTTTCTCATTCAAAATTTGACGTTGAGGCTGGCGTCTTAGCCGAATGGAATGGTAAGGAGTGGACTGTGATTCGCCGAAATCAGTTTGTTGAAGTGACAGGTCCTGGTGGGATTTTTGGCAACCAAAATCCTACAACAGATCCAATTTGGGCGACTGGTTGGGACTATAAGTCTGTTTTGATTGGAGTCAGAAATGCAAAATCAGGCTGGAGTTTTTATAGATTGCCCAAAGCCAGTCATACTTATGACGGAGCTCACGGTTGGAATACTGAATGGCCAAGGATCAGAGATATCGGTACCATTCAAAAGCCTGATTATTTAATGACAATGCATGGCTTGTTTTGGAAATTTCCTCAATCATTTAATTTAAAAAGTTCGAATGGTATTCGCCCTCAATCTGCCTATTTAAAGGTAATTGGCGACTACACACGTTGGAACAACCAGTTGGTATTTGGCTGTGATGATTCAGCTAAAAAAGAGTTTCTTAATGTACGTAAGATGAAGGGTACATTAGACGGTCCTGGTCAATCTAATTCAAATCTTTGGTTTGTGCCTATTAACAAACTGAACCAGTTTGGCCCAAATACGTCTGAGGGTGCTATATGGATTTCTGAAAATATTAAAGCGGACGTTTTCTCTGAGCCTTTTTTATTTGCAGGTTGGGATTTGAGATCTTCCTGGATTAAAAACGAAGGCTCCAAAAGTATTACTTTTAGCTTTGAGGTTGACAAAAAAGGAAATAACAGTTGGTCGGCTTTGAAAAATATAACCGTATTGCCAGACAATACTGCAAACGTTGTGTTTTCGGAAAAAGAAACGGGTGAATGGGTGCGTGTAAAAGTAGATAAAGATACAAAAGCAACAGTACAATTTTCTTACACACAAATTGAAAACAGAACTGATAATGCCGATAAGATTTTTTCAGGGATTTCATCTGTTCAATCTAATGAGTCGAATGGAGGCTTTTTATGGGCGCTTGGAAATAATCGTCGAAAGCTTGGTGTTTTAGCAGGAGTTGTTTCAAACGTCAAATTAAAGGAAACAGGATATTACGAACTAGATTCGCTAATGAATTTGGCGAAAGTGGAAGATGCAACTACCACATCATATATTCGTGAAAAGTTTGCAATACCGAAACAGGTTGTGAAAATTGATGACGCTTCTGTGCTTATCGTAGATGACCGCAACCGTCGTTGGAGATTGCCAAAAAATGATAATAAGTTTGACGAGTTGACCAATAATGGCTTGTTACGTGTTTGTAGAGAAGTTGCAACCGAACGTGATTTGTTTCAATGCAGTGGCACATTTTATGAATTGCCTGCTGAAAATGCCGATGGTTTTGCAAAAATACGTCCTATATCATCACATAACTTTCGAATTCATGATTATGCCAGCTATCGCGGAATGCTAGTTATGACTGGAATAGACACTCATAAAGCGATTGATAATTCACACATCATTTTTTCAAGTGATAAAAAAGCGGCTGTTTGGGCCGGAACAATTGACGATTTATGGAAATTGGGGAAACCTACAGGAAAAGGGGGACCATGGAAAAGCACGGTTGTTAAACCTGAAGTAGCATCTGATCCATATTTAATAGGCTTTTACGACAAACGAAATCTTACAATCAGTCATGATTCGAAAGAAAATGTTACATTCAATGTCGAAGTAGAACCTATAGGGCATGGTCCTTGGATGGTTTATAAAACAATAACAGTCAAACCAGGGGAAACATTTGAGTATAATTTTCCAAATGATTTCCAGTCAAGATGGATTCGATTTGTTGCTGATAAGAGCTGCAAAGCAACAGCTTGGTTGACATATTATTAATTTCATCCATAAACTATCACCCTGTAAAATGTTTCGCAAATAATATTTTAATTCAAGTTAATAAGAAATTTATGATTTTAGATTTTGTAAAAATGAAACAATCTTTTTTTACACACTTAAATGTGCTGATCGTTACTTTATTTTTTTTTATGCAAAGACCCTTTTATGCACAAACACTAAAAACTACCGTCATAAACGAATCCCATTTAATTACAAATGCCAATTTCGAAACTGGCAATTTAAATGGCTGGAAACATTGGAAAACCAGAAGTTCAGAAATTACAGATGATGCTTTTTCAGGAAAATTTGCCCTCAAAATCGGACCAGAAAGAGGTTTTTGTAATCAAGAAACTAGTGTAAAAGCGAATAGTTTGTATCGCATTTCAGCTTACCTCAAAACCGATTCTGGGGCTGAAGAAGTGCAATTGATGGTGAGTGATTATGGGGGTGTTGCAAAATCAATTTCAATTGCCAAAGCAGAATACACGAAAGTAAGCATAGATTTTCAAACGGCATTTAGCACTGAAAAATTGGTTATTTCATTGTTTCATCTTGCAGGAAATGGTCATGGTTTTGCAGACGAAATATCATTGACTTATTTAGGCGAAGCACCTAATCCAAGTATTCAAGAGTTTGTAAAAATCCCAAAAAGAATCATCAAAGAAGAAAATAGTGTGGCACAATTATCGAACGAAAAAATGGAATGGTTTCTCAACGACAAGTTTGGGATGTTCATTCATTGGGGCGTTTATGCAGCTATGGATGAAGGTGCAGAATGGGTGCGTCATAAAGAGGCTTGGGGGCATGAATATTACCAACGAAGAGCCAGAAATCCTGAAACGGGTTTTACAGCAGCAAAATTTGATGCAACAAAATGGACAGAATTAGCTAAAAAAGCAGGCATGAAATACATGGCATTGACCACGAGACATCATGATGGCTATGCGCTTTTTGACAGCAAACATCCAGCAAGTTGGACAAGCAAAAAAGATTTAGGACGCGATTTTATCAAAGAATATGTGGACGCTGTTAGAGCTTCTGGTTTGCATGTAGGCATGTACTATTCGCCCATGAGTTGGCGCTATCCTGACTATTATGACGTGACTGCAAAAGATGCTAAACCCAATGTTTGGGGCTACAAAACTGCAGCTTGGCACAAAGAAGACGCACGTGATATGAAGGAAGAAGTGTATGAACAAGTTACTTCAATTTTAAAAAATTACGGAAAAATAGACTATATGTTTTGGGACGGTGGATGGTTGGGTCAAAGTGTTAATGACAAATTAGAAAGATATTTCTGGGACTCTGGCATGTTTCAAAACCCGAACAACGAATGGCCTATCAATGAAAAATACAGTACTTATGATGAAAACGGAAATGCACTAGGCATTATTGGATTGGTTCGCAAATATCAACCTGAAATGATTGTCAATGAGCGTTTAGGATGGATTGGCGATGTGTATCTGGAAGAAGGCGCGAGTGCCACTTCTGGCGATATTCGATTTAAAAATTATGGTGAAAAATGTGTGAGTTTGCAAAAAGGAGGCTGGGGTTACAGACCTAATATAGAAGTTTTTTCTTTTCAAGAAGTGGCTGTCTATTTATCCAATTGTGTCGTTAGAAACATCAACTTGTTGCTGAATGTTGCCCCAGACAGAGAAGGTGTCATTCCTCAAAAACAACAAGAAGTTTTGCTCAAAACCGGCGATTGGCTTTCGAAAGTAGGAAATGCAGTTTATAACACTAAAGGCGACCCTTGGCAACCGCTTTTTGGGGAATTTGGATTTACTTTTAATCAAAATAAAATCTACTGTCATGTGTTTATAGGATATCGTGAATTGAAATCAGGAACGTTTACCACGCAATCTCTTGGAAATAAAAAAGTGCAAAAAGTAATCAATCTATATGATAGAAGAGAATTGAAATGGGTAAAAAACAAAGATAAAACCATCACCACTAGCGATGTAGATTATTCTCTAAATCCTGCTGCTACCATTTTAGAAATTACGCTAACATCGTCTGTTTATTAACTCAAATCCAAAATTCTAATTCCATCAAAAATGCCAACTATAGATTACATTGTTATTATCATATTTTCACTACTTATTGTGATGGCTGGATTGTCGTTTAGAAAAAGTGGCTCAGACATGAAAAGCTATTTTGCAGCAGGTGGTGCTGTGCCTTGGTCAATCAACGGACTTTCATTGTACATGAGTTTTTTCTCAGCAGGCACATTTGTAGTTTGGGGTTCTATTGCTTATGAATTGGGCTGGGTCGCCATCACCATTCAATTATCTATGTGTTTGGCTGGTTTTGTAGTAGCATTTGTCATTGCTCCAAAATGGCGAAAAACGAATGTTTTAACCGCTGCTGAATTTGTCAGAAAACGATTAGGCGATAAAGTTCAAAAATTTTATACATACATTATTCTAATTTTATCATTGGCTTATACAGGGGCTTTTTTATATCCAGTTGCTAAAATCGTGAATGTTTCCACAGGTTGGTCTATCAATATTTGTATCATTGTTATTGGTTTATTGATTTTATTATACACTGTTGTTGGGGGACTTTGGGCAGTGATTGTTACAGATGTTTTACAATTTGTCATTCTTACTGCAGCAGTTTTATTAGTCGTGTTTTTAGCTTTAGAGCAAATAGGTGGCATTGATGGTTTTCTAACTTCACTTCCTGTAGAAGATTGGAAAGCCACAAGTGAAGAATACAGTTGGTGGTTTATTGTGGCTTTTGCATTGTATAACATTGTGTTTATTGGAGGTAATTGGGCGTATGTGCAACGTTATACCAGTGTAAAAAATGCAAAAGACGCCAAAAAAGTAGGCTTAACTTTCGGTTGGATTTATCTCGTTAGTCCATTTATTTGGATGTTGCCTCCCATGATTTATAAAATTATCAATCCAGATTTGTCAGGATTAGAAAGCGAAGGTGCATACATGCTTATTTGCAAACAAGTGTTGCCCATTGGAATGTTGGGCTTGATGTTAGGAGGCATGGTTTTCGCCACCGCAAGTTCTGTAAACACAACTTTAAATTTAGCAGCCTCTGTAATTACCAACGATTTATTCATGGTATTCAAACCAAAAGCTAGTTTGAAACAAATCATGAAAGTAGCTAAACTTTCCACCATATTATTTGGTATTGGAACCATTTTGGTTGCTCTATTAGTGCCTTATGTTGGAGGCATTGTCAACGTTGTTCTGAGTATTGGGGCTGTTACAGGTTGCTCATTGTATGGACCACCCATTTGGGCTTTGTTTTCAAAAAGGCAGTCAGGAAAATCAGTTTTGATGATTACAGTAGTCAGTTTAGCAATTAATATAGGATTTAAATTTTTTGCCACACTTTCAAGAGCTGATGAAATGTTATTGGGTACTCTATCTCCTTTTGCACTATTAGTATTTTATGAAATTGTTTCAAAATTTAATGGAATTCAGCAAAGTGAAGACTTCATCAATTATAAAAATCAGGAAACACCCAATCTTTCTGCCACATCAGATGTTGCTCAAAACCTATTTGGCATGAAAGTTTTAGGAAATACACTAATTGCAGTTGGAGTTCTGATTGCCTTTTTAGGAGTTATTTCTCAAAATTCTAAAACGCTCATCATTTCCATTGGAATGGTGATTGTCTGCGTTGCAATGTTAATTCATCCAAAAATTTCCATCAAAAAAACAATCTCATGATTCAAGAAAATTTTGTAAAAAATATTAGAGCAATTAAAAGTATCCAACTTCAAACAGATTTTGCCGTAATTGGTGGTGGCTTGTCCGGAGTTTGTGCAGCCATTTCAGCTGCTCGTTCTGGATTGAAAGTGGTTTTAGTGCAAGACAGACCTGTTTTGGGAGGAAATGCCTCTAGCGAAGTGAGACTTTGGAGTTTGGGTGCGACTTCTCACATGGGAAACAACAACAGATGGAGTCGTGAAGGCGGATTGATCAACGAAATTTTATTAGATAATTTAAAACGAAACAAAGAAGGAAATCCTTTAATTTTGGATACAGTGTTATTAGAAAAAGTGTATGAAGAAAAAAACATTACATTACTTTTAAACACTGCTGTATATGAAGTTTCAAAAAAAAATGATGCTGAAATAAAAGGAATTGTTGGTTTTTGTAGTCAAAATAGTACAACTTACAGCATTGAAGCGCCACTTTTTTGTGATGCTTCAGGTGATGGAATTGTGGGTTTTATGGCAGGTGCATCTTTTAGAATGGGTGCAGAAAATGGCAGTGAATTTGACGAAGGTTTTGCCCCAAATATTGAAGATTATGGCAATCTTTTAGGACATTCTTTATATTTCTACACCAAAGAAATGAAGCAACCAATTTCCTATATTCCACCTTCTTTTGCAATCAAAAATGCTGAAGAATTGCCAAGAATCAAAAATTATCAATTAGGTGATCATGGTTGCAGATTGTGGTGGGTGGAATATGGAGGAAGATTAGACACGATTCACGAATCTGAAAACATCAAATTTGAATTGTGGAAAGTAGTTTACGGAATTTGGGATTATATCAAAAACTCTGGCAAATATCCAGAAGCTGCCAACTTAACCTTAGAATGGGTTGGAACGATTCCTGGAAAACGTGAATCACGTCGTTTTGAAGGAGATTTCATGCTTTCTCAAAAAGATATTGTGCAACAACGCGATTATTATGATGCCGTTGCTCATGGTGGTTGGGCAATGGATTTGCATCCTGCAGATGGTATTTACAGCAAGCATAGTTCGTGCACACAATGGCATTCTAAAGGAGTTTATCAAATTCCATACAGATGTTTTTATTCCAAAGACATTAAAAACTTGTTTCTTGCTGGCAGAATTATTAGTGCTTCTCACGTGGCTTTTGGTTCAACAAGAGTGATGCTTACTTGTGCATTAGGTGCACAAGCTGTTGGAGAAGCTGCTGCACTTTGTTTTAAAAATAATTGGAAACCTAGTGATGTTTCAGAAAATGAAAACATCAAATTATTGCAATTAGAGTTAAACAGAAAAGGACAAAGCATTCCCAGAATTTCGATTGCTGATAAATCAGATTTGACTAAAATTGCCACCCTAAAAGTATCGTCAACATTACAATTTAACGGTTTTAATCTAAGTGAAAATTGGCAAATATTGACTTTTAGTACATCGCAATTATTGCCTTTGGAAGCCAAAACGAATTACGAATTCAATTTTGAAGTTGAAGCTTTAGAAGATACTTCTTTAGAAATTCAATTGAGAATTGCCTTAGAAAAAAGAAGTTTCACGCCAGAAAAAATTCTAAACACCCATGAATATCAATTGAAAAAAGGAATTCATAAAATTACTTTTAAAAGTGATATTGCTTTGGATGAAAAACAATATGCCTTTGTTTGTTTGATGAAAAATGAACAAATAAAAGTGCGAATTTCAGACGAGCGTTGTTCAGCAATTATGACTGTTCAAAACCGAATTAACAAAGCTGTTTCTAATTACGGCAAACAAGAGCCACCAAAACACGTTGCTATTGATAGTTTTGAATTTTGGACTCCAGAACGAAGACCAAATGGTAAAAATTTAGCTTTTTCAGTAAGTCCATTTTTATCGATTTTTGAAAAAGAAAATATAGTTAATCCAGAAATAAGACCAAATCCAAAAGGTGAAACCAATGTTTGGATTGCGTCAAAAGAGGATGAAAATCCTAATATTCAATTTTCTTGGAATCAAGTAATATCATTTAATACCATAAAATTATTTTTTGATTGTGATTACGATCATGCACTTGAAAGCACTTTGATGGGACATTCTGAAGAGACAATTCCATTTGTCGTTAGCAATTATTCGATTGAGGATGACAAAGGAAAATTATTGAAAAAAGTGGAAAATAATTATCAAGCTATCAATGAAATTAAATTTGAAAAGGAAATTGAATCCAAATCATTAACTTTTAAATTTTCACGAAACCAGCAAAATATTCCAGTTTCTGTGTTTAAAATTTCTTTGTTTTAATATTTATAAAATCAAAAAACATGTTACATCAATTCGTCAAATTTCAAAAACTTTCTACTAAAATTCATTTTTTAAATGGAATGCTGTTTTTAGTTTTTATGAACTTAGGATATTCTCAAAACATTCCAAAAGAATTTCTAAACGGTTCATGGAATTTTAAAATTGACCCTTATTCTCAAGGCGAAAAATCAGGTTGGCAAAATGAAAATTTAGACACAGCTTCCTGGGATAAAATGAAGGTTCCGGGCAATTGGGATTTGGTAAATGAATATGCAGAATATGCAGGCGATGCTTGGTATTCAAGGACTTTTAAAGTCGATAAATCAGTAGAAAATCAGCAAATTCGGCTCATTTTTCAATCGGTTTATAACGATGCAAAAGTTTGGATTAATGGAAATTTTGTTGGCGAAAATCACTTTGGGTATTTGCCTTTTCATTTCAATATTTCAAATTATATCAAATTTGGTGAAGAAAATCGGATTACGGTTTTAGCAAATAATGTCTTCAGAAAAGGTGCTTTTTGGAGTTGGGGAGGCATTCGCAGACCAGTTTGGCTAGAAATTACGCCCACTACAAGAATCGAATTTCAACACATTGATGCCGTTCCTGATTTGAAAAAAGGAACTGCAAATGTAACCTTGAAAATCGTAACAAGTAATGTGAGTAATGAACCTAAGAAGATACGTTTCAACATCAATATTACAAGAGAAAACAACATTGTTGCAGAAGGTCAACTTGAAGCAACAATTCCCCCAAAAACTTTAAAATACGAAGTGAAATGGACGCACAATTTATCAAAATCACAAGTGGCATTGTGGCATTTTGATTTTCCAAATTTGTATGAATCAACCGTTTCAATTTCTGAAAATAACAAAGTGCTGCACAGCATTTCTGATCGATTTGGAATTAGAAAATTAGAAATCGAAGGTTTGCATTTAAAATTAAATGGCGAAAGTATTCGTCCTGTTGGATTTAATTTGGTTCCTGAAGATCGTTTTACAGGAAACACTTTGCCTTTTGAACGCATCAAAGAAGATGTGGATTTAATGAAAAGTTTGGGAGCTACAATGTCCAGATTAAGTCACGTAACCTTACCAAAAGAATACCTAGATTATTTGGATGAAAAAGGAATCATGGTCATAGAAGAAGTGGGGCTATGGGGAAAAGATGCTTGGGTAGATCCAAATCATCCTATGCCAAAAGAGTGGTTGCAACGCATTGTGGAATATCATTACAATCACCCCTCTGTAGTTGGTTGGAGTATGGGTAACGAAATTGGTAAAGAAATCGACAATCCTAAAGTGAAAGAATATGTGAAAAGTGCTATTGAAATGTCAAAAAAAATCGATTCAAATAGGTTGGCAATTTACGTTTCAAATTCTGCTCAAAATAATCCTGAAGATGCCATTCAATTTGCGAATATTTCTGCTATCAATCTATATGGTAACTGGGAAAGTGGTGTTGACAAAGCTTGGAATTATCATAAAAAACCTGTATTTGTATCAGAATTTGGTCACAATTTGAATAGTGAAAATCCTAACTTAGGAAAAATTCCGATTGAAAAAATGATGAATGCCATGCGAAACAAACGGTATGTTTTAGGAGCCTCAATATGGACATTGAACGACTACAGAAGCACATATTATGGATTGTCGGGCTGGAATACACCTCCCTCACAAAATCGCACATGGGGAGTTGTTACTACATTTAGGCGTAAAAAAAGAGCATTCTTTGAACTCCAAAAAGAATTTGCACCCATCAGTAGTTTAAAAATTTCAAACTTGGATAAGACCAAAGGGAAAGCAGAAATCATGATTCAACCTAGAGGTAAATTTGATATTCCTGCCAATGTTTTAAGAAACTATCAAATAAAAAAATATTTAATTGATGAAAATTTCAATGAAAAAGAAGAAGAAAATACGGTTCTAAAAACCATTTTTCCTGGAGATGATTCTCTTTCTATTCCATTTCAATGGGATGTTAAAAAAATTACAAACGGTATAAAAGTTGTTTTTTTAGATCCTCAAGGATATGTACTTTTGGAAGAAACACTATTCTTCAGCTACCCAAAAAAACCAACAATTAAAAAAATCTACACGTCATCAAAAGAATTCCGAATACTGTTTGATAACTCAACAACGGGAAACGAATATTATTTAAAATACCAGCAAGACGACTCCATCTATACCTCTGCAAAAACCATTAATAACTTTATAGACATAAAAAACAATAAATTAGTTCCTTCAAAACCGATCCAAGTTCAGCTTTTCTCTGAAAATAATTTTGGAAAAAGTGATTCTTCAGATTCGTTGAAAATCAAACTAAACGAGAGTGAACTGCCTCCTGTTATTTGGGATATTAAGCGAGTTAAAGAAAGTTTATTTATTGGTTATACTGTTTTACCTACAGATTATTTGTTTGAAGTAGAATACGGTTTTGAACCCAATAACTATAATCATAAAGTTACAACCAAAGTTAAAGGCGTACTAAATATTCCAAATCTCCCTCAAGAAAAAACAGTATATTTCCGCATGCGAGCCATCAAACAATGGGGATTTGCAAGTGAATGGACAGCCGAAGTTGTCTCAAAAATCAATCAATAATTTAACCATAATCTCTAATGATAAAACTATTAAAAATTAAATCCATTTTCTATTTGTGTTTTCTATTCGTTTTTTCCATAAACGCTCAAATAAAATTACCCGAAATTGTCTCTTCAAACATGGTATTGCAACAAAACACCACCATCAATCTTTGGGGTTGGGCTGCCCCTACTGAAAAAATTACCATCAAAACTTCATGGACAAAAAGTAAAATAAACGTTACTGCAAACAGCGATGGCACTTGGAAAGTGGAAGTTGCAACAACAGATTCAAAAGCGCCTCAAACTGTCAACATCAAAAGTAAAAATTCAAATATTACTTTAGTCAACATTTTGTTTGGCGAAGTTTGGTTGTGCTCTGGACAATCCAATATGCAAATGCCTGTAAAAGGATTTGAAGGGCAACCAACATTTGGCTCCGCACAAGCCATTATGCATGGTACAAATGATAATTTACGATTATTTACGGTTGAAAGAAAGGGCTCAAAAACACCTCAAAAGAACTTAGGAAAGAACAATAGTTGGAAAACAACAACCCCTGAGACAGTCGCTAATTTTAGTGCAGTTGCCTATTTCTTTGGTCAACAGTTACAAGAAATTTTAGACGTTCCAGTTGGATTGATTCACTCTTCTTGGGGCGGAAGTTCTGTGGAAGCTTGGATGAGCAATGAGTCTTTAAGCGAATTTCAAACGGTTGATTTAGAGAAAGTTGATATTTCAGTAAAACCAAACATCATTCCAACCGTTTTGTTTAATGCGATGATTCATCCTTTGATGAATTATAAAATAAAAGGCGCCATTTGGTATCAAGGTGAAAACAATCGTGGCAAACCTGAAGAGTATAAAAAACTATTTCCAGCCATGGTAAAAGATTGGAGAGCAAAATGGAATATTGGAGATTTCCCTTTTTATTATACACAAATTGCCCCTTTCAACTATGGAGGAAATAATCAATTTGAAGTATCAAAAAATTCAGCTTTTATTCGGGAAGCACAACTAGATTGTTTGGATTTAATTCCAAATTCTGGCATTGCCATTACGTTAGATTTAGGCGATGCGACTTCCATTCATCCACCAAAGAAAAAGGAAGTAGCTGACCGATTGTTGATGAATGCACTCAACCAAACCTATGGCATGAAGGCTGTAAAATATCTTTCTCCAACCTATAAATCATTGGAAATTAAAAATAACCAAATTGAACTTACATTTAAAAATATTGATTTGGGTTTGTATGCATTTGATACTTTGAAAGATTTTGAAATTGCTGGTGAAGACAAAGTTTTTTATCCTGCAGAGGCAAAAATTGTGAATAGAAAATTAGTACACGTTTATAGTGAAAAAGTTCCAAATCCAGTGGCTGTGAGATATGCTTGGCGAAATTTTGTACAGGCAAGTCTTTTTGACAATGTCCTTTTACCACTTTCTTCTTTTAGAACTGACGAATGGAATGACGCAACAAATGCAGAAAATAAATAATAGTATGATATCAAAAAATAAATTTAACAAACTCGCCCTTTTTATTCTAATTGTTTTTATGAATACCTATTTGAGTGCGCAAAACGAAGTCATTGAACTCTGGAAAAACGGAGTTCCTAACTCAATAAAGGCTACTGATTATGAAGAATTTCATGATGAAAAAATGGATAGAGTTGGAAAAGTTTCCAATCCAACATTGACTGTTTTTGTTCCTGAAAAACCAAATGGAACTTCCGTAATTATCTGTCCTGGTGGAGGTTATCAATATCTCGCCATCAACAAAGAAGGCTATAAAACGGCTGAATGGTTCAACTCAATAGATATCACTGCTTTTGTGTTGAAATACAGATTGCCGAGTGATGAAATTATGGAAAATAAATCTATTGGTCCTTTACAAGATGCTCAAGAATCTGTAAGATATATCAGAAGAAATGCTGAAAAATGGCAATTAGATGCTAACAAAATCGGAATTATTGGATTTTCTGCTGGAGGACATTTAGCAGCTACTTTATCCACAAAATATGATGAAAAAACATATCAATCTAAAGATACTATTAGCGCAAAACCTAATTTTTCATTGTTGATTTATCCTGTGATTTCGATGAATTCTGAAATTACACACAAAGGTTCTAGAAATAAACTTCTTGGAAATCCTGCTACTGATGAACTTATTGAACAGTTTTCTACTGAGAAATTAATCAATGCTGAAACGCCTCCCGCATTTTTTGTACATGCCATTGATGATAAAAGTGTGCCTATGGAAAATAGTTTGCAATACTTTTTAGAATTAAAAAAAAACAACGTGATTTCTGAAATGCATTTGTATCAAAAAGGAGGTCATGGTTTTGGATTGGGAAAAGATGCTACCAGCAAATTTTGGACAACTCATTGTGAAAAATGGTTGCAACTAAATCAATTTATAAAATAACAATTTCAATTTTTTATACCTATTTTTATGATAAAATTTCAACATTTATGTATGCTTGTATTGCTATCAACTCTTTTTTCATGCGGAAAAAAACTGATTGAAAATCCGTCAAATACAGACACCGTTTTCAAAAATCCAACTTGGGAAAATCCTGAATGGGAAAATCCTGAAATTTTTGAAATTAATCGTGAAAAACCTACGGCAACTTTCTACAAATATCCAAATGAAAAAGCTTCACTTGCCAATAAGAGTTGGGAAAATTCGCCTTTTTACCAATCTTTAAATGGCACTTGGCAATTTTATTATGCAGATAGTGTACAAGCACGTCCAACAAATTTTCATACCTCAAATTTTGATTCTTCGAAATGGGACAATATTGAAGTGCCTTCCAACTGGGAAATGAAAGGGTATGGAATTCCTATTTATACAAATATCAAATATGTTTTTCCTGCTAATCCTCCATTTATTCCTCATGAAATGAATAATAATGGCAGCTATAAACGAAACTTTGACATTCCAACAAATTGGAATGGAAAAGACCTGTATGTGCATTTTGCTGGCGTAAGTGGCGCTATGTATATATGGGTAAATGGCGAATTCGTGGGCTATAACGAAGGAAGCAAAACTGCCGCTGAATTTAATATTACCAAAGTTGCCAAACCTGGAAAAAACTCGATTGCAGTTCAAGTTTTGCGTTGGTCAGATGCTAGTTATATGGAAGACCAAGATTTTTGGAGATTGTCTGGAATAGAACGTGATGTATATGTGTATGCCACTGAAAAAATTAGTTTGCGCGATTTTAGAATAGTTGCTGACTTGGAAAATGACTATAAAGATGGTGTACTTAATGTAACCCTTGAAGTGGATAATAATACAAAAACAATTTCAGAAAAATCAATTCAAATCAAACTTTTGGATGGAAAAAAGGAAGTGTATGTTGATAGTAAGTCTGCAAATTTGAACCTTGGAAGTAATTCCATTTTATTCAAGAAAGTAATTCCAAATATCAAAACTTGGAATGCCGAAAAACCAAATTTATACACTTTAGTGATGACTGTAAATGGTGAATCTAGTGCTGTAAAAGTTGGTTTTAGAAATATCCAAATTAAAAATGCGCAATTCTTGGTAAATGGCATGCCTGTTTTGATAAAAGGTGTGAATTTTCATGATCATGATGAAAAATCAGGGCATGTCATTTCAGAAGCTTTGACCATCAAAGACATGGAAATCATGAAACAAAATAATATCAATGCCATTCGTTGTAGCCATTATCCAAAAAATCCATTTTTCTATAGATTGGCTGATAAATATGGTTTTTATGTGGTTGATGAAGCCAATATTGAAACTCATGGTATGGGCGCAACCAATCAAGGTTTGGATAAAAATTTAAAATTACAAGCAGTGCATCCTGCCTATTTACCTTCATGGAAAGCAGCGCATTTAGACAGAACTATCAGAATGTTTGAACGTGATAAAAACCACGCAAGTATTGTTACTTGGTCCCTTGGAAATGAAGCCGGAAATGGTCAAAATTTTTATACAACGTATGAATGGTTGAAAAAAAATGACCCTACAAGACCCACACAATATGAAGGTGCTACTGGATATGAAAACACAGATATTCAAGCGCCTATGTATTGGAAAATTGAAAAAATGATTGAGTATGTAAAAAATGGAGGAAAACGTCCTTTGATTCAATGCGAATATGCGCATGCAATGGGAAATAGTCTCGGAAATTTCCAAGATTATTGGGATGTAATTGAAGCCTATCCAACCATGCAAGGAGGTTTTATTTGGGATTGGGTAGATCAAGGAATTTTAAACAAAAATGAAAAAGGTCAGGAATTTTGGGCATTTGGAGGAGATTTAGACGGATTTGAAATCCAGAATGATAATAACTTTTGTTTGAACGGAATTGTAAATCCTGATAGAGGCGAAAAACCTGCTTTGTTTGAAACCAAAAAAGTATATCAATATATCAAATTCAAAGATGCTGATGCAAAACAAGGAAAAATCGATATCAAAAATATCTACGATTTTACCAACTTGAATGAATTTGATTTTACATGGTCTTTGTTAGAAAACGGATTAGAAATCAATAAAGGAAGGATTAAAAGTATAGATTTAGAATCCTATCAAACCAAAACAATTGCCATTGCTTTGCCTACATTGTCCAATAAAACGAGTGATTATCATTTGAACATTTATGCAAAAACCAAGGAAAAGCAAGCCTTAATTCCGCAAGGACATGTGGTTGCCTACGAACAATTTGAATTGCAAAAAGGTGTTTTCACACCAATTTCAACCGAAAAATCTACAGTGATTGCCTCTGAAAATGAGCAAATTATCACGATTTCTAACAAACAAGTTACAGCTACCTTTGATAAAAAATCAGGTGTTTTATCTTCAATTGATTATGGTAATGGAAATATGTTGGTTAAAGGAATCACACCAAACTTTTGGAGAGCTTCAACAGATAATGATTTTGGATTTAAAATGCCTCAAAAATTAGGCGCTTGGAAAAAAGCTACTGAAAATCAAACCTTGATTTCAATAGCGCATAAAACTAATAATGAGGAAGTAATTGTTACTTCAAAATATCAATTAGAAGCTGCAAAAAATGCAACAGTTCATGTGGAATATCGATTCACAAAAGAGGGTCAAATTACAGTTACAACTTCGTTTGACACAAAAAATCAAACAATGCCAATGATGCCTAGATTTGGTACAAATTTCATCATCAATAAAGAATTTGAAAATGTACAATGGTTAGGAAGAGGTCCTTTTGAAAACTATCAAGATCGAAAAACAGCTGCTTTGGTTGGAAACTATAAAGCAAGTGTTACAGAATTGTATTTTCCATACATTCGACCTCAAGAAAATGGGTATAAAACCGAAAATCGTTGGGTAACATTTACCAATAAAAATGGTGAAGGAATTCTGATTAGTGCACCAAAACATTTTGGATTTAGTGCACATCATCAATACAATGATGATTTTGATGAAGGTGAACAAAAAAATCAACGACATACCACAGATATTGTAACAAGAGATTTCGTAAACATCAATATTGACGATGTACAAATGGGTGTTGGAGGTGATAACAGTTGGGGAAGTTTACCTCATGAAAAATATCAAATTGAAGCTAAGAAAATGAGTTTTATCTATCATATTTCGCCTTTAAAATAATTTAGAAAATGATAAAACACCTTATTACAATTCTTTTTTTTGGAGCAATTAGTTCCTTTTCTCAAGTGAAAAGCTTAGAAAATAGAGAACAAATTTCACTAAAAGATTGGAGTTTTAAAAAAGGAAAATTTTACAATGCACAAAAAATTAACTTTAATGATGCTGATTTTGAACCAGTGAAAATACCTCATACTTTTTCGATGGATGCCATCGAAAATGTGGGTTATTATAGAAGTGAAAGCTGGTATAGAACAAAAGTTCACATTCCAATTTCAATGCAAAACGAACGAATTTTTATTCGTTTTGAGGCTGTTGGACATGAAGCTGAAATTTTTGTAAATGAGAAGAGAATCAATAAACATTTGGGTGGTTATGCCGCATTTTGTTATGAAATTACCAATGAAATCAACGTAAATCAGGAAAATCTGATTGCTGTAATGGTAAGCAATGAACCTAATTTTAAACGCATTCCTGTTAACGACAAATTATTCAATCATTATGGAGGGATTTACAGACCTGTACAAATTTTTAGTACTCCTAGACTAGCCATCTCTCCTATTTTTCATGCTTCATCAGGTGTATTTTTAGAACAAAAAGAAGTAACAAAAAACAAAGGTGTATTAGAAATTAGAATTCATATTTCAAACAAATCAAAGGCAAGTAAAGCGTTGTTGAATATCAATATAAAAAATAATCTTGGAGAAAATGTGGCAACAAAATCTGAGGAAATTGAACTGAATTCCACAGAAAAAATCATTGCATCTAACATTTCTATTTCAAATCCAATTTTATGGAACGGAAGAGAAAATCCACATTTATATTCAGTAGAAATATCGCTGATTTCAGGAAATGAAAAAGATGTAGTAACGCAAAACTTCGGATTTAGAACTTTTTCTTTTGATGCCAATAAAGGCTTTATTTTGAATGAAAAACCATACAAACTTTATGGTGTTAACATGCACGAAGATTGGAAAAATACAGGACCTGCGTTAACCAAAAAACAACATATTGAAGATTTTAATTATCTAAATGAATTAGGCATCACTACTTTGAGAACTGCACATTATCAACATTCAAATATTGTGTACGAATTGGCGAATGAAAAAGGAATACTTGTTTGGACCGAAATTCCATTTGTACACGATTATAGTGGCCGTGAAAATGAAAATGCAACCCAACAATTAACCGAATTAATTCTTCAAAATTACAATCACCCAAGTGTTTTTGTCTGGGGAATTTGGAACGAAGTTCGTGCCAATAAAAGTCCTGATGAGCCTTGTGTATTGCTTACCAAAGAATTAGTGAAACTTGCCAAAACATTAGACCCTTCAAGACCAACCATTTCAGCAAGCGACAAAGACATGACTTCTAACATGGGAAACATCACAGATTTACAAGCTTGGAATAAATATTTTGGATGGTATTATGGCACTTATAACGATATGGGAACTTGGTTAGATGCCTCTCATAAAAATTTTCCTGAACGACCTTTGGCAATTAGCGAATATGGAATTGGAGGTAATATTTATCATCAAGATGCTCGTAGATTAGAAAAACCTGTGGGTGATTATTTTCCTGAAATGGAACAAACAAACTACCATGAAATCACTTGGAAAATCTTTAAAGACCGTCCTTACGTTTGGGGAACATACGTTTGGTGTATGTTTAATTTTTCTGTAAATGTGTGGAACAGAGGAGGAATTCCTTCACTAAATCACAAGGGTTTAATGACCTATGATCGCAACACCAAAAAAGACGCTTTTTATTTTTATAAAGCCAATTGGAACCCAGAACCCATGGTTTACATTGCAGAAAGAAGAAACCAACAAAGAACGGAAGCAAATACATTTGTAAAGGTATATACCAATTGCAAAAGCGTAATTTTATATTTGAATAACAAAAAAATAAGTGAGAAAAAACTAACCTCAGAAATTAATATCATCACTTTTGACAATATTGAACTGAAAAAAGGAAAAAACACCATCAAAATAGTATCAAAAGATACCAAATTAAAAGACGAAGTCATTTGGAATTTGAATTGATTTTCAATTAGAAAAAACCTTAAAATGAATAAAAAAAGTATGTCTTATATCAATAAAAAATTTCGAGTATTTCTAATTACTACAACAATTTTACTATTTGTTGGGTGTAAAAACACTCAAATAAATTCAACTTCGAAAATACAAAAAACGAAAAACTTGAAAGAAATCAATCCATATCTACCAGATTTTAGCGAACCTGTGCAAGAAATCAATGGATATCAATTGGTATTTCATGACGAATTCAATCATGAAGGCGCTATGAAAACTGAATTTTGGAGAGCTGAAACTGGATTTGTAAGAAACAACGAACACCAATGGTATCAGGCAGAAAATGGATTTTGTAGTGATGGAAGACTTGTAATTACCGCTAAAAAAGAACAAATTCAAAATCCGAATTATATTGAAAATAGCAAGAATTGGAATACAAATAGACCATTTGCAGCGTACACATCTGCAAGTTTTATCACCCAAACAGCCTATCATCAAAAATACGATTCTATTCTAATGATTATGCGTGCAAAATTACCTTTACAAACTGGTGGTGATGAAGATTATGGAGTTTGGCCAGCATTTTGGACCACAGGAAATGGTCCTTGGCCTCATGGAGGTGAAATTGATATTATGGAATATTACTCAGAAAGATTGATGGCGAACTTTGCTGTCAAAGGAAAAAAAGGAGTAAAATGGACTGGCAATAAAGAAGAAAACAATCCAAATTCCTACATCAAAAATATTATTGAAGGAAAAGCCATTGGTTTTAAAAACGACCCAAATTGGTTGCAAAAATATCATACTTGGAAATTGATTGGTGATGGAACCTATTTATCAGTCTATTTGGATGAAGTTTTCATGTCAAGAATTGCATTGGATACTAAAAATGAAGATACTTCTGTGAGAGAATTTCCGTTCAAAGGAAATACTTGCAACTTTTGGCTCAACTTGGCTGTGGGTGGAAAACCTCATCCAGATGCAGAAAAATTAGCAAAAACAACTTTTCCAAGAACGTACGAAATAGATTATGCACGCATTTATATCTTAAAAAAATGAACATCAGAAAAACAAATTTAAAAAATAGTATTCGAACTCATTCTTTGTTAATTGTATTGATTTTGAGTTTCTCTTTTTATTGCATAGGTCAAGAAACTAATTATAATTCTTTCAAACCAGGAGAGTTGTGGTTAGACAATAACAATCAGCATATCAACGCACATGGAGGAGGATTTTTATACCATAATAAAACTTATTATTGGTTTGGTGAATACAAAGGTGCAGGAAAAGATGGCAGCAAAGCATTTGTTGGTGTCAGTGTGTATTCGTCAAAAGATTTATACAATTGGAAAAACGAAGGTGTTGCCTTGCGAGTTGTAAAAGGTACGCTTTCTAAATTGCAAGAAGGTTGTACTTTGGAGCGTCCTAAAGTGATTTATAACAAAAAAACTGGGAAGTTTGTGATGTGGTTTCATCATGAATTGAAAGGTGAAAAATACAAAGCGGCTTTGACTGGAGTTGCAGTTGCTGACAACATTACTGGACCTTATATATACTTGAACAGTTTTCGAATACACGCAGGCATCTTGCCAAGAAACATGTCTCAAACTACTTTTGATAGCATTCCAACTATCAATGAACAACAAAAATTGTCCAAAGAAATTCGCATCAATCAAGCAAAAAATGGGGAATTGTTCAAGCGAGATTTTCTAGGCGGACAAATGTCAAGAGATATGACATTATATGTAGATGAAGATGACTCAGCCTACCACATCACAGCCTCTGAAGAAAATCAAACGATGCTCATTTCCAAGCTTTCAGACGATTATTTGTCACTTTCAGGAGACTATATTCGTATTTTACCTGGTGAAAGAAATGAAGCGCCAGCAGTGTTAAAACGAAATGGCAAATATTACTTATTCACTTCGGGTTTGACAGGCTGGAAACCCAATCCTGCACGATTATCAGTCGCCAATTCTATGATGGAAAATTGGACTTCTTTAGGTAATCCATGTGTGGGAACTGAGGACGAAATCAATACCACTTTTTGGTCGCAAAGCACCTATATTATTCCTGTTGAAGGCAAAAAAAACGCTTTTATTTTTGTGGCTGATAGATGGAATGGAAAAAATTTAGGCAACAGCAAATACATTTGGCTTCCCGTGAGATTTGATGGAGAAATTCCTTATTTGACTTGGGAAAAAGAATGGAATTTAAGGATTTTTGATAGAAAGTGATTGTTTTTTTTGGTAAAAATTATACTATCAAGCCACTCAAAAAAAAAGGTGAAGCTTATACGCCACCTTTTATATTCTTAAAATGATATTATCTTGTTGCTTGACTCGAATTGTTCTCTAAATTGACATCTGCCATCAATCCGCTTTTGTCAATTGAAACAGATTGTACGGTTTTACCTGTATCAAAAATATACGTTGGATTTGCCCAGGCCCAATCTTCTAAAAGTTTGGCTGTGGTTGGTTTTTCTCCACGCATCATTTCTAACGGAATGTAAAAAATTTCTTTACTTCCATCAGTATAAATAACCTCAACATCAATTGGCATCGGCATTTGCCCAATTCTTTCTAATGTGATTTTTGAACCGACAATATTTTTAATTCCATAGTCAATAGCGTGTGTGGTTTGAGTCCATTCATTCAAATACCAATCCAAGTGAATGCCTGAAACTTTTTCCATAGAACGCTTAATGTCATTGGGTGTTGGATGTTTGAAACTAAAATCGGTAAAATATTTTTTGATTCCTTTTGCAACGTTTTCTGCTCCAATCACATATTCTAATTGTGATAAAAAAATGTTTCCTTTTGAATAACTTGCCGTTCCATAAGCCCAATTGGTTTGATATCTGTCAGCATGTGTTGTCAAAGATTCTTCATATCCTCTTGAAACAATGGTTCTATATCCATTATAAGAACCCGAATGTGGATTTGCTTTTCCTTCGTTCAAAATGTCATTTTCGGATTTGTTTGAAATATAGGATGTAAAACCTTCATCCATCCAAGGATGTAAACTTTCGTTGGTTGCTAACAAAAATTGAAACCAAGTATGTGCCATTTCATGTGCAGTGACACCGAATAAACTTCCAAAATTTCGCTGACCTGTGATTAGTGTAGCCATAGCATATTCCATTCCACCATCTCCGCCTTGAATTACAGAATACTGTTTATACGGATATGGACCAACGTGTGTACTATAATAATTCATCAATTCTGCCGTTTTTGATTGCAAATCTTTCCAGTTTTTTAAGAATTTTTCATCCAATGTTTTTTTATAGAAAAAGTGTAAATCAATGCCATTTTTCATTGTAAGAATATCATGAATGTATTCAGGGTCAGCTGCCCACATAAAATCGTGAACATTAGGTGCTTTAAAATGCCATTTTAATTTATTCCCTTTTGGGAGGTTTAAAGGTTTGGTTTTATCTTCAAAACCATGACCAACTTCTTGGGGATTTTGCAAATAACCTGTTCCACCAATCGTATAATTTTTATCAATATGAATAGTTATATCAAAATTTCCCCAAACTCCATGAAATTCTCTGGCAATATAAGGAGGTGTGTGCCATCCTTCAAAATCATATTCTGCCATTTTTGGGTACCATTGAGCTATAGAAAGCACTACATTTTCTGAACTGTTTCTTCCTGATCTACGAATTTGGATAGGAACTTGTGCGTCAAAAAGCATGTCAAAAGTTACAGTTTCACCAGACTTGATAGGTTTATTTAACGTAACTTCTAAAATTGTTCCTACAGTTTTGTAGTTTATTGCGACACCATTTTGTTTTAAAGAATTCACTTTGATGTATCCGATTTCGTCTGGTTTTAATTTGCTAATTCTATCACCAACTCTTGGGTCTGGATCTTTGATAGTCAGTGAACGAACATCCATTTGTGAACCTGGTTGAAACGCGTTGAAATACAAATGATAAAAAACTTTAGTAAGTTCGTCCGGAGAATTGTTGGTATAAATCAATTTTTGTGTTCCTTTATATTGATAGTTGGTTACATCCATATCAATATCCATTGTATAATCTACATGTTGCTGCCAATAATTAGAATTTTGGGTGTTTTTTTGGGTATAGGTTTTTTCTTTTGTTTGTGCGCAAGCAATCATTACAAGCATTGAAAGTGATAAAAAAAGAGTTTTTTTCATGGTTTGATAGGTTGGATAATTATATTTCTAGATAATTAGAAAGTGAGATTTTTTAACTTTAGTCTTTAGAGTTTTAACTTCTACTGTTTTTTTCTTGATAAATAATCCGCCAATTGCAAGGCATTATACGCATTAACAATTCTTCCAGAAAATGATAAATCTGCAAAAGGAACCAATTCTCCTAAAGGATTTTCTTCTTTTTGAGAACCAGGTTTGAGAACCTCAAAATCAACTTTTACTCCTGAATTCATCAAAATATATTTTACTTCTTTCGCTGTTAAATTTGGATAATAAGCCCTTATCAACGCTGCCACTCCCGATGTTGACGGTGCTGCCATTGATGTTCCACTCAAAGGTTCATACTCGTTTTTTGGAACAGTTGAATAGATATCAACTCCAGGCGCAAAAATATCTACATTTATTTTTCCATAATTGGAAAAACTCGCAACCAATTCTTCATTATAATGCAAGCTACTTGCACCAACTGTAATCACATTATCAACAAACTCGGTTTTTAAATCTTTAGAATCGTTTGGATAGGTTTCACGAATGTCTATATCTTTTCCATCATTTCCAGCGGCATTTACAATCAATACATCCTTCTTTGCTGCATAAGCAATGGCATCAAAAACCCATTCTTTATTAGGAGAATATCTTTTTCCAAAACTAGTATTGATGATTTTTGCGCCATTATCAACTGCATATCTAATGCCTAAAGCGACATCTTTATCATGTTCATCTCCATCAGGAACCACACGAACGGTCATTATTTTTGCTGAATTTGCAACTCCTTTTGCGCCTTTATTATTGTTTCTTGAAGCGGCTACAATTCCTGCAACATGAGTTCCGTGTTTTTCTAAATCTTTATTGCCAATAACATTGTTATTTCCATAAAATTTATCAGTGATATCGTATAAATTATCTCCTAAATTTTCACGAGCATTCAAGTCCAAATCATATCCTTTCATGCCTTTTTCTAACTCTTTCTTATAATCTTTTATTTGCTGAAGATATTCTAGCAAATCTTCTTCAGTTGCACCTTTTTCCAAAATATTTTTTAAGGCATCAACTTGTGAAACCATCAACAAACTTGTTGGCTTTAGACTGTCCAAATCAGTCATTCTTATTGTTTGTTTTCCTACAAATCTCTTTACATCTTCAAAAACTGCCTTCACACGCTCTAAATTGTTTTGTGTTTGATTCATTTCTTGAATTTCAAATTCTTTTTGACTGATGGTTAAGCGATATTCTTGCTCTAATTTTTGATATGATTCATACTCAGCTTTATCAGTTTCTGCAATTTCATCTGCTTTTTTATCACCAAATTTCTTACGCCCATTTTTCACCAATCGTGTGATTTCTAATTGATCACCATTGATGATTTTTCCTGATGCATTTCCAAGAAAATTCCATCCATGAATATCATCAACATAGCCATTTTTATCATCATCAATGTTGTTTCCTTTGATTTCTTTTTTATTGATCCAAAGAACCTCTTTCAAATCTTCGTGTTCAATATCAACGCCAGAATCTGTGATGGCAACAATCACAGGTATAGGTTTTTTGCCCTCTAAAAACCGATACGCTTTCTCTAAACTCATTCCTGCTATAGAGTCTTTTAGCAAATCTGCGTGCGACCAATATTTCTCTTCTTCATCTGAAAGTGCTTGTTTTTTGGGAGTGATAATAACTGCCGTGTCAAAATTTGGCAGTGTCATCACTTTTTGAGTGGACGAACAATTGGCTAAAAAAAGCGCAAAAAAAGCACTTAAAAAAAATGGTTTTATAAACTTCATACTAGATATTAATTAAATATTTCTGAAAATTGGTGAGTTGTATTTAGTCTGATGCCTTTTTCTGTGTGATATACAGTACATAATTCGTTGGTGGCATCATGCTCTAAAAAAAGGTAAAAATTGTGATCAGCAGCTTGTTTTAAAAAAGAGGCTTTTTCTTTAATCGTCAACAAAGGCCTTGTGTCATAACCCATCACATAAGGTAAAGGAATATGCCCAACTGTGGGAAGCAAATCTGCCACAAAAACAATGGTTTTTCCTTGATATTCAATGATTGGCAACATTTGTTTTTCTGTGTGACCGTCCACAAACAACACCTCAAAACCCATTTGATCTTTCGAATTTCTGTGAATAAAATTGAGCTGTCCATTTTCTTGGATTGGCTGAATATTTTCTTTTAAAAAAGAGGCTTTTTCTCGTGCATTGGGCTCTGTTGCCCATTTCCAATGTTTGTCATTAGACCACACTTTGGCATTTTTAAACGCAGGAATGAACAATCCGTTTGTATCTTTTTCGATGACGCCACCACAATGATCAAAATGCAAATGAGTCAGAAAAACATCAGTAATATCGTCTTTGTGAAATCCCAGTTTTTTCAAGGAATTGTCTAATGAAAAGTCGCCAAAAAGATAATAATACCCAAAAAATTTATCTGATTGTTTCTTGCCCATGCCCGTATCCACCAAAATCAAACGATTCCCATCTTCAATTAACAAGCAACGCATGCTCATTTCTATCAAATTATTAGCGTCTGCAGGATTGGTTTTTTGCCAAATAGATTTGGGAACAACCCCAAACATGGCGCCTCCATCCAATTTAAAATTTCCTGTTTCTATGGGATATATTTTCATCTTATAAAAAAGCTCTACTACGAAATAAGTTATAAAAATAATCATTTCAAAATGGTTGCAAATCTTTTTTGACTTTTTTATGATTTTGTAAACAAATTTTGTTCTTTTCCCTCATGATTTCAAAGACCTTGTCGGGTATTCATTATTAATAATTGAAAATGCTTAAACGATTTTCAAAACTTCGAAGGAAACGCCAAACTCTTCGAAGGAAACGCCAAACTATTCGTAGGAAATGCCAAACTATTCGTAGGAAATAGCAAACCCCTCGTAGGAAGTAGCAAACTACTCGTAGGAAGTAGCAAACTGCTCGTAGGAAGTAGCAAACTGCTCGTAGGAAACGCCAAACATCTCGTAGGAAGTAACAAACCCCTTGAAGGAAGTGCCAACCGTTTTGAAAGAAGTACTAAAAACTAAAGTATAGGTTTATTATTTAATAATAATTGTTTGCCGAATTTCCAAACCAAAATTATCTGTAACAGAAATGGTATGCAATCCATCTTTTGGCACAATCGCCATGTGATGCAATTCGTTGGTTGTGCCTAGAAAAGTACGATTCAAATACCAATACAGTGTAGCATTTTTATTAGAATGTGCCACTTTTAAAATCAGTTCATTGGTTTTTCCTTCAAAATCTTTGGGTAAAAAAATGGTCGTTTTTTCTGAAGGATATAAAAATTTCATCGTGTTTTTTTCGTCTGAAATACAATCGTCCCTAAAATTAGGCAAAGATGTGTAAAATGGGTTTTTTTCTCTATAATAATATGCCATCAAAGGGGGCAATACAAACCACGATTTTTGCTTGATATTCGTAAAAAATTCGCACGAAGTATTTACTTGAAATTTCTCAGATAAATCAGTATTTACAAGGATATGATATGGACAAGGTGCTGTTTTTAAGCCACTATTTTGTATAAACATAAATTGCTTTTCTTCACAAATTTCTGTAGCTCTAAAACCGCTTTTGGTGCAAATTTCTACCTCTGTCATTTCATCAAAAGGTTTTTCAAACCAAGTCGAATTTGGAATTTTATCGAAAACATCAAACAATATTGGCGCAGCAGTTTGAACGCCTACTAAACCAGGCCTGCCTTCGCCATCTGCATTGCCAATCCAAACTCCTACTACAAAATCTTTGGTTGCGCCAATTGCCCAAGCATCTCTAAAGCCAAAACTGGTGCCTGTTTTCCAAGCAATTTGTTTTGACGAATCGAAAAAAGCCCAATTTTCCTCGGCATTTGGTCTGTTTACTTCTTTCAAACTTTCAAAAGTTAAATAAATGGAAGCTGCATCAAAAATGATTTTTTCAAAAGTTTTTGTTCCGAAATTCACGTTTTTATCAGCCAAAAAAGTAGGTTCACAAAACTCATTTGTGAAATAGCTACTAGAATTTTCAGTATAATGATTGATGGTAGAAGCCATAGCTGCAAATGTTTTTGACAAATCCCACAGATTGCTTTCTGCGCCTCCTAAAGCCAATGTTAATCCGTAATGATTGGCACTTTTTTTAATATCTTTTAATCGTAATTTTTGTAAATAATGATGAAATTTTTCAAGACCAAATTGTTGTAACATTCTCACAGTTGGCACATTTAACGATTTTGACAACGCTAATTTTGCAGAAACTGCACCAGCATAACTTTTGTCGAAGTTTTCAGGATGATAACTACCAAAATTAGAAGGCACATCTGCTACTAAAGTATTGGGCAACAATTCTCCGTTGTCTAACATTGCTGCGTACAAAAATGGTTTTAAAATGCTTCCTGTACTTCTGGGTTTGTCGATAATATCCACATCTTTTTGATGATCTTGGTTTGTGGGAGTATTTCCAATATATGCCAAAACTTTTCTTGTTTTTACATCTAAAATTAAAATTGCGCCATTGTGAATTCCGTTTTTTGACAACTGATTGTAATGCTGTTGAATAATTTCATTTGCTTGCATTTGAAGCTTTTTATCAATCGTAGTTTTTACAAATTCACCTTTTCTTTGCGTATGAATTTTTTGCAATAAATGGGTTGCAATTTGTGGCAAAGGAAATGGTTTTTCAGGAATTTCCTCTAAAATAGCCAGTTGATACGTGAGCGAATCAATTTTATTTTCCCGAAGTAATTTTAGCAATAGTCGATTTCTTTTTTTTAATAATTGGTGCTTGTTTTTTCCTGGATACATTAAGTTTGGTGCATTAGGCAACACTGCTAATGTGGCTGCTTCCGCCCAAGAAAGTTCAAAGGCATTTCTATTAAAATAACGCCAAGAAGCTGCTTGCAATCCTACAACATTTCCTCCAAAAGGCGCATTTGAAGACCAAAAAGCTAGGATTTCTTCTTTCGAATTTCTGAATTCCAAACGAGTTGCTAAAATCAGTTCTTTGATTTTTTCAAAATAGGTTCTTGATTTTTGGTCTCTACTGAGTCTAATGACTTGTTGCGTTAGTGTGCTGCCACCTCTTATGATTTTCTTTGATCGAAAATTTTGTTGAATTGACTTAAAAATCGAAATTGGATTGAATCCAAAATGTTTGTAAAAGTGAGCATCTTCAAACTGAATAACACACGTTTTGAATTTTTCGGGAACTTCATTTTCATGCGGAAAACGCCATTGACCATCATCAGCAATCAAAGCTCCTAAAAGTTCATTTTCTTTGCTTACAATAACTGTCGATGTTGGTTTTGTAAACAACTTTTTGGGTAAACAAAATACATATAACAATAGAAATACTGAAATAAATACCCATTTCAACAAGGGGTTAAAACCCCTTGTTATTGTACTACTTTTACCCAACTTCCTTTGGTTTTTACAAAATAATCATTGTCATACATGGCCTCAACTTGTATTCCAGGTAAATAATAATTGCCTAAGTATGCAGCATTTAACAAAACAGTAAAGGTTTTAGTCACTGGCTTGGCAGCTTGTTTTTTCAAATCAACATAAAAATGAACGCGATCATCTTTGATGTCTGTATAACGTGCTTCACTTTTAACGGAAGTTCCAAAGTCAGTAAAACGTGTGTTGACAATTTCCCATCCTGAAGGAAAAACCTGAGTGATTGCAATGTCATTTACAGTTTTATTTTTTGGATTGCTCAACGTAATTGTCGCCACAAAATCTTGTCCTTGTTTTAATGAGTTTATTGAGATTGGTTTTCCTTTCAAATCGCTGTATTGGACAGAAACACTCAAACCTCTGCTTTCTGAAATTTCATTTCCAATAGAAGGTTTGCCAAAAATAACAACTCGTCCATAGATGATGTTGTTTTCTTGGTTTTTAATTTTGATAGAATTTTTGCCATTTTTAACAACAATATTTCTTTGAATTAAAGGTGATTTTGTTGCAATTTTTTCAGATTTGTTTCCAATTGAAATACTGACATTCATGGATTTTCCACCATTTTTTTCGATCATTTTTCCAATTGCCAGTAAACTGAAAGCAGTAGTTTGCGTACTCATCCATTGATTGCTTGACAATTCTTTGGCAATAGAAGTTGCCAATTCTTTGGTTTTTTTATCATTAGTTAACAGCATAGTTTCTAAAGCCATTGCCATATTTCTGATGGACGAACCATAGTTAGCATTTTCACTTTCAGAAAAATCTAACTTTGTATTTTTCAGAATAGCATTGCTCGCTTCTTTTTGTCCAGCCAAAACGTAAGCTGCTGCCAAACGCCATTTTGCCTCATTGGAAAGTTTTGGAAATTCGCGCAATCTATTCATCGCAGATAAATCAGGACTTCCTGCCATTGCCAAGGTGTATAATCTGTAAGCTTGTTCCAAATCATCCACATAGGTGTTGAAACTTGGTTTCCAATTTCTTGAAATTTGTTTTTGATAGGCTATGAAATTACTCTTAAAAGTGAGTGGCAAAACGAACCCTTTTTTCTCTGCTTCCAGCATAAAATGTCCTGCATAAGAAGTTCCCCAGTCACTCAATTCGTTTTCTCCTAACCAATAACTCAAACCACCATTTGCTTTTTGAAAATTGCCAATTCGTTGAATTCCTTTGGTAATATTTTCTTGAATCTCTTGTTTTTGTGTTGATGAAATATCAAAAATGGAATTCATGTACAATTGTGGAAAAACACTTGATATGGTTTGCTCTACACAACCATGAGGATATTGAACTAAAGAAGCCAACCTTGATGTGAAATTGATAGCCGGAATTGTTGACAATTCTAGGATGGCTGCATTGGAGCCTTCCACTCCAAATGTTTCAAAATCAATAGTTTGTGCAGTGTTTCCTTGAAAAGTAACTTCTTTAATTTTAGAGGCAATTGGATTCGGATTTAACACATCCAAAGTGACTTTGTAAGTGGAAGTTTCGCCATTTCCAGTGCCAATAATTTCAACCGTTTGCGAACCAATAACATCTTTAATATCCAAATCAAAATAGCACATTTTTTCATCAGGTTTTGTAAAAGTGATGATTTGTGAACTATTTCCATTGACTTTTATTCCTTTGCTAGTTTTCACTTTTATAGAAACCGATTTTATTTTTTCATCCATAGTAAAAATGCTGATAGGCAATCGCACTTTTTCTTTTGGGGATAATTTTCTAGGCAATGTTGCCAAAATCATCAATGGTTTTTTTACAGGAATAGTTTTTTCTGCACTTCCAAAAGCTTCATCAGATATGTTTCCAGCAACCACCATTGTTCTTAAAGAGCCTATATAATTTGGCAACCTAATTTTATGTGATTTTTTTGCACCTTTTTCAAGATAAAAAGGCCCTAAATAGTTTACTACAGGTTGAAATCTATTCACTTTCGGATTTTTTCCTTTTTCAAGATTTCCATCACCACCAATGGCAAAAACTTGGTCAATGCTTCCTGAATATGCACCAATCACATCATCAAAAATATCCCACGTTTTGATACCTAAAGCTTCTCTTGCATAGAAGGTTTCAAAAGCATTTGGGGTTTTAAATCTTGTTAAATCAAGCAAACCCTCCTCTACAACAGCAATAGAATAGGTCATTGATTTGTTGTTTTTTTCAGAAATTGAAACTGTGAATTCTTTTTCAGGTTGCAATTCATTTGGCATAGAAATTTGAGGCTCTAATTTAGTTGAGGCATCTTCCACTAACAAAGGAATTGTTCCAAAAAGTCTGATAGGCAAATCGTTTTCAGAAATTTGATGAGGTTGCAATAAGGAAATTGTAGCATAAATGTTAGGTGTCATTTGTTTTGTGATAGGAATTTCGACAGTTGTCATTCCTTTTTGGACAGCAACCCATTTTGTTTGGATAATTTTTGTACCATTTTCAATGCTAATAAGTACGTTTCCTTTTGAACCTGAAGGAAAGGTTATTTTTGCAGTTTCCCCAACTAAATATTTTTCTTTGTCTGCGGAAAACACCAACATTTTAGCGGCTTCTTTGTCTCCAGAAGTGGCGTTTTCCCACCAATTTTTATAAAAGTAAACTACTTTTCCGGTGGCATGTCCGCTTTTTTTATCAACAACTCTCACTAAAAAACGACCTCTTTCAGTTTCAGAAATATTTAGCGAAAATGAAGCTTCGCCTTTTGAATTGGTTTTTACATTAAAGAATTTGTAAGGTTTGTGATAGCTACTTGAAGTATATTTAGACAAATAATCATCAGAAGAACTCCACCACCAACGCCAAGCAATTTGATAAATAGCCACTTCAACTTCGTCATTTTGAATTGGTTTTCCATTTTCATCTACAGAAATTATGGAAAAAGGTTGATTTTTATCAGTTGATAAAGCTCCATTTTCCTCTAAGGTTGGTAATTTTAATCCAACAAATGAGGTGTAAGGAGCATAATTTTTGGTAAACGCATCAATAGAAAAATCACCTCCATTTTCAAACGCTTTTACAAGGAATTGTACTTGCAACATTCCAGGTACATTTTCTCCAATTTTTAAAGAGTTCTCAATTTTGGCAATGCCATTTTCGTCTGTTTTACCTTCAAAAAAAGTAAGTTCTTCTGTTGAAAAACTTCGAGAAGGATCAGAAAAAAAGTAGTTATTATAGTTTTTAAAACTAAAATTTGTTGCTGAAATTTTAGCTGAAATCGTAGTTTTTAAATTTTTGGCAGGCGTTCCTTGCAACCATTTTACATCTAAAACTCCCCGAATTGGCTTTTGATTTGAGAGAATCTCATCTTTAAAATCAACTTTTATTTTTAAACGATTTGGCTTTACAGTTTCAACATTTAGATTCTTATAAAATCGTGCACCACCAACAGAAACTTGTGCAGTATAATTTCCGGTTTTTGCTTCAGGAGAGGTTTTTACAGTAAATTTATAAAAATTGTTCAAGTTTTCTGAAGTCACTTTTTTAAACATCAATTTTCCTTCAGGGTCCATAATTTCCAGTTTTATTGGATGATTTTTTGGCAAAGGATTTTCGGCATCATTCAGTAAAAAAGTCAAGTACATTTCATCTCCAGGTCTCCAAACGCCACGTTCACCGTATATAAAACCTTTCAAGCCTTTTTGAGTTTGCGTTCCTGAAACGTCAAAATTGCTTAACGAAAGTGTTTTGCCATCATCAAGCCTAATATACCCCTTGTTTTTTCCTTTAGAAACAACAGCAAAAGCAGCATTTTTAGGGGATGAAACAGTTACAAATCCCTCTAAATCGGTATTTTTTGAAGCGATTTCTTGTTGTTGATAATTGAATAGTCGAACTTTTGCATTTCCCTCTGGTTTGGAAGTTAAAATATTTGTAATTGCAAAAAAGTACTCGTCATTTGTCCCTTTTTTTACAGTAATTCCAAGATTTGAAGCGAGTAAATTTTGAGCAATAAAACGCTCTCCAGTTTTATAATATGCTTTGTTGCAAGGATTATTTCGTTCGTTCCAATTATAGTCATAATCTTGATAACTGTAAAGTAAATTATCCCAATATTCTTCTTCTTTTTGGTCTTCATCACTAATTTCTTCATGATTTGAAGAAGTCTCAAAATCGTTAGAGTTTTTAGTTTCAGAGCAATTGTACAATACTTGTTGCTGATTAAAACTAATTTCAATTCTATAAATTGCGCCTGGTTCTGTGGCTACCATTTTTGCGATATCAATGCTATAAGCTCTCCAGTTTTGAGTATAATTTTTTTCGTCGGCAATCAACGTAATCGTTTCTTTTGCCACTCTTCTTCCAACTCTTTTTAGTTCGTATTCATCATTGCCATTCAGATAACTTTCTTGCAAAAATTGTAGCACATTATTTTCGAAAATTTTAATAATTTTTACATCAACAGCTTTTACATTTATGACTTCAAAATTGAACTTTAGATTGCTCGAATTTGGCAAGATAACTCCGTTTGAAATCGCTCTAATTTCTGGTTTTTGTTGATCAAAAGTGATGGTTTCTGAAAAAGAATTTTTAAGAGAACTATCTTCAGTATTTCTAATTCCTTGAAAAGCACTTACTTTGATATTTCCTGAGAATTTTACTTCTGAAAACACTTTTAATTCATTTCCATTGACGATAAATCGTGGATTTTTTTCATTTTCAATGGTGATTAAACCATCAAAATTTTGTTGTTTTTTTAAAGCATCCGAAAAATTAAGAGAAATATATTGCTCATTGGTATCAACTGGATTGATACTTAGGACTGTAAAGTTGTTTTTTTCAGGAATAATGATGTCATTTTCTCCTTTTGAACTTGCATTTATAGGTTTTCCATCCCAAGAAACATTGACAACAGATTCATTTTCAAAACGTTGAACACTATCAATTTTGAATTCAAAAAAACGCTCTTTATCAAAAGCTTCGTTCCAAACAATATTTTTTGAATTGCCTTTTTGAGAAGCAGTTATTAATTTTTTTGCCTGAGCCAAATCGATGATATCAGCAGATTGTATCATTCCTTCAATGTACTGATACTCTTTAGAATAGGATTGGATATTGCCAATTTTGATATTAAAACTTGGCGCAATTGTTTTGAATTGAAATGTGTAGGTTTCAAATTCTTTAGAAGTGTTTTTATATAATTCACCCAATTTTACAGTAACTGAATATTCAGTATTTGAGCTTAAATTTTCATCAGGAATAAACTCAAAAACATGTGTATTCAAAATTTTTATTTTTCCATTTACGAATGGTCTTATAACAATAATTTCTGAAGAAATTTCTTTATTTGGTTCCCAATTTTCTACTTCTTTGGCAAGATTTACAGATATTTTTTCGGTGACAGAAACAATTCCTGATGTTGTATAATTGATATATTCTTTGAATTTGTAAATGTTGTTTGGTTCAGCGTTCTTTTTAGTGCATGAAATTATGGTGAAAATAGCAATAAAGATTGTAATTAAATGTTTCGTTTTCATAAAGTTGGGTATGTTGAATGTCTATCAAAAATAAGAATTCTTTTACCAAGAAAAATGCCAGAATTGAGAAATTATGGAGTTATTTTTAGAATATGAAAAAAAATTATTTTTTTATAAATAATGGTTCAGTATTCAGAAATTGCCTTGAAATAAGAATTTGGGGTCATTTTAAGATAAAATTGCAAATAATCAGAATTTGACACCCTAAAAATCTTAAATTGTCTTCCTTTTTGAAAATGTTTTACTAATAGATTGTTGTGTGACAAAGTAGCATGATTTTCAAATAAAAATCGCCATCAAAAAATATACAAATCAATTAATTACAACCATTTTGAGATTTTTAAAACATTTATTTTTATTGTTTGTTTTTGGGCTTTTTGTTCTTCAAAATTTTGCCCAAACCCAACCTATTTTTCAAAAAATAGATCAATCTCAGGGATTATCAAGCTCAAGAATTACAGGAATTGCAAAAGAAAAAAATGGTTTCGTTTGGATAAGCACGCAATATGGCCTCAACAGATATGATGGACACAGCATAAAAGCGTACACAAAGCAAAATAGCAATATTGTTTCTAATGACATTTCAGGACTTTATTTAGACAGTAAAAACCGAATTTGGCTCACCACTTATGGAAGTGGATTGAATCTTTATGACCGAATAAATGACACATTTATCTCTTTCAAAACCACAAAAAACGACAAAAATTCAATTTTATCTGATCGAATTAATACGCTCATTGAAGATAGAAATGGCAATCTGTTAATTGGAACTGAAAAGGGATTATCAATATTGAATTTTGAAGAAAAAAAGTTTTATAATTATCCTTTTGATGAACATAAAATAACCAATGTTGTCAGCATTTATGAGGATTCCAATGGACGAATTTGGATTGGAACATTTTCATCAGGTGTTTTTTTATTTGATAATCAGACTAAAAAATTCAAAAATATTCCTCAAGAAAATCAACAAATTTTAAGTGCAATCAACGCCATTTCTGAATTAAATTCAGACAAAATTATACTAGGAACTTCGGGCAAAGGATTGCTTACTATTGATTTGAACAACTATAAAATCGCTGATTTTTTCAAGAATGATGACCCATTGAATGAGAATTTCAAAATTATTCGTTCTATGAAAAAAGACAGCAAAGGCAATTTGTGGGTTGGAACTGATGGTTATGGTCTTTTCGAACTGAAACATCCAAATAGTAAAGACCCAATTGTGAACAATTATATGTACAATTCTCAATTGTCAACATCATTGGCTGGAAATGCGATTTATGTGATCACTGAAGATAATAATGGCTCCATTTGGATTGGAACAGCTTGGAATGGCATTAGTATTTTGGATAACAAGAGTCAATCAGAAATGATTTTCAGTGATTTTATTGGGAAAAATCCAAATCCTGTGCTGTCTATTTTTCAAAATTCAGAGAAAATTTTTTTAGGATTGGATGGAGAGGGATTGAATCTTTTTAACAAAATTACTCTTAAAACTGAATTTTTTGATGAAACCATCATCAAAGCAAAATATATTCAGAAAATAATTCAAACGAAAGATGGTAATTATTGGTTGGGAACTTTTGGAAATGGACTTTTAAAATTTGATTATAAAAGAAAAAAAGTAACGCAATTTGTAAACGAGTTTTCAAATAATAACTCGTTAAGCTATGATTATGTTAGAGATATTATTGAAGACGAAAATCATAATTTATGGATTGCAACTTGGGGTGGAGGATTGAATAATTTTGACATCAAAAAAAATACTTTTACAAGATTTAACTTTACCAATAACAATTTAATTTCCATTTTAAAAGAAGGAGACATCATTTGGATTGCCACTTATGGTGGTGGTTTGAGTGCTTTTAATATTAAATCAAATCAAGTTGAAAACTTTAGTTTTATTGAAAATGATCCAAATACAATTAGCAATAATAATCTTTTTTCAATCTTAAAAGACAAAAGAGGTTATTTATGGATTGGAACTTCAGGAGATGGAATTAACAGAATGAATCTGAAAACAAAAAAAATTGAACGGTTTGAAAACAATGAAAACATAAAATACAAAACAATCACTTCCATTGTTGAAGATGACCAACAAAATATTTGGTTTGGTAGTAAAAATGGCATCGTAAAATTTGATTATGCTACAAATTCATTCAACACTTACTCTAGTTTATCAGGCGATTTTCATATCAATTCTTGTTTTAAAGATTCTGATGGATTTCTATATTTTGGAGGCATCAATGGTGTTCTAAAATTTGACCCAAATAAATTGAATACAAACAATTTGCAACCAAAAGTCACGATTAGAAATTTTAAATTATTCAACAAAGAAGTTGCAATTGGTTCTCAAGAAATATTGAAAAAAAACATAGAATTTGTTAAAGAAATTACACTTAAACATTTTCAAAATGTCATCACTTTTGAATTTTCGGCACTAAAATTTCCGTTTTCACAAAATTGCGAATATGCCATTAAAATGGAAAATTTTGAACAAGATTGGAGAACAATTGGTAAAGACAGAACAGCAACTTTTACGAATTTGTCTCCTGGAAATTATGTTTTTAAAGTGAAAAGTAAAGAAGTTGGCGCAAATTGGGGTGAAGAATATACCTCCATAAATATCAAGATTTTAAGACCTTTTTGGTTGACTTGGTGGGCATATATTATCTATTCTTTGCTCATTTTATTCTTTCTATATCTTTTCAGAAAAAACAGTATTTCTTGGGCAAAACTGAAAAGTTCCTTAGAATTAGAGAAAATAACGCACGAAAAAGATGTGGAGTTATACAATTTGAAACAACAATTTTTTACCAATATTTCGCATGAAATTCGAACGCCAGTTACACTTATTTTAAGTTCAATCAATCGTCTTTTTGATAACAACAATCTTCAAGATAGTAAGCAAATAAAAGCGGCAAATACCATTAGAAGAAATAGTAATTTGCTATTAAGATTGGTCAATGAATTGCTTGACGTTCGAAAATTAGAATCCAATGAAATTGTGTTGAATGTTTCTAAAAATGAATTTATTTCTTTCGTAAAAGAAATCTATTTGTCTTTTTCTGACATTGCGCTTGACAGAACCATAAAATACAGTTTTAAAACCGATTTAACCTCACTTTTTTTATGGTTTGATAAAAATCAACTTGAAAAAGTAGTCTTCAATTTGATATCAAATGCGTTCAAATTTACCAATGATAATGGCACTATTGATGTGATTATTGAAGAAAATTTTCACGAAGTTATTTTGACTGTAAAAGATAATGGAATTGGAATTTCGACTGAAGATTTGAAAAAAATATTCAATCGGTTTTTTCAAGTAAAAAATATTCAATCTAAAAATAATAGGGGTTTTGGATTGGGCTTGGCAATCGTAAAAGATGTGGTTGAATTGCACAAAGGCAACATAAACGTGACAAGCAATTATAAAAAAGGAAGTTCGTTTGAAGTTCATTTAATCAAAGGAAATCATTTTGATTCGGATGAAAATATGGATTCGGAATTAGAAAGCAATACCAACACAATTGAAAAATTAGAGAAAAAAATTTCAAGAAAAAAGAAGCAAATCACAACGATTTTAATTGTTGAAGACAATCTTGAAATTCAAGAATCTTTAAAGGAAATTTTAGAACAAGAATCGTATGAAGTGATTCAAGCTTTTGATGGAGAAGATGGGCTTAAAAAAGCGTCAACAGAAATGCCTGATTTGATTATTAGCGACATTATGATGCCAAAAATGGACGGAATTGAGTTGTCTAAAAAAATTAAAAACAACGGAATTACAAGTCATATTCCGATCATTATTTTAACAGCAAAAACTGCTGAAAAAGATAAAATGGAAGGTTTTGAAACTGGTGCTGATGAATATATAATCAAACCTTATAACGAAGATATTTTAAAAAACAGGATTAAAAACCTTTTAAAAAATAGAAAATTGCTCAAAGAAAAATTCGTAAATAGCATTTTATTAAATCCTAAAGAATTGGCTATCAATTCACAAGATCAAATATTTTTAGAAAAACTCTATACATCTTTGGAAGAAAATTTGCAATCTAATAACTTGAATGCACAAAACATTTCAGAAAACATCAATATGAGCCATTCAGCTATGTATAAAAAAATAAAATCATTGACAGGGCTCACTTTTATTGAATTTATCAGAGATTATAGGCTTTCAATTGCCAAACAATTGATTGAAGAAATGGGCTATTCTGTTGCAGATGCTTGTTATAAAGTGGGTTATTCTGATCGAAAATACTTTAGCAAATTGTTCAAACAAAAGTTTAAGAAAAATCCTTCAGACTTCACAAAATCATAATTCGACTTTATTATTCTAAATTATCCTAAATCTATAGAAAAATTCAAAAATCAATGAGTTCTTCCTACTCATTGAATGAATTTGACCCCTCTCAAAAATTCATATTTCGCATACTATTGTACAAGTAAATTATAAAATATTGGAATTTTTTATTCCAATAAAACAATCAACTAAAAATGATTTTCTTCAACAAGAAAAAAGATTCAAAAAGGATGAAAAAAATAATCTGTCTATTTGTGTTACTCAGTTTTTCAATAGTTTCACAAGCTCAAAAAATTACTGTTAGTGGAATCATCAAAGAAAAAAGTTCTGATACTCCATTGCCTGGAGTTAGTGTAGTTTTGAAAGGCACAACCATTGGAAACATTTCAGACTTTAATGGTGAATACTCCATAAAAGCAAGTATTGGTGACGTTTTAGTGTTTTCATATCTTGGATATAAAAGTGTGGAATTAAAAGTTACTTCATCCAATGTAAATGTTTCGTTGTTAGAAGAAGCTGAAAGTTTGAATGAAATTGTTTTAATCGGTTATGGAACTCAGAAAAAGAAAGATTTAACAGGTTCTGTAGCTACAATCAGCGAAAAAGATTTCCAAGAAATTCCTGCAACGAATGTTGAAAATTTAGTTGCCAACAAATTGCCTGGAGTTCAAATAACGCCTGCTGGAGGAAGACCTGGAGCTGGAAGTTCTATTTTAATTCGTGGAGGTTCGTCATTGAGCGCCACAAACAATCCATTATTTATTATTGATGGAGTTCCTATTGAAGGCTCAAATAATGGTCCTGGAATTTTGAGTCAGTTAAACCCAAATGATATTGAAAGTTTTACGGTTTTAAAAGATGCTTCTTCTGCAGCAATTTATGGTTCAAGAGCTTCTAATGGTGTTGTAATTATCACCACAAAAAAAGGAAGTTTGGATGCTTTTAAAGTAAATATCTCCACAAACACAAGAGTTTCTACAATTATAAGAAATGCAGATGTTTTAAGTGCTGATGAATATAGAGCTGTTGTAAATACGCTTGGAACAAGCAGAACTCCATTAGGAACTGCAACTACCAATTGGCAAGATGAAATTTTTCAACCCGCATTTACATCAGAATTTAATGTGAGTGTAAGTGGCGCCATTAAAAATTTGCCTTTTCGTGCTTCTGTGGGATTTTTAGATCAAGAGGGAAATTTAAAAACAGGAAATTATAAAAGAGTTACCGCTTTATTGAACTTAAATCCAAAGTTTTTTGACAATCATTTAAAAGTAAATATCAATTTAAAAGGTTCGTTTGAAGATGATAAAATTGCCAATCAAAACGCCATTTGGACAGCCACAGCTTTTGATCCAACTCAACCAGTTTATGTAGAAGATCAAACGTATGGAGGTTTTTTTCAATATACTCAGTTTGCAGACAATCCTGCAATTGCTTTGATAAATCCTGTGAGTATGCTTGAACAAGTGGATAGAGTGAATCAAAGTTATCGAAGTTTGGGAAATATTCAATTAGATTATTCAACGCACTTTTTGCCAGATTTACACGTAAACGTAAATGCAGGATATGACATTTCTAGAGGTGTTTTTAGAGATGCTGCTCAGCCAAATTATTTTCCAAGCGATCTTTCAGGAGGGTATATTTATTATGCAAATCCATCTCGTGAAGTTAGAAATCTATTGCTAGAATCGTATCTTTTTTATAGCAAAGAAATGCCATCTCTAAAAAGTAATTTTGATATTACAGCAGGATATTCATACAACGATTTTTTAGCAACCAATTATTCGTATCCTTCTTTTAGAGCAGATGGAACTCAGTTTCCAAACAGTGAACCTCCATTTCCTTTTGATAAACCTAGCAATGCTATTATTTCATTTTATGGTCGTTTGAATTATAATTTTGATAATAAATATTTGCTAACAGCTTCTTTAAGACGTGATGGATCTTCCCGTTTTTCAAGAGAAAATCGCTGGGGAATATTTCCTTCAGTAGCATTGGCTTGGAAAATGAAAGAAGAAACTTTTTTGAAAGACATCAAATCTTTATCAAATCTTAAACTAAGAGTAAGTTATGGAATCACAGGACAACAAGATGGTATTGCCAATTATTATTATCAAACAGGATACAATTCAGGTTTTTTAAATAACAGATATACTTTTGGAGACACTCCTTACATCACTGTTACACCTCAAGCTTACAATCCTGATTTGAAATGGGAACAAACTGCTTCTTTTAATATTGGTTTGGATTTTGGATTTTTAGAAGACAGAATTTCTGGAAGTATTGATTTGTATCAAAAAAATACCAAAGATTTGTTGAACAACACAACCATTCCTTTGGGTGTAAATTTTGGAAACCAATTACTACTCAATATTGGTTCTATGGAAAATAAAGGGGTAGAATTCAATCTGAATGCAACACCTGTAAAAACAGATGACATCAATTGGACATTAAATTTTAATGCAACCTATAACATTAATAAAATAACCAAATTAACCAACGGAAATGATGATGGAGTTGGATTATTTAGTGATGCAACTTTGGTAAATACAGTAGGCTTTCCTCGAAATACATTTTATCTATACAATCAAGTATATAATGCCAATGGAATGCCCATTGAAGGTCAAGTTGTGGATGTAAATAATGATGGAAATATCAATGCAGCTGACAGATATATTACCAACAAATCAGCATTGCCAAAATATTTACTAGGATTTAGCACGAGTTTTCAATATAAAAAATGGAGTTTAAGTACTGCTTTTCACGCCAATTTAGGTCATTATTTATTTTTTCAACCTTACAATAGTACTGTTGCCATTACTGATTTTCAAGTTTCACAAAATCTAAACAGATTGTACTATGACACGCTTTTTAGATTTAATAATGACACGCAAAGATTCAGTGATTTTTACCTACAAAACGCCTCTTTTTTAAAGATGGACAACATCAATATTGGCTATAATTTCGGGAAAACTTTGATGAATTCTAAACTTGGATTGGGTTTAAATTTCACTGTTCAAAATGTTTTTGTACTTACAAATTATGATGGATTAGACCCAGAATCTAACAATGGAAGTGAAAATGGGTATCCTGTACCAAGAATTTTTTCTCTTGGAATCAACTTAAATTTTTAAAAAAATAGATAGATACAAACTAAAAAATTATACAAATGAAAAATTTAAAAAAACGAAACTACAACAGCTTAATTCTGATACTTATCTTGTTCATTTCTGTCGTACATTTTAATTCATGTACAGATGATTTGGATAAAGTTCCTTTAAATACGGTTACTTCTGACAAACAATTTAAAGACGTAGAAGGTTATAAACAAGCATTGGTTTCTGTGTATTCAAATCTTGCTTACAGCACTTTTTTACGATTTTATTGGAGCATGCAAGAATATTCTACTGACATGGCAGTAAGTACGTGGAATGATGGTGGAGATGGAATTTATCATGAATTAGCTTGGAGTGCAGATTCACCAGCCATTGCAAACGTATATACTGCTGCCATAAACATGATTACTTTGTGTAACAATTTCATCAATGAATCTTCAGATGAAAAAATAGCTTCAAGAGGTTTTACTGCATCAGAAACTGCTGAAATAAATCAATTCAAGGCAGAAGCAAGATTTTTAAGAGCGTATTGTTTTTGGGTTTTGATGGATAGCTATGGAAATCCTCCTTTTCCAACAGAAGAAACTTTAGGAACTACACCTCCAAGTCAAATTCAACGTGCTGATTTGTTCGCTTTTCTTGAAAAAGAATTGAAAGAAATTGATTCAGATTTGGCAGATGCAAGAACTAACGAATGGGGAAGACCAGATAAAGCTGCTGCTTGGGCATTACTTTCAAGAATGTATTTGAATGGAAAAACCTATACAGGAAATGAATATTTTACAGAAGCAATAACTTACTGCAACAAAATCATAAATGAAGGATATGGGTTAGAATCAAAATATGAATGGTTAATGTTGGGTGATAATCATTTGAATACCAACGAATTTATCTTCACCATCAATTATGACAATACAAATCAAACGTGGTATTCTACAAACTTTTTAGCATTGGGTCCTGCAGGTGTTCCAGCAAGTATCAATGGCATGTCAAGCAGTTGGCAAGCATTTCGTTTTACACAACAAATTCCGGCGTTATTTCCAACTCCAGATACCTCTATTGACAAACGTGGTATGTTTTTTACAAGTGGACAAAACTTAGTAGTAAAATCAATTTCAACGAGTACAGATGGTTATTCGTCTTTTAAATACAGAAACAAAGATCGAAATGGAAATCCCATAGAACAAAATAACAATTTTGGAAATCTTTCTGATATTGATTTTCCAGTATTTCGTTTGGCAGAAATTTATTTAACATACGCAGAATCCGTTTTGAGAGGTGGTTCAGGAGGAAGTAATGCATTGGCTCTTAGTTATATAAATCAAATTAGAGGACGTGCCTATGCAAATAATCCGTCAAGTACTTCTGGAAATATTTCAAACGCACAACTTACGCTTGATTTCATTTTGGATGAAAGAGCTAGAGAATTGTATTGGGAAACTCACAGAAGAACAGACCTAGTTAGATATGACAAACTCACAACAGGCAGTTATTTGTGGGCTTGGAAAGGGAATGCAGAATTTGGAAGAGCAGTAGATGCTAAATACAATTTATTTCCAATTCCAACTTCAGATTTGTTGGCAAATCCTAATTTAAAACAAATAGATGGTTTTTAAAATAGTGCTTTAAAAACTAAAAAGAATAATAATAAAACACAAATAGTATGAAAAATATTTTAAAAATTTTGATAGGAATACTACTCACTTCAGTCCTATTTAATTCGTGTACAGATAGTGAAAGTTCGAATATTGCAATACCTCCAATAGATGGTGAGTTGCTAATAAATCCAACATCTACTAAAATTATTTTAAGCAAAGCCAATAAAGATCAAACAGCTATTGGTTTTAGTTGGGATGTTTCTGAATATGGCGTTAGTACTCCTTTACAATACACCTTAGAAATTGATGCTGAAAATGGCGATTTTTCTGATCCTGAAACGGAAGTTACAGAGAGTACAAATTTGTCTCTTACACATGCAAAATTGAATGCAATTGCCTTGAGCAAAGATTTAAATGTGAATGTTGAAAGCAATATAAAAGTGCGATTAAAAACATCTTTAAATTATGGAGCATTGCCTTCTTATTCAAAAGTTGAAACGATTACAGTAACACCTTATGAAGATCTTTTCTTTCCACTTCCATTATCTGGAGAATTATATCTTCAAGGTGATGCAGTGCCATCCAATTGGGGGTATCCAGTTCCTGCGAATCAAAAATTAACGAGAATTCCAAACAAAGCAATTTTTACGATTACAACCGAATTAATTGGAAACAGAAACTTTGCTTTCATCAGTAGCAATATGGGTTGGGGAAATCCTGCGTATGTTGGTTTGGTCGCAAATCAGCCAGCAACTGGAGGTTCATTTACAGAAAATGGATCAAACACAAATCCACCCTGGATTGGAAGTCCTATAAAATCTCCTCCAATTACTGGGATTTATCAAATTACGATTGATTTTGTAACAGGAAAATATACAGTAACTCCAAAATAATAAAGTTTTTTAAAATGGTTTTCAATATGAAATATTTGGGATTAAGAGTGCTAGTTGCTATCGTGTTTTTTATGTCATTAAAAGCATGTACACAAAGTATCAATAATCAAAATGAACTTGATAATGCAAATCTAACTTGCACTATTCCAGATGCTATGTATCCATCAAAAAACTTGGTAATTGCTTCACATACTGATTTTACAAAGAAGCATTATCCAGAGAGAATTGCAAGTTTCAAAGAAAATCCTTTGTCAAAAAATGACATTGTTTTTTTGGGAAATAGTATCACAGAAAAAGGGGGAGATTGGGGCAAAAGAGTCAACAATCCAAAAGCAAAAAATAGAGGAATTTCAGGAGACACCACTGATGGTGTTTTGGCAAGATTGGATGAACTTACCTATTGTGAGCCAAAAAAAGTTTTCATTTTAATAGGCATTAATGATTTGTTTAGAGATGATATGACATCCGAAAAAGTGTATGAAAACATCCTGAAAATTGTCAATCAGATTCATGAAAAATCTCCAAATACAACCATTTTTGTTCATACAATTTTACCTACAAGTACTGTAAAAATTAAAGAAAAAATTCAAACAACAAATTCATTGCTCAGAAATGCGGCATCAAATAATCCCTATCAACTCATTGAATTGCATACTGAATTTATAGATAAAGATGGTTTGATGAATATGAATTTATCTAATGATGGAGTTCATTTAAATGAAACTGGATATAGAATTTGGATGAAAAAAATAATCAATTTAATATAATTAAAAAATGTTTAAAAAAACTCATATACTACAGATTATCATTGCTTTAAGTTTCATTTTTCAAGTAAGTTGTACTGTTGAAAGTGGTATTCCTACTGTAGAAGAAGTTCCATTTCCAACAACAAGTGATGTCTTTTACAAAGGTTCTTACATGGCGTATGTATCGCATCAAGAAACGTATGGAGGTGTTGTTTTTAAAGAAAATGGCGTTCCAAAAGACGCTTTTAAAAGTATTGCAGATCATGGTGCAAATATCGCTCGCTTGCGAATTGACAATCCACCTTACAAAAGCAGCTACACAACTGGTTATGCTGATGTAGATTTTGGATCACCAGCAAAAGTGAAAATAGAAATGCAAAGAGCCAAAAATGCAGGTTTAAAAACGCTTTTAACATTTGGTTATCAGTCAATGGCATTAAATGACAATGATAGATTAAATGGTTATGTTGCGCCACTAAAATGGCAACCAATTGCCAATGATGTTGAAAAACTGAAAGATTCTGTTTATAAACATACTTTCACAGTTTTAGAAGATTTTATAAAATCAGGATTGATTCCAGAAATTGTTGCTATTGGCAATGAGACCAATCAACGGTTTTTAGAACCTAACATGCTTGAAACTGATTTGCCTGCTTACAGTGTTGTTAGAACCGTAAAACTATTAAACGCAGGCACAAAAGCAGTGAGAGATATCAACTCAAAATATGGATTAAACATGAAGATTGCATGCCATATTTTTAATGCTTCTTATTTGAAAACTTGGTTAAAATTACATGTTCGAAATAATTTGGATTTCGATATTTTGGCACTTTCTCATTATCATGGTTGGCATTCTTTGGGAGATTTTAAGAACTGGACAGAGGTTGTGTCTTTTGTAAAAAATACCTACAAAAAAGAATTTTTAATCATGGAAACAGCACAGCTTTTTAGAACTGGAGGAAATGATAATCATGTTGATATTTTGGGTAATGAAAATATTCCTGCAGGTTATGACAATCCACCAACTACAAATACTCAAAAAAAATACTTAAAAGATTTTGGTCAAGAATTGTATAATGCAGGTGGCATTGGAATTATTTATTGGGGAGGAGAATGGGTTGGTTCTAACACCTTAATTTTTCCAGATCAATATGGTGCTGGTTCTTCTTGGGAAAACAAAGCTTTTTGGGATTTCAATCACAATCTTCATGACGGCATCAATTGGATGAACGAAATAATTCAATATTAAAAAATATAAATCAATAGAAAAGAAAATAGAGATTCAGAGTTAAGCTCTATTGTTTTACAATCATTAACTCATAACCATTAATTTAAATTTTTATATCATGAAAAAACAATTACTTTTTATTGCATTATTTGTAGCAAGTTTTATAAATGCACAATCCATTGAGTTTACTTCAGCAGAATTAACAACAGCAGAAGTAGGAAGTACAGTTACTGTAAATTATAAATTTACTAGCGCTGTTGATGTACAAATTTATTGTGCAATAAATAAATATACTGAAAGTGGCGAATGGAACGCGAAAATTGCAGACGCATTTTTAAGTCCTGTTTCTGCAGGGACTGATGTAACAGGTTCATTCGACCTTTTTATTCCTGCTGGAACCACACTAACTGCAGATTTACCAAGTACATTTCATTACAAATTAGTAATTGAAATGAGGACTGTTGGCGGCACTACATGGCTGGCTGGTGCATATCCTTCAACAAAAATTAATATAATAGCAGCAACTAATCCAAGTTCAAATTCAATTACGATTACTTCTGATTTAACAGCAGCAGAGGTAGGAAGTACTATCAACGTAAATTATAAATATACAAGCTCTGGTTCAGACAATTATATTTACTGTGCTATAAATAGATACGGTGATGAAACATTTAATTCGTGGCAAGCAACTCTTGTAGGTGGGGATGTAGCTTCTGCACCAGCAGGTACAGATGTAACTGGTTCATTTTCATTTACAATTCCTGCAAATGCAACGCTAACAGCAAACTTAACTAGTCCAGTGAATTATAAATTAGCCATTGAAATGAAAGAAAAGGTTGGATGGACAGTGCTCGCTGAACAAAAAGTCGCTAAAGAAATTTCTATAGTAGCTGCTGGTACATTAAGTATAGATTCTATAACAGAACAACTAAATAATATTTCAATATATCCAAATCCAACTAATAATAGACTTCAAATAAATGGTATTAATAATTTGGATGTTTCAACTATTAAAATTGTAAATATTTTAGGTAAAGAAGTATATATTTCTCGTGAAAAAAAATCACAAATTGATGTTTCAGGCTTATCATCTGGAATATATATTATATCAATTTTATCAGGAGATTCTCAAAAAAGAATGAAATTTATCAAAAATTAAATCTTACAACACAAATTAAAATTCAACATTTTTAGCTTTTTTGATGCTTATTTGGCTAAAAATGTTGAATTTAAAAAAGTGAATAGTAATTTAATTAAAATAAAGCAAGCTACTATTTTTTAGTTATCAAAATCACAATCTTCAAATTTTCAAGCTTCCAATGGAGGTATCTAAAAACATTAATCTTTAAGTTATAGTAACAATGAATAAAAAAAATATTTTCATACTAGCATTTTTTGTGTTTAGTCAAATCTTTCTTGGTTACTCACAGCCTTCAAATTGGGCAGAATTTATTGCGAAACAAGATCTTACTTGGAATAATAATATTGACGAAAATTTTTATCATGGTGCTTTTATAGGTAATGGAATTGAGGGAGCAATGATTATGAAAGACCCTAAAAATTCTAATGGACTGCGAATGCTGATGGCTCATTACAAAGCCATTTCTCATAATCAAATTCCAAATTTTGAATATACAGATTCAAGAGTTTATGTCGGAAATATAATTATCACTCCTGTTGGTGAAATCATAAACCAAACTATGAGAATGAATTTATACGATGGTGAAGCTAGCGGAGTTATAACAACAAATAAAGGTGTCATTAATTGGAGTGCTTTTGTAGATCGTATAGACAATGTTTTTGTAGTAAAACTAAAAGGAGAAAACGATGAAGTAAATGCATTTTTAGGAATTCGTGAAGAGTGGGGAATTTCTCCAAAAATATATATTGAAAATAAAAACCCTGATGATTATTCAGACCATTTACCTCCAAAACCTGAGTTAAGCAAAAATGGCGCAATTGATTTAGTAATTAATAAGATGAAAAAAAGGGGTGCACATGTTATTGCTTCACAACTAATTCAGCCTGATGCAAATACTAAAATACTTTACGCAGTAATAGGAACTAGTGATAACAATAACACATCTACTGCAGCAAATCTTGCCAGCACTGATGCCATATCTCGTTTACAAACTGCTATCTCGAAAGGATTTACTTCAATAGCTGAAAAACATCAACAATGGTGGCATTCTTATATGGAATCTAGTTATCTCAATATTCAAGATGATGCATTCTGGGAAAAATATTGGTACGTGCAATTATATAAATTTGCTTCTGCCTCTGCCGAAAATTCCGATTTAATAATCGATACTCAAGGCACTTGGATTTGGGAAACTGGCTGGGGTGCTATTTGGTGGAATTTAAACGCCCAATTATCCTATTACCCAATGTATAGTTCTAATAAACTTGATGCAGGTCGCTCATTAATAAATGGCATGGACAGGCTTTATAACTCTGGTGTATTTTCACAGAATGCAAATGGTGTTGGTATCAATATCGCCAGAAATACTACATATGAAGGTATAGGACCTTGGGGCAATGAATTTGGTAATATGTCTTGGATGTTGCACTGTTATTGGAAATTTTGGAAATATTCAGGTGACGATTCTATTGGTGCCAAGCTTTTTCCTATGCTTAAAGACAATGCAACTTTTCTTTTGTCGAAACTAAAAAAGGAATCAGATGGTAAATATCATCTTGCACCTTCAATTTCTCCTGAATATGAGGGTCATGAAACACGAGAACATCCAGATGCTAACTATGGACTAATGTCTGTTAAATGGGTTTTAGAAACTTTGTTATCAATGAATGAAGAGCTTGGATTGAACGATTCTCAAAGTGCACTATGGAAAGAAAATTTGGATAATCTTACCGATTTTCCAACTGACGACAATGGATATAGGGTAAATGCAGACCAAGGTTTTGACCACGGGCATCGTCATGCCTCACATTTAATGTCAATTTACCCGTATCATAATGTAAATCCAGAACAAGGAGAAAATGAAAAAAATTTGATTGAGAAATCACTTGAACGTTGGCTAGTTCTCACAAATCAATCAGGGTTTGCAGGATTTACATTTCCAATTGGTAGTTCAATGTATTCTACTTTAGGACAAGGTAATAAAGCATTATCAACCTTAAACTTGATGGAATCAAACGGTTTGATTCAGTACAATACAATGTATTATGAACCTGGTGGTCCAGTTATTGAAACACCTCTTTCAGTTGTTGAGTCTATCAATTATATGGTATTGCAAAGTTGGAATGGAATTATTCGAATATTTCCTGCTGTTCCATCTGCATGGAAAAACATTACAATAAACAATTTTAGAACTGAGGGAGCTTTCCTTGTATCTGCCAATTATAAAAATGGTGAAATTTCAGATATTAAAATTTTTAGTGAAAAAGGGAAAATCTGCAAATTAAAAAGTCCTTGGGAGGGTAAAATAATTATTGTAAAGAACCAAGCAGGAGAAAGGTTGGCAATAACCTCAATTGATAATTATTTTCATTTTAATACTGTTGCTGGTGAAACATATACAATCACATCAGCTACATTGCCAAAAATAAAATCGGCAAAGGTTGAGGGAGATTCTAAAGTTATTAAAATTAAACTTTCTGAATTAGCACTTGAAAACACAAATATTCAGGGTCTTGAAATTAAAAATGAAAATAATGAATTGATTAATATTATTGAGTCGAGTTTCAATGTCACTAACATGGAAATAGAACTTACAACTCAAAATGCTATCCTAAATAGCGATTATCTTACGTTGGATTATTCAAATGGGAACCTTCAATCAATAAACGAAATTTACTTTGAGGAAGTAGATGATCTTATAATTGATAATTTACTTTCTGGTTCTTCACCATTGTTAAAAGAAGCTAAAACTAATACAGAGGGATCTCAAATAGAATTGATTTTCAATAAAGAAATGAAATCAACTGAAAATAATTTTTTTAAAGTCATAAATAAACAAACTCAAGAGTTTGTCGCTATTAGTTCAATTCAACTAAAAAACGACGATTATACTAGATATATAGTAACACTTGCATCAAACGTTTATTTAGAAAATGAACTTGAAATATCATATTCAGGTACTGAAATGGAAAGCTTAGATAATGGCAAACTAAAAATAATTGAAAATTTTCGAGTACAAAATTTTTCTTCAGGTATTCCTCCCCAATTAATTAAAGGAATAATCATAAAAGAAGGAAGTGCTTTACAATTAGTTTTCTCAAAAAGATTAGAGGATATTAGTGCTCAAAGTACTAATTTTTATGTTAAAATTAATGGCGCAAAGCAGAGTGTTACTAGTGTAAGCAACTTATTTGATGTAGTTACAGTAAATTTGAGGGAAAAAATTAAATATGGAGATGAGATTTTTATAGGAATGGAAAATGGTGAAATCAAATCAATAGATAAAGGAGTTCTTATTTCAATTAATGATTTCCCAATTGAAAATACAATGCTTCCGGGTTCTAATAGTCTATTTACAGCATCACAGTCTTCTACTGCCTTTGGTGGTGACGCTTCTAAAGCGATAGATGGAATTACAAACGGCGCATTTTATTCTGGATCAGTTACTCATACACAAGAAAACACATTAAACCCATGGTGGATGCTTAATTTAAATAGCGTCAATACGGTAAATAAAATCAATATTTGGAATCGTACTGACTGTTGTTCAGAACGTTTAGCTGATTTTTATGTCTTCTTCTCTGAAACTCCTTTTTCATCCTATGATCCAGCAGCCTTACTGGCAAATTCATCTGTCTGGAATTATTTTCATGAAGGTCCTGCTGGTGAGAAAGCATCAATTGATGTAAATAAAGTAGGTCAATATCTTCTTATTCTGATTCCAGGAACAAAAACTCTCGCTTTGGCAGAAGTTGAGGTTATTACATGTACTTCATTGATTCCCTCGATTAAATTTACTTCAACAAAGCTGACAGAAGTAGAAGCTGGAAGCACTATTACTTTAGATTACGAATATACCAGTCCAGTTTCAGATAACTATATTTATTGCGCTATTAATAGATATGGTGATGCAACTTTTAATATTTGGGAAGACGCTCTTGTTAATGGTGAAGTAGTTTCTGCTCCTGGAGGCACAAATAAAACAGGGTCATTTTCATTTACAATTCCCGCGAATGCAACACTAAGCTCAAATTTAACTAGTCCAAAAAATTACAAATTAATTATAGAAATCAAAGAAAAAGTTAATTGGACTAGGCTTGCTGAAGAAAAGGTTAATACCGAAATTAATGTAGTAGCAGCAGGTACTTTAAATCTAGATTCCATATCAAAGGAATTCAGTGAAATTACTTTATATCCAAACCCAGTTTCAGAAACTTTATATATTCAAAATTTGAATCATATAAATGAATTTAATATTAAAATAACTGATTTATTGGGTAAAGTATTGAAAAATATTAATTTTGATAGTAATAGCGAAAAGTCTATAGATATTTCAATCCTAAATTCAGGAATATATATATTATCCATTTCATCAAAAAATTCTCAAAAAAGAATTAAATTTATCAAGAATTAGGTACCTTACATTACTAATTTTCATAATGAAACACCCATGTCTAACTATTGTTAACACAAAAAGTTTGATTTGAATGTTACGAGTCATATTTAAAAAATAATACATGAAATTATTTACGTTCTTTATGTTTTTTGTTTTTGGATTTTGTAAGGCTCAAAAACCAATTTTACCTGATTTTTATGCAGACCCTTCAATACATTATTGGGATAATACATATTGGATATACCCTTCAACTGATGAGAAAGATAGCAAAGATTGGTCTGAGATGAAAAGATGGCATACATTTTCATCAAAAGATTTAATTAACTGGAAAAATGAGGGTGAAATATTTAATCTAGATAAAATATCTTGGGCTAAAAATTCGGCTTTTGCTCCTGATGCAATAAAATGGAAAGGAAAATATTACTTTTTCTTTCCTGCAGAATTTCAAATTGGCGTTGCTGTTTCTAAAAATCCTAATGGTCCTTTTAAAGATTCCTTAGGGAAACCAATTATTGGAAAAGAGGCAGTTGAAGGTGTTTTGTCTTTTGATCCGCATATTTTTATTGATGATGACAAAACACCATATTTATTTTATGGTGGTGGAAATGGTGTAGCCGTAGCAAAACTTAAAAATAATTTAACGGAAATTAACGGAAAAATTCAAAAGTTAGATTTGAAAAACTATCACGAAGGCATTTGGGTACATAAAAAGGATAATCTTTATTATTTTACATACCCAACAATGATTAAAAGAAATGGAGAAGACAAACAAATATTAGTTTACTCAACTGCATCAACAATTTTAGGCCCCTATACTTATAAAGGATCTTTTTTTGATAATGACTCCAGAAATTCTCATCATTCAATTATTAAAATAAAAGAAAAATGGTATTTATTTTATCATATTCAAGGTCCAAGCCCTTATGAAAGAAGAGTTTGTGTAGACTATCTAGAGTATGATAATAATGGAAACATAAAAGAAGTAATAATGACTAAATCAGGAATAAAAGCTATAAAATAGATGAACACTAAGTATTTAATACCAATTCTATTCATTTTCAATCATTTGTTCATTCAATCACAACAATCAACCTATGTTGATGATTTTGGTGTTTTTAGATGGTCAAAAAGCAAAGAAGAAATCCGACTTTTTGGCGTCAATTATACACTGCCTTTTGCACACGGTTTCAGAGCGATTAATTATGTGAATAAAGACCATAAAAATGCTATAGACAAAGATGTGTATCATTTGTCACGTTTGGACGTAAATGCTTTTAGAGTGCACATTTGGGATGCTGAAGTGACTGATAGTTTGGGAAATTTAATCAATTCACCGCAATTGGATTTGCTAGATTATACACTTGCAAAAATGAAAGAACGAGGTTTTAAAACCTTGATTACGCCTTTTAAAGTTGGAGACAATGGTTATCCTGAAAAAAATGTTCCCACTCAAGGATTTTCCAACAAATTAGAAAAATGGCAAACCTATGCTGATGAGAAAATTATTGAAAAACAAATTCGGTATTTCACGCAATTATTGAATCATGTAAATCCTTACACTGGAATTGCCTATAAAAACGATCCTGATATTATTGCGCTAGAAATCAACAACGAACCAACGCACGATAATGGACCAATTGCCACAAAATATATCAACAGAATGGTTGAGGTGATTCGTAAAGTTGGTTTTAAAAATCCGATTTTTTATAATATTTCTGAAGTATCTAAATTTGTAGATAATTATTTAGATGCAACTATTCAAGGGTGTACTTTTCAATGGTATCCAACTGGTTTGGTTCGAAATAGATTGTTAGAAATGAATAACTTACCCAATGTTGATGCATATCAAATTCCGTTCAAAGACAAAAAAAAGTTTCAAAACAAAGCCAGAATTATTTACGAATTTGATCCAGGAGATACCAATCAAGCTACCTTATTTCCTGCAATGGCAAGAAGTTTTCGCGAAGCAAAATTTCAATTTGCAGCACAATTTGCCTACGATCCAATTGATTTAGCATTTGCAAATACTGAATATCAAACGCATTATTTCAACCTTGCTTACACGCCTTCAAAAGCAATTTCATTTAAAATTGCTGCTGCTGTTTTTCGTGAAACACCTAATGGAAAAAGTTTTGGACGGTATCCAAACAATAACACTTTTGGGAATACAACACTAAATCCTGATAAAAATCTGGCAATTTACAATTCAGAAACTGCTTTTTTTTACACAAATTCAACTGAGGTAATTCCAAAAAACATCAAAAATTTAAAAAATATTGCAGGAATTGGTGCTTCAAATTTGGTAACTTATTCAGGAACTGGTGCTTATTTTTTAGATAAAATTGAAAACGGAATTTGGCGTTTAGAAATCCTTCCTGATGTTGTTTGGGTCAATGATCCTTTTGCAAAAGCTAGCTTGAAAAAAACGGTGGCTGTGTTGCAAAACAATCAAAATGATATTGAAATTTCGCTTTCAGATTTGGGTGCAACTTTTTACATTTCTGGTATCAATACTGACAATACTTTTTCTGAAAAAACCACCAATCAAAAATTCAAAATTTCTCCTGGAACCTATTTGCTTCATGCTAAAAATGATATTTCATCCATCAACAAAAATCAAAAATTAGGAACCATTTCCTTAAACGAATTTGCAACAACTCAACAAGAAATTAACCAAACTTATGTGGTTCATTCTCCAAAAAATACTATTGAAAAAAATACGGATTTATGGATTGAAGCTGCTGTAGTTTCGCCATCAAAAATTGAAAAAGTAGAAGTTGTGTGGCCTTCTGGATATCAAAAAACCACCAATTATTTGATGGAAAAAATCGATAATTTCCATTATAAAGTGATGATTCCAAAAAACAACCTTTATGGAAATGAATTTACATATCATATTGTTGTTTATACTGAAAATGATTCCACAATTTTTCCTGACAATTCAAAAGGAAACCCAATTGATTGGGATTTTGTTCCAGAAAAAAAATACACTACAAAAATTGTACAATCGGAACCAATCATTGTTTTGTTTGATGCAAGTAACGAATCTGAACATAGTTTTTTATGGCCAGCTCAAAGAGGCTATCGTTTTGAAACTAGTGCCCATAAAATTTCGTCTGAAAATACCTTGAATGTAAGTGTCAACAATTTAAAAGGAGAAATTGCAGATTTTACCTTTAAAATGCTGGTTGAAAAAAGTCTCAAAAATGATTCAAAACATTTGAATTCGGTAAATTCAATACAAATCGAAGCTGCTTCTGGAACTTCAAAAAAACAAAAAGTACAAATCGCCATTCAGCAAAAAAACGGGTTGGTTTTTGGAAAAATCATTGAATTAACTCCAGAAATGACTTCAATATCAATTCCATTTTCTGATTTAAAGATAGTTCCAATGGTTTTATTGCCAAGACCTTATCCTGGATTTCAATCGTATTGGTTTTCATCTTTAGCGCCACAACAATTTGATAAAACGCTCATTGAAGCGCTTCAAATTAGTATTGGTCCAGGCATAAATAAGGAAAATCTGAGTGAATATCAAGGAATGATGATTCGCAAAATACTTTTAAAATAGATGAAATTTATACGTTTTTTGATGTTTCTCATGTGCTTTTTCGCGATAAAAAGTAATGCTAAAAATGATTTTGAAATTAAAAAAGACAGCTTCCCATTCATTGAAAAAGTGTTTTTAGAGTATCAAAAAAATAGCAATGGTTTTGCCATTGCTTATGGAAATTTATCAAAAAAAGAAATCGCACTCACTTTTGATGATGGTCCAACTGAAGTTTCAGAAAAAATCATCAAAATTTTGAATACATACAATGCAAAAGGAACTTTTTTTTGGGTTGGAGAACGCATAAAAAACAATGAAAAAATCATTCAATTTGCCAAAGAAAATGGACATTTAATTGCAAATCACAGTTGGAATCATGAAAATGGTTTTTCATTTTCTAAAGAATTATTGTGGGAATCTCAAGTAGCAAAAACACTCAATGAATTTTCTAAATATGCAATAACGGATGTTCAATATTACAGACCTCCTTTTGGAGCAATTACTCAAAAACAAATTGATTTTTTAGCTACAAAAAAAATCAAAACTGTGTTATGGTCAATTACAACTATGGATTGGGATCCAAAAGAAAATGCGGATGATTTAATGTTTCAAAAATTCAAAAAAAATATGCATTCAGGAGCAATTGTACTTTTTCATGATTTTGATTATGGAAATCTGGATTCGAAATTAAAAGATTTAGAAAAAATACTCATTTATGGCATGCGTAAAGGGTATAAATTTGTTAGCTTAGTTGACTTCTAATAATGTTGTTTTTAATTTAATTATAAATGCTTACTATTATAAAATGAAAACTCAAATAAGTATGAAGAAATTTAAATTTTTATTTTATTTCCTTTCCTTAACTTCTCTTTCTATTAATTCTCAAATACATCATACTAAGATTGAAGTAGTAGCTCATAGAGGTGATTGGAGAAATGCCCCTGAAAACTCATTAAACTCAATAGTGAGTGCCATAGAAATGGGCGCTGATGTTGTAGAAGTAGATGTTAGGGTGACAAAGGATAAAAAACTTGTTTTAATGCATGATGAGCTATTGGATAGAACTACAAATGGAAAAGGAAAAATAGAAGAATTTACACTACAAGAACTTAAAAAATTAAACCTAAAAGATGGGGCAGGTAGCTGGACTGATTATAAAATACCTACACTTAAAGAAGCTTTACTTGTTGCAAAAAATAAAATTCAACTAAATATAGATTTAAAGGATAATTCTCAACTTATTGTGATACTTCAATTAGTTGATGATTTAAACATGTTTAATGAAGTTATTTTTAAGTTAAAGGGTAATTTAAAAGAAGCACAAACACTCTATGGTCCATATCTAAATAAAATAAAATTCATGCCAATTATTGTAATTAGCGAAAATAATTCTGAAAAAATACTTAATGAATATTTAGAGGCAACTATTGGAATTGAAGCTTTTGAATTACTCTTAGAAAAAGAGTCAGATAAATTCAACTTTTTTAAGGAAAAAATTAAAGAAAAAAAGAAAAAAATATGGATAAATTCATTGTGGGCATCTATGTGTGCAGGGTTTAATGATGAAAAAGCATTTTATGATATCAACACATATCAATGGTATATTCAAAATAATATAGATTATATACAAACGGATAGACCAGCTTTGTTGCTTGATTTTTTAAGAAAAAATGGAAAACATTAATGATAAAAAAGTTAACCTAATGTTTTTCTTTAATATACATTTTCTTTCATGTTCAAATAACTAAGTTTTTAGATATAGTACTTTTAAAAAGAAAAAATAATTAAATTTAAGATTAAACTTTATTTTGTTACTCGTTGCTTATCTTGAATTCTCTCCAGAAGATTCAACTAATTCTGAAAAAAAACAATTAAAACAACTATTAAAATTGTAGAAATTGAAGTAAATAATTCAAAAAAATCGGTTTTAGTCTTGATGAATTACAATATGGAATCAAAATAAGTTATGAATTTTAATTTAGGATTTAACTAACTGTAAATTTTAATAATTAAATTGAAATTTCTAAGAATCTTTCTCTGCTCAATCAAGAAAAGTCAATCAATAAAAAAATCGCAACATATTATTATTGCGATTTTTTTGAGGTGTCGAGCGGATTCGAACCGCTGTAGATGGTGTTGCAGACCATTGCCTAGCCACTCGGCCACGACACCTTATTGAATTTAAGGAGTGCAAATTTACGCAAATTTACAAATCCTACAATACTTTTTTATGGGTATCGTTTTTTTGTCAAAATAATTGCCACTTCTTCCACATTTCCTCCAATTGGCGGATTTATTTTTGAAACTCCGACAGTCGCTTTTTTAATCATCGGAATTTCTTTAAAAAAACGGTTCAAAATTCGGTTGGCCACTTCTTCCAATAATTTTGAACGAATCGCCATTTCCTCTTTTACGATTGTATTCAAATGCACGTAATCAACAGTATCTGATAAATCATCCGTTTTTGCTGATTTTTTTAAATCGGCTTTTACAGAAACATCTACGCGATATACTGAACCAATTTTTGCTTCTTCATCCAAACAACCATGAAAAGCATAGAGTTTAATGTTGTTAACTTTGATAATTCCCATAAATAGTTAGTTTGATGCGCCCAATTTTTCCCACATTTTATCCGAATTCAATCGGAAAGAACCCAAATGTTCAAAATTACATTGTTCTGGTTCAATGATGGATAAAAATGTTTCCTGATTTTTTCCTTGATATAAATGATAGATTTCACCAATATTGGGTTCGAAATTGAACTTTGAGTTGTATACCAAATCGTTGTCATGGAATTTTTCCATCAACTTTTCGTATTGCTTTTTTACTTCCTCAAACTCTGATTTTATTTTTTTATTGACTCTAATCACGCCATCATTTCTCCAAGTTGCTGTGTTTAAAGGTTTGATTGCTGGCGCACTTGCAGAAGTTCCATAGGGTTTTAATGACGCATCATATTGTTGCGTTTCTTCATTAAATACCACCAAATCTGGTTTTTTTGTTTCGTTTGTCATACAAGTGCAAATTTACTACAAAAACAACTTTGCGAATTGGTTTGTGAAAAATTTAACGCTGAAAATTCAATCAATTTTTTCCTTTAATAAGGTCAATATTATTGCAGATGGCCTTTATTTGGGTTTTATAAAATTCGGCTATCTATTTAGAAATTTGTTCCAAACCTATTATGGCTGTCAAGTATTTTATGTAATTTTACGCCCTAATTTTTGCATACAAAAGATGTCTGAAGAGAAAAAATCGCTCAATTTTTTAGAGCAAATTATTGAAGAAGATTTAGCAAACGGAATGCCGAAAGAAAACTTGCGTTTTCGTTTTCCACCAGAACCAAATGGGTATTTACATATTGGTCATACTAAGGCAATTGGCATAAGTTTTGGCTTGGGATTGAAATACAATGCGCCTGTAAACTTGCGTTTTGATGATACAAATCCAGCAAAAGAAGAGCAAGAATATGTGGATGCTATTAAAAATGACATTTCTTGGTTGGGCTATTCTTGGGCAAACGAATTATATTCATCAGATTATTTTCATCAGTTGTATGATTGGGCGGTTTTATTGATTAAAGATGGAAGAGCCTATGTAGATTCTCAATCTTCGGAAGAAATAAGAATTCAAAAAGGAACGCCAATAGAATCAGGCACCAATAGCCCTTTTAGAAATCGTTCTGTTGAAGAAAATTTATCCTTATTTCAAGATATGAAAGACGGAAAATTCAAGGAAGGTGAGCATGTTTTGCGTGCAAAAATTGATATGAGTTCTCCAAATATGTTGCTGCGAGATCCATTAATGTATCGAATTTTACACAAATCGCACCACAGAACAGGAAATCAATGGTGCATTTATCCAATGTATGATTGGGCTCATGGTGAAAGCGATTATGTAGAGCAAATTTCGCATTCTTTGTGTTCGTTAGAATTCAAACCTCACAGAGAATTGTATGATTGGTTTAAGGATAATGTTTATGCATACAGCTCAGAAAAATATCCCTTAACTCCAAAACAACGAGAATTTTCGCGTTTGAACTTGAGTTACACCATTATGAGTAAACGAAAATTACTGAAATTGGTAGAAGAAAATATCGTTTCCGGTTGGGATGATCCTAGAATGCCCACCATTTCAGGTTTGCGCAGACGTGGTTATACACCTGTATCTATCCGAAGTTTTGTGGAAACTGTGGGCGTTTCAAAACGTGAAAATGTGATTGATGTATCGCTTTTAGAATTTAAAATCCGAGAAGATTTAAACAAAACAGCCAATAGAGTGATGGCTGTTTTAGATCCGTTGAAAGTGGTAATTACGAATTATCCTGAAGGAAAAGAAGAGTTTTTACAAGCTGAAAACAATCAAGAAGATGAAACTGCAGGGTTTAGAGAAGTGCCTTTTTCAAGAGAAATTTATATCGAAAAAGAGGATTTTCAAGAAGAAGCCAATAAGAAGTTTTTCCGATTGAAATTGGGGAGCGAAGTTCGATTGAAAAACGCCTATATCATCAAAGCTGAAAGCTGTACAAAAGATGAAAACGGAAATGTGATCGAAGTTCAATGTACTTATGATAGCCTTAGTAAATCAGGCAGTGGCACTGAAGAAAGTTTGCGAAAAGTGAAAGGAACCTTGCATTGGGTTTCTTTAAAACACGCTGTAAAAGCTGAAGTGAGAGCCTATGATCGATTGTTTTTAGATGAAGCTCCTGATGCACACAAAGACAAAGATTTTATGGAATTTTTAAATCCAAATTCATTAGAAATCATTGATGCTTTTGTAGAGCCAAGTTTGCAAACTGCCAAAATTGGTGAGCGTTTTCAGTTTCAACGTTTGGGCTATTTTTGTGTGGATAATGACACTACTGCAAGCAAATTAGTATTCAACAAAACTGTTGGGTTGCGTGATTCTTGGGGAGGGAAATTGTAACAGGTAACTTTTACTTCTTTAAAAAAAACCTAATTTTTTGAAAAAAAGTATATATAAATTAGTTACTTTACTTTACTTTACTTTACTTTGTCATAATACTAACTTTTAAAAACTTTATTATTATGAAAAAATTAATATGTACTATGCTATTCGCTATTGCATTTTCAACAAATGCTAACAACAAAATCGAAATTGTAAATATCATTACTAAAGATGAAATTAATTTTGATATCTCAACTTCTGAAAATGTTTCAAATGAAATTTTTGAAGAAGAACTGATTTTTGGTTGCGGAGATTTAGGAAATGCACATTATGAAGATTTGGTTGCAGGGGGAATGAGTCATAGGGAAGCAAGAAGTAATAGAAGAGCTACTGTAAGAGAATGTAGAGGAAATGGGCCTGATGGATGGTTAAGTATTTTTATTTCTTGGGCAAACTAAAAATTCAATTTGAAAAGTTTACAGTAAACTATTTACAGAAACAAAAAGAGATTGATTTGGTTAAAAATTAATCTCTTTTTATAATTTAATAAAATGAATTTAAAAACATTTCACTTACTTTTAATATTTGTTTTAGTAAGCATTACCTCAAACTCACAATCAAAAAAACAATTTGCTAAAGCTAAAGTTAGCTATACTATAAGTATAAAACCTGACAAAAATCAAGGTGTTTATAAAATTCATGAAAAATATAGTCCAGGATTGACCGAAAGAGTGGAAAAGGTTTCTTCAGAGTTGGAATTTTCATTAGTTTTTAATGATACTATTTCTTTATTTTACTTAGAAAAAAAATTATTTTCAGATGACAGAGCTGCTTTTTCTGCAATATCTCATTCAGGTTATTATGGGAGAATTAATCAACAATCTAAAGCCTTTGTTACAGAGGAATTACAAGAAGATTTTGGTAAATTTTTAGTAATACGTCCCTACCAAAAATGGAAATTAGATGATGAAACTAAAATAATAGGAGACTTTGTCTGTTTCAAAGCAACCACTTTTTTTACAACAACAAATCCTAAAGGAAAAGTTTTTACACACGATTTTACAGCTTGGTACACTCCACAACTACCCTACAAGTTTGGTCCTGTTGGATATGGTAATTTGCCAGGTTTAATTATAGAATTGCAAGGTAAAGATTTCACTTATGGCGTAAAGAAAATAACGTTTTATGATAATTCTAAAATGGATAAAGAAAACGAAATTCCTAAATTGAAGAATTTGAAATCTATTACGGAAGAAGAATTTGAAAAATTGGCTGCTGACGATGAAAAACGCTGGCGAAAACAGGATTAGTAAAACTATTATGATGATTGTTTGCTGATGAATTTTAAAAATGGCTTCTTTTTTTTCTTTATATTATTAAGTTCATTAAATTTTGCTCAAAATAATGCAATAATTATAAAAGGTATAGTTACTGATAGTTTACAACAATCCATTCCAAACGTAACTTTAATAGCCAAGCCTACCCAAGAAAAATATAAAACAACCTATGCCATATCAAATGAAGATGGGATTTATCAACTTCAATTAGAAAAGGGCATTTCTTATACATTTAGCATCTCGCATATAGGATATTATGCAATAACTAAAGAAGTTTTATTGTTAGAAAATAGGTTTGACTACAACATTATTCTAAAAATAAGAAATGAGAGTTTAGACGAAGTTGTAATTAATTATAAATATCAGCCTATCGAAAAAAATAAGGATACTATTACTTATAATTTAGCGGCTTTTACCAATGGAAATGAATTTAAAATGAAAGATGTTCTTGAAAAGTTGCCAGGTATTAAGGTTGAAGACAATATCATTAAAATTCAAGGGAAAACTGTAACAAAATTGTTGGTTGAAGGGAAACTTTTTTTTGATGGGAATACAAAATTAGCTATCGAAAATATACCTGCTGATGCGATGGCTAAAATAGAGGTTATCTCTGACTATAAAGAATCTGAATTGTTAAGAAATCTATCAGATAATGAAGATCTGGCTTTAAATGTCATCTTAAAAGAAGATAAAAAAGATTTTGCTTTTGGTGATATAGAAACTGGTATTGGAGTTGGACTTGAAGAATTTTACAGTTTTCATACTTCATTATTCAAGTATAATCCTGCATCAAATATTAGTTTTATTGGAGATGTCAATAATTTCAATAACAGTAGTATAAGTTTCAGTGATTTAACTAGATTAGTTGGCGGCTCTAGTAATCTATTTAAGAAAAGTAATTTATCTAACAATTTATTGTCTTTAGCATCAAACAATCAAGAACGTTTTAAATCTACTACAAGATTTTCAGCACTTAATTTTCAGAAAGAATTTAATAAAAAATTTACTATTAGTGGATATGCCATCTATTCAAATAATGATATTATTAATAAATCATCATCAATAAGAGAATATTTAGGCAATGTGCCAATTATTGAAACTAGAGATGATCTAGGTGATACAAATGCCAATGCTGCAATGTTCAACATTAAATTTGACTACAATCCCAATGGTGTTCAAAAATGGATGTATACTGTCAATTTTTTAAAAAATATTTCAAATATATCAGCAGAATCTTTATCAAGCTCAGCAAACACTAATGAATTTTTTACTAAAACAAGTGGCAAAAATGAGAGTTTTTCTCATAATTTAGAAGGATATTTTAAAGTGAATGATAAGCATACCATGGGTTTAGCGTTTTATCATAGTATTAGCAATTTAAATTCTATTGATAAGTGGTCTAGTAATGCTATTTTTTTGCAAGAATACTTGCCAATATCACAGTCATCGGTGTATGAAATAAATCAGAAAAATGATATTAACTCTCAAAATTTTTACTTTTTAGTAAAAGATTATTGGTTAGCAAGTAGATATTTTCACTTGTTTTATAATATTGGATTGAATTATAAAGACTCTAAAATTAGAAATGATATCAGTCAGGTTTTTGCAAATAATTTAATGAATGATTTTACTGAAATTAGTAATAATATTCCAATAACTCTCTTTGATTTAAATGCAGGTTTTGGATTAAAATCTAAAGTAGGAAAAATTGAATTCATCTTAGAGGCTAAACCACATTATTATCAATTTAGACGTGCGCATATTGAAAGTACAAATCTATTTATTGAATCTAAATTAGATATTAATTTTAAAATCGAAGATGATATTAATTTAGATTTTGAGTATGACTTTACCAATAGATATTTAAGTGATTTAAGTTACATAGAAAATTTATGGATAACCGGATTTAACTCAGTTTTACAAGGAAATCCTAACCTTACAGATACTCGTTCACATAATTTTAGTCTCTATTTTAGTGACTATAAAAATATGGATGATTATTTTATTGATACTTCAATTGATTACAGCATCAACAATCCAGTAGAAAATAACAGTATTTTACAAAATGGAATAAATAGATTGAATACGCCAGATATACTTAATTTTCCAGAAGAAAATCTAAGTGTAAATTCAGAATTTGGATTAATTTTTCATAAATCTAGCCTAGAATTTGGAATGGATTTAGAATGGCTTAAATTTAATCAAATTATTAACAAAGAACTGAGCTTTCTTAAATCAATTGAATACAGTTTTAGTGGTAAATGGAAACTAAAAATAGGTGATAAAACTCATCTTAATTTAAAATATAAACATAGTAGTTTTAGAGTAAAATCTGAGGAAGATTCAAAATCTACTGAAAACATATTCTCTTTAAATTTTGATTCTAAATTATTGAAGAACTTTACTTTTAAAACCGATTTTTCCACTCATTTTGTGAACAATTTTAGCAATATCAGTCAAAGTTATACTTTACAAAATCTTTATTTAGGCTATGCAAAACCAAATAGCAAACTTTCCTATAGCTTAAACTTTAGAAACATTTTTAATAATGGTGTAATTATTAGGAATTCATTCAATAATAATATACTTTTTTCTAACCAAGTTTTTACCATTCCAAGAGTATTTTTATTTGAGTTAAAGTACAAATTTTGAATTATAAACTCAAAATTTTGAACTAATATTATCTCACAAATCGATATGTAACTTTCAATAAAAAAGTATTTTCTTTTCGATTACTCAATACCTGATTTCTAAGCGAAGTTGACAAACTTGCCTCTGGATTTTCATTCCCAACAACACCTTGCGCCCATACTAAAAAGATTTCAGAACCTGGAATGTATTCCCATCTTGCTACCAAATTCGAACGGAATTGCACGAACGAAAAATCGGGTTTGTTAAATCGGTAATCTTCTGTGTTGTCCAAGTTTTCGTCAATGGAATAATAGTCATTTCCATTGCTGTTTTTTGTAGAAATTTGATTTTGATTGTACAAATTCACACGTTCTGTAAAACGATCTGCAGCAGCAATATTCACATAATTAAATTCGGAATAACGTCCTCTAGAAATAAAAGGTTGCCCATAAAACTGAATAGACATATTTGGATTGATGCTATACGTAAATCGCAATGTCGTTGAAGATTCATCGTTTTTGATGCGTCCCAAAATGTATCTTTTGTTATTTCCAAAATCAACTGTTTGCACATATTGTGCGCGATCTGTAGAGATATTCAATTGATTTTGAAGCGAAATATTCAATGCATCAATAGGTTGATAATTGAATTCTAAAATAAAATTGGAATTGTCAAAAACGGCTTCATCAGTTACAACTTTCGCAAAATTGAATGAATAACTGAATTTTTTACTTCTATCAGAACCAAATGAACCATAAATATATCTGTCATTGGCAATTCTCCATCTGTCACCTCCTCTTAAAAATGCGTTTGAATAAGCTGAAAAACTAGTTCCAAAACCTAGATTGGAAGTGGCATTATTGCTCCAATTGATATTTCCTTCTGATTCTAAACGCACTCTATTTAGATTTCCTTGAAAATCATATTCTGATGATTGGTTGAGACTTACACTGGAATTTCTATAGGTTTTCTTAGGAACTTGCCACAAATATCTCACATTTGCAAACTGAATCATTTCGTCAGTTCTTCTTAAAAAACCAACATCATTCAGTTCTAATTCTGGAGAACGCCAAATAAATCCGCCATTATAACGCCAATTTCCACCACCATTTTTTCCTGCTTCAATTCTTCCTCCAGTTCCTGTTAATGAAGTTCTTGTTGGGTCAACAGAAACGTGAGTTGCATCTGTTCGTTGAAACAAACGCGTGATTGAACGTTGCGTGTTTTCAATAGCTTCAGCACTTCCCAAGACATGACTCATGATGATATTTCCGTCTAAAAAATAGGCTCTATTCTTCCAATTGTGCTGAAAATCAATTCCACCAGTATAAGCGGCTTTATGAAGTTCGTCAAAATTCCCATTCAAATTTCTATTGGTAGCAGTAAAAATTCCGCCGATAAATGAATTTCGTTCGTTAAAATCTTTTTGAACTCGCGTTACAAAATAGTTCGTTAAAGGTTCAACAATTTCTTTTCTTGTGTTGCCATTTACCTGTTTGATGGTTGCATATTCATTCCCTGTTACGCTTTCCAAAACGCCCAAAGACCACCCATTTTGTGTTTTTCCTGAAAATTTTGCAGCACCCAAAATAGTTGAATTTAAAGGAGTTTCAGCAAACTCTCCGTTGTCTAAATTGGCATCTCTGTGCGGGTTTCTTCCAACCCTTCTGCTATAAAATAGATTGTCACTCCCGTTGGCAAATTGATAGTCAAAAATATTTTTGTTCTCAACAAAAAAAGGACGTTGTTCTCTAAAAAATATTTGAAAACCATCCAAAGCAATCGCTCCTGGATCTGCCTCTACTTGACCAAAATCAGGATTAACGGTTAAATCTAAAGTCAAATCATTGGTAATTCCGATTTTGGCATCCAAACCAGCATTGGCTTTGAAATCGCTTCCATCTCTGTATGGGTTATTTCCTTCTTTTGGATAAGAATCGTATTGCAAAACCGTAAAAGGCTGAATTTCTAATTGTTTTTGAGGCGTTAAATCGACCAAACCATGCAATTCTCCTGATTCGCTGATAAATCCTGCTTGGTTATTTGGTATTCTTTGCCACATGGAGCGTTCGTTCAATCTGAAAATATTTCGAATGACATTCAAACCCCAAATTTGCTCTTTTGATTTTCCAAAACGCAATTGACTAAAAGGAATTTTCATCTCGGCTGTCCAACCAAATTCAACCAGTTTTGCATTAGTAAACCAAACAGGATTCCAACTTTCATCCCAACTTTGTCCGTTTTGAGAAGCAATTTCTTCGCCTTTTACGCCAGCTGCAGTTATTGTAAACACAAATGCTGTACGTTTGTCATGATAACTATCGATAATTACGTTGACTCTATCACCAGCAAAACCATCTCTTCTACTTAATCTGCGTTGAATCAAATCTGGCTGTTCATCCAACGCTTTGATGGCAATGTATAAATATTTGGAATCATACATTACTTTAAACAAGGTTTGATATGTTGGTGGTGTTCCTTCGTCAGGTTCTCTTTCCGTAAAATCGGATGACCATTCAACGACATTCCAAGCTTCATCAGTGATATCACCATCAATAATGGGTGCTTTTTGCAGTTTTTTTGTGGTGTAAATTCTCTTTGGAACCATCTCTTTAGTGACTTCTTGTGCTGCAACTTTTATGGAAAAACAAAAGAGTAAGATGAAGAATTTTAAAGCAAATTTCATTTTTAAAACTTGGAATAATGAATAAAATGTAGCAATTAATTTTATTAAAAAATTACGACAAAAGTAACTTTCTATTCTCTTAATGATATGTTAATAATCATTTATGTGCTCAAAGCACTAAAATAAACTAAACGTCTATTTGTCAATCAAATAAAAAGCAGTACATTTGCACTCCTTTTTTAAGGAAAACAATAAATTATTAATTGAACAAAAACTAATAGTGTAATTATGAACACATTAAGTTACAAAACAGTATCAGCAAACAGCGCTACCGTTACAAAGGAGTGGGTTTTGGTTGATGCGGACGGTCAATCGTTGGGTCGTCTAGCTTCTAAAGTAGCAAAGCTAATTAGAGGTAAATACAAACCAAATTATACTCCTCACGTAGATTGTGGAGATAATGTGGTTGTTATCAACGCAGAAAAAATTAACCTTACAGGAAAAAAATGGGGCGACAAAACCTATATCCATCACACTGGATATCCTGGAGGACAAAGATCGTTAACTGCAACAGAAATGTTTGACAAAGATCCAACAAGATTGATTGAAAAAGCAGTAAAAGGAATGTTACCAAAAAACAAATTAGGTGCTGCATTGTTCAGAAACTTGTATACTTATGCAGGAACTGATCACAAACACGCAGGTCAAACTCCTAGAGCTATTAACCTTAACGACTACAAATAATGGAAACTGTACACAAAATAGGTAGAAGAAAAACAGCAGTTGCTCGTATTTATCTTTCTGATGGTGATGGCACAATTACTATCAACAAAAGAGAGTTTAAGAATTATTTTACTACAGCTTCTTTGCAGTATAAAGTGCAACAGCCATTGATGTTGACTGAAAATACAACATCTTACAACATTAAAGTAAGTGTTTTTGGAGGTGGTGTAACTGGTCAAGCAGAAGCAATTCGTTTGGCAATTACAAGAGCTTTAGTAGCAATAAATGTTGAAAACAAAGCGGTTTTAAAACCAGAAGGCTTATTAACACGTGATCCAAGAATGGTAGAGCGTAAGAAATTTGGTCAGAAAAAAGCTCGTAAAAGATTCCAGTTCTCTAAACGTTAAGATATCAGAAAAAAGAAACAAGATACATGACTTTATTATCTCTATTCTTTATTCTTTTTTCACTTTTCTTAAGTATCGTTTTGAGACTGTTATCAAAAAAATTAATAACAGTTTAGTATCTAAATATATAAGACTCGAAAAGACTACTTATATATTGAATTAAAAAAAACAGAAAGTAAACACATTTATAAAAATGGCAAAAGTAAACATTCAAGAATTATTAGATAGTGGTGTGCATTTTGGACACCTTACTAGAAAATGGAACCCAAACATGGCTCCTTATATTTATACAGAAAGAAATGGTGTTCACATCATTGATTTGTATAAAACCGCTGCTAAAATAGAAGAAACTTCAGAAGCTTTGAAAAAAATTGCAAACTCTGGACGTAAAGTTCTTTTCGTAGCAACAAAAAAACAAGCAAAAGACGTTGTTGCTGAAAAAGCAAAAGCTGTTGGCATGCCTTACATCACTGAAAGATGGCCAGGTGGAATGCTTACCAATTTCGTAACAATTAGAAAAGCTGTTAAAAAAATGTCTTCAATTGACAGAATGAAAACAGACGGTTCTTTTAATGCATTATCAAAAAGAGAAAAATTACAAATCAATCGTCAAAGAGAAAAATTAGACAAAAACTTAGGTTCAATTGCTGATATGACTCGTTTGCCAGGTGCAATATTTGTAGTTGATATCAAAAAAGAACACATTGCAGTTGCGGAAGCTCAAAACCTGAACATCCCAATTTTTGCCATGGTTGATACAAACTCTGACCCAAGATTGGTTGATTTTGTAATTCCATCAAATGACGATGCTTCAAAATCTATTGACAAAGTTTTATCTTACATTACTGATGCAATTGCAGAAGGTTTATCTGACAGAAAATCTGATAAAGATAAAGGTAAAGACGAGGATAGTGAAGAAGAGGAAGTGGTAGTTGCAACTAAGAAAGTTGTAGAAATTTCTGACGAAGAAACAATTTAATTTAACCCAAAAAAATAAAATAACATGGAAACAGTAAATGTAAGTGCTGCTGATGTTAAAAATCTTAGAGAAGCTACTGGAGCTGGAATGATGGACTGTAAAAAGGCATTAGTTGAAGCTGGTGGTGACTTTGACAAAGCAATTGACGTTTTACGTAAAAAAGGTCAAAAAATTGCTGCAAACAGAGCAGATAGAGATTCTACTGAAGGCGTAGCAGTAACTAAAATAAACGATGACAAAACGTTAGGTGTTGCAATCGTTTTGGCTTGTGAAACTGACTTTGTTGGAAAAAATGAAAAGTTTGTTGCATTGGCTGAAGAGTTTGCTGCAATTGCTATCAATCATGACTCTAAAGAATCTTTCTTAACGGCTGATTTTGGCGGTATGACAGTTGCTGATAAACTAATCGAACAAACTGGCGTTATTGGTGAAAAATTAGACATCACTGCTTTCGAAATTGTAAGTGCTCCTTATGTTGGTGCTTATACTCACATTGGAAAAATTGCTGCTTTGGTTGGATTGTCTGCACCAGTTAAAAATGCAGATATTTTGTCAAAAGATGTAGCTATGCAAGTAGCTTCTATGGGTGCAAAAACATTGTCTTACAAAGATTTTGATCCTGCATTTGTGGCTGCTGAAACTGAAGCAAGAATTGCTGTTATCGAGAAAGACAACATTGAGTTGGCAAGATTGGGCAAAACATTGAAAAATGTCCCTAAATATATTTCTAGAGCTCAATTGACAGATGAAATTTTAGCTCAAGCTGAAGCTGATGCAAAAGCTGAATTGACTGCTGAAGGAAAACCAGAAAAAATCTGGGATAAAATTTTACCAGGAAAGTTAGAACGTTTTATCTCTGACAACACAACGTTAGATTTAGAATTGTGTTTGTTAGACCAAGCTTTTATCAAAGATGACAAAAAAAATGTAGCTTCATACGTTAAAACGTATGGAGATGTTGAAGTAACTGGTTTTAAAAGAGTTACTTTAGGATAAAAACATACACGTTTTAAGTAATAGAAACCTCGCTCAAATAGCGAGGTTTTTTATTGATACTTTTTTAAATAGTCTAAAAAACGGGTTCTATCAATTTCTCTTGCGCCCAAACTTGCCAAATGTTTGTTGTAAACTTGACAATCAATTAAGTTATATTGTTTTTTGGTAGCTAAATATATAAATGCCAATTTTGAAGCATTCGAAACCGTGCTAAACATACTTTCACCACAGAAAATTTTGTTCATTTCAACACCATACAAGCCCCCAACTAATTGATTATCTTGCCAAACTTCAATTGATTTTGCGACCCCTTTTTTATAAAGATTGATGTAAGCTTCTTTCATATCGTCAGTAATCCATGTGCCTAAATCGTCTTTTCTGCGAATCATTTTGCATTGATAAATTACTTCTTCAAAAGCGTTGTTTTCAGTGATTTGAAATTCATTTTTTTGAACTATTTTTTTCATTGATTTCGAAATCTTTAATTCATCAGGAAATAAAACCATTCTTTTTTTAGGACAAAACCACACAATAGGATCGCCTTCAGAAAACCACGGAAAAATACCATTTTGATATGCAAAAATTAAACGTTTTACTGTCAAATCTCCACCCAAAGCAATAATGCCCTCTCTAGAAGTGTTTTCATACGGAGGAAATGCAATTTTTTCAGTTAACCATATCATTTCTCAAAGGTACAAATTATGAAAATTGAAAAAATAAGGAAGTTATAAATTTTAAAAAAGCGTTAATCTTTCAAATGATTGTGATTAGCAAAAAGATTGTGAGTACTTTTGTGTTCCTTTTTAAAATTTTTTTAAACCATCTATGAAATATCTAAAAAAGAAAAAAACAAATTCACATCGTGCAAAGTTAATGCATCATTACTTTCATAGAACTGGATTTTATTTGTTTGTTTGGACGAGTTTAAAAAAAGCATTTTTACCAATTCTTGGGGTTGTTTTACTAGTTTTTTTGGTTAATAAATATGTTTTCAATATCAATGAAGCTTTGCAAAACATGACCGAAACTTTTTCGAGAATTGGAATTTTAATCACTTTTTTTATTTCAGAAACTTTGTTAGGATTGATTCCTCCAGAATTATTTATTGCTTGGACGAAAAAAACAGCTACTCCAATTTTCAATCTAATTATATTAGCAACACTTTCATATATTGGAGGACTAGTCTCTTATTTTTTAGGAAAATTAACCTTAAAAATTGACTCTTTAAGAGATTATTTAGAAGTAAAAATGGAAAAAAACCTAAAAAATTCTCGCAAATGGGGAGGCATTTTAATTTTGGTTGGTGCATTGCTACCATTGCCTTTTTCAATTGCTTGTATGACTGCAGGAATGATTAAATATCCTTTTAAAAATGTAGCTTTTTATGGATTATTTCGATTTGTGCGTTTTGCGATTTATGCTTGGGCAATTTTTCAAGTTGTTCACTAAAAAATTGTATTTTTGACACTATGGGATTATCAAACAACGACATTTTTAAAAAACTAAGAGTTGCTCATAAATTGCGTGATTCTGATATTATAGACATTTGTGCTTTGGTCGATTTTAAAGTGACAAAGGGAGAAATTGGTGCAATTTTCAGGAATGAAGACCATCCAAAATATGTGGAATGTGGAGACCAATTTTTAAGAAATTTCCTCAATGGATTGATTATTCATTTGAGAGGTCCAATGCCTAAAAAGGAAGAATAAATAAGATTTTTAGTTTGTTAGTGCGCTTCGTTTTTAGATTAAATAAAAAAAAGAGAAATCAATATTGATTTCTCTTTTTTTTATCTACTTGTGTAATTATCTAAAATCTAACTTTTCTAATTAAAAAGGCAAATCGTCATCTTGATCTTCTTGTGAAAAACTAGTTGCTTGCTGAAATTGATCAACAGGGGGTAAATTTTGTGTATTTGGTGCAGCTTGCGATAAACTTTCTATTCTCCAACCTGTGATTGAATTGAAATATTTTGCTTCTCCTTGAGGATTAATCCATTCTCTACCACGTAAATTGATTGAAACTTTAACGTCTTGTCCAACTTTATAGTTGTTCAATAAATCAGCTTTATCTTGAAGAAATTCAATCATAATCATTTGTGGATATTGCTCATCAGTGGTTACCACTAATTCTCTTTTTCTAAAACCACTAGGTCCAAAAGTTTGAACATCGCCAATTAATTTTACTTTACCTATAACTTCCATGTCATTTTTAGTTTAATAAAAGTACGTTCCAAGCACTTTCAATATCGTTATTTTTTAAAAACTCTTTCGCAAAAATATGTTTTTTTTTGGTTTCTAGCCCAATAAATTCAAGGTGTTCTCTCCCAAAGTTATCAACAGTTTCTTTTGAGGGCATTTGAGAAACATTTCCTAACATTCCTAAGTCATTTCCTGTTAAAATGTTACTATTTCTTATTTCATTTGGAATTGAATCAAAACCAATTCCAAGGGTTGCAATTGGTTTTGGAATTTCAAAAAAACCATCTCTTGCACGTGAATAAAAATTGCCTCCTGCCCTTGCAACCAAATCAATTTTATGATGATCAATTTCGCCATTTTCATCCAAAACAGCTTCAGAAATATGCATTTTTACTACTTCGCAAATAATCAAATTTCCTGCTCCACCCTCGTCACCAGTAAAAATAACATCTTTCACAATACATTCAAATTGCACAGGAGATTCCGCCACTCTGAATGGTTTTATTTCTTCAGATGCTAACATTGTAAAACCTGCTTTGATAAACTCATTGACCCCTTTTGGATATTCTGTGCTGCTCAATGACATTTGTTGCACAATGGCATAATTTACCACATTAATGACTACTTCTTTCACTACCAAAACATTGTCTAATGTATGTTTTGTGGTATTTCCTCTAACCCTTCTTGCAGGCGAAAAAATCAATGTTGGAGGATTTGAGCCAAAAACATTGAAAAAACTAAAAGGAGACAAATTAGGATTTCCATCTTCATCAATCGAACTTGCAAACGCAATTGGTCTTGGTGCAACAGCTCCTAAAAGATACGAATGTAGTTTTTCAGTTGCAATTTCCCTGGGAATAATTGTAAGCATATTTTCATATTTTTATGCCCTAAAGATACTATCAAATCTTGAAATGAGTTATATCAAGAAAACTTTATCTTTGTTTTAATGAATATTTTTAACCAACCACTTTTATTTAAGCGAATTAGTATTGTTGTTTCGTTTGCAATTGTTTCTTTAATTTTATGGAATACGTACATTTTTTTTCAAAAATTCAAACAAGAAGAACGCACCAAAATGGAGATTTTGGCAGAGGCTCAAAAAGAATTATCTAAAGCTGACCTTAATTCAAATATTGCGTTACCAGACAAAATTATCACGACCAATAATAGCATTCCAATGATTTTGGTAGATGAAAATGACGAAATTATTTATGCAAATAATTTAGATTCCATAAAATCTTTAAATCCTGAGTATTTGCAAAAACAATTGGCAATGATGAAAAAAGATAACAAGCCAATTGTAATTAGTTATGATGGAAAAAACAAGCAATTTATCTATTATAGTGATTCTGATTTATTGAAAAAACTCACGTATTATCCTTTAGCTTTAATTTTAATTTTGGTCTTGTTTTTATCAGTAATTTATCTTTTCTATAGTTCAAATAAAGCAGCTGAAACCAACAAATTATGGACGGGAATGGCAAAAGAAACAGCTCATCAAATTGGCACACCACTATCTTCTTTATTGGGTTGGATTGCGATCTTGAAAGCCGAAAAAGTAGATAAAACCTACATTTATGAAATAGAAAAAGACGTGCACAGATTGAATGCAATTGCAAATCGCTTTTCGAAAATTGGGTCAGTTCCTGAACTCAAAAAAAGAGATGTTGTGTTGGTTACCAAACAAGCTTTTGACTATTTAAAATCAAGAAGTTCTGAGCAAATTACCTTTTATTATTCAACCAATGAAAATGAAATTAAAACACTGTTAAATCAAGAACTTTTTGGCTGGGTCATTGAAAATTTGATTAAAAATGCCATTGACGCCATGTTAGGAAAAGGCGAAATTCAACTCAATATTGAATCTTCAGAAAAAAAGGTAAGAATTTTAGTGTCAGATACAGGAAAAGGAATGCCAAAAAAATTATTCAAACAGATATTTAAACCTGGATTTACGACAAAAAAAAGAGGTTGGGGCTTGGGATTATCGCTTTCAAAAAGAATTGTGGAAGATTATCACAAAGGCAAAATATTTGTGCAAAAATCAGAAATTGGAAAAGGAACTACTTTCGAAATTATATTAGACAAAATTTCCTGATATTCGTTTCGCCAACTTTTCAAATTCTTCTTTAGACAAGGCTATTTTTCGTTGAAATTGCATATCAGCCATTTCATTTATCGGAATTAAATGCACATGCACATGAGGCACCTCAAGACCAATTACGGTCATTCCTATTCTTTTACATGGAACTGTTTTTTCTAAGGCTTTTGCCACTTGGTAGGAGAAATCCATCAAAGAATTGTATTCCTCTTTTGACAAATCAAACAACTTATTTTCTTCTTTTTTAGGAACCACCAAAGTATGACCTTTTGCGTTTGGATTGATGTCTAAAAACGCAATAAATTCAGCATTTTCAGCAATTTTATAAGAAGGGATTTCGCCATTGATGATTTTTGTAAATATGCTCATTGTTGGGTTTTAGTTGTTAATTGGTGACTTTTAATTATAACTCAAAACTAAAAACTCACTACTGAAAATTAATAAAATTTATCTTGAAATTTCTAAAATTTCAAATTTCATAATACCATTAGGCACTTTAATTTCTGCAATATCACCCACTTCTTTACCTAACAAACCTTTTCCTATTGGCGAACTTACAGAGAGTTTTCCATTGCGAACATCCGTTTCTGAATCAGCAACTAATGTATAAACAAACTCCATTTTGTTAGCCACATTTTTGATTTTTACTTTAGAGTGTATTAATATTTTTGAAGTATCTAATTGACTTTCGTCTAAAATTCTAGCATTCGAAATGACGTTTTTTAATTTTGCAATTTTGGTTTCTAAATGAGATTGCTCTTCTTTAGCAGCATGATATTCTGCATTTTCACTCAAATCTCCCTTGTCTCTCGCTTCTGCAATTTCTTGAGTAACTCTTGGGCGCTCAACTTGCTCTAGATGCAACAACTCATCTTTCAATTTCTTCATTCCCTCTTGCGAATAATACGATATATTGCTCATAGTTTCTTAAATTTAAAAATCTCATTGCCTTAATAGGAATGAGATTATAACACAAATGTACAAAATATTTGTAACTTGCCATCGTTTTATATAAACAGTCTTTAAATAATGATTAGAAAAATGTTTTTTTTTTCAATTTTTAGTTCATTTGTGAATTGTTCTGACAACACGAATTTGCAAAATTGCACTCGAACGCTTCCATTGAGTATGGTGAGTGATTTGAATAATCCTGAGCTAATTAATGTGCAAACTCCAGGTGGATTTGCATTATTAAATGGTGGAAATAAAGGGATTGTTTTATTCAATAAAAATGGAACTGAATTTGTTGCTTTTGATAGATTATGCCCCGCAAATGATTGCAATTTACCCATGACTTTTGAAAATAGAATGCTAAAATGTACTTGTGATAAAAGTGCTTATAGCGTAGACTTTGGAGGTGCTCCTCAAACGAATGGATTTGAGTGCCCAGCCATTGAATATAATGTAATAAAAAACGGCTCATCCATTCGAATCAGTAATTTTTAACGGTTTCTAAAGCCTAAGATGTTTATTTTTGCTAAAATTCAAAACTCTAAAAATTGAAAAATTACTTTTCATCCAACTTTACTTTAGGCGTTCTTGGTGGAGGTCAATTAGGTAGAATGTTGCTTTCTGAAACTCAAAAATTTGACATTTTTACTGCCATTTTAGACAATGACAAAAACGCTCCTTGCTCACAAATTTGCAATCGTTTTGAAGTCGGAAATTTGTTGGATTATGAGTCAGTTTACAACTTTGGAAAAACAGTTGATTTATTAACCATCGAAATTGAAAATGTAAATATTGATGCTTTAGAACAACTTGAAAAAGAAGGATTGCCTATTTTTCCAAAACCTCAAAATCTGAGAATCATCCAAAGTAAAGCACGTCAAAAACATTTTTATGTTGATCATCAAATTCCAACGGCACCTTTTTCTCATTTTGCATATATTGAGGAATTGAAACATGCTGCAGAGCACTCCGCACTTGAGTTTCCGTTTGTATGGAAAGCTGCTCGTTTTGGCTATGATGGAAATGGTGTAAAAATCGTTAGAAATTTTTCTGATTTAGAATATATACCCAATGTAGAATGCATCACAGAAAAGTTGATTCCTTTTAAAAATGAATTGGCTGTGATTGTTGCCAGAAATTTGGATGGAGATATCAAAACATATCCAGTTGTAGAAATGGAGTTTCATCCCGAAGCAAATCAAGTAGAATATGTGATTTGTCCTGCAAGAATTGACGAAAAAGTAGCACAAAAAGCACAAGAAATCGCTTTGAAAGTGGTTGAAAATTTAGATTTTATTGGATTATTAGCCGTTGAAATGTTTCAAACAATCGATGATGAAATTTTAGTAAATGAAGTAGCGCCAAGACCACACAATTCAGGACATTATTCTATTGAAGCGAGTTATACCAATCAATTTGAACAGCATTTGAGAGCTATTTTAAATCTTCCTTTAGGAAATACTGAAAGTAAAGTAGCAGGAATTATGGTAAATTTGGTTGGCGAAGAAGGATTTTCGGGACAAGTTTTTTATGAAAATATTGAAGAAGTATTGCAAATTGATGGAGTAACACCTCATATTTATGGAAAAAAAGAAACACGCCCTTATCGTAAAATGGGTCATGTAACTATTGTCAACAAAGACATTGATAAAGCAAGAGAAATTGCACAAAAGGTGAAAGAAACGATAAGAGTGATTGCAAAATGAATAAATTAATTTCCTTTAAATCTGCCCAAGAGGACAATAAATTTGAAGTTGTATTAGATGAAGGAAAGCAAACTTTTTGGGCAACAGAACAACAAATTGCTTCTCTATTTAAAAGGGATAGAACTGTAATTTCAAAGCATTTAAAAAATATTTTTAAAGAGCAAGAACTCATTCAAGATTCAGTATGTGCAAAATTTGCACATACTGCAAATGATGGAAAAACATATGAAGTAAGTCATTATAATTTAGATGTAATTATTTCTGTTGGATACAGAGTAAAGTCAAAAATTGCAACAGAATTCAGAATTTGGGCAACAAATATCATAAAAGAACATCTTACAAAAGGATACTCTATCAATGAAAAACGATTAGAACAACTCCAAAAAACAATTCAACTTATTCAAAGAACATCAAAACTCACAGAAAATACTGAGGGTTTACTTGACATTTTAGCTGATTATTCTGCTGCTCTTGATATTTTAGATAAATTTGACCATCAATCATTGTCAAAAAACAATGTAAATAACCTTGTTTCTTATAAAATTGAATATGAAGAAGCAAAAAGTGCCATTGAAAAATTAAAAGTCAAATTTGGAGGTTCTGATTTATTTGGAAACGAAAAAGACCAATCATTCAAAAGTTCAATAGCAACTATTGATCAAACTTTTGATGGAAAAGAATTGTATCCAAGTATCGAAGAAAAAGCCGCAAATCTGTTGTACTTTGTGGTGAAAAATCACTCTTTTAGTGATGGAAATAAAAGAATTGCAGCTTGGTTATTTGTTTGGTATTTGGACAAAAACAACTATTTATACAAAAAAGATCAATCTAAAAGAATTGAAAATAATACTTTAGTTGCCTTAACTTTACTGATTGCAGAGAGCAATCCTGCTGAAAAAGAAATGATGATAAACGTAATTATCAACCTAATAAATTAACAAATGATTGGAATAATAATGGGAAGTGATTCTGATCTTCCAGTAATGCAAGAAGCGATTGATATTTTAGAAAGCTTTGATATTCAAATAGAAGTAGATATTGTTTCTGCTCACAGAACTCCTGAAAAACTGTTTGATTACGCAAAAAATGCGCATTTAAGAGGCATCAAAGTAATTATTGCTGGTGCAGGAGGTGCGGCACATTTGCCAGGAATGGTTGCAAGTATGAGTCCTTTGCCTGTAATTGGTGTTCCTGTAAAAAGTAGCAATTCTATTGATGGTTGGGATTCAGTATTGTCTATTTTGCAAATGCCTGGAGGTGTTCCTGTGGCAACTGTAGCTTTGAATGGTGCCAAAAATGCAGGAATTTTAGCAGCTCAAATTATTGGAGCATCTGACAAATGTGTGCTAGATAAAATTATTGCTTACAAAGAAGGATTGAAAATAAAAGTGGAACAAGCTTCAGAAAAAGTCAGAAATTCTAAGTTTTGAGTTCAAAATTCAGAGTTTAAAAAATCTTGAAATTCTATCTTTTACTAATTTTTATATTGATACATTTTTACATTATTTTATTGAAAACCTATGAATCCACTTTTACAAGATTTTACAACAGCTCCTTTTTCAAAAATCGAATCGCAACATTATCAACCAGCGATTGAAAAAGCAATTGAATTGGCAAAAACCGAAATTGATGAAATTGTCTCAAATCATGAAAACCCTACGTTTGAAAACACGACAGTTGCACTCGATTTTGTTGGAGAAAAATTGAATAGAATTACCAGTATTTTTTTCAATTTGAATGCTGCTGAAACCAATGACGAAATTCAAAAAATAGCTCAAAAAGTTTCTCCTTTGTTAAGCGAATTCAGAAATGATATCACTTTAAATGACGAATTATTTGCCAGAGTTAAAAAGGTTTTTGAATCAAAAGATAGCTTGCAATTATCACCTGAGCAAACCATGTTGTTGGAAAAACAATACAAAGGATTTGCAAGAAATGGCGCCAATTTATCCGAAGAAAACAAAACCAAATTACGAAAAATAGACGCTGAATTATCAAAGCTTTCTTTGCAATTTGGCGAGAATGTTTTGGCAGAAACCAATGCTTTTGAACTGCATATTTTAGATGAAAAAGAATTGACTGGTTTGCCAGAATCAGCCAAAGAAGCTGCACAAGAAATCGCAAAAGAAAAAGGCAAAGAAGGTTTCGTTTTTACCCTAGATTTTCCAAGTTATATTCCCTTTGTAACCTATGCAGAAAACAGAGAATTGCGCAAAAAAATGGCAATTGCTGCTGGCAAAAAAGGATTTCAAAACAATGAATTCAACAATGAAAATATAGTTTTAAACATTGTGAAATTGCGACATGAACGTGCCAATTTATTGGGATATCAAAGTCATGCGCATTTTGTGTTGGAAGAACGAATGGCAGAAACTCCCGAAAAAGTAATTGAATTTTCGAACGAATTACTACAAAAAGCGAAACCTGCTGCAGAAAGAGAATTCAAACATCTTGAAAATTATGCTAAAAACTTAGACGGAATTGAACAACTCGAAAAATGGGACGGTGCTTATTATGGGGAGAAATTGAAAAAGGAATTGTTTGAATTGGATCAAGAACAATTGAAACCTTATTTTCAATTGGAAAATGTGATTGAAGGTGTTTTTACAATCGCAAATAAATTGTTTGATTTGAATTTTAAAGAAGTTTTCAATATCGACAAATACCATCAAGAGGTAAAAACCTATGAAGTTTATGATTCGAAAAATAATTTTATTGCGATTTTTTACGCAGATTTTCATCCACGAAAAGGCAAAAGAAATGGCGCATGGATGACTTCCTATAAATCACAATTTATTCAAAATCAAGTAAATGAACGTCCACATGTTTCTATTGTCTGCAATTTTACAAAACCAACTGCCACAAAACCATCCTTATTGACATTCAATGAAGTAACTACGTTGTTTCACGAATTTGGACACGCTTTGCATGGAATGTTAGCCAACACAACCTACACAAGTTTGTCAGGAACTTCTGTTTCTTGGGATTTTGTAGAGTTGCCAAGTCAAGTGTTAGAAAATTGGTGTTATGAAAAAGAAGCATTAGAATTGTTTGCAAAACATTATAAAACTGGCGAAATTATCCCGATGAAATATGTGGAGAAAATCAAAGAATCAGCTAGTTTTCATGAAGGAATGCAAACCTTGCGTCAATTGAGTTTTGGAATTTTAGACATGAAATGGCACAGTGAAAATCCCTCAGAAATAACATCCATAAAAGAATTTGAAAATGAGGCATTTTCTGACACGAAATTGTATCCTGATGTAGCTGAAAACTGCATGAGTACTTCATTCTCACATATTTTTCAAGGTGGATATTCAGCAGGATATTATTCCTATAAATGGGCAGAAGTGTTGGATGCAGATGCATTTGAATACTTTTTAGAAAACGGAATTTTCAACAAAGAAATAGCGACAAAATTCAAGGAAAATGTGCTTTCAAAAGGAGGAACAGAAAAACCAATGAATCTGTATAAACGTTTTCGAGGCAAAGAACCAAAACCTGATGCGTTGTTGAAACGTGCTGGGTTGGTTTAAAAATAAAGTTTTAAGGATTTTATAAAAGTTTAAAAATTAAGTAATTATTTAATTTTCTTTGTTGGATTTTGAAAAGTATTAAAAACGGAATAAATAATTACTTGATTTTTGAGAATCTCATAGATAATTATAAAAGGAAATCTCTTTAAAGGCAATTCTCTAAAAACAGGTTTTCTTTTTATTTCAAACAATACTTTTTGATTTTCTAAAGTTTTGAAATATCCCTCTAAATAGTTAAAAAATTCTTCACCTAATTCAAATTGCTTAGATTCATAATAAGAAATAGCATCCTCAATTTCATTATAAACAGAGGGTTCAAAAACGATTTTAAAACCCATATTTGTCTTTAATTCCAACTTTTATTTCATCCCAAGACATCCCTTTTGATTCTCCTGAAAGGTATTTTTGACGACGTTCTTCAATGATCTGATACTGTTCTTCAGAAACTTTAGAATAATTTTCGCTAGTAGTTAAAGCATCAAAAACACCATCTAAAATAGCAAGTTTTGAATCATCATTCAAAATCTGAATAAACTGTTCTTTTAGTTTGTTTTTTAAGGTCAATGATTCCATTTTTAAAGAAATTTTACTTTCAAATATACACAAATTGATTTGATAAATTTTAATTTTAATAAACCCTAAAAATTATTAAAGTCAACCTTTCTTCCCTTCAATCCATTTACTCAAATACTTAGTTGCCTGTAAACGATGTTGTTGCAATAAACTTCCTATAAAATTTTGACTTCTATGGTTTTCTAAATCTTGCTGAATTTCCAAAATATTATTGATAAAAGGTTGTTCCAATTTCGTTTTGTCATACAAGGTATTGATGATTTCTATGCCATTTTCTTGAGCGGTTTTCCATACAATTTGGTTCGTATAAAATTCAACAGCTTTGCTGGCAAATTCTTCAAAATCATCCGAGATAAAACCATTCCAAGGTAAATTTTGCTGCATTCCTTCAGCGCCAATTTGTGTACTAATAGAAGGCGTTCCACACAACATGGCTTCTGTCAATTTTCCTTTGATTCCTGCTCCAAAACGCAAAGGCGCCAAAACGATTTTTGCATTTGTCACAATTTCTTCTGCATTTTCAGCAAATCCTTTGATGATAAATCCTTCTTTTGGATTGTGTAATTGTGAAATTTGAGTAGTTATGTAAGCTCCATAAATATGCAATTTAGCTTTTGGAAGTTGTTTTCTAATATTTTTCCAAATATGATTTTTGAGTGTTTGAACAGCATCAACATTGGGTTTGTGGAAAAAATTTCCAATAAAGACAAAGTGATTTCTTTCTTCAAAAGACAACCAATTATTGATTTGTGAATCTTCAATCTTGTTCAGTAAAAACGGTAAATAATACAAAATCTTTGGATCAATTTTAAAAACAGTTTTCAATAATTCCATTTCAAAAGTGGAGATGATCAAAGAAACATCACAACGCAAAATCGAACCAATTTCTCGTTTGGTAATATCTTGTTTTTTAAGTTCATCAAACGAAAAAATGCTGTTTTTTTGCAAACAGATTTCACGCGTTTTTCGCAAACAATGCAAGTCTTCTGTGTCTAAAATAGTCATTGCTTTCGGACAGTTTTCTTGAATGCGCCATCCAAATTGTTCTTCTGTCAAAAAGCGATCAAAAATCACTATTTCAGGATTCAATTTTCTGGCAAAATCATCAAAAGAAGCATCATTTAATTGAATCTCAACTTCTTCAATTCCAAGAGTTACCAACGAAAAAATAGGCGCTGATTTTTTGGCAGCACATGCAAAAGTAATGTGAAAATTTTGTTGCAAAAAAACTTCTATTAATTGCATCATTCTACTCCCTGCAGCAGAAGCTTTGGGTGCAACCCAAACAGTTCCAATGATTAAAAGTGGTTTTTTTAACAATTATTCTACACTTATTTGTTGCTTATAATTCGCTTGCACTGTCTCTCCCTAGTGACTAATTACATCAATTTGTTCTTTTAAAAATTTCGCATTTGAATATAACTCTATATTTGAATTTTTATAATTCAAAATTTAAAATTTTCGATGAGTAAATCTAAGCATTTCTAACGTCATTCTTTAAAAAAACTGTATTTTTGTATTCCAAAATAAATTTAGCATGAAGTACGATATCATTGTAATTGGTTCTGGTCCTGGAGGTTATATTGCTGCAGTAAGAGCCTCTCAATTAGGAAAAAAAGTAGCCATTATTGAAAAATATAGTACTCTTGGAGGTACTTGTTTAAACGTTGGGTGTATTCCTTCAAAAGCATTGTTGGATTCTGCGCATCATTATTATGACGCAGTTCATCACTTTGCTGAACATGGAATTACTGTTGAAAAACCAACTTTTGACTTCGGAAAAATGGTTGAAAGAAAAGCAAATGTTGTAGAAACTACCACAGGTGGAATCAAATATTTGATGGAAAAAAATAGCGTGGATGTTTTTGAAGGTTTGGGTTCATTTGAAGATGCAACTCATGTAAAAATTACCAAAAAAGATGGTTCTTCAGAAATGATTGAAGGAACTAATATCATTATTGCAACAGGTTCAAAACCATCAAGTTTACCATTTATAAAGGTTGATAAAGAACGCATCATTACTTCAACGGAAGCGTTAAAATTAAAAGAAGTTCCAAAGCATTTAATAGTAATTGGTGGTGGCGTAATTGGGTTAGAATTGGGTTCTGTGTATGCTCGTTTGGGCGCAGAAGTAACTGTTATTGAATATGCTCCCAAAATCACACCAACTATGGATGGTGATATTTCTAAAGAATTATTGAGAGTATTAAAAAAGCAAGGAATTAATTTCAATGTAAGTCATGGTGTTACTTCTGTAGAAAGAAATGGCAATGAAATTAGTGTAAAAGCAAATGATAAAAAAGGTCAAGAAGTTGTTTTTACGGGTGATTATTGCTTGGTTTCTGTGGGAAGAAAACCATATACTGAAGGTTTAGGATTGGAAAAAGTTGGCGTTAAAGTCAATGAAAAAGGACAAGTAGAAATCAATAATCATTTGCAAACAAATGTGTCAAATATTTATGCCATCGGAGATGTTGTAAAAGGTGCAATGTTGGCACACAAAGCAGAAGAAGAAGGTGTTGTTGTAGCTGAATTTATTGCTGGCGAAAAACCACATATTGACTATAATTTGATTCCAGGAATTGTATATACTTGGCCAGAAGTAGCTGCAGTGGGTAAAACTGAAGAAGAATTAATTGCTGCAAAAATCAATTATAAAGCTGGTAAGTTTTCAATGCGAGCTTTGGGAAGATCAAGAGCGAGTGGTGATATTGACGGATTTGTAAAAGTCTTGGCTGATAAGAAAACAGACGAAATTTTAGGAGTTCACATGGTGGGTGCAAGAGTCGCTGATTTGATTATGGAAGCTGCTGTGGCAATGGAATTTAGAGCTTCTGCTGAAGATTTAGCAAGAATTTGTCATGGACATCCAACCTATGCTGAAGCCGTAAAAGAAGCCGCAAAAGCAGCTTGGGATGGCAAACCTTTAAATGCTTAAGAAAAATTAAATATAATCCAGACCTCACAGGTTTTAAAAAACCTGTGAGGTCTTTTCTATTAAAAAACATTCGAGTACTTTAAAAAAAATGATGCAACGAACTATTTCTAGTTTTTCAATAAAAGATGTTGCCAAATTCAAACAACAATTGTTGATTTGGGCACAGCAATTTGAAACTGCTATTTTTTTGGATTCTAACAACTATCAGCAACAATATTCAAGTTTTGATGTTGCATTGGCTGTAGAAGAATTTACATCTATAAAAACGGATGTTCATAATGCTTTTCAAAAATTGCAAGAATATCAATCCAACATCAAAGATTATATTTTTGGGTATATTTCTTATGATGTAAAAAATGATGTTGAAAAACTTACTTCTGAAAATTTTGATGGATTGGAATTTCCTGACTTGTATTTTTTTCAACCTAAAAAGTTAATTTTCATCAATCAAAATAGTGTTGAATTTCGGTATTTAAAAATGGTGGATGATGAGATTGAAAGCGATTTTATAAAAATCCAACAACCTATTAATCTTGAAATCCAGCAATCTACTATTGATATCAATATAAAATTACGCATTCACAAAGAGGAATATCAAGAAAAAGTAAAAGGATTTTTGCAACACATTCACAGAGGTGATATTTATGAAGCTAATTTTTGTCAAGAATTTTATGCTGAAAATACCACTATAAATCCACTGCAAGTATTCCAGGATTTGGATAGCATTTCTGAACCTCCATTTGCGGTTTTTCTGAAAATGAATCATCAATTCTTGTTGTCTGCTTCCCCTGAAAGATATCTCAGAAAAGAAGGGAATAAAATTATTTCTCAACCCATAAAAGGCACTGCAAAACGTTTGAAAAGTAAATTTGAGGATAAAAAAATCGCTTCAGATTTGGCCAAAGATTCTAAAGAACGCTCTGAAAATGTGATGATTGTAGATTTGGTTAGAAACGATTTGTCAAAATCAGCGATTAAAGGGAGCGTAAAAGTAGAAGAATTGTGCAAAGTATATGCTTTCAAACAAGTGCATCAAATGATATCAACAGTTGTTTGTGAAATCGACAAAAAAACATCGCCAATTCAAGTGCTAAAAGATACTTTTCCTATGGGAAGTATGACAGGCGCACCCAAAGTTGCTGCCATGAACATCATTGAAAAATACGAAGTTTCGAAACGCGGGTTGTATTCAGGAGCAGTTGGTTATTTCACTCCTGAAGGAAATTTTGATTTTAATGTGGTGATTCGAAGTATTTTATACAATCAACAAAAAAAATACGTTTCATTTTCAGTTGGAAGTGCGATTACTGCAAAATCAATCCCTGAAAAAGAATATGAAGAGTGTTTATTGAAAGCAAAAGCAATGAAATATGTATTGTTAAAATCAGATTAACTATCGGTAAATTATAATATCATTTTTGATTTTTTAGTTGATAAAAAATCACTAAATTTCATTCATTTTCTTTTCAAAAAATAAAACATAGTATGAGTCATCAAGAATTTAATTTTACGATATATAACACCAATTTTTTCGGACAATATTGGGAAGCTCATAACACAAAAGCCGTAATTGTTTTGGCTCATGGAATGGGAGAACATTCTTCGAGATTTCAGCATGTAGCTGAAAAATTATTGGAAAATAATTTTTCAGTAGTAGCTTTTGATCATTTTGGTCATGGAAAAACAGCAGGAAAAAGGGGTCATAATCCCAGTTTTGATGCTGTTTTAGAAAGTATTCAAAAAACGATTGAAAAGGCAGAAATTCTGTTTCCTGAAAAACCAATTTTTTTATACGGTCATTCAATGGGAGGCAATTCAGTCATCAACTTCGCATTGAGAAAAAGTCACAATTTGAAAGGTGTGATTGCCACAAGTCCGTTTTTAAAATTGGCTTTTCAACCACCAATAATCAAATTGGCGCTAGGCAAATTGTTACAAAAAATTGCGCCATCAATTACGTTGGGAAATGAACTAAATCCCAATCATTTGTCAAGAGATGAAAAAGAGGTAGAAAAATATAAAAATGATGCTTTGGTTCATAACAAAATCAGTCCCAATTTTTCAATAACATTCATAGAATCAGGAAAATGGGCAATTGAAAATGGCAACAGATTAACTGTGCCAATGTTGATTTTGCATGGAACTGATGATAAAATTATTGATTACAGAGGCAGTGAAGAATTTGCAAAAAATGCTGTGAATGCCACTTTGAAATTGTATAAAGGTGGTTATCACGAGTTGCAAAATGATTTATGTAAAGATGAAATGCTGCAAGATGTGGTTGATTGGTTAGATTCTCAACTTTAAAAAACATACTTTTGATTTGAAATGCTTCAAAAATTTGATCAACATATAACTATGAATTTTCCTTTTTTGAAGGAATCAAAACTGTTGTTGGCAATTTCTGGAGGATTGGATTCTGTGGTTTTAATGCATTTGTGCAATCAACTAAAACTGTCAGTTTCTTTAGCACATTGCAATTTCAAACTCAGAAATGAAGAAAGTGATTTGGATGAGGAATTTGTGATAAAATTATCTCAAATATTGAATAATCAGATTTTTACAATTCATTTTGATACTGAAAATTACGCTCAAGAACATAAAACGTCTATTCAAATTGCCGCAAGAAATTTGCGTTATCAATGGTTTCAAGAATTGGTTTCAACCCATCATTTTGACTATATTTTGACAGCTCATCACGCAGATGACAATTTGGAAACTTTTTTAATCAATTTAACTCGTGGTTCTGGTTTAGAGGGTTTTACTGGAATTCCTGAAAAAAACGGAAATATCATTCGTCCATTATTGCCATTTTCAAGAGCTGAAATCTTGGAATATGCCAAAGAAAATCAATTGAAATGGAGAGAAGATGCCAGTAATGCCTCCACAAAATATGTCAGAAATAAAATCAGGCATCAAATTGTGCCGATTTTGAAAGAAATCAATCCAAATTTGTTAGATTCTTTTTCCAAAACCCTCACACATTTGCAAGAATCTCAACAAATGATTGAAGATACTTTTGAAGAATTTTCAAAAGAAATTATCAAAAAGAATGAAAATAACTTGCAAATTGATATTAAAAAATTACTTTTACGGCCTAACTCGAAATTATACCTTTTTCATTTCTTAAAAAAGTATCACTTTAAAGAATGGAATAACGTGTATGAATTACTTTCGGCTCAATCTGGAAAACAGTTGTTTTCAGAGTCGCATGTTTTATTAAAGGACAGAGACTATTTATTTTTATCCGAACTAAAACAACTTGAAAGTGAAAAATCAAATATTAAAATAATAGAAAATGAGACTTCAATGAGTTCACCAATTCAGTTGAATTTTGAACAAGTTGACTCAGAAATGACCAAAAGTGGTCAAAGCATTTTTGTTGAAAAATCGTTGTTGAAATATCCATTAATCTTAAGAAAATGGGAAAATGGCGACTACTTTTATCCAACAGGAATGCAAGGAAAAAAGAAAGTGAGCAAGTATTTCAAAGATGAAAAATTCTCGCTTTTTGACAAAGAAAATACTTGGTTGCTTTGCACTGCCAAAAACGAAGTGATTTGGATTGTAAATCACAGACAAGATAGGCGTTTTTTAGCATCAAAAGAAACAAAAAATAGTTTAAAAATAACTTACAAAACATGAAGAAATTCATCATTATATTCACCATTTTAAGTGCCTTTTATGCAAAAGGACAAACTTCAGAAAACCCAATTTTACTTACAACAGAAGTACAAAAAATTTCTGAAACCGAGTTTGATATTATTTTTAATGCCCAACTTTTTAAAGGTTGGTATTTGTATTCTCAATACAATCCAGAAGACGCCTCTTTGCCTCTAGAAATTACGTTGCAAGAAGGTGAAACTGGCTATATTTTAGTAGGAAAAGCCAAAGAAGAAAGTCCGTTTAAAAAGTATTCTGATGTGTGGGAAAAAGAAGAAATTGTTTTTAAAGATAAAGCCATCATCACACAAAGAATTCAATTGACTAATAAAGAAATTACGCAAATAAAATTGAATTTTTTTGGACAAGTTTGCGAAACAGCTTGCATTAATGTTGATGAAAATTTTACCATTTCTTTGCAAGGAAAAATGGTAAATGAAACCATTTCTATTGACGAACGAAGCAAAGAATTATCTCAAAAACTCAAATTAGATTTAAAAAATAAGGAACTTTTAACTGAAACTTCAACCACAAATTCCGAAAAATCAACTGGTTTAATAGGCATTTTTGTATTGGGTTTTGTGGGTGGTTTGTTGGCTTTGTTGACGCCTTGCGTTTTTCCAATGATTCCATTAACTGTGTCATTTTTCACGAAACAATCATCCAACAAGAAAAAAGGAACTTGGAATGCGATTTTATACGGATTTTTTATTGTGTTGATTTACATGCTATTAAGTGTTCCTTTTCATTTTTTAGACAACCTAAATCCTGAAATTTTAAACACGATTTCAACCAATATTTGGTTGAATATCTTCTTTTTTGTGATTTTAGTATTTTTTGCGTTTTCATTCTTCGGATTTTACGAAATCACCTTGCCAAGTTCTTGGGGAAATAAAATGGATTCAGCATCTTCTGTTGGTGGATTTTTAGGGATTTTCTTCATGGCATTGACATTGGCAATTGTATCATTTTCATGTACAGGACCCATTTTAGGTTCGTTATTGGCTGGCTCATTAACTTCTGATGGAGGTGCTACTCAATTAACAGCAGGAATGACTGGTTTTGGCTTGGCATTGGCATTGCCTTTTGCATTGTTTGCGTTGTTTCCAAATTGGTTACATTCATTGCCAAAATCTGGTGGATGGTTGAATACCACCAAAGTTATTTTGGGTTTTATTGAGTTGGCTTTTGCGTTCAAATTCTTGTCAAATGCTGATTTAGTAGGTCATTGGGGAATTCTAAAAAGAGAACTGTTTATCGGAATTTGGATGTTGATTTTCATACTTCTAGCTCTGTATGTATTTGCAAAAATTAAATTTCCTCATGATTCTCCCATCAAAAAATTGTCATTTTCGCGCATTTCTTTTGGGGTTTTATTAATCGCTTTTGTGGTGTATTTATCTCCAGGAGTTCTAAAAAATCCGACTTGGAATTTGAGTTTGTTGAGTGGTTTTCCACCTCCACAGTTTTATAGTATTTATAGTCAAGAAAGCAATTGTCCTCTAGGATTGGATTGTTATAAAGATTTTGATGAAGGTTTGGCAGTTGCAAAACTGCAAAACAAACCCATTTTGTTGGATTTTACAGGTTGGGCATGTGTAAATTGTCGAAAAATGGAAGAAAATGTTTGGAGTGATCCCAAAGTATATTCACTCTTAAAAAACAAGTATATTTTGATTTCATTATATGTGGATGATAACGAAAAAGAATTGCCAAAAGAAGCCCAATTTACGTTCTTAAAAGACAATGGAAAAACCAAAGAAATTAAAACTGTGGGTGACAAATGGGCAACTTTTCAAGTAGTGAATTTCAATAATGCTTCACAACCTTTTTATGTTTTGATGAGTCCAAATTTGGAAATTTTACATGTACCTCAACAATACACAGATATTAAAAGTTATCAAAATTGGTTAGAAACTGGGTTGAAGAATTTTCATTAATTACGAATTCTATGATTTGACAGCTTTTTAAAACTTTTCAAACAATAGAAACAAAAAAACAAACTAAAAATCTTACAATTTTTGCTCTAACAACTCTATACGTTTCAACATGTTTTCTAAAATACCCTCAGGAAAATTGTTGATAGTGCCATGGTTTTGACCAATAACTGAACCTTTACTTTTTTTAACTTTATTGATTTGTTGCGGTTGCATTATCAATTCTTCTGGTGAAACTTCAAACAAATTGCTGATGCTTACTAAATGGTTTGCCCATGAATTGCTTTCACCTCGTTCTATCCTTGCATAAGCAGACTACGAAATTTGCAAAGACTCTGCAACTTGTTCTTGGCTCCAACCTTTATTTTTACGTAACTCGAATATTTTTGACCCTATAACTTTATTCATCATTTTTTTTGTTTTTATTTCGATACCAAAGCAACAATTCTTGATTGAATGAGCAAGAATTGGGAATTTAAAAAGCTTTAGGAAACCAAAGCAGCTATTATTTTTGGATGGTAACTCTATCCTGCAAGGTTTAAAAAAACCTTGTAGGTCTTGGTTTTGGGATTTATAAATATGCAATTTGTAACAGGATTTTTTAACACTCAGTTTTCTATAAATACAGTTTCATATTTATATATAAGTTGGTTTTCAATACTTTTTATAACTTTTCAAACCTACAAGGTCTTGAAAACCTTGCAGGAAAAAAACCGAAAATAGGGTAAAAATTGCCGTTTATAGACTAATCACGAAATGATTTATCAATTAATTTAGCCAAAACAAAAGCATATTTAATGAAGAGAAATGCTAATTAAAAGTATTTATTGCTTTTGCATCGAAAAAAAAAATAATTCTTAGCAATAAAGATAAAAAATATTTTTGCAAAAATAGTCGTTACTATGTACGACTTTAATGCCACATGGATTTTTTTAAAATTAATTGAATAAACATCACTATTATGTTACTTATTATACTTATTTTAGTGTTGTTTATTTCTAAAATCTTTTTAATATTACGAAAAATTTAGAAATGAATCAGATGGAAAAGTTGAGTGGTGGAATAAATTGGTGGGGATTATCAGGATTTACATGTGCAATTGCAATCGCTAGTGCTGTAACATTGACAGTTGGAACTTTTGGAGCGGGTGCACTCATAGGAGCAACTGTTGGTACAGTAGGTTGTGCAATGACAACTGCCAAAGCATCATGGCAATAATTTTTTTTAATTTTTAAATCTATTAATTATGAAAACATTAAACTTATTACAACAAGAAAGTATAATCGGAGGTGGTTGGTTTAAAAATACACTTAACTTTGTGTCTGGAGCTTGCCTTGGTCTTGGGGCTGCAGAACTTTTGGCTTTATCTGTGATACCATCAGGTTATGGACAAGCAGTAGCAGGAGTGTGTTTAGCTGCAGGGCTAGGGACTCTTTTATTTGATTAGTCGTTAATGGATGAAAAAAAAACTTGATTACATAATTTTTATTCTGATTCTTATTCTAGTCTTTAAAAGGTTTCTTATAGAATACAATAAATATATATTTTTTGATTACTTATTTTTTTTCATCGTGGTTATATACATTTTTTATTTTAGAAAAAAAATTAACGATAAAATATATTAGCTAAGTAATGCTAATATAAGTTTAACTTATCGGTGATATTTGGACTTATTTTAAATGTTGATTTATTTGCTATTTGTATTAAAACTTCCATATTATTAAGAGTATATGCTATTTCAAAAAATTGATTCCTGGAAATAAATAAAAATTGAAAACAGTAAAAATTTATGCAATATTTTTTTCAAGTTTAACACTTATTATACTTGTATTTTGTTGGTGATGGAAAAATAATTATTCAATTTTTACATACATAATTATTTTAATTTCAATATTTATTTTCTTATTCAACAAAACTGTTCACAAAACCAAAATGAATTTCTTTCATTAAGAAATCGTTGAGTTTAATCATCATTTAAAATGTTACAATTAAAATCTAAAGGGTTGCTTTTTATAGTAGCCCTTTTAAGTGTATTTACCTTTGCCTGTATTATTGCATTCAAATCTCTGTTAAATACTGATGAACTCGTTTACAATTTTTACGCAGAACAACTGGCACAGCGACAAATAGAAGAATTATTAGAAACCCAACAAAAATGGGCTTGGATTGGGTATGCCATTGTACCCGTAATAATTGTATTAAGAACAAGTTTGGTGGCAACATGCCTCAGCATTGGATTGTTTTTTTATGACATGGAACACAAATTGAAATTCAATTCCTTTTTCAGGGTGGCACTTATGGGTGAGTTTGTATTGGTATTAGTGGGGTTTGTAAAACTTGGGTATTTTTTGTTTATCAAAACTACCTATACCTTGCAAGACATACAGCAATATTATCCATTGAGCTACACCAACTTTTTAGACCTTAACAAAATTGAACCTTGGCTTATATATCCGTTACAAACAATTAATTTATTTGAGATTGCCTACTTTTTTGTTTTGGTAGTTGGTTTGCAAAAATTACTAAGCAATTCTTTTTCTAAAAGCGTTGAAATAACGGCAGTTTCTTATGGGTCTGGTTTATTGATTTGGATGGGTTTAGTGATGTTTTTAACGCTAAACTTTACCTAACAACATCATGAGAAAAAATATAAAAATCGCTATCGGAATTGTTTTGCTCAGCTTGGTATTTTTCTTAGGCTATAGTATTGTAAATAGATTGCAACACAAAAAAACTGTTGCAGCACGCATACAACAAATTCCTTCATTTTCTTTTTTTACGCTTACTGGCAAAGAATTTACAGATGCTCAGTTGCCTAAAAAGAGCATCATTTTTGTATATTTTAACTCAGATTGTGATTATTGCCAATCTGAAGCTGTTAAAATTCGAGAACATATTAATGATTTTAACAACATACAATGGGTTTTTGTGTCTTTTGAAAACGCTACTAAAATTGAAAATTTTGCGTCAACCTACAAATTAAACAATCGAGAAAACGTACTTTTTTTAGAGGATAAAAAAGCGGTTTTTGCAACAATTTTTAATGCAAATACTATTCCTTTCATAGTAATCTATGACAGTAATAAAAAGCTATTGAAACAGTTTAAAGGTGTAACAAGCATAAAATCTCTATTAGAAGTTGTTCCTTAAAAATTTTTCTTCCGAAAACTTTAAAATTATAAACGCATTTGTCTTTTAAAATAAGATACATATTTTCTCATCAAACAAAATGAATCAAAAATTAATTGCCAAAACGCTTACATTACAACTCGACCAATCAGATTGTGGTGTTGCCTGTTTGCTTTCTTTAATACAATATTATGGTGGCACAAGCTCTTTAGAAAAACTTCGAGAATTAAGTGGCACCACAAAACAAGGTACCACGTTGTTGGGTTTGTATCAAACTGCCAATCAATTGGGGTTTACAGCACAAGGAAATGAAGCAGATATTCAAGCATTGATTGATCATGGAGAACCTTTAATTTTGCACGTTATCATGGATAACAAAATGCAGCATTATGTGGTTTGCTACGGATATGAAAAAAAGCATTTTTTGATAGGAGATCCTGCTAATGGGATTGTAAATTATAGTAAAGATGCATTAGAGGCAATTTGGGTAACAAAAACCTGTTTAACACTTTCTCCAAATAACAACTTTGTAAAAGCTACAGAAACCAAAAAATCAAAGAAAAAATGGTTTCTACAATTGATAAAAGATGACACACAGTTACTTATTATAAGTGTTGTTTTAGGCATTGGAATTGCACCTTTAGGAATGGCAATGTCTGTTTTTTCACAAAAATTGATAGATGATATTTTGCCATCAAAAGATATGCTAAAACTCATTTCAGGGATTGGGTTGCTCACTTTTTTATTATTGGTTCGGATTGGTTTTTCAACAGTTAGAGAATTGATGTTGATTCGCCAATCTAAGGACTTTAATAACAGAATTATCGATTCGTTCTACACTTCTTTATTGCACCTTCCCAAACCATTTTTTGATACAAGAAAAATTGGTGAATTGGTTGCAAGATTAAACGATACAAACAGAGTGCAGAGTGTTATAAAATTAATAGCAAGTAATTTTGTGATTGATATTTTGGTAGTAATTGTTTCTTTTGGCTTTCTCTTTTTTTATTCCTGGCAAGTGGGCATTATAGCTATGATAAGTATTCCTATTTATTTTTTCATCATTTATCGTTTTAATAATAACATCATTAAAGCTCAAAAAGAGGTAATGCAAGGATATGCTTTGAATGAAAGTAATTATATCAACTCTATGCAAGGTATTACCACGATTAAAAATTTCAACAAACAGTCATTTTTTCAAAAAATGAATCAACTAGTTTTTGGAAATTTTCAAAACAAGATTGTCAATTTAGGTAAGATTAACGTTCGATTATCATTATTTGCAGGATTTTCTGGGGTACTTTTTTTAATGGCAATTTTGTCTTTCACCTCATTAAAAGTTTTTCAAAAGGAAATGCAGTTAGGGGAATTAATGGCAGTTTTGGGCATTGCAGGTTCATTATTACCCTCTATCACCAATTTAGCATTAATTTCCATTCCCTTCAATGAAGCAAAAATTGCCTTCAACAGAATGTTTGAATTTACATCAATTTCAAAGGAAAAACAAGGAACTATTTCATTGATTGAATTTGAATCATTAGAAATCAGCAATCTTTCATTTCGTTTTGCTGGCCGTAGTCAATTATTGAAAAACATCCATCTTTCTGTGAAAAGAGGGCAACTAAATGCTATTGTTGGCGAAAGTGGTAGTGGCAAAAGTACGATTGGTCAAATACTTCAAAAATTTTATGATTTTGAAAATGGCAACATATTTATCAATAAAACCATCAATTTTAGAGAATTACAGCTAAACGACTGGCGTGATTTAGTGGGAGTTGTACCCCAAGAAATAACTATTTTTAATGGAAATGTTTTGGATAATATGCTTTTAGGAGAAGAAGATACTCCCGAAAAAATCCTATCATTTTTTAAAGAATATGGGTTTGAAGAGTTCATCAATAATTTGCCTCAAGGTTTTGCAACCATTTTGGGTGAAGAAGGGATCAATTTATCTGGTGGTCAAAAGCAGCTCATTGCATTAGCAAGAGTATTGTATAAAAAACCTCAATTTCTTATTTTAGACGAAGCTACTGCTGCAATGGACAAAAAAACAGAAGAATTCTGCATACAACTTATTTCAAAAATAAAAAACAATATGGGAATTTTGTTTATTTCTCACAGATTAGAAACTTTAAAAAAATATGCTGACATCATTTATGTGCTTGAAAATGGCGAAATAATAACGCAAGGAAATCATCATCAATTATTGAAAACTGACAATTTCTACAGTAATTTTTGGAAAGAAATTATTTAGTTTCATCAATCTTAAAAAAAATTATATCCCCCACAATACTATTCAAATGTGGAAACCTATCAAAACTGGGTTGAAGAATTTTCATTAATTACGAATTTAAAATTACGAATTATATGATCTGGCAGCTTTTTAAAACTATTCAAACAACAGAAACAATAGAAACAAAAAAAGTCCTTTAATTTTAAACAAAAAAAACTGATTTTGTTTAGAAACTAAACTATTGATAATTTATCTCCAGAATTTATATCGATTTCGTAATTATTTTGAGCATTATTTATAAAAACCTAGCTTTTTTAATTTAGGTTTTTTGTAATTTCACAAAATAAAATCCATCAATAATGACTGCAATTCCAAAATTGGCAAGATTCAATAACAACGTATTGTCTAAATATCAAATTTATAATAGCATTTTTATAACGCTTCCATTTGATACAATTACCAACACTGGTGTGCTGTTGCCTCTTTTCCATAAAGTCTGTGAAAAAGGATTTCAAGAAGGAAAAAATCCTACTGAAATTGTTGCCACGTTTTTTAAGAAATACCAAGAAAATCCTTCAGATAAAGAAGAAAATGATTTATTGTTTCGTTTTATTCAATATATTGAGCGTCAAGTTGTCTTGTTTGATGCGATTGAAGATGCTGCTTTTCCAATTGTAAATAATATGGACGGAATTGGAACACTCAGAAACTCAAAAGAAATAGCGTTTTTAAGTGATAAAAAAGAAGCATTAAAAAAACATTTAGAAGATTTTAAAGTTCGATTGGTGCTAACAGCACATCCAACACAATTTTATCCAGGAAGTGTTTTAGGCATCATTACTGATTTGGACAAAGCCATCAGAAATGATGATTTATTACTGATTAAAAAACTTCTGGCTCAGTTAGGAAAAACACCTTTTTATAAAAAGAAAAAACCAACACCTTTTGACGAAGCTGTAAGCTTAATTTGGTATTTAGAAAACGTATTTTATCATTCTGTAAGTAAAATTTATAACTACATTCAAGACAATGTATATGATGGTAAACCTATTGATAATGAGATTATTGACCTTGGTTTTTGGCCTGGAGGAGACAGAGATGGAAATCCTTATGTAACTACCCAAATTACCTTGGATGTTGCCGAGCGTTTGCGCCAATCCATTCTTAGAAATTACTACAGAGATGTCAGACGTCTCAAAAGACGTTTCACTTTTGATGGCGTGCAAGAAATTTTGTCAAGAGTTGAAAAACGATTGTACAAACACGTGATTCGTAGTTATGAGAAAATCAATTTTTCTCAAAAAATATTGTTGGATGAATTATATGAAGCTAGAGATATTATAGAAAAAAACCATCAATCGTTGTTTATTGAAGAATTGAACGATTTCATCAATAAAGTGCGCATTTTTGGGTTCCATTTTGCAACCCTTGACATCAGACAAGATAGCAGGGTGCATCACCAAGCATTTACGCAAATTGTTTCGGATTTGTTGGCAACTGGTGATACCACATTTCCAAAAAATTACCACTCACTTTCTGAAGCAGCACAAATTGAAATCTTGTCATTGGTCAAAGGGAAAATTGAACCAAGTATTTTGTCAGATGAAATGTCCGTAAACACCATTGAATCTATTTATGCTCTAAAAACCATTCAAATAAGAAATGGTGAACGTGGTGCAAATAGGTATATTATCAGCAATAACCAATCAGCGTTAAATGTAATGCAAACCTTTGCTATGATTAACCTTTGCGGATTTGAAAATGAATTGACGATTGATATTATTCCACTTTTTGAAACCGTTGACGACCTAGAAAATGCAAGTCATGTGATGCGAACTTTATATTCAAATCATGCGTATAGATACCATTTAGCCAAAAGAAAAAACAAGCAAACTGTAATGCTGGGTTTTTCTGACGGTACAAAAGATGGTGGGTATTTAATGGCAAATTGGGGAATTTTCAAAGCCAAAGAAGCGCTTACTAAAATTTCAAGAGAATTTGATGTTGAAGTCATTTTCTTTGATGGACGTGGAGGACCACCTGCAAGAGGTGGAGGAAAAACACACCAATTTTACGCTTCTTTAGGGCCAACCATCGAAGACAAAGAAATTCAGTTAACCATTCAAGGTCAAACTATTAGTTCTAATTTTGGGACTGAAGAATCTTCACAATTCAATTTAGAGCAATTACTCAGTTCAGGAATCAAAAATGAAATGTTCACCAAAGATCAGTTGAATGATCATCACAGAGAGTTGATGGAAGATATGGCTGCAACTAGCTATAAAACGTATGTTGATTTTAAAAATCATCCACATTTTTTGCCGTATTTAGAACAAATGAGTACGTTAAAATACTATGCAAAAACGAATATTGGGAGCAGACCAAGCAAACGTTCTACTTCAGATTCACTTGATTTTGCCTCATTGAGAGCCATTCCTTTTGTGGGAAGTTGGAGTCAATTAAAACAAAATGTCCCTGGATTTTTTGGTGTAGGAACTGCCTTAAAAAAATTCGAAGATGCAGGACGTTTTGATGAAATTATAGAGTTTTATAATGCGTCAGATTTCTTCAAAACATTGCTTGAAAATAGTATGATGAGTTTGAAAAAATCCTTTTTTGGATTGACACAATACATGGCTGATGACCCTGTTTTTGGCGATTTTTGGAAATTGATTTATGAAGAATATAAAACCACAAAACGATTGCTACTTAAATTAGCAGGCTATCAAGAATTGATGGAAGATTTCCCTGTTGGAAAAGCCTCGATTGAAATTCGAGAGAAAATTGTGTTGCCATTGCTAACCATTCAGCAATATGCGTTGAAACAAATACAAGAATTGCAAAAAACTGATCCAGATTCTAAAGAAATTGAAGTCTTCGAAAAAATGGTGATGCGTTCGTTGTTTGGGAATATCAATGCAAGTAGAAATTCGGCTTAGAAATAAAAAACAGCTTACTTAATTTTTTTTACTACTTTTATCAAAAACTAAAAAAAATGCTAGTAAAAGTTTATGGGTCAGCTGTTTTTGGTATTGAAGCAACCACCATCACTGTTGAAGTAAATATTGATAAAGGTGTTGGTTATCATTTAGTTGGATTGCCAGATAAAGCCGTCACAGAAAGTTCTTTCCGAATTTCTGCCGCACTTAAAAACAACAATTATTCACTTCCCGGGAAAAAAATCATCATCAATATGGCGCCTGCTGATATTAGAAAAGAGGGTGCAGCCTATGATTTAACCTTGGCAGTTGGTATTTTGGCAGCTTCACATCAAATCATTTCAAACGAAATTGACAAGTATATTATCATGGGCGAATTGTCTTTAGACGGTAGTTTGCAACCCATCAAAGGTGCCTTGCCCATTGCAATAAAAGCCAGAGAAGAAGGTTTTAAGTATTTTATTTTACCAAAACAAAATGCCAAAGAAGCCGCAATTGTCAATGATATTCAGATTTTAGGTGCTGATACGATTCAAGAAGTCATCAATCATTTTAGTGGCGAACAACTTATTGAGCCCACAATCATTGATACAAGAGCCGAATTTTATAAAAATATTGATTTTCCTGAGCACGATTTTGCGGATGTCAAAGGACAAGAATCCATCAAACGTTGTATGGAAATTGCTGCTGCTGGTGGTCATAATATTATTTTAATTGGCCCTCCAGGTTCTGGTAAAACCATGTTAGCCAAACGTTTACCATCCATTTTACCACCCATGACATTGCAAGAAGCACTGGAAACCACCAAAATTCATTCGGTTGTAGGGAAAGTAAAAAATGCAGGTTTGATGTATCAACGTCCTTTTCGAAGTCCACATCATACCATTTCAAATATTGCATTAATAGGAGGTGGAAATAATTTACCTCAACCTGGCGAAATTTCATTGTCACACAATGGCGTGTTGTTTTTGGATGAATTGCCCGAATTTCAACGTTCGGTTTTGGAAGTAATGCGTCAACCTTTGGAGGATCGTGAAGTTTCTATTTCTAGAGCCAAATTTACAGTTACCTATCCAAGTAGTTTTATGTTGGTGGCAAGTATGAATCCAAGTCCAAGTGGCTATTTCAACGATCCAAATTCACCCATGACTTCTTCACCACATGAAATGCAGCGTTATTTGAGTAAAATTTCCGGGCCTTTATTGGACAGAATTGACATTCATATTGAAGTAACTCCTGTGCCATTTGAAAAATTATCTGACGAACGAAAAGGTGAATCTTCTGTAGAAATTAGAAAACGAGTAACTGCAGCAAGAGAAATTCAAACGGAGCGTTTTAAAGACACTGAAAACTTACACTACAATGCGCAGATGAATGTAAAACACATTCGCAAATACTGTGAATTGTCTGAACAAAGCAAACAACTCATCAAAACAGCGATGGAAAAATTAAACCTCTCTGCAAGAGCTTACGACCGAATTTTAAAAGTATCCAGAACCATTGCAGATTTGGCAAATTCCGAAAACATCCATCCTGAACACATTGCAGAAGCCATTCAATATCGCAGTTTGGATAGAGATGGTTGGTTGGGGTGAAATGGATGTACTAAAATCACGTCACTTTTTCATTTCAAAAAAAGGAGTTTGGCGAACTTTTACGCTTTTTTTAGTATTTTTTTTATGTAAGGCACTCCATTTTGAGGTGTTTTTCGTGTTTTTTATCTCCAAAAACAGGTAAAAGTGGCAAAATTTTAACAGTTTAAAAATATTTTTTTCAACCGTTATTTTAACATATTGGGGTAATTTTAAATTTTTCGACTACCAATTCCTTCAATTTTTTGCTACATTTTTACAAAAAAAAAAGAGTTTTTTTGTTAAAAATATACAGAATAAGTACACGTTTTTTATAAATCCCCAATTTTCATCTTATAACATTACGAATCAATACATTATCATTGAATATTCTTATAAATTCTTACACAAGGTTACACAAGCTTACACAAGCTTACACAAGGTTTCCTATTTAAACTACTGATTTAGTAGTAATTATGTGTTAAAAATATATAAACCAGCTTAAGCTACTAATTTTGATTGAATTAAAATCATACAAAAAAGGATTTTTAAAAAAAGTTATTAACAAAAGTGCTTCTAAATGGCTAAAGCCCTGTAAACATTGAGGAAATTGACTGTTCTGTGATGAAAACACAAAATGTATGAAAAAATTAGATTGCAAGTATACAAAACATCTTTTATCTTTGTTAAAGTAAAAAGCCTCAGAGGGTAGCCCTGAGACTTTTTTCTCAAAAGGTAACACTTGTTGAAGTGTTCAACTTTGATAATCGCACTTCAAAGTTACAACACTTCTTCAAGCTTACCAAAAATATTTTTTTAATATTTAAAGCAGGGCAAACACCTGCAATGGTAAGGAATTATGGTCACTTAATTCATTTTTAGACTCCCAAAAGCAATAAGATTGCTAATGGTTTGCTCATACAATTACAATGAGCATTGCAAAATGTTGCAGAGAAGATGTGTGTAATTTTGAGGTTTCTTTACAACGACCTCTAGTAATGTTGTAAAAAATTAATACCGAATAAAAAAAATGGGTATACATTACAAGTCGCTCAAAAGAGCAAATCCTCAGGACAGAACTTTGCCTGAGAAATTTTATGCAGCCGTGGTGAAAAACGGGAGTTCAGATTTCGAAACATTGGCTGAGATGATCTCAGAACAATCTTCGTTATCATCAACGGATTGTTTGGCAGTGCTAAACATTCTTGAAATCAACATCGAAAGAGAGTTGCGTCAAGGACGGATTGTACGTTTGGGCAAATTGGGTAATTTTCAAATCAGTATCAGCTCAAAAGGTTTTGCTACTGATACTGAAGTAACTTCAGAAGGAATTACCAATGCCAGAGTACTTTTTAGACCTGCACCAAGGCTAAAAAAAGCGTTAAAAAATCTGTCATTTAACAGAGTCATTTAACAAATAGTTCCTCCTAAAAGGGAGTTTTTAGGGGAATTACATAATTATTGAACCTCGATAACACGTGTTATCGAGGTTTTTTTATGCCCTCTTTTTTGCTTTTTTTAGCGTGTTTCGATGAAAATGGGCACGTGCGCAACTTTTATCGGGCACGTGCCCAACTCAAACTGCGCACTAGGGCAACTCCAACTCCCCACGTGCCTATTTTGAAAAGGGCAAAAAGGGCAATTTTGGACGCTTTTTTGGTATTTTTTCGCAAAAAAGTCAATTTTATGGTAGCAAATCCACCTTATTTTGAAAAAAAGTGAGTGGGTTTTTCAACCCCGAAAATGGAAGTTATGAACAAATTTTGTTGATTTATTTGCAGGTGCTGGTGGGTTTGTTCTCATCATTTTAAAGATGATATTTGATACTTATTGGTTGTTTTATTGCTCCCTTTTACCATCCCAAACCTTGATTTTCTTAGCACCACCGCCTAAAATCTTTAAACCAAAAGAAACTTTTTTACAAATCATTCACCAAAAATTGGTATCTTCGAAAAAAATATGCTTTACATGTATTTTTATACAATGTTCACATTTTCAAATGCTTATTTCCGTAAAATAGGCACTGAAATCAAGCTCAAGTAACAGAGACAGTATTTAAATTAAAGAAAAAGAAACCAATTTTGACAACGGAATACAAACATAAAAAAAATAGCGAATTTGAGAAGTTACATAGCTTACAGTCAATGTATTCTCAATTTTATGTATCTTTTTTTCTTTTGTCAAAGTTCCTAATCCAAAAAAATACTTGTAGTCAAAACAAAAGTGAGGCTCTTTGGGTTGAAGGCATTTATTTCCGTTCTTTTAAAATTTCAATGAGGTAAGAAATAATGAATCAAAATCCTGAGCAAATAGCACGTGATCACATTGATAAGCAACTTATTGCTTGCGGCTGGGTAATTCAGGATAAAAAGAAATTTAATCTTGCGGCTGGTCTTGGTGTTGCAATACGCGAATATCAAACCGATATTGGTCCTGCTGATTATGTGTTGTTTATAGATAAAAAACCAATTGGAATCATTGAAGCCAAGCGTGAAGAAGAAGGTGTGCGATTGACTACCATTGAAGAGCAGTCATCGCAATATGCCAATGCGAAACTGCGCTTGTTGAATAATGATCCATTGCCATTTGTATATGAAAGTACAGGCGAAGTAACACGTTTTACAGATTATAGAGACCCAAAACCTCGTTCTAGAAACGTATTTACCTTTCACAGACCCGAAACATTTTTACAATGGTTAAGTCAGGAAAATACCTTACGAGCACGTTTGCACAATTTACCTGCGCTACCTGAAACAGGATTGAGAGATTGTCAAATTACCGCCATCACAAACTTAGAAAAATCGTTCAAAGACCAACGCCCAAAAGCCTTGATTCAAATGGCAACAGGCTCAGGAAAAACCTTTACTGCGATTACGTTTATCTATCGTTTGCTAAAATATGCGAAAGCAAAACGTGTTTTATTTTTAGTAGATACCAAAAACTTAGGCGAACAAGCCGAAAGTGAGTTCCGAGCTTTTACAGCCAATGACGATAATAGATTATTCTCTGAATTGTATGGTGTAACCCGATTGAACAGTTCGTTTATTCCTAATGATTCGCAAGTATATATTAGTACGATTCAACGGATGTATGCTATTTTAAAAGAAACTGAATTGGATGAAAGTGCTGAAGAAGAAAACCCGAATGAATCTCGTTTTATACCAAAAGAACCCATTCCTGTTGGCTATAATGAAAAAGTGCCTATTGAGTTTTTTGACTTTGTAGTCATTGACGAATGCCATAGAAGTATTTACAATTTATGGAAACAAGTATTGGATTATTTTGATGTGTTTCAAATTGGCTTAACGGCAACACCAGACAATAGAACCTTTGGGTATTTCAATCAAAATTTGGTTTCAGATTATGGCTATGAAAAAGCCGTTATTGATGGGGTTTTAGTGCCTTATAATGTGTTTACTATTGAAACCGAAATTACCAAAAACGGTAGTGTGATTAAAATGGGTGAAAAAGTAGACAAACGAGAACGCTTAACGCGAAGAAAGTTTTGGGAAGCCTTGGATGAAGATGAAGTGTATAGTGGCAAAAAGTTGGACAGTGATATCGTGAATCCAAGCACCATAAGAACAATTATAAAAGCAACAAAAGATAATTTACCAGCCATGTTTCCAGATCGTTTTGCAGGGACAAGTCGCGACTTGTCCGCATTTGAAGTACCAAAAATGTTGATATTTGCCAAAACCGATAGTCATGCCGAAGATATTATCAACATTGTTCGGGAAGAATTTGGCGAAGAAAACAAGTTTTGCAAAAAGATTACCTATAAAAGTGACGAAGACCCAAAAAGCGTCTTGCAACAATTCCGAAACGATTATTACCCACGTATTGCTGTTACGGTTGATATGATTGCGACTGGAACAGATATCAGACCCTTAGAGGTTTTGTTGTTTATGCGCGATGTAAAAAGTAGAAGTTATTACGAACAAATGAAGGGCAGAGGCACTAGAACTTGTTCTGTTGAAGAACTAAAAGCCAAAGGAACACCTACTGCCAAGTTTAGCAAAGACCATTTTGTGATTATTGATGCCATTGGTGTAGAACAATCGCAAAAAACCGATAGCCGACCATTAGAAAAAGCACCAGGCATTTCGTTAAAAGATGTGCTTACGAGTGTTGCCATGGGCAATACTTCTGAAGACATGTTGAGCACGTTAGCCAATCGTTTGATTCGTTTAGAAAAGCAACTGCAAGACAAACATAAAAAGGAATTTACCGAAAAAGCCAACGGTTTCAACATTCATCAAGTGGTGAAGAAATTATTGAATGCACATGACCCTGATACAATTGCGAATGATGAATTGCGAATTAGGAATGGCATGCGTGGACAAGCACCTGTTGAAATTGAAAAAGCCATTGCAGTTGCCAACCTACAACTAATTGACGATGCAGTAGCGGTTTTTAACAATCCTGAGTTGCGTGATTTTGTGATTGACATTCGCAAAAAGTTAGACCAAATTATTGATGTTGTAAACATCGATACCATTACCAATATTGGTTGGGTAAAAGACCAAGCCGAAACCAGTACAGCACTAATCAATGATTTTAAAACGTGGATAGCAACCCACAAAGACGAAATAACCGCTTTGCAAATCTTTTATGCCCAAGATTACAGACACCGCACTTTTACTTATACCATGATCAAAGAACTGTGCGAAAAACTAAAAGCAGAAAAGCCTTTCTTAGCTCCTTTAACAGTTTGGAAAGCTTATGAACAATTGGAAAAAACCAATGGCTCTGCAAAAAATGAGTTGATTGCTTTGGTGTCTTTGATACGAAGAGTGGTGGGTATTGACAGTACTTTGACGAGTTATGACAAAACGGTAGATAAAAACTTTCAAGAGTGGATATTTACCAAAAATGCAGGCAAGCACAATGCTTTTACGGAAGCCCAAATGCAATGGTTGCGCATGATGAAAGAGTATGTAGCCAACAGTTTTAGCATAGAAAAAGACGATTTTGATTTAAGCCCTTTTAATGCCGAAGGTGGTTTGAGCAAAATGTGGGCGTTGTTTGGTGAGAAAACGGATGAAATTATTAATGAATTAAATGAAGCATTAGCTGCATAAAACTTAAATTTGCAAAATGATTGGAGATTGTGTAATAATCAAAGAATTACCACAAGGAGGGCAAAAAACTGTTCACTTAGCTGAACATCCAAAAGTTGGTACTGTGGTAATAAAAAAAGGCGCGATAAAAAGTTTTACTTCACTTGAAAGAATCAAACGTGAAGTAGAATTACTTTCTGAATTAGAATCTGACTTTTATCCAAAGCAACATCATTTTAACATTGATGTAAAAACTAAAGAGTTTGAAATTGTTGAAGATTACATTGAGGGTAAAGTTTTAAGAGAAGCAATGAAACAGTTTAAAACTTCTAAAGAAATTTTTACACTATTCAATTCGTTAGTGGAAGGTCTATCAATAATTTGGGATAAAAATATTGTTCACAGAGATTTAAAACCAGAAAATATTATTATTCGCCCCAATGGTATGCCCTGTATAATTGATTTAGGCATCGCACGTTTTTTAGATTTAGAAGCACTTACAAAAACCATTTCGCCTATGGGTCCTTGTACCCCTATTTATGCAGCACCCGAACAATTAACTAATAATAAAAATTTAATTGATCCTCGAACGGATTTTTTTGCTTTAGGAATTATTGCTCTAGAACTTTATTTGGGTGTTCATCCATTTGACCCTGACTACGTAGGTAACCAATACTCAATTGTAGAAAATATAATGCAAAATAAATACGTTGTAGAAACTGGAACAGTAAAGCTTGATGAGGCAATTGTCGGACTTGCAAACAAAACTTTGCAGAAGCAGCCTTACGACAGATTTAGAAATTATCAGATGCTTAAAGCTGGCATTTCAAAACAAATATAATATGAAAGTATATCATCAAACAGGACACAATATTAAATGGAATATTGATAGCTTTAAAGAAGGTGTTGGAGACGGATTAATTTTTTCTCCTATAAATATTGATGCCGACAAATTATTAGGGCTTAATAACAATTTAAAACAAAGTGGTTTTCTTGACCCTCAACTTTATTTATTAAATCAAGCAAAAGGCTCAATTGAAACTTATCCTTTTTTTCCCGGAAATTTGAAATCAGATTTTTCAACTCCTGATTTAGATAACGACAATATAATTTTAGCTAAACTTTGTATTGATTATCAATTAGAAAATGATTTTAATTATTTGGTTATCCCTACAAAGTATAATGCAGAAAACCCTTCTAATTACTTGCTTCAATGCACCGATTATTTTGTTTTACCATTTTGCGATTATGTTAAAGAAGTAAAGAGTACAAAAAAAATTCTTCTTTCATTGATTGTAAAAGGAATAATGTTGACTGATGATGAAAAAAGAAATGAAGTGTTAAACTGGATAACTAGTCACCAAAAGGTAGATGGTGTTTATTTGATCTTTGAAAATAATTTCTCAAGTAAGCAAATTAAGGATTTTGATTTTTTATTTAATGCTTTAAGATTTATTAAGAAACTAAAAGATAATGAAATGGAAGTGCATATCGGCTATTCAAATACTGAAGCTTTATTATACAGTATTGCAATGCCCGATTCAATAACTATAGGATCTTATGAAAATTTACGTTCTTTTGGAATAAGAAGATTTCAAGAATTAGAAAATGGGCCAATGCGTTCGCCAAATGCAAGACTTTATAGTAGTAAATTATTACAATGGGTTGACTATGGTTATATACAACCCATGAAAACACTAATTGAAAATTATTCTGATTATTTTGACGAATCAATATATAATCCTTTGACTAATTTTGAACCTGACTACAATTGGCAATTCAAAAAAACTGAACCCTACAAACATTATTTTTTCGTTTTTGACAAACAGATAAAAGCCCTTTCAAGTAATCAAAATGATAGAATAGATTATTTAAAAGCTAGTATAAAAACAGCAAGGAATTTATTTGCTAAAATAGAATCATCTGTATTATTAGATGATAATAGTGATGGCTCTCATTTACAACACTGGTTTAATGTTATTAACGCTTTTCAAAAAGAATTAATTAAATAAATATGTTTGAAACAGAATTAGAAATGTCATTAATGTTCGAGAAGTATCTAAAAGCAAATTTCGGAAATGCATATCTTAAAGAATGTCAGGGTTTATTTGGCGTTCCAGACTTTGTGTTTTATGCCAAACAAAAACAAGAAGTTTCTATAATTTCCTTTGAATTGAAATTGAGAAATTGGAAGAAAGCAGCTAAACAAGCTTTCCGTTACAAAAGTTTTTCAAACATCTCTTATGTCGTTCTTTCAAGTAAAAGTGCAAATGCCGCATTGAATAACATAGCACTATTTGAAAAATATAATATTGGTTTGGCAAAATTTGATAGTGACAGTTATTTTGAGATTTTATATAAACCCGAATTAGGGGCACCTTATTCAGAAAACTTAAATCAAAAATTGGTTGAAACTATAATCTTAAGCCGAAAAAAATTTAAGAACATAGAAAACCTTGTTAGGTAAAACTTAAGGAATGGAGCAATTATCTAATAATATACCAAAGCAATGGAAATTAGCTTCTTTAGTAAACGACTTGCAGTTTATTAAAACTGGTGTTCTAGAGTTTAAAGGAAAAAAAAAATATTATTCTACTGGAAGTATTAAAGAAGTCAAAATCACCTCAGAAGGTGATTATGAATTTAAAAACAAGCCTTCAAGAGCGAATAGAATAGCTAAACTTGGAGATGTTTTTCAGGCAAGAATGAAAAGTACTGACAAAGCAATTCTAATTACTAATGAACTTGACAAACAACTCTTTTCAACTGGATTTTTTCAGATAAGAGGAGATGACAGGCTATTTAACAAATTTATTTATTACTACCTAACATCCAATTTATTTAAGCAACAAAAAGACAAACTTTGCTCTGGTTCAACCCAATCGGCTTTAAATGATGAATCAGCAAAAAAAATATTTGTGCCTCTTCCACCATTTGAGGAACAACAAGCAATAGTCTCCAAAATAGAAGAACTATTTAGCGAGTTAGACAAAGGCATAGAAGATTTAAAAACCGCACAACAACAACTCAAAACTTATAGACAAAGTGTGCTGAAATGGGCTTTTGAAGGAAAGTTAACGAATGAGAGTGTAAATGAGGGTGAGTTGCCTAAGGGTTGGGCATGGACAACTTTCCAAAAAGTTTGTTTAAAAATTGGAGACATTGACCATAAGATGCCTAAACAATTAGAAACAGGTTATCCTTATGTTTCAACTAAAGATTTTACTAATGACTTAAAAATATCATTTGATAAAGCAAAATATATTTCGAAAGAAGATTATTTAAATCTTGCAAGAAAAATAAAACCTGAAAATGGAGATATTATTTTTCCTCGTTATGGAACAATTGGAAAAAATATATTAGTAGATTTTGACAAAGAATTTTTAGTTTCTTATTCATGTGCAGTAGTAAAACCAAACCATGATGTAGTTCTTTCGAAATATATTTATTTATTTTCTCTATCTCCAAAAATTACTGATGAAATTAGAAAGTATGTCGTAGAAACTACACAAGCAAATATTGGAATTGCATCTATAAAAAGTTTTGTATTTCCTCTTCCGCCAATGGAAGAACAACATAAAGTTGTTGATGTTCTAGAAAGCCGTTTAAGTGTTGCCGATAAAATGGAAGAAAGTATTGCGCAAAGTTTGTTGCAAGCGGAGTCTTTGAGACAGAGTATATTGAAAAAGGCTTTTAGTGGGCAACTGCTTTAAAAAACAGTAGTATAAAATGGGTCGAGCCTATGGCTCTTTGGCTTGTGTTGTGTGTTAAACGACTGGACTGAAGTCCATTCTTATAAAATAAATCGAGCCTACAGCTCTTGCATGAAATGTGAAAATCCCATAGGGATGACCCATTTTTAAACAATGGATTTTAATCCGTTGCAAACAATGAAAAAAAACCCCATAGGGATGACCTATGTAGAAACAATGGATTTTAATCCGTTGTATAAAATAAAGTTAATAGAATTAAAATGAGCAAAGAAAACACAAACGCATCCAGTATCGTCAGTAAAGTATGGGCATTTTGCCAAACCTTGAGAGATGATGGTGTGGGTTATGGCGATTATTTGGAGCAACTCACCTATTTGTTGTTCCTAAAAATGGCAGATGAATATACCAAACCACCACATAATAGAACCATGCCTATTCCTAGCGAGTTTGCTTGGGAAACCTTGATTAGTAAAAGTGGTAGCGAGTTGGAGTTGCATTACAACATCATGTTGCGTGAGTTAGCCAAAGAAAAAGGCATCTTAGGACAAATCTTTGTAAAAAGTCAAAACAAAATACAAGACCCTGCCAAGTTGTATAAGCTCATTGCACTTATCAATGCCGAAAGTTGGATATTGATGGGCGTAAAAGACAAAGGTGATATTTATGAAGGCATTTTAGAAAAGAATGCTGAGGATACCAAAAGTGGTGCAGGTCAGTACTTCACTCCTCGCCCATTAATCAAAGCCATGGTAGCATGTTTGCGTCCAGAACCTATGAAAACCATAGCAGATCCTGCATGTGGCACAGGAGGTTTCTTTTTAGCGGCTTATGATTGGGTTGTAGACAATCGCAACTTAGATAAAGAGGCTGCCAAGTTCTTGAAATACGAAACGTTTTTTGGCAATGAAATTGTAGCCAGTACCAGACGTTTGGCATTAATGAATTTGTTTTTGCACAACATTGGCGATATTGATTCGGATAATTTTATTTCGCCAAATGATTCCTTAATTACCACTTCGAGTACTAAGTATGATTACATTTTAGCGAATCCGCCTTTTGGAAAAAAAAGTAGCATGACGTTTACCAATGCTGAAGGCGAACAAGAAAAAGAAGACTTGACGTATAACCGTCAGGATTTTTGGGTAACGACCAGTAACAAGCAATTGAACTTTGTGCAACACATTCGCACCATGTTGAAAACCACAGGGCAAGCAGCAGTTGTTTTACCCGATAATGTGTTGTTTGAAGGTGGTGTAGGAGAAACCGTTCGTAAAAAACTATTAGAAACTACGGATTTACATACCATTTTGCGTTTGCCAACAGGAATATTTTATGCTAATGGTGTAAAAGCAAACGTATTGTTTTTTGATGGGAAACCCTCTAGCAAAGACCCTTGGACAAAAGAAGTTTGGGTGTATGATTACAGAACAAATGTGCATCATACGTTGAAAAAAAATCCTTTGAAATTAACAGATTTAAAAGATTTTATTGAGTTATACAATCCAGAAAATCGTCATAAAAGAACGGAAACTTTCAATGCAGAAACAAATCCTGAAGGACGTTGGAGAAAGTTTTTTTATGAAGAAATCATAGCAAGAGATAAAACGAGTTTGGATATTACTTGGCTGAAAGATAAATCGTTAGCAGATTTGGATAATTTACCTGACCCAGATATTTTGGCAACCGAAATCATAGAAAACTTAGAATCAGGATTGGCAAGTTTTAGAGAAATTGTAATGGCATTACATTCAAAATAGCAGGAGTAAACGCTTTTATTGTTTATTCAATTTTTTTTTAGGTAGTTTTCAAAATCCTCTCTAGTATCTATTTTTAGAAAGGCAGCTATTTAAAATTCTGATAAATAATTTAGCAAAAGCAGTATCATAAAGCCTGTTGCTATTGAATTATCAAATCCCGTAGGGATGAACTATGTTATAACTCCGGATTTTAATCCGGTAAAAAAGAAAAAATTATGGCAAACACCTATCATCAAGTATATATACAAGCGGTTTTCGCAGTAAAATATAGAGAAGCCCTTCTGCATAAAGACTGGAGAAAAGAGGTTTTTGCGGTTATAGGAAATTTGATTAACGAAACAGGTTGTAAAACCATTATTGTGAATGGTGTTGAAGATCATGTACATTGTTTTTTAGGGCTAAAACCAACAGTTTCCATATCTGAACTAATGAAAACTGTGAAAGCTAAATCTTCAAAATATATCAATGACCACAAGTTCTTATTACATCGTTTTGAATGGCAAGTGGGTTATGGTGCTTTTTCGTACAGTCATTCACACATAGACAATGTGTATAATTATATCGCAAATCAAGAGAAACACCATCATAAAGAGAGTTTTAAAGAGGAGTATCTAAAACACTTAAAGAAATTTGAAGTTCCTTATGATGAGCGTTATGTTTTTGAGGATTTAATATAGGTTGCGCCTATGGTTTTTAAAGGACTGAAGTCCTGCCTAATGAAATGGGTCGAGCCTATGGCTCTTTTTATTACGTTACAGTAGGAATAAATTCCTACACTGCAAAATGGGTCGAGCCTACGGCTCTTTTTTTGTGTTTCCTTTTTTATAGCTAGGAATAAATTCCTAGCTTATAAAACAGACCGAGCCTATGGCTCCTATAAGGTTTGCTCTAGAATTTATAATAATTTTCTGTTAATTAATCAACATTCTTCTGTTTTTAAATACACAAAACACATTTTCATTGCATTATTTTTATCGAAAATGAATTTTTGTTAGTGATTTATTAAATATACGATACTAATAAATTCCTTTTTATCATTTATTTTAGTAACGAAACTAAACATCAAACTTTCAGTATGAATTCTACAAACTTTTCAAGACGTGATTGGCTTAAAAAAAGTACGCTTACTTTAGGTGCATTAACCTTAATTCCATCAGAAATTTGGAGTAGTAATGTGCTAAAAGCGCAAAAGGAAAATCGTACATTCTTGTACAATTACAGCAATAATTTCAACGAATTTACACCTCCAATTGTTGAAGAAAATGAATCATTGGTCATTTTAAGAGCGAACGAAAATCCGTATGGACCTCCACCAAAATCGGCAAAAGCGTTTCAAGATGAGGTGTTTACAGGAAATCGGTATTCTTGGAAAACATTGGATGATTTGATGGAAACCATTGCCAAAAACGAAGGTGTAAAAACAGACCAAATTTTGATGGCGCCAGGATCCTCAGATATTTTGGAAAAAGTTGCTATGGTGCTTTTTCAAAAGGGTGGCAATGTGATTAGTGCAGACCCAAGTTATATGTCATTGATGATTGTAGCGAAAGCTGTTGGCGGTCAGTGGAAATCATACAAACTATTAAAAAATTCTCAACACGATTTAGATGCCATGGAAGCTGGTATTGACGATGATACCAAACTCGTTTACATTTGCAATCCAAACAATCCAACAGGTTCTATCACTAATGCTAAAAAACTGCGTGATTTTTGCACTAGAGTTTCTGAAAAAGTCCCTGTTTTTGTGGATGAGGCTTATATAGAATTGTCTAAAAACGGCATCAAAGATTCTATGAATAGCTTGGTTGCTGAAGGAAAAAATGTGATTGTTGCTCGTACTTTTTCCAAAATTCATGGAATGGCAGGTTTGCGAATTGGCTATGCTATTGGCAAAAAAGAAACGTTGGATAGTATCAACGAAATCACCAGAGGTGGCATGGGAATTACGGGGCCTTCTATTGCTGCTGCAAGTGCAAGTTTGGCAAATACTGATTTTTTAGACGATTGTAAAACAAAAATTACAGCAGCAAGAGAATACACCATTTCATACTTAAAAGCTCAAAAGTTTTCGTATTTACCTTCAGAAACCAACTTTGTGATTTTCGAAATCCCAATGGAAGGAAAAGAATTTCTGCAAAAAATATATGCAAAAAATGTGGCTGTAAGATCATTCAAATTTTGGGATAAAAATTGGTGTAGAGTAAGTATTGGAACTATGGATGAAATGAAACTTTTTACCAAAGCAATGGGTGAAATTTTTGCATAATTAGGATATGAATAGTGCTTTAGAAAAATCCATCTCGTTTTTAGTTTTTATTGGTATTGGAATCCTTTTAAAAAAGAAAATTTCAACGACCGAAGAAACAAACGGACTGAAAACTATCATCTTAACGATTGCGCTACCGTCCACTATATTTATTGCGCTTTTAAACGTAAATATTACTAGTAATTTGGTGATGTTTCCTTTTTTGGTGTTGTTTTTCAACTGTGTTTTATTCGCAATAACGCCACTTCTTTTGAGGTTTTTAGGCATTCATCCAACATCACTTTCAGGAAGAAGTGCGCAATTATTGATACCTTCTTTGGCTCCTGGATTGTCTTGTTTTCCTTTTATTCTTGAGTTTTTGGGAAATGATTCTTTGGCAAAAGCTGCAATGGCCGACTTGGGCAACAAGTTTTTCGTGTTGTTTTTGTTGTATTTGGTAGCGTTGCAATGGCATTATAAAAACAATGTTGATTTTGAAAAAACTTCGGTTAAATCAAAATTAAAGTCATTGCTAAAAACATTGCTTTATGAACCTGTAAATGTGTTTATTTTTGTGGCTCTTGTGTTGGTATTCTCAGGAATCACACTTGATGAATTGCCCTCTCTTTTATCAACAACACTTTCAAGACTCAGTATTCTCATGACGCCTTTGGTGTTGTTATTTATAGGATTGGCCGCGAAAATCAATAAAAAACAATTTATCCAGCTATTTTCTTTGTTGATTTTGAGAGCATCATTTACCTTGGTTGTGATGGTTGGAATCATTTCTTTGCTACATGTTTCTGATAAAAATGATATTTTAGTAATGCTTGTCTTCGGATTGAGTTCGTGTAGTTTTTGGCCTTTTGCACACATTTCAGCCATAAATTCTAAAGAAAAGCATCAAAATAGTGATAAAAAGACGTTTAATGTCAATTTTGCACTTTCAATAATTGCACTTTCATTGCCCATTTCTGTGCTATTAATTTTAGGGATTTTTAGTGCTGGTGACACTTTCACTGAACTCAATTCAATTCTTGGATTGTGTGGTGTGCTCTTTTTAGTCGGAATTATTTATCCTATTTTTTTGAAAATAAAAAGTACTACTATTGATGAAAGAACTTCTGAAAAAACCATAAAAAGCGAAAAGGAAGTCCGCTTTTCTGAATAACTATCACTAGATGTTATCTTTTCTCGATAGAATGGATTTGCAATCCTTACCAACAACACTCAAAACAAATCACAAACAATTGCATCCAATTCATTTTCTACTATTGCATCAATTCTTGTAGCCATTAAATAATAATTTTCAATGAAAAATACTTTTTTTTTAGTATATTCTTTGTTTGATATTAAAGATGGGCACAGACTGCAAATCTGCGCTAACGACATCTCAACATATCCGAGCGATCGGGTGCTTTTCAATTTAATTGAACCTATATTTTTTAAATAAAACTAGTAGCTTTATAAAAAAAAGCATACATTTATTTTATTTTTTATTACCAAAGTAGGCCTTGCAAAAAAACATTTTTTAAACCCTAAACTAAATTTTTATGTTCGAAACAAAAATCCAAGACTTATTAAAAGAGCATGTTGAGGAAATCATGGTTGTGACCGATAAAAACGGTGGAATTGTTTGGGTGAATGATTGGTTTACAAAACTCACAAAATATACTTTTGAAGAGGTAAAAGGAAAAAAACCTGGCTCAATTTTACAGGGTGAAGAAACTAGCGAAGCTACTGTAAAAAAAATGAGGGAAGCTATTGCTGAAGGAAAAAGCTTTAATGTAAATATTGTAAACTATTCAAAAGAGAAAAAAAAATATTGGTTAAATATAAGTTGTACCCCAATTTACAATGATCAAAATGAGATTGAGAATTTCTTAGCAATTGAAAGAGATATTACTTCAGAGTATGATCAAAATCAAAATAGACTGAATAAATTAATTGAGGAACAACAAAAATTATCTGCAGAAAAATCTGAATTGATTCAATTGATGTATGTTTTGGCGCACGATTTAAAAGCACCATTAAATAATATTGAAGGATTGGTTAATATTTCAGATATTGAAAACAAAGAGCTAAAAAGTATGCTTTCTTTTGAAATTAACAGATCAAAAGAATTAATCCATAAAATTCTTTCTAATGATTCCAGAAGTTCCGCAAAGATCAGTTTAAAAGCAGTAAATTTTAGCGTTTTTAAAATTATCAATAAGCTAGTAGAAATTAATAAAAACACCATTATTCATACAAAATTAAAAGTTTCAGTGCATTGTCCTAAAGAATTTACAATGTGTACAGACCAAATTTTATTTACTCAAATTGTTGAAAATATTTTTATTAATGCAATAAAATATTCTAGACCTTCTACAGAAATTATTTTTAATGTTTCCGAAGTTGATGATACAATTTGTTTAGAAATTTCCAACGAAACAGATATGCTTGAAGCTTGGCAATTGGACAATATGTTTAAACCATTTCAAAATTTTAGCATGCAAATTACTGAGCAATCAAGTGGAATAGGTTCTTATATCGTTAAGAAATACCTGACATTACTTGGTGGTAAAATCAAGGCATTTAAAATTGAGGATAGAGTTTATTTTCAAATTTTGATTAGCAATGCAAGCGGTAATTAATTGTCAAAAATTTCGTGTAAATATTAAAAATAAAATCCAATATTAAAATTAAATCGCGAACCATCAGGACCAGAAAACAACCCGATAGCGCGCTATCGGATACAGAAATCACTTCAATTACATTTGACACATCTCCATTTAATTTGAAGCATCCGTATTTTAATTTGATGCATCTGTAATTATTACAAACATCTCCTCTAACTCAGATTTTATAACTTAGATCCTCACTTTCATGAAATAAAAAGCGAAAAGGAAGTTCGCTTTTCTGAATAACTCTACAACGAGATCTTATCCTTTTTTCCCAATCGTCAACAACTCATTCCATTGCGTAGTAAATCTGGGACTTCTGTGTTCTTTGATAAGTGCCCACTCTTTTTCTCTGTTGCCAACTGTCGCCAACTTCACTTTGTTTTTGCCATATTTGCTATTGATGGCATCCATCGCTTTTGACAAACGACTGTCTTCAACTTTGTGCTCTTCATGAAATAAACTCATTTGTAGCTCATTTTCTGAAACCAAATGATGCAAATGAACGCCCACTTTTTTGTAACGATAACCAGGTTTATAGATTTTTCTCAACCCCGATAAGGCTTCTTTGGTGAGTTTTATGGTGTTGTTGGTAGGAGAATCTAACGTGATTAAAATATTTTTAAAATACTGATCTTCACTTTTACTGAAGCGATTTGTTTGTAAAAAAACTTCAATACAATTCGCTGCAGAACCTTGTTGGCGCAACAAATCTGCTACTTCTGCTACATAATAACTGGTAGCTTCTTCAATCAAATGATAATCTGTCAGCTTTTGACCAAAAGATTTTGCAGTGCCAATTCCTTTTTTTGCATCAGGAAGCGAAACCATTTCAAGGCAAGGAAGATTGTTGAGTTCTCTCCACAATCGTTCGCCAACAACTGTCATTTCTTTGCGCACCCAAGGCAAAGGCATGTTTGCGAAATCCAAACCTGTTTTTGCACCTGTATTCGAAATTCGGATGGCATGTTTTCGTCCAATTCCCCAAATGTCTTTTAAAGAAGTTGACGCTAATAAATATGTTCTTTTTTCTTCACTATCTACCACAAAAACACCTTTGTTTTCAGGTACTTTTTTAGCAAATTTATTCGCAACTTTTGATAAGGATTTTGTTTTTGCAATGCCTACTCCAACAGGAATTCCTGTGTTTTTAAAAACGGTATCTCTAATTTTTATAGCAATTTCATACAATTCATTTTCACGATAATGAGAAACATCTACAAAACTTTCGTCAATGCTATATTCTTCTACGATTGGCGAAAATGTGCGTAACGTTTCCATAACACGCTGAGACATATCAGCATATAAGGTATAGTTTGATGAAAAACAAGTGACGTTGTTTTCTTGTAAAACTTGCTTGATTTTAAAAGCAGGCTCAAACATTGGGATGTGTGTAAGCGCTTTTGCTTCTTTGTTTGCAGCAATCACGCAGCCGTCATTGTTGCTCAAAACAACGACTGGTTTTCCCAATAAATCGGGTCTGAAAACTTGTTCGCACGAAGCATAAAAGCTATTGCAATCGACCAACGCAATCATAGTGTATTTTTTATGATATAAGTAATCACACCCCACAATTGGATTTCTTGTTTTGAATCTAGGTCAATTCGGATGATGTTAAAACATCCATCTTGAATAATCACTGCCAATTGATTGCTTTTGGGTGTGAGCGATTTGTCGATAATCAGCACATCATTTTCAAAAATTTGGAATTCGCTAAAACTATTGTCAATCACTCTGATATAAAAAGTAGCTGATGTATTTGCGACCAGCACATCGTTCAAATCGATTCTTGGTTCTGTATAATGCGTAGCAGGACTAGCAAAACCAGTTTGAGTGGAGCGTGCCACTCTATAGTTTTTCTTTGATTTTTCTACTGATTTTAGTTCGCCAAATTCCATGCTTAAAATTACTAGAAAAAGAAACACAGTATTGTTAAAATTCAAAAAAAGTATGAACAAAAAAGAATTGATAATGTCTCTTTTTGATGTGTAAGAACGTTTATATAAATACGAGTTTGCAGATTTGAAATCCATATTGATAAATTTGTATCTTTGAATAAAAATTAGTCACAATGGATTTACAAACTAGAAAACTAAACTTGATTTCATATTTGGCACAACTTCAAGATGAACTTTTCTTGGAAAAATTAGAGACTTACATATTGAAACAAGAAAAAGAACAGCAAGCTGAATTGAAACAATTTACTGTTGAAGAATTTATCAAACGAATTGAAAAATCAGAATTGGATTTCAAAAACGGTCGATTTAAAAGTCAAGAAGAATTAGAAAAAATCACTGCAAATTGGTGAATAATGAAAATTATTTGGACTGATTTTGCAATACAAAACCTTAAAGCTATTTTTGATTATCATGTAGAAAATGCCACAAAAAAAGTAGCTCACAAAATTAAAAATGAAATTTTTAAAGCAACGAAACAGCTAATCAAACATCCAGACTCTGGACAAGTTGAACCTAATCTTTATTTTTTTCAGCAAAATCATCGATATTTAGTTTGTGGTAACTACAAAATAGTTTACAAAGTTTTTGAACATCAAATCATTATTAATGATGTTTTTGACACAAGACAAAATCCAGATAAAATAGCAAAAGGAATTTAAAAAACTTATATAAAAACTACTCCTTCCCTTTTTTCACTTTCCAATATTGCACATTTGCTTTGCTGACTCTTTCCAACGTTTCTCTGTCTGTGGCGCGTTTTCCTGATTTCATCAAATCGAAAATATCTTTGATGAGATTGCTAGTCGTTGCAAAATACGAGTGACTTAAAAAACTGGAATCTTGACCAGAAGCATCAATCGTTTCAATCCCTTTTAAAACTACGATTTGTGAGCCAGCTTCTCCTGCTCTGTAACTTCCATGCACTTTTTTGGAAGCCAACAACGCCAAATCATCAGAAGAAACATAGAGCGTAATTGGTTTGCCAATTTTTGAAATCATTTTAGGGCCAATATCTCTTTTAAAAACATCTGCATCAATATCTGGCGCTGCTAAAATGATTTCTGTGATTTTGTTTTTCAATTCTGGATGTTCGTTCATCAACTCAATCAAGGCTTTTGTCAAGCCACGATTTCCCATACTGTGAGCCACTAAATAGATGTTTTTTGCTTCGGTTTTTGTTAAATAATCTTTCAGAAAGTTCTTCATATTATAGGTTGACCATTCAATATTCGCTTCGTCAACAGTATAACTTGTGGTGGAAGCTTGTGATGGCCAACTATAAAAAACAGGTTCTCCTGAAAATCGCAAATCAAAGGTAATTTGTGCCGTTCTAAAAGCAGCATCAGCAAAAGAAACGTTGTAACCATGCACAAAAAGAAAAGTGCTTTTGCCGTTTTTAGAAATGCGTTCTTTCATCTGTTTGAAAAAATCTTCTTTGTTTTGCTTTTTCAAAGATTGCATCATCATGTGTTTGCTTGGGTCTTCAGAAAACTCTAATCGCCAATAAGAAGGTCTTTCAATTTCGCCCAAAGTATGTGTGTAAGGAATGCTTACTACAATTCTGCCATATTGCAATTCGCTTCTTTTTGCGCCAAAACGTTCGTTTAGATCGCTGTTATTAGTATTATTCCTATCAGTGGCAAAAGAAACAGGAATTTCAATAAATTCTCTTTTTTGTTTGCCTGATGAAGCTACAATTTCTTGAGATGCTTCTTGTTGCAAACAAACTTTGATAACTTGCGTTTCTGTTTGTTGATTTTGGAGTGTAACATCAATCGTAAAAGTGATGGAGGTATAATTCTGAAAAGCATTGTTGCCATTGAGTAAACCTATCAATTGAGTTTGTTTAAATTGATTGTAATCTTCAAACGTAAGGCTGAAATTATCATCTAAAAAAACCAAAATTTTAAAAGATTGAATCATGGATTCAGTTCCTTCTGTGATTTTTAGTTGCAGTGTGGCATCATCCGTAAGATTGTTTAAACAATTGGTAAGATGGTACGTTTTGGTGTTGTCAGAAAGTTCGAAAACAACTTGATTTTTTTGTGCATTCGTGAGGGAACAAAAAATAAAAAAAAGAGCTATAAAAACAGTTTTCATGTGATATCGTTTTTTTATTGACGACATAAAGATACCATTTATTAGAAAACAAAAATACCCTTACATTTTGATAATAAGGGTATTTGATTCTGAAGACCTACAAGGTTTTAAAAACCTTGTAGGTTGTTGACGTTAAAACTATTCTTAAAAATTAATATCTATAATATGCTGGTTTGAATGGGCCTTCAGTAGTTACACCAATATAATCAGCTTGTTCTTGACGCAATTCTGTTAGCTCTACTCCCATTTTTTCTAGGTGTAATTTCGCTACTTTTTCATCCAAATGTTTTGGCAACATATACACTTCATTTTGATATGCATCTTTATTGGTCCACAATTCAATTTGTGCCAACGTTTGATTTGTAAAAGAATTTGACATCACAAAACTTGGGTGACCAGTGGCACAACCTAAATTTACCAAACGACCTTCAGCTAATAAAATAATGTCTTTTCCATCAATTGTATATTTATCCACTTGTGGTTTGATTTCGATTTTTTCGCTGTTTTTATTTAACCAAGCAACATCAATTTCATTGTCAAAATGACCAATATTACACACAATTGTTTTGTCTTTCATCATTTTAAAATGCTCTGGACGAACAATATCTCTGTTTCCAGTAGTGGTGATTATAATATCAGCAGTTGAAAGTACTGTTTCTAAACGCTTCACTTCAAAACCATCCATACAAGCTTGCAAAGCACAAATTGGATCAATTTCGGTTACTGTCACAATAGAACCTGCACCTTTGAAGGATGCTGATGTTCCTTTTCCAACATCGCCATAACCGCAAACAATCACTCTTTTTCCAGCTAACATAGTATCTGTTGCTCTGCGAATTGCATCAACAGCCGATTCTTTACAACCATATTTATTATCAAATTTTGATTTTGTTACGGAATCATTTACGTTGATGGCTGGCATTGGTAAAGTGCCGTTTTTCATACGTTCATACAATCTGTGAACTCCTGTAGTTGTCTCTTCAGACAAACCATTAATGCCTGCTGCCAATTCAGGATATCTGTCCAAAACCATGTTTGTTAAATCTCCACCATCATCCAAAATCATGTTTAATGGTTTGCGATCTTCTCCAAAAAATAAAGTTTGCTCTATGCACCAATCAAACTCTACTTCGTTCATTCCTTTCCAAGCATACACTGCTGTACCTTTAGCAGCAATTGCTGCAGCTGCTTGGTCTTGTGTAGAGAAAATATTACAAGAACTCCAAGTAACTTCAGCACCCAAAACTTGCAAAGTTTCAATTAAAACCGCTGTTTGAATGGTCATGTGCAAACACCCTGCAATTCTTGCGCCTTGTAAAGGTTGTGATTGTTTGTATTCTTCTCTTAACGCCATCAATCCTGGCATTTCTGCTTCTGCCAATTCTATTTCTTTTCTACCCCAAGCAGCCAAAGAAATATCTTTCACTTTATAAGGTACATAGGCTATTTTTGTGCTCATTTACTGTATATTTATGATTTATTTTGCAGTTGCAAAGTTACAATATACATTTTAAAAAATATGCCTCTTTTCAAAACATTAACGGTCTCTGAAACCACCAAAGTTATCATTTGGAAAATTGAAGAAACCATAGAAGAACTTCAAAAAAGTATTTCACTTTCTGACTATAGCCAACAAAGAATTGATGCAATGAAATCAGCATTGCATCAAAAAGGGTTTTTAAGCATTCGTCATATTTTAAAAGAATTTAATTTACAAGATGTTGATTTACACTATGATGAACATGGAAAACCACACCTAAAAGATGGACGATTTATTTCGATGACGCACTCTTTTGAGTTTACTGCAGTGATTGTTTCAGAAGAAAAAAGCGTAGGGATTGACATTGAAAAACAGCGTGAAAAAATTCTAAAAATCGCTCATAAATTTACCCCAATTGAAGAATACAAAACCATCGCAAATGTGAGTGCTTTGATTGCCAAACTGACTATTGTTTGGGGCGCAAAAGAAAGTTTATATAAAATTTATGGGAAGAAAAAACTGCTTTTTTTACATCATATTTATATTGAAGATTTTAATTTCGAGGATGAAAAAACCACAGGAATCATTCGTTATGAAGGAACAGAAACCAACTATCAAGTTCATTTTTTAGAATTTGAAGACTTTACTTGTGTGTATGCGTATTAGAAATCAACTACTTTTACCATCCTAAAAAAGCACTATGAACTCACTTTTTGATTTTTTTTTAGAAACCTATCAAAATACCTCAACTACTTTTATTTTGTTGGAAGTTGTTGCTTTTTTCTTCGGAATTGCGAGTGTTTGGTATGCAAAAAAAGAAAATATTTTGGTATATCCAACAGGATTGGTTGCTACCATAATTACCGTTTTTTTATTGTACAAAGCTGAATATTTTGGTGATATGATGATGAATTTCTATTATTCTGTGATGAGTATTTATGGCTGGTGGAACTGGTCTAGAACAAAAAATGACACAAGTTATCTGCCAATTTCAAGAACCAATTTCAAGGAAAAATGGGTTGGTTTTTTGCTTTTTGTACTGACAATGATTGTCACGTATGCAGTTTACTGGTATTTTGGCAACGAAATTAAAATCGAAAACTATATTGATATTTTCACTTCTGGCGTCTTTTTTACAGCTATGTGGTATATGGCAATCAAAAAATTAGAAAACTGGACATTGTGGATTATTGCTGATATTATTACGATTCCATTATATGCTTATCGTGGTTTGGGAATGTTATCTTTACAATACCTAATTTTTACTATTTTAGCCATTCAAGGTTATATCGCATGGAAAAAAAGCTTAGACAAAAACCCATCAACATTGTAAAAGTCGTGTTGTTTGGTCCTGAATCTTCGGGCAAAACAACACTTTCTCAACATTTGGCTCGCTATTATAATACAGTTTGGGTACCCGAATTTGCAAGGGATTATTTACAGCAAAAATGGAATAATGAACGTAAAACTTGCGAAAAAGAAGATTTTATTCCAATTGCTATTGGACAAATGGCACTAGAAAATAAACTTGCAGAAAAAGCTGATAAAATTTTAATTTGTGACACTGATTTGCTTGAAACTAAAGTGTATTCAGAAGAATTTTATAATGGTTTTGTAGCTGAAATACTCGAAAAAGCAGCACTAGAAAATTCGTATGATTTATATCTATTAACCTACATTGATACTCCTTGGGAAAAAGACGATTTGCGAGACAGACCTGACCAAAGAATGGAAATGTTTAGGGCTTTTGAAAATGCTTTGATAAAACACAAACGTCCTTATATTTCATTAATTGGAAATAAAGAAACCCGATTAAAAACAGCGACAAAAGCTATTAATGAGATATTAGCTCAAAGAGAAAATCTACATTCGTTTTCTCAAAAATTATCATAAAAATGGAGAAAGAAAATATCATCAAAGAGCTCAATTTCAAAGCCATCAGAAGTTCTGGTGCAGGTGGTCAACATGTGAATAAAGTTTCTTCAAAAATTGAATTGACGTTTGATTTGGAACATTCTGAAGCATTGAATGATGATGAAAAAACCTTGCTAAAAACCAAGCTTTCTTCCAAATTAACTACCGAAAACATGTTGATTTTAACAGTTGAAGAAACACGTTCTCAACATAAAAACAAAGAATTGGCGATTAAAAAATTTGTTTCTTTGATGGAAACGAATCTAAAAAAACCTAAAAAAAGAACGCCTACAAAACCCAGTAAAAGTGTCATCAGAAAAAGATTGGAAACCAAAGAAAAAACTTCTGTCAAAAAAGCGTTGCGTAAAAAACCTGATTTTTAAGTTTTTATAAAAATTCAAAAACACACAGTAGAAAGTAAAACTACTATGTGTCTATTAAATTTTTTTATTTAATTACTTATTTTTCTTTATTTTTAAAAATAAAAGTGCACAAAAGACACTTATTAAAATTGAAACACTAATAAATTTAAAATTCAAAAAATCTTCAATTTTTCTTTCAAACATTAATTCAACAATTAAATTTGAAAAAATTACAGTAATTAAAATCTTGAAAAAATATTTTAAAAAAGATGAAATATTTACCATTGCATAATTATTGAAATTACTGAAGCTCCAGCACCTGTTATTACTGCACCCCAAATACCACCTCTACAACCAACTAAAGCACCTACTAAATCACAACCACCCACTTTCCACCAATTTATTTTTGAATTCTTATTTGTTGATTTCTGTGATTGCGGATTATTAAGAATTTCATAATTATCAAAACCGCCCTCACCTCCTTCACTTGTTGGCGCCCAATATAAAGAAGAATGCCTCCAAGTAGAATAAAAGATATACATTGCCTCTAAATCATCTCCACTAAATTTGTTAACTAACTGTATTTCTCTTTTTTTAATCTCATTTAATATTTCATTTAACGTTAAATTTTCTGATTGTAAATAAGTTAAAACTTCATTTACTTCAGTTTGTATGTTTAACTTTAAATCAATGTATATTTCATTATTATTACTTCTTCAATGATTTTTACTTAATAAAATAAACTCATTATATAATGCTCTTGGATTTTTATAAACTTTATTATTATTAATAAGTATATTGTAATTTGTTAATTCCGAAGTTTTGTTTTTATTGCTTCTTTGTACCAAATTTGAAATATAATCATTTGTAAAACTGATTTTATTTTCATTAGAATTTCCTACTAATTTTTCTAAAGCATCTTTAACTACTTTATTATGTTCTCTTCCTACATAATCAAAAGGATTTACGTTATTTATTTCCTCAAATTTATCCTCTTTTTGACAATTTATTAAGAATAAACTAAATATGACAGTAATGCTGAAAAATTTAAAAATATTGTTTTTCATTTTAAAAAAAATTAAAGTTAAATAAATAAGCACATGTTTTATGACTGTATGCTTTCATTAGACAGTTGCAACACGCTAAAATTATTTGCTTTATAAGCTATAAACAATAGCTTACAGCTATAAAAAACAACTTTTTGAAAAAAATTTTGCAAAAAAAAAAAAAAAAAAAAACTTTTTAAAAAAAATTTTAAAAAAAAAAAAAAAAAAAAACATTACTTTAGCAAAATAGATAAATTGCTAATTATGCCCCCATTTAAAACCAAAGATTCGTCTTTAACAAAAACTATTTTATCAAAAATTAAGTTAGCCCGTTTTCAAAAAGGTTATTCACAACAAAATATGGCTAGTGAATTAGATATAAGTCAAAATGCTTATCATAAAATTGAAAAGGGAGTAACTAAATTAACCTTAGAACATTTTTTAAATATATGTTCAATTTTAGAGGAAAAGCCACATACTTTTTTTGATTAAGTTTTTATAAATTGGTTTTTCCAACTATCTTTGCATCGTTCTCACAAAGGGGTGCTAATTTTAGTTGTTAGTTCTTAATTTTTAGTTGTTAGTTATTTTTTAACTCAAAACTTAAAATTCAAAGCTTAAAACTTTAAAAGGCTGAGATCATACCCAATGAACCTGGGCAAGTAATGTTGCTAAGGGAAATTAGACATCTTTTGATGTCAAAAAACGAATTATTCAATAACAATCACAAGAATAATCACCTCTTTTTATTCGTTTTAAAATTTTTTAAAATGAAAAAAATATCCATTTTTTTATTCTTGTTTGTAAGCATGCTTACAAACGCACAAATGTTCAACATCTCAGGAAAAGTAGTAGATGAAAACAACGAAAATTTGCCAAATGCCAGCATTTTAATTCCGAAAATCAACCAAGGAATTGCCACAAATGCTGATGGAACTTTCAACCTAAAATTGCAAAAAGGGTCTTATGTTTTTCAAATTTCATTTTTGGGTTATAAATCCATCAATCAAGAAGTTAGCATCAACAAAGATGAAGAATTTACGTTTGTTTTGAAACCCATTCAAACGTTGTTAGATGAAGTTTTGGTGTCTGCAGTTCGTGTAAATGCAGATATTCCTGTGACATTTTCGAACTTATCAAAAAAGGAAATTTCCAAGCGAAATCTAGGTCAAGACATTCCAATTTTGCTCAATTATTTGCCTTCTGTAGTGTCATCTTCAGATGCTGGTGCAGGAATTGGATACACGTATATGAGCGTTCGTGGTTCCAATAACGAACGCATCAATGTCACTGTAAACGGAATTCCTTATAACGATGCTGAAAGTCATGGCACTTTTTGGGTGAATTTGGGAGATTTTGCTTCATCCACTGAAAATTTGCAATTGCAACGTGGCGTTGGAACATCAACCAATGGTTCTGGGGCTTTTGGTGCGAGTTTAAATATCTTGACAGATGCCATTTCTGAAAATGCCTTTGGCGAAATTTCCAATTCATTTGGGTCGTTCAATACTCGAAAACATACTGTGAAATTCAGTACTGGAAAAATCAATGAAAACATCGAAATTGCAGGTCGATTTTCGAATATTTTTTCTGATGGATATGTAAATCGTGCTTTTGCAGATTTGAAATCCTATTTTTTACAAGCGAGTTTTGTGGATGAAAATACGTTGATAAAAGCCATCACTTTTGGTGGAAATGAACGTACCTATCAATCTTGGTTTGGTTTGACTGCTGATGAATTGGCACAAAATCGCAGACAAAATCCATATACTTATGAAAACGAAACAGACAATTATCAGCAAGACCATTATCAGTTGCATTGGAACGAACAATGGAATGAAAAATGGTCCACAAATCTAGGTTTGAACTACACAAAAGGTGCAGGATATTTTGAGCAATTTAAGGAAACTGAAGATGCTGAAGCACTCAATAATTTGATTGTTGATGGCACAGATGCTATTGTAAGACGTTGGTTAGACAATGATTTTTATGTCATCAATTTCAATACAAATTACAAAACTGACAAACTGAATTTCATCACAGGAATTTCGTATTCCAATTACACAGGAGATCATTTTGGCGAGGTCATTTGGGGTGAAAACTTGGCTCCAAATACCCAAATTAGAGATCGATATTATTTTTCGGATGCAAAAAAGTCTGACTTTTCTTTGTTTGCAAAAGCAAATTTTAATCTTAGTGAAAAACTTTCTGCGTATGCAGATTTGCAAGGACGTTTTGTGAGTTATCAAACACAAGGAATTACCAATGATATTGTTCCTATTGATGTAAATACCAATTTCAATTTTTTCAATCCGAAGTTTGGTTTTACTTATAAAAGCAATGAAAACAACAATTTTTACACCTCATTTGCTGTGGCAAATAGAGAACCAAATAGGAATGATTTTGAAAATGGCGTTTCTACTCATGAAACCCTTTTTGACTACGAATTGGGTTGGCGTTTGAAAACAGAAAACATCAAGCTAAATACTAACGTGTATTTTATGGATTATAAAAATCAATTGGTCTTGACAGGAGCCATTGATGGAGTTGGCGCGCCAATTAGAGCAACTTCTGGAAATAGTTACAGACTTGGTTTAGAGATTGATGCTGATATTCGCTTGAACAACAAATTTTCTATCAAACCAAATGCAGCTTTTAGTTCGAATAAAAACCGAGATTTTGTTTCCGAAATTGATGGAGTTTTGCAAAACTTAGGAAACACAAACTTGTCATTTTCACCAAATGTTGTGATTGGAAATATTTTATCCTATCAACCTAAAGAAAATGTTCAAATCTCATTTTTATCAAAATATGTTGGCAAACAATTCATGAGTAATTTGAGTAGTAAAGTATCTGAAAATGATGTATTGGATTCCTTTTTTACAAGTGATTTGAATGTGGTGTATCAACTAAAACCATTAAAAATATTTAAATCAGTGACGTTTACAGCCTTGATTAACAACATTTTCAATGCAGAATATGTGGATAGAGGTTATTATTATACATTTGATGATACTTGGTCAAATCCGAATGCAATTACTACTTTGGATGGAGCAGGATATTATCCACAAGCAACTAGAAATTTTTTAGTGGGAGTTACACTAAGTTTTTAAATATTTCTTAGATTTTCTTAAATTTTGATATAAAAAGTACATTTATAAGCCGTTTTTTAGCAAAAACGGCTTATTTTTTGTATATTAGCAAAACATGAAAATTTCCACCATTTATCAAAAAAGAAATAAAAGAGTTTATAGTTTTGATTTTAGCATCTTTAGAAATCAATCTGATAAATTCATTCCTCCAGCTTTTTAGGTAAGAACTCAATAAAATTTATTTCCATTTTATTCCATCAAAAAATGCATTTTTCAATGCGTTTTAAAAAACTATTTATATGAAACTTATCAGAATTAAAAGAAAAACCAAACAACAAAAATATTATTCATCTGCCATGGGAATGTTGAATTGTAGAGTTACTTCAATAAAAAAATATTTATTTGGAATTCCTGTGAAAACGCTTCACAAATACAGAGAAACGTATTATGGCGAAATTAAAAATTGCGATGATTTTAATTTATTTATTTAAACATTTAAAACATAAAAATAACAAATGAGGCAACTGAAAATCACCAAGCAAGTTACCAATCGCGATACAAAATCTTTGGAAAAATATTTTCAAGAAATTGGTAAAATCGAATTAATTACGGCAGATGAAGAAGTAGAATTGGCAATAAAAATTAAAAAAGGCGATAAAAGAGCGTTGGATTTATTGGTGAAATCGAACTTGCGATTTGTGGTTTCTGTTGCTAAACAATACCAAAATCAAGGTTTAAAATTATCAGATTTGATTAATGAAGGCAATTTAGGATTGGTGAAAGCAGCCAAAAGATTTGATGAAACTAGAGGTTTTAAGTTTATTTCGTATGCAGTTTGGTGGATTCGGCAATCCATTTTACAAGCGTTGGCTGAGCAATCAAGAATTGTGCGTTTGCCGTTAAATAAAATTGGAAGCATCAATAAAATCAATAAAGTATATGCAAAATTAGAACAACAAAACGAAAGAGTTCCTTCGTATGTAGAAATCGCGAATGAATTGGATTTGACCGAGCAAAATGTTGCGCAAAGCATGAAAAATTCTGGTAGACATTTGTCTATGGATGCTCCATTTAGAGAAGGTGAAGACGCTAATTTTTATACTATTTTGGGTTCAGAAAATTCTCCAAAACCAGATAATAATTTGATGAAAAAATCCTTGGAAATTGAAATTAGCAGAGCATTAAAAACACTTCCTGAAAAAGAAGCTGCAATTATTCAAATGTATTATGGGCTGAATAATAAAAACATCGCTTATAGTTTGACAGAAATTGGCGAAACTTTCAATATCACAAGAGAACGTGTTCGTCAAGTAAAACAACGCGCTTTGAATAAATTAAAATCAAAATCTAGGGCTACTGTTTTGAGAACTTATCTTTGATAAATTAAACTTTCACCTCAAAAACTCCTCAATCAAATCGTTAGAATGCGTAGTTTTTGGAATGGGAAAATCGAACCAATTTTGTAGATTTTCTTTATAACCAACATTGTTTAAATAATTATGTAATGCCAAGTTTAATCCTTTAGTAAATGTTGGATGATCTGCGCCTTTTGGGTCTTTGTGATACAAATCATTTTGAGCAAAACCTTCAAAAACAGGCCCTGTAATTTCAATGCTAAATTCATCAGGATTTTGTCCTACAGGACTGTGTGCAGTTGCTGTAAATTGATGCCAAAAGGCAGATTGAATGCAATTTTTTTCAAACAATTGCCTTACAACTTCTAACGAATCAATGGTTTCTTGTTCGGTTTCTGTGGGAAAACCATACATCAAATACGCATGAACCAAAATATTATTTTGTGAAAAGTTGTGAGTAACTCTGGTAACTTGCGCAATATCTACTCCTTTTTTCATTTTTGCCAATAATCTATCAGAAGCAACTTCCAAACCACCAGTCACAGCAATACAACCAGATTTCGCCATGAGTTGACACAACTCAAAATCGAAGGTTTTTTCGAAACGAATGTTTGTCCACCACGAAATTTTTACATTTCTTTCTAATAACTTCAAAGAAAGTGCTTTTAGCATTTTTGGAGGCGCAGCTTCATCTACAAAATGAAAACCTGTAATGCCAGTATCTTGCATGATTTGCTGAATTTTGTTGACCAAATCTTCTGCTGTGGTGTTTTGATAATTGCCAATATAATCCAACGTAACATCGCAAAAAGAACATTGTTTCCAATAACAACCATGAGAAATGGTGAGTTTATTCCATCTTGCATCTGTCCACATTCTGTGCATTGGATTTACCACATCCAAAAAAGAAACGTATTTATGAAAAGGCAATCCTACATAATTGGGTGTAGGTAAATTTTTGTGATGAAAGATGGTATTGGGGATTTTATTTTTATAAACTACTCGATTGTTTTCTAAAATAAAAGTTCTTTCTAGTTGATTTACATCAATAGTACCCTCTAAATAGTGTATAATTTTCAGCAAAGGACCTTCTCCATCATCCAAAGAAATAAAATCTACATAGTCAAAAATTCTAGGATCAGATAAGGAACGCAATTCTGTATTGCAATAACCACCACCAAATGCAATTTTAATATCTGGAAAAAACTGTTTGATAAATTGAGAACAACGCAAAGCCGCAAATAAATTTCCAGGAAAAGGAATTGTAAAACAAACCAAATTTGGGGAATGTTCTAAAATTTGCGCTTCTAAAAGATCGAACATTTTATCTTCAATCAATGAATGCTGACTGTTTAAAAATTCATCAATTTGATTGAAATTGCTTGCTGCTGTGGCAATTTGTTCAGCGTATTTGGTAAATGCAAAAAACTCATCCACATTTGCGTGAATAAAATCGCCAATTTCTTCAATAAAAAGTGTGGCATAATGTTTTGCTTTGTCAATAATTCCAGCCTCACCATTTTCCCACTTTATAGCTTTATTGACATGAATCAATCTGTGACCTTTTGGTAAAAATTTGGGTTCTAAAATTTTATGAGCAGTTTCAATGTCTTGTTTTTGAAGAAAAGAAATTACGATATCAACTCTTGATATGTAAATATCTTTCATTTTTTTAACTTTAGGAAAGTCAAAATTCCCTAATAAAGTTGCTTCTTTAAAAATTTCTTGTAGAAAATCTCTTGTAAAAATGGCTGTAAAAAGCTCAATACTTAAATCACAGTGCGCAAAAGAAACCTCATTTTTTTCTAAAAACCCTTTTAAATAAGCACTTGCAGGATATGCAGTATTTAACTGCGTAAATGGTGGTGTAATAAAAAGGAGTTTGGTTTGCATAGTGCAATTTAATAGGCTATTTACTTTTTAAGACTATCAAGAATCCATTCTTCCAACAGCACAACTCACAAACGATTTTGCTTTGTGAAGTACTGTGTTTTTGTCTCCCACTTCAGGGTAGCCTAATTTTGATAATTTTTCTTTGATTTCAACCAAATCAGCATTTTCTGAATCAATTGTTACGATTGAATTTTCAACATCAACAGTTACTTCTTGAACTCCTTGTAATGATGAAATTCCTTTTTTGATGGTTGAAGCACAACCACCACATTTTAAATTTTCTATTTGAATATTTGTTGTCATGTTATTTAATTTTTTGATTTCCATTTGGTATATCCTCCTTCTAAAAAATATACATTAAATCCTTTTTCTTTTAAAATAGCTGCTGCTGCACTGCTTCTGTTTGATGTTCTACAATACAAATAGACAGGTTTTGATTTGTCTAATTGAGCACTCGCTTTTTGATAAAAGTCAGCATCAAAAAGATTGGCAAATTTGGCAGATTTTATAAATCCTTCAGATACTTCTTCAGGAGTTCTTACATCCAATAATTGGATTTTTTCTTTTGACAATAACTGTTTTAATTCAGTATTGGATATTTTTTTTATATCCTGTGAATTTCCACAAGACACAAAAAAAATACCGAAAAAAAACATAAAATATCTCATTTTGAAAATTATTTTATTGTTGTTGGGCACACAAAAGCTGTTTTTTCAATACCTGATTTTTGAATAGCGTCAAAACCTCCTTCAATATCAATTACGTTATGAAAACCACGTGCTTTCAAAATAGAAGCTGCAATCACAGAACGATAACCTCCTGCACAATGCACAAAAAATGTTTCTTTTTCAGGAAATTGTGAAATATAATCATTCAAATAATCAAGAGGCGTATTTTGGGCAATTAATGCATGTTCACTTTGATATTCACTTGCTTTTCGAACATCAAAAACAATGGTACTTTCTTTGATTTTTTTTGATAGATTTTCAACAGAAATGGAATTTAAAACATCCATTTCTTTTCCAGAATTTATCCAAGTTTCAAAACTTCCGTCTAAATATCCAATCACATTATCAAAACCAACCCTTGATAAACGAGTAATAGTACTTTCTTCTTCACCAATTGGAGTCACTAATAAAATTGCTTGTTTAATGTCTTTGATCAATGCGCCAACCCAAGGTGCAAAAGTGCCTCCCAAACCAATAAAAATAGATTGAGGAATGAATCCTTTCGAAAATTCTGATTGATCACGAACGTCTAAAATAACAGCGTCAGTTTCATTAGCTAGCAACTCAAATTCTTCGGCAGACAAAGGTTTTGCACTATTTTTGATGACATCTTCAATATTTTCATACCCTTCTCTATTCAATTTTACATTCAATGGAAAATACGCTGGGGGAGGCAATAAGCCATCTGTTACTTCTTTTACAAACTCTTCTTTGGTCATGTTTTCTCTCAAAGCATAGTTGGTTTCTTTTTGATTTCCAATCGTGCCAACAGTTTCTTTACTTAGGTTTTTTCCGCAAGCTGAACCAGCTCCATGAGCGGGATATACAATTACATCATCTGCTAAAGTCATCACTTTTATACGCAAACTGTCGTATAAAAACCCTGCTAATTCCTTTTCAGTAATAGCTCCTTTTTGAGCCAAATCTGGTCTTCCAACATCGCCCAAAAACAACGTGTCACCACTAAAAAGTGCGTGGTCTTTTCCATTTTCGTCTTTCAATAAATAACAAGCACTTTCCATAGTATGACCAGGCGTGTGAAGTACTGTAATGGTAATATTTCCCAATTTAAAAACCTGATTATCTTCTGCTATTAGTGCGTCAAAATTGGTTTGAGCTGAAGGTCCATAAACAATTTTTGCTCCTGTTTTTTCTGCCAATGTTACGTGACCACTTACAAAATCAGCATGAAAATGCGTTTCAAAAATGTACTTTATTTTTGCATTGTCTTTTGCAGCTCTGTCTATATAATCTTGTACTTCTCTTAATGGATCAATAATGGCAACTTCGCCATTACTTTCAATATAATAGGCTCCTTGCGCTAAACATCCTGTGTAAATTTGTTCAATTTTCATTTTAATTATATTTTAAAAAGTCAAAATTAGACTTGATATTTTATTTTTTTGATGATTTTTATCAGATGTATCTTTTTATTTATATGCTTGATGAATGTATTTTGCAAATTTTTCCTGAGATTTTCTATCTCCAGTTCTAAAAAACTTAACAGCATCATTGGCTTTCATAAAGAAATGATTTACATCAATAATACTCAACAGACCACCTTTAAATAATGCATCTCGCAAAGGTCCTTTTGCCCCAGCAAAATAAAATAAAATGCCTTTTTTTTGATAAAATTTAATTCGTTCTTTAAGCATTTCAACTCCTGTACTATCAGTTCTATTGATGCTTTCTGAGTCTAATACTATCAATTTTAATGCCTTTCCTTTTTTTTCTGCCATTTCGTCCATTTTATCTCTAAAATAACTTGAATTTGCATAAAATAATTGGGCATCAAAACGAAAAACCAAGATATCATTTTCAATAATTACATCTTCAAATCGTTCTTTATTTCTATAAAAATTGGCGTCAGGAACTTTTCCTAATTCCACCACATAAGGTCTTGAAGTTCTGAAAATTAAAACAACCAGAGACAATCCAACTCCAACAGCGATTCCGTATTCAATGCCAAAAAAAAGTGTTGCAATAAATGTAGAAATTAGCAACCAAAAATCTAAATTATTTGCACGCCACAAAAAAGCAGCTTCTTTGATATTTACCAGAGAAAAAACAGCGACAATGATAATCGCCGCCAATATTGTTTTCGGTAAAAAATAAAATAAAGGCGTTAAAAAAAGTAATGTTATAGTCACCATCACTACTGAAATAAAAGCAGCCATTCCTGTTTTCGCACCACTTTCTTGGTTAATTGCAGATCGTGAAAAACTTGATGCAATTGGAATGGTTTTGAATAATGACCCTACCATATTACTTAATCCTAAAGCAATTAACTCTTGATTTGGTCTTACTTTATACTCATCTTGTTTAGATTCTTGAAATTTTCCGATAGAAATGGTTTCTAAATAACCAACCATCACTAATGTTAGTGCTATTGAAAATAATTCTCTTATTTGATCCAAGTCAAATTCAGGAATTCCAAAAGTTGGCAATCCAGAAGGAATATATTTTACGATAGAAACATCTATCAAATTTTTTCCAAAATACTTCATCGTAAGTATTCCGAAAACTACAACAATTAACGCATTTGGAATTCTTTTATTAATCTTTCTGAAAATCAAAATAATAATTACTGCCATCAAACCAATGAAGGTTGTATGAAAATTATAATCCGAAATTTTTAAAAAAATATCCTCTAAAATCAAATGAATTTGATCATTTTGAATAAAATCAACTCCAAATAAATTTCTAAATTGATTGACACCAATAATGAGTGCAATTGCAGATGTAAAACCTGTAATAACTGGTCTTGACAAAAAATTCACGATAAATCCTAAGCTAAAAATTCCCAAAATAAATTGGATGGTACCCACCATTAATCCCAATAAAATCGCTATTGAAATGTAACTTTCAGAACCTGCCAACGCAAGTGTAGAAACTCCAGTGGCAACAATCAAAGAATCCATTGCTACAGGTCCAATAGCAACTTGCCTAGCTGAACCAAAAATTGCGTAAATAATTTGAGGAACTAATGCACAATATAACCCATAAATTGGGGGTAAACCGGCAATCATAGCATAGGCAATTCCTTGAGGAATTAAAATTATTCCAACTGTAATTCCAGCTACTAAATCTCCCTTAAAATAAGATTTATCATAGTTGGGTAACCATTCTAAAATTGGAATTATTTTTTTGATATTCATTTTAAAAAAGTTCTCCTTGATTTATCCCTTTTATTCTGCCTAAATGTTTGTAGGCTAAATCCGTAACTTCTCTTCCTCTTGGCGTTCGTGTGATAAAACCTTGTTGAATTAAAAACGGTTCATACACTTCTTCAATGGTTTCTGTATTTTCGCTTACAGCAGTTGCAATTGTGCTAATACCAACAGGACCTCCCTTGAATTTATCAATGATGGTTATCAAAATTTTATTATCCATTTCATCCAAACCATAAGTGTCAACATTCAATGCTTCTAATGCGAATTTTGCGATTTCAAGGGTGATTTTTCCATTGCCTTTTATTTGAGCAAAATCTCTTACTCTTCTCAACAAAGCATTCGCAATTCTTGGTGTTCCCCTGCTTCTGCCAGCAATTTCAATGGCAGCTTCCATAGCTATGGGAACTTTTAAAATTTGCGCACTTCGTTGAATAATGGTTGTTAATAATTCTTTTGTATAATATTGTAATCTAGTACTAATCCCAAAACGAGCTCTCATTGGAGCAGTTAACAACCCTGAACGAGTTGTTGCACCTATTAGAGTAAAAGGTTCTAAATTAATTTGAACAGTTCGTGCATTTGGACCAGATTCAATCATAATATCGATCTTATAATCTTCCATAGCAGAATATAAATATTCCTCCACAACTGGACTTAATCTGTGGATTTCATCGATAAAAAGCACATCACGTTCGTCTAAATTGGTTAGTAAACCTGCTAAATCTCCTGGTTTGTCTAAAACGGGTCCTGAAGTTACTTTGATGCCAACTTTTAATTCATTGGCTAAAATGTGAGCCAATGTTGTTTTTCCTAATCCTGGAGGACCATGAAACAAAGTGTGATCTAGAGCTTCACCTCTTTTATTGGCAGCTTCTACGAAAACTTTCAAATTTTCTAATGCTTGATCTTGACCTGTAAAATCCTCAAAAGAAAGTGGCCGTAGTTTTTTTTCTACCTCTAATTCTTGGTTAGAATAGTTGGTGTTTTCAGGATTTAAATTTTCATTCATATTCACAAAGATAAAGGATTTTGACTTTTTTACCTACACCGTTTTGAAAACCTTACAGGAAAAAAAGTAAAAATAAAAAGCCTTTCCGTTATGGAAAGGCTTTATTGTAATATAAATGCTTTTTAAGAAGGTTCTTCTCCCTCAAGTAAAGGTGTGATTTGCGAAACGTAATCTTTTCCATGCAAATAATCACTATTGTCATCATTAGGATCTACACGTTTACTGTAATCATAAGGCCATCTGTGAACTACAGGCAACTTTCCTGGCCAGTTACCATGAACGTGTTGCACTGGAGTGGTCCACTCTAAAGTATTAGATTTCCATGGATTCTGTGTTGATTTTTCACCTCTATAAATTGAAATGAAGAAGTTCGCAAGGAACAAAATCTGAGCAACACCACCAACAATCGCAAAAATGGTAATCACAACGTTGACATTCGCAATGTCATCAAACAATGGAAAATTGGTATTAGTATAGTATCTTCTAGGTAAACCCGCTAAACCTATAAAATGCATTGGCCAAAAAACACCATAAGCACAAATAATAGTAATCCAAAAATGCCAGTAACCCAAAACTTTATTCATCAAACGTCCATACATTTTTGGAAACCAATGGTAAATACCTGCATACATTCCAAAAATTGCAGAAACACCCATTACCAAGTGGAAGTGAGCAACAACAAAATAGGTATCATGAACATTGATATCTAATGCAGAATCTCCTAAAACCAAACCCGTTAAACCACCTGTTACGAAAGTTGAAACCAATCCAATTGAAAATAACATGGCAGGATTAAGTTGTAGATTTCCTTTCCAGAGTGTGGTTACGTAATTAAATGCTTTTACAGCAGAAGGGATGGCAATTAATAAGGTTGTAAAAGTAAAGACAGAGCCTAGAAATGGATTCATACCTGAAACAAACATGTGATGACCCCAAACAATGGTTGATAAAAATGCAATTGCAATAATTGACATGACCATTGCTCTGTATCCAAAAATTGGTTTTCTAGCATTGGTAGAAATAATTTCTGAAGTAATTCCAAGTGCCGGTAATAAAACAATATATACTTCAGGATGTCCTAAAAACCAAAATAAATGTTCAAACAAAACAGGTGATCCACCTTGATAATGCAACACTTCTCCTGATATAAAAATGTCTGACAGGTAAAATGATGTTCCAAAACTTCTATCAAAAATCAACAATAAAGCCGCTGATAATAAAACTGGGAATGAAACCACACCAATCATGGCTGTTACAAAAAATGCCCAAATTGTCAATGGCAATCTTGTCATTTTCATTCCTTTTGTTCTAAGATTTAAAACGGTAACAATATAATTTAATGCACCAATTAAAGAGGATGCAATAAAAATTGCCATAGAAACCAACCATAGTGTCATTCCCGCTCCTGAACCTGGAATTGCTTGTGGCAAGGCACTTAAAGGCGGGTAAACTGTCCATCCTGCAGAGGCTGGACCAGCTTCAACAAAAAGGGAAATAACCATAATAACACTTGAAATAAAGAATAACCAATAGGAAACCATGTTTAAGAATCCTGATGCCATATCTCTTGCACCAATTTGTAATGGGATTAATAAATTTGAAAATGTACCACTTAAACCAGCAGTTAATACAAAAAATACCATGATTGTTCCATGGATTGTTACCAAAGCCAAGTAAATATCCGGATTTAAGATACCATCTGTTTGATGATTCCCTAAAAATGCTTCAATTATTGTAAACGATTTTTCAGGCCAAGCTAACTGCAATCGGAAAATCATTGACATAAAAAGTGCAATGACACCCATAAAAATACCAGTTACTAAAAATTGTTTAGAGATCATTTTGTGATCCTGACTGAAAATATATTTTGTTACAAATGTTTCTTTATGATGATGTTCTGACATGATCTTTTTTATTTGTAGTGACTTAATATTAATTATTTATAACTGTTGATAAGGTTGGTTGTTGTGCAATCCATTTATCATATTCTTCTTGTTCAACTACCGTAATTTTCATTTGCATATTATAATGTGATGCACCGCAAATTTTATTACACAATAATAAATAGTCAAATTCATAAGGATCTTCGCCTTTAGCTTTTCTAATCTTATTGATTCCCTTTACTTTCTCAATTACTTCTGATTGTTGTCTCATTTCCTCGGTAGTATATTTTGGTGTAAAACCAAATTCTGTTACCATTCCAGGAACACAATTCATTTGAGCTCTAAAATGGGGCATATAAGCAGAGTGTAAAACATCTTGAGAACGGAATCTGAAATGAATTTTTCTTCCTTTTGGTAAATACAATTCAGTTACTTGCTTGTCATCTTGGGCATTTTTATCAGACATATCAACACCTAAAGTGTTAATACCTTTGATAAAGTTTACGTTTCCATAACCCAACATATTATCTTCACCTGCATAACGTGCATCCCATCTAAATTGTTGAGAATAAACTTCAATAACAATGGGATTTTCAGCATTTGATAAATCCATAGTATTATTCCATTGCCACAAACCATAACCAATAAGAATCACAAGTGTAATTGCTGGAGTGATTGTCCAAATGGCTTCTAATTTATGACTGTCAGCATAAAATCTTGCTTTGTTATTATTGTTTCCTTTATATTTGAAAGTAAAGTAAAAAGTCAGAAATTGCATCCCGAACTGCACTATACCAATCAACCAAAATGTAATATTGAATAAATTATCATCATGTTCTCCTTCTATAGATGCAGATTCAGGGAGCATAATCACGTTCAAAGCGATTAAGCAATAAATCATCATTGCATATAAAAAAACCAAAAATAATAGTGCATAATTTCCTTGTTTGGCATTGTCATTGTCGTTAGCGATAGAACTTCTAAGATTTAAAATTCTTGTAATTTGCCAAAAACTTACTCCAATTGCTACAAATATAAAAATATAAAATAGAGCTAGCATATGTATCTTTTCTTTATTGTTTTAAACTTTTATTAATGATGATCCGCTGATTCTTCTCCTCTATGCTCGATATTAAAATAATGAAATTGTTCACTTTCCATCAAAAATGGATTTCCTTTTGGGATAGGACTTACTTTTGCAAAAGCGCTAAACACAGTAAAAATAAATATTCCTAAGAAAAATAAAAGCGCACTAATTTCTGCAATTCCAAAAGACCATTGAGCTCCAACAGTTGCTGGCATGATCATCACATAGAAATCAACATAATGTCCTGCTAAGATTACAATTCCACCAAGAACCACAAACCAAGGAATACTTTTGAAATCGCTGTTAATTAGCAATAATATTGGAAAAACGAAATTTATCACCACCATTGATAAAAAAGGTAATTTATATTCATTAAATCTCGCAACGAAATAAGTTGTTTCTTCAGGAATATCTGCATACCAAATTAGCATAAATTGTGAAAACCACAAATAAGTCCAGAAAACAGAAAAACCAAACATGAATTTAGCTAAATCGTGAATATGACTATCATTTACACTTGATAAAGCACCTTTTGAACGCAAATAAATAGTTACAATAGCGATTACTGTTAATGCACTTACTAATAAACTTGACAAAACATACCAACCAAATAATGTTGAAAACCAATGTGGATCTAAACCCATGATCCAATCCCAAGACATTAATGATTCTGTAATCATAAAGATTACCAAAAATATAACTGAAGCATGAAAATTTTTCTTGTAGGTTTTATAATTGTCATTTGCAGTATCTTCGGTAATTGAATTTTTTCTAATAAACCATCTGTAAGTATTCCAAAGAATTAAATATACAATTCCTCTAATTGTCCATCCTGAAATGTTCATCCACCATGATTTTGCATCTATAATGGGATCATAGTTTTTACTTGTTGGATCAAAAATGCCATCTGCCATCCATGGAAATAAATGATTCCAATGGAAAACTGAAGCAGATAAAATAACCAACAACATGATAATTGATGTAGGAACTATATTGGCTGTGATTGCTTCCATCACTCGAAATAAAACTACTGACCAAGCAGATTGAGCTACTCTTTGAGAAGCATAAAAAGCCAAAACAAGAAGAGATATTCCCAAAAAGAAAAACAATGAAACATACAAAGCAGCCCAAGGTTTGTTTTGCATTTGATGAAATATGTGCTCATCGTGTTTTTCATCGTGATGAGTATCATGACTATTTGCGGTGGTTGCTGCATGTTCAGAATCGTGAGAATCTCCATGAGAAATCTGAGCCGCAATCATTTCTTTAGATTCTTCAACTGTTTTTGGAGCGCTAAAGAAACTGAATCCGATACCTAAAGCACCTATAATTATAAGTGCAAGAGAGAGTATTTTTAATTTACCTGAGAATTGATACATATCTTTCGTATTCTATCTTTTTGTAATTATTTTAATAATTCGGCACGTAATTGTTGTACATATTGAACAACTTGCCAACGTTCTGTGTATGTTAATTGAGAAGAATGAGAACCCATTAAATTTTTTCCATGAATCAAAACATGGTAAATAGTTCCTGCATTCACGTCTCTATCTTTATAATTAGGAATTCCTAAGAATTTTTCTCTTTGCACTAAAACCCCATTTCCAGCGCCTTTTTCACCATGACAAGAAATACAATATATGTTATATAACTCTTTTCCTTTTGAAATATTCACTTCAGAGGAATCAAGAGGGTTTAAAACCTCAATTCTTGCTCTTTCATATCCTTCAGGAGTATCTGGGATGTCATAAGCCGGAAATCCTCCTCTTGGCAATGTTCCTGCTACAGGTGGTATATTAACAGGTTTATTATTGATTCCTTTTTCACCATCAGTGTCATAAGGTATCGATACGTACATATCTGGCATGTATTGAAGCTGTGGAGTTCTCTTGTTGTTACAAGAAATTAGGCTTGTAAAAACTGATAAAGCGATAAGTATTTTTAAATTTTTCATTGCCTATTGATTAATGCTTTTCTACTACATTTATTTCAACAGCGCCAGTTTTTACTAACAAAGCTGTCAACTCTTCTTCATTATTATGAACAGGAATTTCCATCAAAAAATGGTCATCAGTTGTTCTTGGATCTGGATTTTCTGCTTTTCTAAAAGGCCATATTTTACTTCTCATATAAAAAGTAATTACCATTAAATGGGCTGCAAAAAAAACTGTCAACTCAAACATGATTGGCACGAATGCTGGCATGTTTTCAAACCAAGAAAAACTTGGTTTTCCACCAATATCTTGTGGCCAATCTTGAATCATCATATAATTTGTCATCCAAATTGCGACACTTAGACCTGTAATTCCATACATAAATGCAGTAATTGCAATTCTTGTTGGCGCCAAACCCATAGCTTTATCTAAACCATGGACTGGAAAAGGGCAAAATACTTCATCTATATGATGATGTGCAGCTTTCACTGTTTTCACAGCATCAAGCAAAATTTCGTCATCATTATAAAACGCGTGAATAACTTTTAATGAACTCATTATTCTATATCTTTTTTATCTGATTTATCATTTATTACCACATTACCTGCAATATTGATTGCCGGTTTTGTAGCAATTCCTTGTGCACTTCTTTTTTTGTAAAATTCTCCTGAAGATTTCAAAATTGTTTTTACCTCAGCCTGTGCAATTACTGGGAAAGTTCTTGCATATAATAGAAATAGTACGAAGAAAAAACCTATGGTTCCAATGAAAATTCCAACATCGACAAAAGTTGGTTCAAAACGCCACCAAGTTGAGGGCAAATGACCTTTACTTAATACGATTGCAATGATATCAAAACGCTCAAACCACATCCCAATATTAATAGCGATTGAAATAATGAAAGATACAATAAAACTTCTTCTAAATTTTTTAATCCATAATAACTGAGGAATCATGATATTGAAAATCATCAATGACCAAAATGCCCAAGAATAAGGACCTGTTGCAGCACCTACTGATAAATAGGTGTAATTTTCGTAAGGAGAACCAGTGTACCATGCAATAAAAAACTCAGTTGCGTAAGCAACAGCAACAATTCCACCTGTTAATATGATCACAATATTCATATATTCAATATGCATTCTTGTAATATAATCTTCCATGTTTGTAACTTTTCGCATGATTCCTAATAAAGTTTGCACCATTGCAAATCCCGAGAAAATTGCTCCTGCAACGAAGTAAGGAGGAAAAATAGTTGAGTGCCAACCTGGATTGATGGAGGTAGCAAAGTCCATAGATACAATCGTGTGTACAGAAAGTACTAACGGAGTTGCCAAACCTGCTAAAACCAGAGAAACTTCCTCAAAACGTTGCCAATCTTTTGCTCTTCCTGACCAGCCAAAACTCAATAATGAATAAATTTTCTTTTGGAAAGGTTTTACAGCTCTATCACGAATCATGGCAAAATCTGGTAATAAACCTGTCCACCAGAAAACCAAGGAAACTGATAAATAAGTTGAAATTGCAAAAACGTCCCACAATAATGGTGAGTTAAAGTTAACCCAAAGAGACCCAAATTGGTTTGGAATTGGTAACACCCAATATGCGTTCCAAGGACGACCCATGTGAATAATTGGAAACAATCCTGCTTGAAAAACAGCAAAAATTGTCATGGCTTCTGCAGAACGATTGATGGCCATTCTCCATTTTTGACGGAATAGTAACAATACCGCAGAAATTAATGTTCCTGCGTGACCAATACCTACCCACCAAACGAAATTTGTAATATCCCAAGCCCAACCAATATTTTTGCTTAGACCCCAAACGCCAATGCCTGTTCCAACTGTATAAAAAATACATCCAAATCCCCAAAGCATTGCAGCCAAAGAGATATAAAATGCCATGTACCAGTGTTTATTTGCCTTTCCTTCAATAGGTTTTACAATATCTTCGGTAATATCGTGATAATTTTTATCACCTAAAATCAAAGGTTCTCTTATGGATGCTTCGTAATGAGACATATATAATTACTTAGTTTAATATTTTATTTAAAAGTTTGAATTTTGTTTTAAATTTTAAAGGTATCATTTTCTCTGTAACTTTTTGACTTTAAAACTTTCTAACTCATTTACGCTTCGTTTGTGTTTTTTATTTTCACTTGATAAACTACATTCGGTTTTGTTTGTAAATAATCTAACACGTTATAAGCTCTTTTATCTTTTGCTAAAGCTGATACTTTATCTTGTTTGTTGTTCACATCTCCAAAAACCAATGCGCCAGTAGTACAAGCTGATGAACAAGCAGTTTCAAACTCATCAGTGTTTACTGCACGACCTTCTTTTTTTGCTTTTAAAATAGTTGCTTGAGTCATTTGGATACACATTGAACATTTTTCCATTACACCTCTTGAACGAACAACTACATCTGGATTCAAAACCATTTTTCCATATTCGTTGTTCATATAAAAGTCAAACTCGTTATTATTTGCATAATTGAACCAGTTAAAACGACGAACTCTGTAAGGACAGTTGTTCGCACAATATCTTGTTCCAACACATCTGTTATATGTCATTTGATTTTGGCCTTGACGTCCGTGAGTAGTTGCTGCAACAGGACAAACGGTTTCACAAGGAGCATGATTACAATGTTGACACATCATTGGCTGAAAAGTAACTTCAGGATTTTCAGCTTCCGTTTCTAATGCTTTATAAGTATCTCCTCTGCTCAATCCTTTTTCTTTAGCTTCTTCTCTTGTTTCAACTTCAGAAGAATAATATCTATCAATACGCAACCAATGCATATCTCTACCAACTCTTACTTCATTTTTACCAACGACAGGAACATTATTTTCTGCATGACAAGCAACTATACAAGCTCCACAGCCAGTACAAGAAGTTAAATCAATTGATAGATTAAAATGGTGGCCTAATTCTCTGTTATGCTCATCCCAAAGATCAATCGTATTTGCCTCAACTTCATTATGATCGTAAGAAACATAAGATGGCTTGTTCCATCCATGATGATCTTTAGGTTCAACAGTTTTATATTCTTTTAATGAAGCTACTTTTAAAATATCATGACGTCCAGCAATTGTTTTTTGTACTTGTGTACAAGCAAATTTGTGGGTTCCTGAAACTTTTTCAATAGTAACTCCAAATTGAATATTATTTGAATTTTTATACAAAGGATAGGCGTTTACCCCCACTTGCATTTCTTCTTTTAAACCAAAAGTTCGTCCAAATCCTAATGCCAATCCAACAGAACCTTTAGCTTGTCCTGGTTGAATCATTACTGGTACAATAACTTCTTTTCCGTTTACAGAGACTTTTGCATAATCACCATCGATAGCGCCATTGTCTTTCACAGGATTTGAAAACCCTAATTCTTTAGCATCAGCCATAGACATGGTCAAATAATTATCCCAAGACGTTCTTGTGATTGGGTCTGGAAATTCTTGTAACCAAGGATTGTTTGCTTGTTTTCCATCTCCAAGACCAGTCATGGTGTATAAATTCAATTCAAAACCAGATACTTTCTTTGCTAATGTTGACAATTGCATAGCTGCATCAACAATAGAAATTTCAGAAGCAATTGCAACACTTGTATTTTCCTTAATAAAAAAACCATTATGTAAAGCTGTGTTCCAAGAACTTCCTCCTAGAATAGTATTGGTAGCAAATGCTTTTAAATAGTCGTAATATTTTGTAGTATTTCCAGACCAAGTTAATAACGTGTCTTGTAATTGACGCGTTTTAAATAATAACTGGATCGTTGGTTGCATTAATCCGTAAGTAACTTCATTAAATTGAGTATCACCCCAAGATTCTAAGAAATGTGACGTTGGTAATACATAATTTGAAGCATCAACAGTTTCATTATTTTCGGTAGATAATGCTACTGATAATGATACTTTTTTAAGACCTTCTGCAAAATCAGCTGAATTGGTAAGTGAATATAAAGGATTCACATTATAAGTTATCAAACCTCCAATTTTTCCAGCCTTCAAATCAATAACAAACTGCGCAACTTCTGAATCATTTCCTTGACGAATGTTCAGTGTGTTATTTACATCAATAATTTCGCTATTCAATGCTTTATTGATAGCCAGAGCAACTAGTTGTGCGTTTTTATCATTAATTCCTGTTAAAACAACTCCTTTTGAACCTGCTTTTTTCAATTCAGAAGCCATTTGTTTCACTTGAGCATCTACTGGAGTAGCTTTTGATGGGATATTTGAACCGGTGATTGTGTTGAATAAATTTACCAAAGCGAAAATTTGATCAGAAGGTTTTGCTACAATCCTTTTGTCAGCATTCGCACCAGTTAATGACATATTGCTTTCAAACTGAATATGGTAAGACATTGAACCTGTTTCTGGTCTTCTACCAGCAACATATTGCTTTTCAAAACCACCATGAAAATCTCCTAAAAAATCAGCACCAAAAGAAACAATTGTTTTTGCTTTGTCTAGGTGATAATTTGGCAATGCACGTTTTCCATAGATCATCATCATAGCATCAGTAGTTGCAGATTCAGAAACTGCATCATAAATGATATGTTTTACATTTGGGTATTGAACGATAAATTCTTGAATAATTTTATCAGTTGAAGGACTTGCCATGGTTCCTGTCAATAAAACTACAGGAGAATTTGAATCTTTTAATTTTAATAATGCTGCACCAATTTCCTTGTCAGCATCGCTCCAAGAAATATTTTTTCCTCCTTTTGAAGGTTCTTTCAAACGAAGTTTTTCGTCGTATAAAGATAAAACAGCTGCTTGAACTCTTGCGCTAGTTGTTGCATTCGCATCCTTATTTGGCATGATTTGAATTGGACGCCCTTCACGAGTTTTTACAAGAATATTTGCAAAATCATACCCATCAGCCATTGATGTTGCATACCAATCTGCAACTCCTGCAATGATATCGTTTGGTTTTACAACATATGGAATGGATTTCACTACTGGACCTTCGCAAGCAGCTAAAGTGGCAGCTGCTGTTGTGAATCCTACATATTTTAAGAAATCTCTACGTGTTGTAGAAGATGTCGATAATGTTTCTTTATCACCCAAAAATTCATCTGTTGCAATTTCTTTAACAAACTCATTTTTACTTAACGTTTCAACAAAAGAACTATTTGTTAGTTCTTCAACACTTTGCCAGTATTTTTTGTCAGAAGCCATTTATTTATATTTATTAGTTTTTCATTTTTATTCATAGTTTAAAAACTAACGACTAAAAATTAATTTTTTATTTATTATTTAATAATGACATTTTCCACACTCTAAACCTCCAAGTTGAGCAATGGTAACTTGTTCAACATTATATTTATTTGCCAATTCCTTGTGAATTTTGTCGTAATACTCTGTCCCTTTTAAATCAACCTTTGTTTCTCTGTGACAGTTGATACACCATCCCATTGTTAGGGGAGAAAATTGATACATTTCATCCATTTCTTCAACAGAACCGTGACACTTTTGACATTCAATTTTACCAACAGTTACGTGTTGAGAGTGGTTAAAGTACGCAAAATCAGGTAGGTTGTGAATACGTATCCACTTGATTGGTTTTGTATCACCTGTATATTTTAAATTTTCAACATCCCAACCAGCTGCGGTATAAATTTTTGCGATTTCTTTATCTAGTTCCGCTTTTCCATAAGTTTCTCCATCCCATTCTACCACAGTTCCCTCAGCAACTTCTGCAATATTTTTATGACAATTCATACAAACATTTACGGATGGAATTCCAGAATGTTTACTGTGCTTTGCTGATGAATGACAATATTGACAATCTATTTTATTATCTCCAGAGTGAATTTTATGTGAAAATGCGATTGGTTGCAAAGGTGAATATCCTTGATCTACCCCAACTTTATATAAACTTCCGAAAAATATATAAGCTGAGATTAATAATAAAAAAATCACAGAAGTAAATTTCAAGAACGTATTTTGTGCTATTCCCAACCAAAGTTCTTTTAAATCTCTTTTAATGTTGGTAGTAGATTTTGGCGCTTTGTTCCCTTTTAATTCGTTTACTTGTTTTAATAAGCTTGCAATCATCAAGAATGCTACAACTATTGCTGCCGCAAGAATATAAATTAACCAACTTGGAGCTGGTGAATTTGTTCCGCCAGCAACAATGGTAGTATTTTCAGCTACTGCAGCAACTGCAGCTTTTGGATCTCCAACTGTTGTATAATATAAAATATCATCAATATTTTGATCTGTCAACTGAGGAAAAGCAGACATAGCAGCGCCATTATATTCCTCATAAATCGCAATGGCATCTTTATCTCCTGAAGCTCTCAGTTCCGCATTATTTTTGATCCATTTATGCAACCATTCATTACTTCTTCTTGCTTCAACATTTGCCAAAGCAGGCCCTACCAATTTTTTTTCTAATTTGTGACAAGACGCACATTGAGATTTGAAAAGATTTTTACCTTCTTTTTGGCGTGCTTCATCAACCTCTTGCGAATAAGAGGTGATGCTAAATGCGAAAAACAGAATAATTGTAAAACTCTTAAGAAAAATTAGGGTTCGATTACTGTGTAATGCTACACTTTTCATATTTACAGACTATTTTTAGTATCGTGTATGATTTGCTTAAAAACTATTTTTTAATCAGATGCACAAAAGTAGTACTTATTGACAAATTTTAAAAAAGGAATAGAATCTAAACATTAATTTATAATAATTCTAAATAATATTTTATTAAGATATTTTTTGGTGAGTTGTTAGTACTTTTGCGCAAACATTCTAATATGAAAAGCATTCATTTTTATTATTTTTTTGCATTATTTATGGTACTAGGATTGAGCAATATTTCTGCTCAAAACAACACAAATATTAGCTCGCAAGTTAAGAATTTAATCGCAAAAAAAAGGGCATTTAATAAGGATGTTGGTTTTGGTTATCGTATTCAAATTTTTTATGGTGAAGAAGACAACGCAAGAAACTCTTTAAACAGGTTTTCATCAGCATATCCTGATGTATATACAAAATTAACTTATGATCAGCCTTATTGGAAAGTTCAAGTTGGAAACTATAAAACAAAATTAGAGGCCGATAAAGCATTGATGAATTTCTCAAATCAATTTTCAGGACTGATTGTGATTTCTCTTGGAAAATAATTGTAAATCTAATTGTAAAACTAAAAAAGCCGAAATCTAATAAATTCGGCTTTTTTTCTTGGGAATATTAAAGTTTCTTTTTAACAGCAAATTCTTTATAAGCTTCTAGTACATCACCTTCTTCAATATCGTTGTAGTTTTTAATTTGTAAACCACAATCATAGCCTTTTGCAACTTCTTTCACATCATCTTTGAATCGTTTTAATGATGATAAGTATCCGTCATGTAAAACAATTCCATGTCTGATGATTCTTATTTTTGAATCTCTGAATATTTTTCCTGACATTACCATACATCCAGCAATATTTCCAATTTTTGAAATTTTATAAACTTCTCTGATTTCAACATTACCAGTAATCTCTTCTTTCATTTCTGGTGAAAGCATTCCTTCCATTGCATCTTTCAAGTCGTTGATTGCGTCATAAATAATTGAATATGTTCTAATATCGACTTCTTCTCTATCTGCAATCATTCTTGCATTTCCTTGCGGACGAACGTTGAATCCTACAATAATTGCGTCAGAAGCGGTAGCTAATAATACATCACTCTCGGTAATGGCTCCAACACCTTTGTGCAAAATATTGATTTGAATTTCTTCTGTTGATAATTTTTGGAATGAATCTGCTAATGCTTCAACAGAACCATCTACATCTCCTTTCAAAATAATATTTAACTCTTTGAATTCTCCCAAAGCAATTCTTCGTCCAATTTCGGCAAGTGTTAATGTTTTTTGAGTTCTTACGGATTGTTCTCTTTGCAATTGTGATCTTTTTGCGGCAATTTGTTTTGCTTCACGCTCGTCATCAAAAACCACAAATTTATCACCTGCTTGTGGTGCGCCATCCAATCCTAAAACTGAAACTGGGGTTGATGGTCCAGCTGTTTTCAATTTCAATCCTTTATCATCAAACATGGCTTTTACTTTTCCACTGTTTTTTCCAGCCAATAAATAATCGCCAATTTTTAAAGTTCCTGCTTGTACTAAAATGGTGGTTACGTATCCACGACCTTTGTCTAATTGTGCTTCTACAACTGTTCCTGTTGCATTTTTATTTGGATTTGCTTTGAGTTCTAGAACCTCAGCTTCTAGCAATACTTTTTCGAGTAAATCCTCAATACCTTGTCCTGTTTTTGCTGAAATATCTTGAGATTGAATTTTTCCACCCCATTCTTCAATTAACAAATTCATGGCAGATAATTGTGTTTTTACATTATCAGGATTTGCATTTGGTTTGTCAATCTTGTTGATTGCAAAAATAATAGGAACTCCAGCAGCTTGTGCGTGAGAAATTGCTTCTTTGGTTTGAGGCATTACGTCATCATCTGCAGCAACAACAATAATAACTAAATCCGTAATTTGCGCACCACGAGCACGCATTGCTGTAAATGCTTCGTGACCAGGTGTATCTAAAAATGCTATTTTTTGATCACCTACTTTCACTGCATACGCTCCAATGTGTTGCGTAATCCCACCACTTTCGCCGTCAATTACGTTCGCTTTTCTGATGAAGTCCAACAAAGAAGTTTTTCCATGATCTACGTGCCCCATTACTGTAATAATTGGTGCACGAGTAATTAAATCTTCAGGGTTGTCTTTGACTGTTTCTATTGATTCTTCAACAGCTGCGCCAACGAATTCTACTTTATGATCAAATTCTTCAGCTACAATGACCAATGTTTCGGCATCTAAACGTTGATTCATGGTCACCATCATTCCGAGTGACATACATGCGGAAATGATTTGAGTTACAGGAACATCCATCATTGTTGCAACTTCATTAACCGTTACAAATTCAGTAACTTTCAGAATTTTGCTATCAAGTGCTTGGGCTTCTTGTTCTGCTTCTGATTGTTCTCTATGCGCATCACGTTTATTTCTTCGATATTTTGCTCCTTTACCTCTTGAAGATTTTCCTTGAAGTTTTTCTAAAGTTTCTCTTACTTGCTTTTGGATGTCAGCTTCTGTAGGCTCTTCTTTTTTAATTGGAGTCTGCGTGACTCTTGGTCTAAAAGGACTTGGTGGCCTGCTATTTCCTTGACCTCTTTGACCAGCTTGATTTGGTCTGCTGGTATTTTCGTGTGGTGTTCTTGAATTAGGTGCAGTAGTTCCTGGTTTTGTGATGCGTTTTCGTTTTTTTCTTGCATCAGCAGGTGTTTCTTTTTTTACCTCTGGCTTTTTCTTTTTAGGTCTTTCAAACTGCTTTAAATCAATAGTTTGTCCTGTTATTTTAGGACCATCTAATTTTTTATATTGGGTTACAATTGCTTCTGCATTTTCAGCGGTAATTTCAATTGGTTTTTCAATAGCTTGAGGAGCTTTTTCTTGAACTTTAACTTGTCTTAAAGCTTCATCAATTGGTTGTTCTGGTTTTTTTACTTCTTTTACAAATTGTTCTTTTTTCGCCTCTACAACTTCTTTTTTTAGCTCAAAAACTTTATTTGTTACTTCAACAACTTCTTTTTTTGCTTCTATAACTTGTTGTTTTGTTTCGATTGTGTCTTGTTTCGTTTCAATAATTTCTTTTGAAACTTCCACTTTTTCTTCTGCAACTTCAGTGTTGATTGCTGGCTTTTTGGAAAATTTATTTAGGTCAATTTTGCCAACTGTTTTAAACTCAAACCTATCTGCCCTTGCTTTTAAAACTTCTTCTTCTTTCTTGGCTTCTTCAACTCTTTTCTTTTCTTGTTTTGCTTCAAATTCAAGACGAATTGCTTCTTTCTCTTTGCGTTTTTCTTCACCAACTTCTTTGGATGCTGCTTTTTTGCTAGCATCTGTTTCAAAGCCATCAAGGAGCACTTGATAGGTTTCCTGTGAGATTTTAGTAGTTGGTCTAGCTTCGATTTCATGACCATGTTTACCTAAAAATTCTACAGCTCTATCAAGAGAAATATTTAATTCTCTTAAAACGCTATTAAGCCTCATTGTTTTGTCTACAGACATATATTTTTTTTTAACCTTTAATATTTGCAAAAATATGCTTTTAGTTAGCATATATTTTTAGATTAATCTTCGAATTCTTCTTTCAAAATTCGTTGAACATCTATGATTGTTTCCTCTTCTAAATCAGTTCTTTTTACCAATTCGGCTACTGAAGTTTCTAAAACACTTCTTGCAGTATCCAATCCAATACTTTTTAATTCTTGGATTATCCATCCTTCAATTTCATCAACAAACTCTGTTAATTCAACATCTTCTTCAACACCTTCTCTTTGAACATCAATTTCATAACCTGTTAATTCACTGGCAAGACGAATATTTACACCACCTTTTCCAATAGCTTTTGAGACTTCTTCTGGTTTCAAAAGCACTTTTACACGTCCTTTTTTTCCATTTTTTTCAGATTCATACAATACTATTTCCATTGAAGTCACCTTTGCAGGACTCAAAGCTCTAGCTATGTATAACTGTTCATTTTTGGTATAGTTGATGACATCGATATTTTCGTTTCCTAATTCGCGAACAATTCCATGGATTCTAGAGCCTTTCACACCCACACAAGCGCCAACAGGATCTATTCTATCATCATAAGAATCAACAGCTACTTTTGCCTTTTCGCCAGGAATTCTTGCAACACCTTCAACAGTAATTAATCCATCAAAAACTTCCGGAATTTCTTGTTCAAATAATTTAGTTAAAAATAATGGTGAAGTTCTTGATAAAATAATTGAAGGTTTATTTCCTCTTAACTCAACTGATTTTACAACTCCTCTAACAGAATCTCCTTTTCTAAAGAAATCTGAACGAATTTGCTCGCTTTTTGGCAATACAATTTCGTTACCATCATCATCTAATAAAATAATTGCATTGTGACGAATGTGATGCACTTCAGCAGTGTATAATTCGCCTTCTAAATCTTTAAATTGTTTAAAAATATTGGTGCTATCGTGTTCGTAAATTTTCGAAATTAAGTTTTGACGCAAAGCTAAAATGGCTCTTCTACCTAAATCAATCAGTTTTACCTCTTCAGAAACGTCTTCACCAATTTCAAAATCGGGTTCGATTTTTCTTGCTTCACTTAGTTCGATTTCTTCATTATCGTCTTCAGAAAAGCCGTCTGCTACTACTACTCTATTTCTCCAAATTTCTAAATCTCCCTTATCAGGATTGATAATAATATCAAAATTATCATCAGACCCAAACTTTCTTTTCAAAGCTGCTCTAAAAACTTCTTCTAAAATAGACATCAATGTTACTCTGTCTATACTTTTGTTATCTTTAAATTCAGAAAACGATTCAATTAACGCTATATTTTCCATTACCTAATTTTCTTAAAATACAATCTTCACTTTTGCTTCTTTAATATCTTTGTACAATATATTTGCTGTTTTTTCAACAGTCATTTTTCCTTTACCTTCTAGTTTTGGCACTCTTGCGCTCCACACTAAAACAATATTTTCATCGGTAACATCTTTTAAAGTTCCTTCAATTTCCTCATCAGCAGTTGTGGTTACATTAAGAATCCTATCGACGTTTTTTAGATACTGTCTTTTTAATTTTATGGGTTTTGAAATGTCAGGTGTAGAAACTTCTAATGAAAAATCTTCAGTTTCTCTATCCAAATTGTGTTCTACATTTCTACTGATTCTAACGCATTCACTCAATGGAACTCCATGATCACCATCAACAACTATACTAATTTTATTACTTGCAGAAACTAAAATACTTAACAAAAATAATGATTCATTTTCTGCTAAAGCCTCCTCAACTAGATATTTTACTTTGGCTTGATCCATTTTTAACATTTACTTTATTCTGAAAAAAATTAACGGATTTCGATATAAAAAAAGGAGACTTTAAGTCCCCTTCATTCTCGTTTTCCCTTATTTTTCGGTGCAAATATAGTAAATGTTTATGATTTACCAAATTGATTATAAATCAAATATTTTTTGTATTTTTAGATTCGCAATTCTTTTTTTAAAAAAATACCGTTTATGGATAAAATTTTAGTTCCAATTGATTTTTCAAAATCGTCGGAATATGCTTGTAAAATGGCAGCAAAAATTGCTGAAAAATCAGGTAGCAAAGTGTGTCTTTTACATGTTATAGAATTGCCTTCAGGCATGGCAGATATGGGTTCTAGAAGTAGCTATACCATTCCAGAAAGCATGTTGTATTTGCGAAAAATCAGAGATCGGATTTTCGATTTTAAAAATCAATTTTTTTCTAAGTCACAAGATGTACAGCATGCTATAAGATTTCAAAACCCTTATGAAGGAATTTTGGCTTGTGCAGAAAAAATAAACGCAGACCTTATTGTTATGGGTTCAAAAGGGCATTCTAATTTTGATGAAATTTTTATTGGTTCAAATACCGAAAAAGTGGTGAGAACTGCCAAAAAACCTGTTTTGGTTGTTAAAAAAGACAATGAAAAGTTCAAGTTTAAAAATCTTGTTTTTGCGTCGAGTTTTAAAAATGAAGATAAAAAAGAGGTTTTAAGAAAATTGATTGAATTTGCAACGATTTTTGATAGTAAAATTCATTTATTGAAAGTAATAACACCTTCAAATTTTGAAAGTACTTTTGAAGCAAAAGAAAAAATTAAAACTTTTGTTGAAGAATTTACATTACCAAAACACAGCATCACTATTTATAATGACATTTCAATCGAAAAAGGAATTCTCAATTTTTTGCAAGAAATCAATGCTGATTTAATTGCATTGAGTACGCATGGCAGAAGTGGATTGTCGCATTTATTTTCGTCAAGTGTTACCAAAAATTTATCCAAAAATGCGCTAAAACCAATGTTGACAATTCGTGTTTAAATCTTTTGGAAAATAGTTATTTCAATTTTTCTTTTTTCGGATCATACATGACAATAATCTGAACAACTATTGCTAAAAAAACAAGGAAATAAATTTCAATTTGCGAAAACAATTCAACAGTATCAATAGCTTTTTGACTGATAGACATTTGTTTCTTTCCTTCGTTTAATTGAATTTTAGTTAAATCGTACAAATTTTCCTTAATTTCAAAAACGAGAGTAAGTTTGGTTTCTTTTTCTTTAAAATCATTATCAAAAACGGAAGATTCCATTTTTGACAATGATTGAATATTGTCTTTAAAATTATTGAACACAGTTCGTTCTTCTACCGTTAATTTTGTTGCCTCATATTTTTCAATAAAATCTTTCATTTTTTCATCTATGAAGCTATTTTTTTTTGTGTTAGAATGGGTATTTGAAAGTACAATTCCCATTTCTTTTTCTTGCACTAATTTAGACATTTCAAAAATCAAATCGTTCACAACAAGTCTGTCTTCGTATATTGAAACCACAGAATCTTTAACTCTTGTAAAATTGTTTTTGTCTATTAAATTGGTGATTAAAATCAACGCAAAAACCATTAAAATTCCTAAAGTCCATTTTATTTTATCAAAAAAAGTCATATTTTAGGCAGTTACTATTTCAACAAATATAAAAAAAACTGCCCCTTTTACTATAAAAAAAGCAGTTTTTAACAATATTTTTTGAGTTTTTGATTATAAAATGTAGTCAGTATTGATAAAATTTGATGATTTAGTATCTAACAATTCTTGTAAAATTTTGTTGTTGTAAGCAGAATCTTTGGATGCTACAAAAGTTCGAATTGAAAAAGAACGCAAAGCATCATAGACGCTCAAAGTTGCCACTGCTGAATCTTTTCGTCCTGTAAACGGATATACGTCAGGGCCTCTTTGACAAGAACTGTTCAAATTTACTCTACAAACTAAGTTCACTAACGTATCAATCAAAGGCGCTAAGGTTTTTACATCACTTCCAAAAACGCTGACTTGCTGCCCGTAATTAGATTCAGCCATGTCATTTAAAGGTTCTTGAATGTCTTTGAAAGATAAAATAGGGATTACTGGTCCAAATTGTTCTTCATCAAAAACACGCATTTCTTTAGAAACCGGATATAAAACTGCTGGAAAAATAAAGTTTTCAGTAGTTTTTCCTCCATTTTTATTGATGATTTTTGCCCCTTTACTTGTAGCATCATCAATCAATTCTTGAATGTATGCAGGTTTATTGGGCTCTGGTAATGGGGTTAAAAGAACACCTGATTCCCAAGGATTTCCAAATTTTAACGTATCGACTTTGGCTGAAAACCGCTTATTGAATTCATCAACAATGGCTTCGTGAACATAGACCACTTTCAGAGCTGTACAACGTTGACCATTGAAAGAAGTAGTACCAATAATACACTCGTTGATTGTCAAATCTAAATCAGCATCTGGCAAAATAATGGCAGGATTTTTTGCTTCCAATCCCAAAACCAAACGCAATCTGTTTTTATTAGGATGATTTTCCTGAATGGTATTTGCAGATTTGCTATTTCCAATCAATGCCAAAACATCTACTTTTCCAGTTTTCATAATGGGTGTTGCCAAAGTTCTTCCACGACCAAAAATAATATTTACAACGCCAGCTGGAAAACTATTTTGAAACGCTTCTAATAAAGGTGCTAACAATAAAACACCATGTTTTGCGGGTTTAAAAATGGCAGTATTTCCCATAATTAAAGCCGGAATCAGTAGCGTAAATGTTTCATTTAAAGGATAATTATAAGGGCCTAAACAAAAAACAACTCCTAAAGGGCCACGTCTGATGTGCGCATAAACTCCTGAATTTTTTTCAAACTTGGCAGAAGTTCTGTCCATTTTTTTATAATCTTCAATGGTGTCATAAATATATTCAACCGTTCTGTCAAACTCTTTTTGCGAATCTGGAAGTGATTTTCCAATTTCCCACATCAATAATTTCACAACTTGCTCTCGCTTGGTTTTCATTTGTGAAACAAATTTTTCCATGGCTGCAATTCTGTCAGCAACTTTCATTGTTGGCCACAAACCTTGTCCGCGATCATAGGCTTTTTCTGCTGATTTTAAAGCTTCCAAACCCACTTCTTCGCTCAAATCAGGTACAGTTCCTAACAATGTTGGTTGGTATTCTTTGGTAGATGATATGGTTGAAAAAACGTTGGATTTTTTTCCTTTCCATTCTTTTAATTCTCCGTCAACCAAATAGGTGTTTTGATGCAATAGCTCATCAATTTTATACTCGTTTGGAATGTTTTTAAATGTTTGCTCCATTTATATGAATTTTAGAAATCAAATTAACAAAAAATAAGTCCGTTTTATTATTAAAATGAGATAAAAAGCATAATAAATTACGAAAAGCATTTCGAGTTTTTCAATAAAAAAAGCATCTTTTATTATGAAAAGATGCTTTTTTAGTTTTGAAAAATATATTAGATTATGCAGTTTTCACTACTTTCATAGCTGTCATAGATGCTCTTAATGTGGCACCAATTTTTTCTACGGGATGATTTCTAATTGCTTTATTTACTGCAATTAATTGTTGATTATCAACTTCATTTGAATTCGTGAATTTTTTTCCAATCACATCTGTTGAAACTTTTTTCATAAAATCAGCTAACAAAGGTTTGCAAGCATGATCAAATAAATAACAACCATATTCAGCAGTATCAGAAATAACGCGATTCATTTCATATAATTTTTTACGAGCAATCGTATTGGCAATTAACGGAGTTTCATGCAACGATTCATAGTATGCAGAAGCATCAATAATTCCAGATTCTGTCATTGATTCGAATGCCAATTCAACACCTGCTCTCACAAATGCCACTAATAAAGTTCCATGATCAAAATATTCTTGTTCTAGAATTTCTTGCGTGGTGATAGTTTGTTTTTCAAACGCAGTTTCGCCAGTGGCAGCTCTCCAAGTTAATAAGTTTTTATCATCATTTGCCCAATCTTCCATCATGGTTTTTGAAAAATGACCTGTCATAATATCATCCATGTGTTTTTGAAATAATGGACGCATAATGGTTTTTAATTCTTCTGAAAGTTCAAATGCTTTTATTTTTGCAGGATTTGACAATCGGTCCATCATGTTGGTAATTCCTCCATGTTTTAAAGCTTCAGTAACAGTTTCCCAACCATATTGAATTAATTTTGCTGCGTAACTTGCGTCAATTCCTTCAGCCACCATTTTGTCAAAAGATACAATAGCACCTGTTTGCAATAATCCACATAAAATGGTTTGTTCGCCCATCAAATCCGATTTTACTTCTGCCACAAAAGATGATGCTAAAACGCCAGCTTTGTGACCTCCAGTAGCAACTGCATACGCTTTTGCTTGTGCCCAACCTTTTTGTTCTGGATCGTTTTCAGGATGCACAGCAATCAAAGTTGGCACACCAAAACCACGCTTGTATTCTTCACGAACTTCAGAACCTGGGCATTTTGGAGCCACCATAATTACCGTTAAATCTTTTCGGATTTGCATGCCTTCTTCAACAATATTAAATCCATGAGAATAGCTTAAAGTAGCGCCTTTTTTCATCAAATGCATTACTGAATTTACAACGCTTGTGTGCTGTTTATCAGGCGTTAAATTGATGACTAAATCAGCAGTTGGCAACAATTCTTCATAGGTTCCAACTGTAAATCCGTTTGAAGAAGCGTTTACGAAAGAATCTCTTTTTTGGTCAATGGCAGCTTGTCTTAACGCATAAGAAATGTCCAAACCTGAATCTCTCATGTTTAAACCTTGATTTAACCCTTGCGCGCCACAACCTACTATGACTATTTTTTTCCCAAGCAATGCGTTTACACCATCTTCAAATTCTGAAGCGTCCATAAAACGACATTTTCCTAATTGTTCTAATTTTTGTCTTAATGTTAATGTGTTGAAATAATTTGACATTTTTTTGGTTTTTATTGATTATTGAATGCTTGTAGCATTTTTGATATTTTCATTTCGTCTTTGGTCACTGCAATTCGTCCTGAACGTGTGAATTGCATGATGCCAAAAACACTTAGTTTTTCGTATAAATCTTTTAATTCTTCTCTTTTTCCTGATTTTTCAAGCACAAAAAACACCTTGTTTACGGTAACAATTCGTGCATTACTTTCTTTGATAATGTTTTGAATTTGAGGTTCTTCAAACAACAAATCAGATTTAATTTTAAACAAGCCCGAAATTTGATAAATAGTTTCTTCTTCTGTGTGATAAAACGCTTTGATGACCTCTACTTGTTTGTCAATTTGACCGATGATTTTTTTCATGCCAACTTCGTCCATAAAAACGACGATAGTGAATCTTGATACGCCTTCGATTTCAGATGGAGAGGTATTTAAACTCTCAATATTGATGTGTCTTCGTTGGAAAATTGCTGAAATTCGATTCAACAATCCAATGTTATTTTCCGTATAAATGGAAACTGTGTATAATTGCTTTTCTGTGTTCATTTTTTTTAAGATGTTAGAAAAAAGATGCAAGAAAATAGACTTTAACGCCTTATTTTATAAACCCTTTTCTCTTTATTCTTGATTCTTTTTGCTCAATTACTTAAATGATAAAGAAAGAATTTTTGCATTTCTTTATTTTTACAAATTTTTATTTTTATAATCAAAAATTTTTCTGTTAATATTTTCATATTGTTTGTCATAATTGTCAATATTACTGAAATCCCCAGATAATAAATCTTGGCAAAAAAGAGAAATGAGAGTAAACTCTAAAACTAATTTATAATCTAAGGTTTTTTCCAAGATTTCATTAGAATTATAATAAATTACTCAAAAAATACTTTAAATTTTTTATGATAAAACGGTCCAAAAAGACTGTAAATATAAGTTTGTTCCGATTTTCCAGTTTGTTTTTCTTTTAAATTATCCCAAGAAATAAAATACATATTCTTTTTAAAAGTTTCATTATAAATTTCATTTGAATTTATGATTTTAAAAGTTACTTCATTTTCAAATGAAAATGATTTAAGCATTATAATTTGATCCTCTCTAATTTGAACTTTTTTCCTAATTGATAAATCAGAAATAAAATCTTCTTTTTGAAAATCTAATAATCCTGTTAAAATTTGATTTTTTGAACTAATTATTAAACTATTCTTATTCACAAAATAATAAGCATTAAAATTGTAAGTTGATTTTTCATCTTTTGACCTACCATCAAAAATTTCAATTGGTTCCTCTATGTAATAGCCATCATTTCTAATCATGTTAAATTAAGGTTTAAATATTTTTAAAACAGGATCATATATAAAATTTTTATTAATTAATGTATAAATTTCTTTTCCAAAAAAACTCAAATTGTTGAATTGTTGTGAAGTTTCGCTAAAACTTTTCATGTATAAAATTACATCATTAAAAGATTTAAAGTTAATATTCGTTAAGTTATTAAAAATTAAATTTTCAACTTTAGTTGGGTCGGCTGTAATCCCGATAGCGCGGATTTGTAATCCGTGCCTACAACAATATTTAAAATCAATCATAAACAATTACATTCAATTCATTTTCTGCATTTGCATCATTACTTGCGGTGCTAAAATAATAATCTTCAGACTATGTTTCTTTATTTGTTTCACAGAATTATTGTAAAAGTGATTATTTATTTGTAATTTGATTGCCACGGATTGCAAATCCGCGCTATCGGATTTAAAGATTTATCATTATATTTAATTTCAAAACCATAGCCATTTGGTAATTGGATGTTTCTATTTTGGGAATAAAAATTTACACCAAATAATAAAACAAAAATTATAATTTTTTTTTCATATTAATTTTTCTAGCAGCTTTTATAGTCCTCTAAGAATGTTGCTTTATTATTTTAGATTTGATTTTCCTTGACATTTTTTTGATACGTATTAATTATATGTAACAGTAGTATCTTCTAGATCACTTACTTCTTTAAATTCCATACCAGTAAAACCATTATTTTCAATACTATTTTTAAGTTTTTCTGAAACGAAATAGCCTTCAGGATGAACACCAACTACTCTAAACAAATCTTCTTTTGCATTTCTTAAATTTAAAGTTATTTTACTTCGATATATCATTAATTTGTCTTTTCTCAGCATCTCTACTAGGGAAATATATTCATTATAGTTTTCTACATAATTAGTTTTTTGAACTCCTGAATTATCCCAATCATCTATATTTTTTGAATAAAATTCAGATTTTTTAAAATCAATATATTCAACTTGTTTTGTATCATTTAAAAGAAATAAATTATATTTTTCTATTATTTGTTTGTCTTGCCAAGTATTTATTTTCCAATTTTGATAATTTCCAATTTTAAAATCTCTAAGAAAATTTAACAAATCATCATCTATTACTAAGAAAAACGAGGGTATAGCTACAACGTTAATATATGATGTCTGTTTTGATTTTTTTTCGAGTATTGGCTCTGGAAGTTTAAAATCAAAATCTATTTTTCCTTCCCATGGGATAAAATCTTTTTGGACATCTCCCATTAAACATTCTATACTTTGAGGAAATTTACCAACTTCTTTATAGTTTGTGGTGAAACTTAAAATATAATACTTCATGTTTTAAGGATATTTAATTAAATCTGCGATTTGTCCAGAATTTAAACTTGCATTATTAATCATTAAAGTTCTTAAGCTTTATCTAACCAAGCATCTAAGGAACAAAGCTTTAAATTTTTTCTGTCACACCATTAGAATCTAACCAATCATTCATACTTAATTCAATTGGTTTAAATTCAATTCCCGTTATTTCTTGTTTTTCTATTTCATTTTTTAGATTTTCTGATGCAATACCCAGACTTGCATCTTCAAAATTTCTAAGAAAGAAATAGTCTAAATTCATTTGCTCAGTAAAAGAAATATTTTTTAAATAAAGCATTTTTGGATATTTCATATTTTCTAACATCCTTAAAAATTCCTCTTTGTCAACTCTTTCTATATAACTTTGAATGAGTTTTCTATTTTCATCTCTGTCTTTTAACAAGAGGTCAGTATTCCGAAAGTCTATGAAATCATATGGAATATCATAAATATGACTTTGCCAATAATCGTAATTTTTTTTTTCTTTATGGACTATATAAGATGAGAAAAACTGAACTCCAAAACATTTAAACTGTTCAAATATTTTTTTTAGTTTATCGCTAATTAATAAAGAACCACAAGAAAAACCAAGACTACTAGTCATTATCAAGTCAGTTTGTTTTGACTTGGAATATAAAACAGCATTTGATAGAATAGGATTAATTTCTATTTTCTTAAATGGAAACTTATCTATAAAATTAGGTTCTTCTGAAATATGAGAATTATGCAATACCTCTTTGACTTGAGGTAGTTTACCCATAATTTGTTCATTCAAGCTGTTATGTATCGAAAAGTACTTTATCATGGTAAAACTAAATTATTTAAGTGTGAATTTGGATTTTTAATGACCCAATCTCTAACATCTTCAATTAAATCTCTTACAAAGTTATAAGCATCATCCACACTTGCATTAGGGTATAAATTATTAAAAGTATTCAACTTACTTTCAATTAAATTATTGTATGCGTTATGGTTAGGTTGATTTCTCCATGACGCTACTGGAATTCCATTTAGAGCTTCATTCAAATGAAATGCATTGCCAGATTTTGCTGCTTTTTGAATGACATTATTGTTACGTAACGCCCAAGGCATTATATGATGAGCTTGTAAAGTAGAGACAGTAATGCCCAAAACCTTTCGCAACTGGTTTCCTGATGAACCAAAATAAACAACACCATTTTCTAAAACTTTCCATGTGAGCCTTACCTTTGTTCCAATCGTTGAAGCAGTAATTTTAAAAACATACTTACCCGTTGTTGCACCCCAGCCAACAATTGGAACAGTTGCCGCAAAACTCAAAGTTGCATTTATACCATCACCTTCTATTAAATAAAGAACACCATTCGTTAAATCCGCAATTTCTCCTACAACTGGAATCATACCGAAACCATCTAAAGTTATATGAATTAAATCTTTTGAAGCTTCCCATAAGATTTTATCTTCTGACCAATTTGGGTTTTTGTTTTTTAAAACCGCACATCTTGTTGTAAAATATAATTGTATCTGTAACAGTAAATCTGGGCTTAAATTTGCAACATCCAAGTCCATATATTGATTTACAGATGTGAAAAAAGGGCTGTCGAAAGGAACAAATATTTTATTTTGTGCTAAGGCTGAAATAATAAAGTTTATTGCGTTAGAATCGCTGTTTGGAAGGCTCATAATTTTAATTAACCCAAAAACTAAATCTTTAGCCTCAATTGAGTTTTGATTATAATTCAAAAAGTCCTCAAAGGATTTTGCATATGTATGATTGTTAAAAAGCCAAAGTCGTTGTTCTTGATTTGTAATATTTAACTTACCTATCAAATTCTCAACAGCAAAATTACTAACATCAACAGAGTTTAGTAAATTATTAATGGCTTGTTCTTTTTCGTATTCCCATTGTGCAATTGCACTCTCAATTTCTGCATAACGATCTCTTGAATCTACATATCTATTAGTATTATCATTTTTAATGCTTTCAATAATCTCATCGATATATTTTTGATCAAAAATAGAATACCCCCCAATTCTATTTTTAATTGCATAATCTTCAATAAAGGTAAGGGTTGTTCTGTCTAAACTTTGAAACTTATAGAGATCTCGAAGATTTGTTGGAAACAAACAAGGTCCACAACTAGTCAATCTTTTGAATTCTTCATAATTTAATAGAACCTGCATAAAATTTAGCTGATCCCATTCGTTAAAGGTATTGTAATAATTGTTTTTTAGGCGTATTAATTCGGTTTCAAAATCTTTACCAAGAAAGTTAAGTTTTTCGGCGATGTTTTTAAATTCATATGTTTTTGCAATACTAACACCTAATGGATTTAGAATCTTATTCCATTGAATGTTTAATGCGTTCATATCTTTTATATCACCCAAGATTATTTCACCTACTTTTAAAAATTTGAATGATGAATTGTTGATATTTCCACTAGTTATTTCAATTTTTCGTAATTCAAGTAACTTTAATTCTTTTAAATATGATTTGGAAACAGCATATTGATTACTCCTTAATCCATTATACTTATTTAGAAGAGGAACTGAATGTATTTGGACGTTTTTTAATTCGCTATTCAAAAACAAACCATCTTTCGCCTCGTTAAAATTTGTAAAGTTTTCACCAAGCTTGGCGTTAATGTGTTCTTTAATTAGATTTTTTTGTTTATTAAACCATTCATTTCTAGCACTTTGTACAGCAAGGTTTTGAGCTAAAGTTAAATTTGCTAAATTTATAAAAGCAGTATTAAAACTAGTACCCCAATTAAATCTAAAATTTTCTACACCACTTGTACAATCGCAATTACTTGTTGTGGTGGTGCTTTTAGAGTAAAGCATATAGTCATAATCCACATACATAAACTCATCAGAAACAATTTGATTTTTTTGTGCATAAATCAATATTTGTGTAAATACAAAAAATATTGAAAGTAAATATTTTGTTGTTTTCACAGCTTACTTTTTAATGATTATTCTTGTTTTTCTGCTATTATCAACAAATACTGAAACAATATATGCTCCTTTATTAAGATTACTACCATCAAAAAAATAACTATGTTTTCCTTTTTTTTGATTTTCTCCTTTTCTTACTATTGTATTTTCTGTTCCATTTACATTTGTAATTTTTACCTCTACAAAACTTGGTTTTTCGAGTGTGTAGGAAATTATTAAATCATCTTGAAATGGATTTGGATATAATTTAATAAAACTTTCTTCTTGCTTTGCAATTGCTTCTAAAATTTCATCAGAAATCTCTTCATTGGAATTAGAAAATGTTTCGACTTTTGAAAGAACAAATTTCATAGGAGCACCTGGCTCGTTAAATTCAGGAATGTAACTATCAATATTACCAATTAAAAAAGTCGTTTCATTTAAAAATTTTAAGCTTAAATCACCAGATAAAAAATCATAATTCAACTCACTTGGTATTTTTTCATTAAATGAATTGTGTGGTAATTTTAATTTATTGTCATCAAAAAAGATAACATTGTTATATAAATTGATATTTCCTGTAATGACTTGATCTAAAATTTTTAAGCTATACATTGGTAATTGTGTGATTGAATCATTTTTAAATTCAACGATTACAGCATGTTTTTGTTCAACATGTTTTCCAGACCAATCGTATTTTAAAATGTTTCCTTTCCACTTTCCTAACAAATTAGATTCTGAAACATCAAGGCTTGTGTTTTGATTTTCTGAGTCATCTATTAAATTTGTAATATCATTAGTATTAGAATCTACAGACTCATTTGGTGTATTACTATTTTGATGAATCTCCTCAAAATTAGTTCCCAATAATTCGTTTGCTTTTAGTACATTTTTTTCAACACCATAACCATAATAATAACAAACACCTAACCAATACTTTGCCATTGGATGCTGACTTTTTTCAAGCCATTTTATTGCTTTTGTGTAATTTTGACTGATATTTCCAAACCCTTTTAAATATAAATATCCTAAGCTATAAGATGATTTATCATCATTCAACTCTGCACCTTTTTTAAACCAATTTCTAGCTTTATTAAAATTTAAATCACATCCTTTGCCATATTTATATAGCGAACCTAATTCTGCCATTGCCATCGAATTTCCATTTTTTGCAGATTTATTTAAAAGTTCAAAAGCCTTTTCAAAACTTTTAGAATCACCTAAATTGGTATAAAATTTACCTAATAATAATTGAGCTTTGTCATCATTTTTTAAAACGCATATATCCAAAAGTTGGGTTATTTCTAGTGAATCTTTTCTAAAATCTTGGGACAAATAGAGTTTAGATAGCGCAACTTTAAAATTATAATCGCAATCTATCTCATCTTGTGCATAAAATGATGCTGTTAAAATTAGGCTTAATAATAGCCAAAACTGTTTTCTTTTCACAGTTTTAAATTTAAGTTTAATTAATGTTATTTACTTTTATATTTTTTTATTTACTCCAATCTAATATCAGAAACACTTGCTCCAGAGGGAATCATTGGAAAAACATTGTCTTCTTTTTCCACACAAACTTCTAAAAAATAAGCGTCTTTACTTGCCATCATTTCTGCCACTGCAGGTGCTAATTCTTCGCGTTTGGTAACTTTTTTTCCTTTGATGTAATAGCCTTCAGCAATCGCTACAAAATTGGGATTTACCATTTCTGTAGATGCATATCTTTTATCAAAAAATAATTGTTGCCATTGACGCACCATTCCTAAAAAGTCATTATTCAAAACCACAATTTTTACAGCTGCTTTTTGCTGAAAAATCGTTCCTAATTCTTGAATCGTCATTTGATAGCCTCCATCACCAGAAATAGAAACCACTTCACGCTCTGGAGCTGCCATTTTTGCGCCAATAGCTGCAGGCAATCCAAAACCCATAGTTCCTAGTCCACCAGAGGTAATGTTACTTTTTGTGATGTTAAAATCAGCATATCTGCAAGCAATCATTTGATGCTGACCAACATCAGTAACAATGGCTGCATTTCCATTACTTTGGATGTTGATTTCTTTCAACACTTCGCCCATGGTTAACCCTTCTTTGGTTGGATACAAATCATGTTTGATGACTTTTTCGTATTCAATGGCATACAAATCTTTGAATTTTTGATGCCATTCTGGATGTGAATTTGATTGTAATAATGGTAATAATAATTCCAAACTTTCTTTGGCATCACCCAAAACAGCAATATCGGTTTTTACGTTTTTATCTACTTCAGCAGGATCAATTTCAAAATGAATAACTTTAGCTTGTTTTGCATAGGTGTTCAAACTTCCAGTAACTCTGTCGTCAAAACGCATTCCAATAGCAATCAGCACATCACATTCGTTTGTCAACATATTTGGCGCGTAATTTCCATGCATGCCAACCATACCAACATTTAATGGATGAGAAGTTGGGATTGCAGAAGCACCTAAAATTGTCCAAGCTGCAGGAATTCCTGCTTTTTCAATCAATGCTTTTAGTTGATTTTCAGCTTTACTCAAAATCACTCCTTGACCCCAAACAATCAAAGGTTTTTTTGCTTGATTGATGAGTTTTGCAGCTTCTTCCACAGTTTGAATATCCGTTTTTGGAATAGGATTGTAACTGCGAACTTTGGTGCATTTTTTGTAAGAAAAATCAAATTCACTAAACTGAGCGTCTTTGGTAATATCAATTAAAACTGGTCCTGGTCTGCCACTTTTTGCGATATAAAAAGCTTTGGCAATGACACTTGGAATATCTTCAGCTTTGGTCACTTGACAATTCCATTTGGTAATTGGTGAAGAAATCCCAATAATATCTGTTTCTTGAAAAGCGTCACTTCCCAATAAATGTGAAGCCACTTGACCTGTGATGCAAACCATAGGCGTTGAATCGATTTGAGCATCAGCAATTCCTGTGATTAAATTGGTAGCTCCAGGCCCAGAAGTTGCAATGGCAACTCCTACTTTTCCAGAAATTCGTGCATAGCCTTGAGCTGCATGAGTGGCACCTTGTTCATGACGTGTTAACACATGATGAATTTTATCTTGAAATTTGAACAATTCATCATACACAGGCATAATGGCACCTCCAGGATACCCGTAAATAATATCCACTCCTTCTTCAATCAAACAACGAACAATTGCCTCAGAACCTGAAATGCGTTCTGTAGTTTGTTTGATTTCTTGAATTTTTGTTATGGTTTGTGTTTCCATATTTTCTTATTTTAGATGAAAGAATAATGAAAATAGAATAAAGATGATTTCCTCTTTTTTCTTTTCTCTTTTTTCTTGTTTCTTTTTTCTATTTTCTTTTTTAAACTACAAATCAGTTACACATCCTTTTGATGCTGATGCCACTGTTTTTGCATATTTGTATAAAATTCCTTTGTTGTGTTTTAAAGCTGGTGCAATCCAATTTGCTTTTCTTTTGGCCAATTCTTCCTCAGAAATCAGTACGTTTATGGTATTATCTTCAGCGCTAATTCTAATTTTATCTCCTGTTTTTATGAGTGCAATATTTCCTCCAGATTGTGCTTCTGGAGTAATATGACCTACCACAAATCCGTGAGTTCCTCCTGAAAAACGACCGTCAGTAATCAATGCAACCGTTTTTCCCAGACCTGCACCCATAATTAACGAAGTTGGTTTCAGCATTTCTGGCATTCCTGGACCACCTTTTGGACCTACATATCTGATAACAACCACATCACCTTTGGCAACTTCACCATTTGAAATTCCTGTGTTTGCAGCTTGTTCTCCATCATAAACTACTGCTTTTCCTTCGAAAAGCAATCCTTCATTTCCTGAAATTTTAGCAACTGCACCTTCTTGAGCAAGATTTCCATACAAAATTTGAATATTTCCTGACAATTTCAACGCTTTGTCTTTTGGAAAAATAACATCTTGACTTTCAAATTCTAACGCTTTTACATTTGCTAGATTTTCTGCCAATGTTTTTCCTGTAACTGTCATGCAATCTCCATAAAGATAACCATTATCCAACAAATATTTCATAATTGCAGGGGTTCCTCCAACTCCATGAACATCTTCCATCAAATATTTTCCTGAAGGTTTTAAATCTGCAATTAAAGGGGTTCTATCACTTACTCGTTGAAAATCTTCCAACGTAAATTTAATGTCTGCTGCATGTGCAATTGCCAAGAAATGCAAAACAGCATTTGTTGAACCACCCAAAGCATTTACCAAAGCCATGGCATTTTCGATAGATTTTTTTGTGATGATATCTAAAGGTTTTAAATCCAATGCTAGCAAATTTTTAATTGCCAACGCTGTTCTTTCAGCTTCTGATAATTTATTTGGATTTTCAGCAGGAATTGAAGAATTGTAAGGCAAGGCAAAGCCCATACATTCTATGGCTGATGCCATCGTATTTGCAGTGTACATGCCACCACAAGCACCTGCTCCAGGAATGGCTCTTTTGATGATTTCTTTGTATTCATTTTCGTCAATTTCTCCGGCTACTTTTTGACCTAAAGCCTCAAAAGCAGAAACAATATTGAGTTTTTTTCCTTTATAATTTCCAGAAGCAATAGAACCTCCATACATCATTATTGAAGGACGATTCAAACGCAACATTGATATAATAGCTCCTGGCATGTTTTTATCACAACCAACAATTGCAATTAATCCGTCATAACTTTGCGCATTTACCACAGTTTCAATAGAATCTGCAATGATATCTCTTGAAACTAAAGAATAATTCATACCCGAAGTTCCCATGGAAATTCCGTCAGAAACGCCAATAGTATTAAATCCCAAACCTACTAAATCTGCGATTTTACACTCTATTTTTACCTCTGCAGCCAATTTATTCAAATGCATATTGCAGGGATTCCCATCATATCCAGTGCTTACAATGCCAACTTGCGCTTTTTGCATGTCTTCATCTGTCAAACCAACTGCATATAGCATAGCTTGAGAAGCTGGTTGAGATTCATCTTGTGTTATTCTTTTGCTGTGTTTATTTAATTCCATGTATTAAAAACTTCGTTTTGTTAACAAAAATAGGTTGTTTATCAAATTTTATTGTTCATTTTTTTGTGTAAACTTTTAAATTCACATGTTCAAAAAAAGTTATAACTATTTGATTTTAAATATTTTAACTATATTTTATTATGAAATCTAATCTTAAAAATTAGTTGATAAAAAAAACCTCTTATCTTGAGGGAATCTTAAATGAGTACTGATAATTTGTCTTTAAATTATAGTACTTTGTCCCATGTGAATATTTTGAAAATTTAAATTACTGTCTTCTTGATTGGCAATATAATCTGCAATAAAATCACCTACTTTTGAAGTTGTTGCCACATATTGATTTTTCCCTTTCATATCTTCGGTAGTAATGCCTAATTGAATTGATTTTTCAACAGCTCTTTCAATAGCAAATGCTTCTTCATGCAATCCTAAATGCTGCAGCATTAAAGAAGCTGATAAAATAGAGGCTAATGGATTTGCGCAATCTTTTCCTTTAAAATTTGAAAGGTGCCCATGAATTGGCTTAAATAATCCCGTTTTTTTACCAATAGAGGCTGATGCTAACAAACCCACTGAACCAGAAATTACGCTAGCTTCATCAGCAATGATATCACCAAATAAATTTTCCGTTAGAATGACATCAAACTGTTTTGGATTTAAAATAATTTGCATTGCAGCATTGTCAACAAACAAAAATTCCAACACAACATCTTGATATTCTTCGGCAATTTCTGTAACTGTTTTTCTCCACAAACGGGAGGTTTCTAAAACATTTGCCTTGTCAACCAATGTTACTTTTTTTCTTCTTTTTTGAGCAGATTTAAATGCCAAATGTGCAATTCTTGAAATTTCATCTATAGAATAGGAGCAACCATCAAAGGCATTTTGTCCATCATCACTCAATTCTTTAATTCCAAAATAAATGCCACCCGTCAATTCTCTGTATATTAAAATGTCTGTTCCTGAGATAAATTCTCTTTTTAAAGGAGAATTATTCAACAAATTATCATAAATCTTAATGGGACGAATATTGCAAAACAAGCCCAATTCTTTTCGTAAACGTAACAATCCTTGAACAGGCGTTATTTTTGCAGTGGTAGTATTTTCAAAAGTTGCATCACCAATAGCACCTACTAAAATAGCATCTGCTTTTTTACAAATTTCAAGGGTTTTGTCAGGAAGTGGATTTCCTGTCTCTTCAATAGCACAAGCGCCCATCAATCCTTCTTTATATAAAAAAACATGATTATAGGTATCTGCAATAGCATCTAATGCTTTCTTTGTTTGATTCAAAACTTCGGGGCCAATGCCATCTCCTGGAATCATTGCAATTGTAACTTTCATTGTAATTTTTTATTGAAATTTGCTTTAAAAAAAGTAGTTGCTTTATTTTTCTGGTTGATTGATAACTTTTTATATCTTACAAATACCTTCCGAAGACAAGAGTTTGATTCATTTAAACTATCTCAATTTTTGAGAAAGCGTTCACTTTTTTCATGATTCCATGAATATCTTGGTCTTTCACTTCTTTTTGTTTATCAGCTATTGATAAAAAAGTATCGTAAGCAATATCCAATTGCACTTTGGTCAATTCATAGCCAATTTTTTTTGCTCTGTAAGCCAAAGCTGCTCTTCCACTTCTTGCAGTTAAAACAATCGCACTTTCAGTTACTCCAACATCTTCAGGATTCATGATTTCATAAGTATCTCTGTTTTTAATCACACCATCTTGATGAATTCCTGAACTGTGTGCAAAGGCATTTGCACCCACAATGGCTTTGTTTGGTTGCACTGGCATTCCCATACTTTCGCGCACCAAAATACTGGTATCATATAATAATTTGGTATTGATACTAGTTTCTAAATTCAAATATGGATGTTGTTTCAAAATCATCACAACTTCCTCTAAAGCAGTATTTCCAGCACGTTCTCCAATGCCATTGATAGTGCATTCTATTTGACGAGCGCCATTAATCACGCCTGCAATTGAATTGGCAGTTGCCATTCCTAAATCATTATGACAATGACAAGAAAGTGTTACATTTTCTATTCCTTTGACATTATCTCGTAAATATTTCATTTTGGCACCATATTCTTCAGGCAAACAATAGCCTGTTGTATCAGGAATATTCAACACAGTTGCTCCAGCTTTGATGACTTTTTCACACACTTTTGCCAAAAATTCGTTGTCAGTTCTTCCTGCATCTTCAGCATAAAATTCAACATCTTCAACAAATGATTTTGCATAAGAAACTGCTTTTATTGCTCGTTCAATAACTTCTTCTTTGGTGGAATTAAACTTAAATTTTATATGAGAATCACTGGTTCCAATTCCTGTATGAATTCTTGGGAATTTTGCAAATTTCAATGCTTCAGCAGCTACTTTTATGTCATTTTCAACAGCTCTTGTCAATCCACAAACAGTCGCATTTTTTACAATTTTTGCGATTTCTGAAACCGATATAAAATCTCCTGGACTTGATACTGGGAAACCAGCTTCAATGACGTTTACACCCAGTAAATCCAATCTTTCAGCAATGATTAATTTTTGTTTGGTATCCAATTTACATCCTGGAACTTGCTCTCCATCTCTAAGTGTGGTATCAAAAATTTGTACTTTATTATCTTGCATAATTTCTGTAAAGATTATCTTTGTGAACCACCAAATATATATATTGGCATTGCAATTAAGAATATAAAATTGCTTTTTGCACGATATCTAAACCATAAATTAAACATAGTAAACAATTGTATTTTAGATACTTATGATTAATAACATTACATTAGCCAATCAACAAAATGATGCTCTTTTTGTACTGATTAAGTCTTTAACCAAGTCCGAAAAAAGACAATTTAATCTGTATGTTGGCAGATTAGGAGGCAATGAAGATGCCAAATTCTTTTCACTTTTTAAATTTTTAGAAAAACTAAAAGTGTATAATGAGAAAGAAATCATCAAAAGTGGGATTGTTTCAAAACAACAACTTTCTAATTTAAAAGCACATTTATACAAGCAAATTCTTATAAGTCTTCGACTAAATCCTGCACATAAAAATATCCGAATTCAAATCAGAGAACAACTTGACTTTGCGACAGTTTTATATCAAAAAGGGTTGTATAAACAGAGTTTAAAATTATTGGACAAAGCCAAAAATTTTGCGCTCGAAAATGAAGAAAAAAACATTGCCTACGAAATTGTAGAACTTGAAAAAGTAATTGAAACACAATACATTACACGAAGTTTAAGTAACAGAGCTGACCAACTTTCAGAGCAAGCAAAAACCTTGAGTCAACAAAATGTAATTGCTAGCAAACTCTCTAATTTGTCATTACAATTGTATAGTCATTTGTTGCAAAATGGGTATGTAAAAAACAACGAAGAATTAGAATTTATCAACAGTTATTTTTACGGTAAACTACCTGAATATGATTATAATACATTTGGTTTTAGAGAAAAATTATGGTTATATAAATCGCATTTGTGGTTCAGTTTATTGACCCAAGATTTTTTACAAAGTTATAAATATGCCAAAAAATGGGTCAGCCTTTTTCAGGAGAATAAAAAACTGATTGCCTTGCATCCCGTTTTTTACTTAAAGGGAAAAAATTACTTGTTAGAAGCGTCTTTTTTTGTGAAGAAAATTAGCACTTTCAAAGACGAATTAAACACTTTTGAAGAGGATGTTGCACAAAATTATGTTCCTTTAAATACCAATACTGAGGTGCTGATTTTTCAATATTTGTATGCAAATAAATTGCATTTGCATTTCTTAGAAGCCACCTTTGCAGAAGGCGAATATCTAGTAGCAATTATCAACAAAAAAATTGAGCAATATCAAAGCAGATTGGATTCTCATCATATTGTAATGTTGTATTATAAAATTGCTTGTTTGTATTTTGGAATGGGCAAAAATGAACTTTGTATCAAATATTTAAAAGAAATTATTCATTCAAAAAACTTAAATGCGGGCGAAGATTTACAATGTTTTGCTAGGGTTTTAAATTTGATTGCACACTATGAATGTGGTTTGGATTATGACCTTGAAAGACAATTTTTAGACACCTACAAGTTTTTGATTAAAATGGAAAATTTGCAAGAAGTTCAAAAAGAATTCATCACTTCTATCAGAGATTTAAGCGATGTTTTTCCCCACGACATTAAGAATGAATTCAAAAAAATTCATGCCAGATTAAAGAAATATGAAAATCATCCTTATGAAAAAAGAGCCTTCTTGTACTTGGATATTTTATCTTGGTTAGAAAGTAAAATTGAAAACAAACCTATTGCAACGATAATTAAAGAAAAAATAATTTTTAATGCTAAAAAATAACTATTCTTTATTTTTTACTTTGCTTTTTTATGAAATTTGTATTTATTTTTAAAAATTAAAAAAATATAAATATTTAGAAGCTCTAAAATAATTTTAACTACTACTTTTACGGCATGAATATCTTTAACATACATTCAGAGATTTTAAAAACAATGTCAGTTTTTTGCCCTTCTGCAAACCAAACTATAGGCACAACCACCACATTTACCCTTTAGGGGTTTTCGCTAATTATATTAACTCGCCTATATTATTTCGAAGAAAATTCGAAATAAAAATAAATCAAAATCAATCAAACTATTTATCCTTTACAAGATGAAAGTATTAAAATTCGGAGGCTCATCAGTAGCCAATTCAGATAACATAAAAAAAGTGTTAAAGATTGTTTCTAACGCATCAAAAGAAACAAAAATTGCAGTGGTTGTCTCCGCTTTTGGAAAAACGACTGATCATTTATTAGCTGGAGCAACCCATGCTTTGAACGATATTTCTCTAGCTAAAAAACAATTGGAAAACATCAAAGAATTGCATCTTAAAACCATCAATGAATTGATTCAAAACGACCTAGAAATTGTTTTAGAAAAAGTAAACTCGTTGTTTGACAAATTATTATCTATTTATGAAGGCATATTTTTATTGCAAGAATTGTCCAATAAAACCTTAGCAAAAGTGTCAAGTTTTGGCGAAAAACTATCTTCTTTTATTATTGCAAATGCCGCAAAAGAATCGTTTGATGCAACACATTTTGAAAGTAATCAACTCCTAATTACAGATAATAATTACTTAAATGGACAAGTAGATTTTGCGAAAACTAATACAAATATTGTCAATTTTTTCAATCAAAATACTCATCAAGTAACTGTTTTAGGTGGATTTATCTCGTCAAATTCAATTGGCGAAATCACTACTTTAGGAAGAGGAGGCTCAGACTACTCTGCAGCTATTTTTGCAGCTGCTTTGGATGCTGATGAATTACAAATTTGGACAGATGTGAGTGGCATGTTTACAGCCAATCCAACCATCGTAAAACAGGCATTTGCCATCAAAGAAATTTCATACGAAGAAGCCATGGAATTGTCACATTTTGGTGCAAAAGTGCTTTATCCACCAACAATTCAGCCTGCACTGCGAAAAGAAATTCCTATCAGAATCAAAAATACCTTTGAACCTGAAAATTCAGGAACTTTAATTTCCAATAATCCTCAAAAAAACGGGGCAGTCAAAGGAATTTCGCACATTGAAAACATCAGTTTGATAACTCTTGAAGGTGGTGGAATGGTTGGAATTCCTGGTTTTTCGAAACGGCTTTTTGAAACACTTTCTCAACAAAAAATCAATGTGATTTTCATCACGCAAGCTTCCTCAGAATTTTCTATTTGTGTGGGAATTTATGAGAATGATGCTCCAAAAGCAAAACTTTCTTTAGAAGAAACCTTCTCTATAGAAATTGAACGAAAAAAAATCAAACCAATTCATATTGAAAATGATTTGGCAATCATTGCAGTTGTTGGCGAAAGCATGAAAAATCACCAAGGTTTAAGTGGGCAAATGTTCAGTGCGCTTGGAAAAAATAATGTGAATATCAGAGCAATTGCACAAGGTTCTTCAGAAAAAAATATTTCGGCAGTTATCAATAAAAAAGATGCCAAAAAAGCGTTGAACACCTTGCATGAGCAATTTTTCGAAGAAAAAATAAAACAATTAAACCTTTTTGTCACTGGAATTGGCAATGTTGGTGAACGTTTTTTAGCGCAATTGCATCAACAGAAAAATCATTTGAAAGAACATTTAAAACTCAATATTCGTATGATTGGAATTTCAAATTCTAAGAAAATGGTTTTTGATAGAAACGGAATTTCTCTATCAAACTGGAAAAATGAACTAGAAAATGGAGAAACTGCAAGTTTAGACGGATTTTTCAACAACACCAAATTGCTAAATTTACGCAACTCCGTTTTTATTGATAATACTGCCAATGAGCAAGTTGCAGCTATGTATTCAAATTATTTGAGAGAAAGTATTGCCGTGGTGACTTGCAATAAAATTGCTTGTGCTTCAAACTTAGATAATTATAAAAATCTGAAAGCAATTTCAAGAAAATACAATGCGCCATTTTTGTTTGAAACCAATGTTGGTGCAGGTTTACCAATTATTGATACGCTAAAAAATTTAATAAATTCAGGCGATAGCGTACAAAAAATTCAAGCAGTTTTATCAGGCAGTTTGAATTTTATTTTTAACAATTTTAATGAAAAAACCACCTTCCAAAGTGTAGTTATGCAAGCGCAAAAAGAAGGATATACTGAGCCAGATCCAAAAATTGATTTGAGTGGTATTGATGTTGCCAGAAAAATATTGATTTTAGCACGTGAAAGTGGTCATTCTTTAGAATTGAAAGACATTCAAAATCAAGCTTTTTTACCAAAAGAAAGTTTAGAAACTATTGATAATCAAAGCTTTTTTGATTCATTATTGAAATTTGAAAATCAATTTCAAGAAATCTATCAAAAGGCCGCTTCAAAAAACTGTAGATTGAAATATGTAGCTGAATTTGTTGATGGAAAAGCCAATGTTGGTTTGCAAGAAATACCTCCACATCATCCATTTTACAATTTGGAGGGAAGTGATAATATTGTATTATTTTTTACTGACAGATATTCAAAAAATCCATTGTTGATAAAAGGTGCAGGAGCTGGAGCTGAAGTGACTGCCTCAGGAATTTTTGCAGATGTTATCAGAATTGGGAATAATTAAGTAAGAATTATAAATTGAGAATTAAGAATTATCTATTTTTGAGTTTTAAACTTGAAACATTTCAAACATTTAAACTAAAAAAAATTGAATTATCTAAAAATATTTTCCCCAGCAACAGTTGCCAATGTCTCTTGTGGATTTGATTCACTCGGATTTGCAATTGATGCTGTTGGTGACGAAATGACGTTTACAAAAACAATTGAAAAAGGCGTAAAAATTACCGAAATTACTGGAGCAAATTTACCTTTTGATGTAGACAAAAACGCAGCTGGTGCTGTTGTGAAAAAAATGTTGCTAGAAACCAATGCTGATTTTGGAATTTCAATGACCATTCACAAAGGATTTTCTCCAGGAAGTGGTTTGGGAAGTAGTGCTGCAAGTGCTGCTGGCGCAGCTTTTGGTTCGAATCAATTTTTGCAAAATCTTTTTTCTGAACTAGAATTGACCAAATATGCCATGTTTGGAGAAGAAGTGGCTTGTGGTTCGCAAATTGCTGATAATGTAGCTGCTGCAACGTATGGAGGTTTTATCTTAGTAAGAAGTTACAATCCGTTAGAAATCATAAAATTACCTGTTCCAAATGAATTACGATTGGTGGCAATTCATCCACAAATTGAAATCAAAACCAAAGATGCAAGAGAGGTTTTGCCAAAAGAAATTCCTCTGAAAGATGCCGTAACTCAATGGGCAAATGTAGGTGGATTAATTGCTGGTTTGTATGCTGATAACTACCAATTAATTGGGCATTCTTTGGTCGATATTATTGTGGAACCTTATCGTAAAAAACTCATTCCTTACTTTGATTTGGTAAAAAATAATGCATTAAAAGCAGGTGCCTTAGGCGCAGGAATTAGTGGCTCAGGTCCAACTATTTTTGCGCTTTGCAAAGGTGATGCAATTGCTGAAAAAGTGTTTGATGCGATTCAACATAATTATAAAAACACAGGAATTGAAGCAACAGCTTTTATTTCGAAAGTGAATAATGAAGGGATAAAAATTCTTGAAAAAAAGTAACATGAACTACTACAGTCTAAATCATAATTCTCCAAAAACAAACTTTAAAAATGCTGTCATTAGTGGTATTGCTCCAGATAGAGGTTTGTATTTTCCTGAAAAAATAAGTCCAATTTCAACTGATTTTTTTGAAAATATTGAAAAATATTCTCATCATGAAATTGCGTTTGAAGTCATTAAACAATTTGTGGGTGATGAAATTCCTGAAGAAAAATTAAAAGACATCATTTCTGAGACGATTTTTTTTGATTTTCCTTTGGTAAAAATTGATGAAAATTGTGCTTCCTTAGAATTATTTCATGGACCAACCATGGCTTTTAAAGATGTTGGAGCAAAATTTATGGCGAAATGTTTGGAATATTTTAATGAAAATAACAACGAAGAAGTTACTGTTTTGGTAGCTACTTCCGGAGATACTGGAGGCGCAGTTGCTAATGGTTTTTTGGGTACAAAAGGTGTGAATGTGGTCATTTTATATCCATCAGGAAAAGTGAGTGATATTCAAGAAAAACAATTGACAACTTTGGGTCAAAATATTACTGCTTTGGAGGTTAATGGTGTTTTTGATGATTGCCAAGAAATGGTAAAAACAGCATTTTTAGATGCTGAAATTGCCAGAAAATTAACCTCAGCAAATTCCATCAATGTTGCACGTTGGTTGCCACAAATGTTCTATTATTTCTATGCTTTTAAAACCCTAAAAAGTTTGAACAAAGAACTTGTTTTTTCAGTTCCAAGTGGAAACTTTGGAAATATTTGTGCTGGAATTATGGCTCAAAAACTAGGATTACCTATCAAACATTTTGTTGCAGCAACCAATATCAATGACACCGTTCCAAACTATTTGATTGATGGAAAATACGCTCCAAAACCATCAAAACCTACCATTTCAAATGCAATGGATGTTGGAAATCCGAGTAATTTTATCAGAATTCAAGAGCTTTTTGAAAATAATTTCGCAGATTTAAAAACTGCTTTTTCATCTTTCAGTTTTACAGATGATGAAACACGTGAAGCAATGAAAAAAATCTATACCAATTCAAATTATATTACTGATCCTCATGGCGCAGTTGGTTATTTAGGTTTGCAAAAATATGGTTTGAAAACCACTGAATTTGGTGTTTTTTTAGAAACAGCTCATCCTGTAAAGTTTTTAGAGGTGGTAGAAAACACTCTTTCTATAAAAGTGACAATCCCTGAGCAAATTCAGAAAATTATGAACAAAGAAAAAGTGGCAAAAAAAATAAGTTCTTATCAAGAATTGAAGGAATATTTAACATCATAAAAAAAGTCTTAACATTTCTGTTAAGACTTTTTTCGTTGGCCTACAAGGACTCGAACCTTGAAAATCGGTACCAAAAACCGGTGTGTTACCATTACACCATAGGCCAATGCTCTCTAAGCGGTTGCAAATTTAATGCAAAGTTTTTATTTGACAAACAAATTTTCGTAATTTTTAGGTTTAACAAAGTTTTATGACAGTGCAAATTGTTAGAAATCTTGTAACATCCTTATTTTATTGATATTTATTGTTAAATTCGCCACTAGTTTAAAAGTATCTTATGACCTCAGAAAACTTTAAAAAATGGAATCTAATTCTAGGTTGGATTGCATTTGGAATCGCCTTAATCACTTACACTTTAACTATTGAACCCACCGTAAGTGCTTGGGATGTAGGAGAATACATTGCAACATCAGTAAAACTAGAAGTAGGTCATCCACCAGGAGCACCATTGTTTCAAATGTTGGGTGCGTTTTTCGCGATGTTCACTTCTGATGTGACTGAAATTGGAAAAATGGTAAATTTCATGTCTGCTTTGTCAAGTGCTTTTACGATTTTGTTCATGTTTTGGACTATCACGAATTTGGCTCAAAAATTAGCCATAAAATCGGGTGGAATTTCAGAAGGAAGTTATCTCGCAATTCTTGGAAGCAGTTTGGTTGGGTCACTAGCTTACACATTTTCTGATAGTTTTTGGTTTAGTGCTGTGGAAGGTGAAGTGTATGCAATGTCCTCTTTTTTGATGGCACTTTTATTTTGGTTAGGATTGAAATGGGAAAGTGAAATCAACACGCCAAGAGGAGATAAATGGTTGGTTTTAATCAGTTTTGTGGTTGGTTTGTCATTTGGAGTGCATATCCTTTCATTGTTGGTAATTCCTGCAATTGTGATGTTGTATTTCTTTAAAACGTATAAAAACATCAACCTAAAAACTACTGCAGTCGCAACCGTTTTTTCAGTATTTGTGTTGTTATTGGTTTTTAAATTTATATTTCCTTTTACACTAAAATTCTTTAGTGCTGCTGAATTATTTTTCATCAATACTATTGGTTTACCTTACAATTCAGGAACAATCATTGCTGGAATCATACTCATTATTCTATTTTATGTTGGATTAACATCAACCAAAAAACATCAAAAAGTAACCGCAAATACGCTCATTTTATCCTTACTTTTTATCATGATTGGGTTTTCTTCTTGGATGATGTTGCCAATTAGAGCGAATGCAAATACCACAATCAACGAAAATAATCCTTCAAGTGCGCGCGAATTATTAGCGTATTATGAACGTGAACAATATGGTGATGCCAATGTTTTTTATGATACCTATTATTCAAATTCGTATGATAGAGAGCAAGACCCAAACAACCCAACAAAAGACGACAAGCCAAAATACGAAAAGAAAAACGGCAAATATGTCATTGTAAATAATTACAAAGGTGTTTTGCCAAATTATTCTGACAAACACAAAGGTTTTATTCCAAGAATGGTAGATCCATCCAAAGAAAAAATGTACAAATCGATTGCTGGAATTCCTGAAAATAGTAAAAGAAGACCCACTTTTGTAGAGAATATGAAATTCATGTTTAGTTATCAATTTGGCTATATGTATGGCCGATATTTGATGTGGAATTTTGTAGGTCGTCAAAATGATATTCAGGGACAAATGGATATTTTTAATGGAAATTGGCTGAGTGGTATTGACTTTATTGATGAAGCACGTTTGGGTTCTCAACAACAATTGCCTACCGATGTTTTAGAAAACAAAGGCCGAAATACCTACTATTTTTTACCTTTAATTTTAGGAATTTTGGGATTATTATATCAAATAAAATGGGACAAAGAAAACTTTTTTACACTCTTTTTATTTTTTGCATTTACTGGATTTGCCATTCTTTTTTACACCAATCCAAAACCGTTTGAACCTAGAGAACGTGATTATGCAGTGGTAGGAAGTTTTTATATTTTTGCTATTTGGATTGGCTTTGGAGTATTGGCTTTGTATGAATATTTCAAAAATTTTATCCATAAAAAAGCATTGTCAATTGGTGTTAGTGCACTCACTTTACTGGCAGTTCCAACATTAATGGCTTTCGAAAATTGGGACGATCACGATCGCTCAAACAGATACACCACTCACTTGAATGCACAAGCGTATTTAGAAAGTTGCGACCCAAATGCCATCCTATTTACCATTGGTGATAATGATACTTTTCCTTTGTGGTATATGCAAGAAGTCGAGGGAATTAGAACCGATATCAAATTGGTAAATACGAGTCTTTTTCAAACAGATTGGTATATTGATCAAATGAAACGTGCTACCTATAAAGCTGCTCCAATTCCTTCAAAGTTAACGCACGATGAATATAAATATGGCACTTTGGATGTTGCTTATTATTTTCAAGAATTGTTTCCACAATTGAAAGATTCAATATTGGATTTGAACAGTTTTATGAAATGGATTGGAAGCACAAGCGAACGTACTTTTTATGATTTGGATGAAGATGGAAATCCTGAAAAAATATTACCAACCAACAAAATCAGAATTCCTGTAAACAAAGAAAATGCTTTAAAATATGGTATTGTTGCCGCAAAAGATGCTGACAAAATTGTGCCTTACATAGACATTACTATTGATAGAGCAATTGCCAAAAACACGATTTTAATGCTGGATATTTTGAATAATTTTGATTGGAAACGTCCAATTTATTTTACTGGTGGTTCAAATGCAGATAGCGAATATATATGGTTGAAAGATTATTTGCAATTAGATGGGGTTTCATTTAAGTTTGTTCCTATAAAAACGCCTACCAAATATTATGATGAAAACGGACAAGTTATCAGGGAAGTTAGTTTGTTTGATATTGGAAGAATCGATTCTGAAAAAATGTATAAGAACATTCAAAAATGGAATTGGAGAAACATCAATGATGGTAAAATTTATTTAGACGAACAAACCAAACGTAATTCCATTTCAATGCGAAATAGCTTAATGCGATTGTCGAACGCATTTGCGAAAGAAGGTGACACTGCCAAGGCAATTGAAGTGCTTGATTTATCAATCGAAAAAATGCCCATCAAAGATTTTGACCATTACAGCTTGTCGCTAGAATATCCTGAAATGTATTATCAATTAGGAAAAACTGAAAAAGCAAGAGCGGCTGCAAAAACTTTGGTTAAACTTTTCAAAGAGAAATTGGTGTGGTTTAGCACATTTTCAAAAGAAGAATTTGACATTATTTTTGAAGAATTTGACCTAACTTTCAGATACTTATACAGAGGCGTTATTGACCAAGTTTTGAAATACGATACTGATAAAGAATTTGTAACAAGCCTGCAAAAAGATTTCAACAAAACACTTTCGTTGTTTGATCATATCATTCCACAAGATATTGAAGAATAAAAAAATCGACCTTTTGTAATTGAATTACAAAAGGTCGATTTTACTTTTTTTTAAAAAAAACTAAAAGTATTGTTGCACCAATCCAATCAAAGTATTGGCATCTTGATATCCTGTTTGACGCCATTTCATTTCGCCGTTTTTATAAATCATAAAAGTAGGATTGCCTTTCACACGAAGTGCTTCAGCTAAAACTTCATTTTTATTGAGGTCGATTTTAATCACTTTTGCTTTGTCTCCCAAAGCTGCAGCAACATCTCTTAGCGTATCAATGCTACTTTCAACCTCATCCCAATCTGAATAAAAATCAATCAAAACAGGCTTGTCTATACTAATTAACTCTCCAAATTTTGTCATAATTAATTGTTTTTAAGGGTAAAAAACTAACCTCTTTTTGTTAATTAACTGACAAATATAACAAATCTTCTGAAATATACTGAAAATCAAGCTTTTTTAAGTTCGATTGTTGTGATTTCTGGCCAAATTCCAACTCTTCCTGGAAACGCATGATAGCCAAAGCCTCTATTTACATTGATGTATCTGCCAAATTCTTCATACAAACCTGCCCATTGTTTATACACATATTGTGATGGACTCCATTTAAACCAACCAGGAATTTCAATTCCCATTTGCAATCCGTGTGTGTGACCACTCAAGGTTAAATGATAATGAAAATCATCATTTTTCACTTTATATTCCCAATGACTTGGATCATGACTCATCAAAATTTTAAAATCTTCTTTAGAAATTCTTGAGGAAGCTTTTTCCAAATCTCCTTTTTGATTGAATCCTTTTCCCCAATTTTCAACTCCTAAAAGCGCAATTTTTTGACCGTTTTTTTCCAAATAACGATGTTCATCCAACAACAAATCAAACCCAATTTTTTTGTGAATATGTTTTACTGCTTCAAAATTATTGATTTTTTCTTGTGGAGTTTTCCAATCCATATAGTCGCCATAATCATGATTTCCAAGGATAGAATATTTGCCTTCTTTGGCTTCTAATTTGGCAAACATCTCCATCCAATTGTCCATTTCGTCAGCTTTGTTATTCACAATATCGCCTGTAAATAAAATCACATCCGATTTTTGCTCATTGATCAAATCAACGCCATATTGAATCTTTTCAGCATTTGTAAAACTTCCTGAATGAATATCAGAAATTTGTGTGATGGTAAATCCGTCAAAAGCATCAGGTAAATCTTTAAAAGACAATTGATATTTCAACACTTTATAATTGTATTTTCCTTGAATAATTCCATAAATAAAAGATGCAAATGGAATGGCTGCAATGCCTAAAGCCAATTGAGAAATAAACTTTCTTCTGCCAGCCAAAGGTTGTGTTTCTGAACTCGAAATCATTGAAATTACTTTCACAATTCCTCTAAAAATATCTTCGCCAAAAAGCATGATAACAATCACCAATTTCGGAATTAAAAAGGTCAATAACAATCCTGCAGCTAACTGAAATTGAGGTGTTTGACCATCACTTCTTGAATAGGTTAAAATGGTAAATAGGAAAAAAACATACACAGCAATATTTATAAACATCGAAATGAAGCGTGCAGATTTATTTTTAAATGCGGTTTTAAATGCCTGAAAAGCGTAAAAATCGAGGAGAATGATTAAAAAAATCAATACGATTAGAAAAATCCAACGACCCATAATTCAATTTTATTTTAAAAAATTTATCAAAGATACCCATTAAAACAAGAATGAATTTTAACATCCTGTTAAAGTTTTGTAGTTTTAGCATTCGTAAGAAAAAATACCATGTCAACACAAAAACGACTTTTTTTAGTAGATGCATACGCATTGATTTTCAGAGGCTATTATGCTTTTATTAAAAATCCACGAATCAACTCAAAAGGGCTTGATACCTCAGCAATTATGGGATTTATGAACTCTTTGTTGGATGTCATCAAACGTGAAAAACCTGATCATTTAGCGGTTTGTTTTGACAAAGGAGGAAGTGCAGAAAGAACCGAACTTTACCGGGCATATAAAGCAAACAGAGATGCCACTCCCGAAGCCATCAAAATTGCAGTGCCTTATATTGAAGAAATTTTGCGTGCAATGCACATTCCAATCATGGTAAAAGAAGGTTTTGAAGCGGATGATGTGATTGGAACCTTGTCAAAACAAGCTGAAAAAGAAGGCTATAAAACCTTCATGGTTACACCAGATAAGGATTTTGCACAACTCGTTTCCGAAAATATTTTTATGTACAAACCTCGTTTTGGTGGTGGTTATGATATTTGGGGAGTTGAAGAAGTGAAAAAAAATTTTGAAGTTGAAAATCCATTGCAAGTCATTGATTTTTTAGGAATGATGGGAGATGCTTCTGATAATATTCCTGGGTTGCCTGGAGTTGGCGAAAAGACTGCCAAAAAATTTATTGCTGATTTTGGTTCGATGGAAAATTTACTAGCAAATACCCATCAATTATCAGGAAAAATGAAAGAGAAAATTGAAGCTGCCAAAGATTTAGGCATGCTTTCAAAAAAATTAGCAACCATCATGCTGGATGTTCCTGTGCAGTTTAATGCAGATGATTTTACATTAGATCAACCTGATTTAGAAAAAGTTACAGGAATTTTTAACGACTTAGAATTCCGAAATTTATTGGTCAATTTTACGAATACTTTTTCGCAAAATAACGCTCAGAATAATACTGAAGATATTGCTGAAAAACCAACAATTACTGAGAAAAAATTACCTGTAAATACGTCAAATCAGTTTGATTTATTTGCGAGTCCAGGAAGTGGAAATGTCTCAGAAATTGATATTGCTAGTGGTTTTAAAACCATCGAAAACACTTCTCATTTTTATCAACATATCAATTCTCCATTTTCAAGAAAAATATTAATCGATAAATTAATGCAACAAAAATCGGTTTGTTTTGATACCGAAACTACAGGTTTGCGAGCTTTGGAAGTGGCATTAATTGGCATCTCATTTTCTTATGAAATTGGCAAAGGATACTATGTTTCGTTTCCTGAAAATCAGGAAGAAACCAAAACTATTTTAGAAGAATTTCGTATGTTTTTTGAATCAGAAAACATTGAAAAAATTGGTCATAATTTGAAATATGATCTGAAAGTGTTGTCAAATTATGACATTCAGGCCAAAGGTCCTTTGTTTGATACGATGATTGCGCATTATCTCATCAATCCTGATATGCGTCACAATATGGATGTTTTGGCAGAAACCTATTTGAATTATCAACCTGTTTCTATCACAGAATTGATTGGAAAAAAAGGAAAAAACCAGCTTTCTATGAGAGCTATTTCCATCAAAGAGCAAACAGAATATGCTGTTGAAGATGCTGATATCACACTTCAATTGAAAAATCATTTTACCAAAGAATTGGAAACTGGCAATGTTACTAAACTTTTTAATGAGGTCGAATTGCCTTTGGTTTCTGTATTAACGTCCATGGAAATTGAAGGAATTAACATCAATACTGATTTCCTAAAAGAACTTTCTATTGCCTTAACTGATGATATTGACAGATTGGAAAAAGCGATTTATTCGCATGCTGGAGAAGAATTTAACATTGCTTCGCCCAAACAATTGGGTGTTGTTTTGTTTGAAAATCTGAAGTTGATTGACAAACCTAAAAAAACAAAAACAGGGCAATACGCTACTGGCGAAGACGTACTTTCTTACCTCGCAAAAGACCATCAAATTATCAGAGATATTTTGGAATATCGTCAATATAATAAATTAAAAAGTACGTATGTTGATGCTTTACCAAATGAAATAAATCCAAAAACGGGAAGAATTCACACAGAATATGCACAAGCAGTGGCTGCCACAGGAAGGTTGAGTTCCAACAATCCGAATTTGCAAAACATTCCTATAAGAACTGAACGTGGACGAGAAGTTCGTAAGGCTTTTATTCCAAGAAATAAAGATTATGTGTTGTTAGCAGCAGATTATAGCCAGATAGAATTGCGAATTATTGCGGCTTTGAGCGATGAAGAAACCATGATCAATGCGTTTAAAAATGGCGAAGATATTCACGCTTCCACAGCTGCAAAAGTATTTAATATTCCCATTAATGAAGTAACTCGTGAGCAAAGAAGCAATGCAAAAACAGTAAATTTTGGAATTATTTATGGTGTTTCTGCTTTTGGGTTGAGCAATCAAACCGACCTTACAAGAAGTGAAGCCAAAGAATTGATTGACACGTATTATGAAACGTATCCAAAATTGAAAGCATATATGTCTTCGCAAGTAGATTTTGCCAGAGAAAATGGCTATGTAGAAACCGTTTTAAACAGAAGGCGTTATCTAAAAGACATCAATTCTAGAAATGCTGTAGTGAGAGGAGCTGCTGAACGAAATGCTGTAAATGCACCAATTCAAGGTTCTGCTGCTGATATTATAAAATTGGCAATGATCAATATTCACAAGCGTTTTGAGCAAGAAAATTTCAAATCAAAAATGATTTTACAAGTGCATGATGAATTGGTTTTTGATGCACATAAAGACGAATTAGAAATCATAAAACCCATCATCAAACACGAAATGGAAAACGCTTTTTCATTAAAAGTACCTTTGGATGTTGAAATTGGTTTGGGAAATAATTGGTTGGAAGCGCATTAAAAAAATCATTTTTTTAAAAAAAACTTTTTAAATATAAAGTAGAAATATTGAATTCTTTTTTGACAAAATTCATACGAATAGCTTTCAAATCGTAATTTAAACGCTACCTTTCACAAAATAATTTTTATGAAATATTTTTTCAAGTATGCAGTTTTCTTTCTTTGTTTATCATTTTTAACGGCAACTGCTTCATCTTGTGTTGTAACAAAACAAAATAATGGTAAGAAAAGAGGCTGGTTTAAAAACAAAAAAAATCCTCATAACCCAAACACAACCAATAAAAAAGGAAATAAAGTAAAGAATATTCGTTTATAATTTTAGATTTCTCTTTTAAAATTTAATTACTTTCGCTATAAATAAATGAGTCAATAGTAGTTTTGTATTGGCAATAGTTAGTATTCTTTATTCAATGTAATTTTATCGTTAATTGAAACATTTTCAACATTTTAAAACTGATATTTCAAATATCAATCTTCCCGAAAAATTTACATTCCCATTTTATTATGAGCCTCATGATTTGGCAAAAATTGCAGTAAAAGAGTTGCAAGAATATCTAGAAAATCAAAGAGATTTTCAGCATGATTTTGGACTTCAAGACAGCAAAAATTCAACTGCAATTGGCAAAATGTTTGGAGTATTAGTGGTTCAAAACAAATTTGATGAAATTGGATTTTTAGCGGCATTTTCAGGAAAATTGGCTGATCATAGTTTGCCCGAAAAATTTGTCCCTCCTGTTTTTAATATGCGAACTGAAGGAAGTTTTTATATCAAAGGTGAAGCTGAAATTGATGCTATAAATCGTCAAATCAGTGTTTTAAAAAATGATGAAGTGTATATTTCTTTGAAAAAATCATTCAAAAAATTGATCAAAATTATTGATGAAGATTTGGCTGAACAAAGAAAAAAAATGAAGATTTCAAAAACAGAAAGAAAAATTCGGAAGAAAGTTTTGGAAACTTCTTTATCAGCTGAAGACATTAAAAATTTCTCAAAAAAATTGGAACAAGAAAGTTATAATGACCAATTTTTCTACAGAGAATTGCAAGAATATTATACCCTTAAAACACATAAAATTCAATCTGAATTGGATGTTTTTGAGCAAAAAATAAACGCGCTAAAAAAAGAACGAAAAGAAAAATCAATCACTTTACAGCAACAATTATTTAGCAATTATACTTTTTTGAATCAACAAAAAGAACCAAAAAGCTTACTTGATATTTTTAATTTTCCAACTGTAAAACCTCCTGCAGGTTCAGGAGAATGTGCTGCTCCAAAATTGCTGCAATATGCATTATTGAATGATTTGAAACCCATTTGTATGGCTGAATTTTGGTGGGGAATTTCACCAAATTCTGAAATCAGAAAGCATAAAAACTTGTATCCTGCTTGCCAAAGTCGTTGCAAACCGATTTTATCTCACATGCTTCAAGGCATTACAATGGATGAAAATTTGTTGATTGAAAATCTCTCAGAACATCAAGAAATTGCTGTCATTTACGAAGATGACGAACTCATTGTAGTAAACAAACCAGCTGAATTTTTATCAGTTCCTGGCAAAGAAATTTCAGATTCCGTTTATACACGAATGAAAGAAAAATATCCTGAGGCAACAGGACCATTAATTGTGCACAGATTAGACATGTCCACTTCTGGAATTTTAGTGTTGACAAAAACGAAAGAAGCTCATAAAATCTTGCAAAGTCAGTTTATAAAAAGAACAGTCAAAAAACGCTATGTTGCCTTGTTGGATGGGAAAATACAAGAAAAAAGCGGAAAAATATCACTTCCAATTCGTTTGGATTTGGATGACAGACCCAAACAATTGGTTGACTTTGAATTCGGAAAAAAAGCGGAAACATTTTGGGAAATCATCCAAATAGAAAATGATAAAACAAGGGTTTATTTTTATCCAATTACAGGAAGAACGCATCAATTAAGAGTTCATGCAGCTCACAAAAAAGGATTGAATGCACCCATTGTTGGTGATGATTTGTATGGAAAAAAAGCCACAAGATTGTGTCTTCATGCAGAATTTATTGAATTTGTTCATCCTTCAACGAATGAAAAAATGAGTTTTACAATTGCCCCAGATTTTTAGATTTTATATGTAATTTTGCGGCAATTATGAGCATTATTTCAACTGACATCCAAAAAGCCATTTCGTTGTTAGAAAACGAAAAATTAGTGGCAATCCCAACAGAAACTGTATATGGTTTGGCTGGAAATATTTTTAGTGAAAAAGCGATAAAAAAGATATTTTCAACCAAAAAAAGACCGTTTTTCAATCCGTTAATTGTTCATATTCCTTCAATAGATGCTCTTGAAAATGTGGTTTCTTATGTTCCAGAAAAAGCTAAAATATTGGCAAGTGCATTTTGGCCAGGCTCATTAACATTGGTCTTAAAAAAAAAATCTTCAATTCCTGATTTGATTACTGCAGGAAAAGATACTGTGGCTGTTCGCATTCCAAATCATCCATTAACGCTTGAATTATTAAGACGACTGCCTTTTCCATTGGCGGCTCCAAGTGCAAATCCTTTTAACAATATTAGCCCTACAAAAGCGTTTCATGTGGAGCAATATTTTAAGAACGATATTCAGTTAATTTTAGATGGAGGAACTTGCAAAAATGGTATTGAATCAACGATTATTGGTTTCGAAAACGAGGAACCAGTTGTATATAGATTGGGTGCTTTGTCTATTGAAAATATTGAAAAAGTGATTGGAAAAGTAACTATAAAGAATCATAAATTACAAAATCCAGATGCTCCAGGAATGCTTCAAAAACATTATTCTCCAAAAACATTACTGATTTTAACAAGCGATATTAAAAAAGAAATTAAAAAATTTCAGGGTAAAAAAATTGGAATTCTCTCGTTTACAAATTCATACAAAAACGACCGTATTTTTCATGAAATTATCCTTTCAAAATATGCTAATTTGAATGAGGCAGCAACGAATTTATACACATCATTACATGAATTAGACACTTTTCAGTTAGATGTTATCATTGCTGAAAAATTACCTGAAATGGGTTTGGGCATTTCAGTAAATGATCGATTGCAAAGAGCTACTTTTCAGGAATAAAAATTACTAAAAATCAATTTATTACTTTACCAAATCATAAGAATCCAACACATGACGCACTTTTTCGGGAGTTAATGGTTTTGATAAAAACTCATTAATATCTTGAATACTTTCTGCTTTTTCTCTGTCTTTTGGATCTAATGAAGTTGTGAGCATCACAACAATTTTGCTAACACTTTGATTTTTAGTAATCTTATTATATTCTTCTATAAATTCCCAACCATTCATTCTTGGCATATTAATATCCAAAAAAATTAATTCTGGATAACGAAATCCGTTTTTTATGGTTTCTTTAATATATTCTAATGCTTCTTCAGCACTTTGAATACTTACAATATTATAAGCACAATTCTCTTTTTGCAAAACAAATTTGTGCAAAAAATTGGTTGCTGGATCATCATCAATTAACAAAATGGTGTCTAATTTTTTCATTCTTTATTATTTGTTTGGTATCGTAAAATAAAATGTACTTCCTTCATTGGGTTTTGATTTCACCCAAATTTCTCCATCATGCAAACCTACAATTTTTTGGCAATGCGCAAGCCCAATTCCTGTTCCTTCGTATTCTTCTTTTAAATGAAGTTTTTGAAAGATCGCAAAAATTTTCTTTTGATGCTCTTCCGCAATTCCAATTCCATTGTCTTTTATAGAAAATTCCCAATTATTATTTTTTTGTTCCGCTGAAATGTTGATGATTGGAGCTACATCTTTCTTTGAAAACTTTAAGCCATTGCTAATTAAACTTTGAAACAATAATCTCATCACATTTGGATATACTTTTATAGTTGGTAAATTGTCATATAAAATAGTTGCATTTTTCAGTAAAATTAAGGAATTTAAATCAGTTTTTATAGCTCTAATAATAAAATTTATATCAACCGCTCTCAATTCTTCACTGTAACCAATTCTTGAATAATCTAACAAATTTTTAATCAATTCACTCATCCTATTTGAAGCACTTTTGATGAATTTGAAAATTTGCTTGGCATCGTCATCAAATTTATCTTTGTACTCCGTGTTCAAAATTTCATAAAAACTAGAAATTGTTCTTAAAGGTTCTTGCAAATCATGAGAAGTGATGTAAGAAAATTGCTCTAATTCTTTGTTTTTTTGTTCTAGTTTTTTGACATACGAAGAAGCTAATAGTGCTTCAGATTCTTTCTTTTTGGTGATATCAAGTTTGATAGTGATATATTCATCAATATGATTTTCTCTCTTTATTAATGGAACTATTGAAGTGCTAGTCCAAAAATAATTACCGTCTTTGGTTTTATTTTTTATCTCTCCAAACCATGGTTTTCCAGAGGAAATGGTATTCCAAAGTTCATCAAAAAACGCATTGGAATGTTCATCTGATCGTATAATTGAATTCGTTTTTCCAATAACTTCCTCTTCTGAAAACTTGGTAATATCGCAAAAGTTTTTATTCACAAATTTGATGATATAATTTTTATCAAAAATTACAATTATGGCAACCTGATCAAGGGCATATTTAAATTGTTCAAGTTCTTCATTTTTTAAAACCAAATTTTTCTCAGCATTCTTTCTGAATTGGTATGATTTATTAATGTTTAATGAAGTAAAATATATGGAAATAAAAGCCGTTAAAATAAGCGTTATTGTGTATAAAATAATTGCAAATGTGGCACTTAATAAGTCCTTTTCAGTAAAAATCAACATGATATATCCAACCAATAATGGGATAAAAGTGACAAATGGAATTGATTTTCTTAATATTTTACTTCCCAAACTATTTCCAAAAAGCACTCTTTTAAATCCAACATTTGGGAATAGAAGCAATAATAAATAAAATATTATTACAAAAGACAACGAGGTTGACAAGGGCATTGTTTTCAAAAAATCAACTTTTTCCGTGCCAACAATACTCAACAACACAACAGAAATAATATTCAGCAAGACCAAAATAGGGCCAAAAAGAAAAATATTTTGAGCAAACTTAATTACCCATTTCTTCTTATAATTAATTGAAAAAATACCAATTGAGTAAAAAACAAAACAAAAAGATGTAATTAAAGACATTCTTCCTGGCAAATTCTTAGAAAAAGTATCTGTAACCATCAGATTGTCAATATTAAAATCTTGATGTAAAACAAACTGAAATATATTTAAAACACTAAAAAAGAACAATATAAAACCAATAATATTTGCGAAAATTTTATAATTTTTAGTTTTTCTTTGATAAAAAACAATCACCAAAGCCGATAAAAAAAGCAAAAAAGCAGTGTTGAATTTTGTAAAAATCTCTTTATTAGTATTGATAAAAAACAGCGGATTTCTGAAAATCCATTCATACATCACAAAAAAACTTGAAGCTAAAACATAAAAAAGCAATAAACGATTTAAAAAGCGACTTCTTATTTTATTCATTTTTCAGAAACATTGAGGCAACATCAACAATTATTTTTGATCCTCAGAAACGATTGATAATATTCTTTGGTACTCGATGACGCTTTCAGTAAAATCCAATTCAACAAGTTTTGAAAGATGTAAAATTTTATCAAAATCAGATTTATTGATGCTTAGAATCTCCATTTCAATCAAAAAATCTTTACACTTCAACCCCATAATACCAAAAGATGATTTTAAAAAATGTGCGGTGCTTTTAATTGTATCAAAATCATGATTTTTTACACTCTCCAATAAAAGTTGCACTTTTTCTTCTGATTGATCTAAGAAAAATACAATCATTTGAGCATAAGCACTATAATCTTCTCCAAAATTTTCGTTTAAGAAATTCAAATCAACAATATCACTATTTAGTACGTTATTTTTTGACATAACCTATGAATTAAATTTAATTATTTATACTTTTATGTAATCATAAAGTATAACTGCTAATTTATAAAAAAAATGAACAAAAAATATAAAATTGTGAATTCTGAAAAAAGCAATAATAAAAGAAATCGAAAATAAATTTTTATGTACTGAAAACCTTTAAATTTTATAAATTATTTAGTGTCTCTTCTTTCAAAAGAGAAAACAAAAATGATCTAAAAAGCGACAATAAAACACTGAAAAGTAGCGCAGTGAAAAAACCTGAAACAGCGAAATGATCCAATAATTTATCTGCCAGTAAAATAATAATCGCATTGATAACAAACAAAAACAATCCAAAAGTTAGGATTGTTGCTGGCAAGGTTAAGAATATCAAAATTGGTTTCACGAACATATTCAACAATGAAATCACAATTGCAACAATAATAGCAGATGTGTAGCCAGTGACAGAAACTCCTGGTAAAATATTTGCCAAAACAATTACTACTAAAGCTGTTAATAAAATTTTTAAAAATGTTTTCATATCGTTTATAAGTTTATTTTTATCATCACAGCTATTGTGAATGTTCAGATGCTCTGCGCTCTAATTCCATCTGAAATTCCTCCATCACAGGTTTTACAGTACTCTCAGGAATGTCTGCAACTTTTATATACATCAAACCGTCAACTGAATTATTGAATTTTGGATCAACATTAAATGCCACCAAACGCGCATTTTGCTTTACATATTTTTTGATCAAAACAGGAATTCGCAATGCCCCAGGTTCAATCTCGTCAATGACTTTGTCAAATTTTTGCATATCTGCTTTTGTAGCATCGAAAACAAAATCTTTATCTGCATCTTTCAATTTTACTTTATATTCCTTTTTTGGTTGAATATATTGAGCAATATAAGGATCATAATAATGTGATTTCATAAACTCAATCATCAATGATTTTGAAAAATCAGAAAATTGATTGCTGATAGAAACGCCTCCCATCAAATATTTATGCTCAGGATAACGTAAAGTAACATGCACAATTCCTTTCCACAATAAAAATAATGGCATTGGTTTTTGCTGATATTCTTTGATGACAAAAGCGCGTCCCATTTCAATGGTGTTTTCCATCATTTGAAACAATTCAGGTTCAATCCTGAAAAGTGTTTGCACATAAAATCCGTTGATGCCATACTTTTTAAAAATTTCACTTCCCAAACCCATTCTATAAGCACCTGCCAAACAATTTGCCTCTCTATCCCATAAAAAAAGATGGTAATAATACTTGTCATATTTGTCTAAATCTATAGCATTATTGGTTCCCTCTCCAACATCTCTAAACGTAATTTCGCGCAATCTTCCAATTTCGTGCAGCAAATTTGGAATGTCTTTTGCGTTGGCAAAAAACACTTCATAATTTTTACTTTCAAGGAGTCTTCCTTCCTTTTCTCTTAAATTATTGACTTCTTTTACAAACAAATCCACACTTTTTTGAGGTGTTATTTTCCTTGCTGGTTTTCTAATTTTAATATTTTGAGCAGAAATTAGTTTGTGTGATTTTACAAAAGGATTTGCAAGCATATAAGTTTTCTTTCTTATAAATTCACAAAAAGCTTGAATCTCTTTATACTCGTTTTGATTTTCAACCGAAATAGGTTTTCCAATACGCACTCTAATAGTTTTTCCTTTTTGAGTGATAACTTCTGAGGGCAATTTCGCTGTTCGTAAAGTGTCACTAATTTTTGATAAAAAATAGAAAAAACGACTATTTTTAGCGTGAAAATAAATAGGAATTACAGGAACTTGTGCTTTTTTTATCAGTCTTACTGCTGATTCTTCCCAAGGTTTATCAACCAGTAATTTTCCGTCTCTATACGTTGAAACCTCTCCCGCAGGAAAAATCCCTAAAGGTTTTCCCTCCTGCAAATGTAACAACGCATTCTTAATCCCTGTGATGCTAGATTTTGCATCCTTTCTGTTTTCGAAAGGATTTACAGGCATTACATATGGTTTTAAGGGTTCGATTCTATGGATTAAAAAATTGCCGATAATTTTATAATCTGCTCTTTTTTCAATCAACAATTTCAATAATAAAACACCGTCAATTCCTCCTAAAGGGTGGTTTGAAACTGTGATAAAAGCGCCTTCTTTTGGAATTCTTTTCAGATCTTCTTCAGGAACTTGAAAAATGATATTACAATCATCTAAAACACCGTTTAAAAATGCTAAACCTTCCTTTTTTCGGTTGTTATTATAAATTTTATTGATGTAAGAAATACGCAAAATTCGGATTAAAAGCCAACCTACAAAAGTTCCTAAAAAACCAAATTTTTCAAGACCAATGACGCCTGCAATTTCTTTAGATGTTACTAATGCCATAAGTTATTCTAAGAATATTCGCAAACATACTAAAAAAAATGCAACTGCTATTTTTTAAATGGCTTTTACAACAATTTGAAGCGTTTCTTTGTTCACTTGGGTCAGTAAAGAGTGTCCTTTTTGTTCAATAGTTTTGATGGCATTGTCATCAAAATGACGCACTGTAAACAAATCAACGCTTTTTTGAACTTCCATTTTGAATTCATTTTTTAAATCATCAAAAAAAACATCAAATTTGTTGAATTTATTGTCCACACAAACCGAAAAACTAATGGCTGAATTCTGAATTAAATTCACTTTTAATTGGTATTCGTGCAATTTTTGAAAAATAAAACTGATGTTATTCTCCACCATAAATGAAAAATCAAGCGCAGAAATTGATACTAAAATTTGATCTTTTTTCACGATAAAACAAGGAATATAAGGCTCTAAAAGTGCGCCTTTTGAAACCCTTGTCCCAATTTCTTTTGGATTTAAAAATGAACGAACCAACAACGGAATTTCCTTTTTTTGCAAAGGTTGTAACGTTTTTGGGTGAATTACTGAAGCGCCATAAAATGCCATTTCTATAGCTTCTTCGTAGGAAATTTGAGTTAATAATATGGTTTCTTCAAAAACTCTTGGATCAGCATTCAACACGCCTTCAACGTCTTTCCAAATAGTTACGCTTTGCGCATTTAAACAATAAGCAAAAATTCCCGCAGTATAATCTGAACCTTCTCTTCCTAAAGTGGTGGTATTTTCGGTGTCATTTCCTGCCAAAAAACCCTGAGTAATGTTCAGCTTTGAGACATCAACTTTTGAAGTAATAATTTTTTCAGTAAGTTTCCAATCAACTTTTGCATCTCTATAACTACTGTCTGTTTTGATATAATTTCGGACATCAAACCAGGTATTATTGATGCCAATTTTTGCCAAATAAGCGCTTACAATTTTGGTTGACAACAACTCACCAAAACAAATAATTTGGTCATACACATAATTGTATCTTTGAGACGTGTTTCTTGCTAAAAACCAACCCAATTCTCCAAAAAGAATGTCAATTTCTTGATAAATAGCATCACCTTTCTCAAAAAGAGCATCCATAATATTTTTATGATACTCGTCAATAAAATTTAGTTTTAAAGGCAATTCTTCTGATTTGTTATCATAAGCATCGATTACTTCTTCAAAAGCATTTGTCATTTTTCCCATGGCAGAAATCACAACAAGCGTGTTTGAATTTCCTTCAGATTGTATAATTTTTGCCACATTTTTTACGCCATCAGCATCTTTTACTGAGGCGCCTCCAAACTTAAATATTTTCATTATTCGTTATTTTGAATAAATTTTGCTAAATTTTCTTTGTTCATTTGCACGACATGCCAACCACTTAAATAAGTGGCACCTGTGCTTTTATAAAATTCAATGGCATTGGTATTCCAATCCAACACTTCCCAAGCAACTCTATTAAAATTATTCTCGAAAGCATATTTTAAAACTGCTGTGTATAAAGCTTTACCAACACCTAAAGCTCTTTTATTTTGGGTCACAATCAAATCCTCTAAGTGAATTGATTTGCCTTTCCAAGTAGAATATCTCTCATAAAAAAGTGCCATTCCAATAATATTATTTTCCTCTTCTGCAACAAAAAGTCGAAATTTTGGAGTTGATGAAAAACCATCATTCAATAAATCGTCAATAGTTATTTCGACTACATTGGGTTCTTTTTCAAAAACTGCCAATTCAATAATCAAATCTAAAATCGCTTGAATATCTTTTTGTTGTCCTTGTCTTACAATAAAACTCATTTGAATAAAATTTTAGGCAAATGTAATTGATTTCAGTAGTCTTTAAAATTTCTGTCAATTTTTTGACGAATTGCCGAATTATGTTAATTTTTAGCAATCAATAGTGATGGGAAAAACTAGAAAAAACTCCCGAAATCTTTGTAGTTCCATGAAAAAGATAGCATTTTTGTAAAATAATTAAAAAATCTTCATGTCAACCAGAAATCAAACTTTAGGTGAATTTATTATCGAAAATCAAACCGCATTCAAATACTCTTCAGGAGAACTTTCACGATTAATCAACTCAATAAGATTGGCCGCAAAAGTGGTTAACCACGAAGTAAACAAAGCTGGCTTGGTAGATATTTTGGGGGCTGCAGGAGATGTGAATATTCAAGGAGAAAATCAGCAAAAACTGGATGTATATGCCAATGAAAAGTTTATACAAACCTTGACCAAACGAAATATTGTTTGCGGAATTGCGAGTGAAGAAGAAGACGATTTCATAGCAATTAATAGTCAAGATGAAAATCATCAAAATAAATATGTTGTGTTAATTGACCCCTTGGATGGTTCATCAAACATTGATGTCAATGTTTCTGTAGGAACGATTTTTTCTATTTACAGACGCATAACTCCTGTTGGAACGCCAGTAAAAATGGAAGATTTTTTACAAAAAGGATGTGAACAAGTGGCTGCGGGTTATGTGGTTTATGGAACGTCAACAATGTTGGTTTATACAACTGGTGCTGGCGTAAATGGATTTACGTTAAATCCTGCAATTGGATCGTTTTATTTATCGCATCCAAATATGAAATTCCCAGAAACAGGAACAATCTACTCTGTAAACGAAGGTAATTATTTGGATTTCCCTTTAGGAATCAAAAAATACATCAAATATTGTCAAGAAGAATCAGAGGACAGGCCTTATACAAGCAGATATATTGGATCGTTAGTTTCTGATTTTCATAGAAATATGATCAAAGGTGGCATTTATATGTATCCAAAAGGTTCCAGAAATCCTAACGGAAAATTACGACTTTTGTATGAATGCAATCCAATGGCTTTTTTGGCAGAACAAGCAGGCGGAAAATCCTCTGACGGTTATACAAGAACTTTGGATGAAGTTCCAACTTCATTGCATCAAAGAGTGCCTTTCGTTTGCGGAAGTAAAAAAATGGTTGAAAAAGTAGAGGAATTTATGCGAGAATTTGGAGAATAAGTATTCTTTATGTAATTATTAAGATATCAAATAAGATTCCTCTTGGAAAACCCTTTTGAAATGGTTAATTTTACAAAATTAAATATTTAATATTAACAATTTAAAATAAAAAAAATGGCTTTTCAATTACCAGAATTAGGTTATGCTTACGACGCTTTAGAACCAAACATTGATGCAAGAACTATGGAAATTCACCATACAAAACACCATCAAGCATATACTAACAATCTGAACAACGCAATCTCAGGAACTGATTTAGACGAAAAATCTATTGAAGAAATTTTGACAAATTTAGACATGAAAAATGGTGCTGTTCGTAATAATGGGGGTGGATTTTATAACCACAATTTGTTTTGGACAGTTCTTAACCCTGAAGATAGAGGCTATTTATCAGGAGAATTAAAAGATGCTATTGAAGCTGAATTTGGTTCAAAAGATGCTTTTATTGAAACATTTAGCAAAGCTGCTGCAACTCAATTTGGTTCAGGTTGGGCTTGGTTGTGTGTTCACAAAGGTGGAAAAGTGGAAGTTTGTTCAACACCAAATCAAGACAATCCATTAATGCCTGGCATAACTTGTGGTGGAACACCCATTTTAGGATTGGACGTTTGGGAACACGCTTACTATTTAAATTATCAAAATAGAAGACCAGATTATATCAACGCTTTCTTTAAAGTGATTAACTGGAATGAAGTTGAAAGACGTTATGCAGCTGCAAAATAAAGACATATCGTTTTTTGTATCTTACTAAAAACGAAATCCTTTTTAGAATTTTTTAGCTAAATCATAAAAAAAGCATCCAAAATTTGGATGCTTTTTTGGTTTTTAATTCGTTTTATTTTTAATAAGCCCTTTTATTACTCCCTTCATAAAAATTAATAAATGCCTGATTTGCAACTCTGTGACCTCCAGGAGTTGGGTAATTTCCTGTAAAATACCAATCCCCTAAATTGTCTGGACACGCTTTGTGCAAACCTTCAACTGTTTGATAAATGACTTCAACATCCGCTTTAATATCTTCGGTTTTCAACATTTCTGCAATTTTGGCAGAAATTTCTTCTGCTGAAAAAGGATTGTAAATTTCCTTAACAAAATTGATAATTTCCACATCTTTTTTTGATTGTTGCTCTTTACATTTTTTGTAAACTTCATCAACAATATGATATTTATTTTGGTCTTTAAGCAATTCTAAAGCAGCTTTGAAAGCAATAAAAGCATCAATTCTCGCCATGTCAATTCCATAACAATCTGGATAACGAATTTGTGGTGCAGAAGAAACAATCACAATTTTTTTGGGCTGCAATCTGTCTAAAATTCGAATAATACTTTTTTTCAACGTTGTTCCGCGAACAATACTATCATCAATAACTACCAAATTATCAGTTGGTTTTACAACACCATAAGTTACGTCATAAACGTGTTCAACCAAATCATCTCGTGAACTATCATCAGCAATAAAAGTTCTCAATTTTGCATCTTTAATCGCAACTTTTTCAAAACGTGGCCTTTCTGATAAAATTTCAGTCACTCTTTGAGCAGATAAATTTTTTCCTCCAGCTAAAATTTTCGCAGTTTTTTGTTCATTCAACAAATCTTCAGCAGCTTCTGTCATTCCATAAAATGAAGTCTCAGCCGTGTTTGGAATGTAAGAAAAAACAGTATTTGCAATATCACTATTTATAGATTTTAATATCTGAGGAAACACATATTTTCCTAAGTTTTTTCGTTCTTTATAAATACTGGCGTCACTTCCTCTCGAAAAATAAATTCGTTCAAAAGAACAGGCTAATTTTTCTCCAGGTTCATTCACTTTTTTGATAGAAGTTTTTCCGCTTTTTTTGATAATCAACGCATGTCCAGGTTCTAATTCTTGAACATCTTCAATTTTTACATTGAAAACCGTTTGAATCACAGGCCGTTCTGAAGCAACTGCCACAATTTCATCATTTTCAAAGAAAAAAGTAGGTCTAATTCCGTTGGGATCTCTCAATACAAATGCATCTCCATGACCAACCAAACCAGCCATTGCATAGCCTCCATCCCAACTTTTTGAAGATCTTTTTAATACTTTTTTCAAGCTTAAATGTTCTTCAATATAAGGTGATGCTTGTCGTTTATTAAATCCTTCTTTTTTTGCTTCTTGATACAATTTTGCCACTTCATCTTCCAAAAAATGACCTATTTTTTCCATCACAGTTACTGTGTCTGTAAACTCTTTTGGATGTTGTCCTAATTCGATTAATTCTTCTAAAATTTGATTGGAATTGGTCATGTTAAAGTTTCCTGCAACAATCAAGTTTTTATGTTTCCAATTGCTTTGACGCAAAAAAGGGTGCACACTTTCGATGCTATTTTTCCCAAAAGTTCCATAACGAACATGACCTAAAAACAAATTTCCAATATAGGGCATGTTTTCTTCTTGCCATTTTACATCGTCTTTTTTTTCTGGAAATTCTTCAAAAGTGCTATTGATGCGATCGTTAATTTGAGCAAAAATATCTTGAATGGGCTGTGATTGATTAGAACGAACTCTGCTAATATATCTTGTGCCAGGTTCAACATTGAATTTTATACTCGCAAAACCAGCGCCATCTTGACCACGATTGTGCTGTTTTTCCATCAATAAATACATTTTATTGATTCCATAAAAAGCAGAACCATATTTGTCTTTATAAAATTGTAATGGTTTTTTTAATCGAACAAGTGCAATTCCACATTCATGTTTAATAGCATCACTCATTTTTATTTCAGTATTTTTTTTGTTGTTAAAAAAAATCCGCAGCCAAAAAACTGCGGATTAAAATTACGATAATTTTATATTAAATTGTGTCAAATCTTTAAACGCCTGTAAACGCTTGGTTACCTCATCAGAAGTCAATTCCTGCATACGTTCTGTACCAAATTTCTCCACACAAAAAGAAGCCAAATTTGAGCCATAAATAATGGCGTTTTTCATATTTTCAAATGATATATCTCCAGTTTTTGCCAAATATCCACAAAACCCGCCTGCAAATGTATCTCCAGCTCCAGTTGGATCAAAAACTTCTGCCAAAGGCAAAGCTGGTGCAAAAAACATATTTCCTTCATTGAACAACAATGCGCCATGTTCTCCTTTTTTAATAACCACGTATTTTGGTCCCATTTCATGAATTTTCTTTGCAGCATTTACTAAAGAATATTCGCCAGAAAGTTGACGCGCTTCTTCATCATTAATGGTAATCACATCCACTTTTTTTAGAACAGCATGCAATTCATCTAAAGCAATATTCATCCAAAAATTCATGGTATCCAAAACAATTAGTGTTGGTTTTTTGGACATTTGTTCAATCACTGAATTTTGTACTAAAGGATGTAAATTGCCCAACATCACAATATTTGCATCTTTAAAACCCGCGGGAACAAATGGTTTAAAATCTTCTAAAACATTTAATTCGGTAATTAAAGTGTTTCTTGAATTCATGTCATTGTGATATTTTCCACTCCAAAAAAAAGTTTTCCCTTCTTTGATGATTTCAATTCCTTGAGTATTGATTCCTTTAGAATGTAAAATTTCTAGGTATGAATTTGGAAAATCTCCCCCAACAACAGAAACAATTCCTGTTTGAACTTCGAACTGACTTGCTGCCAAACCTACATAAGTCCCTGAACCGCCTAAGATTTTCATTGTTTTTCCAAAAGGCGTTTCAATGGCATCGAATGCAACTGTGCCAACTACCAAAAGTTTATTCATTGTATTTATTTTAAATTATTACAGAGAAAAAAGTCAATTATTTTCTTTAAAAACTTCTTATTTAGAATTGTTTGTAATAACGATTTCTTAATTTTTATCAGTAATTTTGCGTTTGAAAATAATGCAAATTAAAGGCGCAAAAATAACTTTAAAAAATGACTATCAAAGAAATACAAGAAGAAATTATTGATGAGTTTTCGATGTTTGAAGATTGGATGGAACGTTATGAATATATTATTGAACTTGGAAAATCGTTACCAATCATAAACACAGAATACAAATTGGATGAAAATTTGATAAAAGGTTGTCAATCAAAAGTTTGGATGTTTTCAGAGCTCGAAAAAGACACTGTTAAATTTACGGCTGATAGTGATGCAATCTTAACAAAAGGCATTGTTGCATTGTTATTACGCGTTTACTCTGGACAAAAACCAAGTGATATTTTAGAATCAAATACTGATTTTATCGACAAAATCGGATTGAAAGAGCACCTTTCTCCAACAAGAGCAAATGGCTTGGTTTCGATGATTAAACAAATAAAAATGTATGCAATTGCACAACAATCAAAATTAACCAACTAAGATTTTTAAAGATGACAGATAAAGAATTAGACGAAATTGGCGATAAAATCATCCGTGTTTTAAAAACCATTTACGACCCAGAAATCCCTGTAGATATTTATGAATTGGGATTGATTTACGATGTTTTTGTGTCTGAAGATTACGATGCAAAAATATTAATGACCTTAACTTCACCCAATTGTCCTGTGGCAGAAACCTTGCCTGTTGAAGTGGAAGAAAAAATAAAAACTTTGAAAGATATTAATAATTGCGAAGTTGAAATCACTTTTGATCCCACTTGGACCTCAGAAATGATGAGTGAAGAGGCCAAATTAGAGTTGGGAATGCTTTAATAATAGTTGTTAGTTTTTGGTTGTTAGTTATTAGTAGTTGAACAAACCTTGAATTTTAAATTTTGAACTGAATCATGGAAATCATCAATAAAGTAGCCAATAGTGCTTTAAAAACTATTGATTTAGAGCGTTTGTATCCTTCAGGAAAAAGAGTATTGTTTGATATTAAAAATTGGCTATTTGAAGAACTCATTTTAAAAGAAAAAGATTTTAGAGCTGCTGTTGAAGCGCATGATTGGACTCAATATCAAGATAATTTTGTGGCAGTAACTTGCACTTCGGATGCTATTATTCCTTCTTGGGCATTAATGTTAGTAACTTCTAAGTTGGTTCCTTTTGTCAAAAAAGTAGTGATTGGCGATATAACAATTTTAGAAACTGTTATTTTTCAAGAACTCATTGCAAACTTGCCAATTGAAGAATTTAAAGATAAGCCAATAATTATAAAAGGATGCTCAGAAAAACCAGTACCAATTGCGGCGTATTCATTTTTATTAGAAAAATTACAACCCGTTGCGAAAAGCATCTTATTTGGTGAAGCATGTTCATCAGTGCCAATTTACAAGTCTAAGAAATAATTGAATTTATAAAAATAATTACATTATTTACAGATTAAAATTTTAATTTTGAGACTTTCAAAATTTGTAAATGAAAAAATCCATTTTTCTTCTTTTTTTTCTTTTAACAATTCATACTTTTTCTCAGAAGAAAAATGACAGCATCCCAAAATTAAAAATTCACGGCAGGTTTGCATTTATTTTCAATCAATCTACTTTTACAAATTGGGCTTCAGGAGGCGAAAATACAGTTGCTGGAAATATCAATATTAACTACGATTTCAACTACAAAAAGAAAAATATTAACTGGGATACAAGACTCATCACAAGTTATGGTTTGAGTCATATTAGCAATAAAGGATATAGAAAAACAGATGATCGTTTTGAATTGAACACATTATTAGGTTTAAAAACTGGGAAATATTGGTTTTTGTCATTTATTGGTAATTTTAGATCTCAATACACCAAAGGATTTGATTATAAAAAAGACCCAAAAGTATTGGTCTCAGAATTTTTATCTCCTGCCTATTTAACGTATGGTCCTGGAATGTTGTGGAAAAAATCAAATAATTTCAATTTTAATATTGCCCCAGCAACATCAAGATATACTTTTGTCAGTGATTTTTTTTCTGGTAAATTTGGTGTTGAAGAAGGGAAAAATACGGCATTCAGTTTGGGTTTTAACTTTTCTTCTTATTACAAATTTGCAATTATGGAAAATGTTGAAATGGAAAATATACTGACATTATATACCGATTACCTTGCAAAAATTGGCAATATTGATGTTGATTATCAAACAAATATTCGGTTTATAGTCAATAAACACATCAAAATGCACATGACTTTTCATACAATCATGGATGATGATGCCTCAAGCAGAGTTCAATTTAGACAGCTTTTTGGATTGGGCGTCAATTATAGTTTTCATGAGAAAATTAAGTATTAAAAAAAGTATTTTTACAACTTAAATAAACTTTGAAATGAAAAAAAACAAAATCATTTTAGCACTAATTTTTCTTAGATTTTCAGTAATATCATTTGCTCAAACTGCAGACGAGCTTAAAAAAGAATTGACCTCTAAAAAAGATTCTATTGCTGCACTGCAATCCAAAGCAGATAAACTTCAAAAACAAATTGACGCACTTCCTGGCTGGAGAAAAGGTGCTTTTGGTACTATTGGCGCAAGTTTTTCGGGTTTCAAGAATTGGTATTCAAGAAATGCACCAAATGCATCTGCAGGAAATATTGGCGTAACCGTAAATGGTTTTGCCAATTTGATTGAAGAAAAATTCTTTTGGAGAAATTCTGGAGGAATCAATTTGGGTTGGGTAAAATTGGATGATAAGGCAATTGTTGGCGATGAAGGTTTTGAAACTGCAACAGATGTTTTTACTATCACTTCTTTATACGGACGTAGAATCAATAAAAAATGGGCACTTTCTGCATTGACAGAATATAGAACAACCTTAATTGATAATTTTAACAATCCTGGATTTTTAGATATTGGTGTTGGTTTTACGTGGACACCTACAGAAAGATTGGTGGTTGTGATGCATCCTGGAAACTACAATATCGTGTTTAGCAATGGGGATGCTGATTTTGAGTCTTCTCCTGGAGCAAAAATAGTGGCTGATTATGCAGCTACTTACCACAAATTGAATGTAAAATCAAATCTATCGATTTTTACAAGTTATAATAATAGCAACTTATCAAACTGGAACTGGACAAATTCATTTTCTTATAATTTATGGAAAAAAATTGGTCTAGGCTTTGAATTTGGTTTGCGAAACAACAAACAAGAAGCGCTCAACAATGCGCTTATCACAAATGAAAATGCAACTTTTGCAACTTCTAAAAACAAAATACAGTCTTATTGGTTGTTGGGAATGAGTTACGCACTTTAATCATAAATGAAAAACAAATCAAAACCTTATCATTCAAATGGTAAGGTTTTTTTATCTTTGATTTTCTTTAAAAATTTAGTTTTATGGATGATTTTTTGTTGTATTTAAAAATGGGGCTTTATCACGTGCTGGATTTAAAAGCGTATGACCATGTGTTATTTTTAATCGTTTTATCAGTTGTTTTTAGTTTTCAACAATGGAAAAAAATCCTGTGGCTGGTAACACTTTTTACCATTGGTCATTCCGTTTCATTAGCATTATCAGCTTATGAAATTGTAAAAATCAAAATAGAATTGATTGAATTTTTAATTCCTGTTACTATTTTCATAACAGGAGTAACGAATATTTTTAACGCCAAAAAAATCTCAAAAACGAAAGACAATGTCAATCTTATTTTTGCATTATTTTTCGGATTAATTCACGGTTTAGGATTTTCAAATTATTTTAGAGGAATGATTGGTAGAGAAGAGGATAAATTTTTACCTCTCATTGAATTTGCACTAGGAATTGAACTTGCACAAGTCATCATTGTACTCGGAATTTTACTACTTGGAGTGATGCTTGAGAGCGTCGCAAAAGTTTCAAAAAGAGATTGGATTATGGTAACTTCATCAATTGTTGTGGGATTTTCCGTTCAAATGATGCTTGACAGAGTGTTTTGGTAAATAATTAACTAATTTTGCAGTCAAATCTTTCTACTTTCGTTGTCTATGACCAAAGAAAAACAATTAAAATATGATATTGCTTATTTAAAGATGGCGCATGAATGGGGAAAATTGTCTCATTGCAAACGCAAACAAGTAGGTGCGCTCATCGTAAAAGACAGGATGATTATTTCTGATGGATTCAATGGAACGCCGACAGGATTTGATAATTGTTGTGAAGATGAAACTGGCGCTACAAAGTGGGAGGTATTACACGCAGAAGCCAATGCTATTTTAAAAGTTGCCGCTTCAACCCAATCTTGTAAAAACGCTACTTTATATATTACATTGTCACCTTGCACGCAATGTAGCAAACTCATTCATCAAGCAGGCATCAAAAGAGTGGTATATGCAAGAGATTACAAAGACACTTCTGGACTCGATTTTTTAGCAAAAGCAGGTGTTGAAATTAAATATTTACCATACAATGAATAGAAATAATTTACCAATCTATTTTTCTTTAGCAGTAATTTTTGGAATTATTATAGGCGTTTTTTTCAGTGGAAACAACAATTCCTCTTTGCTTTCTAAAAAATCTCCCCAAGAACAAAAAATTAAAAAACTCATCAATTTTATCGAACAAGAATATGTTGATAATGTAAATACAGATGATTTGCTTGACGGTGCAATTTCACAAATGTTGGGAAAATTAGACCCTCATTCTGTGTACATTCCAAAAGAAAACTTGCAAGCAGTTACTGAAAATATGCAAGGAAATTTCATAGGAATTGGCGTGCAATTTAGAATGATTAATGATTCTATAACCGTGGTTCAAACCATCAAGGGAGGACCGAGTATCAAAGTTGGCATCAGACCTGGAGACCGAATTTTAATGGCAAACAACGATACTTTATATGGCAAAAGAATACCAAATGATGCCGTTCCTAAATATCTTAAAGGAAAACCAGAAACGCAAGTAAAACTCCAAATTTATAGAAAAACTGCTGATTCACTTTTTACAGTGAATGTAAAAAGAGACAAAGTAAATATCAAAAGTGTTGAATTGTCTTATATGATCAATGACTCTTTAGGTTATATCAAAATAGATCGTTTTGCAAGAAATACCTACTCTGAATTTAAATCAGCCATGACATCATTATTGAAAAACGGAATGACTGATTTGGTCTTAGATTTACGTGGAAATGGTGGTGGATTTATTGATATTGCAAACCAAATTATTGATGAATTTTTAGAGAATAAAAAACTCATGGTTTTCACCAAAAACAACAAAGGAGCTATCGAAAAATATTTTGCCACATCAACAGGTTCTTTTGAAAAAGGCGGTTTGTATGTTTTGATTGATGAAAATTCTGCTTCAGCTTCAGAAATTGTTGCAGGCGCTTTGCAAGACAATGACAAAGGAACCATTATTGGAAGAAGATCTTTTGGAAAAGGGTTGGTTCAAGTGGAAATGGATTTGGGTGATGGTTCAGCTGTGCGTTTGACAACAGCTCGTTATTACACACCAACAGGACGTTCCATTCAAAAACCTTATGGAAAAAAAGCCATCAATGATTATTATAATGACTATGAAAATAGAATTAAAAATGGTGAACTTCTGAGCAAAGACAGTATCAAAGTTGTTGATTCACTAAAATATAAAACTCCAAAAGGAAAAATAGTATATGGTGGTGGCGGCATCATTCCTGATGTTTTTGTGGCAATTGACACCACTTCTTATTTATCTGGATTTTATTATAATTCACTGAACGACTTTGCTTTTGATTATGCAGATGCCAACAGAAAAAAACTTGAAAAGTGGTCTTTGAATAATTTTATCAAAAACTTTGATAAAGAAAATAGCGTTTTAAAAACTTATCTAAAATCAATCATAGAAAGTTCAAAACCATCCTTGAAAACTCAAAAAAATATTGAAAAATATTTAAAAGCTTCCATTGCGAATGTGCTTTATGGCGATCTTGGTTTTTATAAAATTATTCATCAAGACGATAAAATGCTTCAAAAAGTATTGGAATTGGAAACCAAAAAAGAATAATATTTCTTTATAAAAAATGATTACAATCACAACATCCAACAACAAAAAAGTGTATTTCGCTTCAGATCAACATTTGGGTGCGCCAACTGCTGATGCAAGTTTGCCAAGAGAAAAAATATTTGTTGCGTGGTTAGAAAACATCAAAAAAGATGCAGAAGCTATTTTTTTATTGGGTGATTTGTTTGATTTTTGGTTTGAATATGAAAAAGTTGTACCTAAAGGTTTTGTGAGGGTTTTAGGAAAATTAGCAGAAATTTCTGATAGCGGAATTCCCATTTACTTTTTCGTTGGAAACCACGATTTATGGATGAAAGATTATTTTGAGAAAGAGTTGAACATTCCCGTATTTCACAAACCTCAGGAGTTTATTATTAATCAAAAAAAATTTTTAATTGGTCATGGAGACGGTTTAGGCCCAGGTGATTTGGGTTTTAAACGGATGAAAAAAGTGTTTACTTTCCCACTATTTCAATGGTTTTTTCGTTGGCTACATCCAGATTTGGGAGTAAAATTAGGACAATATATGTCCGTAAAAAACAAAATGATTTCAGGCGAAGAAGATGCGAAATTTTTAGGAGAAGAAAAAGAATGGCTGGTTCAATATTCCAGAAAAAAACTTACTGAAAAACACTTTGATTATTTTGTTTTTGGTCATAGACATTTGCCATTAGAAATAAAATTGCAAGAAAATAGTATGTATTTTAATCTTGGAGATTGGATTCAGTATTACACTTATGGAGAATTCAGTTCTGGATTTCAACTTTTAAAAAATAAATAAAAAAAAAGCGACAAAACTGTCGCTTTTTTTATAAAATTGAACTTGATTATTTTAAGATTAAACTTAATCTTGCGAATAAGAATCTGCCTCCAATACCAAATTGTTGAGATCTCCTTGACCAATCAAAACGTCCATCACTTCTATTCGCTTGGATGGCTCTGTCTGGATAAATATCAAATAAATTATTTGCTCCAACTGTAAGTGTTACATTTTCTGAAGTTTTATAACCAAAAGATAAATCTGTTACCAATTTAGAGGCAAAATCTTGTTGATTTGCAATATTTGTAGTTGCTTCAGAAACTTTCCCAAAGTAAACATTTCTTAAAAAAATGTTCCATTTTCCAGAAGTCAAACTGTTGGTTAAGTTCACTTTAGTTCTTGGCACTGCCTCTTCTAAGAAAATTCTACTATCTTCAGAAAAATAAGTATTTACCAATCCTGCGTTTTCAAGAACTTTAGAAGCTTTGATATCCCCTACCTTTTTTGTTTTGGAAAATGTTCCTGATAAGTCAGATTTTAACCTGGTATTTGTACCTAAATCAGCCTTGTGGGTAATCACAATGTCCAATCCTTTAGATTCAGTATCAATAGCATTTGCAAAAAAAGCAGCTGCTGAGGCGTTTGCTTGAGATAACAAATTATCCAATTCGGTTCCTGTTCCAGGACCTTTAAATTGTCCCGTATAAATAACTCTGTCATTAATTTTTACAAAATATCCATCAACTGTAAATATCAAATTGGCATCCGGTATTTTTGCCGTAAAACCAGCGCTAAAACTTGTTGAAGTTTCCTCTTTTAACTGAGGAATACCCAATAATTTTGCAACTCTACTGTCGTTAGAAAAAGTACCTACATCAACAGGGATACCATCTTGGAAAATAGTAGAAGTCGAATTAAAGTTTAACTGATGTAAAGAAGGTGCTCTGAAACCAGTATTAAAAGAGGCTCTAATTTTTAAATTATCGGAAGCGTTTAAGATTGAAGCTAATTTAAAATTTAACGTAGAACCAAAATCAGAATAATCTTCAAAACGTGTTGCAAAAGTAGTGGAGAATTTATCTGAAATTTTAGCATCAAAATCTACATAACCAGCGATACTATTTCTGCCTCTTAACAATTCGTTTGAAGGACTAAAACCCGGAAAAACTTGAGCTCCACCTGGTCTTACAGCTCCAAAGAAATCAACTGATGGAGATTGTGTTGGTAGTTTAATTACTTCTCCAACAGCCGTATATTGAGCGTAAGAAGACTCCTCACCTGCTAAAATTTCATAATTCTCTAATCGATATTCAGCTCCAAAAGCTACGTTTAAACCATCAAAAGTATCTTTATAAAAAGTGTTTACATCAAGATTGACGGTATTTTGCATAAATGAAAATCCACCTGCATCAAAAGTTGTTGGAGAGGCATTTTGTTGAGATGCATTGATGGTATTTCCAATTGTATAAAGAAAAGTATTTTTTCCATAAGTATTAGAAAAATCTAAATTCCACTCGCCAATTTTACCTTTTAAACCCATAGCAATTGATTTATCAACAATTGTTGAATTAATTTCAGGTAAAAAACCATTGATATAAGCTGGTGTGTAAGTTCTACTTTGGTTTGGCAATCTATAAAATCCAGCAGAATTTCCTGTTCTTGAACTTAATCCTGCAAACGAATAAAATTCTGCACCATTGTCATCTAATGGCAATCTAATGTTGGTAAAGAATCTTCCACCACGCAAAGAGGATTGGCCAACTCTCATGTTGAAATCACTTGCCTGTAAACCTCTAGCTGCTAATTCTGCAGTGGTATTATCTGTTTTTAAAATGGTTCGCAAATCAGGTTTTGTGGTTGCTCCGTTTAAATTAATCCCTGCTGCATTGGCATATTTAATAACATCGGCAACATCATCATCTAATAGTTTAGATAAATCATACTTATCATTACTAGCAAATCTTTCAACAGTATTATAAAGATTGAAAATAGTACCTTCCCATTCCTTCATTCTATTATAATCTTGTCTAAAATCAAAATCACCAGTAAAGTTGATAAAACCACCTTTTTTTCCAACAGGTAGTCCATAATTTGCACTTACGTTTAAGGTTTCTCCGTCAACGCCACCTGTTTGAGAGTTAGCGTTCTTAGTGAAATTAGCTCCAGTTGTCACATTCAAAGCAAATTCATTTACACTTTCATTCAACACAATATTGATTACACCTGCAATAGCATCAGAACCATATTGTGCAGCAGCACCGTCTCTTAAAACTTGGATTCTCTTGATGGAAGCCGCAGGAATTGCATTCAAATCTGTCCCTACACTACCACGACCAAAAGTTCCATTTACGTTTACCAATGCAGATGTATGTCTCCTTTTTCCATTAATCAACACCAATACTTGATCAGGGCCTAAACCCCTTAGAGATGCAGGATCTACGTGGTCTGTTCCGTCAGAAATTGTTTGCGTGTTTGAACTGAATGAAGGTGCCACAAAATTTAAAATTTGATTTAAATTTACCTGTGGAGACGATAAAGCCAATTCTTTAATATCTACAATATCAATTGGAACTGGAGAGTCAATTACTGATCTGTTTGGGTTTCTTGACCCAATCACAACAACTTCCTCCAATGAAACGTTATCGTCACCAACTGTGATGGTTAAAAATTTAGTGTTTGTTACCCTAACTTCTTTTGTTTTGTATCCAATTGAAGAAAAGATAATCGTTGTTGGTAAACTTTTCACTGTCAATTTAAACTCTCCAACGTCATCAGTAGTTGTTCCATTGGCAGTCCCTTTTTCAAGGACATTGATAAAAGGCAGTGCTTCACCAGAAGCATCAAGCACCTTACCTTTAACTGTCTGCGCCATTATGCTGATTGGGAGCATAAAAAAAGCTAAACAAACTAAAAATTTAATTGCGTTTTTTTGTTTCATAAAAAATAATTTTGAATTAATAAATACAAAAATGAATATTTTATTTAATTTAAAAAATATTTTATTATAAAAATTAAATATTTAAGATAATTATTATCAAATAGTTAATATTTTAACTTTTAATTAGTTATTTTTATTTAAAAAAGGGGAGAAAAAAGTATCATCTTTAACCTTGTTTTAACAATTATAATTTTGTTATTATTGTAGTTTTGTAGTTAGTGTCATTAAATTTAAATAAATTCTTAAAATGGAAGTAGATGTTAGAGCTATTAACGAAAAAATAGAAAGAGAAAGTGCTTTTGTAGACCTTTTGACTCGCGAAATGAACAAAGTGATTATAGGTCAAAAACAAATGATTGAAAGTTTGTTGATTGGCTTGCTTGGCAATGGTCACATTTTATTGGAAGGTGTTCCTGGTTTGGCTAAAACTTTAGCAATCAATACACTTTCAAAAGCAGTTCAAGGTAGTTTTAGCCGTGTGCAGTTTACACCAGACTTATTGCCTGCAGATGTTGTTGGAACCATGATTTACAACACCAAAGTGAATGATTTTTCCATCAAAAAAGGGCCAATTTTCGCAAATTTTGTGCTAGCAGATGAGATTAACAGAGCACCTGCAAAAGTGCAATCTGCGTTGCTAGAATCCATGCAAGAACGTCAAATAACGATTGGCGATACTACTTTCAAATTGGAAGAACCTTTCTTGGTAATGGCGACTCAAAATCCTGTAGAACAAGAAGGTACCTATCCTTTACCAGAAGCACAAGTAGATCGTTTTATGCTAAAAGTGGTGATTGATTATCCACGATTGGCTGAAGAGCAAATCATAATGCGTCAAAATTTAACGGGTGATTATTCATCCGTGAATCCAGTAATTTCAACGGAACAAATCATCAGAGCAAGAAAAATGGTGGATGAAGTGTATATGGATGAAAAAATTGAAAAATATATTTTGGATATCATTTTTGCAACACGTTATCCAGACAAATATAAATTGCCTCAATTGAAAGATTTAATCAGTTTTGGAGCTTCTCCGCGTGGAAGTATCAATTTAGCAAAAGCGGCAAAATGTTATGCATTTATCAAACGAAGAGGCTACGTAATTCCTGAAGATGTGAGAGCAGTTGTGTTTGATGTATTACGTCACAGAATAGGAATTACGTATGAAGCTGAGGCCGAAAACATCACTTCTGTTGACATTATCAATGCAATTATTAACGAAATTGAAGTACCTTAATGGTTGTTGGCTTTTAGCTTTTAGCAAATTCTATAAAGCAAAAAAATCTTATTTAAATTTTACAAATGAAAATTGATTCAAAATTTAAATTCAAAAACAAACTTAAAAAATAATTAAGAAATGTGAAAAATTCTTCCATTTGGAAAGGATTTAGAATGGGCTCATGGATACCAAAGAAATACTCAAAAAAGTTCGGAAAATAGAAATTAAGACAAAACGTTTGTCTAATAATATTTTTGGTGGCGAATATCATTCTTCGTTCAAAGGACGTGGAATGACATTTTCTGAAGTGCGCCAATATCAATTTGGGGACGATGTTAGAACCATTGATTGGAACGTAACTGCACGTTATAATGAACCTTATGTGAAAGTTTTTGAGGAAGAACGCGAATTGACAATGATGTTAATGGTTGACGTTTCTGGCTCAGAATTTTTTGGTACCACAAATCAATTTAAAAAAGATACCGTTACAGAAATTTCAGCAACATTGGCATTTTCGGCAACTCAAAACAATGATAAGGTAGGTTTGATTTTATTTTCTGATGTGATTGAATTGTATATTCCTCCTAAAAAAGGAAAAAGTCATGTGTTGCGAATTATCAGAGAATTGATTGAATTTCAACCAAAAAGCAAACAAACAAATATTTCTGAGGCATTGAAATTTTTATCAAATGTGATGAAAAAAAGAGCCATTGTTTTTATGCTTTCTGATTTTATGGACGAAAATTATGAACGAACCCTCAAAATCGCTGGTAGCAAACACGATATCACAGGAATTAGAGTCTATGACAGATTTGATGAAGAAATACCCAATTTAGGATTGGTGCCAATAGTAGATGCAGAAACTGGAAACGTACAATTGGTAAATACCTCTTCAAAAAACATCCGAAGAAATTATAAAGCAAACGCTTTGCGAATCACAGATTATTATCAAAATACTTTCAAAAGAAGTGGCGCAGGAACTATTAGCACAAGAGTTGACGAAGGTTATGTGAAAAAATTATTAGGCTATTTCAAACAAAAAGGAAGATAGTTTACATTAAAATGAGAAAAAAAATTACTTACTTATTGTGCTTTTTAGTAGCTGTCGGATTTGCACAAAATCCGGTAGTAAACTCTCAAGTTGAAACATCAAGCATTCGAATTGGAGAGCAATTTCAATTTAAAATTTCTGTTAATGGCACCGAAAATGTGATCTTTCCAAAATTGGTTTTAAAAGGTTTGGAAATTATTGATTCTGCAAAAGTTGACACAATTAATAATATGCTGATTCAAAAATATATTTTAACAGGGTTTGATAGTGGTGCTTTTTACATTCCTCAACAACAGGTTTTCGTGAGAAATCAAGCCTATTTGACAGATTCTTTACTGATAAATGTTGCTACAGTTGAAATAGATACTACAAAAATTAAAAAATACCCTATAAAATCAATCAAAAGTGAGCCTTATGTTTTTGATGATTTCAAAATATATATTTATCTATTATTGGTTGCTTTGGCAATTATCGGCTTTTGGATATACTATTTTGTGATTAGAAAACGAAAAGTTCAAGAAGAAAAACCACTCTATAAAGTCTTACCTCCTTTTGAAGAAGCCATTTATAAATTGAATGAATTGGATAATAAATTATTGTGGCAAAACAATCAAGTAAAAGAATATTATAGCGAATTGACTGAGATTGTTCGAAATTATATCGAACGTGAATTGCAAGTTCCAGCACTAGAAAAAACGACAGATGAAATCATTGAAATGTTACGGGATTTTCATGATGCAAAAACAATTTACACGTCAACAGAAACTATCAAAAAATTAAGAGAATTATTACAAGAAGCTGACTTAGTGAAATTTGCAAAATCTAAACCAATTTCTATAGAAATTGAAGAAGACAGAAAAGATGCTCAAGAAATCATCAGTAATTTGAAACCTAAACCAATAAAAAAAGATGAATTGGAATAATTTTGAATTTCTGAATCGCGAATTTTTATGGTTGCTGATTCTCATTCCGATATTGGCAATTTGGTATTTTTTGTCTAGAAAAAAAGAAAGTGCCACCTTATTAATGCCAAGTGTAAAAGGATTTAAAGCAAATTCTTCTTTGTTGTCAAAACTGAAACCTGCACTTCATATTTTAAGACTTTTGGCAATTGCTGCAATAATTATTGCTTTTGCAAGACCAAGAAATGTTGCCGTAAGTAAAAAAATAAAATCAAACAACGGAATTGATATTGTAATGGCTGTGGACGTTTCTGCAAGTATGCTTGCCAGAGATTTAAAGCCAAACAGATTAGAAGCGCTAAAAGTAGTTGCTGCAAATTTCGTGGACAGAAGACCAAATGATAGAATTGGAATTGTATTGTATGCAGGAGAAAGTTTTACACAAACGCCAATTACGAGTGACAAAACCATTGTAAAGAATACGATTTCTGAATTGCAATGGGGAGAATTAGATGGTGGTACAGCTATTGGAATGGGTTTGGGCTCTGCTGTTAACAGATTGAAAGAAAGCACTGCAAAAAGTAAAGTAATCATTTTATTGACTGATGGAGTAAACAATTCTGGAAATATTGACCCAAAAACAGCTGCTGAATTGGCTAAAGAATTAGACATAAAAGTATATACAATTGGAATTGGCACCAATGGAATGGCTGATTTTCCTTGGGCAAAAGACCCAATGACTGGCGCACTTAAATTCAGAAAACAACAAGTTGAAATTGACGAAGCATTGTTAAAACACATCGCAAAACAAACTGAAGGAAAGTATTTTAGAGCAACCAATAATAGAGATTTACAAGAAATTTATGACGAAATTGATAAATTAGAAAAAACAGAAATTGAAGAATTCAAATATTATAATTACCAAGAACTATACAAACCTTTGGTTTTATTGGCACTTGGTCTACTAATTTTTGAATTTTTATTGAGAAACACATTGTTTAAAAGTTTTATTTAAATCATTCAAAATTTAGAGTTTAAAAAAAATGTATAGATTAGAAGAACCCAATTATTTTATTCTCTTAGCAATCATTCCTGCAATGATTGCGGTTTTTCTATTGGTTTTTTGGTGGAAAAAAAGAACGCAAAGAAAATTTTCAGATGCTACATTATTAAAAAAATTAGCACCAAATTCATCCACTTTCAAAGCAAGTTTAAAACTAACAATGTTGTTACTTGCAATTACGTTTTTAATAATTTCTTTGGTGAATCCGAAAATGGGTTCAAAATTGGAAACCGTTAAAAGAGAAGGAGTTGATGTGGTTTTTGCTTTGGACGTTTCCAAAAGTATGCTAGCTGAAGATATTGCACCAAATAGATTGGAAAAAGCCAAACAAATTATCTCAAAAATCATTGATAATCTGGGCTCAGATAGGGTTGGAATCATCGTTTATGCAGGAAATTCTTATCCATTGTTACCCATAACCACTGATCATGCGGCCGCAAATATGTTTCTGCAAAATGCAAATCCTGATATGGTTTCTAGTCAAGGAACAGCCATCAATGATGCATTAGAATTGGCAAAAACTTACTATAATAATGAAGAGCAAACAAATCGTTTTTTAATTATTATTTCTGACGGAGAAGATCATCAAGAAGAATCAAAAGAAGTTGCACAAAACTTGATAAATGAGGGTATAAAAATTTTTACAGTTGGCATTGGAACCGACAAAGGTGGTCCAATTCCAATTCGTATGAATGGCACAATGACAGGTTATAAAAAAGATAATAAGGACGAAACTGTTATCACCAAAAGAAATAAAAATATTTTAGAGAATATTGTAGCTATTGGTGAAGGAAAATATATGGATGGTAATATCACTGAAAATCCTGTAAATGAAATTTCTGAAATCATCACAAATGCCGAAAAAAGTGAATTTGAAACAAAACAATTTTCAGATTATAAAGACCAATTTCAATGGTTTTTGGGGATTGCAATTTTGTTTTTGTTGTTAGACGCTTTTATGTTTGATAAGAAAACAAAATGGTTACGAAAAATTGATTTATTTAACGAAGAAAAAACAACATAAAAAATGAAAACAGCACTAAATACATTGATTATTTTTCTGATGCTATTTTCTAACTTCACGTTATTAGCTCAAAAAGATTCAATTGCCTTGCAACGAAATGCAAGAAAAATGGTGAGAGAAGGCAATGCTTTGTATGAAAAAGAGCAATTTACTGATGCTTCTGTTGCCTATAAAAAAGCGTTGAATAGTAGTTCATATTATGACAAAGCAAGCTACAATCTTGGAAATGCGCTGTATCAAAATAAAAATTTTCAAGAAGCAATTCCGCAATTCGAATTGACTGCAAAAACTGCAAAAGATACGTTTACAAAAGCAGAAGCTTTCCACAACATTGGAAACGCAATGATGGAAACAAAAAATTATCAAGGAGCTGTTGATGCATTTAAAAATTCGTTAAGAAACAATCCAAAAGATGATGAAACTCGTTATAATTTGGCAGTAGCTCAAAAAATGTTAGACAAAGAAAATAAGGATAATAAGGACAACAAGGACAACAAAGATAACAAGGATAAAAAAGATAAGAAGGATCAAAATCAAGATAAAAAAGAGGGAGATAATAAGGAAAAAAAAGACGACAAAAACAAGGATGGTGAAGGAGATAAAAACAAAAAAGAGAATCAAGATCCTAAAAAAGATGATGACAAGAATGAGAAAGAAAAACCAAAACCTCAGCAAGGAAAAATGTCTCCTCAGCAAATAAATCAGTTACTTGAAAGTCTAAATAATGAAGAAAAAAAGACTCAAAAGAAAATGAATGCTCAAAAATCTAAAGGAGAAAAAATAAAACAAGAAAAAGATTGGTAAATTTGCTGTTTTTAGAAAATGAAATTGAAAATTTATATATCACTGTTAATTAGCTTTTTATCATACTCATTGTTTGCGCAACAAGCAGAATTGAGCGTGACAATAAGCAAAAATAAACTTGGTTTGAATGAGCGTTTGCGAGTTGAATTTTCCATCAACAAACAAGGAGGAGATAATTTTACGCCTCCAAAATTCAAAGATTTTAAATTAGTTGCAGGACCAAGTCAATCTGTGAGTCAATCTTGGATTAATGGACGCGTTACTTTTTCACAATCTTACACTTATATATTAAAACCAAACAGAAAAGGAGAGTTATTTATTGAAGCTGCAAGTATCGAAATAAATGGTTCTACAATCAATTCTAAAATGATGAGAGTTGTAGTTACAGATCCTATTGATATTCCAGAAAACCCAAATGATCCAGAGTATATTGCAAACCAAAATATTCATTTGGTGGCCGAAGTTTCTAAATCAAATCCTTATGTTGGCGAGGGAATTTACGTAGAATATCGTTTGTACGTTAGCGAAAATGTGAGTGTTTATGAAACTTCTGTTACTGAGGCTCCACAGTATAATGGTTTTTGGAATCAAGAAATTACGATTGATGGATATCCTGTAAAAATGGGAAAATTCAATGGTGAAAATTATAGATATATTGTGCTTCAAAAGGCTTTATTGATACCAACAAAAACTGGAAATTTAACCATTGATCCCATGAAAATGGATATTGTAATTGGTGTTCCTACAGGAAGAGCAGATTTTTTTGGCAACGTCATTACCAAAAATGTTCGAAAAGAATTCGCTTCCCCTAAAAAAATTATCAATCCAAAAAATCTTCCTTTAAAAGGAAGACCTGAAAATTTTACAGGTGCTGTTGGTAATTTTATTTTCAATGTTTCATTAAGTAAAGAAGTTTTAAAAGCAAACGAATCTTCACAAATCAAAATTGATGTTTCTGGAAAAGGAAACTTAAAATTGTTTGAACTTCCATTGGTTGAAACGCCTACTGAACTTGAAAAATACCAACCAGAGAGAAAAGAAAATATTCAAGTAACAATTGATGGCATTCAAGGTTCTGTAAATGATACTTATACCATTGTACCACAATACAAAGGGAAATATAAAATTCCTAGTGTATCATTTTCGTTTTTTAACCCAAAAGAAGAAAAATACAAAACCATTTCAACAGCTGACATGTATGTGGACGTCACTGAAGGAAAAGAAATTGAAACGTCAAATAACTCAAATTCAACAAATTCAATTGAAAAACAAAATGTCATTTCAACAGGAAATAGTTTTAGATACATTCTAACCAAAACAGTATTTGAACCAAAAGAAACTGCCGATTTTTATAACTCAAATTTGTTTTATTTGTTGCTTTTATTGCCTTTTTTGACAATTCCAATGGGCATTTTCATTGCGAAAAGAAATGAAGAGAGAAACAGTGATTTGGTTGGAATTCGATTAAGAAAAGCCGAAAAACTTGCCAAAAAATTCCTCTCTGAAGCTCAAAAACAATTGGGTAAAAAAGAAGCTTTTTATGAGGCTTTAGAACGCGCTTTACACAATTATCTAAAAGCAAAATTAAACATAGAAACTGCGGATATCAGCAAAGAAAAAATCACTCAAATTCTTGAAGAGAAAAAAGTAGCTGTTGAAACCATTTCTAAATTTATTGAAGTTCTAAAATCATCAGATTTTGCACGTTATACACCAGTTACCAATATTGAAATGAACAAAGAATTTGAAAAAGCGAAAGCAGTAATTGTTCAACTAGACAAACAATTATAATCATGAAAAGGCACTTTTTTTTATTGTTGATGATTGCAAATTCCTTAATTGCTCAGAACATTGATGATACTTTCTACGCAGCCAATGATTTTTACAAGAACGAAAAATTTGAAAAAGCCATTGAACTGTATCTTCAAATAGCTTCTCAAGGTAAAATTTCAACAGAATTGTATTACAATCTTGGAAATTCTTACTACAAAATCAACAAAGTTGGTCCTGCAATTTATTATTACGAAAAAGCACTGAAAATAAATCCATTGAATGAAGATGTGAAAAATAATTTGATTTTTGCAAAGCGTTTGGCATTGGATAATATTGAAGAATTGCCTCAAAATATTTTTCAAAAATTCAATAAAAAATATTTGCAAGAACTCTCTTACAATCAATGGGCAATGGTTGCTGTTGTTTTTTCATTCTTAACTTGTATCCTGTTTTTGCTGTTTTATTTTGCAAATTCATCCTCAATTAAAAGAATGTTTTTTGGATTAAGCGTTTTAAGTTTTTTATCATTAATTGTTTCTTTTTCTATTACTTACAATCAATTTTCATTTAAAAAAAACAACAAAGAAGCCATTGTTTTTGTAGAAAAAACTTCTGTAAGAAATGCCCCTACAACGAATTCTGATGAAGTATTTATATTACACGAAGGAACAAAAGTTATTGTTTTAGATGCATTAGATAACTGGAAAAAGATTAAATTAGCGGACGGCAAATTGGGTTGGATTCTTGCTAAAGAGATAAAAGAGATATAAAATTGATACATTTTACTAAATTTTTCTTCATTAAACTGCTGCTTTTAACGCTATTTTCGTTAAAGGTATCCACATTATTGGTCGAAAAATTTACTGAAAATCCATCACAAGAAATCGTAAAATCATCCCCCGTTGAAAGCGAAAAAAATGTTAAAAAAGAACAAAAAAATGATGAAATCCAAAGAAGTTACTTAAAATATGTGCATTATTTTACTTCTTTTAAGCCAAAAAAAGTTCTTTTTTTCAAAAATACATTGTTTATCAAAATTCTTACGTTAGAATTTATTACTCCACCTCCAGAAAAGTTATCCTAACTTTCAAACACAATCAAAAAAAATCATTCAACCATCTTATTTTAATAGATAAGAAATAAAATTCTTTTAAATGTTTAAAACGTTAAAAAACGATATTCCTGCGAGTATTGTAGTATTTTTTGTAGCACTTCCTCTATGTTTAGGAATTGCTCTGGCGAGTGGAGCCCCGCTTTTTTCAGGGGTAATCTCTGGAATTATTGGTGGAATTATTGTTGGAGGATTGAGTGGGTCAAAAATCGGAGTAAGTGGCCCAGCAGCTGGTTTGGCTGCCATCGTGTTAACTGCCATTGGTACTTTAGGTAGTTATGAAAACTTTCTAGTTGCTGTTGTGATGGGTGGTTGCATTCAACTTTTATTTGGTATTCTAAAAGCCGGAATTATTGGATATTTTTTTCCTTCATCTGTGATTAAGGGCATGTTAACAGGAATTGGAATTATCATTATTTTAAAACAAATTCCTAACTTTTTTGGCTACGATGAAGCATCTGCTTGGGATTTAGAATTTTTTGAAACTGACGGAGGAAATACCATTTCTGAGTTGTTGGCTATCCTTGAAAACATTACTCCGGGTGCCGCTTTGATTGGAATAATTAGCTTATTGATAATTATTTTTTGGGACAACTTGTTAAGTAAAAAATCTAAAATTTTTAAAGTTATTCAAGGTCCTTTTGTGGCTGTTGTTCTGGGAATTGTGTTTTATTTAGTTACAAAAAACAATACAACTTTTGCAATTTCTCAAACACATTTGGTAAATGTCCCAATTCCGGAGAGTTTTAGTTCCTTTTTGGGACAATTCACATTTCCAAATTTTGCAGCAATAAGCAATATGGAAGTTTGGGTAGTTGCTTTCACGATTGCTTTGGTTGCAAGTTTAGAGACTTTATTGAGTGTTGAAGCTACTGATAAATTGGATCCTGACAAAAATGTAACTCCCACAAATAGAGAATTATTGGCGCAAGGAACTGGAAATATTTTATCAGGTTTGGTTGGTGGATTGCCAATAACTCAAGTAATTGTTAGAAGTTCTGCAAACGTTCAATCTGGAGGAAAAAGTAAATTATCAACAATTATTCATGGATTTTTGTTGTTGATATCCGTTTTATTAATTCCAAGATTATTGAATAAGATTCCTTTATCAGTGTTAGCTTCGATTTTATTGGTTGTTGGATATAAATTAGCAAAACCAAAGTTATTTAAAACCATGTATCAATTAGGTTGGAAACAATTTCTTCCTTTCATAATAACCATTATTGGAATCGTTTTTACTGATTTATTGGTAGGAATTGGATTGGGTTTAGGCGTTGGAATTGTGGTAATTTTGATAAAAAGTTATCAAAATTCTCACTTTTTACATAAAGAAGGTGAAGATATTGATGATGGTAAAATAAAAATAACATTGGCTGAAGAAGTTACTTTTTTTAATAAAGGCGCCATATTAAATGAACTAGACAAAATACCACAAAACTCATATCTTGAAATAGATGTTACGAAAACACACTATTTAGATTATGATATTATCGAAATTTTAGAGGATTTTATCATCAAAGCAAAAGAAAAACACATATCAATCAAGGTAATATCAACCAAAAAAACATTAGAAAATCCTGAAAGTTTTGTGAAATTTTTTAAAGAAATCAAACCAAAAAAATAACCAATGAATAATAACTACTACGAAAATCTGCTCATAAACAACAAATCGTGGGCAGAAGAAATGATCACAAAAGACAAAGACTATTTTACAAAACTTTCTAAAGCTCAATCTCCTCCTTTATTATGGATTGGTTGCTCTGACAGTAGAGTGCCTGCAAACGTAATTACAGGAACCCTTTCTGGAGAAATATTTGTTCACAGAAACATAGCAAATATGGTTGTAAGCACAGATATGAATATGCTTACCGTCCTTGATTATGCTGTAAATCATTTGAAAGTGCAACACGTTGTTGTTTGCGGACATTATGGTTGTGGAGGTGTTGAAGCAGCTATGAGTAACAAATCACTGGGATTGATCAATAAATGGATTCGAAACATCAAAGAAGTGTATCGTGAAAACTACACTGAACTCAATAAAATGCGAGATGATAAAAAAAGATTTGATAGATTGGTTGAGCTCAATGTTATTGCTCAAGTATATGACTTGGCAAAAACATCAATCGTTCAAAAATCTTGGAAAGACAATTCTGGATTAGAATTGCATGGCTGGGTTTATGGTTTAGAAAATGGATTGATCAAAGATTTAAAAGTTACAATGAAAGGTTCTGAGCATTTAGATGATATTTTTAGATTGGATTTATAACATACACTCCTCAAAAAAAACATCAATACTAATTTTTTTGATGGTTTTTTTATTTGACAAAAGATTACTAAAACAACTTCACAGCTCCTTGATAAAGTGGCATTTTAGTTGGTTAGATACCATTTTAGATTGAAATTTCGGTATTTGGGAAAACCTTTTTCCAATCATTTGGTTGCTCAATTATAGCTGGAAAAAGTGTAGGAGCGATTATTTTTATAGGCTTATATAAAAATGATTTCGTAATCATTTCTTCAGAAACAAAAGGTATTTTGGCTTTTATTTTATCCGCAAAAATGAAAATAATACTAAAAATAAGTGCAATTTTTAAAACTCCAAAAAAGCCTCCTAATAATTTATTAACCAAACCTAAAGCCACAATATCTAAGATTTTTGTGAGAACTTTTCCAATGAAAATCACCAAAAAAACGACCCCTAAAAAAGTGCCAATATAAGCTACAATTTTAGTGGTTTTGCTGTTCCATGTTAAAGTGCTCTCTCGTAAAAAATCTTCTGTATAATATGAAAAATGAGTGGCCATATATATTCCCAACATCACAGCAATTATTGATGCAATTTCAGAAAAAAGACCTTTCTCAAAACCGCTAATAAATCCTAATATCAAAAATGCTGCGAGTATGAAATCAAAAACAGTCATTGAAAAATAATTTTTTTCAAACCTACACCTTTTTTTTACAATTTAAAAATGAAGCGAGTATCTTTACGTTTGTTAATTTTTTTTTGATTTAAGTTTCAATCTAGTTTATAGCTAACTTTTAACATTATTATTCTTGGTAAAAGAAATGTTTTATTATCAGAAATTAAAAAATCAGAAAAAGAACTATTTCTTATAAATTGATTATTAAAAATGTTATTGGCAGAAAGCTCAAAACCCCAAAGGCTATTTTCTTTTTGATAATATAATGAAGCATTGAAGAAATTTGTTCTATTCCCTGAGTTTTGAGATTTATTGGTAAATTTTTGCTGGGTAAAATCTGATTTAAAAATAAAATCATTCAAAAAATCATATTCAATATTGATTTCGAAATTTTGATTTTCAAAGTTTGAAGATGATGAAGGTGTCTTAAAGTTGTCAAAACTCTTATTGTAAAGAACTTCAAAATTTGGAAAATTCTTGAAATTTGACTTTATACTACCTCCTAAAGTTTGACTTTTAGAGATATTTCGTTGAAGTTCCGAATTTAAAATTTGTAAATAATTTGAGAATGAATTATTCGAATTTATAGAAAGTTTAAAATCTCCATAATTTTTACTTACACTTGCATTTATTAAAATATTTTCATCAGCATTTTTAATTAAAATGGGTTCAGATATAAAATTAATTCCTTCTAAAACATTTATGTTTTGAATACCTTCTGCTGTTTTTCTATAGGTTGCTGATACATTATAATTTATCTTTTTTGATAAACTAAAATTATAATAATACAAACTAAGTTGATGATATAATTCGTTCTCCAAATCAACATTTCCCCTAAAAATACTGTTAAAATTGGTGAGTGTATAATTGTTTAAAAGTCTTGCAATAGATGGAAATCGTACTTTTAAATTATATTTAAAATTAATTTTTTGACTTCTTTGAATATCATAATTTATAGACACTTCTGGTAAAACATATTTTTTATCCAATTGATTTTTCTTATCAATTTGAATCGTATTTCTCAAATAATTATGATAAAAAATCCCTGTGTTAAAAATAATTTTACCTTTTTGAAATTTTAAATTACTTCCTATATATGAATTTAAAAATTTAAATTCAATATCATTCCCAAAATTAGAGGAATTAAAATTGTTGATTGATAAATCACTTAGCTGCTGATATTCATCAGTTGCAAGTTTATCAAGATATATATCTAGTCCAACAGTGGTATATAAATGTAGAAAATCATCTAAAACCCAATAATGTTTTAGTAAAGACGAAGCATTTTGAGAAAGTGTATTTTTATCATTAAACAAAGAGTAGTTTGTATCATCCAACACAGGAATTAAGGGTTGAAAAACATTATTTGTTGATATCCAATTCGTGTTTGTATTTCCTTTTGAGTAAGAATAATTTGATAAAAAAGTAATTGTTTGTGATGATGTAAGTGTTTTATAAAACTCCAAATCCTGCCTAAAATTATAATTTTCCGCATTTGCAATGTTTAAAATTTCATTGCTTTTATTATTTATTACGGATGTTGTTTTATTGTCAGATACATTATTCGCATATTTAAAAAATGAAGTGAATTTTAATTTTGTGCCATCTTCTTGGGTATTATCAATTGTAAGTTTATTGATAATAAATTGATTATTAGGGTTTTGTCGCTGAATTCTAGTTTCATTGAAACTAGAAGCATTGTTGATATAGGTATTGTTGAGTTGGTTTTCTAACTCATTTTCACTTTTAGAATATATGGTGTATCCAATCAAATCTGTGTTTTGATTGATAGAAGCTGTAATGTTAAAACCTCCAAAAGTATGATTGCTATTTTTAAAGTTTGTGTTGGATAAAAATTGCGAAAAATCATCATTCAATCTTGTAAAATAGGCTTTTGGATTCAATAATATTTTACTATAGCCTCCTTCAAAATCTAAATAATCTTTAAACGTAAATGATTTTGTGCCAGTATTGTTCAAATCTCCAATAAAATTGATGCTTTTTTTAGGGCTATAATAAAACAAACTTGGGTGAATGACTTTCCTGTCTTTTACACCAATACCAACTTCAACATCACCAAACCAAAATTTCTTTTTATCTTTTTTTAGCTTAATGTTCATTGCCAAATCATCAGAATTTTCCAATCCTTTAAGGATTGCTACTTCATTATAATTGTCTAATAATTCTACTTCATTTACAGCATCAGCAGGAATATTGTTCACGGCTAATTTACTATCACCTGTAAAAAATTGCTTGTTTTCAACCAATACCTTGGTTACTCTTTTGCCTTGCGAAAAAACATTTCCCTCTTTATCTACTTCAATGCCAGGTAATTTTTTTAAAACATCTCTAAGTTTTCGCTCTTCACCTGTTGTGAATTTATTTACCAAATAAGTAATAGTATCTTTTTTTATACTAACTGCTAATTTGGTATTTATTTTTATCTCATCTAAAAGATTGTCATCCTGCATTAAAATAAAATTAATAATAGTATCTTTTGATGCATTTATTTTTAATGCTTTAGTTTTGTAACCAAGGTAAGAAACACGTAAAAAATAGTCTTGCGTTTTTACCAAATCTAAACTGAAACTGCCATTTTTTTCAGTGATTGCAAATTCCATTTGAAAATCCTTTACAGGTTCAGCTAAAACATTTGCATACTCTAGTGGGGTATTCAACGAGTCTTTAACACTTCCTTTGATGGTAATTTTTTGGCTGTAAATTTGAAAAGCGATTGTACATGATAGAAAAAGAAATATTCTTGTTTTTTTAATATCTTTAAATAAATAAGCTTCTTTAAAAATATTAATATTGGGCATTCTAAATTTTATGTTCACCAAAATAAATTTTAGCCTTTTCTTTTCTTTAAAATTTCGCCTATTTCTTCTTTATGTTTTTTGTCAAAATCTTCAAAAGAAATTTTTATTCCTTTAGTAGGTTTTTTAATTTCTAATTTTTCCTTTTTAAATTCAATTTTATCAGCTACAAAATAATAACCCCCAATTTGACAGGAAATTACAAGACCTGGTAAGCCATTAAAAACTGTTGGTCCAAATGGAATTGGTATTTCTGGTGTATACCATGCTATATGTTTTAAAATAATTTCTTTATTTAAAAATGCACTAAAATATTTTTCTTCTGAAATTGCTTTAAAGCAAGTAAAATTATTTATTAATCTTTTCTCTTTGGTCAAAATCCATTTTTTTTCACCAAGATCAATTAAATATATTTGATTTTTATAATCATCTTGATGAAAATATTCTTTTGTTAAATTGTTTTTATAATAAACTCCTTTACCTCCTCCTTGACCTATAAATCTTTTATTTAAATTAATTTCACTAGATGACATTTTTTCTTCGTACTTAAAAATTGATTCAGTGTAGTTGGCAATAAGTATGTAATTTATATCTTTCAACAAAGAAGGTTTTTTACTGCTTGTATCAGTAACTTTTTTTAATCCTTTTAGATAAGTTACTTTTACAATATTCTCCTGTGAATAAGTGAATAAAGATAAAGATAAAATAATGGCGTTCAATATTTTCATAAGTATATTTGAATAAAATTCAAGCATAAGTTTTTCAAATTTATGCCTGAAAGTATTAAATAAAAATTGGCATTAATACATTATTTGAACCAACCTCATTACAGTATCCTAAATATTCATTATACAACTCATTTGCTTGACCATCATAAGTCCATCCATAATATTTTAGTTCTGCTACTGCTGCGTCAATTGCATACTCTTCACAAGTTCGAACTTCTTGTGATGATTGAATATCATTTGCACTGATAGAAATACCAGCAATAAATAATATTAAAATAAAAGTTAATTTTTTGATTTTTTTAAATTTTTTTTGATTTAAAGTTTTTACCAAATACGTTTATAAAAACGTACATAATTCATCAGATAAAGTTTACAGGAAACTCTATTTGTACAGGTTCAAAAAACTAAAAAGAAAGTGCGCGATTATTATATAGCAATCTTTTTAGGAGGATTTCGCGAAATTGTTGCGTAGAAATTAGATAGGTTTCATAACAACTTTACAAACATAAATAAATAAAAAACGATTTACGCAAGAAAAAAGTAAATTTTAAAAAAATATGTATCAAAGTTTATCATTGTTTGCTGAAAAGTAATTAAAATGCTTAAAAAGACACATAATGTTTAAAGTATTTTTTTTCAAACCTACACCTTTTTTTTACAATTTAAAAATGAAGCGAGTATCTTTACGTTTTTAAAATTGTGAGCAATGACAAAAGTAGAAACCCAAAAAGAAAAATGGGATTTTTTGACAAAAAAGTTAACCGAAAAATTTTCTGAAGGAGAGGAACTAAATGTTGATGGAATTATTTATTTAATTGGTGTTCAAGAACTTGGACAGGGTTATCGTGCTTTTAAAAAAGATGAAAAACTCAATTTAATGCACATTGCCATTTGCAAATTATTAGAACCTTATGGTTATTATGAATTCGATTTTTTTGATGAAGAAGGTTGGCCTCACTATAAAATTATTACAGAATTGCCCAATTTAAAACCTGGTGAACAAACAATTTTAATGAAAGAAGCCATTCTTTCTTATTTTGAAATCTTGGGTTTTTTTGAAGATTAAGTAACACTCAATTTTCGAATCATTATTGACAAAATTTTGGGAAAAAAACGTTTTACATACACACCTAATTTTTCTTTTGCACCTGCAATATACACTTCCTCTTTTTTGTTTTTAATGGCTTTTGCCATCAATTTTGCAAAACGTTCAGGTTGCATTCCATTTTGAGTAGCAAGGTCCATTTTTTGCTGAGGACTTCCATCTCCAGTCAACGCATTTATGGAAACATTGGTGTTTACAAAACCAGGACAAACCAATGTTACTGAAATGTTATCACGAAAATGTTCAGCACGCAAACTGTCAAAAAAACCGTGTAAAGCATGCTTGCTTGCGGCATAACTTGAACGCAAAGGCGTACCAATTTTGCCAACAATACTTGTGGTAACCACAAAATGTCCGTTTTTATGTTCAATAAAATGAGGCAAAATTGCTTTTGTCAAAGCTACTGTTCCCAAATAATTGACGTCCATAATTCGTTTATCAACCAAAATATTGGTGTCTTTTACCAATGAACGTTGGCTAATTCCACCATTATTTACCAAAATATCAATTTTCTCAAATGCAGCAATCGCTTCTGTAACTGTTTCATTTAATTGCGAATAATCTTCTAAATCTAACAAAACAATTTGAACATTTTCTGGAGATTTACAGCTATTTTTCACTTCATTTAAAACTTCTTTTTTTCTTGAGGAAATAATCAATTTTGCGTTTTGATGACTCAATTCAATCGCTAAAGCTTTTCCAATTCCTGAAGAAGCGCCTGTAATCCAAATGACTTTATTTGTAAAATTCATACTGTTAATTTTAACGTTACAATATACCTAATTTAAAGCAGAAATAGTACTTTTGATGTGTTGTTTGAAAAGTATTAAAACAGCAAAAATTTGATGAAAAAATGATTAAAAATATTTTTGCACTGCTTTTATTGGTTTCTTCAATAGGTTTTTCGCAACATAAAATTAAAGGAACTTTACATCCAAAACCAAAAACGGATTGGATTATTTTATACAAAATTGAGGGAACAAAACAAGTTTTTATAAATAATACCACCATAAAATCGGATTCTTTGAAAATTGGCAAGAAAAAAGAAGTCGTGGGCACTTTTGAAATTACACTTCCTGCGTCTGCAAAATCTGGAGCTTACAGAGCAACTTATGCCACAGAAGGTGCTGGTTTTGTAGATTTTTTTTACAATAAAGAAGATGTTTCTTTTATTTTTAATCCTGCTTTTCCTGATAAAACGATTTCATTTACAAAATCTGAAGAAAATATTTTATACAAAAAATACTTGGATGAAATTTCTGATTTACAAGAAGCGTTGGATTCTATTCAAATTGCAGTTTTGCAAAATCCAACTTTAAACAAAAAAGAGACTTATAAAAAAATACTGTCAAACATCAATAAAGTTCAAAATAAATATCTTGAACTTTCAAAAAACAAATATATTGAGCCATTTGTGAAGGCATTTTTGAGAAATAATTCGCCTGAAATTGAAACTTCCGCAGACAATTATATGAATAATCTGAAAAATAATTATTTTGATAAAATAGATTTTTCAAATAAAACCCTAATGAATTCCTTTTTTTTAACTGACAGAATTTCTGATTACGTGTTTTATTTTCATTACTCTGACGATCAAAATATGCAGCAAAGTTTATACAAAGAAGCCATAAAAACAGTGCTTTTAAAGATAAAAAATCAATCGTATCAAAAAGAAATTATTGAGTATTTAATCTCTCAATTTGAAAGTTCTAAAAACTTAGAAATTATAGATTATTTATTTGAAAAACATTACAATGCGCTTCCTGAAGCATTGCAGGACAAGAAATTTAAAACAGAAAAATTAGCCCTATTTGCAACTGAAATTGGCAGAATTGCACCTGATTTTTCTTGGACCGAAAAAGGGAAAAAATTGCAATTGTCTTCGTTGAATGAAGCTGAAAATTATGTGTTGGTTTTTTGGAGCACAAGTTGCTCTCATTGTTTGCGAGAAATTCCACAATTACATACGTTTTTGAAAGACAAAAAAAACATCAAAGTGATTGCTTTTGCATTGGAAAAAGACGCTTTTGTTTGGGAAAATTATTCAAAAACCAATCTTTATGGATGGCACAATGTTTTGGGATTGAAAAAGTGGGAAAATCAAGTTGCCAAAACGTATCAAATTGTCTCAACTCCAAGTTATTTTGTGCTGAACAAAAACAAAAAAATCATCGCAAAACCAGAGGAAATTGAAGACTTAAAAGCACTTTTTGAAAAAAAATAACGTGAGTCTTTATATTGATACTCAAACAGATTCAGCATTTAGAAATAAAGGAAAGCATCTTCAAAATGCTCAATTTTTGTTTGATTTTTTTCTCTTAGAATCGCAATAATATCAAAACGAACGTTGACATCCAAGTCTCTTTTTACAACATAATTATCCATCGCAAAAACCAGTAATTTTATCTTTTTTTTATTCACAAAATCTTCTGGATTTCCAAAATATGCAGAACTTCTTGTTTTTACTTCAACAGCTACTAACATGTTGTCTTTCATGGCAATAACGTCAACTTCTGCTTTTAAATAGCGGTAATTTTTCTCCAAAATTGTATAGCCTTTTTTGATTAAAAAATCAATAGCTTCTTGTTCGCCTTTGTCTCCTAATTCATTGTGATCAGCCAATTTTCAAATTTTATTTTTGATTAAAGTTCAATGTTGCCGTGTTTTTTTGGATGTTTAAAACAGCTTCTCTTCCAAAAATCAACGCTCTGTTATCAGCTTCATGTCCAGCAGGAAAATCAAACAAAACAGGAATTTCTTTGGGCAAAACTTGTAAAATTAACTCCTCTATTGAACTTCCCCAAGAAGTAGTGTTTTTTCTAATTTTAGAAAAATTTCCAATAATAACTGCTTTTACATTTTTAAAATATCCAGCACGTTTCAAGCTTTGAAACATTCTGTCGATAGCATATTCATATTCACCTATTTCTTCTATAAATAAAATTTTTTCGTCAGTATTCAATTGACTTTTAGAACCTAACATCGACATCAAAATGGATAAGTTTCCTCCCACAATTTGACCACTCACTTTTCCAATAATATTGTAAGTTGAGGACAGAATTTCATAGTGCAATTCTTCGCCAAAAAGTGCTTTTTTAAAACTTGCAGTGGTTTCTATAGTTTCCTCTGGTTTTTCTTCCAAACTTGTAGGCATCATCGCGTGCAAAGTTTCAAAACCCAGAGCGTTTAGGTGATTGTGAAAAGCTGTAATATCAGAATATCCAACAATCCATTTTGGCTTTTTTTTGAACTTTGAAAGATTGATTTTATCCAAAATTCGCACAGATCCATAACCTCCTCTTGCAGCCCAAATTGCTTTAATTGAAGGATTGTCCAACGCTTCTTGAAAATCTTGCAATCGCTCTTCATCTGTTCCTGCAAAATGATTGTTTTGATTGAAAACATTCTTGCCCAAAACCACATTTAATCCCCAAGAAATCAACAAAGTTTTTGCTTTTTCTATGGTCTCTGCTCTATCTTTTAAAATTCCTGCTGGAGCAACAATTGCAATGGTATCTCCAACTTTTAAATAGGATGGTTTTACAAACTTTTTTTGTGAAAAAATTGATGAAAAAATCAATGAAAAAAGTATAAAAAATACAGATGTTTTTCTCAAAATAAATTTCATTTCTCTTTTTTTAGGTTTTAAAAACTATTCACTGTAAATGTATCGATTTTCAATCGGAATTAAAACTCTGATTTTGTACTTTTGTCCAGCTAAAATGTAATTTTTACACAAATTTTAAGAAATTTTGATGATCAACCCAAAAAGATATACCATAACCGCAGCTTTACCTTACACAAATGGGCCTATTCATATTGGACATTTGGCTGGTGTTTATGTGCCTGCAGATATTTATGCTCGTTATTTACGATTGAAAGGTGAAGATGTTGCCTACATCTGTGGTTCTGATGAACATGGAGTTGCGATTCCTATGAAAGCGAAAAAAGAAGGCATTTCTCCCAAAGAAATTATTGATAAATACCACACAATTATCAAAAAATCGTTCCAAGATTTTGGAATTTCGTTTGATAATTATTCCAGAACTTCTGCTGAAATTCATCACAAAACAGCTTCAGAATTTTTTACAAAATTGTATGAAAAAGGCGATTTTATAGAAGAAACTACAGAACAATTATTTGACGAACAAGCCAATCAATTTTTGGCAGATCGTTTTGTAGTAGGAACTTGCCCAAAATGCGGTTTTGATGGCAGTTATGGTGATCAATGTGAAAGTTGTGGAACGAGTCATAATGCAACTGATTTAATCAATCCAAAATCGGCAATTACAGGAAATATTCCAACATTAAAATCGACAAAACATTGGTTTTTACCTTTAGACAGATATGAATCTTTTTTGCGAGAATGGATTTTAGTGGGTCACAAAAACGACTGGAAACCCAATGTTTACGGACAAGTAAAAAGTTGGATTGATGATGGTTTGAGACCAAGAGCAGTTACACGCGATTTGGATTGGGGAATTCCTGTGCCACTTGAAAATGCGGAAGGAAAAGTGTTGTATGTTTGGTTTGATGCGCCAATTGGATACATTTCATCTACCAAAGAATGGGCTGAAAGAGAAGGAAAAAATTGGGAAGATTACTGGAAAAATGACGATACCAAATTGGTGCATTTTATAGGAAAAGACAATATTGTTTTTCATTGTATTGTGTTTCCAAGCATGTTAAAAGCGCATGGCGATTTTATTTTGCCAGAAAATGTGCCTGCCAATGAATTTCTGAATTTGGAGGGAAATAAACTGTCAACTTCCAAAAATTGGGCAGTTTGGCTGCACGAATATTTGGAAGATTTTCCCAATCAGCAAGACGTTTTGCGTTATACATTAACCGCAAATGCACCCGAAAATAAAGACAACGATTTTACTTGGAAAGATTTTCAAGCAAAAAATAACAATGAATTGGTGGCGATTTTTGGAAATTTCATCAATAGAGTGGTTGTTTTGACACACAAATATTATGACGGATTTGTGCCAACTCCAGGAGAATTTTCAGCAATTGACGAAGATGTTTTGGCGGCTTTAAAAGAATTTCCAAACACGATTGGAAAATCTATTGAGCGTTATCGTTTTAGAGAAGCATCACAAGAAATGATGAATTTGGCGAGATTAGGCAACAAATATTTGGCGGATGAAGAACCTTGGAAAGTGATCAAAGTGGATGAAGAACGTGTCAAAACTATCATGTATGTTGCTTTGCAAATTGTAGCGGGTTTAACAGTGGTTTCTGAACCATTTTTGCCTTTTACATCCAACAAATTGAAAAATTTACTGAACATTGTTTTTTGCAAAAAAGACAAAGGAATTTCTTGGAATGATGTTGCTGAAAAAGAAGTGTTATTACAACCAAATCATCAAATTGGACAAGCTGATTTGTTATTTTCAAAAATTGAAGATGATGCCATTGAGGCACAACTGCAAAAATTGATTGCCACCAAAAAAGCAAACGAAAATGACAATAAAACAGTAAATCCTCAAAAAGAAATTATTGAATTTGAAGATTTTATAAAATTAGACATCAGAATTGGAACTATTTTAGACGCCGAAAAAGTTGCCAAAACCAAAAAATTATTGAAACTAAAGGTCGATGTTGGGACTGACACAAGAACCATCGTTTCAGGAATTGCTGAAAGTTTTTCGCCAGAAGAAATTATTGGACAGCAAGTAGTTGTTTTAGTAAATTTAGCACCAAGAACCATCAAAGGAATTGAAAGTAAAGGCATGATTTTAATGACAAATACTGCTGATGGGAAATTGGCTTTTGTAGAGCCTTCTCAAAAAGTTGTAAACGGACAAGAAATAAGTTAAAAAATTATGTCAAAAAAACTCGCACTCATTGCATTTGTGGTCTCTTTAGGAGGATTTTTATTCGGTTTTGATGCTGGAATTATTTCTGGAGTCATGTCGTTTGCAACTCCTGAATTTCAATTAACGGAACTACAAGAAGGTTGGGTGGTGAGTTCGCCTTCATTTGCAGCGATGATTGCCATGTTATTTTCTGGAAGATTGAGCGATATTTTTGGCCGAAAAAAAATCTTATTGATTGTCGCGTTTTTATATGCTTTATCTGCATTATTATCTGCAATTGCCAATTCTTATGAGGTTTTATACATCGCAAGAATGATTGGGGGTTTGGCTTTTGGAGCAGCGTTGGTTTTAGCACCCATGTATATTGCCGAAATTTCTACTTCAAAAAACAGAGGAAAATTAGTAGCAATTCAGCAGTTGAATATTGTTTTGGGATTTTTTGCTGCTTTTTTAAGCAATTACTTTTTCAATAAATACAACACTCCTGAAAGTTCTTTTTTAACCGATGAAAATGTTTGGAGATTCATGTTGGGCGTTGAATTGATTCCTGCGTTGTTGTATTTTTTCTTTCTGTTTTTCGTCCCAAAAAGTCCAAGATGGTTGTTTTTAAAAGACAAAACTGAAGAAGCAAAACGAATTTTAATCCAAATTCACGGAAAAATTACTGCGGATGAAGAAATTGCTACCATCGAAAAAAACGTCACTGAAAAAACGAATACATCAACCGTAAACATCAAAGATCTCTTAAAACCAGGATTGAAATTTTTGTTTTTAGTGGGTTTGGTCATCGGAATTTTGCAACAAATCACAGGTATTAATGCCGTTTATTTTTATGCAACATCCATTTTTAAACAAACAGGAATTGGCACAGACGCTTCCTTTTCATCAGGAATTTTATTGAGTTCTGTTTCCGTCATTTTTACCATCATTTCCATGTATTTGATTGATAAAACTGGTCGAAGATCTTTGGTTTTAGTAGGTACTTTTGGCATAGCTTTTAGTTTGATTTTATGTGCTTATGGATTTCAAAAAGCAACGTATCAACTCACCACTGAAAAAATAAATAGCCTCACTTTCGAGGATTCCTCCAAATTATTAGCAATAGAAAATACGGTATTTACAAACGATTTGGATTTTAAAAATGCCGCAAAATCAGCTTTAGGAATCCGCGTTTATCAAAAAAATGATGGCGCTATTTTAGAAGCTGCCACCAATATCAATGCAACGTTAGTTTTAATCGGAATTTTAGGATTTATTGCCTGTTTTGCCTTTTCATTGGGCCCTGTAATGTGGGTGTTATTATCGGAAATCTTTCCTATCAAATATCGTGGTTTGGCAATTGGAATCATCGCATTTATCAACTCTTTAATCAGTTCTTTAGTGCAATTGATTTTCCCTTGGGAATTGTCGAATTTCGGAAATGCTTTGACCTTTTTTATCTTCGGATTTATCGCGTTGATTGGGTTTTTTGTGATGCTAAAAATAGTTCCAGAAACCAAAGGAAAATCGTTGGAAGAAATTGAAAGAGAGTTTGTGAAAGCGTAATTGTTCATGCTAAAAATAGCTTTTCATCCTATCTACAAACATCCATTGCCTGAAGGTCATCGTTTTCCAATGGAAAAATATGACTTGCTCCCACAGCAATTAGTGTATGAAGGTACTTGCAAACCAATCAACTTTTTTGAGCCTCAAATCCCCAATAACAAACACTTTCTTTCAGTTCACGATTCAGACTATTTCTTTGATTTGTTACATCTCAGACTTTCTCAAAAAGCGGCAAGAAAAATAGGTTTTCCACTTTCTGAAGTATTGATCGAACGTGAAATGATCATTGCTGATGGCACTATGAAAGCGTCTGAATTTGCGGTACAATATGGAATTGCCATGAATATTGCTGGTGGCACACATCATGCTTTTTCGAACAGAGGTGAAGCTTTTTGCCTACTCAATGACCAAGCAATTGGGGCAAAATATTTGCAAAATAATGGTCTGGCAAACAAAATTTTGATTGTTGATTTAGATGTACATCAAGGAAATGGCACTGCAGAAATCTTTCAAAATGACGAAACTGTGTTTACCTTTTCTATGCACGGAAAAAACAATTATCCGTTTCAAAAAGAAAAAAGTGATTTGGATTTTGCTTTAGAAAACAATACCAATGATGCTAAGTATTTAGAAATTTTAAAAGACATATTACCAAAACTCATTGACCAAGAAAAACCCGATTTCATCTATTATTTGTGTGGTGTTGATGTGATTGAAACAGATAAATTAGGCAAACTTTCCCTCACCATTGAAGGCTGTAAAGAACGTGACAGATTTGTATTGCAAACCTGTTTTGACCACAAAATTCCTGTGATGTGTTCTATGGGTGGTGGCTATTCTCCAGATATCAAAACCATTATTGAGGCACATGCCAATACATTTCGTTTGGCGCAAGAGATTTATTTTTAGAATATTTTCGGAAAAATTCCCCTCCTTTGGAGGGGTGTCTGAAAGACGGGGTGGTTCAAACCCCATAATTCGCAACAATAAACTCCTCCAACTTCCCCAAAACAGCATCCATTCGTTGTTTGATGTCATCCACAGAAATTCTATAAACTTTGAGTCCTAAAGAGCATAAATACTCCTCTCTTTTGGCATCATATGCTTCCTTACCCTCATGACTTGAACCATCGATTTCGATGACAAGTCCTAATTTTTTAATATAAAAATCGACAATATAATTTCCAATCACTCTTTGACGGTCGAAGTCCAATTTGTAAAAACCTCCTTTGGTTACCTGCATCCAAAACAACACTTCAGGCAAATTGCGCGCTTGCCGCAGTTTCTTGGCTCTTTCTTTCAATGCAGGATTGTAAGGAAGCTCTAGAATGGGGGTAAAATTGATGAGTGTTTCGTTGATGGTTAGGGAATTATTCATGGTTTTGGTGTTTGAATTGAAATTGATTGATGCTTTGAAAAAGTGAGCAATTGGATGAGAAAAGACCAACCCGTCCTACGGACACCCCTCCAAAGGAGGGGAATTTCTTCACAGACAAGAGGGGAATTTGTGAGCGTTTTAAAAATAATAACCAGATAGCGAATTTACAATCCCTGCTTACAACAATTTTCAAAACAAATCACTAACAATTACATTCAATTCATTTTCAACTATTGCATCATTTTTTTATAAACTTTCGTCTGTTCATTGTTGTCTGTCTAAAATTTCACCATTCTTTTTCTTTTTATAAATTTAATAAAGTATTCCAACATTCGCTTACGCGAGCGTCTCGCTCGTGGTTTACTATTTATTAGTATTATTTTTTTAGCACAAACGAGACGCTTGTGCTAACAGGGTAAAAAGTTAAATGATGTTTTTGTCGATTTGTGTTTTAATCTTCTTTAAATTCAATTACGTGATTTCCAAGAGGAGTTCCTTTGTGAATTAAATACCCATCTAAGTATAAAGAGGCATAGAATCTATAGCATGTTTCTTCATATAATACTCTAGCTAGATCTTCGCTTTCAACTTCTGTTTCTCTTACTTTTCCATTGCTGTTTTTCTGTACTATTTTGTGTGTCATTGTCTTTTTATTTTTTCGGTTAATTTATTGTTTTTTTTTATATTGAAATTAAAAATTATGACTGAAAACGAATTTTTTGAACTATTCCGTAATTCTTATAGAGAAATTATTGAAAGTTATTTTCCTAGATTAGAAAATGTTAAAACTGATTACCCAAAACACCTTCAATCTCAAATGGGTTATTACAGGTCAGAACTTTATAGAATTGGAAATGATTTAGTTACTGAAATTGTAATAAACGATAAAATTAATCTTCAAGAAATGTACAATATTAATCATACCTCTGATTGGCTTTTAAATAGATTAATAATAACCTCTTGGAGTCATCAACAAGATTTGATGGAAGTTTATACAAACTACTGTAATAAACTTAATCAAGATTTAAATTAGGCATTTCAAACGCTTTTTTCAATTTCAAATTTTAATGATAATCAAGAATCTCAATCAGTCGCAAACGTCTCACTTATAATTTTCTATTTAAAAGCACTTTTTTTAGCACAAGCGAGACGCTTGCGCTAGCGGTGTTGGCAATAGTTATTTTATTCAATTTTCTATTGTTCAATTAGTTTGTCAATTATATATCCATAATGTCCATTTACATATACTTTAGAATAATCCGAATTTGATACATTTCTCTTAATTACGTAAATCACTTGCTTATCATTAACATTTTTAATGGTAGCAGACTCAAATTCAGGTTTTTCCTTTAGTGAAGTGTCTCCACTATATTTCAAGCGACTTTTTGTTAAAAATTTCTTTGGTGCTTTTTTATCCCCTTCTCTATATTCTTTTACTAAAAAAACAGCATAATAATCATAATAATGATTTTTGTAAGGAACAGAAGTATAACCATATCTATCAGGTGCATGAATCGTTGTTTTTGTTGTAGAGTTATAATTTGCATTTCCAGTTGTTGAGCTTGAACCGATAGCATAGCCATTCGTTCCTATTGCAAAAGCATCTGTATTTGAATTATAATTTAAATTTGCATTAGTATTTGAAGTAACTACATATTTTTCCCCAGGAATTCTAAAAGCCAAAGCTCTTCTTCCAGATACTGACCCAACATATTCATTTTTAAGTAACATAATTGGTGTTCCAAGTTGTTTAGAAGCTAATTCAGCCCAATCCATATGCACATATCTTTCTCTAAATGCAGATTTAGCTTTAACTCTATACCCTTGTTTTAAAAAATAATTCAAATTATTCTCTGTATAATCGTAAATCTTAACCTCTTTGATTTTTTTCAGCTTATTACTATTAAAAACTGTCATTCCAAAATGATAGGGATTGACTTTGTTATTCAGATATGCTCCACAACTTGTTAAAGTCAAAAAGATGACTAATGTTTTTAATGATTTCAAATTCATTTTGGTATTCGTTTTAATTATTGCCACGTCTCGCGCATAACATAAGTGACGTCTTAAAATGCACAATCTTTTCGGTTAAACTTTAAGTTTCTAAAAATACAAAAAACTCCCGTTTCAGCACAAATCTCGCCATTTTTGTTATGCGTTTTTATTTAGCGTTATTATTTCATTTATCCAATCGTTAAATGTACCCTCAAATGGTATTATATTATATCGTTTTCGAGCTATACTATGATAAGGAAAAACATTTTCCAACTTTTGTATTTGAGTTTCCTCTTTCATCATATCAATAAAGAAAATAACTTTCTCTGTTCCATCAACATTTTCTTCTGCAAATTGTCTAAGTAATAATCTTATCAAGGCATCTTCTTCTGGAATGCTATAACCTACAATGACTAGTATTTTGCTTTCTTGTAACGTCCTTACTGCTTTTGGAAATATAGTTTGGAAATATTTGCCTGTATAATCTTGTTCTCTGTTTGGAAGAATTAATATTGGTGCTTTACGGTCTAAATCTTGAGAGGATTTTTTTGTATAATCAACACTAAATCCTTGTTCGTCAGAACCAAATATCTCAAAACCACCATTTAGTTTAATTAAATTCTGAACCAACCAATGACGATGAACCGTTGTGGGTGTTTTTACTTTATTTGTAGTTTTAGGTGTAAAACCACGATAAGCATAAATCAAATGTGTGTCATCTTCTCCAAGTGTCTCATCCAAAATTGACTCTATCAGAAAATCATAATTGGTAGTAATAAAATTAATTCTTAAGCCTTCTGGAATTTGGTCGGTATCCCCAGTTGTATGAGATTCTAGCCAATTAAAAAAAGCTACAATATTTTTTTGATTTTGGCTTGGACTTAATTCTAATTTTAATTTATGAGATGCGTCCTCTATATAGTTTAATGGAACAAACTTGTTAAATCTTTTAGTAATGATAGAACTAATTTCATTCTCAATAATTTCTAAATTGTATTCATCTATGTATCTTCTTCTTAAAGAAGGGTATTTTTTTTGCATACTTATTTGGTATACAATTTCTTTAAATGCATTTAAGTCAATATTACTCGAATCCGTGTAGCCAATACTTAATAAAAACTCAAGGAAATCTTCTGATATATCATCTCTATCTAAAGAGAAAAGTACTTGACCAGTTGGATAATTTGAATCCCAAGATTTTGAAAATCCAGCACCGAGAAAAAAAGTCATATTTGTAAGACTAATCAAGTTTAAATAATCTTTATCTTTATAACTTGCTTCTTTTACAAGTTCCTGAAATATTTTAGATGAACCAGGTTTTTTCATAATTATGCTTGACTAGTCAATAGGCGCAACTTCATATAACTTTTTACAAAGCATACCCTATTTACAACTAGCTCCTAAATATAACAACTTATAGAAACATCACACTAACCAAACCCAAAAAAATCCAAAAAATGTTCTATAACACCAATTTCAGGGAGTGGGTAATTTAAAAAATAAATAAAAAACCAAAAAATCGCAATCATTGCAATCATAACCAACCCCAAAGCATTCACAAACAACCTCATCTCATGACAAATTCACATCATTGCATTTATAGATTGCCCTATTGCATCTGCAATTGAAGTGATTGCATGGCGAGATTGCCTACTTGTAAGGCGATTTTATATAAATGTAACGTGAGATGAGCACCATGTAACATGAGATGAAGACCATGTAACGTGAGATATCAACAATGTAACTCAAGTTATTAACATTGCAACTTGTATGTCTTTTGTTTCCTTATTTTTATTCCCATAAGGAAGCCACACACAATCATGGAATGGGAATTCTGTAAAGCTGTGTCCTTATACTGAAAAAGAAACTGAATATTAATTTTAAATAAATTGCCATGGCATTAAAAAACACCTTTTCACAATCAGAAATTCTAGAAACGTCTAGATTTGCACTACAAAACGTAGAAAGCAACCCAATTATTCAACCTTTAATGGCGGCAGTAGGTTATGATACTGCCAAAATCAATGAAGGCAAAGCGCTTTTAAACACAGCGCAAACCCAATACGATGTCAATCGAGGTATAGATGACACCAAAGCAAGAGCTTCCAAAGCGTATGATGAAAAGCGCACGGAAATCGAAACACTTTTTACCAAAGACCGTAGCAAAGCCAAATTGGTTTTTGTAGATAATGCCACTGCATTAAGAGAATTGGGGCTTGTGGGTAAAACTCCTCGCACATTTGTAAAATGGTTGGAAAGTGTAGATTTGTTTTACAACACCTTAAACAGTCAACCAGAGTTGGTAACACAACTCAACAAGTTTCAAATCGATACAGCCCATGTCACGGATGCTTTGACGGCTTTAGCCACATTAGAGCAATTGCGTGGTGAGCGCATGCAACAAAAAGGATTTGCTCAAAACGCTACCAAAGTAAAAGACAAAGCCTTCAAAGACCTCGAAAAATGGATGGGTGCATTCTTTGCCTATGCCAAAATCACCTTGGCAGATGAACCTCAATTGTTAGAGTCTTTAGGGAAATTGGTGAGAAGCTAGGATAGTTTTTAGAAACTATGTTATATAAAAAAACCTGAACGATGTTCAGGTTTTTTTTATTACTGCTTGAAAATTTTATCTCGTAAAGCAATCTTTTAATTAGTCTTTAATGGATAACTTTACCCCACAACCGAACTCTTTTTCAACTCTTTTACAAAAGGTAGGTGATACATTCTTTTCCCTAAAGCCGCATTGATGGCATTGGCAACTGCACCACCTGCAGGGGGCAATCCTGGCTCGCCCAAACCTGTTGGAGCGATTTCGTTTTGTACAAAATGCACTTCTACTTTTGGCGTTTCTTGCATGCGTATCAATCTGTAAGAATCAAAATTTTTGAAATCTGGTTTTCCGTTATTGAAAGAAAAATCACTAAACATGGCATGACCAATTCCGTCAATAACACCCCCTTCAACTTGGTTTTTTGCTCCTGAAACGTTGATGACAATTCCACAATCCACAGCAACTGTTACTTTTTTGATGATGGGAAACCCATCTTTCAATTCGATATCTGCCACTTCTGCCACATGCGTATTGTGACTATAATAAGCCGCAAAACCTTGGTAAATACCTTTGGAAGCTTTTCCCCAATTCGATTTTTCTTTGACCAATTTGATCGTATCTTCCATTCGTTGACCAGAATATTGGATGCGTTTATCAGTCGTATTTTTTACATTTTGCAACAAATCTAAGCGCAATTGAATAGGGTCCATTTTCATTTCAGAAGCCAGCTCATCAAAAAAAGCTTGTTCTGCAAATGCTAAAAAATTCGTGTAAGGTGCTCTCCATGCGCCAGTTGTTACGTTGCTTTTATGCGTTGCAACAGCTACTTTATAATTGGGAATGCAACCTGCAGGAAAAAAATTAGGGATAGCACCATACATATTTCCGTTCATTGCAGCTTCTTTTAGAGAATAGCCTGTTATTTTTCCGTCTTTGATGGCTGCTTTTATTCTATATTTTACAGACGGTTTATACACTCCAGTTGTCATGTCATCTTCTCTTGTGGAAACCATTTTTATGGGTTTGCTAATTTTAGCTGATATTTCTGCTGCTTCTAATGCAAAATCTGAATACAATCTTCTGCCAAAACCACCACCCATTCTGGTCATATCAACCGAAATTTCTTCCAGTTTTCTATTTAGAAGAACAGACACTCCTTTTGCAACTTCTTCAGGCGTTTGTGTTGGACCTACCAGCTCAATTTTATCTGAAGTAACATTTGCATAAAAATTCATGGGTTCCATGCAATTGTGAGGCAAAAATGGCGAATGATAGGTTCTTTCAATAATGGTGTCTGCTTGTTTGAAAGCATCATCAATGTTGCCATCTTCTCTCAAAACTTTTTGTTTATCCCCATCCAATAGCGAGGTTAATTGTTGATCATGAAAAGCTGAACTTTCTAATTCTGTGGCTTGTTTCCATACTGCTTTGATGGCTTTTTTTGCTTTGATAGCTGCCCAAGTTGAGGTTGCTACGACTACAATTTTATCACTTTCGCTCAAAACTGCTGTCCAACTTACATAGCCTTTGCTGAGAAAATTTCGTGCTTTTTCACCAATGGTAAAAACCTCCAAAACGCCATTGATAGATTTGGCTTCAGAGGCATCGTATGATTCCAACACTTGTCCAAAAGCTGGAGGTCTTACAACAGATGCATACACCATTCCTTCCGTTTTGAAATCCAATCCAAAAAGTGGTTTTCCAGTGATGATTTTATCCATATCAACATTGATAACTTCTTGACCAATGATGCTGTAATTTTTAATTTCTTTGAGTTTTACATTTTCTGGAATTGGCAAAGTAGCAGCCAATTTTACAACCTCTCCATAATGAAACGTTTTACCATTTGAATTGGTGATGATTCCTTTTGAGGCACTGCAAGTTGTTGGATCCACATGCCATTTTTGAGCAGCTGCATTGATCAACATTTGTTTGGCTGTAGCGCCTGATTGACGTAAAATATTCCAATTACTTCTTATAGATTGACTACCGCCAGCAATTTGACCTTTAAAACTTTTGGTATTTAAACCTGCTTGAACAACGGTTACTCGAGTCCAATCAACATCCAATTCTTCAGCAATAATCATTGGCATGGACGTTTTTACGCCTTGTCCGATTTCAGGATTTGGAGAAAAAATAGTTACAAAACCTTCATCTGAAATTTTGATATAGGCATTAAAGTCATTAAAATTTAAATTGTTAGTGTCAATAGGCATTTTCGCATCTATCTTGCAAGCTGCTGCAAAATTGATACCTATTAAAATTCCACCACTTGCCAAAAGAGAGGTTCTTAAAAAATTTCTTCTGCTAAAATTGATGTTTTTTTGAGATTGCATGTATTTCTTTTTTAGTGGATTAAAACATTTTTTTTGCGGCAACTTTCACGGCTTTTTCTATCCTATTATAGGAGGCGCATCTGCAAATATTACCATGCATTGCCTCTCTAATTTCATCTGCTGTAGGAGTTGGATTATCTGCCAAAAAAGCAGCTGCAGTCATGATTTGTCCTGCTTGACAATACCCACATTGTGGTACATCAATTTCTTTCCATGCTTCTTGTACAGGATGTTTTCCATCTTCTGATAAGCCTTCAATAGTTGTTATTTTTACATCATCAAGCATTGAAACTTGCACTTGACAACTTCTTGTTGCAAAACCATCTACATGAACTGTACATGCGCCACATTGGGCAATTCCACACCCAAATTTGGTGCCTACCAAATTGAGTTCATCTCTTAAAATCCATAATAATGGTGTATCAGCATCTGCAGTTACTGTTTGTGTTTTTCCATTGATTGATAAGGTGTAGTTTGGCATAAAAAAAAGGTTAAATTTACCGCAACAAGTTACAAAAAATTGGTAGCTGTTTTTGATATCAATAAAAAATGATATTTATTTAAGGAGATTTTAACAAAAAAAGGTTTGAATTCAAAGGGTTTAGGAAATAAATTCAATTTTGGTTTATTCAATCGTTTTCATGCTTTTTTTGAAAGTTTAATACAAAAAAAATGGGGCGTTTTGGCTCCCCATTGCAGAAGAGTTTAAAAAACTATTAGTCAATGAAACAACACTAATAGCAATAAAATCTCTTCAAAACCTCCTTTATTATCCTATAGATAATGAATGCATACTTTATAATTCAAATAACTTTTTACTGCACAGCTAATTTACCATGCCTATTAAATAAATAAAATAATAAAAATCAGTTTTTGAAAATAATAAAAAAAATTAAACTATAAATAGTTGTTTTTATGATAGATATCATTTTATCCACATTTAAAAAGTGATAATTTTAGCGATGAACACATTATCTATCCAAAGAAAAAAGAAATATTTTTTAAATGCCTTTTTAAAGATCAAATAGACTATATTCTTTTTGGATACTTATTTCGCTTACAGTTTTTTTATGCACCTAACTTTATATTATTCTGATGAAATCATTATACGCTATTATTATCGCACTTTTCCTTTTTTCTTGTTCAAAAGAAGAAGATAAAATTCTTCCTACAGAAAGAAGTTTGACAGAGTCTGTATATTCATCTGTCATTATTCAGCCAGATAGTTTGTATCAAGTTTTTTCAATCGTTTCAGGAATTGTAGATCAAAATTTAGTAGAAGAAGGAGTTGTTGTTAAAAAAAATCAACCAATTATTCAAATTATCAACAATACACCTCAACTAAATACTAAAAATGCCAAATTGGCTTTAGAGTTTGCCAAAGAAAATTACAAAGGAAATGCGACTATTTTAAAAAGCATCAAAGATGAAATTGTTGCAGCTAAGCTTACTTACAAAAACGATTCTGTGAATTTTTTAAGACAACAAAATTTATGGAAACAGCAAATTGGTTCAAAGGTAGAATTCGATAAAAGAAAATTACAATATCAATTATCGGCAAACAACCTAAAAATGCTGCAAAGCAAGTACAATCAAACTAAAAATGAGTTAGAAACCACTTTACATCAAGCCAACAATAATTATCAAACCTCATTAATAAACACCAAAGATTTTACCATAAAAAGCAAGATAAATGGAAAAGTTTACGAACTAAAAAAAGAACCTGGAGAAATTGTAAATACCCTAGAATCGTTAGCGCTTCTTGGTAGTGAAAGTCATTTTATTATTGAGCTTTTGGTGGACGAAGTAGATATCATTAGAATTTCAAAACAACAGCAAGTAATCATCAATTTAGACGCTTATCAAGACCAAGTTTTCACAGGAAAAGTAACTAAGATTTACCCAAAAAAAGATGAACGAAATCAAACGTTTAAAGTAGAAGCGACGTTTGATACTCCTCCAAAAACCTTGTATCCAGGGCTCTCAGGCGAGGCAAATATCATCATTGCTAAAAAGGAAAACGTGTTAACGATTCCTAAAAACTATATCAACAATGATAATAAAGTAAAAACGGAAAATGGTTTTGTGCAAGTGGTTATTGGGTTACAAAACTTAGAATTTGTTGAGATTTTATCAGGAATTACAAAAGAAACCTATATCTATAAACTGGAACAATGATAGAGTGGAAAATTATATTAACCATTGCAAAAACACATTTGCTAACCAAAATACGGCAAACAGCAACTGCTGCTTTAGGCGTAACTTTTGGGATTGGCGCATACATAACTTTGGTGAGTTTTATGACAGGTTTAAATGCTATGTTAGATGATTTAATTTTGAATCAAACACCGCATATTCATATTTACAATGAAATTGAACCATCCAAAAATCAACCTATTGATTTGTATCAACAATTTGACAATTCGCTGAATATGGTACATTCTATAAAACCAAAATTAAGTCAAAAAAAAATACACAATGCACTGCCTATTATTCATTATTTAAACAAGGATAAAAATGTACGTGGAGCCATTCCTCAAATAAAAGCAACCGTTTTTTACATTGCTGGTTCTATTGAATTGGGTGGCACTATCACAGGAATTTATCCTTTAGAAGAAGCTTTGCTTTTTAATTTAAATGATTATGTGGTAGAAGGTTCTCCTCAAGAATTAAAAAGCAATGAAAATGGCATTCTTTTAGGAATTGGAATTGCCAAAAAAATGTCGTTAAAAGTTGGCGAACGCATTCAAATTAGCACCATAAAAGGTGATATTTTTCCACTTAAAATTGTGGGTTTGTACCAAAGTGGAGTGGCAGATATTGATGCTGTGAAAAGCTTTGTAAATCTTAAAACAGCTCAAAAAATCTTGGGCGAAGCAGAAAATTACATCACTGATATTAATATAAAATTGTTTGATATTGAGCAAGCAGTTCCTTTATCAAAAAAAATTGAGCGTCAGTTTCAGTTGACAGCCATTGATATAAAAACCGCAAATGCTCAGTTTGATACAGGAACTACCATCAGAAATTTAATTACATATGCTGTTTCTATCACGCTATTAATTGTTGCAGGATTTGGAATTTATAATATTTTAAATATGTTGATTTATGAAAAAATGAATGACATTGCTATTTTAAAAGCAACCGGATTTTCGGGTAAAGACGTGCAGCTTATTTTTATGAGTCAAGCCATGATTATTGGTTTTATGGGTGGTGTTTTAGGCTTGTTAATTGGATATCTTTTAACGAGTATTATTGCTACAATTCCGTTTCAAACAGAAGCCTTGCCAACTGTAAAAACATATCCTATTAATTTACAACCCTCGTTTTTTGTCATCGGATTTTTGTTTGCCATGGTTTCAACGTTTTTAGCAGGCTATTTTCCTTCGTTAAAAGCAAAAAAAATAGATCCAGTAAAAATTATAAGAGGACAATAAAATGAGCGCAGTTTTAGAAGCAAAAAACATCAATAAATACTTTAAAAAACCTGTGAATTTTCATGTTTTAAAAGACATTAATTTTCAGGTTCAAAAAGGTGAATTTGCTTCAATCATGGGAAAATCGGGTTGTGGAAAATCAACACTTTTGTATATTTTATCTACCATGGATACCGATTATGAAGGTGAATTGTTTTTAAATAATCAATTGATTTCTGGCCTAGAAAGAGACCAACTTTCTTACATCAGAAATAAACATATTGGATTTGTTTTTCAGTTTCATTATTTACTTGCTGAGTTTACTGTTTTAGAAAACGTGATGCTTCCAGCAAAAAAATTAGCTGAAAAGTCATGGCAAGAAATTGAGCATGATGCCATTGAAAAACTACGGATTTTAAATATTGAGCACTTGGCAAAAAAGAAAGCTTCGCAAGTTTCTGGTGGTGAAAAACAACGTGTTGCCATTGCAAGAGCGCTCATTAACAATCCTGCAATTATTATGGGTGATGAACCTACAGGAAATTTAGATAGCCATAATGCTGAAAATGTATTTAACATTTTTAAAAAATTGAGTGATGAACAAGGTTTGTCATTATTGATAGTTACTCATGATCAAGATTTTGCTGATAAAACGGATAGAATTATACAAATGGAAGATGGTAAAATTATAGTTTAAGTTTATGATAATATAAGCACTAATTACCTTATTTTCAACTATTTTTAATAGTTATTTTCACAATTTAAATTTAAAACAGTCATTATGATAGCACTTCAAAATACAATAAATAAGATATCAGAAATTACCTCGAAAATTCAAAAAGAGTATCCTGAATTGTATATCTTTTTAAAGGAAAATCCGATAACAATTCCAAATATTGTGCATCCTGACATGAATAAAAAAATCATGGAGGAATATTTAGAAAATTTACAACAGATACTTTCAAAGTATATAAAAACTTATAAAAAAGCATCATGGCATTTGTAGATTATCATAAAATTTTAGGACTCACAAAAAATACGACTGAAAAAGAAATTAAGCAAACTTAAAGAAAATTTCCGCGCAAATATCATCCAGATGTAAATCCAAATGATACAGTTGCCGAAGCAAAATTCAAAGAAATTTATCAGGCTAGTGAAGTATTGAGCAATCCTGAAAACAAAAAAAAACACAATTATGGTGAACATTGGCAACAAGCTGATGAATATGAAAAAACAAAACAAGAAAACCAATTTGGAAATAGCAGCCGAAATTCTCAACAATATTCTGATGAAGAGTATGCTGGTTTTTTCGAAAATATGTTTGGTGAAAGTTTTTTTAAAAATCAAGGAAGAGAGGTAAAATTTAGAGGTCAGGATTTTAATGCATCCTTGCAATTAAATCTTAGTGATGTGTATACTTAACAAAAAAAAACGTTGACCTTAAATGATAAAAATATACGAATTTCAATTCCAGCAGGAATTGAAAACGGACAAATCATAAAAATAAAAGGTCATGGAGGTAAAGGAGTAAATGGTGTTCCAAATGGCGATTTATTCATTCGGTTTTCTGTTTTTAATAATTCAGAATTTAAAAGCGATGGCAATAATTTGTTAACTTCATTAGATGTAGGTTTATACAAAGCTATTTTAGGAGGAGAAATTATGATAAATACTTTTGATGGAAAAGTAAAACTAACCATAAAGCCAGAAACTCAAAACGAAACCAAAATAAAGTTAAAAGGCAAAAGATTTCCTGTGTACAAAAAAGAAGGACAATTTGGTGATTTGTAAATTACTTTTAATGTAAAAATCCCAAAAAATATATCCGTAAAAGAAAAAAGAACTTTTTGAAGAACTATCAAAATTAAGATAACATAAAAACATCAAATGTAGTTTCTATTCAACAATTTTGTTCCCATTATAAGATTCCAGTAACGTTTATATATGAATTGCAAGAGTATGAACTTGTTGAAATTATTGATACCGAAAACGAACATTTTTTACAATTAAAGCAGCTTCATAAGTTGAAAAATTGATGCGTTTGCATTATGATCTTCACATAAATTTATAAGGTTTAGATGTGATATCTAATTTATTATGGGAACTAGAATCTCATCAAAATGAAAAAATCTTACTAAAAAACAGGTTACAATTTTATGAAGATTGATGTATTTTTTTAAAAACGAAAACAGCTTAAAAGATACATAAAAATTAACTATTTACAACTTACAATTGCCATAGTTTTTTCATTTAATTTACTGTAAATTAGCAATTAATCTTCTAAAAAAAATATTCATGATAACGTCTTTAAGTAAAAAAAAATGTACACATCTTTTAGCAAATAATTATGTGGGGCATTTAGCGTATGTTTATTATGATAGACCTTATGTAGTGCCAATTACTTATTTTTTCGATGAAGATAAAGACATTATTGGTTATTCAACTGAGGGTCATAAAACAATGGCTTTGCGTAAAAACAATAACATTGCATTAGAAGTGTCTGAAATAGAAAATATTAATACTTGGCAATCTGTTTTGGTTCATGGAACATTTATAGAACTTTCTGGAAGCGATGCAAAAAAATCCTTGCATGATTTTGCAAACGGAATAAAAAATCTAGTGATGATAAAAGAAGACAAAAACCTTCAATTTATAAATGAGTTTTCCACCAAAATATATGATGAAAACGTACCTATCGTTTTTAAAATAACTATTCATGAAATAACAGGAAAAATAAGAAAACAATTAAATGAATAACATTTATAATTGCTCTTTAATAAACAAAATCATTCAATAAATACAATCCCCTTTTAAATGTTTTAAGGCTTAACAAATGCCTTTTGCCTTTCCTAAACTTGCTATTTTTCTTGTATAGGTTAAAATAGCTTTTAAAAATCTATTTCTAAAAACACAAAAATGATCAAAGTAAACTACTCTTTTTTTGCATTTATTCTATTGCTCATCATTTTGGCAATGTGTGTTATTTTTTTGAGACCCAAACCAATACCTAAAAAAGAATCTATAATGTTGAGGGTTGAAAAACCATCAACACAAAAAATAAAAATCTATAATGACATTACAGTAGAAAATTATTTTTCTTTTATAGATTCTTTAGTGATAAAATATGATTCTGTAACACCCTATCAATTAACAGAACATCTTTTGGTAAGAGCAAATCCTTGGATTATTGATACCCTTAAAAACACTGATTATTATATACAAAAAGCAAGAGATTCTTTTATTTATAATCAAAAAAAGATGGTTATTTTAAAAAAAGGAATTGATTTAATAATTCCTAATTTAAAGCAGGCAAATGAAATTCTTTCATCCTTTAAAAAAACAAAAATCGATGTAAATATCCCTGAATTTAAGTTACGTATTTATGAAGATTCTACACAACTTTTTAGTTTTTTGGTAAGAGTAGGAAAGGATACAAAACGATATTTAAAAATGTCTGACAGAGTGCAAGATTTAAAAACCATCACAGGAAAAGGAACTATTGTAGGTTACAATCTTTATCCAGATTATTACAATCCAGTAAATTCACATCGCTATTTTGTTACAAATAGAGATGATAAACAAATTACAAAATTACCTCAAATACCTTTTATTGAAACTCAGATTAATGGTTTAAGAAATGGTCAATTAATTCATGCGACCACCAATCCTATTACATTAGGTAAAGCCTATTCTAATGGTTGTATAGGAACTGAAGAGGGCAATGTTTGGGTTATTTACTATTATGCTCCTTTAGGCACTAAAATAACAATTAGATATGATTTAAACATAAAAAATAAAAACGGCAAAGATAGTTTACTAGTAAACGTTTATGAATTTTAGTCAAAAATTTAAAAACAAAAAAAGCATCATTTTAAAATGATGCTTTTTTTGTTTTTCATTAGCAAAATTTCCCACTATTTTTTTCCCAACATCAACAGTTCGTTAATTACAACTTCAGTAATGTACTTTTTTTCTCCTTCTTTTGTATCGTAAGAACGAGATGTTAATTTACCTTCTATGGCAATTTCATTTCCTTTTTCTAAATATTTTTCAACAATTTCAGCGGTTTTGTTCCAAGCAACTACATTATGCCATTGTGTGTCAGTAACTTTTTCTCCTTGTGCATTTTTATAGCTTTCATTTGTTGCAATAGAAAATCTTGCTAATTTTTTACCACCATCTAAGGTGATGATTTCTGGATTACTTCCTAAGTTTCCAATTAACTGTACTTTGTTTCTTAACGTACTCATAAGATAAGGTTTTAAATGATTATTTGTTTTTGTCAATTCGTTTTGACACTGCAAAGATGCGACACTAAAAAAGCTGCATTCGGTTGAGAAACAATTACTTTCGATTGTAAACGTTTGTAGTCGTTTACAAATACATTTTTTTATTATCTTTCAAGCATGGAAAAAAAAGTGTGTTTAGAATGTCAAGAACCCATCAAAGGCAGAATTGATAAGAAATTCTGCTCAGATTATTGCAGAAATACCTACAACAATAGCGTTGCAAAAGACAGCAAAAATTTAGTTCGAAATATCAACAATCGACTGAAAAAAAATTATAAAATTCTATCGGAATTAAACGATTCAGGCAAAACAAGAGTGTCAAGAACCAAATTGTATGACAAAGGTTTTGACTTCCAATTGTTTACTTCCATCTATCAAACCAAAACTGGAAACACTTATTTTTATGTGTATGATGAAGGGTATTTAGCCTTGGAAAATGATTGGTTTTTGTTGATTAAAAAGGAAATATGAGGAAAATTAAAAACCAAACAATACATTTTAGAAAAAGTCTAAATATATTGACTAATAAATTTTAAAAAAAATTTAAAGGTTAATTTGTTTTTTAGAATATCATCACCAAGTATGCCCTTTCACTTTCAAAGCTGCTTTCAACACATCTTTTTGACTTAATTGTCCAATCAAAACTCCTTTTTCGTCAATTACAGGAAAACGTCTTCTTCTTGATGTTAAAAACTTAAACGCCGCATCAAAAATATTCATATTTTTATCAATGGTATCAACGTTTATTGCCATATATTTTCCAACAATATTATTGGTATCAGAAGGCATATTATAATATTTGCTTTCCGAGATATGTTTGATACAATCCGTTTCAGAAATAATACCAATCAACTCATTTTTATCATTCACAACAGGCCCTCCAGAAATTTTGTGTTTGATCAGCATGCCAATCACATGATCCAAAGAATCTTCAGGTTTGAAAGTGATTAATTTTGTAGTCATATAATCTGCAACTAAAATTTTATTTTCGATTTTGTTGTTTTGTGAGGCATCTCTTTTTCCTTGAAAGCTTATTATTCCCATAGTAGAATGATTTTAAGTGGTTTGAAATTTACATTTTTTTTGCTTTGATATCAAGATTTCTTAAAAGTTTTTTTAATATATTTAAAGAAAAGTTTTACCTAATGAAAAAATTCTCATATTTCATCTCAATACTCATTGTTTTAGGAACAATTTACTGGAGTTTTTCAGATTTAAAACCTAATATTTCTAGCCAAAAAAAGCTACTTCAAACAGGATTTTCATTAGACAATGCCTTGGTTCATTTAAAAAACATCAGTAAAAAAGAACATTATGTTGGTTCTGAAGGTCATAAAGAAGTTCAAAAATATATTGTTGACGAACTCAAAAAAATGGATTTTGAAGTTGAAATTCAGTCAAAATTTGCTTTCAATAAAAAATGGTTTGCTGCTACAAATACTGAAAATATTATCGCAAACCTGAAAGGTACTTCATCAGGAAAAGCCTTATTAGTCCTTTCACATTATGATTCTGCCATGTTTGCTTCTTTAGGCGCAAGTGATGCTGGCTCAGGAGTTGTCACTATTTTAGAAGGAATTAGGGCTTTTTTAGCAAAAAACAACGACCATAAAAACGATATAATTATCCTTTTTTCTGACGCTGAAGAATTGGGTTTATTAGGCGCACAAGCTTTTGTAGCAAATCATCCTTTGGCAAAAAATGTAGGATTGGTTCTAAATTTTGAAGCTCGTGGAAGTGGCGGTCCTAGTTATATGTTGATGGAAACCAATGGAAAAAATAGTAAACTTTTAAGCGAATTTTTAGCTGCAAAACCAAATTTTCCTGCAGCAAATTCGTTGATGTATAGCATTTATAAAATGCTTCCTAACGATACTGATTTAACCGTTTTTAGAAAAAATGCCAATATTAACGGATTCAATTTTGCGTTTATTGGTGATCATTTTGATTATCATACTGCACAAGATTCTTATGAACGAATGGATCATGAATCGTTGTTGCATCAAGCAGATTATTTGATGACTACATTGCCTTATTTTGCTAATTCGAGTTTAGAAAATCTGAATTCAGAGGAAGATTTTATTTATGTAAATTTTCCATTTATGAAATTGTTAACCTTTTCATTTTCATGGGTTTTACCTTTGTGTATCATTGCTTCTTTTCTATTTTTAGTATTGGTCTTTTTCGGAATTTCCTTAAATAAAATTACCATAAAAGGCTCCATAAAGGGATTTATTCCTTTTTTAATTTCGATTGTTTTAACAGGTGGAGTTTCTTACTTATTATGGAAATTAGCTCTCATAATTCACCCTCATTACAAAGATATTTTACATGGTTTTACTTATAATGGTTATGTGTATATTACTGGTTATGTTTTTTTGAATTTATTTATAGTTTTAAGGATTTACCATTATTTTTTCAAAGAGGAAAAACCTGTAAGTTTAGTAGTTGCTCCAATTTTTATATGGTTATTCATAAATTTTGGTATCAGTTTTACATTAAAAGGTGCTGGGTTTTTTATCATTCCTGTTTTTGTAGCACTTTTCATTTTAGCAATTGCCATTTTTACAAACATAAACAAACATTTTCTTAGAATTTTATTTGCAATCATTTCAATTCCAACTATTTATATTTTTGCTCCTTTAGTAAAAATGTTTCCTGTTGGTTTGGGACTCAAAAATATTTTTATCAGTGGAATTATTATTGCGTTGGTTTTTGGATTGTTAGTGCTTACTTTTCATCAAAAAAAGAACACTTTATTGATGAAATTTTCGGGTGTTTTAGCAATTATTTTCTTTGTGTATGCAACATATTCAAATGGTTTTTCAGTAGAAAATAAAAAACCAAATAGCTTGGTATATGTTCAAAATGAAAATGAAAAAACAGCATATTTTGGAACATATAATACCACTTTAGATGACTATACAAAACAAATTTTCAGAACTGATTTTGCTAAAGGAAGTATAAAAAATGCAGAAACAAAAAGCAAATACAGTACACGTTTCCGATTTTATAAAGAAACTGTTTTTAAGAATATTGAATCTTCAAAATACACGATTTCTTCTGACACAATTGTTGGTAAAAATCGCTTGATAGAATTTGTGATTTCGCCTAAAAGAAAAATCAACAAGTTGGAATTTGTCACGCATCAAAAAATAACTTTAAATCAATTTAAAGTGAATGATTCAATGATTAATGAAGGAAAAACTTACAGCGTAAAAAAAGGGAGTTTTTTAATTTATTATCTTGCAAATGCTGACAAAGAAATTACAATTTCATTCGCCATCAATAAAAAAGAAGCAATAGACATCATCATCAATGAAATTTCGTTTGATTTACTCACAAATCCAATGTTTTCAATCGAACCAAGATCAGCAACAATGATGCCAATGCCTTTTGTAACCAATGATGCTATTATCATCAGTAAAAAAATAAAATTCTAGTTATTTTATTTCAGAAAGTCTTAATGTATTTACCATTCCTTTTGCTTCAGCTGGCATTGAAGCTAAATTAATGACCAAATCTCCCGCTTTTACAAAACCTTTTTCTTTGGCAATTTGATTGATGTCGTCAACAGTATCATCCGTTGAAAGGTCTTTGTCATAATAATAGGCCCTAACACCCCAGAGTAAATTGAGTTTTCCTAAAATTCTTTTCTCTGTAGAAAAAGCCAAAACATGAGTTCTTGGTCGCCAAGCAGAAATTTGAAAAGCGGTATAACCACTATTTGTCAATGTGCAAATTGCAGCTGCATCAGTATGATTCGCCATTAAAGCTGCATGGTGACAAATAGATTTTGTAATAAAACGATTGGTTCTAATCGTTGGAGCTTCATGAGGTACTTTAATCATTTTTGAGTTTTCAACACTCATAATGATTTCCGACATTTTTTGAATTACTTTTATTGGATGTTTTCCAACAGAAGTTTCTCCAGAAAGCATCACAGCATCTGCACCATCCATAATTGAGTTGGCAACGTCATTTACTTCAGCTCTTGTTGGAACCGAATTTTCGATCATTGTTTCCATCATTTGTGTAGCAATAATTACTGGAATTCTTGCAATTTTTGCTCTTCTAACAATCTTTTTTTGAATCAATGGTACTTCTTGCATCGGAATTTCAACACCCAAATCTCCACGAGCTACCATCAATCCATCACAATAAGGTATCAAAGCATCTAAGTTTTTAACGGCTTCTGGTTTTTCAATTTTTGCAATTACTGGAATTCTATACTCAGAATGTTGTGCAATTAAATCGCGTAACATTCTTAAATCATCAGGTGTTCGTACGAAAGACAACGCAATCCAATCCACTTGTTGACCAATTGCAAAAATAGCATCTTCCATATCTTTGTCTGTCAAAGCAGGCAATGAGACATTTGTATTTGGTAGGTTTACACCTTTTTTAGACTTCAACAATCCACCAACAATCACTTTTACAACAACTTCATTTTCTTTGTTAGTTGATACCACTTCAAACATTAATTTTCCGTCGTCAACCAAAATATTTTCACCAACTTTTACATCTTTTGGAAAACGTTGATAGGTCATGTAAGCTTTTTCTTTGGTTCCAACACATTTGTCGGTTGTAAATTTAAAAGTATCGCCATCTTTCAATTCAACACCATCTTCCATGACTCCAACTCTCAATTTTGGTCCTTGTAAGTCTGCCAAAATAGCAACATTCCAACCATTTTCGTCGTTGATTTGTCTGATAAGGTTTATTTTATTTTCAACATCTTTATAATCAGCATGAGAAAAATTTACTCGAAAAACGTTTACACCGTTTCTCGCTAATTCAGTTAAAACTTCTTTTGTGTCAGTAGCTGGACCTAGTGTCGCTACGATTTTGGTTTTATTGTAATTTGGCATAATTTTAAAATATTAAAAAGTCTTTGGACTTCAAAGTGTTTTTGTCGATTGAATAGGTGGTAATTATTTGATCTATTGATTTTATTTTTTTTATAATATTTGCGATAAAAGAAGTTTCAATTTCTCCAGAAAACTTGATAAAATAATCAATCTTTTTTTTTTCAGGGATTAAAAATGTCTTTGTTTCAGTGGTCAATAAAAGTTGGCTTGATGTTGTTAAATTTTCAGTTTTTGTGCTATTTGCAATCAAATACCAATCAAAATCATAATTGATATTTTCAAATTTAAAAGTTGAAAATGAAGCTTTAACTTGTTGAATTTCAATCGTCAATTCGTTTTTTAATTTTCGAAAATTGGTTGATAAATTTTTATTCAATAAATACGCCAATTTAAAATCTTCTAGTGTAGTGTGAATACCAATTAATGAATATTCATCTTCATGAAAATCGTCAAGACCTAATGAATGAATCTGCATAAAAATTATATTGGTTACAATTTGGGGCTAAATTACTAATAGTTTGTGGATTTTAATTGGAATTTAACGAAAATGATTTCGCTGTCTAATTCACAGAGATTTGATTTTGAAAAGCGAAATACACTCTTTTAGCAGCCATTTCTTCTGCTTTTTTCTTAGAAGTTGCCCTGCCTTTCGCTACTTGAACACCATCAATACTTACTTTTACACTAAAATGTTTGACAATCTCATTCCCTGTATCTTCATAAGTTTCAAACTTATATTTTTTCTTTTGTTTTTGACACCATTCAATGATTAAACCTTTATAACTTGTAATTTTACCCTCTAATTTTTCAATGTCAACATGTGGTGCAATCACATTTCGAAAGATAAAACTTTCGCAATAATTATACCCTTTGTCAAGATAAATTGCCCCCACAAGTGCTTCAAATATATTGCCATGAATATTATCACCAACATTCGATTGATCAATATTGCTTTTCACAAATCGAATCAAATTCAAATCTTTTCCCAACTCATTCAAATGTTCTCTACTCACGATTTTTGAGCGCATTTGTGTTAAATATCCTTCAGAGGCAGTGGGTACTTTTTTATACAAATAAGCAGCGATTACTGAACCCAAGATTGAATCTCCTAAGAACTCAAGTCGTTCATAATTTAAAGGATTTCCCTCAATATCTAACATTTGTGTAGATCTATGAGTAAACGCTTTTTTATATTTTGATATATTTTTAGGAGAAAAATTAAGTAATTTTTTTAGTTCGTAATAAAGAAGTTTATCGTCTTCAGAAAAAGAATGAACGATTTTACGAATAAAATTCATAAACTACACAACAATTTTCTTGAAAGCAACACAAGCATTGTGCCCACCAAAACCAAAAGTATTGCTCATGGCAACTTTTATATCTCTTTTTTGAGCTTTGTTGAGCGTCAAATTTAAAGCTGGATTGATGTTTACATCAACAGTTTTGTGATTGATTGTTGGAGGAATAATTCCGTGTTTAATGGCAAGAATAGCGGCAATCGATTCTATTGCGCCAGCTGCACCCAATAAATGTCCAGTCATGGATTTTGTAGAATTGATATTAATGTTTTTGGCATGATCTCCAAAAACTTCTGAAATTGCTTTCAATTCAGCAACATCTCCTAAAGAAGTAGAAGTACCATGGGTGTTGATGTGATCAACATCTTCAGGTTTTAATCCAGCATTTTCTAAACAATTTTTCATTACTGCAATAACCCCAATTCCATCTGGATGAGGCGCTGTCATGTGATAAGCATCCGAAGACATGCCACCACCAATAACTTCACAATAAATTTTAGCCCCTCTCGCTTTTGCATATTCATACTCCTCCAAAACAAGAGCGCCTGAGCCTTCGCCTAAAACGAAACCATCTCTATCTGCATCAAAAGGTCTTGAAGCAGTTTCCGGACTATCATTTCTAGTTGATAAAGCATGCATTGCATTGAAACCTCCCATTCCTGCGATTGTAATTGCAGCTTCAGAGCCACCTGTAATAATCACATCACAAATTCCAAGTCTTATATAGTTCAAGGCATCAATCATGGCATTTGCTGAGGAAGCACAAGCAGAAACTGTAGTATAATTTGGGCCCATAAATCCATTTTTGATAGAAATATTTCCTGGAGCAATATCGGCAATCATTTTAGGTATAAAAAACGGATTGAATCTTGGCGATCCATCGCCTGCAGCAAAATCTAAAACTTCATTTTGAAAAGTTTCTAATCCACCAATTCCTGCGCCCCAAATAACGCCCACACGTAATTTATTGATATAATCAAGGTCTAATTTCGAATCTGCAATTGCTTCATCTGAGGCAACCATGGCATATTGCGTAAATCGATCCATTTTACGAGCTTCTTTGCGGTCAATAAAATCAGTGACGTTAAAGTTTTTTAATTCACATGCAAAACGAGTTTTGAACTTGGCAGCAGCATAATGCGTCACGGGTGCTGCTCCGCTAACTCCGTTAACCAAACCATTCCAATATTCTTGAATATTATTTCCTATAGGCGTCAATGCGCCAAGTCCAGTGACTACAACTCGTTTTAATTGCATATAAATATTACTTTTTTGCTTCTTCTATGTAGCTAATTGCTTGACCTACAGTTCCAATATTTTCTGCTTGATCATCGGGAATTTGAATATCGAACTCTTTTTCGAATTCCATAATCAATTCAACAGTATCCAATGAATCTGCTCCTAAATCATTTGTGAAGCTAGCTTCTAATGTTACTTCGTTATCGTCAACGCCTAATTTATCTACGATAATCGCTTTTACTCTTGATGCAATGTCTGACATAATTTTTTTATTTTTAAAATTGAAATCGGGGACAAAAATACAAATCTTATTAGTTTTATCTAATTTTTGTTCCAAAAATGATGTTTAAAAGTAAATAAAAAAAATTAATCTTTTCAAAAAAATCTCATTTTGTTCATATTTATTGTCTTTTTTTGCAATCTCTAACTTTTTTTATGATACAAATTGTCATTTTTGCCTCTGGTTCTGGAACGAATGCAGAAAATATTATCAAATATTTTAGTAATTCTCAAGAAATTCTTGTTACTAATGTGCTTTGCAACAATCCAATTGCAAAAGTTTTTGAACGATGTGAGAGGTTGAATGTTCCTTGTTCATTATTTGAAAAAGAAGATTTTCTGAAAAATGATACTGTGCTTCATTTTTTGCAACAAGAACAAACAGATTTCATTATTCTTGCCGGATTTTTATGGAAAATTCCTAAAAATTTATTGAAAGCATTTCCAAATAAAATCATCAATATTCATCCTGCTTTGTTGCCAAAATATGGTGGAAAAGGCATGTATGGCATGCATGTTCACAAAGCTGTCAAAGCAAATAATGAACTCGAAACTGGCATTACTATTCACTTTATCAATGAAAATTATGATGAAGGTGCTATTATTTTTCAAGTAAAAACAATGCTTTCTCCTGAAGACACTCCCGAAATGATTGCCGAAAAAATTCACGTTTTAGAGCAAGAACATTTTCCTAAAGTGATTGAAAACGAACTTCTGAAAAATGGCTAAATCAAAATTTTATGTGGTCTGGAGAGGCAAAAAAACAGGCGTTTTCACAAAATGGAACGTTTGCAAACAACAAATTGACGGATTTGAAGACGCTCAATACAAATCATTTGGGAGTTTGGAGGAAGCCAAAATCGCATCCAAAGGAAATTATAATGATTATAAAGGGAAGGACACTCAAAAACCTGTTTTATCAGCATCTGAAAAACTACAGTATGGAAATCCTATTTTAGAAAGTATTGCTGTAGATGCTGCTTGTGCTGGAAATCCTGGAATCATGGAATATAGAGGTGTTTTGACACATAGTAAAAGAGAAATTTTCAAAAAAGGACCTTTTAAAAATGGCACCAATAATGTAGGTGAATTTCTGGCATTGGTGCACGGAATTGCCTTGTTGAAAGGTAAAAATCAAGAAAAAATTCCTATTTACTCGGATTCGAAAATTGCTATTAGTTGGATTCTTCAAAAAAAATGCAAAACCAAATTACAGTTCAACGATTCAAATAAAGAACTGAAAGAATTGATTGAAAGAGCCGAAAATTGGTTGCAACAAAACACTTTTAAAAATCCCATTTTAAAATGGGAAACCAAAGCTTGGGGCGAAATTCCAGCAGATTTTGGACGAAAATGAGGTTGACTTTTCGTTATTGGCTACTGGCTTTTAGCTCTTCGCTAAAATTACAAATTATACCCAATTGAAAATAATACAATTCTTGGTAAAATAAAAGTTTTGGTATCTGAAATGATGTAATTTGAAAAACTATTACTTTGTTTGAATTGAGCATCAAATAAATTTTGAGCCGAAATTTTAAACAACCAACCACTATTTTCACCTCGATAAGAAAACGTAGTATTTGCAATTTCATAACTGTTTTTTTGACCTAAATTTTTGTTTTGATAGTTGCTTTTGATGTATTCAAAATTGAAAATAAATCCTTTAGAAAACGCATAATCAATGTTTAGAAATGGTTGTGTTGTCACAAATTTGGAGGTATTTTCGCTTGAAGTGAATTTGCCAATAGTTGTTTTCAATCCAAGTTCTATTGTCGGAAATTTATCAAACAATGTCGTAAATCCCAATTGATAATCATAACTATCATTTTTGTTCGTTTGCAATGTGCTATTGATTTCTTGTATAAAATTTGAATGGTTAAAACCGAGTTCTATTTGGTATTTTATCTTTTTGATGGTTTTATCTAAATTGATATTTCCAATCAAATTGTCATTCGGATTTTCAAACATTCTTACCGTTAAAAACTGGTTGATATTCTGAAAATCAACCGTATTTCTAACACCATTTACTTGTTTGTTATAATTCAAATTGGTAAAAAGCATGATGCCTCTGTATAAACTAAACCTACTGTAAGAAATTCGTGCAGCATGAAATAAGTTGTTCTCTAAGTTTTCATTTCCTTTAAAAACGGAATTGTAGGAACGCAAATAAAAACGATTGGCAAAATTACTAGCTTCTGAAAATGAAGTTTTTAAGTTGTAATTCAGTTGTATTTTTTTTGATTTATTAAACTCAATCGTTGCTAAAAAATCAGGCAAAACCACCCATTTATCTCTATGAATTTCGTTTTGTTGCACAATGCTCCACGTATATTTGTGCGCTTCAAAACCTTGTTTTACGGTAAAAATTCCTGTTCTGAATTTGTAATGTAACCCTAGAAAAAAATCATTTAGTTGAAAATCAACGTCATTTCCAAATCCATCAGTAGCAAAATTATTAGAAGTGCCATTGTCTAATAATTGGCTATCATCTGTAAAAAAAGATTGTTGTTGCCATTTATTTCCAAGTGTTGTATAAATGTGATTGCTGTTATTCACTTCCCAAAAATGCTTGAAAACTGCATCAAAATTGCGCGAAATTTGTTGTTTTTCTTGCTGAATTCGCAACAAGTTTTGAGTGTTATCAGTTGGAATCAATCCTTGTAAAATGGGGTCTTGCGTTTGCCAAAAAGCATCATTGTTGTTTTCATCATACAAAAAATTGACAATTCCCGAAAACGTATGCTTTGCATTGAGCCTTTTGTGCCATTCTATATTTTGATTGGCATAATTGGCTTTCAAATTTCGATCGGTAACAATGCGATTTGTTTGCGAATTGATAATCGACTGTAAGATATTGTTATTTTCGTTATTGGTTCGTTTTAGCTGTGTTCTAAAAACCCATCTTTCTTGTGAAGTTGCATTGTATTCTAAGTTCAAATTGACAATTCCTAGCAAATTATCTGTGGCTGTTTCATTGCTTCTTTCTTCAAAAAAGGTAGCATATTCGTTCAAATCTTCGATTAAACTAGTCGTTTTATTGTTTGAAAAAATACCATAAGCAGCCACATCCAACTTAGAGCTTGCTGTTTTTGTGATGTTCAACGCGCCAAAATTTTGCTCACTTGTCAACACATCATTGTTTTCCATAAATTGAGAAAAATCGCCTCCTTTCCAATTGAAATTCCCACTAAAAACCGCATTTACACCACCAGAAAAACTCAAATAATCTTTGAATGTAAAGGTTTTTTCGCCAGTGTTATTGCTATTTCCAATAAAGTTGAGATTGATTTTTGGTGCATAATAAAACAAATTGGCACTGGTTTTATAGAATGATTTATTGCCTTTTCCTGCTTCTACATCCCCAAAAATAAAGCGTTTTTTATCTTTTTTAAGTTTGATGTTCATTGCCATGTCATCAGAATCCGAAATTCCTTTTAAGAAAGAAACTTCGTTATAATTATCAATCACTTCTACATCACCCACAGCATCTGCAGGAATGTTTTCAACGGCTAATTTTGAACCTCCACCAAAAAACTTTTTACCATCTACCAACATTGTGGTTACTTTTTTGCCTTGCACAGTGACACCTCCACTTTTATCCACTTCAACTCCTGGTAATTTTTTGAGCACATTTTTTAGTTTGCGTTCTGAGCCATCCATAAATTTACTGGTTTTGTAAGTGGTAGTATCTCCCCTAACAGTTATTGGCATTTCTATAACAATTTCATTTAATTGCTCAGAAGATTGCTGCAACACAAAGTTTTTTTGAGTGTTTTGAGTTGCAACAAATTGATAATTGATGGGTTTATAGCCCAAATAGGAAATACTAATAGTAATAGTATCTCCTTTGTCTAAAAGCAGTTTATAATAACCTTCGTTGTCAGTAATGGCAAACTGAATATTTTTAGAAACCTCTTTGGGTTTTGCCAACACATTTGCATACGACAACGGATTTTGAAGGCTGTCTTTTACAGTGCCTGTTAGGGTTATTTTTTGGGAGAAAGTGATAGTTGAAATCCCAAAAAATAGAAAAAGGATTGCTTTATATTTCAATTGCATTTGTATTATTTATTAAAATCTTTTGCTAATCCTATAATTTGAATTTATTTAGAAAATAAATTACTTTCAAATTATTTATGATTTTTATCAAACTTTTTCAACATATTTTCAAAGTCTTCTTCTGTCATTAATTTTCCATTTGTTGGTTTGTATATTTCAATCTTCTCAGATGGATTTAACTCGATCTTGGAGGCATAATAAACAATAGAGCCAATTTTTAACTCTAAAATAAGTCCAGGTAAATTTCCATATCCTTTTGGTCCAAAATTAACAGGTATTTTAGGAGTGTACCAAGCGATTACTTCTAATTTTTCTGTATTTTGTAGAATAGCTTTAAAACAAACAAAATCTCCAATTTCTTTTTGTTCTTGTGTCAATTTCCATTCATGTTTTGTTTTATTTTCAATAATAAAATTATCTCCAAGAAAATTAATCTTTTTTAGTTTAACTTTTTCTGTTAAATCGGTGTAAATCTCCTCAATTCCTCCAGTTATGAGTGTTGCTGTTGAATATCCTTTATCCTTATCAAGCGCTAAATTATTCTCTAAATTATAATTAGACTTAGTAGCATTAAAAAATAAAATATATTTTATTTTATTACTATAAACGATTAAATTTTTATAATAATCATCAAATATTTTCTTTGTGATATTATCTTTTCCTTTATTTTCAAATGGATTCTCAATTATGTGATATTGATAAGTAATTTTTCCAGATTTATTTTGACTGTTTAATCCAATTGTGAACAAAAAAAATATGATTCTAATTTTTAAATATTTCATCTCTAAAAATTTTTTAAAACCCAAGTATCTGAATAATACTTGGGCAATTAAATTAGTCTATTATTCTCAATTCTTCATTTGCTTCAAGACAAGCTTCTTCAGCTCTTATTGCAGCTGTAATTCCAAGAATTAAATCCCCTGTGATAGAGGTTACAGCATCTCTCACAGCAAAATAAACAGCATCACAATCGTTAAATTCAGAATTTTTGTTGTTAGTATTCGCATTCAACAAACTACTAGTTGCTAGCACAAAAGCTAGACTTAATAAAACTTTTTTCATTTTTCTAAAAATTTAAAATTATTTATAAATTATTTTTTGTGTTTTTAATGAGTGTAGAAGTTGTGAAACACTGAAATACTTCTAGAAAAAACGCTACTTTTGTAGCACTTCTTCTGCTTGTTATTGTTTATTTACATAGGCAATGGTTTTAGGTAATACATTTATTTGCAAGGTTTTTTATTTCTTAGATCCGCAAGCGGAAGTTTTATCAATTTTTTAAAATATAGCTGCAATACGCCGATTATTTCTAATCAAAATAGTTGTTTGAAAAACACTAAAAAGAAGTTGGATTTTTTTTATTAGATTCTTTAAAGGGGATTTTCAGTTTCATAGCGGTTTGAAAATAGCTAGGTTTCAAACAACTTTTCAAACTTAAGAAAAAAAAATAGATTGTGCAAAGTTTTTTTTATTTTTTGTGAACTTTTTTATGATTGTTACATTTAAGTAATTTTTATGTAGCTTTTGGGGTGAAATATTGTGTTTTTATGAATTGACTGTTTTTAGAAACTTCTTTGGGTTTTGCCAACACATTTGCATACGACAACGGATTTTGAAGACTGTCTTTTACTGTGCCTGTTAGGGTTATTTTTTGGGAGAAAGTGATAGTTGAAATACCAAAAAAAAGAAAAAGGATTGCTTTATATTTCAATTGCGTTTGTATTTTTTATTAAAATCTTTTGCTAATCCCATAATGATACTATCGTATCTACTTTGTGTAATTTTGATTCCTTTTTTGGGTTGTAACACTTTTTCTTTGCTATCTTTTTTGTGCAATTCAATTTTTGAAGCATAAAAAATTACTTTATCATTTTCTAGTTCTAAAATCAAACCTGGTAATCCGTTATATTTAATAGGTCCATAAGAAAATGGTATTTCAGGAGTGTACCAAGCAATGATTTTTATAGTTATTAAATTTCCTGAACTTCCAACAAAGGTGTCGTTTTTAGTTGCTTTAAAACAATTGTAATTTCCAATTTTTTTCTTTTCTTGCGTCAATGTCCAATTTGATATTTTATCTTGTTCAACAAGATACAATTCTGATTCAAACTCACGTTCGTGAAAGGTTTTATTGGTTTTTCTGTTTACATAATAGATGCCATTACCTCCGCCAAGTGTTTTGCTAAATTCTATTACTAGCGAATTTTCATCTTTTTCTAAATTCATTTTAGATGTCTCAAAAAAAACAGCTGAATTTTTATTGAATTTCAAAGTATATTCAACATTTTCCATTTTTTTTGCCATTTTTTTTACAAAAATACCTGCATTTGTATTTTCTTTTTTAGCATCTATAATTGTGTTACTCTTCTTTTTATATATAATTATTGATATTTCTTCTTGCGAAAAGACTGATAAATTAAATAATAAACAGAATATTATGAATACTTTTCTCATATATTTATTTTTATTTTTTATTATTTCAAAGAACATAAGTTCGAAAAAATCTAACTTATGTTCTTTTTTTTTAAAAATTATTGTCCATTGAATTTTTCACATCTTTCGACAACTTCAAGGAATTTCTCGTATGTCATTTCTCCAAAAACTACCTCTAATTCAAAAGCGAACCCTATACAATCAAAAGGATCAACATTATTTAAAGTATTCGCATTCACTAAACTACCTGTTGCTAGCACAAAAGCTAGACTTAATAAAACTTTTTTCATTTTGTAAAAATTTAAATTTATATACTTTAATTTTTGAGTTTTTACATGAGTAAACCAATTTAAAATTCTCTAAAAAATTGGTAGAAAAAGTGTTACTTTTGTGGCACTTCTGCTTGTTTTGTTTATGGACATAGGCAATGGTTTTAGGTAATACATATTATTTCGAGATTTTGTGTTTATTAAATCCGCAAGCGGAAGTTTTATCAATTTTTTAAAATATAGCTGCAATACATTGATTATTTCTAATCAATATTATTTTTGAAAAACACTAAAAAGAAGTTGGATTTTTTTTATAAGATTCTTTAAAGGGGATTTTCAGTTTCATAGCGGTTTGAAATTAGCTAGGTTTCAAACAACCTTTCGAATTTAAGAAAAAAAATAGATTGTGCAAAGTTTTTTTTATTTTTTGTGAAATTTTTTATGATTGTTACATTTAAGTAATTTTTATGTAGCGTTTGGGGTGAAATATTGTGTTTTTATGAATTGACTATTTTTAGAAACTTCTTTGGGTTTTGCCAACACATTTGCATACGACAACGGATTTTGAAGGCTGTCTTTTACAGTGCCTGTTAGGGTTATTTTTTGGGAGAAAATTGCAACAGAAAAAATAAAAAAAACAATATTTACTATTACTTTTCTCACTGCTTGGATTTTTGTTTGTCAATACTTTTCCAAAAAGTTTCTGCACGTTTTCTACTTTCTTCTGCTTTAATCCTTTTTCCTTTGGTTGGTTTTATAATTTTTATTTGGTTTTGAGGATGTATTTCGATTTTTGTTGCAATAATTCTTCTTGTGCCATTTTCTACTTTAAGAATTAAACCGGGCAAACCATTAAAATTTATAGGCTCAAAATTCACAGGAATTTCAGGAGTAAACCAAGCTATTGCATTTACTTTTTGTTCGGGTTTTGAAATATCAATTGCTTTAAAACAATGATAATTTCCTAATTTCTTTGATTCTTGTGTAATTTGCCATTTTCTGTCCTCATATTCTATCAATGATAACTCATCAAAAACACTACTTTCATGATATTGTTCTGATGTTTTTATATTTTTGTAATATTTATTTTCACCACCTGCAAAAATTCTATTCATATTAAACATTTTTCCATCATCAATTTTCATTTCATCTTCAAGATAATATAAAGACTCTTCATTTTTAAATTCTAAAAAACCATTCACATCCTTTATGTTTTTAAAAACACTTTTTGTAAAATCATTCATTTTAGCATTTTGTGAAGCATTTTTTTTAGTGATTGAATCAATTTGTTTTTCAGAAATTGGTTCCATAGAAAATTTGTACATAATTTTTCCTGAAATGTTTTGGGAATAAATGCTAAGCACTAAAAAGAAACATATTGAGCCAAATATGTTTCTCAACAAAAACCTCTTGATTTTCATGATTTATTTGTGATTTTTGTCAACTTAAATTAGTGTTTAGGTATTTTTCTCTTTTCATAATATAATTTCTTAACAATCGAGTCAAATTCTTGTTGAGTTACTTTTTCCCCTTTGCGTGGTTTTTCAATGGATATTTGATTTGTTGGTTGAATTGTTATTTTTTTTGCTGTAATCAACAAATTATCCTCTTGTAACTGCAATATTAAACCTGGTAAACCATTATAATCTTTGGGACCAAAATTATAGGGAATTTGCGGGCTGTACCAAGCTGTAATTTTTTTCTGTATTTTACCATTTCTACCCTCTGCTGTTTTTATTGTTGTTGCTTTGTAACAAACATATTTACCCACTTTTTTTTCTTCTTGAATTAATTTCCATATAGTATTTGGTATTTCAATTAAAAATGTTTTGCCAGAAAATTCTTTTTCAATGAGAGTTATTCCTTCTTTATGACTTGTATAATACACTCCTTTACCAGCGATAATAACAGCTATGTCAAGAGATTTATCATTAATCTTCATTTTATCTTCTTTCTTAAAAATAGAATTAAATTTGCTAAAAGTTAAAATAAAATCAAGTTTATTTATATTGTTGTTAATTTTTTTTAAGAAATTTTCATCTTCTTTAGAAAATGTATTATCCAAAGGTTGGTTTTTTAAATCTTCATTTAAAATTTGAGATTCATATATAATTTCTCCACTTTGGGAGAATAAATAACTAGTAAAAATAAATAAGAAATAAAAAAATAAAATTCTTTTCATATGATAATGTTTTAGGAATGGGAAAATATTAAAACTCTCCCATTTTTTTATTCTTTTTAATCTGGAAAAACCATTTCAAACTCATTATCCCCCATACAATCCTCATATAATATTGAAAATATTTCATACTCATCATTAAGGTCTAAGTTTTGTCTAACAACTATTGTAATTGTCATCCTATCAGCCCATTCAAAACAAGACTCCATGTAATCAAAATTTTGTTTAATTGAATTCGCATTCAACAAACTACTAGTCGCTAGCACAAAAGCCAGACTTAATAAAACTTTTTTCATTTTGTAAAAATTTAAAATTATTTAAAAATATTATTGAGTTTTTACATGAGTAAACCAATTTAAAATTCTCTAAAAAATTGGTAGAAAAAGTGTTACTTTTGTAGTACTTCTTCTGCTTGTTATTGTTTATTTACATAGGCAATGGTTTTAGGTAATACATTTATTTGCAAGGTTTTTTATTTCTTAGATCCGCAAGCGGAAGTTTTATCAATTTTTTAAAATATAGCTGCAATACATTGATTATTTCTAATCAATATTATTTTTGAAAAACACTAAAAAGAAGTTGGATTTTTTTTATTAGATTCTTTAAAGGGGATTTTCAGTTTCATAGCGGTTTGAAATTAGCTAGGTTTCAAACAACCCTTTGAATTTAAGAAAAAAAATAGATTGTGCAAAGTTTTTTTTATTTTTTGTGAAATTTTTTATGATTGTTACATTTAAGTAATTTTTAATTAGCGTTTGGGGTGAAATATTGTATTTTTATGAATTGACTATTTTTTAGAAACTTCTTTGGGTTTTGCCAACACATTTGCATACGACAACGGATTTTGGAGGCTGTCTTTTACAGTGCATGTTAGGGTTATTTTTTGGGAGAAAGCAACTGCTGAAATTCCAAAAAAAATAAAATAAAGAAATTCTTTTAGTTTCAATTGCGTTTGTATTTTTTTCTAAAATCAGTTGCTAAACCCATAATGATACTATCGTATTTACTTTGCCTAATTTTAATCTCTTTTGTTATTTTTTGATAAACTTAATCCAATCTTATCCAATTCTTCTTGTGTGATAATTTTTCCTTTTTTAGGTTTGAAAATTTCAATTTTTTCTTTTGGATTTAAAATTAATTTATAAGCTGAATAGTTAATATTTCCTTCAATTAGCTCTAAAATCAACCCTGGTAAACCACAATAATCTTTGGGCCCAAAAGACACTGGTATTTCTGGCGCATACCATGCTGTTATGTCTTTAAAAAAAATGCCTTTAGAATTTTTTATTTTTAAAATAGATGTTGCCTTTAAACATGAATAATTGCCAATTTTTTTTCTTTGATTTGTTAAAGTCCATTTAATATCCTTCATGTTGCCAACAACCAAATAATCGTCTCCATATACTTTTTTATTTGTTAACCTTTCGCCAGTAATACTATTGTAGTAATAGATATTTTTTCCACCATAAATAATCTCTGCAATGTCATAGCCATAATCATTATCTTTTTTCATTATAGGCTCTTTTTGAAATAATGATTCACTATTCGTAAATTTTAATTCGAATTTCATTGAATTCGTTTTCACACTTTTATTAACAAAAGTTAATGCATCAGCAACCTGTTTGTCCTTTTTTTGAAAAGTTGAAGAATCAATTACATTTTCTAAAATATAGGATTTATATAAAACTTTTCCTTGAAAATTTTGTGAATAGCCTATTTTGGCAAAAAGAAGCAAAAAAATTAATATTAGTTTATTCATAGTTTTAATATTTAAAATCATAAAAAGCCATTTTTTGAGATAAAAAAGAGGCTGTTTATAATTATTAAACAGCCTCAATAATATTTTTACTAAATTTCACCTCCGTTTACTTGTCCTCCGTCTAAGATACATTTGTAATAAATGTAAGTGGAAATACTACTGGCGGTTTCCATGTCAAAATACTCTTCTAAAAGAGTTTGAGATTCAATTGCAACCTGAGTACAATCTGTTGGTTCAAATTCCAAATTTTCATTATCAGATGCTTTCACTGCACTACTACCAATCGCTAGCACAAAAGCTTGACTTAATAAAACTTTTTTCATTTTGTAAAAATTTAAATTTATATACTTTAATTTTTGAGTTTTTACATGAGTAAACCAATTTAAAATTCTCTAAAAAATTGGTAGAAAAAGTGTTACTTTTGTGGCACTTCTGCTTGTTTTGTTTATGGACATAGGCAATGGTTTTAGGTAATACATATTATTTCGAGATTTTGTGTTTATTAAATCCGCAAGCGGAAGTTTTATCAATTTTTTTTTGGGGGAGAAGTCTTTTCTCTTCATAGCTTTTCAAAACTAACTACTTTTTTAGAGTCCTGCAATACGTAATTTTACGTAATTTTTACACTACGTATATTTACGTAGTGACCTAAAGATAAATCATTGATTATCAATGAAATGATTTTTAAAACATTCTCCGATTTTTTAAGCAACATTCATGGTTTTGAAAATCTAATTTTTGAAAAAAATTCTTAAAATGTTTAAAACTAACAATCAAATTTTCTCTTTATCTGTTTATCAATTTTCAGGTTAACATTTTTATTTAAAAGCAGTTTGTAATATCCTTCGTTATCAGTAATGGCAAACTGACTATTTTTAGAAACCTCTTTGGGTTTTGACAACACATTTGCATACGACAACGGATTTTGAAGGCTGTCTTTTGCAGTGCCTGTTAGGGTTATTTTTTGGGTCTGTAAATTACAAACAAAAAGGAAAAAAATATATAGGATTGTTTTATTTTTCAATACCAATATTATCATGTCAATTATATCTGTTTTTCAACATTTGAGCTCCTAGAGATCTCAAATCTTCTGCACTTATCACTTTGCCCTTAGGCACAAAGAATATATTCTCTTTTTCTATTTTTTTTAACTCTTTAAGTGTATAACTAATATTTTTCCTTTCTTCTAATTTTACAATTAAGCCTGGTAATCCACTGTAAAATTTAGGACCATAATTAAATGGAATTTCTGGTGTAAACCAAGCAATTATTTTCATAGTTTCATGATTTATATAGCTTGATTTATCAAAGAGTCCAATTGCTTTGTAACATGTAAATTTTCCTATTTTTTTTGTTTCTTTAGTAATTTTCCATTCAACTTTACCAACTTCTACATTGAAATCTTGGCCAAAAGCACTTAGGTTAATTATTGTTTTTTCTTTTTGTGTATAAATTTGGCGGTCATCTTTAGTATCTAAAAATGTAAAAAGCTTTTGCATAGCTCGTTCATTAATAAAAATTGTTTTTTCTTGAAAAAAGATTGATGCATTTTTGTTAAATTTAAGAATGAAAATTATTTTTTCTAATTCTTTTATAGCCATTTCTTCTTCAAGTATATATTTTTTTGCCATCTGTGTAAATTCTTTACTTTTTTTGGTCACAGTTTTTAAAATGGAATCATTATTTAATGTTTTGTAATCAATTTTATATGTTGCTATAAAATTGTTGTTTTGTGAAAATGTATTAATTGTACAAAAAATTGTAAGATATAATAGTATGTAGTATTTCATATATAAAAATATTTTAAAAACAAGGTTTTGGTATAAACCAAAAACTTGAACTTTTATCAGGTAGTATTTCAATAACTGTGTAAGTTTAAAAAGTTATTTTGAAAATTTTTGTCCCTTCAAAGACAAAAAAATTTTCGGAATAACTTTTTTAGTAACTTTAAATATTTATACGGATATGATAAACAA